>ERZ773028.11-NODE-11-length-180730-cov-10.796187_pt1 | contig 180730 bp, 173 predicted proteins | sample MGYA00511123_ERZ773028 | MGnify/ENA primary metagenome ERZ773028 (study PRJEB29015, sample SAMEA2738134) | human oral metagenome | biome: human oral; feature: human-associated habitat; material: saliva | place: China | collected 2206 ... | reverse complement strand
ATTGGTTAATCAGTCCAAATAAGATTGCTGAGATCATTGCTGACTTACAATACAACCCTGTATACACTACATGGGAACAAGTAGCAAACATACCTTATCAATTCCCACCATCAAGCCACTCACATGATGTTGCTGACATGACATCATGGGGCGACTTATTAACGGTACTGCGTGAATTAGGTGAACGTGTAGGTGCAAGTGATAATACTCGTTTACAGAAGATGATTGCTGATGTTGTTGAACGTACGATGCGTAGTTCTGGTAAAGCAGCAATTGGTCTGGATAAGCTCCGTAACTTAGATATCTTGCCTTTGAATAATGGTAATAACAATACCGATAACTATTATGTTACACCACGTGGTGTTCGTGATATTATCAATACCATTGCAATGCCTGTGATCAATGACCACATTAATGCTCGTGGTAACGTACATGGTTTAACTGCGGCTGATATCGGTGCCATTACTTCAGATGAAATAAATAAACGACTGAATACAAAATTAGGTAAAAGCGAACAAGCTGCAGACTCTTTATTGTTCGATGGTCGTAACAGCCAACAAGTAAAATCTTTTGTTTTGGATGGTACTTCTGCTAACACTGCTAAGTTTAACGGTTTGACTTATACTGAAATGGTAGAAGACGTAAAGAACCGATTGAATGCCATTTTGCAAGCAGCTACAGGTGACCAAGCAGCTAACTTACCTGCTAAAGTATTACAACTGACTGCGGGCAATGCCAATAAGTTTGGTGGATTGACCCCAGAGCAGTTTACAACTAAACTCTTAGCAACCAGCACAATCGATGCGGCAACATTAAATGGCTTAGATAAAGATGCTATTATTAATGCCGCTAAAGCAAATGTCAATGCTACTTTATTAAATGGTAAGACATCTCAACAGATTATTAATGAATCTAAGCAAAATGTCAATGCTACGCAATTAGGTGGTAAGACTTTACAACAAGTAGTCGCAGATGCCAGAACAAATGTTAATGCTACTCAATTAAGTGGTTTAACAAAAGACCAAATTGTTTCAGAAGCAAAAGTTAACGTCAATGCCATTCAGTTGGGTGGTAAAACATCTCAACAAATCATTGAAGAAGCAAGACGTAGTGCTAATGCTACAAGTATTGGTGGTAAGTCAGTAGATACATTCAAACAAGAGTTAACTCAATCGATTAAAGCAGCAACCACTACTATTGGTGGTTATACTGTAAGACAAATTATTGATGAAGCTCGTTTAGATGTCAATGCGAAAACATTAGATGGTCTGAATAAAGAATCATTGCGTAATTATGTTTTATCTGCTTCTAATATTAGTGCTGCTACACTCAGTGGTAAAACTGCGGATCAGATCATTTCAGATGCTAAACAGAACGTGAATGCCGCTCAACTTGGTGGTCGTTCATTGCAGCAAGTAATTTCGGATGCTAAGACCAATGTCAATGCTACTCAGCTTAATGGTAAATCAGCACAACAGATTATCGACGAAGCTAAGAAAAATGTAACGGCTGTAAACTCTGCTAAGTTAGAGGGTAAGAGCTACGCAACGATTCGTAGCGAAATATCTTCAGACATCATTGAGAGCCAAGACAATTCAAAAGTACACATGGGTAGCGGTATTAACCAACATCCTGTAACAACTACTGGTAGCACTAAACAAAACGTTGTGAAGATTGGTAAGTCTAAATCTAGCCATGCACTTCCAGCGGTAACAATTGACCAAACCGATATGGGTAATATGTTCTTGTATCGTAAAGGTCTGACCAGTGAGTCTATCAATAGTTTGAAGAATACTGCTGATGTAGGTATATACTCTCAATCGTCAGATACTAATGCGACTACTGCATTAGGTTATCCGGTTGCTAAGAATGGTACTTTGATGGTTATGCCTTCTTACTATACTGTTCAACAATGGTATTTTACTCGAGAGGGTAGTGCGATTTACGCTCGTCAAGTTAATACCAACGATACTTGGTCAAGCTGGGTTCGTATTGACTTAGACCCTAGCAAGATGTCTAACAGTATTTCTGGTGCTGATGCAAATAAATTAGCTACTGAGAAAGCTGTAGGTGATTTACATCGAGAGGTTATTAGATTGATTAGTACAGCTAAACAACAAGCTGTTGATGAAGTAAAAACATATCTGTTTGATAGTCGTACCAACAAGTTCAAAGAAGAGCACGTACCTGCTCCGAAATGGCAGTAATATAATATTGAATGGCTATAGAGTAGTGGCCACTACTCTATAGCTTTTATCTATTTATTTAATTAAACGTTTAATTAAGGAAGTCAATATGGCAAACCAAACCCCAAACCTTAAGGTTCGGTATGAATTTGACAAATCAGGTAGAAACCCTAATAACTTAGTAAGTAATGAACAACACACAACAACTCAACGTATTCGTAAGATTATTGTTCCTCATTACGGTCATTTCTACAATGATTCAGTTATTCTTACTGATTTGACATCTGGTCAAGAAGTACCGCGTACTGATTACTTCTTTGAAGATCCATCTGAAGTAATTGCTTTGAAAACAGGCTTAGCCGCTTCTATGGTGATTGTGGTAACAAACAGCCAGTTAGGTAATCGTTTTGCAGTTACATACCAAGCAGTAGGTGGTGAGTATACCGGTGCGAATGTAAATCTTTTAAAACAAAAACTGGATGCCTTGTCCCATGATAATCGTCCAGTGGAATGGGAAAACATTCGTAACAAACCAACCACATTTAACCCAGCAGATCACCGACATCCGATATACCAAACATTTGGTTACGAATCTTTAATTTATATTATTGAACGTTATATTCGTGCGGTACTGGTAGGTGATGAAGCTTCTCATGATGTCATCTGGGATGAATTGAAAAAGATTCGATCATTGATTAATTCATCGGTTACTCCAGTCATGAACGACTTTAGTAATTATAAAATTAGTCAAGCTGAATTAGCAAATCAATTACGTCAGTTGATTAACGCTCTTGGTACCAAAATTGATGGTAAAGCAAAAGAGTTTAATGATAAGTTAGCTCAACACATCGCTGCTCAAAATCCTCACCGTATTACTCCAGCGATTATTGGTGCACCAACCACTCAAGAATTAGGCACAGCAATTAATTCATTGCGTACTGACTTACGTGCATTGATTGATGATCGTTATACCAAAGCACAAACGGATCTTAAGATTAATACGGTCCAAACCGCAGTTACTAATTTACAAGGTAGTAAGTTAGATAAAACAGCTCGTGCTGCTGACACTACTTTGTTCATGGGTAAACCTTATCAAACTGTACTTAATGAATCTTCTGATAAAACCATCGAAGATGCTAAAGATGATTTTGTACACATGGGTACAGGTGCCGGACAAATTCGTCCAGCTGGTGCTGGTCGAGACATGTCGAATGTGGTGAAGATTGGTAAAGATCGTAGTAATAAGTTGGTTAAAGTATCTCTTGATGCTGATGACATGGGTACGATGTTTAACTATCGTGGCAATACCCTTGCAGACCTTAACCAAATGAATACAATCGATCACATTGGTACTTACAAGATTTCTTATAATGGCGCTACAAGAAATATGCCTATTAATAAATCTGGTACTCTGATCATTGTTCCAGCTACCAATGGGGTGACCCAAATCTTTTATCCTGAACAAGCAGCGAACGCACGAGATACCGATAGCGTGTATAAACGCACCAGTACCAGTGCTACTGCATTTACTGAATGGGTAAAAGCACCTGATTATCGTGATTATATCTCTCAAGAGAAAACAGGTAATAATGCAAACAAACTCGCTTCTGAAAAAGCATTAGGTGATATGAATCGTGAAATTACTGGGGTTATCAATAACGACATTAAAACGACGTTAAAAGATAATTTGGTTAAATTTACAGAAGGTCAATCTACGATTGATCGTCAAGCGATTCTGAAATCCTTATTTGGTAAAACATTTAACTTAGGTATCAGTAATGCTAACGTTAAAGACCGTGCGTTTGCCGATGTTAATGTGGACGCCGATAAGATTACTGCACGTGTTAGTGAATTGTTTGGTCGAGAACAACCAAAACTGATCAAAGATGTTATTCCTATTTCTACAGTGCGTGAGAATAATATTCGATGGAACAAAGATGGTTTGTATTACGGTATAATTCCTGACGAAATGTATGCTAACTTGTATGTTGATCCTGATCTTGGTGTTGATGAACCAATTACTCTGGACAATAATCGAGGTACTAAAGACAAACCATTAGCCACTATCGGTTACGCGTTGGATCAAGGTACTTCTGGAGTACGAAGAACTATCCTATTGAAAGAAGGAAAGACTCACGTTATTGGTAAGAAAATGGTATCTATTACTGGTAATAATCCAGTATACGAAGTAAATCCAAATAATCACAGATCCGGTACTAAAGTTAATTTCCGTGGTGGTACAATTATATTTAGACCTTATGGTTCTAGTACAGACGCTTTGAATGAAAAGATTAAGGCTGCCAATTCTGAATTTAGTTCTTATGGTGGTTCTAGTGAAGAGAGACATAAAGAAATTATTGATCTAGGTTGTAAGATCGAGTTTCGTGGTACATACACTGGTAGTAATATATCACGAGGTGGTAAATCTTACTCTACGTTTAATAAATACTGTGTTGATATCGAGAATGGTACTTCATTAGAATTTATCGGTTTAACTATTAAATTTGGCACCGATCCAGTAGCTGATGCTAAAGTAACTGCTGATGAATTTGTTTATTCTTCTGCAAACATCTTTAACTGGTGGCGTACATTCACTATAAACTTCAACGTATGTAGTTTCGATACTGGCGAACCAGCATTGTATAATTCACGTGGTGACAAACATCATATTGCATTATTCTCTCCATCGGCAGCAGCTCAAACATTCTTGTTTGATAACTGTATAATGTCTAGGAATCATTATACCGGTAACAATAAGGTAATTGAATTTAGAGATGCGACATCTGCATCAATTAAATTTAATAGACTTGATCGAGAAATTATCGGCACTCCTGATTTTGTTCCTGGAAAAACTTATTATTCTGGACTTAAAATTAAAGCAGGTATGTTCTACAATGTTCGTACTAATATTGAACCTACTCAAGCTGAGGAATTTAATGTAGCTAAACCTGGTGCCCCATCAGGTACTAAACCTGCAGAAATTGAAGTTAAGGATAATAAAGTTTACGCAGTATACCATGATGGTAATGACATGGTACGTGTACAAATCCATCCGGCACTTTGGGCAGGTTAATCAAATATCATTTATACTACACTAGAGGTTTCCCTCTAGTGTAGTATAAATATATTATCGAGTTATTGCTTCTGACTTATAAAGAATATTGTAGAGAATAGTCTAAATTAACACCACTAACCAATTAATTCTTGTTTATTAAGAACGTCATCGATTACTAGAGATAGATTATTATCCCGAAACAATTTTAAAGCACCATTACTAGTACCGTCGTAAGAAATAACACCATTTCTCCAATGTGGACTATTGTAAATATAACCGTATACAAATCTAAGTTCATCCCCATTCCTTATGTCGAAATTAGAAACATCATGATACATGGTAATCAATGTATCGTGTCTATTACCATTAAATTTAGAACCATAATACAAAGCAGTACTGTTAGTAATACTATCATTGAACGTTGGGTTTAAACTTGTGTTGATACGTGCACCATCTCTCCATTGTTCTATTCTTTCTACAAACTGATGTTGATTAAGATGAGATCTACTAAATGTTGATCTTATCACTGATGGTTTAAAGTGCCAATCTTTTACAATGTACTTATAAGTAATTTTTAGAAACGTTTTATTGAATTCAGTGTCGAATATAGGTCCTACTAATTCTGAATTCATTCTACCGATATCGACCTTAGGATATTGAAGAATAGGGTTTATTCGTACTTCGTCATCGAATATTAGTTCATTAATAGTAGTGTTCATACCCATAGCGTCGCCCCTATCGCCAGTAACTTTAGCATTCAATATAAGTACTAAATCATCGTAACTATATTCTGATAAAGATATAGGGTTATTAAAATAGAAAGTTCTATTACCAGTACCTGGTGTCCAAGGAATGTGACCTAATATTACGTTAGAATGCTTATGGTATACCGTTAATCCAAATCTACCAGAATCGCTCAATCGTCCATCTGTGGTTATATTTAAACTAACTCCTTTTAAATTACGAGTTATTCTTGGCATGTCAAAATAAGCCCTAGTGTTACCCTCACCAAAGATCACATTATAACTTACTGAATTTTGACCAGTTCGACCGTTATGACCTAAGTCAACAGATTCGAAATAGGCTTCTTTCTTAAAGAATTTAACACCACCGTTTGAAGGCAAAGGAGGATCTGGTAACTTATAAGTATAATTCAGCGTGTTCCGTACAGAAATGGATATTATCTGATTATACCATTTATAACAAATACCATTAAATCTTCTGGAATTAATGATTTCATTACGTACTTCAGCATAGTTAACTGCATAACTAGAAGGTATCCCAAAATTTGGAGAAATAGCTAGTCGTGTTTCTTTATAGAAATCTTTATTACCTTTTTTAACCGTAATTGATAATGTAAATAAACGACTCAAGTGTTTCATTACATTGCTGAAAGTATTAGCTAAGTCATCGTAAGTAATTTCACCTTCTTGGTCTCTAAAATCAGAAAGCTTAACATAGTCATGCACACACATGAAACCATAATCATTATTGACATAAGCATTACCTAACATAGACACGAGATTACGGTGAATATTCTCATCACGTGGATCAAACATACCTCCAGTATCTACGAAAAAATAATCACGACTGTATTTTGGTAATAAATTAATACGATCTAATACTTGTTTATTAAAAATATCCAGTACGGATTGTTTAGTAACGGGTTGATTTGTTTTATCGATAATTTCTTCATTAGGGATTGTTACTTCAGTAGCACCTGGAGTCATTACTAAATCTGCACCTTCATTTTTTCTTAGAAGGTCAAGAGTTTCTCTGGAATATTTTCTAGGGAGGTTAATCGCCATTTTTCATTCCTTGTTAAATATTAAAATATATTATTGACTAATTGGTTCTTCTTTACAGAGAACCGAATCAATCCATAGTTTTAGTCTTTCATGATTAAACGTGTCTAAATCACCTATAGCATTACCAAGTTCAACATTTACCCAAGAAGGTAAACGATAAGCATAACCATATATAAATCGCAATTCATCACCATTTTTAAGATCTAAATTAGAAACATCGTGCCTCATGGTGATTAAAGTATTATGTCGATTACCGTTAAATCTAGAAGCTGAAAATAATACCCTTCTGTTAACTATATTTTCAGTATAAGTCGGGTTTTGACTTACACCGATACGAACACCATCTCTCCACTGCTCTACTCTTTCGATAAAATGATGTTCATTTTGATTAGAGCGAGAGAACGTAGATCTGATCATTGCTGGTTTAGCATAACAATCATTTAACGTATATTTATACGTAATTTTAAGAAATTTACCAGAAGTATCGAATATAGGACCTATCAATTCTGGATTGATTCTATTAGCGTTTGCATTTGAAGAAACCTGGCTTATTCTTATATTATCGTCAAATATTAATTCCTCAACTGTCGCCACCATACCCATAGCATCACCTCTGTCTCCAGTAACCTTAGTATTTAACATGAGGATCAAGTTATCGTAACTTTTATCTCTGGATAAAGATATAGGGTTATTAAAATAGAAAGTTCTAATTCCGGTACCTGGACTCCAGGGTATGTGTCCTAAAATAACACCATTATTTCTATTATATACTGTTAGACCATAACGACCAGAATCACTTAATCGTGCACTGGTTTGGATATGTATTTTGACACCTTTTAAATTACGAGTAACTTTTGGTATTTCGAAATAAGCAGTAGTATCGCCCTCACCAAAAATAGCTCCGTAGCTTACAGAGTTTTTACCCCAACGTCCATCACCATCCAGATTAACTGATTCGAAGTAAGCTTCTTTTCTTAAGAATTTTACACCGCCTTCAGCCGGAGGTGGTGGATCAGGTAATTTGTACTCGTAGTAAATAACATTGACATTATTAGCTCGATCAATGATTTTATTTGACCAACTTTTACATATAGAATTAAAATTACCAGAACCCACAATAGAATTTCTAATTGTATTGTAGTCAATCAGGTTTTCATCTCTGGTATTCAATATAGCATAATAGGTATTATCGCTATAAGGAGTACTTCCTTTTTTTACAACTATTCTTACCCTACCTAAACGACTAAGATCAGAAATAGCACCACTAAAAGTATTGGCTGCATCATCGTAGGTAATTGCGCCTTCCTGATCTCTAAAGTCATTCAATGTCAGATAATTTTTAACAGCCATGACACCGTATTCATTATTAGTATCACTATAACCTAAATGATCTACTAAGAATGGGTGGGCGTTAGGATCGGTACTATTACCATAATCGCCTACATCAACCATCCAGAGTTGTTTACTATATTTTGCAAGATAGTTTATTCTTTCAATTACTTGGGTGTTAAATACATCCAATACAGATTGTTTGGTAATAGGCTGATTTGATTTATCAGTGTTTTCAGTAAGTCCAACCATTCTTGATTCTGGACTAAATCTGAAGTTATTATTGTGAACCGCACGAATTAAATTAAAGGATTCCATAGAGTATTTTAAAGGTGAATCAATAGGCATAATAAATTATTCCTTAAATACAATTAAATAAAAGACGTATATCATAGGGAAAATGTAGTAAAATCTATGAACCAAACAAACACATATCGAGAAGAAAACATAATTAACTATTAAGCAATAGTCCTACTCAATAATCCTTTGGTTCGGTATATTGCATTTATTAAAGACATACTTGAAAGGAATTTTAAGTGATTGTTGTTAACAACTATCTAACACAAGGTGTTAGTTTCTCAGACGCAATGGACTTAGCTTTAAAAGAAGCTCATGAAAAAGTCGATTACGTACTGATTAAAGAAGGCGAGTATAAGATTGATCGCCCTATTAAAATTACCAATGAAAAGTTTACAGACTGTTTAGGTATTGTTGGTGAGAATCGACAAAAAGTAAAGATCTGGACAGATCGTCCACAATCTATTGACTGGAACCCAAATACAAACTTAACAGATGCTCGTAACGATGCAATGATCTTGCTTGAGCGAGTAAATAAAAAAGTTATTTCAGCTATTACAATAGAATACAAAGGTGAGTTTTATCGTAAAGCTCAAACTTATTTTGGTTGTGTGAATGGTATTTACTTAGAACACACTAACTACTGTAAAGTTTCTAATGTTGAGATTAGTGGTTGTAACCGTGCTGGTATTTTCTTAAACACTACTGATGTTGGTATTGTCAATGCAGAAAAAGTAGGTACCATGGCATACAAACATCACCGCGAAGGTTTACATCCTAAAGAGATGGGTCTTCCTAAAGGTAATGTGGTAACTAACTGCATCCTTCACCATAACCGTGTTGCGGGTTGCTTAGCCGCCTGGCAAGAAGATTTTGTTGCTAAAGGTAACCATTGTTATCGTAATGGTCATGAAAAAGATGGTGGTACTGGATATGGTATTACCATGTCTAGTGGTACAGTAAATACAAACTACTTGATTGAAAAGAATCGAGTAGAATATAACTATCGTAAAGGTCTTGACGTACATGATGGTTGGGATGGTGTGATTACTGATAACCAAGTATTCAATAACCGATTCCATGGTATTGCTGTAGAACACCGTGGTTTCCCTGGTAAGAATTGTATTATTACCAATAACGATATTACATTCGATTCAAACTTCCGTTTAGATCGAGATGATGATGTTCCAGATGGCCGTGCGCTTAACTTGAAACAAGACTATTATCGTCAGTGTGGTATTCGTGTTGAGTTAAAACCACAACAAGAACAACCATGGGGTAACGAAGTACCTGACCCTAATTACGTTATTAAAGGTAATCGTGTATACGGTATCAACCATGATGAACGCGGTGAACATCGTGTGATTGAAATCTACAATAAAAATACAGCTGATTATGTCGTTCCTAACTGGGATATTAGCGACAATGATATCTCTTGTGGTAAAGTAGATTACATTGTATTCATGGATGCTCCTGGTAACGTAAGTAATGGCTTGGGTAATGTTTCTATCAAACACAATCGTTTTAGTGCAGATTATGTAATCGTTGTTCCTATTACTATTCAAGAAGCAACTAAAGCAAAATTTGGTGCTGGTCGTACTATTAAAGTAGAGGATAACTTTATTGAAGTAATCAGTGTTAACTCTGGTGCTAAAGGTATCCACTTTAACGGTACGGTTGAGACATACGTCATCAATAAAAACGTATTTGACTTAGTAGGTAATTTGAACCGTCCTGTCTTCCGCTTCCAATGTAATTTAGATGGTAAAGTAGATGATGTTAAATGGAGTTGTACAAATAATATCTTTGCAATGGCTCTTGCTAACATTCATGTATTTAAAAGCAATAAATGGTGGGATATTCAAAAGTCCAAAGTAAATATGGAAAACAATGTTCACCACTTGAAATTCAAGATTCCTTTGGATAATAAAGTTTTAACTGAATAATAGATAAATACTCTCTACTCCCTAGTAAGGAGTAGAGAGTATTATTTAAATTATTTGTTAGCAGATGGGATAGAGACATCTTTAACAGATTCTCTTACTTCATCAATATCCAAAATATGGGTAGAGTATAAGAAGATTTTGTGTTCTTTATTACCAGATGGTTTATCTACTACATCGTAAACACCTACGGTATCGGTTTCTTTAAATTCAGAGAAAACCATACTTTCATATTCGTAGTTGAAGTAGATACGAACGTTGTGGCGGTTTAAGTAATCAATCAAATTACTCACCATGTAGACAGGCACATCTTCAATAATCACACCGTCGTACAATTCAGGAGCACGAGGAGCAGGGCCAATCACACCATCGATATATTGATCTTTCTTGAATAACTCTTTTTGTTCTTCTGAAAGATTTTCGTATTGTGCTGCCCACTTCTTATATTCTTTTTCGTATTCCTCGTATTCTTTACGACGATCATCGATCTTACGAAGAATATAATCAGTTAAGTAATAAGATTTAAGGTCAATGCTTTCACGATCAGGTGGTAAACGGAATGTAAGATAATCACGAATGGTCTGATCTGAATTATCGACATTCAAACCAAAGATAGGTTCGTATTGATGATCTTGTAATGAAATAGAAAGTAACATGATATAATAATATTCCTATAGGATTAGGTTAATGAAAAGAAACTAAAAAAAAAGAGACCAAAACTAATTGGTCTCTTTTTTTTTAACGGAAGCTTGCTACGACACAATAAATGATGCCGATAAACAAGAATGCCAGTGCCGTGTAAGGTTGTTGATAATAATTGGTATGGTTATAAGCTAATTCACCCAACTTATAAATACCATACAATCCAAGAGCTTTTATGAACAGGTTCATCACATAGACTCCACGTTCACGATATACCCTTTTGATACTTTCACCGTGATGGTCTTGTCTTTCACGACCACTTTAAAAGGATCGTTAGGAACAACCTTTTCACCTTTAGATGGAACACCTATAAGTTCCATTGTTTCTGGAGAATTGTCCCACACTTTTGGTTCTGGTTTGTTCATTCTTTCATAGCAAAAGAATGTTTCTACCACAAATTTATCAGCCAGTGTATCCACTGTCTTGATCAAGCCTTTCTCACCATCGTATTCAAGGTGATCAGAAATGGTATCCATGAATTTTCCAAACTCATCATTGATGAATTTGCCACCGCGATGCAATGGATATTTATCCACTCCATTGACAACGAGCATAGAGTTATACTCATCTACTTTAAACACGATAGGGAAACTATTGGTTTTTGGGACATTTACCGTTTTAAATTCTACGTAGTAACGAATGGCTTCAGCCAAATCGTTTATACGTGAAGTTATATGGGTGGTGATCAGAGTAGTCTGACCATCGGTTAAGTATTCTTTGACAAATTCACGAAGCACACGGTCTTCAGTAAACTTTTTGAATTCTTCAACATTGTTTAATACGATTGTATTTTTATCCATTTTAAGATTCCTTTTTAGTTAGATTAAATGTTAGAACAGCAGGAGTACTTCTCCTGGTTCTCTCACTTAAATGATATAGATTTGAAATAATCTATAGTACTACACCAATACAATTAGATAATTTAATCGGAGTGATGTCACTACGACAATTTTTATTGTGTGCTTTTAATACTGTAATGTTAGTGCGTTCACTAATGTGTTTAAAATCCCTAACAAAGTTCAATACTTTTCCATCTTTGTCTTTATGGTACTTAATGAAATCCTCCACCCAGTATGCAGCATAAACATCCCCAAAGCAGCAATCATTGAGCCTATTGAGTGTACACTCATTTAAGAACTTCTTAAACTTAGGAACTAGTCTAACATAAGCTAATTTAGCCGGACGGTATACTTCTCCGTGATTGCACCAAATTTCATCTAATTTAAATGTCTTAATAAAGGTTTCTTCAAAATCAAAGTAACCAAAATCAATCCATTTATTTTCAGTATCTGAAATAGGCCATAATCCTTTTTCCATTAAACTAATATTCCGATTTAGAATAGCAATCATAGAGAATAGATAAGCACGAACCAGTCTTTCTATTAGTACGCCTTTTGGTTTCTCAGTACGATCACTACAGTACTGAAATACTTTTCTTAGTTTAGCATTGAATTTTTTATTATAAGGAATATAAGTTTCAGAAATTTCGCTTCTGATTTCTTTAAGGTATTGGGAATTATCTATAGTTAAATCTTCTAACCCTTTATCAATATCGTAGATTACTGGACTAGGAACGTGTTCCAAATAATCCTTTTTAGAATTAAAACGTTTAACGACTTTAATCTTCAGCATCTGAATCTCCATAAACTGGCAACATTATCGATTTACAACTAACCGAACTAATGATTTTTAGAACAACACCATTGACAATACTGAGAACTTCCATTTCTCTCTCGTTATCTTGAGCTTCACCATTTTGAATACGTTTATTCTGGGATTGTATAAATTCCAATAAAGTACTGCCCATATTTTTAGGTTTGTCAATAGTTATTTTATATAGCATTTCTTTGATGTTTCTTTCAATACTTTGCTTATAAGCAGTTACTAAATAACCCTCAGAATTTTCTGCAGTGGTACGAACCCATTCTTTCATTTTATCGAATTTAGTATCGCCAAACATCAAAATATTCAATTCATTACGAATATTGAAATTAGATGTAAAGGCAAATTCACTGTGATTCAATAATGAAAAATAAGGATAAGTTACTACATGATAAAGAGGGATGGGTAATTCATCGCTACTGACAATATGTTTATCCTGGTTTGCAAAATGAAGCTTAATATTATTTGCTGTAAATTCAGCAAGCAATAATCCATTATAGTTAAATAATGGCGTTTCTAAATTTACAAAATGTTTATATTCAGGATGATTTGCTGTATAATCAGACTGATGAGATAAGAAGTCTGGAGATAAAGGAACAATTAATGATCCACGATGAATATCGAAATAAGGCTTAGGCAATGGGTGAGTGGCCATACCATATTTTTCAGAACGAGTCATGTAACTATCTTGGATAAGTAAATTCCCGTCTTTATAAATAATAATCATTTTACATCTTCCTCAAATTCAAGTTTACGAATACTTTCAAGGTCTTTTTTACTAAATGGCTTTAATGTTTTCAGGTCAGTAGTTTTGTGGCTAATAGGATTGCTATTTGTGAGACCACAAGAAGAAACATTATCCAGTAATAGTGCTATTTTAAAACCTTGTTTTGGTGACATACCCAGTTTAAGTGAACTGCTAATATACGCACCGCCAGTGCCACTATATAAATAATCAATATCATCAAGATCGTACACACCAATGAATATTGGATTCTTAGTAAGTACTGGATCTCCGTTTTCATCTAAAACAGCATCTAGACTAATACCTGTTCCTTTACCGATCCGTTCTTCATCTTTATATTTATTAATGACTTCGCCACGATTACCGATAGAAATCATTTTGTCTTTAGTAAATATCAGAATGATTTCGTCAACACTTTCTCCAAATTTATATTTACCTTGTTTTAACTTAATAAGACTTTCAATGTTATTGTTAAAAATAGTATTGAAAATATATTTATTAAGATACTGACTAAAAGCTTCTGTATCATTATTTAATTTTTTGAATTGTGCCGCCAGACTAAGAATATAACGAGCTACCCATTCTGACAATCTTAGTGTTTCTTCCTCATCTTTTTCGTATGGAAATTTATTGAAAAAGGTAACGATGATTTTATCATTTTTGAATATCTTCTTACCTTTACGAAAAATACCCAAACCACCATTGGTTCCAGAAGCAAATTCTAATGCTTTAGTGTCTGACATTACTTCATTATCATGATAAAGAATTGTTGTCATTTTAAATCCTTAGTAAAAAATAGAATATAGATATTCCTCTCTACCCTGTTAAAGGTAGAGAGGAATAGTTTAGTTAGAATGAAGCACCACTAGGTACTTTACTACAACCATTAGAACGAACTACTGGTTTTGGCACTGCATCAGAAAACATATTTACAGAAGTTTTCTTCAATACTGCATCTGCAAAAACTGCATTCACATCAGCATCAGATACCGCCAATGAATGTTCACCTAAGATAGATTTAATTTTGTATACGGACACACCATCACCATCATTACGAGATGATGTAACCAGTACATTTGGAATGGTTTCCAGTTGTGCTTTTTCTTCAGGTAAGAATTCATCAATATCGATAAATTTCACATTATCAAAAATAATCTTTGACATCATTAATTTCCTTTTATTAAGTTGATCAATATGGTTACAGAATCAATATTCTGTTGTTCTATTTTAAACGCTTTATACGTCAGTTTCAGTATTGATAACATCTGGAATGAAATAACCCAAGATAGCAGTAGCCATTGAGTCATTATTCAGAATGTTAGCCAATTTAGGATCTTCTTCTTTTACATGAATCTTAATAGATTCTTTTGCATTGTTTGCAAAAGTAAGATCCAGTTTAGTAGGTTTAAGAGGATCATCTGGAATCGCTTCTACTACCTGCTCAACACTCAGGTATTTTACTTTACCAGATTCTGTTTTTACTAAGAATAATTTAGCCATTGTACATTTCCTTTTTAAGTTACATTACAAATTCAGGTGTCATTATACCAACATATTCAAATAAGTCAATATCCGAATCATCGACATAGCCACAAGCAAGCTTCCTAGAAACATCTACATTACGACATGTAACGTCGATATTCTCAATCGCGGTATCTAGATTGAATAGAGTACCTTCTTTCCTGTCATTAAGATCTATTCTAGAAAGTCCTTTTACTTTCGCAATTGGATTTCTACGAATAATATCTAATTCCTCTTGGTTAAATCCATTCTCCTTTTCCAAGTAATAGTAAAGATGATTTAATGCTGGACTATCTATCATAGGCACCATGATGTCTACTTTTGCATTATTTGCTTTAGCAATTATCAAAATACGAATGGCCGCATCGTCGTCCGCGATAACTTTAAAATGTCCTAATGAATGACCAAGAGTAAACTCCGTGTCACCTTCGTCATATTCACGATATTCCAGTACATCAACAACGGGATCATTCTTAAGTTTTTCAATCGTTTCACTACTTACTTCAGGAGAGAAATAAATACAACTAAAGATGTTAGCTTCATTTTCCATTTCCATTTAACACTTCCTTTAAATAAGTTAGAAAATATTTAAATGAAGAATTGTTTCTTCATTTAAATAGTATAGGTTTGAGATTTATTTCGTTATTTTGAAGTAAAGACTAGCTACTCGTGAGAATAGCCAGTCTACTGCATTACTTCAATAAAGCTTCTACTTCTGCTTCAGTCTTACCCAATACTTTAGGTAAGTCTTCCTTACGAATAATGTTAGAACATTTTGGTTTAGCGGTAAAACCATCACAGCTTACCATCTTACCAAATCGTCCCATTCGTACAGACAAATAATGTTTCTTACACTTAGGACACTTCACTCCCGTATTGACATTTTGATGTCGTACAATTTCACTACCGTCCGCATTACAAGAATATTTGCAATTAGGATATCCTGTACAACTACCAAACTCACGACCTTTGAAACCTTTACGAATAGCGATCTTACTACCACATTGTGGGCAGGATTTACCTTCGATGTATTTCACTTCAGTCGCTTCTTTTTTAGGAGCCAATGAACGAGTATATTTACATCCTTGATGAGTACATTTCAGATAGTTACCGAATTTACCTAACATCTTAACCAAGTTAGACTGACCACAAGAAGGACAAATCTCTTCCGTCGTTTCAATCACCCCTTTGTGTTTTATCGAGATGGTTTCTTCACGTTTCACATTCTCAATAAAAGGATTCCAGAAGTTAAACAACATTGCTTCTCGGTTGATGTGTCCTTGAGCAATATTATCTAAATCCGCTTCCATATTGCTGGTAAACTTGTAATCAACATACGTATGGAATTTATCAACCAAGTAGTCAATAACTGCAATACCCATATCGGTTACAGTGATTCGGTTTTTCTCAACAGTGATATATCCTCGATCTTGCAAAGTTTTAGGAATCGTCGCATAAGTAGAAGGGCGACCGATACCATATTCTTCCAATACCTTAACTAAAGAAGCCTCGTTATATCGAGCAGGAGGTTTTGTCTGGTGTTCGGATACCTGGATTTCAAATACAGGTAATTTATCACCTGCATTAAGTCTCGGTAAACGAACATTGTCATCTTTCTCACCATCGATCTCTTCACCTTCTTGGTATACGGACAAATAACCAGGGAATACCAATACACTACCATTGGCACGGAAACCATAGTTCTTACTGAATGTAAGGTTTACCTGAGTACTATCGAAGATAGCTGGTTTCATTTGCGAAGCTAATGTTCTTTGCCAAATCAATTCGTATAGTTTAAATTCATCTGGTGTGAATTTAGCTTTTACAGAGTCAGGCGTAATGGTGATATCAGTAGGACGAATAGCTTCGTGTGCTTCTTGTGCTGATTTATTCTTACTGGCGTATTGCTTAGGGTGATCTAATACATCGTTTGGATAAAACTGAGTACCATAGCGATAAATGCTGTTTAAAGCCTCCTCAGAGAGCGATACAGAGTCGGTACGCATGTAGGTAATAAAACCATGCCCATGAACCTCAGACCCCTCAAATAAGCGCTGAGCGACCTGCATTGTACGGGTAGCATTCCAACCTAGTTTACGAACCGCATCCATTTGCAATGTAGACGTGGTGTAAGGTGGTTTTGGTTTACGCGATACTTTAGAGGTTTTAACATCAGTAACGTGTAGCTTCTCTTTATTAGCGACTAATTCTTCTAATGCCTTTTTATGTTTTTCAACATAATCTAAATCATTCAAAGACATTTTAGAAATAGTATCTGCACCAATACGAACAAGACGTGTAGCAAAACCAATATTGTCTTTTTCTGTAAAGGCACTTACCTGCCAATAGGTACTGGGTACGAATTCACGAATCTCCTTCTCACGAGTCGCTAAGATGCGTAACGACGGAGATTGTACTCGCCCAGCAGATAACCCTTGAGATGGGAAGATTTTCCAAAGAATCGGACTAATCCAGAAACCTACGGCATAGTCTAAAGCTTGGCGAGCTGATTGTGCCGCAACTTTATTACTATCGATACCACGTTTGTTATCAATAGATTGTTTAATTGCATCACGTACTGCTTTCTCAGTTACTTCGGTATAAGTAACACGATAAATGTTTTTAGGATTTACTTTGTTTTGTTTCAATACATCTACTACGGCTTGAGAAATGCCTTCTCCCTCGTAGTCAGGGTCAGTTGCTAAGATAATCGTATCTACGTTCTTAGCAATAGAAACCATTTCTTTTACATGGTCTTTAGACTTAGGAGAGATTTTGTATTTAAGTTTAAAACCATGTTCTACATTTAATACTTCTTCACGAGGCTTATCAGTATCTAATACACGAATGTGTCCGAACGTAGCCATGACTCTAACTCCATCTTTAGCTACCCATTTAGTAATGGTTTTAGCTTTATTAGGAGATTCCACAATCATTAAGGTATGGTAAGCCATTTTGTTATTCCTAAAAAATAAAAAGAGGTCAGTTGTTTAAACCAACCTCTTTTGTTTAATTACACTTTATTTATCATCATCATCATTATTAGTCTTAGATTTTTTTGATGAATCTAAAACACCTAAACGATAACCAAGCTCATCAGCAGTTTTAGATTTACCCGTTTCACTAAATTCACTAGCCATCTTTTCTACCTGAGCATCGCTTGGTTTATTTTTCTCTTGTTTACTATTCATGTCAATAAAGAACTCGTTTTCTACCATTTTAGAAATGGCTTCGACGAGATTCTTAGCACGACCTATTGAATTCTCATGCTCGATTTTCAAAATCATATAAGATTTCAATACTTCGTCGTAACTATCATTAGGATAACAACTACGGATACCCATGAAGATTAAACTATTGATAAAACCCAGATACCACTTAGGAAGTTGTCTAAAACCATGTAGTGCTTTAACATTCATTGAAATCGAACGAATATGCATCATGTTCTGCGTGGTATTAAGAGACACTGTAGAAACCATTACCCATAAAATTAAATTTAAAGGAATGTAAACATAAGTAGTAAAAGGTGCAGCAGCGACCCTTTGATTGAAGTGAGAACAAAAACCTACCACAAATAAATAAATGATAATAGAGAAAATTAAGAAACTAATATAGGTATCAGGATCTAATCCTAACTTATTGGTGATATTGTAAATAATTATTGTTAGTAATAAACCACTAACAAAGATGAAAAACCCTCTAACAAACATCCCACCATTAGGAATGAAAGTCTTTCCAGCCAATACAATCAGATTTACCACATGCCATGCAAGAATACCAAATAAAATCGCTAAGAATAAATTCTCAGGAATTCGATTGTAAGTATTTTGAATGTAGTTTAACCATTCCATTTTAAAATTCCTTTTGTTTAAAACATAAACCAAGTTGGATTAAGTTCATGTCGTATTTTTCAATGATGTGTCTTTCGAATTCCTCTTCAGATAGGAAATTCTTAATTTGGGTTTTCAAAGAAACTCGAGATAAATTATAAATAATCTCTCTCAATTCTTTTAAAGAATACATCTCTAATCCACCTTTATACAGATTTAAAACAGAAGTCGTTTTTCCTGTATTATTTTTTAGATAAAAGTGAATAAAGATCGTCGTATTTGATAACATGATATACGTAGAGCTTACCTCGTGGTAAGTCTTTAGACCTTCATCGTAAAGCTCTTTCATTAACTTCTTTGCTTTAAGATTGCCTTTAGGGAGCGTAAACTCACCAATGATAACATCTCTCGTATATTTAACTCTAGGGAATTCTGTCATTTCTTTTCCTTATTAATTTTGATCAAACCATCTGAACTAATGAAGACATGGTAAATATCTTCATTCTTATTTTTAGGTTGAATTTTCACATAGGTGTTATCACTCCAATTAAAAATCCAACTAAATGAATAAGGGATCCAGATATTGTTGTAATCTGAAACGATTGATGGATCTCCAGCTTTATTATAAACTACTCTATGTTTAACTTCAGGATTATCTCTATTTCCTGCTTTTTCTAAAAGCTTATTTAGTACTTCGACATCATCGTTAATGTCGATCTCTTTTTTATAAGCATCTAATAGTTCCCTTAATTTAGGAAACTTATTGATTACATCAGTAATGTTCTTACCTTCAGATTGACTTAACTCGGCTACTATCTTTTTAACCCAGTTTAATTTCTCTAAAGAGCTTAATTTAATTTCCATTTTTAAATCCTTAATGAGTTAGATTACACTATAATAATATAGGTTTAAAATAAATCAAAAAAAAAATAAGCTCCTTTTTAGGGGAGCTTATTTTTTTTTTACAATCAGAATACGAATGATTCTGATTGCATGATTACTTCCAGAGTGTCGCTGGCATTCATGCCTTTGAAACCATCAGTGGTGTTGAATGTACCACCGATAGAACCACGAATTTGTTCAGCACGGCCGTCTACATCTTCGATACGGCTGAAACCGTATTTTGAAGCTGGAGTAATGGCAACAAGGTTTTTGTTGCCATTGATTGTCAATACCCCATACAGACCAGATTGCTTGATATTGCAATCGTGTTGGTCGAAGTAACCTGTGCGGGTTACTTTATCGAACAGATTCTTCATCTCAACACCCAGAGCTACTGGGGCGATTGTGTTCAGACGAGCGATGGCGTTAATTTCGAATACTTCATTTGCAAACATTTTAATTTCCTTATACAAAGATAGATTAGATTAATAGGGAGGGAATTCCCATCCCAGGTTCACGTTAATAGTATATATCTGAAATAATCTAAAATAAAAAAAAGAAATACTCTCTTACCAATACAGGTAAGAGAGTATCTAATTAACGTACATTGTATAATGCTAGATGTAAATCCACAATCGCTTTATAGCGACTTGCTTTTTCTTCACCTAACTTATTGGCTTCTTCCATAAAGTCTTTAGATCTACCAGAGAACCCAAAGGAATTAAACCAATCTTGTTTGGATGAAGCAGTAATGATATAACGAGGATTAGTCGGATCGGTATAAACAATTACTTCATCTTCACCAGTCACTTTAAAGTCAATATTAGCACTACCATAGACTTTAGCATCTTTAAAGATAGAAGCATAGCCACTAACACGGATATGCCCTTTTAACATAGCATTACCATGAATAGTAGCATGGTCGGTAATAAAAGCATCTTTATCAATGATGGCGTGTCCATACACTTTAGCTTGATCTTCGATTAGACAATTAAATCTTAATCTTGCATAATCGTATACTTCTGCGAATCCTTCGATATGGGAAATACCACCAACGTACGCATGACCATATACCTTAGAATTTCCACCTACTGCCGCGTTATCTTCAACTAAGGAATAACCATATACTTCAGCTCTATAGTGAATAAGAGCATTGCCACGCACTTCGGCAAAATCATACACCTTTGCATGGTCAGTAGCCATAGATTGTCCAGACATAATAGCTTGTCCGTATACTTGAGCATTTAAGGATACTTGTGCATCTTCTTTAATAACTGCCTTATCGTAAACCATGGCGTTATCAAATACCCAACAATTTCCTTCATGAGAAAGATTCTCTTCTTTCTCAATATAACCACCTAATTGCCCTACTGCTACCCATGGTTCGATGTCGACCAATGATTTAATACGATACAGCTTATTACCATTTACCATTACAAAATCATCTTTGACAAATTCGTATTTCTTTTCCATGTTTTATTTCCTTTACAAAAGTTAGTTTAATTACTTCACCTTAATAGTATAGATTTATAATAAAATAAACATAGAACCCTCACCTCTCTACCCCATAAGGAGTAGAGAGGCAAGAGTCTATATTAGCTAAAGATTAGCAAACCAGTATCTGGTATTAAGGCGCAACGCCTGTACCGGCGCCAGCACCTGGAGTAGCACCAGCGGCAGGAGCAGCAGGAGAAGCAGCAGTCAGAGGTACTTCACCTTCTTTAGTCAAAGCTTGAACAGCAAAAGGGATACGCTCTTGAACAGCTTTCTTCAGACCAGTCACGCGAATACGTACCAAGATTGGCAAGTGACAGATGTGGCTGAACCATGGTTGTACCATTACTTCGTGTTGGTATTTGCTACCACGAGCGCGGTTAACGATACGTGGGATTTCGCGTTTGCTCAAGCAGTTACCGAACCACAGAGGGATGTCCAAAGAACCATTTTTAGGTACACCGAAGGACAAGAAGATAGTACCAACTTCGCCATCTTTGTCTTGGTCAACCAGACGGTTGTCAGAACATTCTTCAATAGTGAAGTCAAAACCATCACCCAGAGTACGAGCATCACCTTCACGGAAGATGAATTTGCTAGTGAACACGTCAGCGATAGCAATTACGTGAGGACGGAAGTTAGCACCACCAGAGATGATTTCGTAAGCAGCAGCCAATTCAGAAGAAGTGTATGCTTGAGTCATCTCAGCCAGTACGAAGTTAGTGATAACAGCAGAAGCGTTAGCACGAACATCAGTGGTTTGCATAGATTGGGTAGTTTTGTAAACATCCAATGCTACGTCACGTACGTAGTTTTTAGAGAAGTATTGACCGATACCAACGATAGAGTGAGCAAATGGTTCAGTAGTGTCCAGTTTTTGTGGAGCAGCTTTCAACATGCCCAAGATATCGTACAATGCAGTGATCGCAGCGTTAGTACGACGCATGTAGTTGGTTTGGATCAGAGTATCAACGCGTTGAGCGTCAGTCACGTCAGTTTTCTCATCGAATGGACGACGAACAGCGATTGGAGAGTGCAGACGTACACCGTAGATAATACGTTGTACACGGCTATCCAACACCATACCGTGTTCACGGATGTTGCTGTTAGTACGGGTAGCATCGATTTCCCAACCGATTACTTCAGTTTCTTTAATCGCATCGATCAAAGGTTTCAGAGCTGGATCTTCCAAATCTTTAACTTCTTTAGTAACAGCATCACGGATAGCAGTTACTTTAACAGAACCAGAAGTGATTTCGAAAGCGCTAGTGTCAGTGTTACCACGACCAGTCAGCACCAAACGTACCAAAGCTTCCAGACCTTTGTCTTTCAGAGCTTGCAGTTCAGTAGGCAATTTACCAGATTTAACAGCTTTAGTGTTTTCATCCAGCAAGTGAGTGTTAACATCATAAGTCAACAAGATGTCTTCACGGTCGCCTTTAGGAGAGTAAGTGAACTGAGAAGCTTGATGGTATTGCAGGTTTTCGAACAATACAGTATCGTTACCTACTTTCAGACCGATGGTTTTCAGACGTGGGTTACCGGCGATTTGGTCGGTACCGTCTTGCATACCCAGAGCGATCATTCGGTTAGTTTGAGAAATATCCAACAGTTTGATTTCTTCGCCGATACGCAGCAAAGAGGTTTGGAATTTCTCGCCATTGTCGTTCTCTACAGAACGTACTGGCAACAGAGCAGTGTCTACGAAAGAGTCTTCATTTTGACCTTGACGGAACACAGGGATCACATCAGTGAAGTTAGACTTCAGGATGGTGTGGTTACGCAAAGATTTAATGATGTGTTTTTGGTTACGGTAAGCGTCACGTTTACCAGTTACTTCGTATTCTTTCTCAGTGAATACAGTAGACAGTTGAGTGTCGATGGTATAAGTGTTAGAAGAGAAGTCCAAGTTAATAGTAGGGAAGAACAACTCAGCTGCTTTAGATTGTTTGTCAGCACGAACGTTGTAAGCAACAGTCATGGCCAGAGTGTTCATCATGCCATGTACTTCGAAAGATTCTTTACTCATTTCTACTTGTACAGGAGCAGCTTCTACTTCACCACCCAAGATACCGTGTACGGTACCAGCAGTTTCGTCAGCATCACCAGATTTCAAATAAGCTTCTGGGTTAGCAGCGATTACCAAAGATTCTTGGATGTTATCTACTTCTTCAGGAGTCAGCTCAGCACCTTCTTTTTTAGCAGTATCAGAAATGCTAGTGGCAGTAGAAGCAATTACAGAACCTGAAGTTTCATCCAGTTGTTCGATTTGAGATTCGTCAACAGATTCACGAGAGAGCATCAAAGCACCCAACAGGCTAACGGATTCGCGACCCAGTTGGACATCAGAATAAAAGTCTTTTGCGATTTCACCGATCAAGGCTTCGCGTGATTTACCGAGTGAACGGTTAGCGTTTTTCTTAAAAATAGACATTTGTGGTTAACCTTTTACGTAAAAGTTTAGTTAAAAATATTTCTGTAAAGAAAATTAATACGAAAATACGTATTATCTGTCCTACATATTTAACTTAGTAGCTAAATAGTTGACAAAAATACTACTTTGAGCAATAGTTTTTGAATCATGGTAAAATGCGCTTTTTCTCAAAATAGTAGCCAACACATTTTTCGCAAAAATACTTAAAGTCTCTTTGCTAGGAGAGGAGGACTCATTACCAGTAGCCTTAATAAAAGGCAGAATGATAAAGAAATACTTACCATCGTTAGCAGGTAAGATATCTTCATAAATATCTTTCCCACTGGCCATAGCAGAATCAAGACCATTCAGTACACTAAGCAAAGCCTGTGAAGCATCGTATTCGTATTGATCCAAAGAATATCCTGAATTGTCATCACTAGCAACGAAATCATTACGGATCTCTTCGCGAGTATCTTGATCGGAAGTTTCAAGCCATAAGTCTCGTACGTCCAAAGTCTCACTCAACACTGGAGTAAGAACCTCTGAACCGTAAACGAAATCTAGTCGTTGAGGATTATATTTGGAATTCAAGACAGTAAAAATTTTCAAAGCGTTCTTATTAAGAACTTTACTTGCTTTGTCATAATAAAGTAAATCATTTATTGTATAACCAACTGCTTTAAGATCTTCTACAATCGGTTCAGGTACCAAAATGATTTTAATAGAATCATTAGGCAGGTTTAGTACGGACATATTTTTGCAATCCTTTAATTGTTCTTTTATAGTTTAATAAGGAAATAATTCAAGTATTAAACTATCTATGCATAATTAACTAGAAAATAGAATTACCGGTAATAATTCATAATTTTAACTAACGACTATAATAAGACAAAATAAAAATAGATCATTAGTGTATGCTGGTAAACTAACTGATAAACTAATTTAATGAACGAGGTCTAAATAAAATGGATGTAAAAGCACTGTTGGCAAAATGCATTTCCTTACTGTTTAGAGAAGGACAGTCTGGAGAAAATGACTTATCCAAACAACTTGTATTAGATGTCATCACTACTTTAAAAATAAATTCAAATGATATCTCTGGTACAGACTCAACAGTAAATGAATTAAAGAACGTTGTTTTAAACATGGTCAGTAAGGAACATCCCACTCCTTATAATGATCTAATTCAGCACATTAGAATTGCATGTTCTTCTGATGTCGTTTTATTCGAAAGCATACAGGACAATATCTCTTTCCAGTTAGATGAGGATGAATTAAAAAGAACCATTCTATCTTATCGATTCGAATTAAACAAATATCTAAAAGAAAAGAAAGCAACCATGCTTTTAGATAAGATGACTTTTGATTTAAAATTCAATCGAGATAAGATTGGTGATTTGAATCAATACATGTCTTCTAATCTAAATGGTATTATTGATTTAGTAAACTATTCTGGTGAAGAGATTCCTGGAATTATTTGCGAAGTGGATTTGTCAGATATCGACGCAGTAGCGGAACAGTTTGAATTAATTCGTAAAGAAAACGATGGTTCTCGTACGATTAAGATGCCGTGGCAGGCAATGAACAGAATGACTCGAGGTGGATTACGATTAGGTCAATTAACTACTGTAGGTGGTTTAGCACACAATAACAAAACAGGTGTGAGCTTATCCATGTTTATCTCTGGATGTATCTTTAATAACCCTAAGAATCTTCAGACAGACCAAAAAAAGAAACCATTGATGTTATTGATTTCTTTTGAAGATGACATGCTTATCGTATTATTTAACCTTTATATTCTCTTAAAAGAAAACTTAGAGAATGTAAAAATTACAGACGAGGATAAACAAAGATTATCTTCACGTGAAGCTGCAGAGTATGTTTATAAGAAATTATCCGATACTGGATACGATATTAGGATTATTCGTGCTGACTCGTCTACTTGGTCTTATGCGGAAATTCAAAGCTGTATATTGCAATTCGAATCACAAGGTTACGAAATCCATCTAACGTTGATTGACTATCTTAACTTAGCGAATAAGAATGGTTTATCTCATTCTCGTGCTGATGCGGATATTCAAGAATTGTTTAGAAGAACCAAGAACTTCTTTGCTGCAAAAAATATTGCATTACTCACACCTGTTCAATTATCACCAGATGCCATGGAATTAAAACGCCAAGGCAATAAGATGTTGGCAATGCAAATCTCTGATGGTTCTTATTACGAAGGTTGTCGTGGTCTATCTCGTGAACCTGAATTAGAAATATTCGTAGACATTGTAAAAGACAATGGCCGTAAATATCAGACATTTGCACGTGGTAAACACCGTGGTCAGAACGACACTCCAGAAGAACATAAATTCTTTATCTTAGAATTCCAAAAGATTGGTGGTTTAAGATGGGATATTAATGGTACAGACACTTCACTATCTAAATTTGGTTCAGTTAGAAATGCAGAAGGTGAAGAAGAAGGAGCATTCTGGGATATTGGAAATTAATTTAAGTTAGTACTATATGAAATAGAATCGATCTACTCATTTTACCTCGGAGCGGATTTTGTTAATGATTTTTATTTCATAAATACTTTCCTTTAACAGAGTTTGATTGGCTTTACTCTCCTGTAGCTGAATAGGCTACAGGAGAGGATAAGTCATTTTGTTTGAATGAATATTATTTACAATAAAATGGTGTAATAAAATGTCTATACTAAATTTGTTAAGAGGACTAAATGTAGAAGTAGATCCCGTCAGTAATAAAGTGACAATTACTGGATTAAGATTCTTGTATGTTTGTCGAGATTTAGAGAAGTATATTGGCGCTAAAATGCTTTACAGTATTTTAGACAATGTGAGTTATTCTCGTTTGGTTTTCAGTATGTTTTATTTGCCTGATTTTTATCATGCAATTAATACTTTGCTAACTGATCCTAAGTTTAAAAGAAGAATAAGATCTGGACGAGAGCTATTAGCAATCAGAACAGAATTAGAAAAGATTCCACTCATTGCCAATATTAAAATTATTAATGAAACTGAACCTAATGCAATTCCAAAAATAGATAAATCTAAATTAAATAAGATTTTTAACAACATTAAACTATTCGATTATCAAGATAAGTTTATTGATGATTGTATTTGGAAAAGTAAACTATTAGGTCTTAATGGTTATCTATTAGACGCACCACCTGGTAGTGGAAAATCTATATCGAGCATTTCTTTAATGGAAATATTAGATATAGACACTATTTTTGTCGTTAGTCCAAAGAAAGCAGTTAACGACGTGTGGGATGAAACTATTACTAGAATCTATAAAGAACCACAATCCTATTCAATGTCATTACCTGTATTACACGGACCTAGTAAACCAGCTGGTTTTAATATCAATGATCGTTTTATTGTTTGTCATTACGAGTCATTAGGAAAACTAAATGATTATTTAAAATCTATTAAAATTCCTAATAAAAGATACGGAGTCATTTTAGATGAATCGCACTCATTAAACTCACACAACTCAGAACGATCTATACAGTTTAGAGAATTGGTTTCTAAGATAGATCCTATCTTCTGTTTATGGATGTCAGGAACACCTATTAAAGCACTAGGTACCGAGACCATGACAATGTTTGCTACTATCGATAGATTATTCGATAAGAGTGTTTATAAGTCATTCCTAAAAGTATTTGGTATTTCTGGTGTTTATGCAATCTCAGTAATGGCTCATCGATTACAATTAGTAAGGTCTGAAATTAAGACCAATGGATCTGGAGTAGAACAATACACCCACAAAGTCAAAGTGACCTTACAAAACGGTGCGGACTATACTTTAAAAACCATATCGAATAAAATGATCGATTATGTAAAAGAAAGAAAAGAATATTATCAAAAGAATGCTAAGAAATACGAAGATGATTTCTTTAGTTCGATAGAAGTCTATCGTAGTTGTGTTGTTAAAGGAAGAGGAGATACTAGTTTCTTTAGAGCAGACTTAGAAGATTACTTATCTAAAGCAAAAACATTACATAATGGTTATTCGCCTACGGATCCTAAACACAAGCAATATGTGTTAGAATGTAATTACTACGAAGATAAAGTAATCATTCCAAGATTGCCTAATGATGTTAAGAAGATATTTAGAAAAGCTAAATCTGTTTATAAATACGTAGAGCTTACCATTATGGGTGAAGCTTTAGGTAACATCTTAGGTAAAGCTCGTTCTCGTTGTAATGCAGATATGGTCAAGCAATTGGTAACAGATGCTAAAGTAATTTCTGAAGATGGAGAAATCTATCAGTCTAACTTACCTGATTTAATCTTGAATGCACAAGCCAAAACAATTATCTTTACAGATTACGTAGAAGTAGTAAAAGAGACAGAATACCAATTAAAACTAAAGGGTTTTAAACCAATTAGTATTTTTGGTGAAACGACTTCAGGTAATGGTTTAGCATTACAGACTAAGATCTTTAAAGAAGACAGTGAGATTAATCCACTCATTACTACGTATAAGACTTTATCAGAGGCCGTACCTCTAACTGAAGCCAATCGAGTGATATTCTTAAATCTACCATTTCGGTCAGGTACGTACGAACAAGCTGTAAAACGAGCTAATCGTATTGGTCAAACTTTAGATGTGGATTTATTTGAAGTAACTCTAGATACTGGTGAAGAACCAAATATCTCTACTCGTAATGAAGACATCCTAAAATGGTCAGAAGAACAAGTAGCTTTGATTCTAGGTAAGAAACTACCAGAAGAGAATAAAGAGATATTGCATGGATTAATTGAAACTTCTACAATAGAAGATAAAATTAAAACAGGTATCGATACCGTTACTAGAGTAGCTTCTAAATTCTTAGATTGGTAAAACTAAAAAAAAAATAACCAACACCTCTTATATTTTGAAGAAGTGTTGGTTTGTCTATTTAAAACTATTAGTTTCGGTCTAATAGTTTTACAGCAATCAGTAAAATGATTGCTGCTGTAATTACCATGATCAGTATTATTGATTTTTCTACCAGATTTTTATCGGAATCCAGTAAGATCTTCAATGCTGTGATGGTAAAGGAAAAGATAGCTGACAAAATGTCCATGCTTCTTCTTTTTCTTTCTGACAAACCTAATAATCTTCTATTCAGGATGATTTACAAGTCGTACCTTCGGAATAAGGCATAACTCTACCTGAATAGAAGAGATTGACAGAGTGGTTTGTCTTGTATTTTGGCTCTGTCGTTAAAAAAAGTATCTCCTACTCTCTGCTTTCTTGGGGCAGAGAGTAGGAATGCTTCTTATTTCTTGCTGTTAAACAAAATATTGCCGCCTTTAACAGGCTCGATAGATTCAATAGTTGAAACGAGTTCGCCTTTTTCATTGATGAAGTGACGAACAGTCAGCAAGAGAATGATGCTGCGTAATTCAGATACCGTTACTTTATCTTCTGAATTATTGCGTTCGATAGAGTATTCGTTAAGTAAAGAGATCTCGATGTTTTCAACAACATATTCACCTACTTTACTTTGGTTATATTTGTTAATCTCCAATAACCAATGTTGCGTACCGAATACACCAAATGAAAACTTACGACTGTTTAAGAAGTTCACCAATAATTGGCGAGTATAGTTGGTGTCTTCTAAAAACATACCAATACTTTGTTGGTCGTTGTTGATGCCATGATCTGATTTTTTAACAGTCAGATGTTTTAAGATCAGTCGTTTGATGATCTGGTTGTTTCGGATGTTTGGCGTATGGATTGCCGAATAATACATCTTAGCCAGAAAATCAGCCGTGAAGTAAATAATGCCGATCAATGACATTACAGAGATGGTAACAATAATAATTTTTTCCATTTTAAAATTTCCTTGTTTAGTTAGATAAAAAAGAATAATAAGATTTAAATTTAAAATCCTATTACACTTAAATGATATAGATTTAAAATAATATAAAATACTCTACTACCAGATTAAGGTAGTAGAGTATTAATATACTAATTAACTTCGTTTCTTACATTTATAACCAACCAATCGTGCCGGATGGTTAAATTCACCAGGTTTATAGTTATGGTTGAAGAGGAAGAACATTTCGTTTTCGTCATTGTCAACCTTAGATACCAATGCTCGACTAATGAAAGAATTAGTTTTGCAATAACTCAGTACGAACAAAGGAAGACCATCGTGGAATGCAGAATGACTTACTGTTGGTTTGTTAATCAACAAGCGATCTTTGATGTGTTGGTATTCTTCCAACTTATCAACTACTTCTTGATAAGTCTTCTTACCTTTAAAACAGATCTCAACTGAATGATCAGTATCCATGATGTTAGTGCTGTAGTTACGTACTTTGCAATTACGTATTACCGTAATCACGTCGGTATCGAGTTTACTAACAGGTTGAACATCATCACCATTAACATCAATGACTTTACCTACTACAATTTTACCATTAATACCCACAGGACGAGAATAGAATGGAATACTGCTGTTATAGATAAACGACACACCATTCAAGTTAATGTAATCGATTGTACGCAGGTTAAGGTGATCGCGTGCCAGTTTCAGGTAGTGGTTCAGTTCAACAGCAAAGCTACCACGAGTCAAGAACTCTTTGATAGAATCAATATGTTCCTTCAAGTCGTCTGACAAAGTAACCACATCCATGTATTGTTTAATGTCGATGTCTTTAGCGACATCAAACACTGGAGTCAGTACATCTAGGTTTTTATTGATGAGATCTTCCACTACTGCAGGAGGTAGGAAACGATGGCTGTTAGGAGTAGTTGCCCAAACCAACATACGGAAGTATGTGGTGCTGTCTTCATCTACTGCCATCATTACTGGTTCGACATGACAAGGTTTAATGCCTTCTTCAACAATCTGTCCACGGATCTCGTTAACAAAACCTTCAACGACTTCAGGATTTTTCGCACGATCTTTAAAGTTATTCACTTTGAAATCGTACACAAAGAAATCACCATTGTAGAAAGGTTTATAACTGTTATAGGCAGTCATTTCTTCAACGATGTCTTCTTTATTATAATCATTAAACTTATGGATATGTTTACCATAGTTGTCTTCTGAAGCAAGATATTCTTTGTTAATGATGTATCCGATAGTAGTGTTGCCAATAGCCATGGTAGTAATAGGAGAATATACTTTACCATCTGTATCGCTATAACGAGCAAAGTATTCGTAATCCAGACGATTCAAGTCAACAGCAATCAATGACAGGTCACCACCTTGTTTATTGACATTATCGACAATATGTTTGGCGATACGATAATCAACAAAACCAATAATAACTTCTTTGCCAGTATCTTCGTTAGAAACGAAACCATACACGTAGTTATTTTGATTAGGTTGGTAATCGTAAGGATGGGCATTTTCTTGAGTGGCGATAACGCCATAATTTCGATCCAAGATGATTGAACCAAAATTACCGATTGCGATTGTTTTGTAACCTTTCTCTTGTACTTCATGAATTACTTTCATGTAGACTGCTGCAGAGAATTCATGAGGACCACAAGCGAGATGTTGTGCTTTCTCGTTATATGGTGCCTGAGTAGATTGAGCAATGTAATTGTAAGAAATACCCAGAATGCTTGAGAACATATGTGGATTAGAAGTCAAGTTATTGAAGTGTTCTGGTTTGGTGTAGTCGATAAAACAATCTTCACCAAACAACATTTCCAAGATTTCATCACACTGTTTATCTACAGCGCTCTTAGCCGTTTCATTCAGCTGATTGTATTTTTCGAGTAAATCAAATGACATTTTAAATTTCCTTTAAAGTAGGTTAGTAAATCTAGTTTCCTAGATGATAAAAAAGTTCAGATAGTTTTTAGAAGAAGTATCTGATTCATGTTAATAGTATAAGTTTGAAATAATTTAGTATCAAAGCAAAAAAAAACACTCCCGATGATATTGCTATCAGGAGTGATTTTTCTTACAGCCCAATACGAGTATTGGACAATCGTTGTTCACCAGCTACTACAGTAGAACCATACAGCTCTACTGAGTTAAGGTGGCAACCTTTGCCGACGTAAGCATTATTGGTGACAACACTTACACCACTAATGAAACCTTCATTAATGGTAGCGTTACCGCTTACAGAACTGTAGCCTTTCACTACAGAATGGCTATGCACGTTGGCGCCTTCGAAGACGCGTGCGTTATCGCACACATCAGAAGCATCGACAACAGCATCCCCGCCGACCTCGGCTTCGCCTTCGACGGTACTGTAATGTTTAACTACAGCGCTGTTTAATACAGCGGCAAAGTCTTTAACGGTGGAGCCACCGCACACTATGGCATTGTGTGCGATACGACCATTTTCAATGATCTTAGCACCATTGAAAACTTTCGCATCATCGTACACCCACGCGTACCCTTCGTGAGAAAGACAACCTTCATGTTCTACGTACCCACCGATATCACCGGCTTTTACGACATAGAAGTCTTTCAAAGCGCGAATGCGATAAAGTTTGAAGCCGTCGATTTCAATGCTGTCTTCTTTAACCAGTTCGAATTTTTTGTTTTCCATGATCTCATCTCCTATACAAGGGTTAATTAAATACTCTAATATTTCATGGAAGTAATATTAGAGCGGAATAGTTTGATAGATTTCTCTATCGGGTTCACTTAAATAGTATATATTTGAAATAATCTAGAATACTAAATTCAATCTACTAATTAGTAATGTTTTTCAGTTTAAGATTTTTAGTACGTATTTTACCTCTTATTAAATTAGGCTTTCTTTTCCTAAATCTACGATTCTTTAAATCAGGAGTAAAAACTTGTTCTTCAAGATCTTCAACTTTCTCTCTTAGATCGGATAATCTCATTACTGTTGCCATTAATGACAAAACAGTATTTCTATTCGCTTCAGATAGTTTATCATTAATTTTAATAATCTTTTCTTCTAGAAAAATAATTCTAAATCTTAAATCTTCCATGTCTTCTTCGTAAAAATCCATTTTAAAATTCCTAATAAGTTAGTATAAATAAATCAATATAGAAACTACTCTCCTCTACCTTAATTGGCAGAGGAGAGAGAGTTATTACTGATTTTCTTTTTCTTTTCGCTCTTGACGAAATCGTTCCAGCATAAACCAGATACGACGTGAGCGATTAGTTCTTGCTTGGCGTTTGAATCGAGGCTTTCTCATCAGTGTCCTTTTCTTTTGTTAGGATGGCATTTGCATTACGAACACATGACTGCAAAGATCGTAAGTGTTCTGAGCAATATGCGAGTTCAGTCTTAGCACCAGTATAAGCCAGTGCTAGATCACGATTGGTTTCTAGGTGATACTCTTTATCAGTACAAACCTGAGTGAGATCACACTCAATAGGGATGGGTGAAAATACTTTCACTTCTTTTGTTACTGGAGTACAGGCAACGAGTAGCAAACTCAGTAATGGTAAATATTTCATTTTGCTTTTTTCCTATTTAAAAGTTCTTTAGTTTCTGGAGAAATAGGGGTATTAGCCCAAGGGTCTTTATCTAAAACATTAACTAAAGCTTTAGTATGTTCGTTTGAAGACTTTTCTATTTCTGCAATTCTCGCTTGATGGTCAAAAATAGATTGTTTGTAATTGGTAATGAGTTGATCTTGAGTGGCTGCTTTTTCTTCAAGCAACTTAATCTGTTCTTCTTTACCTTTTAACTCAGTATTAACAACCTCAAGCTTATGGTTCAGTTCCTCATTACGCTTATTGATAATGTCTATTCTGTAAAGCATGGACAGAACAAGAATAGCCAATATTAATTTAGCATTTGAGAAAACATACTTAACTAAAAAACCATAAATTTTATCAAAGATACCCATGTAGAGATTCCTTTCTGTATTTATAAAATATATCTAAAACTCATATACTTTATTTACAGAAAAGAATCCCTAGTCATCTATTTAAATTAGACTTTTGGTAAGAAATTTCGGTAATAGAGATGAACGGAATTATCACCTAGGCTCACTACCTCACTAACAGAGTGTTCTGTTTTTAGATTATTAATATAACCACACCATCCATAATCGTCAAAGAACCTCAATGTGTTAATATCGTAAGGCGTACCGTCTTCTGAATTATCTACCAGTAACAACGATCTATCATTTTCATCAGTAAGGATGGAAACCGATAAACCATATTGGTTATTGATAAATCTTGCAGTACGAATGTAATAGATTAGAGAGTAGTATGCTTTACCGATTGAACATCCTTGATCGCATCCTTTTCTGACGAACTCAGCAAACTTCTCAGAAAGATCCCAAGCATAGATTGCTTTAATTTCATCACTTGGGAATTTACCTTTATGATATTTACGCATGAAGTCTTTAAAGATTTCTATATTAACCAAATTACGACTACCAGCTGGTACAAGATTAGTACCATTTTTAATAATGACTAAGTAACTACTAACATCATTACGATTGGTGTAGAAGTTGGTGTGGATCATTCCTCTACTTACTTTCTTGAGTCGACCGGCATAATAGCAGTAATCCCAGTCATCGGTTTTCTGAATAGAAATTTCATCGCTAAACTTAACAATGTCTCCATTTTCACATTCAGACAGATCAATCATGGTACCATTCTTAAGACGATCGTCATTAACAAAACCTACACCATAGTTGCTTACAGCAAATGGAGATAGATAATTATTGAGATCAAAATAAACCAGAGTTTGTTTTTTACCGTAGAATTCTTCAGTCTTTCTTCGGAAACTTTCTGCTTCTGAAAGAGAGTCAAAAATTGGAAATACTTCTTGCTCCTGATTTTCGATCACACCAAATACATGGTTTGATTCTTCCTTGTATGGATCGAAGGACATCGCTGACCATGCTGCTGTTGAATAATCAATGACATCACTTTCATTTTCAAAACCGATTACCAAGAAATTACTTCCTGTAGCCATTGGGTTCTTAAAACCTCTCTCAGACATCTCTCTGACGTATTGTCTTATCGCGACTTCAAAATCCAATAAAGAGAAACTCACTATTGGAGAATCTGGGAAAGCTTTAAGGATTGAAATTAAACTGATGTAATGGAAACGCCATACTTTGTTGGCTACTTTATCAGTGATTTCATTCTTTTTGAATACTTTGTTTTCTTCATCGATAGTGAAGAGAGATTCGATGATTTCACGTACAGTTTTAGCTGAGTAAATTTTATTCATTCTTAATTCCTTTTAAGTTTGTTTATAGAGCATTAGATTACTTAATGAGTTCACCAAATCGCATATAACGCACAGCATCAAATGCTAGATATACATGTGGGTCATTGCTAAGTACTCTCTCTTGCTCTAGATTGAGCACAGACGGCCGACAAACTTCAATGTAAGGGATATACTCACCCTGACTCCATTCGCCTCCGTATTGCGAAATATACTTATTGTGTATGGTTTTAAATTCATTCTCTTTTGACGGATCTAAAACCAATACATCGATCGGAATACCATTAACATCTTTAATAGTTTTAATAGAAATTTTATTTAGTATCGGTAGTGTTGTAGGATCTACCGTATAAAATTCAGTAAACTCTAAAGAGGGTAAAGTAAACGGATAAACATTTACCCTATTTTTAGAATAACAAACCGTTACTGAATAGGGTTTAAATGGGTTGATATCTAATCCAAGTTCTTTTTGGATTAAGTTCCTGACGATATCTACCGATACCTGACTTAATAAATAAGATACATGGTCGATAACCTGTACATCTTTTCTTAATGCAAAAGGATGTTTTAATATTTCAGGTAAGATTAAATCATTCATTTTTACTCTCCACTGCTTTATTAAATACAGAACAATCTTCGTCTGTATTGTTATTTACACAGTAGTTACGCAATAGATTGCACGATGCGGTATGACTGTCTTTACAAAGATAACCAGCATCTTCAGTAACCTGAATAGGTTGAATGATTTCAGGTTCGTCGTTTTGCACTGGTTGTTGTTTAGAAGCACAACCAACAACGAGAATAGAAAACAAAATAGCTAATTTTTTCATGGATAAGTCCTTTTTTAAGTTAGATAAAATAAACAGAGTTCAAGCTCTTCAATTAAATAATATAGGTCTGAAATAATATAAATAATAAACACTACAGTACCAAAAGGTACTGTAGTGTCTAACATTAAGTTCGTTTAAAAGTAACTTTCATACGGTAATCAATATAGTCATCATCAGGATAATTAATCTCATGCTCGTAATCAGTAATTAGTAATTTATTATCATTAAGATATTTAGGATCGGTAATATCAGTATCGGCTATATATTTTTTCTGATAATAACCAACGAGCATAAATGAATCATCAGTAGTGTACCATCTATCAGTATACTGAGTAATAACTTTGTTACTAGCTACAAGTGTAGACCCAAGTATTAAATTTATTAAAGATTCTTCAAAACCATAAGCCAACAAATCATTACGAATAATATTACGTATCATTCGTAAGAATCCATTGACTTTAGCATAGTCGATCAATCTAAAATACCTAGTAGATGCTGCCAAAGATCTTAAAGTAGGAAGAATAGTTTGATCTTCTAAAACAAAAATCAATTCGTTGTCAGAAGTGTGGTTTTTCTCAATCTTAAATACAATTCGTTCAAGAGATGGGTTATTGCGATAATGGGTTCGTCGCCATTCATCATCAGTAGTCAATACAAACTTATCACCTTCTTTAACGAGTGTCTCGTCACTTACATGGTTTTCTAAGATAGTATGGAATACTTCACTGAGTTTTAATTTCAGTATATTGATCTTATACTTATTCTTACCTTTAGTAATTACTAATTGAGTAGTCTCGTTACTTATATCACTATAAGTACTATCGGATCTATTGATCGTTAAGATATCTTCTATCCTATTTGTATTTACCAAGCGAGTTAAGTTTTCTTTCTTAAGGTCGGAGAATCTTTGGTCTTTATAAGGTTTACCAATACCTAACAATGTAGTTTTGATATCTGTATTAACTTTATCAGGGTTTATTAAGTAGAATGATTGAGGTGATTCACCTAAATAATTATCGTCTCGATAAGCTGTACTAATAGCTAAAGGTGTACTATAAATAGTTCCCTCAATCCTTTGTTTATAAGGAATCACAAGTACATCCACATCCCTAGTAACATCACCAGTAGTAATCGGTATTCTCACCGTTTGCTTCAAATCACTATTAACCCATTTAGCTCCAGGAATACCTAATGCTGAAATAACATAAGCTTCAGGTTCAAAGATAGGTTCATTTGTTTTATCGATTTGTACTTTTAAAGGATATTTCTTTTTACCGTAATAACATGGAGATGCCAGATGAGGAATGACTTCAATTTCGGTATAAGCTTCATTTACATTTACTCTAAATGGATATTTAGTATCTTGAGATAGCTTATCACTTTCATTAACCATTGCGGCTAAGTTTTTTAAGTCTTCTGCTTTCCTATCCCTATTTAAAGGTTTTCTTACTGATTCATCGTAATTGAAAACATATCCTCGGTCATTATTCCAACCAGTAGGCATTCGATTGTACACACTAGATGCAAAAGTTTTCTTTTCTTTACGGTGAGTTTGAGAACCGTGAATTAAGTGCATTTGAATTTGTGTATTATACGATTCTCCATTAACGGTATTATCTTCTTCAAGAATAGAGATTGATTCAAAGTCTCTTCTTCTATCCGCTCCGATACCTGCATCTTCTAATAGTTTATTTAAATTCTCAGTCTGGGTAAGACGAGAATCGACCTTAATTCCCATATTGCTTTTCCTTTTGTTAAATAACGTAATCACAATAAATACACTCTACTCCTTTTTTGGAGTAGAGTGTAGTCATTTAAGCATATCTTAAAGAAATCAGAGAATAAGCACTGTTACCGCTATTACTGAATAAAACATTTTCTTTAACGAAATAAGTAATACCGATACCATAACTTTTATCTTCAGTTAAATATCGAATACTTTCTTGAGTCTTTTCTAAATCAAGATACCTGTAAGGGAAGTCAGGGACATAACGTTTCATCAAGTTAGTAAACTCATCAATATCAGCATTTAACAATGCTTCTACAGAATAAGTTTCTCTGTTAACATCAGCAAACACACGACCACCTGGCAAGAACGAATAAGAAGGAATCATCTCGTATTGAATAACGATGTGCTCTGTATATTCACCACGAGGAATACCAACCATAAACACTCTATTGGAATATCGGTCTACTTTATACTCTAATTGTTTAGATGCTGTATTTTCAGGACGTACTGGGTTAACGATACTTGCAGTAACTTTCTCTACTTTATTAATAGAGTTATCTTCGATGTATGGAATTTCATCTTCTACATCTAAAAGACCTTCTTTAACCAAATAAGCTTTTACCAAAGAATCAAAGTAAGTAGAATCAGTTAGCAGACGTTCTTTTTTCTCTGGAGTATTGTAGGTATCTTTACCTAACAAACTTACGACACGAACAGGCATACCTTTTTTAGCCACAAAGGTAATATCGTAATCAATAAACAAGCTATTCTTACGGATATTTGGATTACCATTATGGAAAGTAGTGAAACGCTCAGTAATTGTTTGCCATACATTAACATTACGAGCTGACTGCAAGATGATGCTAGCATCAGCAACAGAAACACCACGAGCTTTTAATTTATTCAATGCATGGTTACGCAAGATACGCATAAACTGATTGAAACGGTCATAGTCACCAAAAGTATTACGTGCAGTACGTGGACCTTTTGTATTGGTGTAATCGGTAATGTTAGTAAACTCAATACCTAATTCATTATCAGGACTGTCTACACGAAGTTTGAAACAAATCTTTTCTTCAGGATAACGAGTACGATAAGTTTCGTCCATCGTCATGATGTAAGAATTGGTTTCTTCAACATACTTAATTGGATCACCTTCTGAAATATCATTAATCAAATGATAATAAATGTCTCGACATTTTGCTTTCAAGATATTCAAACGATAATCATGAACACCTTTATTAATGGAAATAACATTATTGTCAGAAACATAACCACCTGACAATTTAGCATTCGCATAAGTCAAAATGCTATTATCTTCTTCCATGTCTTTATAAAGAAGTTTTAATGATTCTAAACGTTCTTCAGTTAATTCACCATCAAGTGGTTTACTGATAGGCAATAAAGATTCGTAACTATTTTTTAATACTGGACGTGTAGTATCGGTGTATAACAAATGCGACTTAGTAGGGAAATCCAAACCTAAGTTCATTTTATACATGGTTCCATCGATTTCTTCACGATAAGGCATGACCATCGCTTTAACAGTTTTGGTTTGTCCTTCTTCGTCTTGCAATTCCAAAGAAACGGTAGTATCCTTAGAACCATTTGTCCATTGTGCACGAGGAACAGCCATCGCAGAGACCACGTAAGTTTCAGGTTCAAAGATTTTAATGGATCTCGGATCGGTAAGAATCTTCAATCCATATTCTTTACCACCAATATAACAAGGAGAATCTAAATGTGGAATGACCTCGATGCGAGTATATTCTGGATTTACTTTAACTCGGAAAGGGTATTTCTCATCTTGAGAAAAGAACGTACTGGCGTTAACCAATTTAGTTAAAATACCTAAATCATCTTCACTACCGTCTTTTTTCAAAGGTGTGCCTAAAGCATTGTCGTAAGTAAATGCATATTCGTCATCACCTACCCAACCTACTCTTACTCGATTATAAGAAGTACTTACTGGTGGTCTAGCTACGCCATCAATAGGCGTTAGATTAATAACCAGCTTGGTATTGTAAGGTTTCTCATTAACCGTTTTGTCTTCAGGAACAATAGATACCGATTCAATGTTGCTTTGTTTCTCTTTAGATACCCCATTAATCTCTAATAACTTATTTAAGTTTTCAGACTGGGTAATCTTAATATCTATTCTTGTACTCATTATAAAGCTTTCTCTTAATTATCTACAAACAGAATAATAAAGATTTTATAAAATAACTAAGCTAGGTCCCAGTAAAGGAACCTAGCTTAATCATTAGGGTATCAATCTATTGCTAGATTACAGTTGTACCTCACCGAAGCCATCCAGGTCTTCAGCTACGCGGAATTTACCAACAGTAAAGTCAGCTACTACGTAAACGGCACCTTTGATGAAGTTTTCGTAACCAGAAGCAGCAGACACTTTGAAAGTGAAGCTGTCTTTATCGTATACGACACCACCTTCATCAGCATTTTGCAATTCTACTTTAAATGCTGGGTTGTCTTTAACGTAGTTAGTTTGGATCAGACGTTGCATTGCAGCTTTGATTGCTTCACGACCTTCTTCGGTATCAGGATTACCTACTTGAGGATAATCGGTACCGCGATCAGCCATTTCATGATACAGAGTGTAGTCGTCTTCACCACCCAGATTAGTAGGGCTAGTACGTACAATCCATTCTTCACGACCTTCAGAACCAGAAGTCAAGAAGTCGTTACCGATGGTTTTAGCAGACAGAGGAACAACGTAGAAACCAACGTTAGCTTCAACAGTAGTGTTATCGTCATTCAAGTCAGCATTGGTTTCGTATTTAACCAATTGAGCAGCGTTAGTGATCAGTTCACTACCGAACTCATCAGCTTGAGTTACAACTTCAGCTTCTTTGAAAGTCAGTTTCTTAGCTTCAGCCAAGCGACCAGCGTGATCAGAATAAGCTTTAGAGAAGTAAGTCTCTTTCAGTTTATCCATGTCAGTAACGTTAGCCAAGTCGATGCTTACACCGAATACTTGGTTAGGTTTTTGGTTGCCGTAGTCTTTAGCAGTTTTATCAGACAAGAAGATATTGGCCAAACGATCAGTAGGGTTCAAGTCAGCAGCTTTAGTTTCGAAAGCGGCGATAGGAGTGAAGCCATCAACCAATGCATGTGGAGTAACCAGTTTAGGGAAGATCACTACTTGATCACCACGAGTGGTGTCAGCACGTACACGCAATACCAATTTGTTATCAGCATTGGTTTTAGTGAAGCACAGGTCATTTTCACCGAAAGAGTAGTTGAATTTATTCAAACCATATTTCAGAGTACCTTCTTCACCTTCCAGAGTCAAAGTAACACCTTCGATTTGAGCATCCATGGTGTCTTGTTTGCCTGGAACGTAAGCCAAGAGTTTCTTAGCCAATTCATTAACATCAGCAGCTTCTGGCAGGAAACGACCGCCTTCAGAGAAGCCGTCAGTCAGTTTACGCATACCACGGCTAGCCAATGGGTCAATACGTTTGTAGTTGTGTTTCAGGATTTTAGTGAAAGTTGCTTTTTTCTCAGCGCTTTCATCATTAGCAGCATTAGGTACAGAAGAAGCTTCTACACCTTCGTTAGTAATGCGACTAGCCAGATCAGCGTCAGCTACACCAACGAACAATTCAGTAGAGCCTTGTTCGTCTGATTTTTGGTTAGTGTAGACTTTCAGTTTTTCCAATTCACTACGAGGATAACCGCCATCTACCAGCAATTCTTTAACATTATCCAAACCTGACTTGGTGAAGTCTACTTTAATTTTATCAAAAGACATGTTGTTATTTCCTAATTTATAAGGATAGAATTAAGAATGTAGAGATTTAAAATTCAGGAAGTGAGCTAGCATCTCGTAAGATCATCGCTTCAAATCCATCCATATCCTCTCTAAGTGTTAGTTTTTCAGTTTTAGGTGGTACCAATGCTATATAAACTGGCCCACTCATAAACATATCGTTAGCGATACTGGTTTCTACTTTATAGGTTAAAGTAGAATCAGGATAACTAACACCATTACTTGGTTTCCGGACTAATCCAGAACCTTGTAAAGCTTGATTTACAAACTCAGAAAATTTATTAGAGTCTGCTACTGTGTTATATTTTCCTACTACATTAAATATAACAAAAGTACCGTTAGAGTTAGTATCTAGTCGATCAAATCTAAAACGATTTGTTTGATCAGATACGCTACCTAAATATTGGGCGACTTCTTTGTCTACTAATGGAATCATGTAGACATTTACATCACCAACAATATAAGGATGATTATCAGTAGGACTAACGTATTTAACCAGATTCAATAAATTGGGTGTATTCTCTACAGTAACTGTTTTCGGGTATACTGCGGTTTTAGGAACCACACCTGCTCTGGTAAATGAATATTTATCGCTAAAGAATTGTTGCTTACCTTGATTATCAGAAAACATCACTTCTTTAACTTTATCGGTTATTAAACCAATCTCATCAGAAATAAGATCATTTAACTTAATTACTTTAGGCTGAATAATATTGCCTTTAGAAGTATAAGCTAAATCCGTTCCTTCGTACGTCCCTTTAGGGATTTTAAACGAATCAGGATTAATAAGATTAGTAATCGATAATTTTAGTAAAACGCGCTTGCCAGAAGTTGCATCTGCATTCATGTTAAGTACAAACGATTCAGAACTAAAGTCTTTAAAACTCAGCATGTTGCTTAGAGAAACTCTAACTTTATTAGAACCGTATTGTACTAAACTGTTATCAATGCCTTGGATCGTTAATTTACCATAGTCCTCGGGACGTAATACATTACTAAACCCAAGAGCTTCCATGACGTATCCAGTAGTGGAATCAAACCGATCAACACCATGATCGTACTCTACATCAGAGTCAATAACTGTCGCTTCTGATACAAAATGTTCATTAGCAGCTAGTCGTTTATAACGATGGTGAAATACTTTATTGCCCTCTGCTTCTGGAGTAAATGACTCCTGATGATCATTACTGTATTGGGAAGCAATAGATGCTGGTACTTCGATATAGACAGAGGCATTAAGACCAGTTGGTGTTTCACTAATGTCGACCGGACCTTGTTTTACTTTTAATTCAGAAACCCTATCACTAGGATAACCACAATCTACCAACAATAAGTTGAAGTTTTCGCGGTCAGATAGTTTAGGGTTATATTTAATTTTAAAAGCCATGTTTATATCTTCTTATTTAAAGAAAGAATACATTACTGGAATGCTGTCGGCCATGGGTCATCTGTTAAGTAAGTAATGGTATCAAAACGAATATCGTCAATAGCCTTTTTAGCATCTTCTTGGTCGAAGAACTCTAAACGAAATTGATTTTTATCGTTAACGCCACCTAACTTCCAGACGCCATAAGCTTTATTGGTTAAGTCAGAATAGAATTGACCAATCAAACTAGACGGAGAACGAAAACCAACAGGGATAAGATTCCAGGTAGGAGGACAGATATACGTGTGGTAAATTTTACCACCTTTAGCTAAACCAGTCCAACTCTTATCAGCCTGAGCAACAATACCAAACCAGTCAAACTGAGCACCACCGAATTTCCATGTTACGCGCTCATTTACTCGTCTAATCCAGACTTTATTACTACTATTTTTTCTAGTAGTAGCTCTTGTTATTTCTACCCAGCCTGTATCACCCTCGACTACTTTCCAACCAGTGTTACCACCAGCTCTGGTTTTTACCCATTTATAAGCACCTAAAGTACGATCAGTATCGATATAAGTAACGTCTTTATCGGCAACGACTTTTCCTTCTGGTGAGCCTTGACCGGTAATGATATTAACGCCCTTAATCAAATTAGCTATTTCAGCATCTTTTTCACCAAGATAACGAGCAAAATCTAGGAACAAGGTCTTTAATTTGGAATCCGCCATTTTAAAAACTCCTTTAATTACGAGTAGATAGGTTGTAGACATATATCTACTCGTAATCCTAGATATTAACTATTAACCACGAGCTGTGTTATATGCTTGTTTAAGAGCATCGAGCGACAAGTCAGTCACGTCGGTTTTCTTAGCGCTTTCTTCCAAGCTAGCTACTTTAGTAGTCAAAGCTTCCAAAGATGCTTTGTTGGCTTTAGACAAAGTGTCAGCAGCTTCTGCTTTAGCAGTAGTTACTGGCAGTTGAGCAATATCTTGTTCAATAGTTTCTGCTTTAGTTTTAGCTGCATTTGCAGTAGCTTCAGCCGCTGCAATTTTTTGGTTAGCAGTAGTTGCACCATCAGTCAGAGCTTGAATTTTAGTTTCGAGTTCAGAGAACTTAGACAGGATTGCTTGAGGAGTATTACCCTGAGCATCTTTCAAGTTTTTCAACTCAGCTACAATTTCACGAATAGTATCCAACTCTTCGTCTACCTCACCACCCATTACAGTTTGGTGCAGGTTTTCGATCTTAGCTTTCAACTCTTCAAAGGTAGCTTTATCTTTCTCACCCAAGAAGGTAGCAAAGTCATTTAAAATATTTACCAAAACGTTTTCAGGAGAAGCCATTTCTTTAAATCCTTATTGAAATATTAAAATATAAAATCTCGAATATCAAGATATAAATTTATAATTATTGACGTGCGTTATTGTAGTTATCACGCATACGGTCAAGTACTGATTCACCTTGTACTTCGCTAAAGCCTACTGTATGGTCTTCGTCAGATACGACATCAGCAAAACCATTCAAGTTTTGTTGTACAGTAATCTTAGGTACGACTACTTCGTCTTCACCACTGTAAGTAACATAGGCGTGCAGTTCACCACCAACATAGTCGGCAATTGAAGTAGCAGGCAGTACAGAGATTTCCAAACGATGGTTGGAAGCAGAATCACGTTCTACATCGATCAAGTCAGCATAAACACCAAAGAAACGTTTAATCAAAGAACGAGCAGCGTTAAACGCATCTTGAGCATTTTCATGTTTACCCAATTGGATGTCGAAACGACAACCATCATTGGTATCAGATGCCAGGATGAAAGATTTTACTTTAATACCGCTGTCACGATATTTAGATTCTTGTTCTACATCCAGTTCAAATTTACCAGAATCGGCAACCAGTTTAGAGATATCAGAAATACCGATCATCATGCGGATATTGCCGTATACCAAACCATCTTGGTCACGATCCATGTCTTTAGAGAGACGGTACAGAACGGAAGACAAGTAGTTGCGAGAAGCAGTTTTCTCGATCTCTTGTTCAGAAGTTTTAGGATTGGCAAGTTCACCACGGAATGATGGATGACGAACTACATCCAAAGCTTTAGCTTTCATCTCATCTTTAACAGCTTTAGCTTTAGTGGCGCCGTAAGTTTCAACCAAGAAACGGCTCAAGATTTTTTCATCGGTTTCTTTAGAAGTACGAGCAGGGACAACGGACAATTCGTTATACAGTCCTTTGCTTACGACAGTATCTTCAGTCAGGAATGGGTTAACGGTAGAAACCAGTTTCACCATTTGTTTATTCAAGTTAGCCAGATACTGAACTTTCAGAGTAGCAGTACCAGTGAAACCCAGAGAATCACGACGAGCCGAGATGTCCAGTTTATTAGCACCGTACTTCAAAACACCATCTTGCAATTCGTAAGTCAAACGTTCACCAATGAAAGGATAACCTTCTTTAGTGAAACGATTTTTAACGTAAGTTACAACATCCATGTTATCCAGTTCTGTATCCAGAACAGTCATGGTTCGATTACGCCAGTGATGAGGAATCGGAGTAGTACGATTATAGAAGTGTACATTGCTGTATTTGCCAGTAAGTTTAGTCAGTTCACCAGAGTAGTTTACTTCTACTGCGGTATTACCTGATTTATTTTTGTACTCTGCATAACGATCATCGTTAGATGGACGAACAGCAACAACTTCAATATCATCCAAGTATTCTTTAGGATAACCACAATCCATGAAAATCTGATTCAAGTTTTCACGAGGACTACGTGTAGCATAGTAATTAAATTGTTTATAGTCAGACATTTTAAGTAGCCTATGTATAAGATAAAATATTTTTTAGGGTAAATCAACACAGTAAGATAATTCAGTTTGGTTTTTAGTAGGCCAAACATAATTTACTTTATTGTGTCTAAAAGTAACAATATCTGCTTTAGATAATGCCTTTAAGAATCTAATCTGTTCTTCAGTAGGATTAGGATTTTCATTGATTACAGGAACGTAATACAAATGTCCATTGATGCCCATTGAGGAAAGATTGCTCTCTTCTCCGTCGATCGATAATCTAACTATAGACATCGCTCTCAAAGTATTTATTGTAAACTTCTTATTCCTACAAGTCAATACCAGAGCAACATGATCGTCTTTACTTAATTTGTATTTAATTCTGCCACCTTCTTTTTCCAAACGTTGCCATTTTACAGATACTGTTGAGGCTACATTGTCTCTGACAGATACTTCATGTATGGAAAATACGTGAGCTAATAGAATAAAACACAAAATACTTAAAAGTAAAAGTAATCCTGTTGTTAACTTGTTTTGTAAGAATATCTGTCTGAGGATTCTTCTCATTTAGATAACCTTAATATAACGTATAAATTAACGATAATTCAAATCATAAGAGTCAAAAATACCTACCACACTCACTACATGTTACTGTAGTGAGTGCAATAGATAAAATATAGTTTTCCTTAACCCTCTAGAGAGAAAGAAATAGGCTCATGACTTTGGTAGTCTAACAACTTGAAATCATCCACAGTGATTTCTCCAGAAACAATCTTTTCAATCGTTAAGTCTGGTCTAACATATAATTTAGGTAAAGGATAAGGTTCGCGTTCTAGCATCTCTTTTGCTTGTTCTACATGAGATAAATATACATGAGAATCATGAACAGTATGCCGATGAGACAGAGGCAATACTTTCAAAGCATTTGCAATCATTAGATTCAATAACGCATATTGAGCAACGTTATGAGGTTTACCCACCATGACATCGTTAGAACGCATCACAAGCATGGTTTCAATACCAAATTCATAAGGTTCAATATCGTAAAAGGTTTCGAAAGCATTAAACTGATCTTTCTGATATTGAATAGATTGCTCTTTTTGTTCTTTAGTTAAAGGGCGTAGTGAAACATAGAATACTTGATGACAGGTATCTAAAGCCATATTACCTAAATTAACATTTTCAATAGGTGTCAGACTTTCATCTGGTCTTAAACCTAAAGCAATGTTAGACAAGTAATGACGGCGAGAAATAGTTTTAGTCTCAATATCCTTTTTAAGACCTTCTAAAACATTACTCACTTGGTCAACATGGATAACAGAGACCATCGGATCATTACTGCTGCCTGAGTAGTCAAGATACAATTTTACCTCAGGTTTCTTACGCCAAAGCATTGGATACATCGGGCCAATGGTATTGGTTTCTTTACTGGTCCATTTTTCCCAGAATGGAACATTATTTTCTTTTAAGAAAGATACATCTACTTCACCTTTCAAGAACCAAATCAACTCCAAGATGGTTTTATTTAACCATACTTTACGAGTGGTTAATAAAGGGAAATCACCGTTAGACAATGGATATTTTTCAGAGGTACCAATTAAAGAGATCATCCCCGTACCAGAACGATCATTTTCAATAACCGTACCTTCTTCCAGAATATTTTTTAATGTATCTAAGTATTGTTTCATTTTACTTTCCTTTTAAAAACGGTAAAAAAGAAATAAGAGTATTCCTCTATAAAATAGAGGAATACTCGATTATTTTACTTATGTTACAATTTAACAGAAGAGAGACTGAACAAACGTACAGCAATGTGATTGTATTCTTTAGTGTAAATATTTTTACGAGAGTATACCAAATAGAACACACGAATAATTTTACCATTCTTCTCGATGAATTCATGATGAACAGAGAAGTAAGCTTTATTATTCAGCTCTTCACGAATAATTTGGCTATATTCAGAAATTTCAGAATATACTTTCTTGTAGTTGATTTTCTCTAAAGTAATACTGCCACTGGTTAATCCATTAGCAATAAAAGAAATACCAGCACATACGTCATGCAGTTGTTGCTCTGTATAAGGAGCATCATCCATCAAGTGTGGGAACAGTTTCGGATTCAACAAATTAGTCGTATATACTTTATCACCGAATTTCAATACTTTCAAATCAAACACTTCATTAGGATTGAGTTGTTTGGTTTTAGGCAGTTGAGAAGACAGTTTGAACATCAAATCCAAATTATCCATCAGTTTTACAGTTTCCTCAACAACATTAGAAATATTGTTGTTTTTTACCTGTTCGTATTTTTGATCCAAAGTCAAATTTGACTCTGGAGTTTCTTCACGAAGATAAACAGTAGATGGTTTATAATCTTCAGGAGCTTGCGCTACGGATTGTTTTTTATCCCGATGCGGTTTCCCGTGATGTTTGTGTTTTTTGAACTGGCTTGGCTTTTTGTGAGTTTCAGGAGTAAACATGGTATATAATAACCCTTATTAAGATTTAAAGGAAAAGAAAATTACTATGAACGACATATATTATTTAATGCCGTTCATAGTTAGAGTTATGTATACCGATTACTCAATGATTATTATTCTACGTTTAAAAAACTACCATTCTTTCTAAGACCTGAAAACTCTCCGTTACTTTTACGATAGACTTCCCAGTAAGGAATCTTAATAAGATATTCTTCACTAAACTTCTTAGCCTTAATTTGATTCTGTAAGAAATTAAGATAACAAGTAGTATTACGCATACGCATTTCGTAAATAAGTTTCTCTAATTCCTTATGTCCTTTTGTTTCCTCAATAAGTTCAAGAGTATCTTGATATCCTACTAAAGAGAATATTTCGCGATATTCTTCTAATGGTAATTTATTTACATCAATTTTAGACATATTGGTTTCCTTTCAATAACGATCAATTACAACACGACGAGAACCGTCAGCATTTTCACAAATTTTATAACTGTAGATAAGTTTATCAGAAGCTTCTTTCTGATTGTCTAAAAATACCTGATATGATTTTTCATCACATCTTTGCATTTCATCAATCACTTCTAAGAATTTATCTTTACCAAATTTATGGTAAATTATAGACAACAGTCTTTGATATCCTAATAATTTATCATCGTTCATTTTAACTTCCTTTCTATAGTTCAAATAAAAAATAAAGCATAAATAAATTCTCTACTCCTTTTTACGGGAGTAGAGAATATATTTATTAAGCATTATAAACAAGGTAAGTCGTTCTCAGAACGATCATGTACAGTTACTTTGTATACCGTACCGCTGGGGACACTAAATGAGAATGAAGAAGCTCGATTCAAAGCTTTAACAATGTCTTTACCATCACCTTCAGTAGTGTAATAAGTTTTATCGTCCACAGTGATGTCTCTAACCATAACACCATTAGAACGACCGAATACAAAATAAGAACCTGTATCAAATTTTACTAGTCTTGAATCTTTAGCATCGCAACGATAACTAAAATAACGTTGATAACCTTTGGATGTTTTTCGTAAATCATACAGACCGACAATCAAGTCACCATTTGTTTCTTTAGTAAGTCCAAATGCTGCATCAATGATAATAGGTTGTTCTTCTTTAGGTAATTTAGGTGTAGGAGGTGGCGGTGGAGGAGGCGGAGCAATCTCAACCGGACTTTCCAAAACATCTTTACCATCAGGAATCCCTGTTGCTGCCGGTGTACTTAGATTATTATCTAAAGTAGGAATGGTGGCTTTATCCTTTTTAGCATTTTCTAATTCGACAGCAACACGTTTATCATTTATTGAAAAACGATATGCGATAAAAACAACAGTACCAATTAATATCAAGCCAAATAAAATACTTAAGCTTTGTTTGAGTTTAACTCTCATTTTATTTAGTTATCCTTATTCTTTTTAAATATTACTCTGGATTAATGATTCGTCCATTAGGATTGATCACATTACCATTAGAATCGTCTACTTCTTCTACAAAATCAAAACCACCAGAGTTATGGGTAATGATCAAAGGAGATTGTTCTTCTTTAGGCTCTTCCGCATTACAGCAACAATGATGATGACTATGTGCTGGTTTAGTAGGGCGACATTCTACCTGTTTAGGTTCTTGCTCTTTAAAGCCCCAATACTCTTTATTAAAATATTGAGTATTACCATCATTGTCTTGATATTGGAAAGCACGAACAGAAAGCAATTCTTGCAAGTAATTACGTTTACCATTCAGACCTAGAGACATAAAGTAAGATTTGTTTACCAAGATCTGTACTTTGTCAGAAGAAACGGTGTAAGATGGGCCACCTACTGCCACAGTAACCATTGCGGTATCAGTAGAATAGTTTTGCCAGCTTTTAATAGTAGAAGAATTAATTTCTTCAGCAACAAATCGAAAACCTGAACGTGTTGCTTTTACTGTGTTATAATAAACTTCAGTATTGTCGTATACTTTACGACGGAAACTATTGTCTTGAGAAGGGGCATCTTTCAGAAGTAAAGATTTCAAAGTATGTAAAAGTTGATCTACTGTTTGTACTGGACAAGGAGAACCAGCCAATACCGCCATACCATCTTCAGACATGTACCAAGAAGGACGACAAATAGAATCGTACAGTAACTTATCTTTAGGGAGTTCTTCAAGATCTCGAATTAATCGATAAAGTTCCATTGAAAATATTCCTTTAGTCTTTAATAATAAATCAAAAAAAAGAGTATCGATTATTTACCGATACTCTTTTTGTAATTTCTCATAGGACTATAGATCAGTCACCTTATATTGTTCTTTATTATTCAAGATATCAATAATGTTATTAACTGTTTGTTCTACTGAAACAGTCGGTAAAACAAAATAGTCGTAGATATCTGGATTAAAATAAGAACAGTCTTCAGAGAACTTGACCATATAGTGATGGTATTTGTTACGCATGATGGTATCAAATTCTAAAGAAGTTTTATCAAACTCTTTATCAGATTCATCATTAGGTGTAACATTACCAGAACGACACTTACGTTCTTCTAAAGGACATTCTAAGAAGAATGGCATTACTGGAGCTTGTGTCAAAGCAACCCAATTTAAGAAGTCGTGAGCGGTATGTAGGCGAGACAGTGCCGTGATTAAGACATCGCGTTCGTGAGAACGATCTAAGCGGAATTGGTATTTCTTAGGATTTTTTACCATGTCAATAATATCAACAGGACCATATGCAAAAGAAGAACCAATAAAACGATCAACAATAATGGTGACATCTTGGTCAAAGAAATTAACCATATCCACTAATGCTTTTAATTGAGTGGTTTTGCTAGAAACAATACTAGCTACTTCCATAACGAGAGCCAAATAAGGTGCATCAACACCATCTTTATTAAGATTAACATAGTCTTCAGCAGTCATTTGTTTAGAAAAATTATTTTTCTTTACATTGCTGCGAAGACGATCAAAAGAATTAGCAACACTTTTCTTAGCTTGTTGAAGTACTTCTAAAGAAACTTTCGTGTTGTTAATAATGTAAGCATCCTTCTCAGGATTCAGAGCATCGATTTTAGAAATGAAGTATTCTTCAATCTCTTCAAGATCTTTGCTATTAGGGGTATTCAATACCAGTACCTTGTGATCAATCTTATTTTTTAATTCATTGATCACTGTCGTTTTACCACTGTGGGATAATCCCTCCACGATAATTAATTGTTTCAGCATGTTATGTTTCCTTTTCTTGAAATAAACTAAAAAATAATAGACTACTCCTTTTTAGGGGAGTAGTCTACCGAGCCGTGATCAGTAAACCAAATCACAAATATTACCATTACGGAAATACTTCTCAGAAGCAGGATCTGAGATTACCGCAGGTACATTATACCGATAGGTATGGGTATTTTCGAGGATGTTTTTATTAATAGCATCTTCTTGGAAAAGAGCCATTACTTCATCGCGGTAAGTATTGGGATCTTTTACGTAGCTACCATAAACAGCATCATGATGAGACCAGTCAGTAACATTCTCAGTGAAAGACATACCTTGAATAGCCAAACGATTACCCAATTCACCATCTACCAATCGACGAGGATCGGTGTAGGTGATTGCAGTGCCAGTATTGTCATCAGTGATGCCACCAACGGATACATCAGCAATCAGATTGTAGTTAATGTCCGAATATCGTTTGAAACCAGCAGTAGTCGTATTACTGATACGATTACCCAGTTGATCAAACGTAGGATGTTTCTCTGGTTTGGTTACGTAGTTACGTCGTAGGTAATCACCATTATTGGTGATCACAAACTCGTAAGGATGTTCTTTAGAGTAACGAGTTTCGAATCCTGGAGAATAGATACCAAAACCACTACCTAAAGAACCACCACCACAAGAATAAATCAAGCGAAATGTTTCGCCTGAATCGTTCTTACCATTATAGATCCACGTTGGACCGAACTTCTGTACAGCATCGTAAGCATCTGGATCACGAGATCCAGCTGAATGGAATTCCCAGCCGTTGTTAAATTTCTCATCTAACTGCTGGCCAGTTTTCTCTGGGTCACCATAACCCAAATCTTCCGGAGCCATTTCAGGTGTTTCTGAAGCCATGGCTTCGCTAGCGGTTACAGTCGCACCTACGGAAGAAGCTGCTTGTACTGCCTCTTTAGCTTCTTTGCTTTCGCAAGCGGTCAGCATAGAAGCAGCAATCAAAATAGTGATAATAGATTTTTTCATTTTGAATTTCCTTTAAAAAGATGGATTAAATTTAATACTGCATCTATCCCTAAGTTTTAATTTACCTAGGGATAGAGTTAATTGAATTACAGGAATTGATCGTTCAGATCAGTCGGTTTAGTCTCATCAACATTACCATTAAGAATCTTAATGGCGTGATGCATTTTGTATTCCAGAAGTTGGATCTTTTCTTCCAGCTCTTTCACACGATCTTGGGCAATAGACTTACCCATTACAATAGGATGGGATTCTTTAGCCAATGGTAATACATCGACTAATGACGCACCAATGTAGTTACAGATCTGATATACGAGATCGATCGATATCACATATGTTTTAAAGCTGTGATGTCCTGGGCTTAAGATATTGGACAGCATTGCTTGTTTGATACCAAGGTGATTTGAGATATCTTTCAAGTGAATCTTTTTATCCTTGATGATATTCCTAAGATTGATCTTCAGCTCTGCATTGTATTTATACAGATCTAAGTTTTTGGATGATTGTGCACGATAACCCATGGTTAATTTCCTTTATATAAAGTTAGAATAAAATTTGAGCTGATCAAACTCACTTAAATAGTATATATCTGAAATAAAATAAAAAAAAAAATAATCTCTACTCCTTTTTACGGGAGTAGAGATTTTTAATAATCTATTTAACAGTTAATCCACTTTGTTCGGATTCCTTTTCGTAATCACGATTTAAAGAATCTTCAACAGTGAATTTCTCAGGATAACGAGCTTTTAGTTTATCGATATTTGCTTTAGCGATTTCACCAAGGCTATAGATTTGGCGATGCGACTGTTCACGGTTAGCATCTAAATACTGCAACCAGATAATAATGTCAGTACACAGTTCGTCAAACTGTTCCAGATGGTTGTAGTTTAATGGTTGTTTATAGAAGTAGTGTTTCTTATAAGTATCTAATGCTTTTGCACTTCTTAATAAAAATTCATTTAAAATACCAGAGAAATATTCGTATTTATATATCTCATCACCATCTTCAGGAATACTACTGTATTCGATTTCTTTATATCCTTTCTTAAGTTCTCCATTTTTATTAAGGTAAATATCTGGGTTAAAATTCATATCGGCATGTTCAATAACTAAACTTTGACTACTAATTTCTTTATTGAGTTTTCTAACCGCATCGTAATAAAGAGCAATATACCAAACGATATCACCAATTTCAGAAACTAAAGCTTCGTAACTAACTTTACTGGTAACACTATCGTCAGAAAGTTCAATAGCTTCGCTTAACTCTCCTACGATACCGATCATCGAATGAAGTATTCTGAAAGTAACAGATGCGTCTAAAGTACTGTCTGTACGTACAGCTTGTTTTACATAATTTTTGAAATCAAAGTCTACAGTGCAATACTTAACTTCAATGCAAACAAGGTCATGAACAAAGTCATCCATCACTTCTTTTACTTCGAAATAAGGACGACCATTTTCTTTATCAAGTTTTTGATGTTCAATGAATGCTTCGTAAGATTTGGTATCGTTTTCTTTCATGTCCTTAAGAATTTCCTTAAGTCCTCTAATACCAAATTTATTATAAATCGTATAGAATACAGTACAGTAGTTCTTAGTAGTTTCGTTTACTTCTTTTTGAAGCTTAGAAATCTTTTCACTTTTTTGTTGAGAGATTTCTGAATCAGTATATACTTGACAAGGCATGTTATGTTTCCTTTACTAGTTGGGGATAATGTTCATCGTATTAGCTAAACATAAAAAATAAATCCCACTACCTTTTACAGTAGTGGGATTTTACTTATTTACTGTTGTTTAGGTACGTCTGTTTTGTGTTCGCCTCCTAGTGGAGGGTTATCACAGGTAGGTTGTGTGGATACAGGCTTGCGAGCATTTTGGCTAATTACCGCAGGTTGTTCAATCTTAGTTTCTTGAGAATCTTCAGAATAAACATTTTGGTAATAATGCTTAGTAACATTCGGATTAAACCCAGTATTAGACTGAACAGGAGGGAACACAGGACCACCAAAAGAAGGTACATCCATTGCTGGTTGCTGATAGTTTGGGTTATTGAAACGATAATTAATGGGATTAAAACCTGATTGGAATGGTTCTACATTAATCGTATTGCAATAGTAATTATCAGCGATGATATTTGTCTTAATATTGTTAAGATGTTCTTTAGCAATAAGAAGAGAATGAATAGCATCTTCGGCCAGATTAACCATGTAGTTTAATTCACGTGATGTACCTTTGCTGTTTAAATATTCTTTCTTGATGAAAGAGGTTACTGCGACGATTTCGTGAAGAATACCGTAGATTGGTTTTTCACGAGTCCAGCTACCATTCTTCTCAAGATACTTGTTAAACTCTTTGTCTAAAAGACCACTATTTACTTTTAGCTCATCTAAGAAATCACGGTCTTCAGGGCTAAGGTTAAGAGTGATACTGTCGTAACCATCTTCGTAAGCAAGATTAACATACTTGCGAATTTCAAATAGATGATGACGGATTCGCCAAAACAGTTTAGTGGCATTGTCTCGATACGATTGAATCGTATTGATCGTCTGACTTGCCACACTCAGAATTTTTGCGAACTGCTCATCACGGATATTTCCGTTAAGGTTATCACTGATGGCTTTAGATAAAGACTTCTTCAAGTTCTCTTCTGAAGAGGTATCCAGTTCTAAAGTAATTTCAAAATTTGGGTTCATTTTAGTTTCCTTTACTAGTTAGGTTGGTATTACAAAGGGTTGGTAAAAGTCAAGATACTCAGTAACTCGGTTAATTTACGAGATACTACAATAGCGTGACGATCTTTGTCATTAAGATTCTCTTTCTTCATGATCCAGATATTAACTAAAGGGATCATCTTCTTAATAACAAAATACGGATTACTAATGTAAAACGGAGCACCGTAGTTACTTAAGTATTCTTTAATAATTTTGTCTAATTGTTTCTCCTGTTCGACCAAGATCAAATCACAGACTTTATTGAAATTGTCATCCGTACCTTGATAGATATCAAGTATGTCCGAACTAGATAACTGCTGGATGTCCGAGCAAATCTCTTTCAACTCGGGATCTTTAGCCATTTCAAATCGATAAACATCGATGTATTGTTTAAGATCCATAAAGTTATAGATAAGTTCTTTATAAATCTTTTCATTGTTCTTTCTAATGGCTTCCGTATTTTTGACTATTTGCTGAGTACAAGCTAATGAAGCCAGTAATTCTGTAGAACTAATTTCCTTATTACGATACATGTGGATAGCTTCTATTAAAGAATCTAATCCTGCCTCTTCGTCTTCAGAATCTGGCATCTTATAATCAGGACAAGGAATATAATCACAACGAAATTTACTCATTCTGTTTTCCTTTATTAGTTAATTTGTTATATGCGACTAACAACAAAAGATTGGTTTCTACTTTTTGCATGGCTTCTTTTATGTCCATGTCGACACAAATAGAGTCCAGACATTCCAAAACTCCGATACTTTCATCTTCTTTAAGCTTTTCTGACATTCTATCAAAAGTATCTAATTGATACTGTTTAATTACAGTAATGATATCGAAACACTCAAGAACATAATCGTGACCTTCTTTATAGTCTTTACCATGTTCCTTCAGGTATTTAACGATAAGCTCGTTAACATTACCATGATTTACTTCCAGAAATTCCTTATCTTCTTTCGAATAAGGAGGAGTCTCGTATTCGTCGATAGAATCCATAGCAGTATAAAAGTCTTTAATGACTTCCATGCCATCTACTACTTTTTCTAAGCATTCGTTGATATTAATTTCAAACATTTTACTATTCCTTTACAAAAGTTAGTTTAATTACTTCACCTTAATAGTATAGATTTAAATATAAATAGATTACTCTCCTCTCCCTAATAAGGAGAGGAGAGTATAATCTTTATTACATTCTACGAATACAATAATTCATCAACACCAAGAGAACAGGCAAATAATAGAAATGTTCTAACTCACCCCAGTTCATACAGTCCTTCACTAGTTCTTCAATAATCTCAACATCCAGAATATCATCTTCTAGATATTTCCTTAATTGAATCTCTAAGTGAGATTGACCATCATCTGCATCTCGATAAAATTCTTGACTAAAGACATAGCTTCTATTAGGTAAGATTTGGTTAATCAGTAATTGATCATTAACCACTTTAAACTTACGAGGATTAACAGAGGGTGTCATTTGAAAAGCATTACCAATAACTTCATCATTCTTAATGTAGATCTTATTAGAATAAGTCATTCCATAAGGTGCTACTACTGCTTTAAATGCAGAATAACGAATAGAAGCAAAATTAGGTGAATTAGTAAATTCTTCTAATGTAATGGCGCAAGCTTTGCTAAATGATTCTTTTAAGAGATATGGATCTCTTTCCGTAATTGCATCCCAGATAGAAGTCGTTTGCAGTATAGGAAATTCGTCATCAGTATAAATTCTAAAATGAACCATTTCAGGATATCTCTGAGAAGAAAACCATTGTTGGATTGCTCTCATGAAGAAACCATCGTAAATCAATGTTCTTTGATTAGGAACGAGACAAGTTTCGTAAAAACGATGATAAAACTTTCTAAACCAATAGCGAGAGATACGGTCGTATTCCCCTCTTAAGAAAGAAAAAGCATCTGCTTTCTTAGGAGTAAGTAATGGATTCTGTCCTGCTTTTAAATAATCAATGGAGTATTTTAATACTTCGATGGTTTTCTGATTTAAGTTAATAATACGGGGATCGTTTATTTGATCTCGAATCTCGTAAGCCATTGAGAACTGAATCTCGTACAATGTATTACGACGATGAGTTAAACGTCTTACTTCATTAATGTTAAACCAACCTATGGTATTGCGACCAATATCCATTAACATGATATCGCCTTTGTTTGGAATAACAGGAGGCAATACATGAGCTTCACCAGTAATCTCAGTAGTCCTTAATTCAGTAGTGGATTGAGAAGTACCTAATGATCCCTGTAGAAGAATTTCTAATCCATCAATACGTTCGTATTGCTGAACAGTACCACTGGCGTCTAAAGAGAAATGAGTAACGGAATCGTTCTTAGATAATCTTTGTCTAAAGTAAGTAACTTTCTGACGAGAACCTTCGGCATATTGTACTAATGTATCCAGTCGTTCTTCTTTAGTATCTACAATTACAGATTTAAAGTCTTTAGGGACTATCTTTGGTTTTTCAATTAACTCATGAACAGGTGTGTTTTGTTCAGGTTTATAATTACTATTGACTAACTTAGGCATATCTGTCTAGTCCTTCTGATTGCAAACTATCTCGATAATTAATAAGATAGAAAGTCTGTACAGTTTTAATATTACCAATATTCCAACGATTGTAATCACGACCCCAGTTGTCATTATTGTTACTGTCTCGACCACCTTTAAGATAATCAATCACTCGGTTATAGAGATCAGAATAGTATTTATTAAACATTGGGTGTAGTTTCAGTTTATCTAACCAGTAGCGTAATCGGTTAATGGCATCTGGTGATAGATAAGTCCAGTCGTAATAAATCGCAATGCGAATATTGTAGGTATGTTTTAAATCGATCTTTTGATTCAAATACAGTTTTCCATCTTTATCTATTTTAACTGCGTTTCTAGACATCATCTGGTCATTCTGATAAAGAAGTATTTGGAATAACGATTGTCCTGTATCTAATAGATAATTCTGTTCTGAGATAATGAAATTTAATAATTCAGGATCAATTCTAAATTCATTATTCTCATCTCTTAAATCCAGTATCTGGCAACCGATGTCATCATCGTCTTCAAACAGAATCAATTGATCTACGAATCTTTCCGTTCCTCGAATAGAAAAATCTTGAGCAGGGGCAAACTCATTCCAGCGAGGCACACAAATACCTTTATATTCTTCCCAAGAATGACTATCTGTCATCGATGTGAATTTAGCTAAATGATAAGCAGAATCTGTAAATACAGTATAGTCCTCAGGATACTCTGTAGGTGCATTGGGTTGAACGGTATTGGTTTGATCCACACCCATTAATACTGCAGGAACAATTTGATTATAAACAACTCTAGGATAATAAATCGATAGAGAAGTTGGTTTCATGTATCGTACTAAATAAGGAAAAGTACAAATCCAACCAGGAGTTCCTTCTACTTTATCCCCTTCTTCAATCATTCCATCAGTATCGTAGTAACCTTGAATATTGGTTTGTACTTCAGATACCGCAAAACTGGTATTGATTCCTGCAGAATCAGAAATCATTCCAAAACGATGAGTGAAGTGATCTTGTAACCATGTCGATAAAGGAGGTAAATTTTCATCCTTATTTTTAATTAACTTATAAACTTCAGATAAAATATATACTGCTTTGTCATCTACAATATAGTGGTATTCTAAGTGATGAGGAAAAGTATCGGTAAACATCCTCATCTTAGATTTTATAGAATTCAACCATGCTCTTGCCGTATGTTTAGATTGCGTACGGTAAGTAATATTAAACTTCATGGTTACATGAGAATAATAAGGTGTGATGTGTGTTTGGGTATTAGGTTCGAAGAAAATAGGCATAAACTCTTGAGACCAATCTTGATATTGTAATAAAGACTGCTCACCATATTCTTCTTCAACTGTAATAACGATGCTTTCTGCACCTGCTTCAATAATACCTTCTTGCCCATTCTCTTCAGTAGAAGTGCCTTTTTCTTTACGTACACCTTCTTCATCCAGATGGACAATTAATGGATTTTCTAAAATACCCATACGTAGATATTTTCTTAAATCATCTACGATTTTAAAAGCGATGGGTCTAACAATTGTTTGCTTCTCGCTAACGATAGGGAAATGTACTATCATGAAAATCTCCTATAGAATACTAGTCATACGAAAAGCATCTTAATTTAAATCAAAAAAAAAGAATACTCCTATCCGGTTAAGGATAGGAGTATATTATTTAAATGAAATAATCTAATGCAATGACTTCAAAAGCCAGAAGTTTATAATCTTCTAACTTACCATGAATAATTACAGATTGAAGAATAGATATTGTATCCTCATCCGTTACTTCATTCCATACGTATTCATTACCATCATTTAAATCATCTAGAGCTGGTTTTATATATTTAACTGGATCATACCGAACAATATTGATTATAGACAGTGGCTTTAGAGTACAGTGATAAAATGAATCATTTACTTTACAATAAACATCTATTTTATCCTTATCGTAACTATCAAGATATAAACAAGATATCACTGACTTAATATCTGGATGTATATTTCCAAATACTTTAATATCTTTTTTATTCCCGTCATTTACCCAATACATTATTGCTCCTTAGCTATAGACAACATTCATTGCTTTAATCTTAGTAAGTGAAAGATACACTCTACGATTAGGCATGGTGGTTTCAACTGTTTTCACCATGTTAGGTGTTGTCGGTGATAAGTAGGTATGGTTATATTTAGAAAGGTATTCTTCAAACGTTTCATTTTCCGGACGATAGAAACATGAAGTTTCGTATTTAAATTTCAAGGCACTCATGATAGAGTCTTGAATATCTTCACCAATACGATTATTTGCTTGAGCATTTACATTGTATACTGAACCATCATTTATGACGACACAAACGTCTAATGTACCGCCTTTTAATTCACCAATGTATAAACAATGGATACCTGCAAACAATTTGAAATTTGAATTTAAATAATTTCGTAAATTGGTATTTTTCGGTTTACTTTTTAGTTTCGTTACTTCGTAAAATACCTCATTAGTGTTGCTTGTGATTAACATAGAAAATTCCTTTTTAAGTTAGGTTAATACACATTAATGTTATATATTTAAAATAAAAATAAATCACACTACCCCAATTAAGGAGTAGTGTGAAAATATTAATCTCTAACAAAAATAAACAAACCAGTTACAGTAGTGTATTGTGTCGATACTACTGAATCAGATGTTGCATGGATATAGTGGTGTGCTTTAACCACAATACCTTCTATCATGGATTGTCGACTGGTATGCCCTTCGGTATAGTGTACTCTAACAATAGTACCTGGTTTAACCAATTCAGCTTGACTATTTTGCCATACTAATGCAATCAGCTTACCATTTCTACCTTCTACTTGAGATACTTGTTCGTAAATATTAGTATCTTTTTGTTCGGTTATTAATGGAGCGTTCACCACACCATTCTTAGAATCATTAAGAACGACTTCTGAAACATTATTCGCTCGGGAAATATAAGCTTTATTGCCTGCTACTTTTACAGAATCATCCGTAGTTTGGATATCTGGGTTAATGACACGAATACCATTACCTTTATTTAAAGTATTGGCTGATGTAGAAATATCCTTAGATTCACCATCTAAAGAAGCAATAATAAATAAGTCACTGCCTTCTTTTGTCCAAGTACTTTCTGCATATTTTAAAAAGTCTTTGGGCGAAATATAGATATTGGTAAATCTTACTTTATCATCGTTTCTTTTGGTTCGGTTCTTTGGATAGACGTACCACATCCCTGATTGGATATAATGCCCCATGCCTTGTTTATAGACACCGTATAGTTTCTTCTGCATATACAGTGGTAACTCTAACAACTTAACACCGTGAGGGATAGGGATATTATCGTAGACTGTAGTATTATCAGCTTCTACCATATCCACACCTTTTAACATGTCTGAATTTTCTAAACCTTCTAATTTAGAAGCCTCACCCATGAGTAAAGCAGTAAGTGCGTCAGTAACATTAGATTTAACGACATTGGTACCTATTTGTAAAGTGAGTAATTTTTCAACAAGTAATGGCACTAATTGGAATTCTACTTTTACAATATCCATTCGGTTAATGGTTTCTGTATTGACGTTTTGCAAACGAGCATCTGTCTTACGGAAATCCACCATGGTCTTACAATAAGCACGATATCGAGTAACAATGGTTTCACCTCTGAAATTAGTAGGTTCGGCAATAATAGATATTTCTATATTTTCGATATTAGGCATTACATAGTCTGTCCAAGTACCTGGAGAAACTGCAATTTCACAAGTAACGACATCTGCAAGATTATGTTCATAATCTCGTTCGATATCCAAACCTAATAACTTAATGGGTTGATAAGTTAAACCTTTTTCAACAATATGGATTAAAGAACTATATGCGTATTTAGCTAATCCTTGTCTAGATCTGGCTACTTTTAATAGTTCTTCAGTAATTGGGGAGCCTTCTAACATTAATATCTCCTATTGTTATAAATTTGATCCAAGATCGCCGCATCTGGTTGATGTGGATCGATTTCTGTTTTCTTATCTTCTTTCTTGGCTTCTGGTTTGATAATATCAGAAATACCCAAGAAACCATTTGCTCTACCGAATCTATTTCTTAGTCTTGCTACTTCTGGATCGATATCTTTAGTCTGGTCACGAGATTTATAAATTGCACTGGCAAATTCAGAAAGATCCATTAGGTCTTCAAACGGTACAGAATTTAAGTAAATTGTGTTTTCTGCATAGACACGCCACTCGTGGATGTGTTTGAAAATAATCTCGTACATCGTACGGTCATCAGTACGATTAGTTAGATAAAAAGGAATTTGGTTCTTATACAGTTCTACTAACTTAGGAATCGTCATCCCTACGGTAATTCTTTCATTAGCATTCTTTTTATCGTCTTCTAGATCACCAGATGTCACAGAACCATATCTCTGAATTTCGTTAATATTCATTAAATGAATATAATCAACAGTCACGATAAATATTCTATCAAAAAGTTGGTTTACTGTACTTTCTAATTCTTCTTTTGTTACGTATCCTAGAAACTTCATTGGTTTATCCTTTAAAATTAAAAAAAAAGAATCTACTGTTTTAGTAGATTCTTTTTGTTGTTTAGATGTCACTTGTAAAGATCTTGTTGTATTGAGCACCATAACGATTATAGCGTTTTTGCTCAAGACGTTCTACTTCATTGGCAAGACTGGAGAAAGCACATCCAGCTTTCCATCCAGTTTTCAATTGAGCTTCTTGGCATACGGCAGCTTTCCAAGCAGCTCGTGCTACGTTATTACCAACATGACCTACAGACTCACGGCTATATGGATTGGTCAAATAACCTTCAAAATAAACATAGTGATCAAAATTCAGCTTTTTCTTTTTACAGTCGGCTGGGTAATGACACCATTCTTTAGATTGATTGTTGTAAATCTTGGCGAACTCGTCACTCATCATATCTACATCATCACCATTGTTTTGTACAACTGGAGAAGACGGGATAACATCGAGTGCTGCATTAATAGCAGTGCCTAATTCGGCACAACCAGTCAAAGACAAAGACAGAGCGATTAACGATAAAAATTTTTTCATGATAATTTCCTTAAATTAAGTTAGATAAAATTTGCAGTATTGCAAATGGTCACAATAGTAGTATATATTTGAAATAAAATAAAAAAATACTCCTATCCTTAACTGGATAGGAGTACTTTATATTAAAGGTTATATTGTTTCTTGTGGAACTCCACTAAGTTACAATAGTAACCAATACGTTCAGGATCTATACGTGAGAAGTATTCGATTAGGTCTTCGCCTGTGCCTTTAAAGTCACGGTCTACCCAGATATCTTCTTTAGTAGATGTTAAAAGATAGATGTGAGAATAAATAGGAGAAACAGATCCACTTGTTTTTCTATTAATAACGTATCCAACGATATCGCTATTATCGCTAACATCAAAATTAATGGTGAATGCACCTATAAGATTAACATCTCCACTAAGTTTGGCACTGTGTACTTGAACAGAACCACCTAGATATACATCGCCATCCAAAATGGAATCACCACGAATTTGACAATTATTATTAACAGATACGTTACCAGAAAGTTTAGAATCGTCACCAACTGATACACGTCCATCTAGTTCAGAATGTCCTGAAATGATAGCATTACCATAAACGTAAGAAGATCCCAATAAACGAGCATAACCTTTAACTATCGCATTTCCAAATACGCTCGCTAGGTTATATACATGAGCATTTTCTAATACTCTTGCATTACCATAAACTCTAGCTTTATGGAATACCCAGCAACCACCCTCGTGAGAAAGATTTTCTTCTTTCTCAATGTAACCACCGAGTTCACCTTTATTAATATAATTACTAAATAAAGAATCTTCTTTAACGGGACATTCAAAATTTTTCAATGCTCGGATGCGGTAGAGCGTAATATCATTACCCTCAAGATCCGTCCAAGACAATGTATCGTCTTTTAATAATTCGTATTTCTTTTCCATAATTAATTTCCTTTCAGTTTGAAGAAATTCAAGTGATTATCAACAATGCTGCGAACATACTCGACTTTTTGTTTATCGTCAGATGAACTTACGAAATCGATCAAGTCTTTTCCTGTACCTGTAAAATCACTAGCATACCATTTATCTTCTACAGTACTGGCAATAATATTTTTAATGGTAAATAGTATACTTCTTGGCATTCCAATATTATAACCAATGATACTGTGCGGAGTAGTTACGTCAAAATTAAGTTCGTAATCACCACTTAATTCAAGTGGTGCGGTAATTCTTGATTCCTTAACAGAAATTCGACCTACTAAAATAACATGTGTACTAATAACAGATTTGTAAACTTCTATCTCACCGTATAAGAAAGATCCTGAATGAATACTAGACTGATCAGATACAGTAACATCTCCTACTAATGTACTGTCAAAAATATCGGATCGATGAGTAACGAAACAACGGTCTCTGACGACAGAATTGCCACGAATAACAGAGTTATTACTTACCATAACTTTATCGAATATAATCGCATCGTCAATTACTTTACCGCCATCTTTAACCTTTGCATCACCAAAGATCCAACAATTACCTTCTTGAGAAAGGTTATCCTCTGTTTCGACGTAACCTCCTAATTCACCAACATGGATAATAGGATTATACCCACCAGATTTAGTAAATGTTTTCAATGCTTGAATTCGGTATAGTTTAATTTCGACAACACTACTTTCTTCCTCTGAGGAAATACAAGATTTAAACTTGTGTGTCTTGATAAAATCATCTTTCAAGATACGGTACTTTTTACTATTCTGATTAAATCGACAAGTAATGGTGATATCTTTCTTTTCTGGATTCATTACGAAAGAAATTTCTTCACCATTACTACTAAAACCAATAGCTTCTATATCAGAATCACCTTGGTTAAATTCAACGATATCTTTAAATACCTTTTCGTAGTCTTTGTAAATGGTACTGTATATAACGTTATAATAACCGTCATTATCTGCTTCAGTAATCTCGTGTAAAATGTAATATTCCTTAAGTAATTTAGCAATAAAAAGTTTTGCTTGGATTATTTCTTCTTCAGCAGATTCTCGTTCATAATTTTCTTTATCAAAGAAATCATTAAGCTTATCACTAATACTTTTATCAACTTCTTAATTTTGATTAGTGGTTTTATCTAAGAAATGTTCTGCAAATTTAGTAACTCCTGGACTTACATAGTTATCGCTAGTAAATTCCACTTCTAAGCTTTTAATTTTAGCATCGTTCATTTTAATACTCCTTAATAGTTAATAATTAATAACTTTCTCTTTCGAGAACTTCAAAATCACCAATAGGTGTTTCGTATTCTTTAACGCCTTTTAGAAATACGAATTTCTTGTAAACAGGACCTACTTTGAATTTAAATACGTAAAGTTTGCGTTGATGAATCTTAGGATCACGAGAAATATTAATGGTAGAATCAGGAAATTTACAAATCTTGAATTGGTTTGCAAACTCAATCAATTTAGGTTCTATTTTATCAAATTCCTCGTCGAACAATACAATTAAATCCGACTGAGTATCTCCGTTAAATGTTTTCCTAAAATCTATTTTAGGATTAGGATAGATACTGGTGATGAGATCTTTTAATTGATTAATAAAAGCACTTTGCATGATTAGTTTCCTTTTTAGTTAGTAGCAGGTTTAAAATAGCCAAAGTAAAAAGATACAGAGACTTCATCGATAGTTAGTTTAATGATTATCGAAGTAATTGTCTTTCCATTCTCTTTCTTTTTGTTAGTGAAATAAATAACAGAATCAGTAGGCAGACCTTTAGGAAGTTGGCCATCACAGCATTCGTTAATCTTTTCAAATACCTCGTCCAGTACGTCTGAATGCTCGATACCGGTAACGATGGAATAACCAACCTTACTATTACCACCTAAGGTTAAGGTTAATTCTTTATCGATATCAATCACCGTCTTGTGTTTGTTTTTCTCGTAAACTTCTTTTAGTTCAGAGTAGAGTTCACCAAGGTGACTATTACTAATTACTTCAATGATTTCATTTTCAGTCATTTTACTTTCCTTTTTAAGTTGATTTAAAACATAGATTTTGTTATGGTTAAATATTTAATCTGCTTTCTTTTTAGGAATGATTCTTGCTGCATGATAATAACAATATTTAGTGATTTTATTATCTTCATTAAATGTAAAGACGTAACTATATACTTTTACATTCTTATTTCTAAAATGATGAACTACATCTACTTCCATACTGTCAATAGATTTTTCAACCATTTCATCCAAGAATTTATCTAGTTCTTTAGTATTTAGATTCCATTCATCGTGATGGGTAATATAGAAAGAATGGGATGTAATTTCAATCCCATTTTCTGTTTTAGTAGCAGTGTTATTCTCAGGATTAAAAGCCTCTATAATCTTACGATTATGGTTTTCAATTTTATCCATTAGTTCTTTTTGCATTGTAGTTTCCTTTTATAAAGTTAGTTGTGGTTAACCATTATAATAGTATAGGTTTGAAATAAATAAAAATACTCTCTACCCCAATAAGGAGTAGAGAGTATTTCGATATTAAAAAGTTATTTCCATTCGTCAGCTGACTTAACATTAAAGTCTCGTTCACCTTCTTGGAATTTAGACATCTTAACAATAGCATCTAAACTAGGCTCGTAAGGATTTTCCTTAGTCTCAGGTTCTTCTTCAGTATCTTCACCTTGAGTGACTTCTACAGGTGGAGTAACTGGATTGTCTTGATGAATACATTCTGGTGAACCAAAACCTTCTTGAGATACTGAACTATCAGAATTTAAACCATACAAAGAATACAATTCTTTAACATATGTTAATTCTAATATATCGATTATCTCTTGAAGTCGGCACTCGACATAGACTTTAAAGAACATTAAATCATCGTCATGGTATTCATCTCCATCACCATGTCCAACATATTCATTTGCTGGATTTTTACTATCGAGAGGAGATTCTAAACCATTTGCAATTTTTAATAGTTCTTTATACTTACCTAAGACATTTTTTGCTTTACTTTCAATTACTCTTACTTTCTCGTTGAAACTTTTTTCATTCGATAAAATAATCTTATCTTCAAAGTTATCGATCGTACTAATGAACGGAATCTGTCTATTGAGTGCTTCGTAAAGATTTATTTCTTTATACTCATGATTTTTAAATTCAGGCACGTAGTATTCGAATATTCGTTTATCCGTGCTGTAATAAGAAATATAATCAACTAAGTCTTCAGGATCTTTAGGGTCATCTTTGTCCTGATATCCTTCAACAATCTTTTTAAAATTCTTAGCCCATAGCTTATAAAATTCTAAATTAGATTTATAAGTGTCGATTAATTTACTAATAGCTTCTGGCTTAGATAGAGTATTTAACTGATCTAATGCTACATCTAATGGATCTTTTCCTTTTGAATAAGGGACCATTAATATTTTATATCTGCTAGATGGCATTTCTTTAACTTTTACTTTAAGAACAGCACCACCGTTTGATGTACCTATTTTTGAAAAAGAAAGACCTTCACCTCCTTTGAGAGATTTAGAAGGCTCGCTGAACAGATATTCATTATGATCATCGCTGCTTTTGAAGAAACCTTTAGAGAACAATTCTGAAAACTTTTCAATCAGACCCTTACCGTCAGAACTTTCAGTAGAAACTTTTACTTTACTTAAGTCAACACCTAAGCCTTTTAAGTATTCGTAAGATTCTTTAGAAACTTCTTCAGTCTCGCCAGTATCTTCGCCTTTATCCTCTTCACCTTCAGACTTATTACCATCTTCAGATTTTTCAGAATCGCCTTCTTCGGTAGTATCACCATCTTCACCACCTTCCTCTTTCTCTTCTTCAGCTTTCTCTGCTTCTTCGTTTTCTTCTCGTTTATCTACAATCTGTTCTGAACGAGCTTCTACTTTATCAGCAGTTTCTTTTTCGTCAGTGATGTTATCTACAGACATTACTTCTTTACCTGTAGTTTCATCACCTTTTTCTTCAGGGTTCTCTTCTTGATTTTCGTCATCAGTATCTACTTCACCTTCTAGTTCAGTAGTTGCACTGTTTTCGTCATCGATGTAAGGATTAGAAGAAGTAAAGAAACGATCCATAATAGGTTTCGTTTTCTTATCGTATTCTTCTTGAGTCAGTTTACCCAGTTCTGGAGGTAGAATCAATTCTTCTACTTCCAAAGGCAATTCTGGAATATCTTTACTTTCAAGATCATCTACTTCGATCTCACAACGAACCCAAGGGCAGTAAGAACCATTACCATCAGGAACAGCATCTACTTCCCATTTCTTATCCGTACCTTTGATATTAAAAGTATACCGGTGTTTCAGCATTGCTACAGTAGACAATACTTTAAACTGGATAAAGTTTTCTTTAGTAGTCGGTACAGTAACCTCAATACTATCACCTTCACCCATTTTATTTTTGGTGGTTAATTCGTAACGAGAACGACCATTACGGGCAGTAATCTTACGTACACGGATAGAGCCTTTACCCGCATTCTCTTCGGTTTGTTCAACAGGAATAATATACTGTTCTTGAATCTCACCGCGATTAGCATTTTTCAGTTGAGAAAAGTTCATGATACGTGCAAAGATAGTAAACTCTTTTTCACGAATAGCTTTACCACGATTCTCAAGTTTTGAAAGTCCTTGTTCTTTAGGTTTAGGTTGATCGGATTCACTCACGATCGGAGTACTTCCTTCTCTGGACAATTCTAATAGACTTTTAGCCATTTAATTCTATTCCTTATAGATTAATAATATTCTTTAATCAATGGTAGGTTTGCTACCCATAGACATATCGAGAATCTTTTTAACGATAGATATAAACGAATTAATTAAACCATTACTATCGATATCATTGGTAACGATACCCATAGTGACTACGCCACTGACCGTCATGACGAATAGGATCAAGCAGGCAAATCCAAACCATTTGAAAAATGTTAATTTGAGATTGTTAACCTTACGTCCAAATTCTTCTACATCATCAATATTGCCTGTTGCGACCATGAATCGATAAACAAGTTTTAAACGGTATTTAAAATCTAACTGATTGATTAATTGTTTAAATTCTAGTCCTGTAATATCTTCAGACAAATCCTCGTAACTAGAGTATTTATCACAGATTTCGCGATAATCTTTAATTAAACCATTGAGTCCTTCATCTGATTCTTTTCGATTAGCGAGTATTAAGTCGTTATCAATCGTAATCAAACCTTTCTTGACCATAGGGTCAAGTACATTATTGGTTGCTATTGTTTTTCTAACCATTTTTTAAGGCTCTTGATTATCTAAATAATCCGGAAGACTATTACCTTCTATTGTTTTTATTAATTTTTCATTAATTTCTTGATAAGATCGGTTTGAATTATCCAATCTTTTTACGTCATTATGCAGCTTTAAAACTTCAAAGGTAAGTCCCACACAAGTAATAACCATGAGAATAGTAACTAATACTAGAAAACCATTCATGATTCGTTCCGGTTGTTTCTTAAAATTAATTAAGATTCTTAACAATTTAATTTTCTTAACATCCAAATTGTCAGTAGATGTGGTGTTATTTTCGATCGAGTTCAAACTCATGTCTTTACCTATTTAAATTTAAGACATAATTCAAATACCCATAATGCCCAATGGCTAGTGCATCGATAGAGTGTTCATCTAATTCCAGAGGATTATTCCTTAGTTTTAGTCTATCTTTAATCTCAATAATAGCCTGGGTCATTTCGTCTTTTTTAGCATTTCCTTTTGCTCCTACTGCTCTTTTAGCAGTAGGTGGATCTACTTTAAAGAAAGGTATTTGATAATTATATTCCCAAATGGTTTCATGAATAAGATTCACGACTTCAATCAAAATTGCATAAGCATTTGGTGTGAATGAATTAAAGAATGGAGATTCACAAACAATCAACGAAGGTGAATAATATCTAAATACTTCAGCCAATTCTGACTTCATTGCTTGTAGTCTGGCGATCTTATCACCAAACTCATTACTGGTATTACGACTATAAAAACAAGTATCTTTTGCAGAAATTGTAAAAGCAAAAGATTCTTTAATAGCCAATGTATTGAAATCTAACTTGTAGATAGAAATACCCAGGTTACTAGAACCTGGGTCAATACCGAGTAAAGTGAATTCCCATTGACTGGTATTTGGAAAATTCATCTTTTATACTTTAAATTAATGTCCAAGATTTTGTAAAGAAACTTCGCCTTGTTGCAAATTATAAAGAGGTTCGTTTACACCCAGATTGAAGATAGAATCAAATCCATCATTAACGGCAGCCAAATATTGAATGGTTGCGTTAATGTGTGCAATTTGAGCGGCGATCACTTCTTGGAACTGAGAACGTCCAGATGAAGTTGTTACCTCAACCAATTTATCAACACCTGACACCAAACCGATTTCAGTAATCAAAGCACGGTTAGGATCACCATGACGAATGTTGAATACATTCTTCAATTCTTCTACGTCTTCACGACTAATGTTTACATTAACCTGAGCAATAGAACGACCATATTTTGCTTTCAAAATATTTTCTCGTTCAGCAGAAAGTTCCTGAGCAATAGGATTCAAGTTTGTAGTGGTTGGACTATAGTCTTCTTCTGACAAGCTACCATCGTCCGCTACGGTAATGATTTTTGTCTCAACACGAGTTTTAGAAAGATCTAAACGTTTTAAATAATAAGAATAGTATTTAACACCTTTATAGGTTTCCACTACGCGCAAAGCATATTTCGTACGTTCCTGAGCGGTTAAGTCATTATTAAACTCACGCATGACAAAAGGAACGGGTTTAAATAAGCCAGTGTCTTCAGCAGTATGTTGGAAGATTTTAGGCATAGGGAATGCATCACTGTCATTAGTACAGTTTTGCAAAGAGATGCCACCGTAACCAATACAGAAATATCCAATAGTAGGAATAGTAGTGTGAGGTGGATGCATGGATTGGTTGATGCCCAGCAGTTGGTTAAGTGTGGTGTTTGGTTTTACTGTATAAGGTAAGCCAAGTTCTCGAATGACTTGGTTTTCGTTACCGATTAAGGTACGTACTGATTCAAACGCAGTGCGTTTGTTTGGGATAACTGGTTTAGCCATTGCTAATCATCCTTTTAATTTATTAGGTGAAAATTAGTAAATTCAATGTATCGTCATAAAGATCGTGGTAGGGGTAGTATTCTACCCCTAACGACACTATTCGTTATAGTCAAAACCATCAATAGATTTAACTTGGAAGTTCCATTCGATGTCTTCTCTTGGTGGTTCTCGATTCTCTGGGAATGGGTCCCAATCCAAACAACCTTCAAAGGCATCAATCATTTTTCTTCTTTCTTTTAATGGCAATGATAAGAACGCTCTCATTCCAGGAATAGCAGGTAAATTACCTGGATTGTCAATACCGGTTAAATCATCAGCAGGAGTGGTACAATAAGTACCAATATTAAGATCATTTATCAAGCGAACATTACTACCAGGAACATCAATATTCTTAACATCTACAGATATATTAAAATGTAGTTTACCAGTAGATCTTGGTTCTGCATAAATCTTATTATCTGTATAATCGTGATCTAATGCACTTTGATGTGATCTGGTTTCGGTATCAACTACAGATACTGCAGTACCGTCATTAAGATCACCAACATAACGTCCTTTCTTACGGCCACCACCATCTAAACGCAATGAGCGCATGTTGGTAGAAGTAATAGGATGCTCGTTAATCTCACGAATATAATGAACAGAATAAGAAGAAAGCTTAGTCAATAACTGAATCATTGCTTTGTGTGTATTATACAAAGAATTCACTTTAACGTTATTCAAACCTGTTGCTTTTTTCCAGATGTCATTTGCCAATTTTAAGAAGTCAGTTCGATTGTGTACGTCTTTTAGGTTTAAAGAAATGGAATCTAAAAACTGTGTAAATGTTTGCATGTCTGGTTTTCTAAAAGAAACCAGCTTAGTAGCATAAAGTCTATAGAATTGCATTTCTTTATAGGCACGGCCATCTAGATGCTCATCCTGGTTAACTCTATTGATACCTTCGTTTAATCGTTTAAACAATTCATGTGCTTGTTCGTAGAATGAGAATGTATCGATAATTGGTCGAATCTTCATGTAATGAGAATCGATAAAAGTATTCCATTCTTTATCTAGTAAAGCTTTATCAGGAACGCAATTATCTAATTCTTTCTTAGAAGGTTTCTCTAGTCGAGGAATGATACCGATTGTATAATCCGGAATACAGTTTTCTTTAATGTCGTAATAACGATAGATACAATAAGTATAAAGCAATAAAGCGTCTCTACCGGATAAAGGAATTAATTCACCAGTCAGTGGATGATTTACCATGATGTATGCTTTATACAATCCACGAGAAGCCATCTCAATCCAAGTATCTACTAAAGCTCGTTCTAATGTAAATTGCTCAGAGCCAGAATAGTCGATTGCTTTAGATTGAAGAATCTTTGTCTTAATAAAAGAATCTAAAGAACCAGAAGTGTCTTTACGAGCAATGACTTCTAGATTTTCTCTTTCTTTTACGTTATAAGGCGCAAGCGGATCTTCTTTATCCAGCATGTCTTTTAATGAAAGCGTATCTAATTCTGGAATAATATACTCTAATCCATTTAAGGATACTTTTTCAAACACTGGAGTGACTTTAGCCGTATCAACAATGTCTTCATCTTTTTGTAACATGTTGTATTCAGAAATAGGTAAATTTCTTAAAGTTAAAATCTTTTGAATCAACCATTTCTGAGTATGTCGTTGACCAACGTATCTTTCTACCCAACGAATATTCTTATAGAATATAATTGCTTGTTTAGGTGTTAATTGATCTAAGTAAAAATCCAAGAAACCATGAGACGCCAAGAATCGACGATAGTGATAAGAATGCGCTTCATTGGTCAGACACATTTCTAACCGAATGGTCATCAATGCTTCTACTAACTTAGGATAGAACGTACCCCAGAAAGCAATATTAAAATAACGATTGTTAAGATTATACTGGCTTTGATACCAGCGGTTATACATACCGTATATCCAATCCTGCAATCGTTCCATCAACGTATATTCATTACTTTCTACGAATGACTTATCGTAAGATAAGATGGTACCCTCTTTTGCTTGAATGGCTACATCTATATCTACTGGATTCAGAATACCTTTAATCAGCAATTCTTTATCAGGATAACGTTCAACCAACTCTTCGTATTTCTTAGTACCGTAAGAATATTCTTGTCTTGTCGTACGGTGTATTTTTAAGTTCTCTTTATTGAATATGATTGTCTCAGTCGTATCCATTGATACGACTGTCATTGGTGTATCCGTTTCGTGATATTCACCAGAGATATGCTTATAATAGATCCATGTATCTGGACGATATTCGTCTACAGCATCCATGTCTCTTGTTTTCACACGAACAGCGTTATTCATGTCGTGTGCTTGGTATTCTGACTTAATGATCATTGTCGATACCAAGCCTATATTTTTATCAATATAGACGCTGTAGTGATAATCGAAATCAGGTAACATAGCCTTTTGACCTTTTACTATAAATTAACCACTGTTAAGGATAAATAACAATGGATAACCAGTTATTTGAAAATATTGTACTGCAACTAAAAAATAGAAGCGGTGCAACTAATATAGACGATGCTTCAATTAAAGAAAACCCATCGGTATATGCCTTAATTGCTAAGCTTAACTCTTCAAGAGAAGAGGAATCTTTTAAGAATGATGGTGAGTTAGCCAGTACAACACCTGACTTAGATTACATGCTGGGTATCTCTTCTGAAAAAGCACAAGAGATCGACGATAACGAAACCATCATGCAGCTGCTTCCTGATATGGAACGAGCTGCTCAAATTCTTTGTAGTTATATTCTGTCTCCAAAATACTTGATGAAGCCAGAATTACAATTCAAACCTCCACGTAATTTATTTCCACAAAATACCATTACTGTCATTACCGATGAAATTAAAAAGTACTTTAAGAAACACTTCGATATTGAAGGCAGACTTTATAAAATGCTTTACGATATTCTTTTCTTAAAAGGTGCTTATATTACCGCAGTCATTCCTGAGTCGTCTTTGGATGATATCATTAATGGTGATCTTGTAGAAAACAGTCGAGAGTCATATACCGTTCAGTTATCTAGAGAATCTTTGTCTCATGTTAATAACTTATTAGATAGTAATAATCGACCATCTCGTGGATTCTTAGGCGATCCTAATTACGGTAATGAAACTAAAAATAAATCAGTGAGTCGACCTATGTTGGCTCGTGAGTCTGTAGAGGTTCATTTCGGTAATACAGATACCGATACAGACAATACTAACCACAATAGTTTTAGGTCTTCTAATTACGCTACGGTAATTAAACCACCTACAAGCATAGAATTTACCTTACCGGCAGAGTATGCTAAAACTCATAAAGATGCGGCAAACTCTAAAGCAAATAATTCTAAAGAGGTAAACATTTCTAAAGAGGGTGTGTGGAAAATTGACTTGTCTGGTTGTAAAGATACCTTAATCGAAGTAACTGATGATTTAAACATATTGCGTCAGTCAGCAGTTAAGAAAGAAATCCTTTCTCAAGAATCTCGTCGTATGGCAGGTATCCCTACTGGATTTCAATCAACTAGTTTAGATAAAGAACTATTCTCGGATAGAAATATCATTGATAAAATCTTCAGACGAATTGATGATGTAAATAGTTATCGGACTGATGCTCTTGAATTGAAGAAAATGAAAACTTCAGAACAAACAGCACGTGAAAATCTTGACGAACCTTTGTTCTTAAATTATCCAGTAGAAGCAGTTGTTCCTATCTTTAAACCAGGTTCTCCTTCAGAGCACGTAGGATATTTGGCACTACATGATGAAGAAGGTAATCCTCTTTCCAAAGCTAAACCAATTAACTATTATCGTGAACTGGCTAATGGTTATAACAGTCGTCAAACTGCCAGCACCATGGCGTCTTCCTTAATCCAACAAGGTAAGACCATGTTTGAAGGTTTCTCTAATAACTTAGATGAATCGCGTCAATTGGAAATGTTGTCACGTATTCATTCTAATGCCATTATTAAAGATATTCTAGAACGTTTGAAGAATGGTCTTTACGGTAAGAACTTAGATGTAGGTGATTCTTCAGAAGTTTCACGCATTATGTTCTATCGTGCTTTACGAGGTCAGCGCACTCGTGTACTGTTCATTCCTAAAGAAATCATGTCTTACATGGCTTTTGATTACGACAATCGTGGTTTCGGTATTTCGCTATTGGATAACATGAAAGTTTTAATTTCTTTGCGTATCCAATTCATGCTCGCTCAATTACGTGCAGGTATCATGAATTCTATTCCTGAAACATTAGTAACCTTACGTATCGATGAGAAAGATCCTGATCCTCGTAAGACTATTCAAATTGCTAACGTAATGGCATTGCAGTCACGATCTAACTCTGGTTTGATTATTGGCGCTTCTAACGTACAAACTATTGAAGATAGGGTGAATCAATCTAATATCCGTATGGCTATCGAATCTGATAACCCTAAGATTCCTCAAATTGGTCACGATATCTCTCGTACGACTGCAGATATTCCTGCTCCTGATAATGATGTTGCTGAAGGTATTAAACGAGATACCATCATGGGTACCGGTCTGACTCCAGATATGGTGGATAACTCTTTATCTACTGAATTTGCAGCTAACGTATTACAAGGTAACTTTATTACTAACTTGATTGCTTTCCAAAAACAAGATCGTTTTAATCCTTTATTAACTGATCTTATTCGTAAAGCAATTGGTGTGTCTCCTTATCTTTTAAAACGTTTGCGTGAAATCATTAAAGATAACTTATTAGAGATTATCGAAAATATCCGTGAAGCATCTGGCGATAAGACATTGACTACTGAGGGTATGTCTAAATCAGCAATTAATGTTTTGGTAGATGGTATTGTAGATAAGTTTGTTAGTAGCTTGGAAGTTAATCTCCCTGCTCCTCCTAACGATAATCATGAGTCTAAGGCAGAACAATTATCTCAATACGAAGAACGTGTAGATAAAGCAATCTCGTATGTCATCAGTCAAGAGATTATCCCAGAAAGTTTAATTTCTGAAGATGGTGTGAACATGGTGGATGAGTATGCTGCTATTGTTAAAGGTGACCTGTTACGTTCTTGGATGATTGAGAATAACTATATGCCTGAAATCATGGATTATATTACCATTGCTGAAGACGGTACACAAACCTACGAGAAGAATAAAGCGATTCGCGAATTGTCTATTAAGACAATTAAAGCGATGACTGAATTCTTTAAAGGAGGTAAGACTATTGCTGAATCTACATCTGCTGTATTGAAAGCTAACGATATGGCTGGTGAAGGTGATGATTATTCTAGTTCTAATAACGAATCTAGCGATAACAATGAAGGCGGTGGTGATGAATTCGGTATGGAAGAAGACTTCATGGGTGATGAGTTTGGTGAAGAAAACCAAGATGAAAACCAAGAAGGTAATGAAGGAGGAGAAGGTAATGAAGGAGAATCTGGTGATTCCAACTTAGGACCTGATGCTTCTAAAGATGGTGCTTCTGACTAAAAAAGAAGTAATTCAAACTAAAAATAGCTTGCTACCCTAGGGAGACCGAATGGCCTCCCTAGGGATTTATGCTCGCCACTTTTTATAGACCCTAATTTTAATTGGTAGGTTAAATAAATTTAATAATCTATTAAATTTAAAAATTGTCTATTTCATAGAAATCCTTATTGGAAAATCAAACCATTTGTTTATCTTAGATGATTTATACGTTTTTGTATAGATCATGAAATATTGTAATTTATCATTTACGTATCTAAACTTAAGTGTTGATACGAATCCTTTTGAATGTTTACCAAGTAATGCAGTCAGTAAACCAATATCAAAAGAGTTTCCTAAAATGTCAACGATCTTTTGAAGATGGTCATTAATTTGGTTAAGTGTACTAATGAATTTTTCATTCTTAGTATATCTTGCTAAATAAGGTGTTTCGAAATGAATCGTACGGTTTACTGGATAGGGTGAATAATCCAGTCCGACATACTTATCATTAGCAAGTTTGTCCATCTTCCAAAAAGCTTCTTTGAGATGGTGACATACCAAATTAAAGTCTAGGACTACATTGGTGTATTTCTTTTTACGTTCATCTGGAATGGTTTCTAACTGTTTAAAGAATTCCGATTCCTTAAACTTCAAATCAGACTGACGAATAAAACGAGCGATCTCTAATTGTTCCTTTAATTCCATAGAGGTATTAAAGATAACTGGATCCTTAGACGTGAGTTTACCCATTGATTTAATTCTTTATTGAGTTGATGTCATAGGGACAGAGTTAAACTGTCCCTATTTCATTAGTTTAGAATACGAATATAAATCCGATTTTCGGATTTATAAGTACTATAACCTTTAATCGCCTCAATTAAGAAACCATCTTTTGTAATGATGTAGAATTCTTTAGCTTGTGGCTCGTTTCGACTAATGAGATTAATCAGGAACGTATTCAATTCTACATAATCATCTTTAGACAGCTCAAACCAGCGATTCTGGCGACTTTCTTGGTCTGGACCTACTACGCCTTCAAATTCATTCATCTCTTTATCTACGACCAATACAGAGCCAGTAACAGGCAATACGGAAAGATAACGAGATTCTTCATCATCATGCAGTAATACTCCATCTTTCAGGAATTCTTCGCTAATGAAGTTTTCAAACATTTCTTTCAGAGAAAGTTTGTATTGTTCTTCACGACGAGGATTAGGAAGAATTTGGGTATTCTCAACATCTTTGTAAATGTTGATACTGCATGTAACATGTACGTTAGGGAGACCGCATTTAACCATTACACGATTGTAATTACGATCCAATAAATCTACCAGTCGTTTAGCCAATACTGGTTCAACTTCTTTGATAGGTTTATAAATGGTTTCGTAAAAATCATCCATGGTTTCACATTCTTTAATCAGTGCCAATGTATCATTTTGACGTTCTTTACAGAATGTGGTGTTGCTGGTAACAACTCGATAAACTGCTGCTTTAGATTCAGGACGATATTCTTGATGACTTACCAAGCAAGCGCTTACCAGTTCATCCAGATTCAATACTTCACGTGTGGTACCATCGTAATCTACATTAGCAAATTCTTTCTCTTCTTCAGAAAGTTTCTCTAACTGTTCTTTCAACTCTTCATCAGAGAGTATCAGATTGTCAGCTGCTTTAAGCAGGTCAGTATCGCCATGGGTTTCGCTATACGGAATACCTGTTTGGTATGTTCCTTCTACAGGAAGATGAGTTGGGATAATGTGGTTTTTACGTTCCATGATTTGTCTTTCATCTAGTTTGTATGTTTTCTGTACAGGATAATTAAAACGGTCAAGGATGAAGTAATAACCACGTTCGGTATATTTGGTCATGGTCCAAACATTCCAAGACGGATTACGGAATGCTACCGGTTCACGGTAATACTTACCTTCAGCCGAATAGTTCAGGTAACCTACGTACTCATCACCTTCTTTAACCCATTCAATCTCATCATCGTATACAGGATACAAATCACGAGGAACAAACTCACTACGATGTTCATCTAGTTCTTCATTACCTTCTACCCATACATCCAGATCCTTTTCAGGAATTGCCATCCAGTTAGTATTAATAACGCGATTAGGTCGACGTTTCAATACACGCACTGGTACGTCTTCAGGAGGCATGTCTTCAGGATAATCGTAAACAGCCAAAGGATCATCTTCAATCACTTCTTCTACTGGTTCAGTAGACAGACTGCTCGATGGTTGTTCATCAAAATCTACCACGCTACTTGTATTGGTTTCAGTAACGCCATTGCTCACGGCTGAATGACTGATCAATTCGTAGTATGGTTTAGATGTCTGGATCTGACCAACTTGGATCGTTGCTTCTTGAATAGCGTTTTGTACGTTTTGTGGATCTTCCATATCACTGATGAATTTTTGATGTTCCTCAGGGGTTTTGGATACAGTATCGACAAACATCTTCTCTAACGAATTATCTGCTTGTTGATTACGTTCTTCCTTACGTCGCAATTCATCTTCTCTTACTCGGCGATTATGTGCCTCCATTTTGAGACGCATTTCTTCCAAGGTTTGTTCTTCTTTACGTTTAGAAATCTCTTCATCAGAATAACCAGTATTGATGTAGTAGTTGAATTTGAGTTCTCTACCAGAGTTACGATTACCGATATTGAAGAATGCATTTTGTGCTTGATTTTCGGTAAGAGTATTAGAAGTGTTGCTTGGTTGAGTAGCGTTATTACTCATTAAATTCATATCCATGTTTGCTGTATTAGACGCACCTGGATTAGAAATGGTCATGGCAAAACCACCACCATATTGTTGCGGTACTTGTTGTTGTGGGTAACCTTGCATCATTTGCATTGGTTGCATTTGGCCATACATGTTCATTTGAGGTTGTTGATAACCCTGCATTTGCATGTTATTACCAAATGGCATTTGTTGCATTTGTGGTACTTGTTGGTTACCCATCATTTGTTGTTGATAGAACGACAACAAGAATCGTTGATCACCATCGCGATAATTCACATACATACCGGCAGCTTGTTGCATTGCTTGATGTGTGTTAATATCGGGAGCGGGTGTGATGTTGTGGGTACCGTAGTTAATTGCAAAGAATGCTACATAGTCGTTGTATACTTCGTAAGCCAAGTTAACCATTGAATTATAATCCTCTGGATTAAACTTACCTTGAAGATATAAAGACTCTACACGATTGCACAAGGTGTTAAATACGTCTTGATAGTACTTAGCATCTACTTGCATTTTTTGTACCAACAATTGACGTGCTGGAGTATCAGCACCCATTACTTGTTGATCCAAGCATTGTTTAATAACATTTTGCTTGTGTTGTGTATATTGATTATACATGATTAGTTTCCTTTAAAGTTAGTCTTGTCCTAATTTATCACGCAAAGAAGACATGATTGGTTCTAGCTCTTCATTAGGAATGATGGTTAAATCATCAGACAGTTTAACAAACAAGTTAATACGGTTACGACCAGCTGGATCTGCTTTAGCCATGTCCAAAGCAGCGCCTACTTCGATCAAAGATGCATTCAGTTTATTCTCTGGAGAACTTACATCGAAAGATGTTTTAGATGTACGTAGTTTATCCGATTTCTCTTGTGGAACGACGATACGTCCTAATTTCAACAAAGGTAAATCGGTTGGATCTTCTACAGGAATAATCTCGGCATGTTCTTTAATACGCATGATTTCTTCTGGACGGATATTACCCAAGATCTTACGAATATCATCATCTTTAATCACTTTATTCGGATCTCGTTCTTGTTCAATACGAAGACCATTTAATTCAAAATAGCATCGGTTGATTGCTTTAACAATATTGAACAGAAGAAATTGCAATACTTGTAATTGTTTTCCATAGAATGAATTAGATGTTGCAATCTTATTCACTTCAGAAACCATTACATTGAAGTTTTGTACGATGAAAATAAACAGCTTATAGACAGAATCAATTTGACTAAAACCAATTCGTTTAAAATCATCATGTACCATCTCGTCAACATATTCATCCAAAGAGATCATGTGTTTATCCATTGCATTCTTGATGACTGCATAATGTTCATCTGAAGAACGGATAGACTCACCCAACATTAATCTCCATGAATCAATATTGTTAATTGTATCTGGATTCATTCGTTTAGGACTTGGGAAATGTTCCAAGACATAAATCAAAGTACCCAATACCGATGGTGCCGTAGAAATGTTTTCGTACTGTTGACGAGGCACCAAGAATAGATACTGCATTGGTGTATACAATCCATAAGCGTAAGATCGTGCTGGTTTCTTACCAGTCGATTCTACTACTACCCAATCTTCTTTTGGATATTTGTCTGGATTTTGTTTAAACTCATCAACATTTACCATTAAGACATTACTAAAACCAAACAATTCTAATGTCTTGGTCATTCCGTATTTACAGCAAAGATAATGAACCAAGGTAGGCTTCATTTTGATCATTCGACCACCTGAGTTACTATCTGATTCTTTGTGGTGAATCTTAGAAAAGTAAATTGGTACGTATTCTCTTACTCCATCTACTACGATTTGAGAAACGAATCGCTCAAACCACAGTTTTGTCTTAATCAGTTTTACAAAAATACTATTTGGTTTAATTGTCATAATCCCGTCTGCAACTACAGGGGACACAACATACTTCACACCATTCATGTGCATGAATCCATGTCGGCTAATGAATGGTAAGTAAATGTATTTTTGCATAGGGGTTCCATTAAATTCAAAATGGAACACGTACATTCGAATATCATTACGATTAATATCGTAACGACGAATATTGTTTAATGCTCGTGTTTGATATCGATATCCTTCTAGTGGTGTTGCTTTACGAAGACCAATATATACTAACCCTTTAGGGAATGAAGCTGAGTTGATACGTAATACCCGATCAATGAATGCGGGAATCTTACTAGACTCACTATAAGACAAACCATCACCGATCCTTGGATCGATGACAGGTGTATTGTCTTTAATGAATTTATTTAACAAGGGATTCATGCAAATGTTCCTTTATTAAGTTTGGTTGGAGGGGTCAATATAATAGTATATTACTAATATTTATTTACTTCTAACCAAACATGCCTCTTACTTGATTGATGGTTTGAGGATTAATAGAAGATAACATTTGTAGAGCAGTTCCTAATTTAGAAACAGACGGACTAGCTGTTGCCGTACCAAATAACTTGAATACTGTACCCAGTATAGATGATATTCCAGATATCGCCGATAACCAGTTATTACTGATTTGTCGTTCATTCTCTAATTGCTTATGTCCCAACTTACTTTCTAACTCCGCAATTTTCATCCTTAATGTCAATTCGGAATTATAGACATCATTTTGTCTTAAGTTGCGTTTATGCTCAAGATCCTGAATACGATCATTTTGGTCTAGTATTCTTTCTCTTAATTTGTACTGACGATCGCTAATCCTTTCATCTAATTTGTATTCTCTCTCTTCATTACGATCTAATGCATCCATTAACCGTTCGTTTAGTTGATGGTTTTTGTTATCCATCTTCTCACGATGATCCATTTCACGCATTAAACGTTTATGCACTGCATCTTCTATAAACTCTTTTAATTTCAAAGTGAATTCCTGATTCTTGGCTTTAGCTAATTCTTCCTTATGCTTATTCTCAAGAACAGTGATTTCTTTCTTTAATTCCATCATCTCCATTTCATGTTTGGTTTTTAACTTAGTTAATTCTACATCAGAATTATAATTGCGAGCCTCGTCGTAAGTTCTGAAAATAGATAATTCAGAAAGCTTATTCCGATCATCTAATTCGATAAACTCATTGACGACATGTTGGTTACCATTTTCATCATCGGCTGTTCCAATATAATGCAATCCTTCTTTTTCACCTGGTAATGGTTCTCTAGATGAAAACTTCTGGATATATTTACCGAATTTACGATACATGACAATAGGATTAGCAGATACCAAACGAATACTTTCTAACTGTTCGTTTTTATCTAGTGTATCTTTCACCATCTTGAATATTTCAGATGGAATGCTTTGACTATTTGTAGTGATAGCTGGATGATATGCACGTTTGTGCGAGATATCGTCAAATGTCAGTGAAATATCTAAAGCATTATCGTACAATACCTGTCTGTTACGAATATCTTCTTCTGAAATAAAGAATACCATATCGTCACAGACTTCACCATCTAACAAGCTTTCGTAATTACGAGCAGGTTTTCGATTAGAGAAGTAAGGTGCCCAACGATTACGAATACGTTGATAGAATTCTAACATAATAGGATTACTATCGAGAATGGTTTTCTTTTCTGATTCGCTCATTTCATCGAATACTTTAAAGTATTCGAAGATATGTCTGGCATTCCATCCATTCGTATTAAATCGAAGAACGATATAAACACCTTTACCATTTACTGGCGTAACTTTATAACGTTCTGCAACATGTTCTGGAGTAGGATACAATGGGACAACAATACCTGTTCGTTCTGCTACGAGTACAACATCTGAAGTACAGTTTAAATATTCTTTAGTAAACTTGTATCTACCTAGTAAGCCGTTTCTTTTATCGCGAACATAGTTAGAAGAGATAGACAAGTCATAACCAATAGCATCATCATAACCGCAATGAATTCTTTTGGCGTAATTGCCTTTAGAAATATTGTTTAAAGACATGTTCACTTTATACTTCCTTTTAATTTAAAATGAAAATAAAACTTATAGCTATAAGCTTTTAAAAGCTAAAAGCAAGGGATCCATTTTAATAATATAGGTCTGTATAATGTTTAAATAAAAAGACATAAATAAAATATTCCTCCTACCCTTTACAGGTAGGAGGAATAGATTATCTATTTAAAGATTAAGATTCGTAGCTGTCGATACCGGCACGGATTACAGAACCCAGTTGGCTAACTTCACCTACCATGTAAGAACAGAAAGAAGCACCTGGTTCGCGCAGGATGTTCAGAGCACCACGGATCCATTTCAGAGCAGATACCAAAGCTTTTTGAACGACGCTGCCAGAGAATTTAGCTTTAACAGCCAAAGCAGTTTTGATAACAGTCAACTGACGTTGTACTTTTTTGTAGAATGCAGCAGTAGCATCCAAATGTTTCTTCAGTTTAGAACATTCTTCGCACAGTTGAATCAGACCTTCTGAAGCTGAAACCAGTTCAGCCATTTTAGGTACTTTGATTTCCATGCGTTTATCAGTAATACGATCCAATTTAGCCAGACGGAATTCCAAACGAGGAATACCACCGATAGCTTCTTTAGCAGTATTATTAGCAGCTTGAACAAAACCTTTCAGTTTGTTATCGGCCATCAGAGCAGAAGCAATGTTACCCAAACTAAAGTACTGAATACTTGCGCCAGATTTAGCAAACTCTTGCAGAGAAGGATAAATCAAAAGAACAATACGGTTACCTGGCAATGGTTTAGAACCTTTAACTGCTTCGCTAGGCTGCAAAGTAATACCATAACGACTAATTGCTTCTTTGCTCAAATCTTGATCTACGAACGGAGCACAAGACAAAGCAAATTGAGTTACAGCGTCAACACCTTTCTTAACGAAGTCCAAAGAACCAGAAGCAGCGGCTTGAGCAAATGCTTTGATGTCCAAGTTTCGCAAGCTATCCAAACCAGAAGAAACAGCATTTTTAGCTTTATCAGCGGCACTGGAAACACCGTCTTTAACAGCACCAGCAGCATCTTTAGCAGATTGTACAACGCCTTTGTCCATAACATGGCTAGCACCATTGTAAAGAGCCGCAGCAGAAGCCAACAAACCACCTTCGGCATTTTTACGTACGCCATCGATCAAAGATTCAACATCGTTTTGAATCTTCATTGGCAGCCAGTTAGTGGTCAATTCGGTAGCTACTTCACGCAAGTTACCGATAGCTGGGAGCAGACCAGCGTCAGTCTCATTACCATAAACTGCTTTAACTGCAGGAGTAGTGATCATTTCATGACCTTCTTTCAGTTTAGTGAAAGAAGACTTCTCTTTAGCGTAGTCGCGCAGTTTTTCAGCAGTTTGTTTCATTTTATCGAAAGAGCTGAACAGTTTATTCCAGATGTTCACACCTTGTTGAATAACCCAGTTAACACCTTCAATGATAGACTGAATGATTTTGGTCAGCATGTTTTTAGCAGCTTGCAAGATAGACTCTTGAGTCAAGCTGATCGCGCCTACGGTAGAGAAAGACTCTTTAGAGTAATCCAAGTTAGGAATATCGCGTTTGTCCCAACCCAAAGATTTACCGATGTAAGTAACGTGTTCACGAACCAATTCAGCGTGAGCCATATTCACACCGTTACCGTAACCGATAGAGTATTGCAGGTTGTGAATCAGAGCTTCAGTAGCAACAGCTGCTTCTTCAGCGTCATCGATTTGTTCTTCGATTTCTTCTACTTTAGCGTTTTCGTCGTCAACGACTTCAGATTCGCCTTGAACTTCCAACAGTTCAGTTTCCAGTTCGCTAGAATCTACAACTTCTTCACCTTCAGGAGTTTCAGTTACAGTTACTTCAGTTTCAGTAGTTTCAGCTGGAGTTTCAACAGTAGTTTCTTCTACAGTAGTATCTACTTCTGCTTCAGGAGCAGTTTCGGTAATAGTTTCAGCGTTTTCTTCATCAGCGCTCAAATTGCTAACAAATACGCCAGCACGTGCCAAATCGTACAAAGACATAGCCATTTTTGTAATCCTATATTAAAAAAAATTGTTTAATGAAAAGCTTTTGATTAAAAAATCTTAAAATAACAAAAATGTATATTTTAAGAGCATTTTACCATATAATAGAGAGAAATTTCTTTCTCTCTATTACATTTTATTTAGATAAAAATGAAACACCAAGACTGAATTCTTCAACAGCACGATTGTAAAGCGCTTCCAAAATACCTACAAAACGCTCATTGAATTCTTTCTGTTCAGTTACTTCAGCATGGTTATGGCGAGTATCGATAAACAAGATACGTGACAAGAAAGAAGATTTGTCTGGATTCTTATCCAAGATTTCTTTAATTTGTTTACAGAAACCCATCCACAATTCTTTATCAGTCATTGGGATGTCAATATTAACTCCTTGACCTTGGCCTACTGTATTTTTAATTTGGTTAGTAAAGCCATTTTTCCAAGAACGGAAGTCCAATGGGAACAACTCAAGCTGACGACCAGTACGCAAATTATTGATGTTACGACGCAATGTTTCTACAAGCGTTTTCTCATCACCTACTTTAATAGATTTAAAGAAGCTCACGTCTTTAGCTTCAAACGGCAAATATACCGATTGCTTCATGGTCAGGTTATTCCAGAGTTGGCTAATGGTACCACCACCTGCTTTGTTAGCAACTGCTACTTTAGCAAGGTTCATGTTTACTTCTTGAGATACTTCCAAAGATTCACGAGAAATACTTGCTACACGAGCTTTAATACGGTTAATACGATTATCTTGAATCATTTGTACGTTTTTCAACAAACCAGAGATTTGTGATTCTACGGAACAAATCAATTCTTGAACCATGTGAGTACGGTCAGCAAGTGTTTGATGAGATTCAATAGACATTACCAATGGTGCTGGTTCTTTCAAACCGTTATCCGCATATGCTTTAGAAATGTCGCTGTAGGCACGTACCAAAGACTCATGGTCGATTTTCACTTTGTGTTTAACAAACATGCTCAGTGTACGGTTTACAGTTTCCAGAGAAGCGATGGTTTTCAGAGCATCACCAATCAGAGCATCTTCAGCACCTTCTACATCAGTACTGGTTTCATCTGATTTTTCTTCAGGACCATTTTGTACCTTACCATCACCTGCTACATTTTCAGGTTCTTTAGGATCCAGGTTTTCTGGTTCACCAATAGGTGTTTCATCAATAGTGTGTTCTTCACGAGATAAGTCTAGCAAACTAGCCATTGCCTTATTCCTTTCTTAATTAAGTTTCTCTACCAACTTTCTATTAATCTCTTCGAGACGTTCAATCATTAAGTTATAAGCTGCCTGACCGAAAGTATTGCGAAAAGATTCTCTTGACAGATGTAGGGGCAATGGAGCTTCCATATTGCCTTTATTAAATGCCATCGTTACTCGTTGGTTAAATAAATTTAAAGATTCGTGATCTAAGACTACTTCCTCTTCTTGCATGAGTTTAAGATTATCTTTAAAGTTCTCTAAAGATTCCACTACATCCAAAAGAGTTTTAACAGCCTCTGCATTATCACGATTTTCAGAAATATCAGTGTTAATTTTTTCAGGTTGTTCTTCTGGGATATTTTCCACAGAAGGATGTTTTTCTACTTCTTCTACATAATCTTCAGAATCAGTAGCTAAATCCAACAAACTCATTTCTTACCTACTTTCTTAATAAAGAGTCTTGTACCTAACAAGACTACTTTTTCTTTATTATCCATAATTAAATCTCTCTACGAATAACCAAAGAACCATACATGGCATTAAGGTAGGTAATCAACAAACCAACACCACCTTTTGTCATACACTGACGAATAAAGTTAATCGTATTATCTTCGCTAGGTTGTCCAAAGATATATTTAGAAAAACTTCCACTAGTGCTATTGAAGCCAGTGTAGTCGTCTGTACGTTTAGTCAAAGAACCATCATTTTGACGATTATTGTATTTTTCAGTCATGTAGTCTTTAATCAATTCTAAGTGATAAGACAATGGGAACAAAGGTCGTTCATCAGGAGTTGCTCGAATGCCGACATCGCGCATAATATCGCGAATCATTTCCCAAACATGACGATTACAATAACCACTATTATAAGCAGTTTCGAATAAAGTATAGTAATCTTTAGAAAGAAGATTCAAAGCTAAATTAATAACAGAATCAGTATTCCTGAACGCGGCTTCAGAAGAACCTTCAAACCATTCTGGGTGATCCGTATACATTGCATATACGTAATCCACATCCTCAGAACCAGTGGCTAAACCAACAGTATGTGTTGGTGTGTTAGATACGGTATTGATTGTGCGGATACCCATGTTGTTGACTTGCCAAACATCATTCAAACCCAAACGTTTAAACGGTGTGTGGTAAGTGTTGGTTGGATTGTGTGCTGGCGTTACCTTACAGATAGAAAATGGAACGTTGATTTCTGATTTATTTTCTTTTCTGTAAGGAATATCAAGAATTGCTTCTGGGTAAGAATTCATCATCTTAACATTCCTTTATCGGTTAGTAACTGGTGCCTAGTGCACGTTTTTCGTATTTATCGATTTCGTATTCTAACTTAGCCATACGCTCATGAGCTTTCTCTCGTTGTTTCTCAAGATAAGCATCACCAGTACCACTACTAATTACTGAATTCATGTAATCAATATCAATTTTAATTGATTCCAATTCTTCTTTAGAAAGTTTGTAACGGTAGTTTTGGTAATCTACCCAAGCCATTTGGATATAATACAAAATATTACCGGTAGTAGTAAATCGTTGCAATGCACCTGTTGGATCCAAACGGTTTTGATTGAACATTTTCTTCTCAGAACCATCTTCACTGATCGCTACTTCTGGAATACCACGAACCATACGTTCCAAATTCTTCAGGTCTACTTTACCCAAAGAATCAATAGAACGATAAAAGTTCATCATGTTCTTTTTAATGTATTCGTCTTGTGGTTTAGAAATCGTACGGTTGGCAGGAATACCACCTACTTCTTCTAAATGATAAGCCATGAAGTAACGAATATATTTTGGTACGAAAACAACTAAAAAGTCAATCGTTTCACCCAATGCCATAATTTGTGCCAAAGGATAAGTAATCGAGTTACGGTCAGTCTTCTCTGGGAAGTACTTAGAAACCATGGCGATCAATTCATTAATAATCTTCTCGGCATGAAGTGTAACATTACCTAAAGCTTCAAACAATCCTTGACGTTCAGTATTGTTACCATAGTGACGACGGATGTTATGCAAAGTCATTTGATAACTTTTGCTGTTTGAAAAATCAATATTGCGTGTTTCTTCGATTGCAATAGAAACAGCCGGAATAGTTGAATCACGCAAACGAGAACGAGTATCTTCCAAAATATCGGAAATATCGTTGGATTTAAAAAAGTTAGTAATACCATCAAAAATGGCAGAGAAACTAAATGCTTCTCGAGCTAATTGTACATCTTGATTCATGATAACCTCATTGATGGTTTAAATAATAGGGGCAGAGCCTTGAGACATCAATTTAAACACGTCCATGTCGAAATTAGGGGATTCTGATTTTTTCTTCAAGTACTGCATGGTAATTTCTGAAACATCATCCAAACCATGGTTGTACAAGAATACGCGTTGGTAATCAGGATTATAGACGATCAGAGTCATACAGCCAGATTCGGCCATAAACTTATCACGAGCACGTTTATTAGACAAACGAGCACCAATAGTGGCCTCTACACGTGCCGCAGTCATGTCGGAGATAATCCAAGTATTCGCCACGGTACCTACAGAGAACTCACCAGTTAACAAAGAAGAAATTTGGTTGTTTTTATTCTTCTTATAAGTTTGTTCGTAATAACCAGTAGTATCTTCAACCAAATGACGACGGTGAGCTTCTACCAGGTCACGACAAGAGATCCAGTCCCATGCTGATTGAATTTGGTCACGATCCCAGAAAGCAATCCAGCGATCACGGAAAGAAGTAGGCTTCTTAGAAATACCAGCAATAGCCGCAATTGAAGTAGAACGAAGACCAACCAAAGTAGGTTTCAAGAGCATGGTAATGTCTGCTTTAACATTGTCACGAGACAAAGATACATTCAGGAGACGACCTACTGCCAAGTTTTGCATTTCGTTAATATCTTTGGCATTAGATTGTGCGTTATTACCTACCAATTCAGTTTCTGGTTTTTCTTCTTCAGGTTGATCAATACCCAAAGCTTTATCTACTTTACTGTCGATGTATTGGCGAGTTTTATCCAATACGTATTTACCGGCCGCAGAGGCAGCTGCGGCGCCAGCTGCAGCAGCAATAGAAGCTTCGGCAGATACTTCAAGATTTACGGTGTTGTAAGCATGAGCTACAGCTTCAGTACCATATTCCAATGCAAGTGCATCAAAGTGTTCCATAGAGGCAATCACATCACCCAAAGACTCACGAGAAAGTGCATAAACACCTTGGAATTTTTTAGGCAAATCAGGAATAGATGATTCAATGCTGAGTTTAGGAGAACTTAAGGTATTTTTCTTAATTTCTTTAGCCAAATGCGGTAAGTATGACTGATGGGAAACAACTAAGCCATCTACTGCTGCACCAATACCACCACCAATTACACCTGCTGCGTTATTATAAGCAGAACGGTTAGGTGAGTATTTACCCACCATACGACCTACAGAAATACCATTAATAGTATTATCAATAGACAACGCAAGAATATAGTAAGCCGCGTAGTTAGACATAGCGGTTTGAACCAAAGTCTGCATGTTCTGATCATTCAGAATTTCACGTTCAATGGCGATGGTTGGACGAAGCTGTAACTCTTGAGAGTATTGGCTAAGAGATTTAGCAGACATGTTATTTGCGTCTGACATAAGCAATCGTGCTGCATTGCTTTTTAAGGTATCGCCAATGTGTCGTACGGCTGTTAATCCAGAATCGACTACATTAATCATTTTGTTTTCCTTTTTAATTTAAACAATAAAAACTAGTTTTTAAAGAAAGTCTAATCATGACCATCGATATTACACAGATCGGAGATTCTAAATTTAGTATCAACGATATCCTAAGTGATAACTACACGGGAACCATCAAAGAAATGATCGACAGTCTTGTTAAAGTAAAACATGGATTCACAGTGAGTGAATCCATGACTGATAGCTTTAGAGGACCAAACATCGTTACTAACGTTCCGATGATTAAACCTAATACAAACTTACCAGGTTATGTTTTCACAGTAAGACCAGACTTAAACATGTCTAAGAATAATCTTAGAATCGATCGTAAAATGGCTCCTCTTTTAACAGATAAAGAAAATTCCATTATGCGAGCAATTCGATGTATTCTTGGTCCTCAGTGCATGATGCCGATGCCAGGATTTCCTAATCGATCAGAACTCATGCCGTATATTACTTGCCCTCTGATCGATAAGCGTTATCCTTTTATTGCTATCTCTGATAATAATGTCAGAACATTAACTGGTTGGCCTTCTGGTCAATTGGGTGTTCGTCGTTCAGCAGCAGGTATTCTTAAAGAAGTCCACATCATGGCTGATGGTCCAGCTACTTATAAAGGAGACTTTTCCCTTAACATGAGTTTAAACTCAATGAAAGGTAATCCATTAATGTATCTGTACTATTACTGGATTCTTTATATCGGGATGGTCTATACTCAAAGTTATGGACTGATGCCTTGGCCCGAGTATTTGTCAAACGGACGTATGGATTATACCACACGTATCTATCGACTCATAATGGATGAAACGAAGACTTACGTTACTGAAGCTGCCATGACTGGTTATGCCATTCCTACCAGCATTGATATTGGTCCGTATTTCGATTACCAATCTGATAACTATCGTCCATATGTTGATAAAACAGTAGAAGTCGAGTTTGCATGTTCTGGTGTAGAATATTTAGATGAAATCATCATTAAACAATTTAATCGAACTGTAGAAATGTTCCAACCATTCATGTCTGATAAATACCGCAGTAAACAATTAATCAAGGTAGATAAACGTTATCAGAAAATCATGAATAATAAAGTATACCCATGGATTAATCCAATTAGTCGTGAACTAGAATGGTGGTGTACTCCTCAGAATTGGAAAAATTCTGCCTCTTTAATACAGTTAGCTGACCTTAATAATCCTTACTTTTAGGAGTTAATGAAAAATGGCTGAAGATAATACTTCTTTAATCGTTAAAAATATAGAAAAGTATGGTAGTAGTCCGGCCATGCTTATGCGTGACTCTCTGACCACGTTAAAAGCAGTATTGAATAATAACCATGGTATTGTATCTGCAGAAAACCCTGTGGCATTACTCATGGAGATGTCTGCAGTACAAACCGCTGCCGCAATAGGTAAAAGTTGGTTACTTAATCGTCGTCAATATCCTGTTGCTGCAAAAACACATGAAGATCTTTGGTATCACTTAAGTGATCTTGACTGGGTAGGTGCTTTTGCATTGCCTAGTGATGCTACATTCGTTTTAGCTTTCGATTACGACGAGTTAGAACAAATCATGTTACCGATGCCTAATGATGATGATGGACGTTTATTGCGTATTCCTAAAGGTATTCGTATCACTGTTGGTAATGTTGACTTTATGTTGGATTATCCGATTAACATTCGTCAGTTGCGACATGGTGGTTTCCGAGTAACTTACGATACGGCTGAGAAATCTCCAATTCAGCAATTAGAAAGCAATATCATTGAACACTCCGTAGCGAATATTGATGGGATAAAACATTTCTTAATCCGTATTCGTTTAATTCAAGTAACTGAAACAATCATTGAAGATTCTATTACCAGTAATGCAACGATTACAGTAAATAAAAACTTTAATGACCAGTATTATTACGCTCGTGTCTTTACAGGTAATGACGAGACGGGTTGGAAAGAGTTAACCACAACTCATTCGCCAGATATTTACGATAACAATAAACTAACAGCAGTTTTGAAAGTTATCGAGAATACTAATGACAGTACTTTAACCGTAACAATCCCTAAGATTTATAATGTATCAACCACCAGTAATAATGGTTTGATTAGTAATCGACTGGGTAGTCGTATTCGTGTACAAATCTATTCTACCTTGGGTGAGATCTCAATGAAGTTAGATGAATACACTCCTAATCAATTTAGTTACGATTTCTTTCCACAAGGTGAGCGTAAACGTGATTATTCATCTATTGGTGAATACAGTGCTGCATTGAAATCATTACGTAATATGTCCATCTGGTCAGACACGTTCATTTCTCAAGGTCGAGACGCGCTGACATTTGAAGAATTACGTGAACGAGTAATTAATAATACAGTAGGTCCTAATGAAATTCCTGTCTCTAATAATGCGATTGAGGATAAGATTCAGGACTATCGCTTTAATATCACTAAAGCTGTAGATTATGTTACATCTCGTGCTTACTGGGCTGTTCGTGATATGCCTAATCCAGAATCTTCTAAACTGATTACGCCTGCTGCTTCTTCTGTAGAAGTTCTGACGACTTCTATTTCAGCACTGATTGGTTCAGGTACGGTTATCGATAACGATGCGCGAATAACCATTACTCCAGAGTCTGTTTACTCCATGAAAAATGGTAAACTGTCTATGCTAACTAAATCAGACATCGACCGTATTAAAGAGATGAATTCTGAGAATAAAGCTAAGGCAGTAAACACCAATGAGATGTTCTTCTCACCATTTCATTATGTTGTCGATACTAACCATGATACGATTCGTCTTCGTCCTTATTACTTAGATAGACCTACTGCAAAAACTAAATCTTTCATTACTGCTAATGATAAGATTGACATTGCTTTAGGTATTGATAAATATACGATCGAAAGAACCGACAAAGGTTATCGTTTGATCGTTACCATGCAAAGTAATGACGTCTATAAAAAGATGTGGGATGATGATTATTGGGCGCAATTACTAATCCATCCTTATAAAGACAAAGGTTATGTTTATCTGGCCGGTAAGTTCATTGGACGTACTCCTGAAAACGAACCCATGTTCCAGTTTGATTTAGATACTCGATTCGACTTAGATGAAAACCATAACCTAATTGTTAAAAACATGTCTTTACAAGGTTTTGGTGAATTAGACGTACCGATTCCTCTTGAAGCTAAATGGGAAGTTATGTTTGGCTTCTATGGTCAAATGCCTAATTGGTCTAGAATTAAGCTAGATAACTTGATTGGTTTACATTTGGTCAATCCAGATGCTAAAGCTTGTCTGATGGAGTCTATCGATGTTCGTCTTGGTCATTATCTAGAATACCTCTGGACTCGTGCTCGTACACATGCCACTGAAACATTCTACAAACGATACGATAAAAACGTACCATTGACTTATCCTGAAGATGTTTACGATAAAGACCAAGCAACTGGTTCTATTGTTAATATTGTTAATGGTAAAGTCACTTATAATTTACGACATCGTAAAGGTGACCCTGTTTTAGATGAGAACGATCAACCAGTATATCGTCACCGAGAAGGTGATGTTATGTTAGATGAGAATCAACGACCAATTATTAAAGAACCTCGAAAAGTTATTCGTCGTTTAGAATTAATGTTGGTGGATGCTACTTATCTTTTTGCGACCGATGAGATTGCTAAGTCTTATCGTGAAGAGATTGTAGAAACATTCTTAGACTGGATCGTAGATGACTTAAAACCTATTAATGATAAAACTCTTGAACAAACTCGTATCTTGTATTACCCATCTTCTACCATGGGTGAATTTAGAGTAATGTATAACGAGGGTATTGAAACATTTATTAATGCGGCTCAGTCATTACAAATTTGGTTCACTGTAAGTAAACAGGTATATATCGATTACGATATTCAAGAGAAAATCAAAACTGCTTCTATTCGTGTAATCTACGAAGAATTGAAAAAGAACACTGTTTCTATTTCTTCTATCGTAGCGGCATTGGTAAAAGAACATGGTAAAGATGTAATGGGTATTAAAGTTCGTAATCTTGGTAATAATGATGATATTGTTTCATTTACTGTATTGGATGAAGGTAAACGTGCTACTCTTCGTAAGAAGTTAATTGTACAAAGTGATGATACTTTAGCAGTTGCTGAAGACATTACTTTTAACTTCATCTTACATGAATCTGAACAAAATCTTTAATACATAATAGATTATTCTCCTCTACCTTTACGGGTAGAGGAGAATAGTCGTTATGTCCTATTATTTAATAGTTATTACAGGATTTGCAAAAATCTCTAAAGCTTTATCAGAAGCTTCTTTGATTCGTTGAGCGGAATCGTATACAGAATCAGGAAACTCTTCGTTATTTTTAATCCAAACATCCACAGCATCTGATAAGGTACTGAAGACAATTTGATAACCTGCCATTACACCCAAGAAGTAATTACGCTTACCTACATAAACGGTAACGTCTTTAACTAAGTTTGCAGATAAAGTAGTTACTAGTTTACGGATGTTATCGTACAGGTCACTGATGATTTGTTCTTCTTTTGCTGAAAAGATATCTTTACGGGATTTGACATACTCATCCAGAACAGGAAGTAAATCAACGCAATAGAAATCAATGTAATTTTGAATCTTCCTAAACTGAGCATTCATGAAGTGAGTATTGTTTTTAATACATTCAGAAATGGCTACAGTACTAGAATCCAGTACATCTAAAAGAGGTTCGTATTCAAACACTTCTGGTTTCAGATAAACAGAAGAGATGTCAAATTTGTCGACATCGCTGTTTACTTGAATATAGTTTTCAAGAGATGCTTTGCCAGAGTATTGAGTATCTTCAGGAATTGGACTACCACTAATAATGGCATTAGCAGTGTCGGTAATCCATTGGTTGATCTCATCTAACTGATGACATACTCGGTTATGTGCTTTTTGTTCATGAGTTTCCGTAATGTTATAAACCTTACGATCTGTAACATAGTCTTTTAAAACATAAGCAATATTCGAATATCTTCCAAGCTCTTCTTCCATGGAGAATAGTAGCTTTTGTTGATCTGGACTCATGTATCGCTTAAACCAGCTCATCAGTTCTGCTTCGTTAGTAAAAATTTCTCTAGTCGCTGTCAATTGATCGATATGTTCAGTAACCATCTGGTAGATATTTTCATCTTTACCAGCTACCACTTCTTGATCTTTTTTAGCAGCTTCTATCTTACTCGTAATATCACGAACAAAATTAATGATAGCATCTCGAACTGCTTTAATGGCTTGGTCTCGTCTAAAACCACCATCCGCTACTTGAGCGATAATTTTATCGATATAGGCCAAACGTTCAGCTTCTGATTTATCACCACCGAAGAATAAATTCTTAGCTGCTGTGATACGAAGATCACCAGCCACGCCGGCCATTATTACTTCATTAGCACTGATGGTGTTTCGCAGTGCTACTTCTGTTTCTTCTGCTTGGTTTTCAGAAGGTACAGATGTATACATGTTCGCCGATTCTAGAGAAATATCGGGTGCCAATTCTTTCAGATCATGATGAGTGCCTATAGATACTTTTCCTGTTTGTTGGATGTATTTATAGATTTGTTTCAAAGACTCTTGAGTTGTTTCCAGAGCTTCGATCTTTTCTTCTACCGCATCTGTTTCTTTCAGTACTTTATAATCTTTATTAATGGCTTCTTCCGGAACATTTAAGATTTCTTCAATATCGATTTTAGGAGTTGCGCGATCGTCTACGGTATTTACAGTATTCTCTACAGTATCTGCCGCACTTGGATTAGTTTCGATAGGTTCTTCATCCCATCCGTATTTAGACATGTTGTTGTCCTTTCTTGAATAAAAAATTAAATATAGCTATATTGGATTTCACTCATAGTCTTATGAAATATTTAATTAAAACATTTTTGTAAGAGAATGAATTATGCAACTTAGTGATTTATTACATAAAGAGGATGATCCTCTTAATTATATCGAGGGAGAACATTTTATTCCTAAACACATTGGTTTATCTGCTGAAGACGAACGTAAACTTGATGAGTTAAGAGTAAAATACCTTTCCGATAAAACCGGTTTAGATCCTAAAGATATTGATCTGAAAATGATTAAAAAATACTAAAAGATTACTCCTCTATCCAATTAAGGATAGAGGAGTAGTTCTTTATTCATTTACATCGGTTTTTGACTTACTAGGATGGTTGTTAGATTTTTGCTTATCCTCACCTAAAGCAAGATTATAAGCAATGCGCGCAACTTCTTTAATGCCACGACCTGTTGCTTTCGCGGCATCTACCAAACCTTCAGCAGCATCACGTACTGCTTGATTTCGGTTTTCTCGTTTACGCTCTTCTTCTTCAGTCTTCCTAGCTGTCGCCTCATCGTGTTCACGATTAATCTCTTCACGAGTTTTCTTATCTACAGTCATGGTTACTGATGCATTTCGTGCTTCTTTCTCAATCGCATCCTTAACATCACTCATGTAACCTAAACCCCACTCATTAGATACTTCAGTATCGTCAAGAGAATTTAAATTGAGTAATGACATGGCTTATGCCTCTTCTTGAACAGAATAAACTTCGCTCAGTTTAGCACACATTTTCAGAATAGATTCACGATGTTGATTAAATACTTCGTTTTCTTCTGCAGTAAAGTATTTAGAAAAATCAACAACGGCTTCAGTTAAACTATTAGCACTGCTCTTGATAGAGAATGGACTATAACGTGTTTCGTACAAACCTAAGAAAGTGTGTTGGAATACGTGTACTGCCAAACGAACATCAAATACAACAGAACTATTGATTTCAGAAATATCTGGAACGTACAGATCTGCTGCTTTTTGCTCGTATACTTCTTGAGCGTTAGTAGATTCTGCTTTGACATAGTTCGCAGCGGTAATTCCGTAAAACAAACCAAGTGCAAAAGCTAAACCTTTAGAACGACCTTCACCAGGGAAAATCTCTTGAGCTAATTGACGAACATTTTCTTGAATAGACATTATTTAATTCCTTTTTAAAGTTGTTTTAAATCATAAGCACTAACGAATAAATCGTTATTGCCCAATTTTTCTAATTCTCTATAGTATTCTGTTTGAATACCAATACGACGACGGGATGGGATGATGTAATCTAATACAGTCGCGACTACTGACTTATATTCATTATAGTCTTTAAGAATATTATCGATCTGCTTAATATCCGTACGAATACGAGCACCAATAGCAGTATCGATTTTCTTATCTTTTAACATAGAAACCAAGTCTTCACGAATACGACGATATCGATTTAATTCAGTATCGTAAGTACCATCAGAAAGATTAGTATGTCCGACGGCTATCAACGACGAGATATAGTTAACCGCACTAAAGATTGCTGATGCCATGACACCAAAACCTACGATCATCCCTAGAGCAAATCCAAGAACAAGCGGTATGGAGATAACAAATTCGTTAAAGATAAATTGTTTTAAGGACATCTTGGCGCGTGTACCATGAGTGCTATAAATCTTATCAAGCATTGATACTACATAAACTCCTGCCCCTACGCGAGCAGCAAATTTATCTGCTAAGTATTCCGCATTGATTTGTTCGTAAGAATTATGTCTCATGATTGATTTAAAATCACGAGTATAGTTACCTACAATTGCTGTTACGATTACTTCTTTATTTTTACTAGAAAGTTCTTTAACATCAACTGTAGTCAGATTAGTAGGTTCGTCATTCCATTCTTTTAACACTACTGTTAATTCTTCAGTATTGTTCGTTTTAAGAACACGATTAACCATACCAATCATTGGCATGACTGCAGAGTAAGTATAAGCAGCCAGAGCAAAGTAAGAAAATACATGTCCGATCTCATGACATACGGCAGCAGCTAATTCTTCATTAGATGCTTTATAAAAACTACCATAGATCAATTCTGGAGAAATATACAAAGTAGATTTCATCAAACTGAAATCCCCAGATACTCTAAAGTTTTTAAGATCGATAAATCCTCTAACCTCACCACTTCTTTTACGAATCTCTTCGTTAGTATAGTATTGCTTATTTTTAGGTTTAATCAAAATACTGTTACTATTAATATCAGGAGGGATAACACCAAAATCGTGATAGTTTGTTCCTATCTCAATATTAATACCAGTATTTTTAAAAATAATATCTTTAAAGCCTTTTGCTACTTTTGGATCACTGTATAACTTTCTTGGATGCACGTTACGCCTGATCCATCTAAAGTGATCGATTAGTTCAGGAAATAGATCTGAATCTACTTTAGTCCAGTTTCCTTCATTCAACATAAGTTCTTGGGAAACCTCTGGCATCCCTAAATTATTTAAGTTAGAAATATTCATTTTAATTATTCTTCTTACAAACGATTTAAAATAATTACACCAAAGATAAAACGTATGAAAAAGTATTTCTATCTTTGTATATAAAATGGCTTAATCTCATAGAGTAAGGATTGAACAATGGCAGAATTAAAAGGAACGCAGTGCCGTAATGTCGTGTACTGTAAAAATCCTAAACATATTGACTTTGATTTACATTTAGTTAAAGTCACTGATTATTACGATGACGGTACTAAAGAACCAAAAGTAAAATTGATTAAAGACTTCAACAAAACCTTTTGGGTAGCGAATAGAAAGAACAGGCATTATAAACAGAAAAAAGAAAGATTTCCTTTAACGGATTGCGATGAAGTAAAAGCACCTCGCCGTAGAATGGCAGAGGAAGCAGCTAGAGCATTGGATATTAAATTTCTACCACCTAATCCAAATGACTTATTAAAAGATCCTTATGTATTTGGTACAGACTTAACTTCTTCTGCTGAATTGAAATTTAAATACAATCAATCTAAATACGCTAAGGATACAGAGGAATTAGCAGACGTAGCTGCATTTGACGTAGAGACCAACATCCGAGATAAGAAAAGATGGCAATGGATTGAAATGGCCACTTTGTCTTTTAAAGATGTGGTGATTACAGTAGTGGATAAATATTTCATCCAAGAAAAGTTTCCACAAAAGACAAAAGAAGATATTATTAATGATCTTTATAAATACGATAATATCTACTTAAGCGAGGTTAATAAAGATCGTAACATCAAACAAGAGTTCTATGTCGCTGATTCTGAAATCGAAGTATTAACCATTTTGTTCAAACGAGCACATGAATTAAAACCTGATTTTATTTCAGCTTGGAACATGGACTTCGATATTTCTCGTTTAATAGAAGCTTGTGGTCGTGCTAATATTAATCCTGCTGATTTACTGTCAGATCCATCCGTACCTCGTGATTTTAGATTCTTTAGATATAATCCTGGTCGTGAGTCTGGTATGTCTCAAAAAGGTGTATGGAAAACCTTTGCGAACTACGAAAAGTGGCCTCAAGTATTTTGTCCTAGTTCTTTTGTATTTGCGGATTCTATGTGTTTCTATTATGGTTCTCGTAAACATAAGGGTAAACTACCTAAGTATTCTTTGGATTATATTCTTTCTCGTGAATTTCCTGATGAAATTAAACCAGGAATGTCTGAAAAGGAAATTGAAAAAAGAAAACGAAATAGCCGTATTCGTAAACTTAAGTTTGAAGAATCTAATCATTTAGTAGGTACACCTGACTGGCATATCTTCATGCAGACCAAATATCCTTACGAGTATGTTATCTATAATAAGTTCGACTGTATTGCATTAGAATACTTAGACGAACAAACATTAGATATTTGCCATACTTTGGTTTCGTCTTGTGAATACAGTGATTATAAAGACTTTGAATCAGAACCTAAACGATTAGCAAACCACATGCATTGGTTTAATCTGGGACATGGTTATGCTTACGGTACAGGTGGTCAGAACTGCGTTATTCCTCTGGATAATAAACTTATCGGTAGGGATGATTGGATTATTACTTTACGAGCTGACTTACTGGTTGAGCCTGGATTGAATAATCTGGAAGATGCTCCTCTATTACACACTAATGTGCATCAAGATAGTGGAGACATTGACGTAACTTCATCTTATCCTTATTCTAACCTAACCATGAATACTTCAGTAGAAACCATGACAAAAGAACTGATTAGTATTGATGGAGTGGATGAATTGGATCGTCGTCAAGCAGGTATTAATTTTAGTGCTGGATTTATTAATTCAGTTGAGAATGCTTGTAAATTATTCCATGCCAAGAATATGGTTGATGTACTGAAAGCCTATCGTAGTCAAAAATAAATCAAAAAAAAAAGAAAGGGCAGTTTTCACTGCTCTTTCTTTAAAGGATGTTAAAACATCCTAGCCCTTACAAGATTATTTTTCCATATGGTTGCTCATTACAACCGTGAAGAAATCTGGAACTTCTGGTTTAGCTTCAGACTCAGGAATCGGTGTATGAGTAGTTAATTGGAAAGCTACTTCTCGTTTAATAGAAGATTTAGCAGCTTCAATCACTAAGCCTGGCAAGCCGAAGCCTGCGAACGCATTTGCATATCTATAGATTTTGAACATAGTTGAGATTTTCATTTTGGATATCCTTATACAAAGGTTGATCAATTGTTACGATAGATTTCTCTATCAGGTTCATGGTAATAGTATATATTTGAAATAAAATAAAATGATAAATTACTCTCTACTCCTTAATTGGAGTAGAGAGTAATAATCATCTATACTTCTAATACAATACCTGAATCCAATTCGATTACTGGTAATAGTTTCCCTTTAAAGATCCTATCCCTTTTATCGTAATGGTATTTGCGGTGTGAATCAATATCATCACAAACAAAGTAAACAAAGTCATGTAATGCTCCTTCTAAAGGTAACTTACGTAAACGACCTTGAACTTGAATATTAGTTTGTTCAGAACCAATCGCTACAGTCATGAATACTGCTGCTAACTTAGGAATGTCTAAACCAGTTCCTGATGACTGATGAGTCGATACACAAATCGTAGAATTAAATGCATTTGAATCTGGATCATCTTCAACAAATGAATTCACTTCTAATTCTGGATAACATTGCTTTAAATAAGCTGCTAGCGCTCTAGCCATGTTAATAGAAGCAACCACAATCAAACATTTATATTCTGGATCTAAAGACAATCTAGTTAAGAATCGATCGTATACTAGATTATCAATCATTCCAAAATATTGTTTTGTTAAACCCTTTCTTTTAAGAATGGATTTTTCAAAATTAATATGGTTATATCCCCTAAATCCTTCAGATCGAATCATGAATGGTTTATCAAATTTAAAATGAAATGCGGTTGGTTGTACATGAGGTGTAACATTCTTTTGCTGATAACGATTAGCTACCGGATATGCATAAGCAGCCATCTTATTCACAAAAGCATCTGAAGACTTAATCGTACCTGTAGCACCTACCATTTTATTCACACCTAAGTAAGTAATCAACTTACATTGGAAATGTGAATCTTGATGGACTTCATCTACGAATACCGTATCTACACCCAATACTTTACCTAACTCCATTGGAGTCGCATTAAATCCTAAATCTTTGAATTCTTCTTCAGAATACTGTTCGTAATACTTAATGTAGAATTGTAAAGTCTTATTAGAAATCAGAATAACTTTGTAATGCAATTCATTATTCAAAGCTAAATTAATAATGGACTTTAATTCCTTGTTTCCAGATACTGTACAGATGTCTTTAGGATCTACTTTTGTAGACTTAGCAAACTCTTTAATCCAGCCAGAAATAGAATCTTCTGTTTGCTCACCATGGTAGCCTGGACGCATGATACAGACCATTCTCTGTTTTAACTTCTGACAAATCATGATCGCCGATAAGCTCTTCCCAAGTCCTACCCCAAGAGACATCAAGTAACAACCATTGTGGTTTTTGGTAATAAACTCAATAAGGTCGCCTTGTTCACCTCTTGGTTTAATGTGGTTTAATACCTCGGGATATTTATTCTCGACTAACTTAATATCCAAAGATTTCTCTTCAACTACAAAATCCTTACCTTCTATTTTCCTAGCTAGATTTAAATGAGCAATGAAATCAGGAAGCATTGTTCTCATTGCTCTAATGTTACTTCTGTCTTTACTAAAGAAAACATAAGCTGCGATAGGAATCGTAACTTTCTGTTTTCTTCTCTTATCCCAGTAAGTATTTACCCTAATAAAGTTTCTACACCATAATCGAATCAATTCGATGTCTTGTTGGTCTCTAGGATAAATAATAAACTGCAAAGGATAAGCTTCTATTCTCATGGGTTCCATTAAATATCCTTTCTGAATGAAACTTAATAATTTTCTGGATGTAAGTACCGATCTTTAAGAAAGTAATAACGAGAGCCTACGTACTTATACATACCTTCTTCAAAACTATCTTTTAAAAGATCTAAAATTTTATTTTGATGTATTGGCGTAAAACCATTATTGACTTCGCCACCTTTAATGTGGATAAGTTCTGGTTCTAACATCAACATGTCATTTGAATCATCCAGAATGAAAAAGCGTGTATCTACATCATCTGGTTGATCTACTAACCATTTTAAAATTTGCCAACCACGATAATGTAATTTACCATCTTCTAGTTTTTCAAACTCTTTTAAATAATCGCCACCATCTTTAGGACGATACAATTTATCTGTAAATGTTTCCGAATACTTACAGTATTTATAATAGTCTTGGTAGGTAGGATGAGTGTGATTAACTGTTTTCCAATCTTTGTGAATGTTAATTTCATAGCCAGATTGTCTAAACAAATGTTCAAATTCTGACTTAATCTTATTAACTCGCCAGCTACTGGAAATAACTACCTGTACTTCAGGATGTTGTTCCTGAATCTCTTTTAGTAAAAGCAAACAAGTAGGATCCACTCTCCAATTATAATTCCAATCTTTTCTTAAACAGTAACGGCGATAAGCATCATGCTGCAATACACCATCAATATCTAAAAAGATAACGGTTTGTTGTTTTCTTTCCATGGTTAATTTCCTTTAAAAAATAAAAATAAAAGAGACTCCTCGTTAAGGGAGTCTCTTCATTTACTTACACCTTACGGTATTTCAAATCCATTTGATTAGGAACAAACAATTCGTCCATTGGTGAGTCCGTTCTGTTTGTATAATAGAACGAATCTACAGATGATAAGATTTGTGTTTGTTTCTCGTACAATAATGCTGCTGATAAAGATCGACCAATCAGCAAGTGATCCATTGTACCTACAGCATGGTTTGTATGTGGTTTTGGTAATGAGTAATCTTTCTTAGAAGGATCTGTACACATCATGGTATATGCTACAATCTGTAAAATGGAAAGATTAATTTCCAATTTAGTATTAATAACATCTACCAGTTCCATTAAGAATGATTCTGGAGTTACTTCAGTATTACGACGTTTAATATCTTTTACTGAAGATTTAAGAATCTTCTCAATACCACGAGAATAAGCAAACATGTCAAACTGTTTCGGAGTGATTTCAATAATCGAACGTTCTGGATCGTATTCGGTAATATCGATTTCAATATTACCATCGCTATCAACAGTCCATCCTTTCTCTTTCATGTGTTTTAACATATCTGCAGATAAATAACCTTCATCACGAATAGATACAACATCAAGAACTTCGTCAGTTACGTTATTTTTCTTGTCCGTAATTCTTAACAAGATACGATTAACATGACTTGTTCTTCGTGGTGACAGGATATTGGTATCTTCTACTTCTCGAATATCAGATAATCCTTCAAATACTACTTCAGGCAATACCAGTTTAATGGATTTATATTTACCTAAAACATCAGGACGAATACCAATACCTAAACCATCTTGAATTGCTCTTAAATAATTCAATGCGTTGTCAAACAACTGTACTGTCGAAGCAGTAGCAGATGAGATATGGTGTTTTGTAGATAATACCATTTGGGTAATGATCTGGGTAAATGCAATAACGCAATAATGACCAAGATTTCGATATCGTGCAATATTACGAGAAGCTTCACCAAAACAAGTAGAACATACACCATTAGGATCTTTATGTTTACATCCTAACACCGTACGTACTTTAATACGTTTACCGATCAAATGAGTATCTTTTAAACGAACTGGACGATAAGTTCCAGTTTCCTCATCCAGATAATTCATGCCTTCTAGCAAACGTAAATCGGACATAACCGATCCTTGTCGTTCGCCACGTACCTGAATCTCTAAATGGTGTTTAGATCCACAATCACCATGATGTAATCGAGCCAATTCCATACCAATTAACTGAACACGACGAGATAGGTATTCAGTAAACTTCAATGGACCTGATTGGTTATTCAAAGCCAATGCAGCAGTACGCGATTCAATCAGTACATGATAAATGTCTTTTAAACCATGGAAGAATCCCGTATCGATAGGATGTTTAAAGATTGACGAGTCCATGTCTGTCAAGGAACCACGAGGACCCATACATTGGTAAAGCTGTTGTGCTTTGATCGATCCTGATCTTAACAGAATAGAGATATTGTTTTGTCGAAAACGATCTTGGTCAATCACTTTCTTTTTACGAGAATAGATACCAGGAACATATCCTGGATCGATTACTGTCTCGTGATTGACTGGATATTTCTTCTCAATATCCAATATCTCTTTATCCAGCATGATTTCAAGAATATCTTCAATATTCATGGTTGCGTGATTCTGAGCACCATGAATCATGACATCATTAAAGATAGCATTATTGATATCCATAAATGTCTGCCATAATTCATCTTGCATTTTATTAATAGCATCTGTATTGTTGTTCCGATAATACACATCCCAAATATCGGTCATGATACTACTGTTCAAATTCAAAATCGTACTGGGTTTAAAATCAGTATCCTCTTTCATGAATGTAGAGATGTGATGACGAGCATATAATCCTACATTAGGAAACTTCTTATTCAATTCCCATGCATATCGAGACATTGCTAATTGCATTCCAGTTGATTCAATGACTTGTCCATCGTCAAAGACCAATTCAAATTTACCACGGAAATTGTTTAATACATCTACAGGTTTTGCATTCAATATTGCTCTTGCAGAATATCTTTGCATGACGTTTCACTCCGTTTTAATCTATTAATCTGCTGCAGGATCATATTCAACAATACCGATATCGTCATCTTCATTTTGATCGTTATCGTCATCGTTATCATCATCATCACTTTCGTTAGATGACTCTCTAGCATCAATACCTTCCAAGATGATTTCTGTTTTGGTCTTGCGCTGAACCTTAACTTCTTCTTCCTCATCATTCTCAATCAACATGATCGGTTTACCTGTAATTGGGTCTAGCTGAGACAGTGATTGTTGAGATGGGTCAAAAGGTTTATAAGCTAAACGATAACCGTTACATTGGAAGATATGGTTTACGATACTCAATGAGCGATTATTACCAAGAGGATACTTTTCTCTATCGATTACCGACTCGATATTCGATGGTTTATCGGATGAATAAATATTCTCTAAGATAGACTCAATCACGGTAGGATTGTTAGATCGGTCATGAATTTCTGCTACAATACCTGACGGGGCACCAGAAATCAAACAACGAATTTCAGATTCTGCTGGGAATCGAGTTGCTTGACTACGAGCACCATGACTTCTGGCTTTATCTTTAGAAGTGATCGGGGCAATGATGCCATTTGGTTGAGTAGCTGCAGTAGATACTGCGGCGGCTTCATCACCAATCTTTTCTAAGAAGATATAGTAGTTAGGACCAATACGATGTTCTAATGTGGTTTCTTCTTCTTTACCAGTGTAAGGATTGTAATACTTAAGTTTACGTGGTGGGGATAAGAATCCTTCTTTAGCTAATGTATCAAACATTTCCAAATAGGGATTAGGATTATCCACTGGACGATAAAGATAGAACTTCTCTTTTAGAACATGATAAAGGTCAATGGTCTTATCTTTAAAGTCTAAAGATTTGTACCAATTGAATTGTTTATCAACGGTAATCTCAAGGAATCTTTGAATACGATCAAAACATTCTTGCAGTACTTCTTTAGGAAGATGAATAACAGATTCTTTCAGATTAGGAGATTTCTCATCAAGACCTGTCTTATTAACTAACCACTGTCTCAATTCAAGCATTGCGGTTTTCAGCGTTTGTTCGTAGATCCGGCCATAGTTCATTCGGTTATTGGTTGTTTCTGGTGAGATTACTACTTGTGCTCTCAAACCAGTTACAGGATCATACGGCATCTGTTCTGGCGGTAGTGTTTTTGCTACTACACCCTTGCCACCATGAATATCTGTAAGCTTGTAACCAATACCTAATTCTTTCTCGTATTCTGTTTTGACAATAACCACAATGTCATCTAGTTTACGATTGAAATTACCTACTTTTTGAATAGGTAATGATTTGCCTTTAGCATCAGGAATAGGTTCATTACAAATAGCCATACAATGACGAATCAATTGATCGAACTCATCAGTAAATTCAGCAGCTCCATGATTGTTTGCTTGGATTGCTTTATACTGATGTAAAATACGTTCGCACCATTCTTTATAAGCATCGGCATATTTATTTAATTGTGCTAATACTTTATCAGAAACTGCAGAAGTAGTTTTATTTTGTTTGTAAACGATGATATCGATTACACGCGCACCAACACCATTACCGTCTAAACCAATATCTGTAATTGGATTAAACTTACGGGTTGATTTCTTAGTAAATGAAATAGGAATCAATTCAGGACGATATTCTCGTTTAGCCATGATGATACCTTCGTAAGCTTCACCAGTAGGACGACAATACTCACCAATATCTGGAATTACTTTATAGTTATCATCATCACCGTAGAGATTCAAAGGAAATTCTTTTTCACCTAACTCCATGGTACGGGTTACGTATACCTTGGTTTTGATCTGACTAACAATGTCTTTAGACACTAAAATAGAGTCTTCAATTGTACCTTCTAAAGAAGAATACAATGTTAACAATTCTCGACCAGGACAATAGTTACCATCTGGTCTTTTAGCTGGTGAATCGTAAAGAATCGTTCCTTTTGGAATAGATGCACCTATACGAATATTTGATGCATCTGGTGTTGGTTTATAAGGGAAACCAAATTTAGTATGGTTACTACAAACACGCTCGATATTAATAATACCATATAGTGGCTTACTGGTATCTTCGTCAAATGTTTGATAGATTACGACACGTTGTGGTGAGAATTGAATTCCATTAAATGAACTAGGTGTATAACGATCCACAATAGCTACAATATTGTGAATGTTGTGTTCCGTCTTGATGGAGTAAGTGTATTTCCCTATCTCTTGAGAAAATCCCGTCTGGATAGAATCAGGTTCTGCGCCATTTATGACGTAATGTTGTGAGAATGCCGATGCTTGCATCTGCGCTCGAGAAGCAGATACAGTATCGCCAAATGAATTAAATGCGGTCATGCCGCGTAACTCCAGTCTGTTCTGGTTTAATTCATGACTCATGTTCAAAAATCCTTTAATAAGGTTGGGATAAAAATGTGTAAATTTACTTAATTTGCTATATAGCAATATAATGATATATGTTTGAAAGGTTTTTTAAGATGTCCTTACTAAACGATACATTCGATGACTCAGGATACGGTCACGAAGATTTTAAAGTGGTGATTGAAGACCACCTCCCTATTCTTTCACGCAGTGATAATATTGAAAAAATCATTCCAGTAGCGCCTATCGATGCAGCACGTTGGGAATATGATTTCGAAGGATTACTGCGTTTCCTTGGTGTACAACCACAATACCATTGGGCTACGATGCGAGTCAATGGATTGTACAGCTCTGATGAATACCGAGCAGATATGATGCAGATTAAAATTCCTAGCAAAGAAATTATTGATCGACTTTACAACTATTACAATACGGTTATTCGTAGAAGTGCCGGATAGTTGTATTCCTATTATAATTCGGAACTAAAAATAATAATCTGAATAACCAAAACACTAGATTACTCTCCTCTACCCAATAAAGGTAGAGGAGAGTAGTCATTATGTTTTATCGTTTAGCGATACCAAATAATTGACTTACGTTTTGCGTAGGTTGACTAAATTGGTTATAACCGCCAAACGGTTGCATTTGACCCATTGGTGATTGTCCACCGAAAGGAAGCATTTGTTGTGGTTGACCATAGAACTGATTCTGTGGTGCCATGTACATGCCGTTTGCTCGTGGATCGTATTGAGATACCATTGGTTGCAAATGCGCCGGTACCTGTTGAACAGGTTGAGGATATCCTTGAACCATTTGTGGTTGCATCATTTGTGGTTGCATTGGTTGTTGGATAAACTGATTACCTTGTTGCATTACCGGTTGCTGATATTGCACTTGTTGTACAGGTTGTTGGTACATTGGTTGTGGTTGTACTGGCTGTGGCATAAATTGATTTTGTGTCGTAGCCTGTTGAACCGGTTGTTGTACCTGTTGTACCTGAGGTGTTTGCTGTACGGGTTGTTGTGGAATAGGTTGTTGGTATGGTGACTGTTGTACTTTCGGAGCTTGAGCTTGTACTGCATTGCCAGTACTTGGTGTAGATACTGTATCCCATTTCTTAACAGGTTGTTGAACTGGAACTGCTTTATTCGCTTCCTCAACAGAAATATTACCTTCATTACCCTCTTGCAAAGGAATCATTACGTATTCTGATTTCCATTTAGATACGGAGAACTCATCTTCGATCCAATCAATATCAGAATACACATGAGACAATTCTTCTTCAGCTACTGCTGCAGCAACAATAGGATAAGAACCAGAGAAGAATACCTTAGCAATACTGTTGGTGTGTGCTGGCAATGTTTTCAAAGAACGAATGAATGCTTCAATGTAAGGAGCGTCTGTCGCGTCAGAAGTACCATACAAACTACCTTTATCGATATCAGGCATGAAAACATCACATACTGCTTTTAATGTTTTCAAATCTGCTTTACGAACAGGAACGCCAAATACTTTTGGTTTGTAATCTTTAGACTTCTCGCAATATTCAATAGTCTTATTGATTTCATCAACCAATGGAGAAGACCACATCGCTACGCGAGAGTATTTACGATTACCAATCGTTACACCTTTACGCAATGATAAAGTAGCTGGAGTATTGGTACCGCCTTGTTTTGCTAAATTGGTAATAATCTTACCAAAGTTTTCTGCAAATGTTTTATCGGTTTTACCAAACTTACCAATAATCTCCAATTGTTCTGGTGTCAACTCATTGTGTTTACCAAAACTAGACAAGTCTACTAATGTTGTCATCAAGTAGGCTAATTGTGCACCATAATGTCGAATGAATTCTTTACGAATTACTGACAATACTCGTGATTCAGAACGAGCCAGGTTTTCGATAAACGGATGGAAAATAACATAGCTGGCTACTTGAGGAGAATTAAGATTCTCTCGTGTTGGGAGAACCATGTAACGATGTTCCTCACCAAACTTAATTCCCAAAGGAATCATTTTATTATTAAACTGACGTTTTACCATGCCTGCATCGTCTACATGCAAATTACATGTATTCAGGATGCGTTGGTAAGTTTCTAACATATTCATGTTATTTCCTTAAAAGTGTTGTTTTTGGTTATCTGGAGTTTGAACTGGAGATCCCCAGTTCATTGCGGTATTAACGTTATCGTTATTACCCATCATTGGCGTACCCCATCCTTGACGACTAGAACCACCAAATAACTTCTCATCAAATACATCAGTAACGATATTCATTGCTGCATTAATATCGTTAGAGTTGTGTCTAAACAAGTCACTATTTGTGGTCAAGATAGGTGAAATGATTGAGTCAGCAAACATTGGGAATACGAATGCTTCTTCAATACCGTTGTCGTACTTCAATCGAATAAAGATATCAATACCCATATCCGCACGAACATACAAACTGAAACCAGCATTATTATTACGAGATACGATCGGACCCAGTTCATCTGTCAGACGTTGACAATAAGACGGGATGAAGTTTCGATAAGCTAGAGTTTGATTAAAGCCACGAACATCACTGATCTTAGTATCTGTCTGGAACGATGAAACAGCTCCACCAACCATTACTGGCAACATATTTGTCGTTGTAAATTCAATCGATGTTAATGAAGCACTTGTCATGAATGAAGTAACAATATTCGACACCACTACCGCCATGATTGATTCAATCGTTGGTTTATCCCACATACCTTGGTATTGTGTTGTTTGATAACCTTTATCATCAACTGCCATAATTTGGTCGATCATTGGATTAATTTGTGTTAAGAATCCAAAATCAAAACAAGCAATACGTTGACTAAAATAGTTATACAACGAATTCATGAAGATAGAATTGAAAATAGATGGGTCGGCTACGGCTGCTCGTACTTGATCTTGTGCAATGATAGGATCCACCATGCCAGATGTCGCGTCGGCATTAATCGAAGTTGCCATATTCTCAATAATTTTAGAGAATACATTCGTTGGCGAGTTATTATTGCGGTTAGTAAGTACGGCTGCGTTTTGTACTTGACGATAATCAGAACCAATGATAGGTGCACTACCAGTAGGTGGAATACTGGATAAACCTTCTACATTACTGTTTCGAGCAGACTGAATCATGTTCTGCGGAGTCATTCGCCAAGTAGTGGCTCCTAAGTAAGCATCTGTAGAAAATCCTCCACCAATAACAGAATAACTGTTAACAACAGTAGGTACAACGATTCCGTTGACAGAACGTTGAGATAGCTTAGTTACTGCATTTACATAGAAAACAGTATCTGGAGCAATATGGATTGTACCACCATAACCACCTTGTCCATATGTCGCATCACAACGGTCAGTATATCCAGTAACCAATTCACGAGTTGCTAGATTATCGATAGTTGTTTCAACAACCATGATAAACGTATAGCGATGTTCTTTCCAGCCGTTAGGCATTGCTACGCTTACTGCACGTCCTTGATAACTTTCTACACGATCTGACGGCATGATGAAATCATTACATGCTTCAGAGATTCGACTGGTCGGAATACGTCCATTAAACTGATCCGTCATTTCACGAATGTTATTTTCTACCGTATTTGTCATTGCGGTACGATATGGACGCAAGTACTGATCCTGAAAACCGTTAACACGGACAAGTTTCAAAGATTCAATTCTGAAATTGATTCGTTGACCAGCATTTCCAGCAATGGAATTATAAGATGCCATATGTTTGTTCCTTTACAGTTAGATATCTTCAATTAGCTTTTGATTTGCTTCGATGAAGAGCATTAATTCAGCAATACGATTTCGGATATTAGATTGTACAATCAAACGTCCTTCTTTTGTTTGGATTTTGTTCTGGGCTAACCATGAATCGGGTAAGGTTAGTAACCAGTTGGTTCCAGAAATTTCTGTTTCAATTAAACCAATACAACCAATCGCAGACATATTGCGTTTTTCAGATTTAGTATTGCCAGCTAAATCAAATCGTTTTTCCAACATTTCCTGAATTGCTGGAGTGATGTTATCCCGATGCGAATAAGGAATGTGGATTTGGTCAAAACGTGGTTCTAAAGAGATTGCTGAAATAATCGCTGCAAATTCGTAAAACTCACGATACCAAAGAATTGCTCGAATGACCGCAATCAATCCAATAAACTCTTCCAATTCAAGAGAATCGAATATCACAGTATTAACCGATTCATCAACTAACCATTTCAAAATAGTTAATTGTACTTCCTGCAACGGTTTAGAATAACCATCTTCATTGGACTGAATAGACAAATCAAACTTAGTACGCATTGCGTCAAGTGATTCGTAATAAAGTTCAATCGGAAGATCTGGACAAAGTGTATTGATTAATTGAGCATGGTCATTAATTGCCATCTTCAGAAAAATCTTATCATCCGACAATAGGTTACTACGAGCATAACCCACATCTAAAATAGATTGTGAATTACTTTCTGAAAAACTATTGTTATCCGTAATAGGATTTCGCTTAATCTGTACTTGATTAGGATCCGTAGTAGACGGCTTAGAAATTTGTTTAATCTTAGAACGATACAAATAATAGATATCTTTAATTAACTGATAGCTACCATCTGCACCAGAAATATCCCCTAATGTAACTTTCTTTAAAACAATAATGGCATACATGTAGTTTTGGAAATCTTCTTCAGATAATCCAGATACAACGATATTATTAATATCTGTTTGTACCTTTGTATTTGCCATGAATTCTTTTAGTCGTTGCTCTGCACGACAATCATCTAAAACGGTACCATGCAACATTTCCATTGCATATACTTCTTTAGCATTTCTACCGTACTCTTCACGCAATCGACGATAAGTTACTTCACCTAACACAGGTGCTGCCAGTCGCAATGCGAAAGAATAAATCACCAATTCCAAATAGTCTTCGTATTCGTAAGTTGTTTCTTTCGGTACTGCAATTCTATTCTCATCGTATCGAGTAGATGGTTTTGTGGTTACGTATACTGGAGTATTAGGGTTAATAATCCACATCTTGATTTCTTCTAGAGAAATCATGTCGTATACTTTTACAAAAATCTTATTTAATTGTTGTAAAAGAAGTTCCACGTTATTAACCGTATCGATTGTGTTTCTTAGATCCTTATAATAACCAAACAGTTCACTTTGCCACGCTTGTGGTTTTGTGGTGATCCATTGGTTAAATTCATTATAAGGTGATGCTGCGGTTTCAACATCATTACTGTCTTTTCCCTTAATGTAGTAAAGAGAACTGAAAGTAACTGTTTCGGAACCATACTTCACATGTATCGATGCTTTGTTTCCTGACATGTCAAAATAAAGTTGTGACACGATAGTTTCCTTTTTGATTGTTAACAAACTAAAGTATAAGGATACGTCTACCCTTACAATATAATATTATATTGTTGTAATAATTTATACTAAACTCTCTAGAGGCTTGCGGGCCTCTAGAGTAGTGTAGTATTAAAGATTAAGGAAGCAAAGAATCGAAATCATCAGCAGCAGAAGTATTGCCACTAGATTGACGATTACCGCTATTGTTATTACTGCCAGACTGACCACCTTCTTTTTCAGAATCTTTATCGACAAATTCTTGAGTCAAGACATTTGCCAAAATCAGTTTAGCATTATTAACAAATTGAAGCATCATGCGTTCAGAAGCTTCTTTAGGTTCGATAGGTTCGTTAGAGTTAATGTCGTAAATAACAATATCGCGATCCAGTTCAAAGTTAAACTTAACTCGACCATGAGTATTGTTAATAGCAGAGATAAAGTAGATACCATTCTTATCGCGACCTACCAAGATCTTACCGATCTCACGACGTTCTGCTTTGTCCATGTCTTTGAACTTAACATAACCAAAGATAGAAGAAACGATTGTACGTGCCTCACCATCAAATGGAAGCTCTGACAATTGTACCAATCCTTGTAATATTGCCAGGAATGATGTAATTTGACCGTCTTTAAAATCAAACTTAATTTGTTTTTGTCGGCGTTGTTTGTCTTCGGACAAACCAGTATATACTGTTAAATGCAATACATTGCCAGTAACATAAAGGTTAAAGGAAGCTACGGTTTTCTCTTCGTTACGACCCCACAAAGACATGATACGAGTATGGGTAATATTACGACGATACTTAGAAGCAAATTGTTGTTGTTCAGCCATTTTAAAAGTCCTATAAAAGGTTTAAAGTGAAATGTAATTGTGTTTCATTAAATAAGCAAGTAGTGAATTTATTCACATGCCTGTGATAACATCTAATAATCGATGGCGAATTTGATAATCTTTAATAGATCCGATGTTCATGCGTATCTTATCTGTAGTAGTAAGAGGTGTCCATCTATTTGCTTTTGCTAATTCGATTATTGTCTGTCTAAATTTTGGTACTTTAGTACGAAATAAGGTTTTGTCTCCTAAAATAGTCAATAAGTCTAATCTAAACGGCATCGGAGGAACCGCAGAATGATTTTCGTATTTAGTGTACCATAGCTCTCGACCTTTAATTGCTCCTGTATGTGTTTCCAGTAGTTTTAAATTACTGAACTTCCTATAAGCGGTTAAGTCGTAAGCATAGCTTGAAATGATGAATGTTTTTCTTGTCTCTCTATCAGTAATCTGGTTATTATAGATACGAATCATGTGGTTACGATCTGACACATTATTAATATCCATTCCTTGGTTATATCGTTTTAAAACAATCTCCAAAGTTCTAACCATTCTTTTTGTGTAGTTTTTCTGTAGTTCAGTATTATCCATTCTTAGCAATACTTCATTATTAATGGTTCCTAATCCAAAATAGTTAGGTAAATAATAAACTACTTCTAAACCACGACATTCATTTCGACAAACATCTCTAATCATTTCCATTTCAAATATCAATGCTTCTGCTAATTGCATATCTGAAACTAAATCATGTCGTATTCTTGGGATTGCTCCCCAGAGATTACGAAATAATGTTTTGACATTTATCCAGATTACTTCTGTCTCTAAATAAGGAGGTATCTTGTGTTTCAGATCATCATGGATGTTTAGTAATGATTCAAACGCTAACGAAGTACCAATAGATATTGGCACTTTACCTTTCTCTCGTTCATTAGTGAAATCCATGATTTAGTCCTTAAATAATAGTTTGTAAGTATTCTGGTATTAATTTAATAAGCTCTTTAGAATTACCACGTTCTACTGCTTTTCTTTCAATCAACTCAATAATGTTATTTTCATTAATGATTAATGGAACGTATTCATTCTCTGTAGAAAATACTTCTTTATCTGTTGCAATAACACTTTTATCAGTAACTACTTTAATAGACCAGTTAATTGATAAATACTCCGTTTTCAAAGTAACAAATGATCTATCGGCAGTAATAGGATGTCCTTGCTCGCATTCTATCCTAACTTTACTATTCTCTGGTAGTTTATTAACAATTCTTTTAATCTTATCTAAAGAATCATCAATATTCAATCCAGTAACAGTAATGGTCTTATAAATTGTCGCAAGTTCATTTTCAATAAATTTTGCTTTGAAACTATTATCTACATCCATTACGAAATCAATCATTCCTTTTGGTTCTTCTTCACCGTGTCTTAAACGAGAAAATGATCCAGGAGCAATGATCCTATCGAATGTAGAATGTGTATGGACATGACCAATAAATATTGGTCCTTTTACAATAGATAAATAATTATCTTCTATGTGTTTGTGATCAGCAGAAATTTCTGGTAGTTGATATTGGAAGCAACCGTGCATTACCGCCATGTCTATTTTTGATAACTGTTTTTCTTCCATTATTTCCTTAACTCTCTGATAAGTGTCATCAGGAGAGGAACGAGGACGATCAGGAATAAACAAAACATGAATATCAAGTTTGTCAATATACTTAATGTCGACATCTTTAACAAATATTAAATCGGCACCTATACCGGAATTTTCATTAATGTGTACAAACTTCTCCATTTGTCCAGCATCATGAAGAGGAGTACCATCCACGATAACCAGTAAACAATCATGTTGTTTGTGCCACTTTAATAAATAATAAATTGACTCTTCAGTCGTAAATGTATCGGGATGATTATTGGGCATTAACTTATCCCAATAGTCACCATCCAGAACAGTAATATCGTAGGAATAAGAGTCTTTAGAAAAAGGAAAGTAATGTCTCACTTCTTCGAATATTTTCTCTGAAGGTGTTTGAGCATGGCAAAAATGAACATCACCAAACACTCTTCCTTTTATTGGTCTTAACATCTCAAATTCCTTATCAGTTTATCTTTAGAATACGTCTTCAGAAGAAAAGATATTACTGATATTATTTTTATTTTCATTTACCTGAGTTTCTTTTTTAGTCTCAGTACTGTTGACATTTTTATCAATAACGCCCATGAATCTAAAGAACTCTTTCCATTTCTCTTTATGGGTATTAATGACATCAGAATCTACACGAGATACTAACGCATCGTAATAGTTCTTACGTTCGGCATTACCGATCTCATGATAGTTCTCGGCATATTGGTTAATCTGTTGTAGTGTATTACCTACTGTTTTATCATCTGGATCTACTGTTTCTTTTTCACTAGAAACCAAATTATACAAACCATCTGGATACAAAGAAGGAACTTGTCCGATTACTTTACCTTTGTGGGTAAGATTTACAGGACGATACATACCACCTGCAAATTCTAACCAAGTATCCATAGAGTATTGATCATTCTCAGAAACATAGCCGCAATGAAGTGCTAGAAAATTCTCGATATAATCATTTACATCAATACTAGACAATTCAGTATCGATCTGATGCCGAATGTCTTGAATTGTCTGCATATGTTCTTTAATGGCAATATTCATTGCCTCTTCAGTACTGGTTACATCAGCTTCAGCATTGTTTTTCTCTATATCGATTAAACTAACTTCTGACATTATTATCCACCTTTATTAAATTTATCCAACGTATATTTAAACACACCGCCTTCGTACATTACTGGTTTATTCATTTCGATATAACCTTCTTTATCGTTTACTGTTACGGTCAAGAATAAACCAATTCTTGCTTCAGGCAGATCCATAAGATCTTTCTTATTACCCTGCATATCTGCTAACGATACTTCGACATTAACAGAATTAAAATACTTGCTTAAGTAAGTATACAGATAAGATTCCATTGTCGAACGTAATGATTCGACATCATTAACATTATCTGCGTTGATTACTTGATATGTTTTAAACATGCGATAGTAAAGAGAAGATTGTGAACCATCTGATGTAAAGAAATTTGCTAACAATCTATCTAATTTAATATTGATGCCTCGATCTATCCATCCTATACCATCTAACGTAGGAACTAACTTTACGTCTGGGTCATTATTCGTAAATGCCATTTACTTAACCTCAACAATACAAAGTAAAAAAAGAGTAGGTAGTATTTCTACCTACTCAATTTACAATTCACATTATAAGAAATTACCATCAATACTGGTTGGGTCAATAATACTATCGTAATCTTCTTCATCAGAAGAATTCGAATGAATCAGATTGTATAATGTATTCCAGTTTTGTTTGATAATGAATTTCTCATTGATCATGAGTTCAGGAAGTTCTTCAACCTCATCATTGTAATACTGAATAATGACATCATCAGAATCTTCACTTTCCCAATTCTCATCACCATACTGAACAGCACCTTGCATTACATTTTGGAAATATGGATCTCGCTCACCAGTTAATTCTGGATAAGTTCGTTCTAACTTCCAGCCTTCCATACGTCCTGATGTAAATTCTCTCAGGAAATAAGGATTACTACAAATGTAATGCTGGTTATTCAGTGAAGCCATACGGAAATCATCAACCGTAGCCAATTTACGCACACCTTCATCAAACATATTACCAGTACTGTCCAGGTTATTCTTAGCCAAAGTAATGGATCTCATAGCCGATGCATTAAAATTAGACATCAACTGATTTTGAAATCCAGCAGCAACATCGCCATAAGTCGCCGTTAAGCTGGCAATTTGGCTCTGAATAAAATTTGCGGTATCTTGAGATATTGCTCCGTACATGTGGTTACGCATTGCATCGCGACCACCTGTAATTAACATAGCCATAATACTTCCTTTCGACGTTTAGTCCTACGCTACAAACTGAGACATGAAATCTAACTGTTCTTTGGTAGGATTTTGTTCTTTAGTCATGGCTACCGCAATAGACATGGTTGTGGGTTTAGGTAATGAAGTTACGCCATCAGCCATATAAGGCTCGATCAAATTGTTTACTGAATACTTAGGCTCAAATGGCTGTAATGCACGTGCCGTAATATTATCCAATAACAATAAGAAATTCTCTGTGTCGCCATCGAAATCACCATTATACAGCGGAGCAATAGGACCAGATGTGGATGCTGACATATCTCTAGGATCTGTCTTAATCCGAGTGACTCTTAATAAAACAATAGAACCATGTTTTAATGTTGGGTTACGGTTAAGTAAAATCGGAATACCTTTTTCACCACAAGGTGCTCTAGACTCATCAATAAGTTCCGTCATGATTTTGTGAATTTCTTCATTATAAACCATTTGGTACTTAGTCATGATCGCCATTACTTTATTCGAAGAATATCCTTTCTTATAAAGCTTAGATCGGATATGTGGTCCAAGTAATGACATTGCACCTACCCATGGTAACCATACTTCATCAAAACGATGTGGTTCTGTAATTGCCGTTACCACAAATCGAGCAGAGAAGTGAGATCGTGTGGCGTCAATATGTTTACGGAATAAACCATATTTCTTACTTAAGTAATTAGGATCAATTTCTTTACCATAATACTCAGCCATCTCAGATAAGAATTTCGAAGTTCTTGACTGTTTTGTTTTCGCTGAAGTTTTACTTCTTAAATTCTCATCGTTATCAATACCTACCATTCTTCGTACTGCTTTTAGTAGTTTAGGTGTTGATGCATCTACCCATTGTTTACCATTAGACTTTTCAATGATTGTCAGTGCTCGATTAGGTATCTGTACATACTGCACCCACACATCTTTACGATTCTCCATGATTAAGCGATAAAGCTCTGGACCGCGTTCTAATGCCCGTGTATTGAATTCTGGATTCAGTAATAAGAATTCCATATAACGATCAAAGTTATCGTAGAAGAACTGATAACTTCTTACGTTTAAACCATGTTCATCTAATTTCTGTAATGCCTTTCTAATAGGTGCTGACATCTTTGTTAGTTTTGGCTTATAATCAGGATCAGTAAGCCATTGTAACAAATTAAACTTAAAAGATGAACGCTGTAAATAAGTTTGTAACTGATACCAGATTTTAATATTCATTAAGGCAGGAACACCTTCTGGTGCTCTTACCCAAATCTTATCATCCAGATTATTGGTCACAATCTCTTCTACAACTGTATCGCATTTCTTACATCGCACACCTTTATACATTTTCATGGATAATGCACCACAAGAACATCGTGGTACGTTATCAAAAACCTCACCTACTTCCAACATCAATAAGCTATTGATTGTTGCTTTGTCTTTCTGGGAGCGATTTGGTAAATCATTAACAATAATCTTAGCACAAGTTGTATTGTTATAAATCTCATCGCTATTCACGTATTGTAAGTAAGTTCCCATTTATAAACATTCCTCATGTAGTTAGTTCGTTCAAAAATAGATCATCAAAAAATATTTGACTTCTAAAAAATAAATTTAGATGAACATAATACAAAACCCCTGACTCTAGTTAAAGAGTCAGGGATTAGTATTACCGAACTACATTAGGATTAGTAGTGTGGGCGATGTTGACTGAAGTTAAACGCACCCATACCACCGGTACCAGTAGTTGTACGACCGTAGCTCAGATGAGCATCGATGTTGCTGATCATTGCATTGTTAATGTGGGTAGCAAATTGTACTTGGTTAACTGGAGTAACAGTGTTGCTGTTAATCAGGTTCAGACCAGCGATACGCATTGCATTTACCAAAGCACGTACAAAACGAGAATCAAAGTCAACACGTACACCATAGCCAGTGACTTTAGCAGAAGGTGCTTGGCGTTTGATGATGTCTTGTTGGATGCCCAGACGTTGCAGAGTGTTCAAAGATGGATCTACAGAAGCGTAGTTCCAGTCAGCGATAATCGCCATGTTTTCTACAGAACCATTAACTTGGTTCAGCAACAGACGACGGTCGAAGTCTTGAACAGAACGGATAGTTTTCAGGGTGTCATTGTAGTAAGAACCTACCAGAGTTTGACGATCACGCAAAGTAGTTACTACACGACCATCACCACCCAGTTTTTGGTATTCAGCAGTAAAGGCACCATTGGTCAACAAAGTAGCCAAGTCAATCAGGAAGCCGTTGAAGGAACCTGGTTTCACAGCATCTTCATAAGACTCGATGGCTGCTTGCAGAATGGCGTTGTATTTCCATTCGCCAGCAGAACCCAGACCAACCTCCAGAGAGAATACTACATCTGGACGGAAGTAAGTGTTCAATACGCTGATCCATGCCGCATCGTTAAATTCAGGGCTGTCAACAGGGATTGGTTCAAATTTAGGCAGACGCAACATTTGAGAAATGTCGTAACCCAAACCAGCTACAGAGTGCAGGCTATTAGGCGCTTGTTGTTTTGGATTCAGCGCGGTCATTACCCACCAGTAGTTATCCCAAGAAGCAACCACACCAGCTACCAGACCGAACAGGATGTTACCCATGGTTTGGTATTCAGCAGGGTTAATAGAAGTAAATACCACGTTAGTTACGTAAGTACGAGTTGCTTCTGCTGGAGTTTGTTGACCAGTTACTGAACCAGCTTGACCATAAGCAAAGCCTGTAGAAGACCATGGGCACATATTGCTTACATTAGTATTTGCGTTAGGAGATACTGGCAGGATGTCGATATAACCAGTCACGCTAGATACTTCACGAGCAACACCGCCATCACCCAAGAAAGAAGTAGAGGCATTGTTGTTTTCTACACGACCAGTTACGGTGTGGATGAAGTCAGCACGGATAGGTTGGTTTGCTTCATCAAATACTGGAGCCGTATTCAGTTTGCGTTCGCAATACAGGATCTCGGATGAATCATGGTCTGCAAAGTTCATGTCGCTCAGTTTGCGATCACGACGATTTTTCTCATAGCTCGCACCAGTAACACAAGCCATCAGGTAGTTGATCAGAGAACGCAATACTACGCTTTGGTCTTTCAAGTTTACTTCGTCTACGAACAAAGTAGAACCACCGCAGTATACAGTATCTTCTTTGTACTTGTCTTTTACGACAGCAACAAACAAGTTGATCAGTTCAGGCGCATTGAACATTTGGCTAGGCAAGATGTCGATGCTGAATTTACGACCACCAAGATCCACTTGTTGTTCACGCAGAGTGTCTGTAGATTTACAGATAGCTACGGCATAAACACCACGCAGGTTTTTAGCTTTTTCGGAATCGTTTTCATCACGAACAGTAATCAGCATTACATCCAAAGGAAGCAGACGATGGTTTTTACGATCGAGTGGAATAATACCAATGTCGATACCGTTTACAGTGAAACGAGATTCAATGACTTCTTTCAGAGTTTTCTCGAAACTCATCAGGTCGTTGTTGATGACGCTGAAACCAGCAAAACCACCGTTACCAGTGAAAGTGAATGGACGAGCATTGCCCAAGTTTTTGTTATCGATTTCGATACCCATAATTAATTTCCTTTAAAAGAAGGGTTTTACAATTAACGTTAATTGTAATAAGTTGTAAAGTAACGTTGATTAAATTACTTTTCATTCCCTTATTACACATTAATAATATAGAGTTAAATATTTTTTAAAACAATTAAAACACTATATCAAAATGTCCGGTTATTTGAAATGAGATAATATATCTCCCTATACTGACCCAGTTAGAGTCAGTAGTTTAATCTATCATATATAAGGTAGTAGTATAGAAAATTACTCATAACTAAATTTTAAGTTTGTTATACGTAAATCTTCATATGACCGTCTATTACTTAAAAATTTTATTATATTAAAAAGAGTTCAGCTAATGTTTAATATTGTTGGTATCACGAACCGGATACGTAAAGAAGAAACCTGGCATCTTAAGTTTGCAAACAGGGTTATCGATAACAGATTAAAACGAGCCATTAACTGGTATCGTAACAATTATTATTACGTAGCTGGTCAGCACATTCTATATCGTGTTTTACATCACTTGGATATTGGGGAAAATATCCCTGACGAATATATTGAACAGTATGTTAATAATACTGTTTTTACTAAAGCCAATGCTTTAGGTTTTACTTCTTATCGTAGTGTAGGTCGTTTGCACTATGGTAACTTTTATGGTCCTAATACTACTGAAGTTATTTCCATAGTAGAAAATAGATGGGATTGGGAATATGTTAAAAAAGAATGGCAAGAACTAAGTCCTGTTATTGTATTACGTCATGACCAAACCCATATCTCTTATAACTTAATGACAATTAAGAATTATGTTGATAAACCAGGATTTGCAATTATTCAGATTGACATAAATTTATTGGTAATGCAATACTTAGCTTGGCGTATTCACCATAAACGAATTAAAGTAGTTAACCCTGAACATAAAGTTCCTGCCATTGGTTATTTCTTAGGTATGGTTGTTCTACCTAATATGCTTCCTTCCCATTTGAATCAAGTTATTATTAATAAAAACTGTATGTTAACAGACGATAGTATTTCACCAACTATTGATTATGTTGGTACTTCTTTCTACGTTAATACTTCTTCTACAGAACTTGATCAAGATATTAAGGAGATCTTTTCTAGAGCCAGAGGTGGTAATTTCAATATTGCTAAAATATGCCAAAACATTCATGGTATTGGCGATGTTAGAGCAATTACATTTATGGATAATCCTCCTATTCTCTTGAATAGACAAAACAAATGGGTTTATGTATTAGCAATGTCTCGTTTCTTAAGACATTGTTTAAATACTCCAGCGCAACCATACATGTATGTCAATAAAGGCTATGTTAACAGATTGAAGTACGAATTGTTAAGTTTAAAAGGTGGTAAGGTATTTGATGATTATCGAATCTCTGATCTAAAACCTCTATACGAAAAAGAAATAGCTTGGTTATTTAATTTGTAAAAAAAAAAGAATACTCCTCTACCCTTATTTGGGTAGAGGAGTATATATTACTTATTGTTGTTCTTGATTGAACAAACCTTCTGATTTCATACAGTAACCTTCCAGTTCCCATACTTTTTCAATAGCATCATCGAAAGCAACTTGACGACCGATCTCTTCGTCAAATTTACGAGGATCGATACAAGCAGAGTCACCGACTACTACGAAACCATTTTTCAAAGTGATTGCACAAACAGTCACTGTTGAATCTGGAATTCAATGATAGTATTCTTTCACTACCAGTGCTTTCAAATCGTCTTTAGTCAAAAATACGATATCAGACATTTTTTATTTCCTTTAAGTTTAGGTTTAGAAAAAAGATGTAGGTTACCTACACAATAATATTATATACCTATTTTTTAATAATAGTCAGAAATTAGTTTACTATTAAATTTATCAAAGAAGAAAAACCCTACGGCCTCTAAGGCAATGTAGTAAGGCGCACACAAGTTAATCACAATGTCTCGCTTAGCTACTTTAGGAATAATTTCTTTTGGAATAGGTTGAGAAGTAAATACTGCATAAGGTACGTTAATCGTACTTAAGTGATCTTTATTTCTCTTTTTAAGATTCTCACGTATATCGTTTGCTAATTCTTTATTTTCAAAAGAATCTAACCACTGTGCCATTTCTGTTTTGTTATTGATGTCTAACTTAACGTTAAATGACGAATACGGTGGAGGATCGGTCATGCCGTAGTGTTTACCAAAAGTCTCATTCCAGAATATATAATTAGCAAAAGGAGATTGGTCTTCTTCTTTCTTATACGATTCTTTTTCTTTGATCTGGGTAGAACGATAATAAATCGGTTCACCTTTCTCTAGAGAATGAATAATTTTCCTTTCAGCATCTGCTACTTCTTTTAAAACATCCAATACTTTAATCTTTTCATCGCTATGGAAATTATATAGTTTTTCCATAATCTTTTCAGCATGTTTGATGATGTCTTGAGGACTATTTGAATTCCTCATGTGGACACCTTTTTTCTCAATATCTAATTCAGAATAAACATTACCTTCTTGAATAGCGATTGTAGCGATATAGTGTTTGGTACGATTTAAATTAACGAAAATAACAAAGTTAAATTCGTTTTTCATCGCAATACCCCAGATATACTTTTCAGGCACACCTAGGTTTGCAGACATCGTAGCTAATAAATGTTTTAAAGTTAATGAAGACAACATTACCATGGCTGAATACACACCTGTAGATAATTGTTTATCTTTATAACCTCTAGACTTATTAGTGTACCATTTTGTCCAAGCTTCTGTTGTAAAGATAGATGAGTCAGTATCTGACATCAATACTACTTTACGTAAAATAGCAGGAAGCATGGCTAATGAGGATGGTAAATGACGAGATCTTAAGAATGTTTGAATATAATCTTTATATTCTTGGAAAACATGATAAGTATTAATGACTTGTGAAGCCATTGTAATCACTGTATCTGTCTTAACATATTCAGATTCTCGCTCACCAATAACTTTATCAGAGTGTACTTGAATGGCATGAATCTTAATTTCATCTAAAGCACTGTTAAAAATACGACCAGCTTCTTTAAGATCTAATCCAGGAATAGGATCTACTTTTTCTGAAAGCTTACCAATAAAAGAATACATGAATTCTTCATTAAATCGTTTCATTGCATGTAAGTCGTAAATGTAAGCAATGCAAGCTCTTTCTTCACGAGTACATTTGGTAATAAACTCTCTAATGATTTGTTCTTTCTCTGGCCATCTCCAATAGTTACGCGTACTTTCTAAAATGTACTCGAACAACTCTTCTGAATTAGGGACATGAAGATTATATTTATCAATAACTGCTTTTACTTGTTCCAAATCAATATTAGTTGTCAGAGCGACTAGATTATTGATCGTAACATCTGCCGAATGATAATGTCGATTACCACCTAACAGTTTTTCATTATTTGCATTAGCATATCCAGAAGTCATCCTACAGTTAGAAGTCAATACAGGATGCATCGAGATACAATAGATAGGTGTTGATGGTAATGATGAGGCTCCAGAAATGGAGTTAATAGAACGCTTAATGTTATTCTGACCATTATTGGCAAATGCTTCACCTACTGAGTTACCCATCTGCTTCATTTGAAACTGTCGTTTCTTTAAAGCTTTACGTTTAGGAAATGCTTCTTCCACGTATTGAGAAATGTAAGACATCTTACGTTTGTGTGGCATAAACGTTGTAAACGTAGCGGCCATGATGTCTTCACTGACAAATGTCTCTTTCAAGTACTGTAATAATGTACTGTCTACATCTTCGTACCGATCGCCATTTTCATCTTTACGAACACAGTGTATCTTAGGATTTTTAATCGGAAATAAACCATCTGGTTTAATATTTTCCGCTACAAAACTTCTGGCATCTTCGTAAGGAATCTCTTCCATAACCGATAGAAATTTTGCTTGTTGTTCAACATAATCGACTACTGGATTTAACTTTCTGGTGTATTCATTAGCATTTAATACGAATACATTTTCTTTAAGATCGTATTGATTTACATTAATTCCAGATATATCGTTAGGGTTCTTAGAACGTATGTTGTCCATTTGGGTCGTTCCTATATTTGTATTTTCAAAAAATAGGCAGGACATAGATAATTTTACACTCTACCCCAATAAGGAGTAGAGTGTATGTTTAGTCCGTTAGACGTCAGACGGTGCTCCCGACTGAAGGTTCTTTCAGGCTTCTGCAGCACCTTCAGGCTTAGCGTCTTTAGGTTTAACAGGTTTACCAGATGGTGTACGTTCAGGAGTATTTGCACGTTCGCCTTCGTTACCAGGGCCAGTAGGAGTCGCTACAGGAGGTACGAAACGACCAGAATCATCTACCGCACCATCATCAATACGACGATGTTCTTCTTTACCTTCTTTAGCTACAGGGTCAGCAGGTTTACCAGTAAGCATAGCAAGCTTAATGTTAGCCACTGCAGTAGCATCATCTTCTACATGAGGCAAAGTTTCTTCGTTAAATACACGTTTAGCGTTACGGATCAATGGAGAATCATCTTGAGAGATTTCACCTTTGAGCCAATAAACAATTTCGCCACCTTCATAAGCTTTTTTAGGTTGCTCTTTAGCCTCTTGGCTTTGTTTTTTGTCGTCAGACATTTGTTTATCCTTTTGATCAAAATAAAATAATTTAAGATCTTAAATCTCATACAAAAACATATAAACTTACTCCCCTCGCCCCTAATCTGAGGAGCGAGGGTTTCGGTTGGGTTTGTAGGAACTGACATTTTTACTATCTAGTCTTACTGGATCTTTTGACAGGCGTGTTCAGGTTATCCAATACAATTTATTAATAGCCATTCTGGCACCCCTATAGAAATAACTTCTAGTTCGTCGCTAGAACATTATTCATGTCACATCAAAATGAAAAAAAAGATGACTACAAGGGAATGTATTGATTTAGATTATTCCTCGATAAACAGTAGTGTAGGAAGTTGTAAACTAACCTAAATCAATAAGACTAAAGTATCTTGTTCATATATAGAGTGATATTGAGAAGTTTTAACTTTCTGTTAGTACTAAGTTAAAGTTATTATAGCCTTGTACTGCTAAAGCTCTACGGATAATCTCAATATCTTCGATAGATACACCATCGATTGTTGCGATGATTCGATCCGCTCTGGTTTCTTGTAAGGTTTCTAAATTGATCCAGTCCATTGAGTAAATGGTCTCTAGACCAGATGAGTTTACAAGCTTAACATAGATCATTGTCATCGGATCATTATTGTATCCGACTGGTAGGTGTGGTCTCATTTGCTCGTGATAGGCAAAGATATCTACACCATTAGATATTGCATTCTGAGCATTAAGTACCGCTAAACATTTTGCATTTGCAATTCGAGTACCTAATACCTCAGGAGCATAAGTATCGAAAGAATAGATTTTACCAATCTGTAGTTGTTTAGTGACTGCCATTTTAAATAGGACTCCAGGGATTTGTCTTAAATAGAATAATTGAATCTTTAGTATATCCGCCGATGTGGTAACAATTCACTTTTAAAATACCATCCTGCTGAATGACGGGTTCAGGTAGATAAAGTTTATTACTAACCGTTAGAGAAATAACTGACCGATATAATTCAAAAGCAAGATCAGTTAATCTTTTTGCTATTTCAGGAGTAGCTTCTATCTCAGGATAAAGATTCGAAAATGAGAACTCGTTGTAAAAATCCAGAATATTTTGATTTTGAAAGAGATGGTCTTTCTTTCTAAATACATTATCGATTTCCATTATATACAGTCTAAATTGATTTTCAGTAAACCGAAAAGTATTTCTCATCAGTATCATAATTTTCTGGACATAATCCCCATCAGTAATGTAGTACTTTTCAAATAAGTTACAATAATAGATCTTTAACTTATACTGAGGATCATCTGAAAAAGCAGTCATCACCATGATTATTTATCCAAGTTCAAATTTTCTTTGCTAAATAAAATATAGTTATTCTGCGTAGAAAGATAATCGCCTTTATCAAAAATAAATCGATAATAAACCAGAATGACCTGATAGAGTGTATCGTAAATCTGAATACCCATTGGGGTATTCTGATAATGTTCGATGTTCTCTACAAATGTATCGGTTAATAAAATGGTTTCAGTATTTACTTTTGCATCCATATCGACATTTCGATAAGGGCGATTTCTAGAAATGAAGTCCACCAACTGATTAATGTTAATGTGGTGTCCAGTCATTTTATAAATTAAATCAATAGCGATATTTAGCTGACTCGGAATGTTTACGCTAAAAACGCATTTTTTGCCTAGGGACATATGTGTCTACTCCAATTATACTTATGGATCTTAAACAATAAACAGAAGCTAAAGGGATTAAGCTAATGTCTTCTTGCACTTGAATATAAACACATTCTTTATTTGTTATTCTTAATTCTTCTATTACTTCATTAACTAATACAGCTAAATATTTTAAAATATTATCAGCAACTTCTATGCTCAATCCGATATTCGTAACGGTTTCTACGTATTTAGCATAGTAGTCTGAATTTCCTTCGGGATCAACCATTTCGTCATAAAGCTCATTTAAAGTAAGCAAAAAAAAGTGGTGTATGCTTTCATAACCACATTGACGAAGATCCCAAGAGGATAGCTTCTTATTAAGAAGCTCCTCTTGGAAGTAGGTATAAATATCAGTTAAGTTGATATTCCCTAGATAAGCTGTAGAGTACCTTTTTTTAGGAATGTTTAAAATAGGCACCATACCTAGTATTACTTTCTAAAATTAATTTATCAGTTTACACCAAATTTGTCTTTGCTTTTTATCCACCATTTCACTCACTAAATATTCAACATATTTTGGTGATGTATCACAAAGAAATTCTAATGGATTCATGTTTCCAAAGGTATTTTTATATTCTCTAGAAGTATCCGACCCAATCTTATCTTGAATATAATCTTGTATCATTTCCCACTCAATGATTCTATAATCACCGAGACTCTCTAAATAAATAAATCCTTCTTTATACACAAATGCATAAATCTCATGTGGAGACAATTCTGAGTTAGTAACAATATTCTCAATGATACGAATAACGTTATACATCAGAATAACTAATGGATTTTTATCCACTACTTCATCAGGAACATCATCTTTAAGAATATAACCAATATGTTCTGGAAATACTAAGCTTAAAACATATAAAGCTAAATCTCTTCTAGCCATTATCAACCTACCACAAAAACGTAATGGAAGATCCATTTTTAATGAGTGATCAAAAATGTCTTTGAATATTGTTAGTGTCTCAGCATGGCAAGCTCTAGAAAATGTAACATTCCCAAAAGGAGAATAAACTTTATTGCCATAACTGTCGTAAACTTGATGATGTCGAAAATAATTAAATGACTTGATAGTTCCTTTATATTCTTGTTGAGATTTTACACCGTCGATATTAACTAAGGTGTATGTCTCTCCTTTCGTAATAAGTTCTCTATAAGTTTCTTTATGGTAAAAACCAAAATCTTCGCTCTCTAATATTGGTTTATTATATACACCAATATTAACTAATTGAAGTTCTATATCTTCAAGAATTTCGCGAACATTTAATTGAATAATTGACTTGTTTTCCATAGTGTGCCTAGTGAATAAATGTAATTGTTAAATAAAATGGATCGATGACAAAAGACATTGGTAATTTAACCCCAATATCATTTTGATTTCTGTCTTCGATAAATCTACACAACTCAATGTCTTCTTGATATGCTTTATTCAAAGCACCTAATGTCTTAGAAAAGAAATTCTCTACATGTCCGCTTTTTATTGCGGAAACCAACATTTCTATTTCCTTACCTGTACTGTAATCTTGTTTTAGGTTTTTATCGAATTGCAATAATAAATTAACCGTATCCAAAATTTGATATTGTTTATTATTAATAACAAAACAACCTAATCTTTCTAGCCAATAGTTAACAATAATATTAATACCAGCGTACCAAGACCATGTATCTTTCATGAAGCCAGCGCGATTAAATTCTTCGGCATAGACTTTATCGATTCCTAAATTCACTAACCAGTTAAAACTAGATAATGTAAATTTATGGTTTATGATGTATTCGCCTAATGCTTCTTGAACAGTTTTGTCCATAGAAGATCCAATAGGATTTTCTATTAATTGATGTCCGTACATAAAAACATCTTTTATTGCTTTTTCTATATCAGGGATAAAGAATGTTTGTTGCATAACAAATTCCTATACAATTAGAATATCGATCATAAATGCTCAAAGTCTGTAAAAATAAGCTTATACGGACTTTTAATGTTTCTTAAGGGTACCTATCATCTTAAGATAGTTTCTCAATGTAGGATGAATATAGAGCAAAATAGAATGATATTTACTCTTTTCTCATGGTAATAATATATTCGTGTAACTAATTAGATTATTCGTATGAAAATTAGAGCATATTTTATCTATATTTATATATTCGAAAGGATAGACTTATGTCAACTGTAAACATGTGTCTAGCTGAAATACATCAAGTAATTCCTGAAGAGATTATTGAGGAAACTTTTGTCACGCCATATCGCCAAGATTATTATAAACCAGTAAGTGCAGATGCCCGTATCATCACTGAGATTTTTGAGAAACGCGTTATTCCTGATCTTTCTTTAGAATACGCTCATCAAGTTACTATTCCATTGGAAGCATGTCAAATTGAAAGAATCAATGTATCTGACTATGTTGTCGTTATTCCTCCAGAAGTACTACAGAATAGAAAGATTCTCTCTGTACTGGGTGTGAATACAGTCAACATCTACAATAACTCTTACATGGGTAGTGATAGTCTTGCAGCTGGTGTTTCTTCAGTAATGTCTGCTGGCTCTAAAATGGCTGCAGGTGGTTCCAGTGTGCCCGCTAACTACTTAGAAAAGACGGAAGTCATTTCTCCTAATTCTTTTATTATTAAACGTGCTCCTTATCTCAGTACTAACTGTACGATTGATATTCTAGTAGAACACGATGCTAAACTAAATACTATTGATCGTACTGCAATTTCTTACGTTAAAGAATTAAGTCTATTGGCATGTAAAGCTTACATTTATAAAAAGCTTAAAATCCGAATCAATAGAGCAATGTTAGATGGCGGTTCTGAATTGGCAGCATTTAGTGAATGGGTAGATACTTACGCAGATGCTGAAGAAATGTATCAAGAGAAGAAACGAGACGCTAGTCGTATTCTTTGGCAGGCTGATGAAGAACAAAACTGGAGATTGTGGCGAGTTACCATGGGTAACATGTATTGATTTAATAGAAAGATTAATAATGAAATTCAAAGTCGTACCAATAAAATCTTTAAAGAAAGATTTAAGTACCGAGTCATTTATTCATCCACCTACATTTAAAGGAACTGAAAATGTTCCTATCATGGGAGATTTTGCTACTCAGATCGCTCAGAGGTTAAATGAGTTATTTAGTAAAACTGAAAATGAACAAGACGGCATGATAGAATCATTAGGTCGTGACATGGGTGATAAGCATGATCCTACCAAAAGTTACATGATTGGTCGTAATGATGTCATCGCTGGAGTAGATGGTTCTATTGCCGCTACCCGTAATAGTCGTTTAAGTGTAGAACATGTAGAGGGTGGTTTAGGTTTATACGATATCACTGGTGAATTAGCGAGTTTGATTAAAGGCAATAACCAACCATTCATTTGGACAATCCAATACGAGACTTTATCAGATTACCATGTTGAAAAAATTCGTAGTTTAATTGTGGATGGTTATTTTGTTAATTTGGTCATTCTAGTACCCGCTACGGTCAAGATGGAAGATGTCGAGTTGCGCTGTAGTAGTTTATTTGATTTAATGCAGTCTACAGATCGATTAGCTGTATTCGCTACTTTTGTTTTGTCTGGAAACTAAAAAAAAGAAATACTCTCCTCTACCTTAATTGGTAGAGGAGAGATTCTTATGTTTAGTTAATGCTATTTCCTTTTGCTTCCAAAACCAGTTGGTCTATACACTGTTTGGCAACACTTCGGAAGTAGATAACATCTAAACAGTTGTGAGATAAATTAGGTCTAGGACCAGAAGTCATCATCACGTAAGAGAGTGCATCCAGAGACAACGTTAATTTAAAATTACTCATGGTTTTAAACATCTCACGAGTCGTTTCAGTTGACATAGCGGTCATTATTGTCGCAATGTTATCATACTCACCATTTGGTTTCTTGTTATCAGGAATGCCAACGATCCTCATGCTGAATTTACCTTTACGGCCATCAGCATCGGTCATTTGGAATACAACATCATCTACCTGAACACAATCTATTTGGTAAGTCCCATACTGGGTAGTAATACCAAAGTTACTGATCTTAGAATCGTTTAAACAAACACAAGTTGTCAAAACATCAAAATCAGTAATCATAGAACCTGGGGATTCTTTATTTACGTGTTCTAGTACGGTATCGTATATTTTTTCATTAATACTCTTATGGAAAAACATAGTGATTGCCGCTAGATCCGGAAAGATCTCTACCTTTGGAATAACGGTTGCATATTCGTCTTCCTCAGGATTATCGACTACCGATAAATCACTGATGTCGACAATAACCTTATCAGGATAGTTACTGACTTCTTCACAGATACTGACTAATAATGATGAGATTCCATTAGCGTATTCAGCACGGATTTCTTCACGATGTTTAGGATCATTGAAATCGTATAGATAGTCCAGTGGTACATTACCAATTGGACCCACTACTAGGTTAGTGATTTCCATCTAAACCCTCTACTCGATCGATAAGGTCAAGAACACGTTTTACGGTAGGTTTACTTGTATCCAAGTCGATCGTAAGTGCATCATCACCTAAGTCAACGGCATAACTTTTGATGTTCAGAACGGAAGCCAAAGCTTCCATTTTGACCAAGAGCACTTTGGCTACTTTAATCGTAGCCAGAAGAAGATCCATTGGAGTATATTCATCTTCAGGACGAATGTTTTCCAAATTTTCCATGTGATACTTCACGTTCTCCATGTAACGGATGGAAAGGTTGTACATCATTTCGTTTGCTTCTTGAGCAGTAATAGTTGGTTTCATTTTGATTTCCTTTATATAAGTTAGTTAGATTAAACAAGCGCCCAGTTAGTAATGGTTGCTTGTAGGTCAGATGGAGTGTATCCATCGCGAGGGAAGATATCATTACCTTCCTTATCGATAAACAACTCCAAGAAGTATTCGACAATATCGAATATGTTAATGATGCACATGATTGCATCTAATTGGAATACTCGTTCGAGATCCAAATTTGGGAAAGTACGGGACAGATATTCTTCGAAATCATCCAGTACTTCTTGACTGTATTCTCCTTTAAATTCTAAGAAGAGATAAGTCAGATATTCCAAGATACCACGCACGTATTCTTTATCAAGATTACGATAAAATTTTAACATGGTAACAAATACCAAGAAGTGAGATTCTTCTGTAGTAAAGTTACCAATGTAAGAAGCGTGATCAGCACCCAAATTAATGAAGAAGTAGATACTGGAATTGAGTGTACGAGTGACTTCACTTTGCACTCGTTCTCGCTGCCAAGAACTTTCTTCCTCAGATTCTAAATAATACTCAATTAAGAACAATACAGCCATGTGATATACTAAGGCTATTTCATCTTCCGATGCTTTTGTTAAATCCATAATTGGATTATTTAGATTTAACGATTGATCGTAGTCAATCGTGGTTGGGAATTTGATTTTCGGAAATACTTGGGATTCTTCACGATTAGCAATCCATTCATTGAATCCTTCTTGGATCGATGTGATCTGACCCACGTGCATCATGTAGTATGATGACGACGTGATGTGTTTAATGGTTTTGCTGACGATTTCTTTATCAGCTAAAATCAGGTCTTTAAGAGAAATAGATTTCTCTCCTGACTTAATTAAACTTACAGCTTCTTTAAAGAAGCTTTTCAAAACATCTTTATTCATGGTAACGTCCTTGTGATTAAAATTAGAATAAAAAACAAAATAAATTAGATAGAAAAATAAACATTAAGAGATTGGTAAATCCAATCTCTTTTAAAATTATGTGTCGTCAGCATTAAAATGCTTTGATAATTCACTTTAATGATATATAACTGAAATATTTTATAAAAGGCAATAAACAGAATGATTTTATTTTTAAAAGATTGGGACAAATACCCAAATGCCATTGTGCATCTCACTACTAAAAATCAGTCGTTTATCGACTTAGCAAATATTTACAAGAAGATGGGTATTAAAAACTATTACTTCCATCTTGCTTTGCATGACCCTGATTTAGAATTTGTAGATCCATTTGATCCAAATTTAACCCCTCACATGATTTCTAAAATTGCTACAGAAATCGCAGTAAACCCATGGTACTTTTTTAGAGAATTAGCCCAAGCGCCTGACTCGAATGAAGATACTCGTATTTTCTTTAGAGCTAATAGAGCAAACATCTCATTGTTCTGGTGTTTCTTTAACCATTGTCAGTATTTCTTAATCCAACCACGACAAACTGGTAAATCATTCTCTACAGATATTATCATGCAATATCTGTTGTGTTTTCGTAAGAGTCTTAAGATGCTTCTTTATACAAAAGACTCTGACTTACGTACTGTAAACGTAATTCGTCTTCGTGCCCTTATTGCTACTTTACCTCCTTATTTAAATCCTATCACTCGTAAGGATAGTAACAATACAGAAGGTATTACTGTATTGAGTAATAACAATTACTATAATACGATTATTGCTCAAGAGTCAGAAGATGCTGCTTATAAACGTGGTCGTGGTAACACAGTGGAAGTTCGTCAGTGTGATGAGGTGGCTTTCTGTAAATTAAACCACATTACCATTCCGTCTATGGGTTCGTCAATGGACGCGGCGAGACAAAAAGCTTTAGAACAAGGTAAAGAAACTTGCTCTATTTTTACTACAACAGCTGGTAAAAAAGATACACCTCATGGTCGTTGGGCATACGAGGTATGGAATGAATCTGCACAGTTTGATGAGAATTATTTTGATTCTTTCGATGCGGTTGAATTTGAAAAACGAGTAAAAGCCGATTCTAATCCTGTCGATCCTTTGTTTAAAGCTATTGGTCTTTTCCAAGTACAAGGAACATTCTCTCATCGTCAACTAGGTTATACGGATGAATGGTTGATTGAAAACATGGCTCGAAACAAAGTAACAGGTGAGGATGCTTTACGAGACTATTATAATGTTTGGACATCCGGTACCGAGTCTTCTCCATTTACGGTAGAACAAGCACAGATGATCAAGAATAGTGAATGTGATCCTGTATTTAGAGATATTGGTAAATTTGGTATTGTTATTAATTGGTACGTAGATAATCATGAACTTTCTAGTATATTCAATAATTGTCCGGTTATTGTGGGTTTGGACTCTTCTTCTGCTATTGGTAAGGATGCCTGCTCACTAACATTTGTAAATGCTTTAGATCTTAACATAATTGGTACGGCAAGTATTAGTAAAGTCAATCTCTTCCAATATGCTCAATGGCTTTGTGATTTGATTATTCGCTTTCCTAAACTGTTGCTGGTTCCTGAGAATCGTTCATCTGCACAAGGTATTATCGACTTCTTAATTGAGACTTTACCGGCACATGGTATTAATCCATTTAAGCAAATCTTTAATACTATTGTTCATGAAAAAGATGAGAAAGCCAGAGCATTCATGATGATGGATGCGCATCCTAATCCAGCTAGTGTAGCCAATATGTATCGTAGTTCATTTGGTTATAGTACTTCTGGTAAAGGTCGTTATAGTCGTGATAATCTATATGGTGAAACATTCTATCGAGCTATTGATGTTATTGCTGATAAAGTAAAAGACAAGAAACTGATCCGCGAGCTATTAGGATTGGTTATTGTTGACGGTAGAATCGATCATGGCTCTGACAAAGAAGATCACGATGACCAAGTAATTTCTTGGTTATTGGCTTGTTGGTTTGTATTTAACGGACGTAATGTTAATTATTACAATATCAATAAGGGAAGATTCTTGTCTAATGTTGTTACTGCTGGTGAAGAAATCGATCCAGTAAAACAAATGCAACAAAGAGAACAAGAAGTATTGAAAGATAAGATTTCTAATCTGTACGAAGAATTATCTAATACTGAAGACCATTTTGAGTTTGCTAAATTAGAGAAAACCATTCGTCTGTTAGAATCTCGTTTAACTCCTGAATCTAAATCACAAATGGCGATGTCTGTATCCGGCATGATTGATGACTTAAAAGAAACTCGTCGTATTAATGCTTTACGTTCTTCACCAGACATGCTGAATGACGTAATGGATGGTTTAAGCCACATGAGTGATGTATTTACAGGAAATCCTTATTTCGGTAACCGTTATGGCAATATGACGAATGATATTTACCAAAACCCTAATGATATTAGCGATATTAATTATTGGTTAAGTTAATAAGCATAAATGAATTACTCTCCTACTCAATTAAGAGTAGGAGAGTAGATTCTATTTTATTTTATCTTGCTTTAAGATGTCAGACATTTTAATGTCTAAAAAAGCAGAAGCAACTGCATTGATTTGTTGTTTCTCGTCGTAGAATTTGGACAACAATGCTGGAATTTGCATAGTTGAATTCATTACTCGAGCTACATTATCAGGAAAACAATCTGGAACGATTCCTGTTATCTGATACAATACAAATTTGCGTTGCTTTTTCCTAAACCATGCTACATTATTCCTTTTCATCAAATAGGTTCTTTTAATAACTACAATATCCATAGGACAATTATATTTTGTCATGATGGTAATAACTGTAGGTTTGGATTCGTCTATTTTAGAAAAGTCAAAATCTGTAGAGATTAGATTTGATAGGTTATGGGCTGTTTTACAAGTTTTAGCTAGTAACTTTTCAAAAAAGCTCATTTCTCATTCCTTAAAGTAATATTTATTAAATATACACTTTAAGAATAATGTAATTGCCAATGTTAAAATAATTATTTACGTTATCCTTGGTAGTGTTTCATGGTGAATGCTCTTAATACAATGTACAGCATGACACCGGTACGCGTAGCTGCAATAGCTGATCCAGATTTCACTTTTGTAGCTCTTCTAACAATACCTTCCATGTCATCTCGAATTTCGAGAAGGGTTTCTTCTGTTGATCGTGATGAAGTATAAACACCTTTCATCTTTGAGAGTAGTCCAGAGATGTCAGATTTATTTTTCATGATATTTCTATTAAGATACAGATAAGATAGTAGATGGTTCATGAGTTTAGCAATAATCTCATCAATTTCTAATTTTCCTTCTGATCCTTTACCATAGGTATCGCTAATCCAGCTTAAAGTACTTCTGAACATTTGTGCAGGCATAGTTTTATTACTGTTTTCAATAATCGAAATCAAATCTAATTTGATAAACGAATGCTTATCAGCAATAATACCTTCGAGATATCGTTTATAAGTTTCTAATGATTTCTCTTTGTCTTTTAACACCTCTTCGCCATCAGATTCAATAAACGTAGACGAGCTAGAGGTGATCGTCGTTGTTTGAAGATTCTTTTGGACATTGTAGATGTTCTTTAACATATTCTTAATACGTGATTGAGAGTCAGTAATCATGTAACCTACTGAGTAACCTGTATTACGAATATCGACATCCATCTTCTCAATAGTGAGTTTATGGATAGAGTGTTTCATGTCTGTCGTGTCATCACCACGTTCTCGCAATACGGCTAACCACGAACCTAATCGCTTAATAGCGTATTTATTAGACATTGATGACAGTGTAGCTTCAGCTGTTTGTTTTGAACAAGGATATGGCCAGTGTCGTTGCATACGGGATGTCAAGAAACGGATATTCATGACAATAATAATGTCAGACATTGCTTTCTGTTTTTTAGAATCAGGTATCTTTGTTGATTTCCAAATAACGTGAACTAACCAGACACAGCTTAACGAGAATGGGTCAGAAGCTACTAGATAATGTACTGGAGATATTAATTCAGCTAAATCAGGAGCAATATCCAATTCATCAATTCTTAAAATCTCTTCAAACCATTTCAAACGATCCGAATTAACAAATTTAACAACAGTATCGCCAATAGTATCACCACCAAAAAACTGAGCATGTTCTGGTGATTTAGTAATAAAGGAATTAAGGTATTGTTCAATTCTATCACATAGCTTTGTATCTATAGATAGGTTCGAGCAATGGTCATTAAATACCTCTCGGACATTTTTGTACATTTAATAAATTCCTTAATGCAAAAAAAAAATTAACTAAGTATAATCAAAAAATAGAGAGTATTCCATTTAGGAATACTCTCTAATCTTCAGTCACTTATCAATTTAAGATGACCTATTAGTAATGTTCAGTTTTGATTTACGGATACTGAACCAGAATTCACAGAAATCTTCAATGATCAATTCAGGATTTACTAGATGTACATGTTCTGGTTTAACGTAATTTTTGATAACAATATCGATTTGTTCCAGTACTGTTTTACACGCACGATTGAAATTTTCGATAGAGAAGGAATCAATTTCAAAACGACGCCCGCTGCGAGATACCCATTGTTTCTCTTTACCTTTCTTCCAAAGTTCGTAGTTTGTATCGTGACTAGGTTCTACTTCACGATATACTGCACGATGAGTAAATCGTCCAGAATCATTAGTGAATGTAATGCGACTGATTACTTTATGTTGATCTGGCGAATCACTACCAATCACAAATGTAAATGTTTTAGAAATGGCATTAGCTACAAATTCAAAATAATTCTCATTATTGATCAGATAATTATTAATCTTCGTAGCTTGAGCAATTTTATCTTCTTCAGAATCCGCACCCCAGAAATCATTTAAAGAATCACGATCTACTGTCAGTACTTCACGAGCACCTACCACTTCTAAATAACAGTGAACAATATTTTTAGCATGTGATGAGAATGCTTCTTGAACATCATGGTCTACATTTCCGTAATTCTCAATAATCCAGACGTTTACACGTTCTGGAATAATCTCACTGGTAACACCAATTAAAGTACCAGGCAATGAATCATCACCTTTTAAGATACGGATATCTTTACGTACTTTTTCTAAACCGGAATCATCAATCAAAATCAAAGTAAAGTTAACATTCATTTTTCATTTCCTTTAATAAGTTAGTTTTCTAAAAACTGCATACAAGAATTCAGTAATTCACCATTTTCCAAATTACTCTTTAAAAACTCTTCTAATTTTAACAATGGTTCCCAATCAAATTTAGCCATTTCTGGATCTTTTGAAGAATCTCTGATACTTAGTCTACCACTTGGTGTTAGTCGAGAACGTTCAATAAATACCGGATTAGAATTACTTACGTCGATCATTACTTTCGATACCGTATCTACATAGGGTTCTTTTCGAACCAACGAAATATAGACAATATCCGATATAGTATATTCTGCTAAGAATTCGTATTTACCAATATAAATTTCGGATATACATCCATATACCTTATATTTATTTTTAGATGTACTAAACTCACCTAACTTTTTCAGTTTCTCAAGATAGTAATCTCTTTTAAATGCGTTATTTAAGTTATCTTCAAATTCATTGTTTCTAAAAACGTATAACCTAACATTTTCAATACGAGGAATTTCTCGTGTTGGAAAGTTAAATAGAATAGCTTCTGATTTCATTTTAAAATTTCCTTTAATAGAGTTTATAAATACTACTTCATGTTAATGATATAGATTTAAAATAAATAAAAATACTCTCTACCCCGTTAAGGAGTAGAGAGTATTTTACTATTAAGAAATTACAACAGGGAATGGGGCAATACTGTAGAACACGTCGTTGTTATTGTATCGAGTAAAGAATACCAATGATACCGTAGATGTTGCTTTACAACGAGTAGGTACAGACAAATCCTGATTCCACATGCTAATAGGGAATTCATGTTCTTGACCACCTACCAACAATTTAAACATGTTAGGTTTAGGTGCTTGATTTTCACGATTCGTACGATATTGAGGCATGGTTGAGTAATATACTTTTCTTAACCAATCATCGAGATCTGTACAGCTATTAGCAAAATTATAAGTATAATTCGTACCAGTAAGGACGCGAACATTACAAACTAATCCTTCGCCATATGGTGGATTCTGATAAGCTTCAAAGCCCAGTAACCAACGATCAGCAGTAGCATCAGCTGCATTACGCAACAAACGAATATCTACTTGCTGTGGATGGATATGTTCACGGAATGTATTATTCAGTACGCCTAAATCAATCGCTACGTTCAGTTGTTGGTTAGGTCCGAAGAGTTTACCATTCAATGAACGAATTGGTGAATTGGAGGTAATATATACATCGTTAGTCACATCAATCCATTGGTTACGATCCAATGTAAATAAATACCAGTCAAGCTGATAACCAACAGTATCATTTACCCAACGTGGAACTGGATAAAGTTTAACTGAGTAAGCACCATCACGTTCAGTAATGGTATAGTTAAAGCTACGAGTGACGAAATAACGATTATTGTTATTAATCACATTGACTGATTTCTCATTAGGACCAAGGTAGTACTTAAGTACCAAAGTACCTTTCACACCAACTGTTGATTCTGATGCACGATCCAGATATAACAATTCAAATTTATTTCCATCAACAGGATAAGTGACAATAGTACCATCGGTATAATGTACCTTACCCATAATGTTAATGGAGTTCTTCAGAATCTGTTCAGGGATCAGAAGATTCGATTCATCCTTAGCATCGATATACATCGAATCAATAGAGATTGCAGAGATGAATTTATCTGCGTCAGACACATCTCGAAGAAGTGCTGATTTCTCAACAATAAAGTTAGTACGAGACAACAAACCACCTTTATCATCGTAAATCAAAATCAAGACCATTTCACCTTGTTCTAATTCATGTGCTGAATAAAACGGAGGCAGGTACCATTGGGTAAGATTATTCGGATCTTGTTGGCCAATTGGTTCTAAGGGAATCTCGTTACCGATTATGTTATAACTAGCATCGTACCGTACTGAAATCGGCAATCCACCAGCTCCAGCTACGGTTCCTTTAAAAGCAATCGCATGGTGAGGTAAAGAACCTTGGATATGGAATTGCGCCGGTACAGTCAATGTAGGTCGCACTACTGAATCATCGTAAAAGATTTGTCGCGCACAAGGAGTTGCCAGTGTACCGCCAGAAAAGAAACGACCTTCGTCTTTAGACATTTCGTCAGAAGACGTTTTAGAAGAGATCTCTTCTAATTCTGGAACCAATGTGGTTTGGTTAACTGAAATAACCTTGTAATAAGTAAATGTATTCGTATCTAATACGAAGTCACTTACCTTAGGTACGTATTTACGATGACCTTCCTGACCTAAATAAATATCATGAATCGCCCAAATCCGCCATACCTGGGAATCATCTAGGATAGGAGGTTCACCATCAATACCGACAATGGACACGTTCGCAGCAATACCACGACCGTATACAGGCTGATTCACGGGGTAATTATTTTCACTCACGTGTTTTCTCCAATTCGGATAAAGTGAGATATCTCAATCTCATTTCTAAAATAAATACGAATAATTTGTTTTAAGAAACGAACCTCGTGATAAGTGAGGGTTGTTACATCGGTACGATACGTTGGGTGAATGGTAACGTGTTTCATCGAGATATTGTCTAAACGGAAATAGGGTTCCGCAACAAATAAATCTTTATAGTTACTTTCCACAAAGTTAATGACTTCTTGGTCATTGTATCGAGTTTCGATGTTAGGGAATTTATACTGTTTTCGTTTTAGATCGTGGATGATCCTAGACAAAACAGTTGAGTATACCTTGTACAGTCCTTCGATTGGAGGATTACTTGTAAACTTGGTATCTTTAAAGAATTGCCCCATGTAAGCAGATACACGTCTATCTAGATCATCTGCTTTGCTCTTAAAACTATAAGTATCTTCAATGTATGTTTTACGCTTCGGTACGATAATGTCACGAATTTCGTAAGGTCTACCTTCTAATTCATCTGCCCGCTCAGGAATAATGTTTCCGCGTTCAGAAAAACCTAACTTGGATTGGTCAATGATCCCGTTACCTACTTTAAATAGATAATTCTTATCATCGAAAATTTCCCAAATACCATTTCGAGAAAGCATATGGTTATTCACATAACCTACTTGTCGATTAGTGGTGATACCTGCTAATCGAGTACCTTCTCCGTTTTCTTTAGGTTTTGTCTCCGCAAATGACATCATTCGATAAGTGATTTCTTGACTGTTCTTAGAATGGTCGATACATGACTTATTAATAATGTATACATTTGGAAACTCTACGAAGTAATCAATTCCTTCGATTAGAGCTTTACCATTTAGGAATATATCCAAGTAACCATAAGGAATACGTACAGGTCTAGCAAACACATTATCTTTTTCAGCATTGTAGTAATGTTGATTTAATGCGAAGTTTAAGATACCTTTAGTAAATGGTACCAAAATAGTACGACACAAGAATGTCTTATCTGTTCTTACTGTAAAGGTATAATCACTTAACAAGCGATCACTTGTTCCTGTAATCACAATGCCTCGTTTACCATTAATGGTCTTCCAAGCCCACACCCCTTCTTCGTTAGTCACATCTTCCCATCGATCAGGTTCTTCTTCCAGAGTTTTCACACAGGCATATACTCTAAATTCCTCGTCTTCTGGAATTTCTACTTCTAGAATATCGATATAGTCATTAGGCTGACGCGTGCCGATACCAGAAATAAATTCAACTAAGCGACATTCTGGAGAAGTTACTGGGTACTGATTATAATCACCTAAACGTCTCCATGCCAAAAGCTTACCTTTTTGATCATATTCGAAAATGGTCGAGTATGGTCGATAAGCATAAGGCACATTGACTAACTTACCACCTAATCCGTCATCAATAAACGTTTCGTATGGATGTAGTGATTTACCAGTATAGTAAGTCGTAGCATTATAACCGTATGCGTCTTGTACTTCTTTTAAACTACAAACCGCTTTAGGTTTAGAGATCAATTGAGATAGAGTAGATGATTCTAATTCATCAGCTCGCCATTCTTTAATATTACTACGAACACCTTGCATGGCAGCTACACGATTTTGGAAAGCAAGTTTATTCAATTCGTGTAAGCGATTATTGACAAACGGCATTGTACGTTTACCGTATTGTTTACGATAAAATACTTTAAATACCACATTGGCAATTTGCTCATTAATGAAGTCGTGATTGTTCATCATCTCTCTAACTAAGTTAGTGGAGATAGAGAAATCACAATTACCTACTTGTCGAATATTGGTTTCTGAATTTCGATGCAACATTACACCTCGAAATAATTTAGGTGTTGTTTTCGGATAAGCACATAAGTGAAAATCACAATCATCGAAATATTCAAATAAGTTCTTACGATAAGACAATCCGTGCGTAAATAGATACTTACGGATCTTATCAATAATAGATTTAAATGTAGGGATGGTACTGATCTTCATTTCTACTACTTTAGTAATCGTAGAATCGTAAATCAGTTCAACTACGTCTTTTTCAAGAATCTCTACAGTAATCGGGTCATTAACCAAGTAACCATTGATGTAGGTAAAAATATACCCAGGTTTAGACTTATATTTATTGTAGAAATTGATCAGAGGACTCTTGTCAGAAGTACGGTATGGTTTAGCATACTGGATAGCAATTGTCTCTTTAGGGAGATTCTGATCATCGTGATGAAGCAATGCATTATTATACGTTCTGAATAAGACATCTTCAGTATTCATGTCCCAATTAATTTTCAGATCTTCTTTAATAACTAATACTAAATTCTTCTCACGAGTTAGAGTGTAGTAGATATGTGTCAATGGAATAACAATACCTTTATCAGTATAAAACTGAAATACTACGGTTTGCTCTACGCATAAGTCCGCCATGTTATACCAGTGTGAACGATCATGCCATTCTACAAAATTAAAATTGAACATTTCCTCAGGAACTTGTCCAATCATGTAAGCATGATAACGTTCATGTTTGGAAGGTAAGTTATAATCTTCCGTAACGATTTTAACATGGTTTCTGGCACCACCCAAAGGAGTGATGCGTTTTGGTCTTACGATACTTTGGTTATCTTGGTGTGGAGCTGCCCAGAGATTATAGAGATAATGACCTATTAGATAAGGTACACTCATCGGTACACTCCTTTTATTAATTAATAATCGTTTACAATACTATTTACAGCAAGAATGAAGTTAGCACGGTCACGATTAAAATTCTTCAATGCCATTTTTGTTAAACCAGCATTTTTAAATACTTGCTCTGATAAACACACTACTAAGGTAGCTACGAATGTAGGAATGTGCTCTACAGACATTGCTAGGATTTGTTGTTTTTCTAAACCAATCCAGACATTAGCATTAAGGTTCTTGGCAATTACAGTATAGAACAAACCGCTATTAATTTTCTGAATAGCTGGATTATTCATTTTTAATTTCAATTGCTCTAAGAAATCATCTACATTTTTATAGAATTCTCGATCAACATATCGATACAAGAAGCTAGACGGAATGCCGACATCTCTGGACAGTTTAGCGATAAGCGCATCAAATTCCAACTCACCTGCATATGTTTCGCTATGCAGCATCGAGTAATACATCCATCCTGACATTGCTCGTAAAGCGACAATCTCTTCACTATTTAAGCTAAAGGCCATAGACAATGAAGAAGTAATCAAGTCTACGTAAGTCTTAACCACATTAGGGGACAATGATTTAATAGAACGAGTACCATTGTTAACAAGATCAGATGTCAAAATAGTACGAATGGTTTGTAGCGAGAACAAAGGTTTGTTCGCTACTGTGTACTCACCCTCTTGACGTTCTCGAATAAATGATGATAAATCACAAACAGTATATTTCAAACCTTTTACTGTTTCGATAATCAACGGATGATCAAATTTGGGAACGACTGAATTAGGATAAATAAAAATTGATTTATTTTGTTCGTTCACTTTCAACCAAGGGTAATTTAAACCCAATGATTGTCGAATAGTTTTTTGTTGTTCGTCGGTTTTAAAGAAACTACCAATTGTAGTCTCGTAAGGCGAATAAAAAATGGCCATTTATTTTATTCCTAGGTTAACTAATTTAATTAAATAAAAGCTTTTATAAGTAAAGTCTCCGTAGAGAACATCATACTTTTTACTGATAAAAATTTCAATGTGATTTATATATAGAAACTAATTACCACGATATTATGAATATCGTGGCTAAACACGTTATCATTTTAAACACTAATACTGTTTAATTTATTGCTTATTCGCTCGTTAATAGAACATTACCGGTAATGTTTTTCATGTATCTGTTTAGGGTTAAACCTAATACAGCGAATACAATTAAAATTTATTTATTTTAACAATAGTCTAATCTTAATCAGGTTAAGACATTGGAGATTTTTAAAAAATGGATATCTACATTAATAATCCTACACCCCACAGTTTCCACCTGGGTACTAAGGATATGTCCGGTAGACCTCAATCCGTTGTCGCCACTCCGCGTGCACCACATATGGCTTTTTGCCCATTCTACGCTGAAAAAGGTCCTACCGAGGAAGTAGTTGTCGACGGTGAAGCATTTATTAAGCTCTTCGGTAACAAGACTTTGGATCCTCTCCACAAGTACTACAACCACTCTTCTGTCTTCATCGAAGGCATGTTGCAAGATAGTGGTACCATTATCGCTAAACGTATCGTTCCTGAAAACGCTATGCGTAAAGCCGGTATGCGTCTGTCTATCGAGTACGTCGAAGTAGAAGTAGATGAATACGAGCGTGATGCTTCTGGTCAATTCCGTTTAGACCGTGGTAAAAAAGTATCTACAGGTCGTAAAGTTCCTGGTATTACTTACCGCTGGGTTTTGGAAGAACTGAAACCAGAACAAATTACTTTGGCTAGCCGAACTGTATCTAGTTCTGGTTTGGGTAAAGGTGCAACTAATCAAGTTGACTTTGCTGTCAATGGTGTAGTTGGTAAGCGTCTTCCAATCTTTGACTTCGAAACCAGCTCTCCTGGTGCTTGGGGTAATTTAACCGGTATTTCCATCTGGGCACCTAAGACCACTGACCAAGCTCCTTTGAATACTATCGCTTTTAGCGATACAAATTCTTACCCATTCCGTCTTCAAGTATTTACTAAACCTAACGCTACCAGCAACAAAGTTGTAGAAACTACAACTAAAGGTGCTCGTGAAATCGATTTCTGTTTGAAACCAGGTGCTGTTTCTAAAGTAGGTGTTCGTTACTACTTGGGCGAAACTTTTGTAAAACATTACAATAACAATCGTCCTGACGAACCTAATCTTCCTGCAACTTTCGGTTCTTTCAGCAACATTCACGTTTACCAAGCAAACATCGACAGCATCCTTTCTCTTTTCATGCAAAAAGAATTGGATGTATCTGGTACTCAAGTTCCGACTCTGAATCCTCAGACTGGCGAGATGGAAAACACCACTCGTTACTACGGTGACTTTGCTGCTGTAACTGAAGAAAACAAAGCAGACTCTAAATATCTGTTTAACTTGTTTACTGGTACTCACTCTGACGGTCGTCCTTACCAAACTTTCCGTAATTCTGACAACATCTCTACTACTGAAGGTGAAGTAACTGCTTTGCGTGAAGGTTCAGTACAATGGTCTACTGGCGGTACTGATGGTGAGATGTCTGATGAGTTGTTTGCTGCTGCTGTTGATGCAATGCTCGATGAGTTTGCTGACGCTAACAGCCGTTACATGGATGACACTACTTATAACGATTCTGTCTTCTACGATACTGGTTATCCAATTGAAACTAAATTCAATCTGAACAAATACCTGGTTAACCGTAAAGACCGTTGGGTGTGTGCTACCACTCACGTATCTGGTGAAGGTGTCATTACTGCTGCTGAAGAGATTGCTCGTTTGGCAGCCATCCGTAACCGTTTGAAACTGGCTCCTGATTCTGCAGTATTCGGTACTGAGACATTCCGTGCTATGGTTATCCGTGGTAGTGGTCGTTTCCGTTCTTCTGTATCTAGTTACGAAAAACGTGTTCCAGTATCTTACGAGATCTGTCGTTTGTTTACTAAATACTGGGGTGCTAAAATTGGTCGTGCCGATGCTCGTTGGGATCCTACCGAAGGTGATAACAACTATCTGCGTTATCTGACTGATATCTCTAACCCATGGGTACCTTACATCCAACGTAACGAAGCGTGGGCTGCTGGTGGTATGTGGGTAGAACGTAGCGAATCTGGTCGCTTCTACTTCCCGATGATTCGTACCATTTACGAAGATTACTCTTCTACCTTGATGAATGCACGCATCATGTTGTTCCATGTTGAGTTGAACAAAATTGGTGCTGAATTGCGTCGTCGCTTCTCCGGTAAAGACTGGTCACAACTGCGTCTGAAACAAGAAGCTGAATCTTGGTTCTACTCCCAAATTAAAGACAATAAATTTGGTGGTACTATTGAGGTTCAAGGTGAGTTGTACTTCACTGCTATCGATACCGAACGTTCTTGGTCTTGGCACTTTGTTGCACGTGTATACGGCGACAACATCAAAACTGTTCAAACGTTCTACAGTGAAAACTATCGTCGCGAAGATAAGCCTGAAAATTTCAGCGGCATTAGCGCCTAAGTCTATAACTAGGGGTTATTTATTTAACCCCTATTTTATTTCAAAATTTTAAAAGGTAAAAATAAAAATGGCACGTATTGAACCCGTTTTTATGTCTAAAAATACGGGCGGTTTTGCTGATGGTATTCAGGCTCCTGTTGTAGGTCTTATCGAGGGTGGTAACTTCGGTTATGCTAAACAATGGGCTGCTTGGATTAATAACACTCCATACACTTCTCGTCCGCTGATTAGTTTTCTTTTGGAAGCTCCTCTTGGCTTTAAACTTCTTCCTGATGGTAAAGTCCATATCGCTATCTTGCGTAGCCTGGTAGAAACTATTCGTCACCGTATTACTGGTTTAGGACACAAGCTCACTGTAGCCACTGACCAAAACCAAGCATTTGGTGGTTCAGGTCAAAAATACGAAGTATTCACTAACGTGACTGAAGATCCATTGAACGTTTCTATGTCTTTCTGGGAACGTCCAGGTTTGGCTATCGGTCGTTACATGCGTTATTGGATTGAAATGCTGATGATGAACATGGAAACTAAATATGCTTCCATTTCAACAGTAGCAGGTACTCAAGACTACGATGCAATGCCTGACATGTACTCCATGTCTATGTTGTTTATCGAACCTAACGCAACCATGACTAAAGTGGTTCAATCATGGATCGGTATCAACATGTGGCCTAAATCTTCTGGTGATAATGAAGCCAAACACGATAAAGAAAACCCTTCTGAAACTCGTGAAATTCAAATTGAATTTACTGGTATTTATCATTACGGTCCTGGTGTTGACTTCTTTGCTCAAAAATTCCTTGACAGTATTAAATTAATCAACGCGAATGCGTATCATGAAGAAGCTATACATTCCAACATTGGTCTCGATAGCATGGTAGCCGCGTCTAGGATGTCATTTGGGGAAACTGTCCGCAATATCAGTAGGCGACAATTCAAATAAACAATTGATTATATAAGAAAAGGATAATATCCCTCTTATATGAGGAGTTGTAGTTTATAGCTAAAATAAAATACCGTTCTCCTTAATCGGGGAACGGTATTTTATTTATTTGTTTATTTATTATAGAAAGAAATCCAGATGAAAGATACTAAATTAAACTTATCTGAATGTAAACAGATTGAGGGTTATCCTTTCCTCTACTTTTTACCAGATGGGAAAGTATACAATTCAAATTCAAAACGTTTTATAGGTGGGAAACACTTCTACGATGCAGAAACCGATAAGTATATTAACTTGGTATCTCTAAGAAGAAAAATAAATAATGGCATTGACTTATCTGGATTTAAACCTATTCCTGAATTCCCAAAATACTTAATTGATGAAAATGGTACTGTATACGGGACTAAGAATAACATTGTAATGAAAACAGTATTTGACAAGGGTGGTTATAAAAGAATATGTTTGAGAGATAGTACTGGTAAGAAACATTTTAGAAGTATTCATCAACTAGTATTATCTACTTTTAATGAATCCGAATATAAGAGATTAAAAGACTCTTATAAAAAAGATCAGGATGATTATCTAGTAGTGAACCACATTGATAGTAATCGAACTAATAACCATATTAGTAATTTAGAAGTAGTAACTCAGCAAGAAAATATTAAACATGGTATTGAACATGGTAATTGGACTTCTAATTCAGTCATGATTAAATTCTTAGATAGTGGTGAAATTAAACATTTTGATTCCATGATTAGCGCTTCTAAATATTTGAATTTATCAGAGTCTGCATTTCAGCGTCGGTTCGATAACAAGAAGTATCTAAACGTGGTTTATACGACTAAAGAACATGGTGACCACCAGATTAAATTAGCTAGTGATGCCGACTTTGGTGATCCTATATATTTTGTAGATAACGGAAGAGGTTCAAGTATTGGTATTAGTGTTATTGACTATCGAGTATCTCCTTTTCACGAAGTAACCTATAAAAGCTTTAGTGACTATTCTAGAAAAACTGGTATTTCTACAGCTACAATGTGTCGAGCATTTGCTAGGAGTAATCAACCAGTACTTTCTAATTTACATCGTTTGAAGAAACTAGATAATCTTGAAGAATGGGTTATTACAGACCCTCTATTAGATCACCTAAAAATGGTTAATGCTAATGCATTAGTAATTTTAAAAGAAGATGGTAGCGAACCACCTACAATATCTTTAGTGTATAACTATACTGGTTTACGTCAATGGAATTACCATTCTGATATACTAGAATTAGCCATTAAACATAAACCTTATAAACATGAACACACTAATAGATTATTTTATTCTTATAGTGATTTTATTAGATCTGAATGGTATAAGAAATGGGGTAACCGATTTAGCGAGTATGAATATCATGGTTTTAAAGGGATAGAGAGTGAAATCTAATATCTTTTATTATAGTTATTTAAACAAAAAAATAAGATTTCACAAATACCTTTCTTCACATTGACATAAATCAAAATCCTCTACTCCTTTTTACGGGAGTAGAGGATTTTATTTTTATGCTATTTTATTTAGCAACTTTCTTTTTCTTATTGATGCATATATCAAATCCACCAATGATAACAATATTATCTTTCTGACTTGGATCTACTTTAGAAACCATACCCACATCTTGCACAATATAGACTGGTCGTAAAATAAGATCTTTGTGATAGTTAGGATGGGATTTATTTTCAAATAATACATCATCTTCACCTGGATATCCAAATACATCAGCCATGACTTGTCCGTCCAATACTTTCAGACGGCAAACATAGCCGATACTACCTAAATCAAGATAATTCCTGACCCATCCGGTATTTTTATAACCAGCCACTTTGTTAGCAATATAGATCGGAAACCATTCCTTCTTTACCAAAGTATTTACTTGTTCTTTTAGATTTATCGATTTTACAGCATCAGGATTATCCATTACTGCTTTGATTAAACCTAAATTATCATCTACCAGAATACCACGATCGTAATTGGTCTCTTCTTTAATTTGCTTTTCGTATTGCTCTTTAAATTTCTGATGCTGAAATTCATTAGAATACAATTCAGTTAAGTATTCCATGTGATCAACACAATCGTAAATAGTGCAAAGAAATAATGCAAGATCTGCATTGTTACCCATATCGGTTAATAATGTAGATAGTTTCAAGATACTGATATCGGTTATCTCTTTATACCTTTTGGCAGAAAGAGTATTGGTTAAAGATGGGTCAGTCCACCGCTTAAAGATATTTACGATGTCTTTATTAGCGGTTTTCCCATTATTAATCATTTTAGTAATCCAGTTATTATAATAATAACTCGGACTTTTACTAACTTTGGTCAATATGTTGTTTAAATCGTCTTTTAATTTAATAAAATTTTCGTTCATTTTCCATTCCTTTATATAGTTAATGATCTTAGAACTTTACTATTCTACGATCGTTTCCTTTTCACTTTTTTTCTAATGAATCATCTACCGAATTAATAATATTCTTAACCCACTGACTAGATTTACGAATAATTTCTTTGCATGAATTTTTATTCAATTCGCTAACAAATTTTTCTATTTTTGCATTTCTTTCACATCCACTAATATCCACAAGAATTCGTTCATCATCTAGAATATAGAATCTATCGATATCTGAAACAATCTTGTTATTAATAAGATCGACAAATTTAAAATCTATATTAACTTGATCTACTACATTAGCTACATTAGCAGTATAAATTAATTCAAGAGAAATTGAGAATAAAGAATCGTCTTTTAAAACAGTAATTGGATTTACGAAATTGCAGTAAATAACATAGTAATATTCGTCAACTCCTTCTCTAGGAATAATAATTTCTTTTTTAGTAATGAAGTCTTTATAAGATTCCATTGCTGCTAAATGATCATCATTTTTCTTAAATACAAACATGTATAAGTTTGTGGTTAACATTTTAATTTCCTTTATATAGATAGATTGATTAATTTGTTATCTTAACGCAATCGAATGCGTAAATACAAGTGAATGAAGAAAATAAATTATTAGATCTACCGTTCGAGAATAAGTATCTCGGAACCAACACATGTCCGACAATACTAATATCATTATCCCTATGCATATTTGCGTAGATCTTTCCTTCTTTACGATAGATGAAATTTACTTTGCCGATGTCTTTACCGATAGATGGCATAAAGACATTAATACCTGTAACAATACTATTTCGAATAACACTATAACCAGGATGTTTCATTGAGTAAGGATCGACAAGATAATTCTCGATGATTCCAGTCGTGTCGAAAATAGGGATGCCTTTATTAAGCAGGTTGTTTCGGTTTAAGTACGTAGCTTGTAGTTCGTTAGCAATACTTAAAATACCAATTCTTGATTTAGCAATATTGATGAATTCATTATACTCCTCATTGGTTAAACGATAAGAAGTTTGAATAAACCATTTCATCTCAGGATGTTTTTCTGGATTCGTGATTTTATAAACCAGCATCTGAGCCGTATAGAAGTAAATATCTTTTACAATAACTTCTAGTATTTGGTTAGACGGCAATCTTCTAACATGTTGTAATCGAGATGTTAAAAAATTACACACTCGATAGAGATTAGAAGTCTTAGCAATATTAAGTCCTTTATCTAAAAGAATATCTTCTAGTGTTTTTCCGTAATACACTTCTGTAGATGCGGTTTTCAAAATCGTATACAAAGCTCTAGCTAAAGCATTAGCTTGATCAATTTTATATTGCGTTAGTTTCATTTTGTTTCCTTATAATTGAATTCGTACTCTGTCAATCCAAAACCGGCATCTAAAATAAATACTTCTCTAACCGAATGTCCATTAGCAAAACGAAAATACTTTTTTACTTTCTTAAAGTATTTTAATACGTCTTTTCTAAAATTAACATAATCGATATAAACTTCTACATCAATTGGATTGAATATTTCTACACTTACTCTTTTACCATTATCTAAATTACCAGTGCGCGAAATACTAATGTTATTTCCTGTTCTGACTAATTGCTGAATACATGCTTCTAATGCTGAAAACATTATTCCTGTGTTAGTGCGATACTCATCCCAGTCACTGATTTCCATAGTGGTCTCCTTAAAAAATAACACTCAATAATAACTAGAGTCTCTAGGGAAAAATCCCTAGAGACTCTAATCATTTACTTACCTGTACTATAGGCACCGTTAATTGCATTTATACCAAACGTGATAGCATTCTTTCTTCTTAATGCGTTCTGAAATTCTTCTACATTACCTTCTTTGTAATGTTTCTTCATTTCTTTACGAATATATCTTAATTGCTCAAGCTTTTCATGAAGTTGTTTTGCTACATCTTCACTAGTAAAATGCGCTGCAGAAAGATACGACCTATAAGTAGTAGAATGTGCAGCGCTTAAGAAATTGAAATATTCGTTATCGAATTTAACATATTCCTTAATCGTTTTGCTAAACCGATCATTGAATTTATCAGCATGGTCTACGACTTCGCCAATACCTTCACTAATTGACTTCATGACCTTACAGGCTTTGTTGGTATTGCAAGCCGATCTATCAAGTTCTTTAAAAGAAACATTAATGGTTCTTTTATTCACTCGGCCTAATTCAATAAAGAATTTCTGGCGTTGTTTGACATTCTTAATGCGTTTGTATTCGGTTTCACGGCGTTTCAAAATTTTATTCATTTTACAATCCTTCCACTTCAGATTTATCCATGATATAAAAACCAACTAAACTTTTAATCGTTTTAATAGAGTTTTCGTCAACATTTCCCTCTAACTTCTCTTCTGATCTATAGAAGGGAAGAAGAACAGGGTTAATGCCTTTGTTGTTTTGGCTGTTTTTCAATATTGAAAAATGACACATCGACACTTCTGCTTTAAATCCTTTATCTGTTAAGAAAATCTTAGAAATAAATCCTTCTAAGTTATCTGCACTGAAGCAACTAAGTACATCATTTGTATTTTCAGGAGGATTACGAAGCACCAAAACTGGATTACTGGTTCCAGTATTGATTCCGTTTACTGTTGCTCTTACCGGATGTGATTTCTCTTGAGAAGAATTTGTTGCCAAATAATCCAAAATATTATAACTGTCCCAGATCTCAAAAATACCAACATTGCTATTAGGAATAATAGGTTCTGTAGTCTTCTTACCACTTCGACTACTTCTAAATTCCATATTGATAAATCCGTTAGCATAAATCGTTTCTAACTTATCCGAATAATCGAATAAGTAATCTGGATCCACACTTAACGAACTGTTACGATCTTCTTCAATATAGCTTTCAGATTTTGTTAAATTAAAACCTATTAAACCAATGATATTATCAATGGTATTTTTTGGTGTGAGTTCTGATTCAGGAACCTTGGTTTTAAATACTGGTTTTAATACATAATTACCTTTAAATTCGTTATTGTTTCGTTTACCTAACAAGATGTACAGCTCTCTAGACATGAAGTTGACTCGATTATCAACATCTGCCTTAATCTTACCATTAACGATTTTTATATCAGTAACGTGACCATCAGGACATGAAACATTTTGATTAGTGGGCGTGATGATGCGAGAAATCATCTCGTTATTTTCTAAAGCTTTCTGAATAGATGTCCGAACCGGATGGTTTCTATAGTTATTGGCAGTTAAGATGGTGAGTAAAATATCATCAGTATCGACGATATCGAAACCAAAACTACCAGAACTATATTTACGTTCTAATGCCTTATATTTAACTGACATTGCTTGTTTGAAAACTTCAGTACGGACTTCTTCAATAAATACCTCGTAGTCTTCAGGACTAATGTTACAACACTTGGTAACAAACTTTTCAAGATTTTCTTGATACAAATCATTCCCTGCTATTACATACGGAAATGCCGAGATGTCCATTTGGTTGATCAAACGGTTAATCAGAACAAATACAGAAACATCAAGATAGTCTTTTACCTTATTAAACTTAAGATACAACTTCTTAATCATTTTAGCTAAATCAGATGTATCGTTCGAGTTAGCGATTTGATAAATAGTTTTACCGTATAGGACTTCTTGGTTTTCTAAAATCGCAATAGTCAAATCTACGACTTCGTTAATAATTTTCTTCATCATTAATTTCCTTATAAAAGTTTGAATAAAATCTTGAAATAATTCAAGAGGTTCATTTTAATAATATAGATTTAAAATAAAACAAAAAAACAATACTCCCCTACCATGTTAGGTAGAGGAGTACTATTTAATTAGGTTTTCTGTAGTAACGATGACCAGCAGTTTCTTTATGGGTTTTCACAATATTAAGAATAGTATGTCGACGAACAGTCACTACTCGCCCATCAGTTGTCACTAATGAATAGTTTCCTGATTTTGTCTTCTTAGCTTTCTTAGAATTGTCACTGGCAAATACTACACTAATTTCACCATTATCATCTTCCAAGATTTCGTACAATGAAAACTCTGTAGGGTATTCATCTTTTCGATTAAAATAAATAACCGGATATGATGTGTGATGATCCCCATCTTCATCATCGGAATCTTGAGTTTCGATAACTTTATCTTTAACTTCTTCTGATTCTGCATCGATTACTCGTTGGCAATCTTTACAAACAGTAGCGAATAACTTATCTGTTTTAATCTCAATGACTTTGCGTTCTTCAGGATCTAGTGCATTACCCCATTTCTTAAATAACTTACCAATATACCTCAGCATTAATTAATTCCTTTCAATTATCTTATAAAATAAATATCATATTTCAAACATATTGAAAGCAATAATGACAGGATATTCCTCTTCATCTAATTGAGGAATAGGTTTCTCAAGCTCACGATATTCAATTAAAGGTACGATTTCGTACTTATCAGTAATATCTGGTCGGTGTAAGAAATCTTTGTATTCGTCGTACAGATCAATAAATGCAATAATCCCTGCTAACCTACGTGCTACATGACGAACCTTACCAATAGCTTTGCCATTGATTCTTACTTCAATTCCTTGTTTAAAATCAGATTTTAATTGATTAAACAATTTATCGTAAATAAAAGGTAATTTACCATAAATATAATCAATATATTGTCCTAATAACTGAGACTGCATCGGACCATCTTGGTAATAGCCCATATTGGATACCGGAACACCATTACCATTGGTTTTTGATTCTAAATAACCTTGATACAAATGATCACGATACATGACTTTAGTATAGTGCTTAATAACTAAATTAATAAACTTTTCAGTTTGATCATCATTTAAGTTATAAGCATACTTAATCAATTTCTTAAGATGAAGATTCTTTTCTATATCGAGAATCTTCATCACGAACATCGCAGCACTATAGAATTCAAAATCGAGCAAAATACTATTGTGTTCTCTAATAGTAAATGCTTTCTTCAGATGTTGTATTCTGATATATAAGAAAGCAATTGCTTTGAGTGGAAACAATGACGGTATATAATCCGGAAATACATCGTTAAGCACATCTTTAAGAGTACAGTTATAAGTAAGTGGGTCTTTAGTGGCGATAGAAATATATGCCAAATTATTTGCTAGCTGATAGGCTTTGCATTTGTGTTTTTCAAGCAGTTCAGTTGGATACATGATTATTCCCATTCCATCAAGAAGTTATAAGTATAAAGTTTACCATCTAGGAAGATATTGATAAGATAGGAATCGTTACCATTCTTTTTACGATTACTACCCATAATGTCATCACTCAAGTAAGACCATACATTGTAATTATCAATAATTTCTCTTTCAAACAATTCACCTGCTGGGTCGTATTGATGATTTCTTAAATCAATTACATGATAAATTGAATTAAGATTTTCATCTTTGTCAGTATAAATACTGATATCGTAGTTATACTTTAAGTTTAAAAGCATACGACGAATTTTATTGTTGATTTCTGTAATTTTGATATTGTGAATTTCTAATTCATTAGCGTTCATTTTAATTTCCTTTAAAGTTTATTGTGCTGAAATAGCACTTTAATAGTATAGATTTAAAATAAAATAACCTACTCTACCTTTTTTAAGGTAGAGTAGAGTATATTATCGTTTCATTTTATAAAATGGAAGATTACCATCACCAACAACATGGTTATAGTGGTAAATCGCTTCTAAAGTTTTAGGTGTCAATGTAATTACACCACCAGTAGAATCCTTCAGTCGATAATTACCTGACATGTTCGGAGTTTCTACTTTATCTAGCAAGTGATTGAACAGTTTGTATTGTTCACCATCTCGAATAATAGAATGACTATCAATACGAGTAACTGTTGTTTCATTCTTACGATAGAATGCGATAGGACGCAAGCGAGATTCGGCACGCGTACCATTCTTCTTATAATAACGATCCTGAATGGTCTCACGCGCATCCAGAAGAGCATTTTGAAGTTGTTTAAGGTCAGCCATTGGTAAGCTAGAATAAGCCACCATTTCGTCTTTCAGGTCTTCTAACAGATGTTTGATGTTCATTACAATATCAGCTTTTTTAACTGCCATTTTTATTTCCTTTATTAGTCGTGTAAGTAAAGTGAATAAGTCATTATTCATTATATTTATCAGTATGTATATTTTTATTACACATATTAGTATAAAAAATCAAACAGGGTAAGTGTATGAATTTCCAAACCCGACTCACTCAAATTTAGGAACAAATTTAGATGAAAAAAGAACCCATTTCTCCTGATGAAGTTAAAATCGTTAGTTTAAAACACTGCGTCAGGCACGCGATTGAATCTCTTAAAACAGAAACAGGATGTACTACTGAAGAAGTAATAAAGTTTCTTCTCGTAGTGCGTCCTTTTGAAATTATTTTCCCTAATGTGATAAACACAGAGGGACAAGATAAAGAAAATAAAATAGATAATATCACTAAATATATCAAACTGTATTCTAGATCTATAAAAGAATACTGTAAAATAGAAACTATTCGTTATTCCACTGGTGATCGAACAAGTACTTTTTATCCTGAATTAATCACTACTGATAATCTTATTCAGTGGTTCTTATTTAATATTGGGCGTTACCATTCTGGTGATCAATGCTATTTGGTTTCTAGAAATGGTATTGTAGATGATCCTAAAGGACTCATTCCTACTCTTATTCAAACATTTAATATTGAAAACTAATTACTCAAAAGGATTTTCTTAAAATGACTGAACAAAAAATTAAAGTAAAGAAACGCGATGGCCATTTTGAACCACTGGATATTGCTAAAATTCACCGTGTGGTAGAATGGGCTGCTGAAAGTTTAGATGTTTCTAGTTCCCAAGTAGAAATCAATAGCCATATTCAATTCTATAATGGTATCTCAACTACCGATATTCATGAAACATTGGTAAAATCTGCTGCCGATTTAATCTCTACAGAATATCCTGATTATCAGTACATGGCTGCGCGTTTAGCACTGTTCCATATTCGTAAGATTGCTTATGGTGAATTTGTGCCTACTCGATTATATAAACATATTCAGTCAATGATTGAAAAAGGTGTTTACGATAAAGAGATTTTAGTGAAATACACCGAGGAAGAGATTAATGCCATTGAGTCCTTTGTAGACCATACCCGAGATTTAAATTTCGCTTATGCCGGTATTAAACAAATGGAAAGTAAATACTTGGTGCAAAACCGAGTGACTAAACGAGTGTACGAATCCCCTCAAGTGGCTTTTGTATTAATTCCTACTTGCTTATTTGCTGACTATCCTAAAGAAACTCGTTTAGGATACATTAAGAAATTCTACGATGCTTTGTCATTGTTTAAAATCTCTCTGCCTACTCCAATCATGGCAGGCGTACGTACACCTACTCGCCAATTTAGTAGCTGTACTGTAATTGACTGCGATGATAGTTTGGATAGTATTAATGCAGCTACTTCCTCTATCGTTAAATACATCTCTCAACGTGCTGGTATTGGTATTAATGGTGGTCGTATTCGTGCACTAGGTAGTGAGATTCGTAAAGGTGAAGCTATCCATACTGGTGTTATTCCGTTTTGGAAAATGTTCCAAGCCGCAGTCAAGTCATGTTCCCAGGGTAAACAATCCTGCCCAGTTCTGTAGAAATGCAGAGTTAAAAATATCGCTCTTAATTGCTGGGAGTCCTTAAAGCGTAAACTACTCGTATTTAGAATACAGTGATAATGTTTACGATATTGCAATAGGTAACCAGCAGCTATTAATTTATTATAAAGACCAATATTGTGTAATATACTAGTATAAGGTCTTATAATGTTTACTGATAATTATTCTTTTACATTAAAGAAAAGATTTTTATTCTTGTTTGAAAAAGGTTATTCTTTAGACTATATACAAGAAGACATTCGAAATTCTCTTAATATCCAACTAAATGAATCGGATATTAGAAAACTTACTTTAATTTTAAAACTAAGGCAAAATAAAAATTACGAAGACCTTCCAGGTGAAGAATGGAGATCTTTGGATATTATAGGTTATCCACTTTACTTTGTATCTAACAAAGGAAGAGTGAGAAGGATCGATCGTCTTAAAAAATTAAAGAAAAACAAAGGTGGTTATCTAGAGATAAATTTATATCGGTTAGGTGGATTTATAACTAGAACGGTGCATCGTCTTGTGCTCATTGGTTTTACTAGAAAACTGATGTCGGATAAACAAATAAATCACAAAGACATGAATAAAGAAAATAACACTTTAGAGAATTTAGAATGGTGTACAGCTAAAGAAAATATAGAACACCTTAGAAGAAACAATATCGAATATGCTAACAATTCTAGAATATCGATGACTGGTGAAAATAACATAGGTTCTAAACTTAGTATTGAGGATGTTATTCGTATCAGAAATAGCGAACTTTCTAATAAAGAATTAAGCTTATCTTTTGGTGTTGGATCTGAACAAATAAGAAGAATTCGTAAAAGAAAAATGTGGAAACACGTAAATTAGTAGTTCAACGACTAGTCGAAAGACGTACCACTCAAGTGAGGTCTCTGTAACGGAGTTTGGGGAAACAGAGCGACTACTACAGTGGATTAATGTAATCCTCTATGTAGTTTCCTGATGTTTGGAATCTTACCAGGTAATGCTGGAGAAGAAGATATAGTCTCAACATCTATCGAAAGGTAGAGCTGTCTATTCAGACAGAATACAATCTAACGAATTGTATTGAAGGTATTTGGGGATCCGCGGAGGCGCAGCAACTCTATTTTATCCTATTTGGCATCTAGAAGTAGAATCGTTACTGGTATTAAAGAATAACCGAGGTGTAGAAGATAACCGTATTCGTCAATTGGATTACGGTGTACAGATTAATAAATTGATGTATCAGCGTCTGATTGAAGATAAAGACATTACTTTATTGTCACCTCACTCTGTAGAGGGTTTATACGATGCCTACTTTAATGATCAAGAATTATTTGAGAAATTATATACAGAAGCTGAGAATAATCCTCTGATTCCTAAGAAGACTATTAAAGCTACTGAATTGTTTACATTACTGATGTCAGAGCGTGCAAATACTGGTCGTATTTATATCATGAATACTGACCACATGAATACACATTCTTCATTTATTGAAAAAGAAGCAACTATCTACACAAGCAATTTGTGTGTGGCTGGCAATACTGAAATCTTAACTGACAAAGGTTATGTTTTCATTAGAGACATTGCTGGCACTAAACAAAATGTGTGGAATGGTTACGAATGGTCTGAAGTAGATGTCGTACTGACTAGCAGTAGTTCTGAATTAATTTACGTACACACAAGCAATCAAAGATTCTTAAAATGTACACCTTACCATAAATTCTACATTATAGATGGTTATGGTAAACAGAAAGAAGTTAGGGCTATCGATCTTAAAGAAGGCGATAAGCTTATTCGTGGTAACTGGCCAGTTATTGATGGTAGTAAGGATCTTGACAATGCTTACGTACAAGGATTCTCATCTGCAGATGGCTGTACTGTTAGTAGTAATGTAACTAGAATTGATCTATATGGCGAAAAGAAATCTTTATTAGATGTTATTACTAAAAATAAAGAAAGTATTTCAACCATTAGACAGCAAACTACTTCTAATCCGGATGGTTCTGAAAGAATTGAAATTAGGTTCCATGGACTTAGAGGTAAGAGCTTTGTTCCTGACGCTAGCTATTCTCTTTCTAGTAAACTGAAATGGCTTGCTGGTTGGCTAGATGGTGACGGTTGCATCTATCGAAATGGTGATAACGAAGCTATCACTGGTTCGTCTACTAATTTAGTATTTTTAAAAGAAGTACGCTCAATGTTAGAAACGATGGGAGTCACTGCTAAGATTGTTAATTTGGCAGAAGAAGGATATAAATTATTGCCAGATGGAAAAGGTGGTAAGAAAGAATTCTACTGTCAAGCTACCTGGAGACTTTTGATTAGTTCTTACGATTCTCAAAAACTTTTAAACATTGGTCTAGAGTTTAATCGTCTTAAAATAAATAAACGAGACGTACAACGTAACGCCACTCAATTTGAACAGGTAGAAGCTGTTATTGATTTAGGTGAGTTTGATGAAACTTATTGCTTCAGTGAACCTAAACGTCATCTTGGTGTGTTCAATGGTATTCTTACTGGTCAATGTATGGAAATTGGTTTACCTATTAAGCCTTTAAACAATATTTCTGATGAGGAAGGTGAAATTGCTCTATGTACTCTAGGAGCTTTGAACCTAGGTACAGTAGATAAAGATAATCTTGAAGAGATTGAAGAATCTATGGACTTAATTGTACGTGCTCTTGATTCTGTATTAGATTATCAAAACTATCCTGTTAAAGCAGCTCGTAGATCTGTAGATAAGTATCGTCCACTAGGTATTGGTGTAATTAACTATGCTTATTATTTAGCTAAGAATGGTGCTCGATACAGTAATAGCAGTGGTCATCGAATGACTCATGAGTTATTTGAAGCTATTCAATACTATGCTTTAAAATCATCAGTACAATTAGCTAAAGAAAAAGGTAAGTGTGGTGCATTTGAAAATACTAAATATTCCAAAGGTATTTTGCCAATAGACACTTATAAAAAGTCTATTGATGAATATGCTCCATTTGAATGCAAATTAGATTGGGAAAGTTTGCGTAAAGATATTGTTCAATATGGTTTACGCAATGCTACATTGACTAGTTTAATGCCTTCTGAAAGCAGTAGTCAGGTAAGTAATGCCACTAATGGTATTGATTTACCTCGTGGTCCTATTACTGTTAAAGCTTCTAAAGATGGTATTTTAAAACAAGTCGTTCCTGATTATAAAAACTTGGATTCTAGTTACGAGTATTTATGGTACGATAGTAATAATATCGGTATGTTGAAATTAGTGGCAATCATGCAGAAATTTATAGACCAATCTATTTCTACCAACACTCGATATAATCCTATCAATTATCCTAACGGCAAAGTACCTATGAAAGAACTATTGAAGGAATTGTTGATTGCGTATAAGTATGGCGTTAAAACATTGTACTATCACCATACAAACGATGGATCTAATGATACTCAAGATAGTCTGGATGATGGTTGTGCCGGTGGTGCTTGTAAAATCTAATTAAAAAAATAGCTCCTACTCCTGACATATCAGGAGTAGGGGATTATATTTTTAATGTATTTTAATCTAAAGGAATTCCAAACTTTTTCGCAATAGCGATACCAAGATCATCGAATGCTTCTTCGATTTCATGTTTGGTAGGTCTCTGATTAAAGCTACCATCAAATGGTTTACCGTATGTCTCACCAAGAGGATTATCCATTCCTGATAATGATTTAGGAGCAGTATATTTTCTATTAACTACTTTCTTTCTTTTATTTTGTTTCATCTTAATCTTCCTTTCTTTCATTATGGTGAATGGCCATGTTGTACTTATAGGTGATACCAATTTCGTCTACGTAACCTAAATAAGCTATTGTTCGATCTATTCTAGAATACGCATTACTGATCGTACATTGATTAAAATAATGATCTTTCTTTTTACTAACACTTAAGCCAACAAACCAAAATGACATTAAGTTATAAAAATTGATCCATGTTTCTTGATCAACATGTACATCAATACTGTAAGTCATGAGTTTTGTTAAGTTTGTTTCTTTATCACCTTCGTATTCTCGGTAAACAAAGTATTGTTTATTCCATTTGGAATCATTCATCTTTAAGAAAGATTCAATACTATTTGTTAGTTCATCGTAGAACTTTTGATCCATTTCTGAATCAACATTAGATGGACTCATTCGCAATTCCTTTATAAAGTTAGTTTTAGATTTCTACGATATATTCCACAATGGGTACCTTATATCCATCTGCATCGTACATCGCTATTACTTCACTTTCGTACAATCTAAGACTATTCACGTAACTAAAACGATTGTTATGAAGTCTTAGTAACAAAACATTTTCTTTAAATTTAATATCAACCACATAACCATCATCTTCATCATTTGTGATGTCTACGGATTCTACGAATTTATATTGTTTAATAGAATTTACAAAACCAGCATAGTTTTCTTTAGTTAGAAAATAATTCATCTTTATTTTTCTCCAAGTATTTTCTAAATTTAGTAATCATGTATCTAACATGAATACTGTGGTGTTGCTTTTTCTTACGAGACTTATACGCCTTAAGTTTACATACGAGACGTTCACTGCTACTAAATCTAATGAGACGATATTTTCTCTTATGAAATTTAATACGTTTAGCTAGCATTTTCATTTTTAGTTTCCCTAATTAATATTTTGTTTTATTCTACAATTAATCTTAAATCATCAGGATAGAATTCAAAAGATTCTCCTTCTTTAATACTCCATGCTTCTGTATAAACATATTCTTTATTTTCTTTATCGAAAGCAAGAATGTCTTTCGTAAATTCCAATTCTAGAACTGTTTTACCATGTTCATCACTATCCACACTGATGTCAAAAATAAAACTAAACTCTTTTATTCTTTCTACAATTTCATTAAGTCTTTCAACTTCTAATTTATCTTTATAAACTCTCATTTTATCTTCCTTATATTTTACTAATACTAGAAGGATATCCCTCTAGTATTAGTTTATTAAAGTTTAGTGATTAAGATTCTCTAAAGAGAATTTACTTGAATTGACAGTATATTGTTTAGCATTGTGCTTAGCAATAGAAATAAGATTAACTAAATCATTACGTGGAATACGGAAAATAGTTTCTGTCGAACCACAAATCAATTTAGATTTTGTAAAGAGACTATCTTCGATACTTTCGACAACACAAGCGCCATCAATAAAGATAGTTCGGTCTTTAGTTTCAATAACCGGAATATTATTTATTGCTCCGATGATTGGATTCTCTTTATCGAATAAGTAAGAATAAGAATTCTTAGGATAGAATAATGTCAATTCAGCCAACTCACTTAAAGCATTTCTTTCTTCAGTACTATTCTGTCTAATCACAAATCCAAAATTACCAAATGCCGGATCAAATTTTACATAAAAATTCGATACACTGATCGCTTCGAATCTGAGTACTTCCTCTTCGATTTTCCAGTTAACCCAGCTAAGTGCTGAAATTAATCCTTTAGCACTAGGACCTAATCCAACGAGATTAGCGATAGGTGTATGGTTAGGATCCGATTGTGTATCGTTTTGGATATTAGATTTGATTTTCTCCTTAGAATAAGCATTCAGACTAGATATAGCCAGATAAAGAATTACCTTATCTGTCAAATGTTTGATTCGATAAATCATTTCAGGATGCTTATCACCAAACAATTCTTTACATCGTTTCTGAATTAATCGACAAAGAGCACTGTTATCAACCATTCGTTTTTCTTTGAAGTAGTTAAATGCAATTACGTGGGTTGGGCAGATTTCAAATAAGTTCGTGCCTTCTTTATCCAATTCAAAAATCAAAATATCTGAGTCTATTGTTTCTATCGTACAAATATATTTATCAGCTGTTTGTTTCATTTCGATATTTTTGGTAACTGGTCTTAAGATATCATTCAACAGTTTATCTAGCTCTAAAAAAGCACCAGTAATATTAATTTCCATGCCCAGTAGTTCGATTTCAGGGTTGTGCAATTCCATTTTAAAATTTCCTTATGTAATTAAATTTGAAAATAGAGTAGGGGTATCGTTACCCCTACTCCGTATTAGTTTATTTTACAGTTTTAAATACCAACATTTTCAAAACTTTCTTACCATCTACAGTTTCAAAAACAGGTATTAATTTAGCATAGTGCTTAGGTTTATAAAACATAGTCTTATTAGATTTAATTTCCTCATCACTATATTCCTTAAGGAATTGATAAGATAAACACTTTTCATTCGGTTTGAATTTACCAGCTATAAATTCAGTACTACCAAAAGTAGTATTTAAAACAAAACCAAAACATGTACCAAGTCTATGTTTCTTTAATTCATCATCAGGTAATTGAATAAACTCTTCAGTAGTGCCCAAGTATCCTTTATCGTAATATACCGGTACCCTTTTATCCAATTCCTCAACGCTACTGTTATAAAAGAATTCTTTAAAGCCATTTGAATCTTCGACTGGAATTCCTGTAAAATTCATTTTGTCTTTAATGAATTTGCGGTAATGATTACGTGTTACCATCAGGTAACACATTTCCTTAACCACAAGATCTACAAACTCATCAAACTCTTCTTGAGTTTCAATTTCATAACGACTAATTAAAAACTCTTTAAAGATTTCCATTTTATAACGTATTGTAGAGACCACTTTATTCATTTCGTGGAATAAAGTGAAAAATAACGGAAAATAAGATAAACTAGATTTCTTTAAGAGTCTACTTAACTCAATACAGCGAACACGATTATCTGGATTTTTAGACATCTCATCAAGATGCCCAAACCAGTCAGCAGCTAACTTACCTGTGATTTCCATTGGAACTGGAGCATCAGAGGGAGCATTATTAGCTTCCCTAATTCTTTTGGCTTTTTCATCAGAAATGTAAAAGTCATTTAAGGTTTGTTGAATGGTTTTATCACTAGAAGCAGATGCAAATACACTACCGAGTTGTTTAGCAATAACACTATAAGATTTCATGTCTTATTCCTTTTATTTAGGTTAAAAATAAGAAGTTTATTTATAGTAGCCTTCCTTCACTACTCATTTTAATATTATAGGTTTAAAATAAAACAAAAAAAATAAAGATACCTTATTAAAGTATCTTTATTTTCCATACTTCATCAAGCAGTAATTTTAAATAATTCACTACCTGGATAGAATTCGAATGATTCGTCTTCCAATACTACTGCGGTATTTTTACGACCGCGTTCATTGGTGGTCTCATCAACTACCTTGATAGATTTCTTAAATATTACGTAAAGCGCCATATCATCGCCACATCCTGTACGACTTAATAAGACTTTTTCTACTAGACTACAACCATTTAAATCGGCAATAATCTTATCCTTATTCTTGAGAGTAAGTTTTCCAGTAATAACTGACTCATGAGAATTAGAAAATAATTTACAAATAAAATTAAACATGATTACGTCCTTTACAAAGAGATTAAAAATAGAGATACCTCAATAAGGTATCTCTATTTTATTTTACTTTAAGAAATCATTTAAATCTTTTTCTTCAATGATTTCAATACCTAACTTCTTAGCTTTCTCTAATTTCGATCCGGCATTCTCACCTACAATTAAATAGTTTAGCTTGCTACTAACTGATGATAACATTGTACCACCATTATCCGTAATCAGCTTCTCTATTTCCTTTCTAGGTCTGGTTAACGTACCGGTAATCAAGAATGTCTTCTGATCTAATTTATTAGAAAGCTTCTTTTCTTTCTTAAACTTAAATTCTACTAAATAGTTTAGAACCAAATCACGATTCTTTGGATTAGAAAGATATTCGTAAATGGCTTTAGCTTTTATAGGACCTACACCTTCTAGATTTACTAATTCCTCGTAAGTAACGTCTAATAAACGCATAATGTCTTTATACTCTTTTAATAAAAGCTTAGACATTCTTTCACCTACGAAACGGATTCCTAAGGAATATAAGAATTTCTCAGGAGTCGTATATCTAGAAGCTTCAATAGCTTCAAAAGCATTTTTAGCAGTTAATCCTTTACCTAATACTTTTTCTAAATCTTCTAAAGACAGATGGTATAAATGAATTGGATAATAAATTGCTTTCGCTTTAAATAAAGCTCGAATAATGAATTCATCCACGCCTTTAATATCCATTCCATCCCGCGAAGCAAAATGCAATATGTTCTGGATTAGTTGTTCTTCACATTCCTTATTCGTGCAACGAGTAATGGTTTCTTCTGTAACTAATTGAGACTGACAACATGGGCATTTATCTGGAAAGACAAATGGTTTACTATCAGGATCTCTCTTGTCTAAATCCACAGAAATAATTTCAGGAATGATTTCTGCTGCTTTTCTTACTTGTACAAAATCACCAATTCTTACATCTAGCTGCTTAATAAAAGAAGCATTGTTTAGAGTTGCTCTAGAAACTATTGAACCTGATACTAATACTGGTGTAAGAATAGCAACGGGTGTGATCGCTCCTGTTCTACCAATCTGCACGACAATATCAACGACTTGGGTGGTTTCTGACTCTGGGTCTAATTTAAACGCACATGCCCAATTAGGCAATTTACCTTCATTGGGTTTTGCATAGCTTAAATCATTTACCTTAAATACAATACCATCCGTATCGTACTGATCTGTTTTACGAGTAACCTCATGCTCAGAAACAATCTTGCTTAATACTTCTTTATCTAAAGGATAAGTAACAATACCTTTTACAAAAGTATTGAAACCTAGTCTAGATAAAGCACTGGTCATTTCTGAATAAGATTTATAGGTTTGTTTAGGCTCTATTGTATACGGGATGAATTGTAATTGACGCTGGCGAGTAATTTCTGGATCTAATTGTCTCAATGACCCTGCGGCAGCATTACGAGGATTAGAAAAGGGTTTCTCTCCTCTAGCTAGTCGTTCTTGATTCAGTTGATTAAAAACATCTATGAACATCAAGACCTCGCCATAAACAATAGTTTCTTTCTGAATAGGAATTTCCTTAGGAATAGAAGTTATAGTCAATACATTCTTTAACACATCTTCACCAATAAACCCGTCACCACGAGTAGAGGCTGAAATTAATTTACCTTGTCGATAAACTAACTCTAATGCCAAACCATCGAACTTAGACTGGACCATGAGTTCTGTTTGATTCGGTAGAAATGAAAAGAACTTATTAAGATCATTTACATCAAAACAGTTCTTTAAAGAACCCATAATGTGTTTATGCTTGACCTTACTTAAAGTAGGCGAAACTTTATCTCCTATTCTTTTAACAGGGGAATCATCTGACACCAAGTCAGGATGTTGTTCCTCTAATTGAGAGAGTTCCTTATAAAGCTTGTCGTATTCCTTATCTGAAACCAAAGGATCATCTAAAGTATAATAGTGATAAGAATACTTATTGATTAAATCAACAAGTTCCATCATTCTAAAATATATCGGATCCATCTTCAATTTCCTTCTCAATGTCTTCCTTACTGATCATCCCATCTGTTTTAATTTTGTCTAAAATTCCAGTAAATGCAATAACCGCATCTTCAGGAATAGGATCAATTTCAATAGAGATAGGTTCTGAAACTCCAGGAATACTATCCATGACAAAAGTCGATTTGAATATTCGATCTTTCTTATACATCTCTAACCATTCATTAAAACAGCTACTGATGCTTGGATTCGGAATTTTATAGAATTCCTCGGGTGTAACAACCATAGGCACTATCTCATCCAAGTAAGTATTGTCTTTAAGAATATATTTGGCAAAGAGATGAGCTTGCCAATGTCTTGCTAGAAAACTATTGTCTTCTTCTCTAGGGTATTTCTTAATCAAAAACTGATTAATAGGATTCAGTCTGAATAAATAAGCATGCGTATACTTAATAAAATCTGAATTGGCTAGTAACATATTGTTCTCCTATTTATAATAAAATAAATAGAGTAGAGAAGGAAACCCCTCTCTACTCTATTAATCAGTTAAAGTTCAATACCACCAAGATCATCTTTACTAACATTACTGTCTACTTGACTGGTCAGGTAAGATGAAATCTCTACTTCTTGAGGAGCAACCTGTACGTTATCAGAAGTCAACCAAGCATTAATCCAAGGAATTGGATTGTGTTTTACTTCTGGGAAGAATGGTTCCATGCCAATAGCTTTCATTCGAGTATTGGCAATGAACTCGAGATACTGGTTTAAAATAGCTTCATTCAAACCAATCATACTACCATCTTTAAATAAGTACTTACACCATTCTTTTTCTTGGTCCACTACTGTTCTAAAGATCTTGTATGTCTCGGCTTCGCATTCTTTGGTTACTTCTTTCCAAAGCTCTCCTTCCTGACCTGACTTCAAGATATTGATAATGTGTTGCGTTACAGTTAAATGGAGTGCCTCATCACGACTGATGAATTTGATAATCTTAGCATTACCCTCCATTAATTTACGTTCGGCAAATGCGAATGAACATGCAAACGATACGAAAAAACGAATGGCTTCTAATGCATTCACTGAGAATATACAAAGATATAATTTCTTCATTAGTTCTTTTTTACTAATGTCTATACGATGATTAAAATACATTGCATAATCTTTTGCTTGTTTTGATACTTCAAAAGTACCTTCACCGAAAAGATTATAATATTGGTTGTACATAATCAGATCATCGTAATATTTAGAAATCTCATTAGCTCGTTTCAAAATAGCGTCATTAATAACAATGTTATCAAATACCTCGGTCGGATCATTAACAATATTTCTGATGATATGGGTATAAGAGAAAGAATGTAAGGCTTCTATAGATGTCCACCATACTGTCCAGTGCTCTAATTCTGGAATAGAAATAACCGGTAAGAATGCAATAGCCGGCGCGCGGCCTTGTACACTATCTAAAAGAGTTTGATATTTCAAATTACTCAAGAAGATATGCTTTTCATGTTCTGGAAGATTTGCAAAGTCCATTCTGTCACGAGATACGTCTACTTCTTCAGGTCGCCAGAAGAAAGATTTTTGTTTCTCTGTTAAGTCGTTAAAGATTTGGTATTTAGATTGATCGTAACGCTGTACGTTTACTGATTGTCCTAAGAACATTTGTTCTTTAGTAGCATCATTAGGGGTCTGATTAAATACTGAAAACTTCATTGGTTTTGTTTTTTCACCTAATTCCATTTTTTACTCCTTTTCTTCATCACTGTCTTGTTGTTGACCTTGTTCAGCTTCATCACCGAACATTGGCATTACTTCTTCTACAACTACACCCATGTTAAATACTCCTTATGTTAAAAATAAAATTCGCTGATGTTTGCTGCTACTTCAATCACGTCATCAACGTCTACGTAAATAGTGGTTTTAGGAAATGCATCAAGCAATAAATCATTTACAGTACTACTGGCTTTAAAATTAGAAAAACTTAGAGTACGCATTATAGTACTCTCACTACTCTTTAATAGAATCTGTATTAATTTATTTTGTTTGTCTATAGTTACTGAAAGATATCGTTCTCCATTACTAAAGATTTCATTTCGAACATTAGTAATCTCACTAACTTTAATACCATTGATTTTGGTATGGTCAGCTAAGATCAAAAGCATGTTCTTAACCATCTTTTCATTAGATGTTTCATCAAACACTAAATCGAATACAACTTCTTTGTTATCACCTTCAACAACAAACTGAACATTATTATCTTCAGTACGACGAATGTCAATATATTTGTCATTATAGGTAACATCACTACAACTCAAACCGATTAATGTAAGTAAAGAATACCCAGGTTCACTTTTAATCGAGAAAGGATCTTTAACGATGCTCGGTCTATCCAAAATTTGATATAATTGAGCAATACGAACGAATTTACGATAGTATTCTAACCAATCAATAATTACGATATCCCAATCAAGAAAAGCACGTAATTCTACAATGTCCGTATCAGATTCGAATCTATAACTTTTGCTTTCGTCACACATGGTAAAAGCAAATAAATAAACTTCGTAAAACCCATCGATACCTAGGTTATTTAAAGTATTTAGATTTTTACTAACAATATCTTTACGAATAACTGTACGTCTAAACCCGCATTCTTGATCGTCTTTGAATTTTCTTACTAGCTTACTACAAACTTTAGAAAAGATATTTTCTTTAGTTTGTTTAGATTCTGGTATTTTTCTAATAGAAAAAGATACCTCTCCAGCAAGAGTCCTAATACTATTACCATCGCTAAATGAATTATTAACAGAAATTATTACTTCGTATTCTTTACTATTATAAACACGACGATACTGTTCTTGAATTTTCTGAAACATTTCTCTTAATGTTTCAGTGATTTGATCTCTATTCGTAGTAATATACATAGTTAATTTCCTTTAATTTATTTCATGAATGGTAATTCAGAGATCTTGCAATTAAGAATAAATTCACTAGGTGGACTAACATCTAATAAAGTTATTTTAGTTTGCGTAAAGTTATTTACATGGATTTCTTCAGCTTTAAATTTTCCACATTCTAATGTGTATAGTTTAGTATCTAAATATTCGTTTACTTTAATGAAATACAGATTGTCCTTTTTTATACATTCGATATAGTTTCCTTTTTCTTTACTTTTAAAATTTCTAATATCTAGATTTAATGGCAAGTAATCGCTAGTAAGTGTTTCAAAATCACTATTAAGCTGATTGAGTAATAATGCATCTTTACCACTATTGGATAAAAGTATTTTAAAACTAACTCGTTCAAATCGAACTTGATTTAATCCGGAGTTAAAACCAGACTTACGCCAATATTTAGGAGTAAAACTAAATGACATTTTAACAATATTATCTTTAATACTGTCGATAAAAATCACCAATTCATTACTGCCAGAAAACTTATCAATATCGTACGGGTATTCGATTCCTAAAACATCCCCTAAAGTATAATAATCAGTATCCTCGTTAAGTCGTCCAAGACTCACTAGACTATATAAAAGATAATTTAACCTAAACTTACGAATATTTTCTAATTCCTCGGTATCGTAATCAGTAAATTTTTATTGATCGATAATATTAAGAAAACATAAGTTAGTTATAAATTCTTCACTCATCGAATCTGGTATTGATACAATCGCTGACTTTCCTAATTCAGTAGTCCCTAAAGATGCCATTGCTCGGTATTCTTTTAATTCAGACTCTTTAAAAACAGGGTATATTTTATTTATCAGTTTTTTGATTCCTGATAAAGTATCTGTCTTTAAATCAAAGTAGCTAACTTGATAAACACCAGCAAAATAAGCTACTGACAAACGAGCATGTTTTTCATTAAGAAACTTATTTCTGAATTCAGTTACTTTCTTAGAGAGAAAAACCAATTTAGGGAGTAATACTCTTTTAGATTCTTCTCTTACTAAATATTCTGCATTTTCATAATCCGCTATTTTAAGATTATCAATAAAGTATTGCATTTTTTACATTCCTTATATAGTTAAAATAAATTAATAAATACAGGACTATGGATATCCATAGTCCTGTACTATTCTTAAAATAAATTTAAATAAAATCTTCTATTAAACTTAACGCAAATGCAACATACGTTAAGAATAACAGAATACTCATTACCACTATCATGATATATGTTCCTTTTATTTTATAACTTTTTATAAATGGATTCCAAATCATCATGCCATGTACTAATGTTTTCTAATAAGTTACTTTCCATGTACTTATCAGTAGCTACGTTAATATCGTCATTCTCACCAATAATATCAGGCATTTTAGAACGATTATCTGGGGCGCATACATTATGCAATATTGAAAAGAAAACATATTTAACAATCAAATCGATATGCTCCCATTTCAATACCTGGTCCGGCAATGCTTCAATTTTACGTCTAAGGTTATCTAAATAACTAGATTCAGTTATTTTACCATTCCAATCAGATCCTACCATCATTAAAGCATTTTTATTAGAAATCTTATTTTTATACCCATAAACATGATATTTAGTATCAGTCATCAGTTTATAAAAATCATCAAGAGGGATATTGTGTGTTCTCTTATTCTTGTCCTTGGTTTTAGCTACAAGAAATAAGATTTTAATTTCATCGTCCTGATCTATACCTAAAGTATTCTTGTACTTTTTCAGAGTTTCCCCTGATAACACACCATAACGTAAATTATTAAAGGCTGACTTACTTACGATTTCTAATATCGCATTAAGTAATGTTTTGTATCGATGTTGATTTACAGAATATAGTTTGTTAAACTCTTCCATAAACCAAGTCATAATTCCTTTTTTACCTGAAAGTTCCTCGTTCATTTTTTCAGTCTCGTACGTAGGAGATGTGCTATTTGGTCTAGCATGATTGACAGGAAGACCGTATCCTTTCTTGGTAAATAAGTAATATGTTGCTTCTTCATCGCCTAAAGGTATATTATACTCAGCATAAGCTGATCCTGGTAATTCAGAAGTTATCTTAGGACTGTCTCCAGAATAAACAAATATCTCTGGAGCTATAAAGTTAAACGCATTATTCATGTGTAATTTATACAACTTAATTTGATTATCATTAAGTTCATCTCCACAATAAAATAAAGGAATACAAGGTTCAGCGGATAGTATACCATTAATAAAAGGATTTAGTGAAACCAAGGTCATCATTTTAAAATTTAATGAATTAAGGATGTATTCACCAATATCTTGATTTGTGATTTTATGACCTCTTCCTATATTCTCACCTTGTTTAGGGTTACTGTATCTAAAATAAGCAAACCATGGATTTGGAATACGGTCGGAAGATGAAATTAAACTAGCTCTAAATGCAGAGAATTTATTATAGAAATCCTTTAGTAATTCCTTAAATCTAATTAATCTCTTTCTAAATAAATCCGGAGAGACTAGAATTTTCTTATCTTCTGTCTCGGTACCAAAACCGACCTTATAAAGATCTGACATGGTAATATAAAGAGCTAGTTTACAGAATGAAACATGTAATTCATTCCATGCTGTATTCTTCTTTAAATAGATATTTTTAGGCACATAATCAGAAAGAACGTATCTATATTCTCCAAAATGAGCAATCACTTTCTCGTAATTAATTCCGTTTTTTATTGCTGTCGATTCCCAATATTCATACATCCATCTACTATATTCGTCAGCTCTTTTCTTTACTTTAGATTTAAACTCGTCGTAGGTCATTTTTAAAGGATCGAACTCACTAAAGTAGATGATTGGATCTTTTACAATTACGGTTTTATCAGTATTGTCTAATAAAAGATCTTCACCTTGCTTAGGAGTGAAATATCTCTTACCAACAGAATTAGATAAATTAATCTCCTTCATCAAATCGAAATACTCAGGAGAATACTCCATAGCAGGTAATTTACCATTTCCTTTAAAACTGGTTTTGTAAATTTCTTTATCTGCTTTAAATCTTTCATTAGTAGGAAATAACATGCTGTTAATTCTAATGCCGAGATCTTTAACTTCATTTAAGTATTTTGGATCGGTATTGGCACTATTCTCAATTAATCCTTGTCTAATACTATAATTTCTAGGTGATTCCCCACCGTAACTAATTCCAAAAAATTGTAATTCTTCGTAAGGTCCAAAGATTCTAGGTACGCCTCTAATATTTAATCTATTATAAATTAACGGTTGGTAAATTTGTTCTCTTACAGATGTATTAAAACGATTAGCAACGTACACGTAGTCAGAAGAATTATTGATAGTAAAATCATTTACCCTAAGTAAAAAAAGATTTAAATATAATTTAAGGTAGAAAGGTATTTTTTCTTTAGATAACTTTCTAGCCTCTAAAAGAGCAGAATCCATTGTTTGAAATTCTGGCGTAGTACTAGAATAATATTCTTTAATAGCATCATGAGTGCTTCTAGTGATTCCGTCTTGACGTACTTCAAACCTAGGGTTTAGATAAGATCTAGGATCGTACTGACGATGCAAATGGGGTTCGTACCCTGTCTGAATAATATTGTTTTCACCAATAATCATTTTACATCCTTTTAAAGTAAAAAAATAATATTTAATTAATAGTTCATACGAAATCTATAGAGACTCTAGGTTAAATCCTAGAGTCTCTATATTCTATCAGCGAATATCCCAGTCGAATTCTGGAAGTACTTTACCTTCTTCTAAGAAGATTACTTGGTTATGTTTATAACGACGTTTGTGTTTGTAGTTTTTAACCACAACACTTTCTTCATTAATACCAACTACTTTACCAATATTGTAAATTCGTTCATTGTAAGTAGGGTAGATAACCATGTCACCAATTCGAACATCATCAAACATTTCTTTATGCTTCTGTTCGACTTCGGCATTACTGTGCATTTCTTTGTACCAGTAATAAGCCACGGATGGTGAAATAGTAGCAAACCAAGGAATTTCATCTCTGGTATAGTCATTAATAATGTTGAACCAACCTAATTGATAACTCTCACGAGATACCATTTCGTCGATATAACTTACATCGGTACGTTCTTTAGTACGTTTTGTATAGTTGTAAAATCCTTCAAACAAATCGATCATGTATTGATCTTCAGTGTCCTTAGGAATGATGCAGAATATATTGTATTCGTTACCACCTAATACCATAGGGATTGTGGTCAGTTTGTATTGGTCAGCATTTTCTTTCATGAACTTCCATGATTTTGGTAATGCACCCCATTCAAATTCTGCCGAACCCATGTAGTCAAATGTCACATAGTAGTCCAGACCTTTACGACCTTCGTTAAATTCGTCATAATGACGTTCTACACGTTGGATGTAATAGTTTTGGTTGTTTTTCAAAGAGATTTCCATTTTAATATTTCCTTTACAAAGTTAGTTTAGTTAAGTACGACGAGTTTTAGGTTTTAGAGTATAGAGATAATGGTTACCTACCTTTTTATATAGTCTCGCACGTGGGGCTGGCTTTCGTCCAGTGGAAAAGAAGATTGCCTTTTTCGTCGTGTCATTACGAACATCCATCACGTGTTGCATGTACTTCTTCTTAGCCAATTTCATGATTTCTTTTTCTTTACTAGGGTTGAATACCCGACCACCTCGCAAAGAACGATTATGATACCACTGGAATTGACCTTTAGTAGTAATTACTTTCTTAACACTATTTGCAAATTCCGGATGATCTACACGATTTAAAATCACGTCCGCTACGGCTTCTTTACCGGCACGTGACTCACCCTGTGCTTCGTAGAAAATAGCCATTGCCAGATATTTAACTTCTTCGGAAGTATTTGCAAGTACTGGCTTTACAAATACTGATAATAAAATAATCAACAATACTTTTAATTTAGACATTTCGAACTCCTTTACAAAGTAAAAATATATAGACATAACCACACTCCTGCCCCATTTCGGGAACAGGAGTGTAATTATAGTTTTAATTAACCACGGATTTTCTTAGTAACTGGTTGAGCAGGTACTTCACGAACGACAACTTCGCGAACAACTTCATGTACCACTTCTTTAGTTACTACTTGAGGTTGTTGTTTAACACCGCCAAATACGTAAGACAAGCCCAGGCCAATACCTACGTTACGGCGAGTATCAAAGTTAATACCGCCTTTAGATACCCAACGACCAGAGTTAGAGATATGGCTCACACCAATTGCTGCAGCACCTTCATTCTTGAAGTAGCCCGCACCAACACCTACTGCTGTTTGACCAGGAGCATGTGGTTGTGGAATAGCCGCGATTGCGTTTGAACCTGCAATACCAGCACGAGCTTCACGACGGTTATCATGCAACTCTTTACGCAGTTCAGCATTATCACCTTGAAGACCATTCACCAACTTACGAAGTTCATTGATTTGACCATCTTGAGCTTCATTCCAAGTGGTGTGTTGGCTGATGGTATTGTTGATGTTTTGGATCGCTTGAGTGTTAGTAGAGATGTGGTTAGCATTAATAGCAATATTACCTGCATTAGTTGCCACACCATCTTTCAAGGTTTCGATTGCTTTTGCATTATCGCCAACTTTATTGGCAACTGCATAGAGCTGAGAACCATTAACAGCATCAGTAGATTCTTTAGTGATTCGACCAGCCGCAACGTTAGTAATCGTGCGTTCATTACCTTCTTTACCCACAGAAACGGTAGCTACTGGTTTATGGCCTTTGAAAACACCATAGGTAATACCGTTCACTTCGGAAGTAGCAGTACCTACTGCTTTTTCTGTGGTGGAGAAAGAGCCAATCGCAACATCATGATCGTTAGTTGCTTTCGCGTTCACACCAAATGAAGTAGTGAAACGACCAACAGAAGTAGCACCAGAACCAATAGCTGTAGATTGATCACCTTCAGCACGGCTGGATTGACCAATCGCTGTTGATTGGCCACCCAATGCATTAGCATGGAGACCCATTGCTACACCACTGTTTTGTTTAGCATATGCATGTGCGCCTACGGCTGTGGAACCGATACCTTCGGTACGAGTACCTTTACCGATTGCTGTAGATGATTGGCCGATGGCGGATGCTTCAGAACCAACTGCAGTATTCATTGATTCCAATGCTTTAGCGTGGTGGCCGATCGCAACAGACATGTCACCTTTTACTTCGGAGCGTTGACCACCCACTACGCTGTCTTTACCATTGACAGTATTGTGAATACCGAATGCAGTGTTTGACAGACCGTTGTTTGTCAAGTCAGTACCAATACTGGTATTACCTGAACCACTTACAGTTATCTTATCACCATGTACTACTTGATAAGTGCCTACAACGGTATTGTCAGCATAAGCGGTAGAAGCCGCAGCAGCAATAGCGATCGCAATGATAGATTTTTTCATGTTTATTTCCTTTATAGTTAAAAAAAGAAGAAGGTACTGCGTTAAGAAAAAGATTGATTCGTCCCATAAAGGGAAGTGGAACGATGTCTCATAACCACCATTCCACTTAAATGATATAGATTTGAAATAAAATAAAATTCTAAATTCCTAAATGGTGTATTTACCATCTCGGAACTTTACCTCTTCATTATTAATAGTGCTGGTATCTTTTTTATATCTAGGTGCAAAGTTCTTTGGTTTACGTGGTTTAATCACACCATGATAAAACTTTGTTTGCCCTCCAAATACCTTATTATAAGAAATAACAAAAACACCAATTACAAAGATAAAGAAATTCTTAACCAGTTTAAATCTGGTAATCAAACAGAAAAAGAAAAAGCTTGCAAAAATAATTTGTAACATATCTACTTTCCTTTCAAAATAGATTAATAGGATTACCTTACGCTTAGGTAAAGCCACTGTAATAGTATATGTTTAAATTATTCTTAAATAAGCATTAACATAAATTAGATTACTCTACTCTGGATATCCAGAGTAGAGTAGATCTTATTCAGCTGTTAGTTGTAAAAAGGCATTCTCAGTATACACCCAGGGTTTAGTATCTTCATCTGTAATAAAGATATACTCACTTGGGAATACTTCTAAGTCTCCCTCTACAGTATCGACAAATATACTCTTTCTTAAATTGCATAAAGTATACTTTACTTTATTCTCTTCTAACCATTTCGCTGTTTGATTAGTATCGTTGAATTGAATGTAAGAAAGAATATTCATTTTAGTTTTTACCTGTAAATTTTTTAAAGAAACCAATAGAAGTAGCCAACATGACTTTTTCGCCAGTATTTACTTTATCAGAATTAAATTTCCATCCTAAACGGACACGGAAACAATGACTCTTCAAGAATGGATATCGATAGATTAAATAGTATTCGAAGATACCATTATCATCTACTTGGAAAAGATAACCTGCTTCTCTCTGGTCAGAAGTATTAGGATTGCCTTTAACACGAATAGGGCCTGTTAAGTGGGTACCACAAACATCGTAATCAAAAGTATATCCTTTATTTCGACAAATCCAAAATACTCGTCTCTTATAAACAGACCAGTAATCTTCTTTAGGATGTCTTTCTAAATGGCCTTCATCACCATCAATAGGATTATCATGAGTTAAAAACCAATTAAAGATTTTAGGAATCTTTCCTTTGGTATTATCACGCATGGAAAACCAAACAATAAGAGGTGACAAAATAACAGCCAGTAAGTTAATTATCATGGAAGCAATAAACATAAAAAAGTAAACGACCATTACTACAGCTAATCTTTGTCTATACAATTCTTTCATCTTGATATTTTCTTAAATACTTAAATAAATGTTACATCTTGAACATATTCCGTAACCGTTTCTGATTCTGGATCTTGTTCGTAGAATGTAATTTCTGGAGGAATGGTATCCAGCATGGTTTTCTGAGGAATCACTTGGACTTCTTTTCCTTTTAATAACTCAGGATGTTTAGTCAAAAATGTTTTCAGTTTATCGTAAATAGCTTTACGAGCATTAAAACCATGAGCATCACCTACACGAATGGTTTTTCGACCAATGTTGACTTTATCACAACATCCGTCAAAATCACTCTTATCAGCAAATGCATTAACACCATTAGTGTTCCAAAACCAAAATGCCGAAGCCGTACCTAAGTCTTTTTCTAAAAGTAGGTGTGGTGAAGTAGAAGCTAGCATTCCACGAGAACGGAAGAAGTTCTCGTAATTGGATTTACCCGTAATTTGGATAGGACCTTTACCGGCATAATTCCAACCATCGCCTGTATGTTCAGGACCATTACCCATACGACCTGCATAACAATGGTTAGCAATAGCCTGTGGATTCTTAGCAATGGATAATGCTTTTTGATTAGGTTTACCACTTGCATCCGCATAACGCTTAGGCCATGTACGAGCCAAACCTAAAGCAGAATAGTTTAAGTTTTCTTTCAATACACGTAAGTGATTCGACTCAATCATCACATTGGCAATAAAAGCAGCGACACGACTAGGTGTATTAATTTTATATTCGTCAGCATATTTAGCAAAATAACTAGACCATTCAGTAGCGGTAGTAATAGAACAACCAGCGGCTGACAGTATTTGTTTCCAGTTTTCAGCTTTCATTTATTATCCTTTTATAGTAAAAGATAAAATAAAAAATGTAAATACTACTCTCTACCTATTAAGGGTAGAGAGTAGCAGATTCTCATAGCTTAGTTATAGAAGTAGTTCATCAGGCGAGTTTTAGCACCTTCTGAGAAACCATACTCTAAAGCTTTAGCAATGTCAATAGTAGTATTCAATTCTTTTTGACGAGTCATTGGATCTTTCAGACTGGTCAAAAGATTCATCAAGTTAGCATAGCAACGAATAGAGACTGGATCCAATGCTAAGTTTTCTTGGAAACGAGACAGATTCAGAAGACCCAATACTTCTGGTTCTTCACACATCAGTTGCAACAAGAAGTCCATAGAGTAACGGAATGATACAGAATCCGTTTTGGTAATGATGTCCATGATATTGTTAAAGATCTCTACTTGCATAGCAGGACCTTCATTTACCACGAAGTTCTTATCAGCCATCAAAGTGAGGATATGACCTTTAAACTGTTTCATCTTAGCCACATATTCGATAATACCCAGAAGAGACATTTGTGCAGTAACAGATACTTTACTCAGTACTTCATCTTGAGACAAGCGATCGTATGTTTCGTTGTAGGTACGATTCTGATCAATGTCTTCCAGATCACGTTCACCATCTTGTTGAGATTCCACAATATATTCCGGAACAATAACCTCATCACCTTCAGGCATATCGTACAAAGCAGGTTCCAGGTAATCAGGATCGTTAGGATCAGTAACTTCAGGGTCGGTATCCAAGCGATCTTTACGAGCAGCTTCTTCTTTCTCTTTTTCTTCTTGCTCTTTACGAGCAGCTTCTTCCTCTTCTTGACGAAGAGCCTCTTCTTCTTCCAATTGTCGTTGACGACGAACAGACATGTGATTACGATCTTGGTTTTGTGATTGATACATTTGTTGACGTTTATTAGCCATTATAAGGATCCTTATTTAAAAGTGTTTACATAAATACTAAAAAAGAAGTTTGCGCTTAACTTCATAAATCTAACCAAAAAAAGAATACCCTACCGAAATAGAGTATTCTTTTTATCATTAATCTCTTACCAAACTTTTAATAAGTTCAGTAATAAGAATAGTCATTACTGGAATGACTACAAACCAGATTGATGCTTGACCAATAGCCTTGGTCAAAGAAACATCGGTATAATATAATGCCGCCATAAGCGGTACTGTAATAATAGAAGATAACAGTGTCATCGCTGAGGCTGTTAGTAATACTTCTGAAATTTTCATTTTTTAATTCCTTATACAAAGATTGATTAAAGTGTTTCAGTAGATTTCTCTACTAGGTTCACTTAAATAGTATATATTTGAAATAATCTAGAATACGATTTCCTTAAGTGATGGATTATAAGGAACTAGATCAGACATGCTTGTATCTAATTCTAAATTAGATAAGTTATTATTACCAATAACTCCATCTAAGTGAATACTACGTACTATATCTAAAGGTAATTGTAATCTGTTCTTAAAGGTAAATACTAACAAATTATCTAAGTAATAAACCTTAGTACTACTGTATTTTAACCTAACATACATCCTACCATCTTTATCTATTATCTTTCTAACTTCATCAACTCTACCATTGTTATAATGTCTTCTTATAGTTCCTAATTCACTAATAGAATAATGGGTATTATATCTAGAATCAGGTATAGTGTAAAATACTTCCATTTATAAACTCCTTTCATGTATCTTTAATTAAATACAATATCCATTTAAATAATATCTATTTATAATTTAATTAAATCTACTTCGGGCTTGACGCCCCTCTAACACTTTGGGATTTTGTTACCTAAATACTAATAATGTATTATTGTTATCTAAATCAGTAAAGTAAGTAATTAAGGTAATAAAAGTATTTCTTTCCTAATAATACTAATAATGGATTTTACAAATCCTAATAAGTTCTTTAACAAATCCTAATCATTATTCCTTTCACTCACCCAGCGGTAGCGTTTATGGGTGAAAGGAATAATGTATCTAATACTAATAATACTATTTCTTTTATACTAATAATAAATTAAATCTTATTATATAAAAAATAATTGTTATTATACAAAATAAATCTATTTATTATCTAAAATACTAGTATTTAGGGATATTTCTTATAATACTTTTATTTTTCTAATAATAACAGTAAAGTAAAATAGATTAAATAAAGTAAGAATAAATAGAATAGTAATAGTTAATAAACTATAGTAAATACGTAGCTACAAAAGCAAATATAGCCGTATTGTAATGTTTATAATGTTTTGTT
>ERZ773028.6-NODE-6-length-213164-cov-26.680591_pt1 | contig 213164 bp, 165 predicted proteins | sample MGYA00511123_ERZ773028 | MGnify/ENA primary metagenome ERZ773028 (study PRJEB29015, sample SAMEA2738134) | human oral metagenome | biome: human oral; feature: human-associated habitat; material: saliva | place: China | collected 2206 ... | reverse complement strand
AGGCACGCAACGGCGCCCACTGGGTTGCCGGCGCCCTGGGTACCTCAGACGGAACCGACCCGCTCGCCGGGCTGAACCCCGCCGACTACGTGCAGGACAGCCATGAGCAGGACGGCCACGTGCCGGAGAGTGCGGAAGCCACCGCCGGCGTGTATACGGTCGAGGACATCTTCACCGAGCTGCGCCGCCCCGGCCTGGACCCGCGCGGTAGCTTCCGCACCGCCCGCTTCTCCGAGTCCGTCTCGCACTTCGAGGACGTGCGCCCCGGCATGGTGCTCGAAGGTGCCGTCTCGAACGTGGCGGCATTCGGCGCGTTCGTGGATATTGGCGTGCATCAGGACGGCCTCGTACACATCTCGCAGATGAGCCGCGGCTACGTGGCGAACCCGCACGACATTGTGCGCAGCGGCGACATCGTGCAGGTGCGCGTGGTGGAGGTTGACCCGGCTCGCCGACGCATCTCCCTCTCCCTGCTGGTGGAGGACGAGAGCTAGCGGGGGAGAGCGCGAGCGCTCGCTGACCTGTTGAGCAATCCAAGAATGAGCGTTCGCTAAAAATTCAGCTTCCGCAAGAGCGCACAAAAGCCCCGACAAGCACCATCCGTGCCTGTCGGGGCTTTATGTAGGTTCGATTCGAGCTATATGCCCGAGCTACACCTTAGAAGTCGATGTTCGCCGGGTCAGCGCCAATACGACCCTCGGGGGTGGAAAGCGCATCCACAGCCGCGATGTCCTCGGCGGTCAGCTTCACGTTCACCGACGCCAGGTTCTCCTCAATGCGGGAGGGGGTCACAGACTTCGGGATAGCCACGGTGCCCTTAGCCAGGTGCCACGCCAGCACAACCTGCGCGGGGGTTGCGCCGTGGCGCTCCGCAATCTCAGCCAGTACGGGGTTCTGCAGCAGGTCGCTACCGTTGCCCAGCGGGCTCCACGCCTGAGTCGCGATGCCGTACTCGGCGTGAACGGCGCGCAGCGCCTCCTGCGAGAAATAGGGGTGCAGCTCAATCTGGTGGATGACCGGAACCACGCCGGTCTCCTCGATAATCTCGCGCAGCTGCTCCTCGGGGAAGTTCGAAACACCAATCGAACGGACCTTACCCTGCTTCTGCAGCTCAATCAGCGCACGCCAGGAATCCAGGTACAGGCCCTGCTGCGGCTTAGCCCAGTGAATCAGGTACAGGTCAACGTAGTCGGTGCCCAGCTTCTCCAGGGAGGCATTGAACGCCTCGAAGGCGCTCTCGTAGCCCTGGTCGGAGTTCCACAGCTTGGTGGTGAGGAAGATGTCCTCACGAGCCACGCCGGAGTTAGCGATAGCGCGGCCTACGCCCGCCTCGTTGCCGTAAATAGCGGCGGTGTCGATGTGGCGGTAGCCGATCTCCAGGGCGGCGGCCACGACCTTCTCTGCGACTTCGTCCTCAACCTGCCACACGCCGTAGCCCAGCTGCGGAATGGTTCGGCCGTCGTTGAACTTTACGTTGGGTACGTTGTAGCTCATGATGCTCCTTTGGAATCTATGGGGAGGCGGCGCCTCCGTAAGTAGTCCTTCAAGGCTACGCCTCAGAGCCCCCGTTGAGAAGAGCCGGGCCAGAATCGGGGGTGAATCTAGCCTGAGGCGTAACCAAATGACGAAAAATGACGGGTGCCAGACATCCCAGCAGACTCGAAGGCGGCTATCGCTCGGGCTCGAGGGCGGCTATCGCTCGACAGCCGGCGCAAACAGCTCACGCACATCCTCAGCCGTCACCGCCGCGGAGGCGAACTCGCCCTCACCTACCACCGCATCGAAGAGCGCGGCCTTCGACTCCTTGAGCTGCATGACCTTCTCCTCAATCGTGCCCTCGGCAACCAGGCGGTAGACGTGCACCTCCTTGTCCTGACCGATGCGGTGAATACGGTCCACCGCCTGCTGCTCGGCGGCGGGGTTCCACCACGGATCCATGATGAACACGTGATCCGCCTCGGTCAGGTTCAGACCGAAACCGCCAGCCTTGAGCGAAATGAGGAACACCGGCTCCTGACCGCTCGTGAACGCCTCGATGACCTCGGCGCGGTTGCGGGTCGAACCGTCCAGGTATAGGTGGCCGATGCCCTCCTCCGCCAGGCGCGCCGAAATGCTCTTGAGGTAGCCGGTGAACTGGCTGAACACCAGCACGCGGTGGCCCTTCTCGAGCAGGTCGGGTAGTTGCTGAACCAGGTAGTCGCGCTTGACCGACGACACCCCGGCGTAGGCTTCCGGATCAATCAGCGCGGCATCAAGCGCCAGGCGGCGCAGCAGGGTCAGCGACTGGAAGATCGTGAACCGGTTCTTATCCATATCCTCCAGCAGACCCAGCACCTTCTGGCGTTCACGCTGCAGGTGCGTGTCATAGATGCGGCGGTGACCGGGAGCCAGCGGCAGGTTCACGCGCGTATCGTTCTTCGCCGGAAGCTCCGCCGCCACCAGCTCCTTGGTGCGGCGCAGCATGAGCGGGCGGATGCGCCGGCGCAGACGAGCAGCCGTCGCCGCGGCGTGCGCCGGGTCCTCGCCGGACTCCGCCGGGCGAGCGTACAGGTCACGGAATGCACGGGCGGAGGGGAACAGGCCGTCCGCCACAATTGCCAGCAGCGCCCACAGCTCCATGAGGTTGTTCTCAATGGGCGTGCCGGTCATCGCAATCTTGGTGCGGGCGGGCATCGCGCGGGCGATGGACCAGGCGCGGGTGCCGGTGTTTTTGACGAATTGCGCCTCGTCCAGCAGGAGCGCACCCCAGCCTTCGGGGGCGGACTGCTCGCCCGTGAATTCGTCAACGGTGCACCCCAGCGTGCGGGCGTAGCCGGTGTATGCGTCCTCATCCATGCGCAGTAGTGTGTAGCTGGTCAGCACCAGGTGAGTCCCGGCAACCCGCTCAGCCAGCGGGGTCTTACCGGCGGTGGTTTCGGTGATGGTCACGACCTTAGCCTCGGGCAGGAAGCGTTCCGCCTCCGCCGCCCAGTTGGCGATGACGGAGGTCGGGGCAACCACGAGGAAGGGCGTGAACGGCTCGATGCTCTCACCGCGCTCGGCGGCACGTTCGGAGGCGGCACGATGCTCCTCGATCGCGTGGGCGAGCAGGGCGAGAGCCTGCACGGTCTTACCCAGACCCATATCGTCGGCGAGGATGCCGCCCATGCGGTGCTCGTACAGGAAGGTGAGCCAGCGGTAACCCTCCACCTGGTAGGGGCGTAGGGTCGCCTGCAGACCGGCGGGTACCGGGCGCTGAGCGATAACCTGCCGGGAGGTCTTCTGAGGTTCGGGGGAATCCTGAGCGCCCTTATCGAGTGCTTTTTCAATGCCCTTTTCGGAGTTCTCTTCGGCGCTCTTGTCGGCATCCTCCAGACCCTCAACCAGCTCCAGCAGTGAACGCACCTGAGCATCCCACCGCGCGGTCGTATGTACGCTCGCCGCCAGCGACTCCAGCTCAGAGAACAGCCCCGCCTGGTGACGGTTAATGCGCAGCTCACCGCCCGCATCGTCGAGTTCGCGAGCCTCCGCGATGAGGGTGCGCAGGGTCTTAAACTCGGGTCGACGCAGCGAGAAGTAGGTGCCGTTACCGAGCAGAATACGGTCCGCACCACGGTCGAGCGCCTCAAAAATCTGAGCGAACGGAACGGTCCAATTATTGACCTTCACGGCAATGCCCAGACCAAACCAGTCACGAGAATTACCCTCGCTCACGGTGATTTCAATGAGTGCGTCGGTTGCCTCCACGAACTGTGGCGGGGTGCCGTTAAAACGCACCTGAACAGCGGAAACACGGCGAAGCTTCGGCAGAATCGCGCTGAGCAACTCACGGGTCTCCCAGCCTTCGATGCGGCGTTCCTCCAGCCCGGAAAGCGCCGGGTGGGCGGCAAGAATGGCGCGCACCGAACGCAGTACGCGCGCCTCAAAACGCTCATCACGAATCTCGCCGCCCTCTTCACCGGGGTAGCCGAAAACGGGCAGGGACTGTACATCGGAGCCCGCCACAGGATTCTGTGTGCTCGCCTCCTCTGCGCTGTCCTCCGCGAAGGGGTTCAGCGGGTACTCCCAATGCCAGCTCAGCTGCGCGTCGTGGCGTACCTGCTCGTCAAAGCTGATGTCAAGCACCAGATGCGGCGGCTTCACGCGCGGCAGCGCCAGCGCCGGATCGGGGGTCAGCGAGGGAATGGAGCGGCTGAGCGCGGGCAGGTACTCCTTCTGGAACGTGGCGCGTTCCGCGGCGGGAATCCGCACGGTTCCGGCGCTAATCAGCGATTCGGAGGCGGCGTCGAGCGGCTCGACCAGGGGGATGAGCGCCAGCTCCACGCCCTCGGGCAGTTCGGGTACGGCGGGGGAGTAGCGCACCCGCTCACCCTGCGCCGGGTTGATGGTCGGGGCAGAAGGCTCAGCAGATACCTCCCGCGCGTCCTTTTGCACGAAGGACTCGCGACCCACTTCATCCAGTGCGCCGGGGCGCGCGGTCTTCCAGTGCACCGCCTTTGCCGCATGCTCGTACTCCTGCTGGGCGAGCCCGCCCAGGGCAAAGAAGCCGGTACGCGGGGTGCCGATGGGGTGGCAGTGCGCGGCGGGTAGCCAGAGCTGGCGCAGTAGTTCGCCTTCGCGTCCTTCCCAGCTGAGCGCGGCTTGAAGCTGCAGACCGGCGCCTTCCGCGGGCTTCTCAGCGCTGGCGTGCAGGCGCACCTGCGCGGGGCTCAGCACGGCGTAGTTTACCTCGCGACCGTTAATCAGCAGGGGCAGGCCAATATCCTCCGCGCGGGCGAGTACGTCCCAGAGCAGAGTGGAGGCAGAAGCGCTAATCGAGATCCAGTCGCGGTGCGAGGAGTACATGTTCTGCCAGGGGCGGGCGATCGAGTAGAGTTCGGCGAAGAATCGTTCATGTTCGGGGTAGATTTCGTGCCGCCCGACGGGCCCGCCCACGCTGGAAGCGAAGGTTTCCCAGCTGAGTCCGCCCTTGATCCAGCGCCCGGTTTTGGACGCCATGAGCGGGCGGGCGAGCAGGTTAATGCTGGGGGTCGCGCCGGGCATATTGCGGCCGCGCGCGTAGGAACCGGAGACGCTCAGCGAGAAATCCAGGGCACCGCTCACGCGCATCGAATCAATGCCCGCAAGGTCCTGACGTGCGGAAAGAACGGAGGAGAGGTCGCGCCGCCATGCCGAGATTTTGGTGGCGGATGCCTCTGCCTGCAGGCTCGGGGAGGCGCCTAGCTCGTTGAGTGCAAAGCTTCCCTGGGGGTTTTCGGGCTCGGCAGTTGCTGCATCGGGCGCGGGCAGTTTCGCCGCGGTGGTGAGTGCACCGGAGGCGCGCAGCGCCGCGAGCGGGTCGGCGGATTTCTTCGCCTCCGCAACGTCCGTGCTCTTTGAATCTGCTGATCCCTTTGCGTCTGTCGCACCCTTTGCAGCGGTAGCCTTCGTTACGGCACCGGGCACGCCGACCGGTCCGGGGTGTTCGCTGAGTGCCTTTTTCGCTACGGAGGCGCGGTCGAGCGCGGTGAGCATGAGCGCTACGGCGTGCTTGCAGTCGGTGAGCACGGGGCAGGTGCAGCGGGCGGTGAAGGTTGCGGAGCCGCTGACGGCGGGGAAGAAGCGAATGGTCACTTCGTAGGGGATGATGGTGCTTCCGTTGACGAGCCCGGTGAGGGTTCGCTCGTCTTCGTCGTAGCTGTAGCGGATGACTTCGCGGTTGCGCTGGTAGGCGACACCGCGCTGGTAGGTGCGGTGCCCGGCCTGGCGAATGATCTGCGGTACGGTGACGGGAATTTCGGGGAAGGGGTTGTTGGCGCTCACCAGCTCATTATCGCGTATTGTGCGGGTTTGCGCCTTGTCGTCGGTCATTGTCGGGTGGGTGTACGGGATGTGTTTTTGATGCATAAAAACACCTATATTCACATAAGATATTCCGCACCGTATCAAAAATTCCCGCCACTAAAAACGTTTTCACAAGCCAAAACTCTAATAATCTAAATCTCTTTCAAAAAACGCTTTACTTAACTTGAGAAAATGCTGTAAGCTAAACCCAGCTTCAAGAGTTTCGACTGATAAGCTCCGACTATGGTCGAACGCCAACCCCATGTTCACGGGTGGCTCGGATGACGAAGCGGTTTGTATTCACCACCGGAATAACCGGTGGTAATTGGTACAGACAAGAGCAACGCGAAAGGATCGCGCCACTCACGGCGCAGGTTGTCACATGTACAACGGCTCTGCAACCAAAGCAGCAATCTCTCTGAACCCCTCCCGCTCCTACCAGGAAAGCCTGCGTGCCGCAGCTGTCCCCGCGCGAGGCGGATACACCGCAGTCAGCATTGACGACTACTCCCGCATTTCTTCTAAGCGCGACGAGTTCCTGAACTTCCTTCTTCTGCCCAACCCCGAGGGCATCCCCGCTATTGAGTACGCCGGTCTGCGCGTAGCGTAGCATTAGGGGTATGAATTTCTCCGGTATGCTCCTGGACTCCGACGTTCTTGCGGAGATCCGTAAGGCGGATCCAGACCCCGCCGTGGTCGCTTTTCTGCGCCGCCGCTCGTTCCGACACATGTACATTTCTGTGCTGAGTATTGGTGAGCTGAAGGGTCTGTACCCCTACCCGGAAACTGACCGCTGGATTACCGAACTTCTTGAGCGCTTTGGCGACCACGTTATTAATGTGGATGCGCGCGTGAGCCTCGAGTGGGCTGGTCGCCAGGCGCCGCTCGGTGCGCATGCTGTGGGTCGTGATGATGCCGGTCCGCTGCCTACCGCCGCCCTGGAGGGTCTGATGGCGGCGAGCGCGAGCGCCTATGATTTGGAGCTGATTTCTTCTAAGGCGCAGGTGTACCGCGCCTGGGGTGTTGAAGCTTCCAACCCCTGGACTGAGCAGTAAAACTTCGCCTGATACGCGCCCTCGCGTGCGTGTCTGTATGAATACCTGTGTGAATAGTTGTGAGAACCCGCTTTCGAGTGTTAATCGGAGGCGGGTTTCGTCGTTAATTCGTGGCATGATTGAAGGACGATGAAAAGCACCTCACCTATCTCTCGTTATTCCATGCCCATGCCTCTGTGGCTTCAGGGTGTTGTTGAGCTAATTGTTACTGCCCTGTTCTCTGCGCTTGCTGTGTTTGCGGCGATGTCTGCCGTGTGGGCAACCAAGGGTTTTGGCGACATGGAGTTCTCCTCCGTGGCCGCCATGTCGGCGCACCTGTGGCTTCTGATTCACGGTGTTCCGCTGGATCTTGCGGCTGCTTTTGGTGCTTCTGCCGGCACGATGACGCTGGTGCCGCTGGGTTTGAGTATTCTGCCTCTGCTGCTCTGTTACCGTTCGGGTCGTCGCCTGGCGCGCGCCTCGTATGAGGGTGAGTTTTTGATTCCGGTGCTGTCCGGTTCGGTGACTTACGCGCTGATTAGTTCGGCGATGTACGGTTGGGCGAGCCCGCATCCGCAGCCTCTTCAGGCGTTGAATGCTGCCCTGGTGCCTTTGGGTATTGTGGTGGCTGGTCTGATGTGGGGTGGCTACCGTGAGGCGCGTTCGCTCTCGCGCATGGTGGGTGTTGATACTGCGGAGCAGATTTCGCAGATGAGTCAGTATTCGCGTTGGGCGGGTTCGTACGCTTGGGCTGTGGTGCGTGCTGCGGTGGTTGCTTTTGTGGCGCTGGTTGGTCTGGGTGCGGTGCTTTTGGGCATCGGTATTTTGGCGGGCTGGTCGCAGATTGTTGCCACCTACCAGGAGCTGCATGCGGGTGCTGTGGGTGATACTGCGGTGACTCTGTTGCAGCTGGGTTTCTTGCCGAATTTGGTGATTTATGCGATTGCGTGGTCGACCGGTGCCGGTTTCTCCTTTGGTGCGGGTACCTCGGTTGGTTTGACCAGTAGCGATGTTGGTACTTTGCCGATGCTTCCGATTCTGGGTGCTGTGCCCGAGTCGATGGGCACGTTCGGCCTGGTGGGTCTGCTGGTGCCGCTGGGTGCCGGTGCGATTGCTGGCTGGTGGTTCTTGCGTGAGGGTGAGGATCACCTGGATGAGTGGGTTGCCCTGAAGGTTCCGTTCCGCCCGCTGTCTGCGCTGATTTCTGCGGTGGTGCTGGGCGTGATGACCGGTATTATGACGTCGTTTGGTGCCCTGTGGCTGGGCTGGATTTCGTATGGTTCTCTGGGTATTGGTCGTTTTACGGAGGTTGGTGCTGAGCCGCTGACTTTTGCTGCGCATACCGCGTTGACGGTGGGTGCCGGCGTGACTTTTGGTATGTTGCTGAGCCGCGCCCTGGTGCCGGATAGCAGCCGTGAGCTGCCTCGTTTTGCGGATGAGCGCCCGAACCTGGGTGAGCGTCTGATGAGTTTTACTGCCTCGACCCGTGAGCGTTTTGCGCAGGGCCGTGAGCGTTTTGCGGAGCGTCGTGAGGAGCGCGCGCAGGCGCGTGCGGAGCGTATGGAGCGTGAGGCTGAGGAAGCAGCCGCACGTGAAGCCGCCGAACGTGAGGCTGCAGAGCGTGAAGCTGAGGAAGCGGCACGCGCGCAGGATTCCGAGAACGTTGTTGAGGCCGAGCAGTCTGTAGCATCCGAGCAGTCTGTTGTATCTGAGGTAGCGACCGGTCACGTTCCGGTGCATCCGCAGGAGCCGGTGGTTGCCGTCCCCGTGGAGGCGACCGAACAGCTGGCGCAGCGTGCGGCGGCGGACGCTTTCGCCGAGATTATTGCAGAGCACGAAGAGGTGGCTGAAGAGCCCGCCTCCGAAGAGGCTACTGCCGAAGAGAGCCCCGCTGAGCAGTACGAGCCGATTGAGGCCGTTCAACAGGTCGATTACCTGCACTCCGCACCCGCGCACGATGAGGATTCTGCTGAGCCCGCATCCTATGACCCCGCCCTGTACGCTCATGACCCCTCCGAGGAGGAGACTCGCGAACTGATTCAGGAGCCCGTCTACGAGACTGCCGAACCTGTGGCTACTGAGCGTGAGAACGCTGTTGAAGAGCCCGCGGAGCAGGCGCCGCGTTCGAAGGGCCGCGCGAGCCGCATTATGGCGTACTTCGGCTTTGGTCTTGAGCAGCCCGCCGCAGCGCAGGGTTCAGAGGCGGCAGAGAGCGCCCACGCTGAACCCGCCCCGCAGGATTCCGCTCAGGACCGCGCGCTTGAGCGTGCGCAGAAGCGCGAGGCGAAGAAGGCGGCCAAGGCGGCACGCAAGAAGCAGAAGAACGACCTAGAACGTGATTTTGCGGATCGTGAGCTGGATGTCCTCTCTGCCGATCAGGCGATGAGCCGCATCTTTGAGGTTCGTAGCCAGACCGGCATCCTTCCGCTGGTGACCGATGAGGCGTCTACCGTGGAGCTGCCCCCGCTGGATGTCAGCTCCTCGAAGTCCCAGGGCTCTAATGCGCAGGGTTCTAACGCCCGCAAGAAGAACTAGCGCGCAGAACCCCTAACGAGCTGCGGAAGAGCTAGAGCTGGACGTGCCGGTGAGCTTGTCCATCGTGCCCTGGAACTTCTGGTCGCAGGTGTACATATCGGTCTGAGTCAGCGCGGCGGCGCGGCACTCACGGTACTCCTGCGCGCCGGGCATGAGGGCAAGACCGATCCCGCCAAGTAGGGTCATCGCGCCGTAGATGATGCTGACGCCCGCGGCAATGTAGAAGAACCAGGGGCCGCGGTAGACGGCGGTGCGCACGATCGCAATGATGCTCAGGGTAATGCCGGCGAGCGCGAAGATGAAGAGCGCTAAGAAAAGCGGCATCGTGGAGAGCACGAAGGAAGACGCCGCAAAAATCACCAGTGCGGCAGCAATCAGCATGAGCGAGGTGCGAATATTCGCTTTCTGCTGTTCGATGGGGTCGATGGGCTTGCGCGGCTTCTTGCCCTGAGGTGCCCGATGCGGCGGCATCATGTTCTGAGGTGCCTGCTGCGGCGTTCGCGGCGGAACCTGCTGGTTCTGGGATGCCTGGTTCTGCGGGGCATTGTTCGGAGTGTTCTGCGGGGGAGTAGACATACCTATAAGGGTACCGTCCCGTGCGCCCGCGACCTATTGAGTATGCGGCCTATTGAGTTCGCGACCTGTTGAGTTTGCGTCCAGTAAACCCCGGTGAACCTCCAAGAACCCCCATGAACTCCAGTGAACCCCGGTGAGGATTTGTCCCGCCGGGGTTTCTTTGTGCTCACCTTTGGGCTTTGGGTATGTTGTGAACCTCTTACCCCTTTGGATAAGGGTGTGAGATGGGTTATGCTAGTCGGGTGCGAATTGTGGTTATGGTATCCGGCTCCGGAACGAATCTTCAGTCCATCCTCGACGCTGTAGCAGCGGGCGAGCTTCCCCTCGACATTGCGGCAGTGGGCGCCGACAAGCCCTGTCTGGGTATTGAACGTGCCCAGGCGGCGGGTGTACCCACCTTCCTGGTGCAGCCCGGCGACTACGCCGACCGCCCCTCCTGGAACCGCGCGCTGGAAGAAAAGATCGCTTCCTACGACCCCGATTACATTGTGTTCGCCGGCTTCATGCGCATTGTTGACGCGCAGCTGGTTGAGCGTTTCAGCAACCGCATTATTAACACCCACCCCGCCCTGCTGCCCTCCTTCCCGGGTGCGCACGGCGTGCGTGACGCCCTGGCGCACGGTGTGAAGATTACCGGCCTGACCGTCCACTTTGTGGATGCGGGCGTTGACACCGGCCCCATCCTCGCCCAGGCGGCAGTGCCCGTTCTGGACGACGATACCGAAGAGACCCTGCACGAACGCATTAAGGTGCAGGAGCGCCGCCTGCTTGTGCAGACCATTGCGTCTCTCGCTGAATCTCACGGCGCTGCATCTGGCAGCTAATTCCGCCCACTAAATTTTCGCGGCGGAATGAGCCGAGCTCAACCCCCGCCGCCCACACACGTTCCGTTGTGCCCATTTGACGCGCTCACCTTAGCGTCACGCACAGCGGCGGGGAATACCCCCACACATATCCTGTCTATCCGGGCAGGCTACGTCCATCCACCAGCTGTGCCGTCGAGAACCGGCGTGCACGTCTAAAGCATCGGAGTATTTGTGTCTCTCATTGAGCTCGATCGCGTGCCCCTGCGCCGCGCCCTCATTTCCGTCTACGACAAGACCGGTCTGGAGGAGTTCGCCCGCGGCCTGCACGAGGCTGGCGTCGCGCTGGTCTCCACCGGCTCTACCGCATCCACCATCGCGGCAGCAGGCGTACCCGTCACCGAGGTCACCGAAGTGACCGGTTTCCCCGAGTGCCTCGAAGGCCGCGTGAAGACCCTGCACCCGCGCATCCACGCTGGTATTCTGGCTGACCGCCGCAAGCAGGAGCACATCGACACCCTTGAAGAGCTGGACGTTGAGGCGTTCGACCTGGTGGTTGTGAACCTGTACCCCTTCGTTGAGACCGTTGCCTCCGGTGCCGATCAGGACGCCATCATCGAGAAGATCGATATTGGTGGCCCCTCCATGGTTCGCGCTGCTGCGAAGAACCACGACGCCGTCGCTATTGTTGTAGACCCTGCCGACTACGCGCGCACCGTTGAGGCCGCTAAGAACGGTGGCTTCTCCCTGGACGAGCGCCGCCGCCTTGCTGCTGGCGCATTCGCCCACACCGCTGCGTACGATACCGCTGTGGCTACCTGGACCGCATCCCAGTTCCTGCAGGATGAGGATGCTAACTTCTGGCCCCCGTACGCTGGCCTGGGCTTTGAGCGCAGCGAGACCCTGCGTTACGGCGAGAACCCGCACCAGCGTGCCGCCCTGTACGTTGACCCCGCCGCTGCTCCCGGTATTGCTCAGGCGGAGCAGGTGCACGGTAAGGCGATGAGCTACAACAACTACGTTGATGCTGACGCCGCTCTGCGTGCCGCTTACGACTTCGACGAGCCGGCTGTTGCCGTTATCAAGCACAACAACCCCTGCGGTATTGCTGTGGCAACCCCCGGTGCCGCCGATCCGATTGCGGACGCTCACGCGAAGGCTCACGCCTGCGACCCGCTGTCCGCATACGGTGGCGTGATTGCCGCTAACCGCCCGGTGACCGCCGCTATGGCTCAGACCGTCAAGGGCATCTTCACCGAGGTGATTGTGGCCCCCGGCTACGAGCCCGAGGCCCTGGAGATTCTGCGCGAGAAGAAGAACCTGCGCCTGCTGGTTCTGCCCGAGGGCTTTAGCCGTGACGCCATCGAGTACCGCCCCATCTCCGGCGGCGCGCTCTTCCAGGAGGCCGACCGCCTGCAGGCTGAGGGTGACGACCCGAAGAACTGGACCCTGGTTGCCGGCGAGCCCGCCGACGAGGCCACCCTGCGCGACCTCGAATTCGCGTGGCGTGCACTGCGCTCGCCCAAGTCGAACGCCATTCTGCTGGCCGATAACGGCGCCGCAGTGGGCATCGGCATGGGCCAGGTGAACCGCGTGGACTCCTGCAAGCTGTCCGTTGAGCGTGCGAACACCCTCGGCGGCGAGGGTAACGAGCGTGCCCGCGGTGCGGTTGCCGCATCCGATGCGTTCTTCCCCTTCGCTGACGGCCTGCAGGTTCTGCTGGACGCCGGCGTGCGTGCCGTTGTGCACCCGGGCGGTTCGATCCGTGATGAGGAAGTTATCGAGGCCGCTAAGGCTGCCGGCGTGACCATGTACCTGACCGGTACCCGCCACTTCTTCCACTAAACATGTGTAACGGGTTCAGTACGCGCTGAGCTACCTGCTGTGAGCGGGGCATTTCCTGGTGAACCTTCTGGTGAACCTGGGATGCCCCGCTTTTTCGTGCTACCGACCTGAGGCAGCTGCGCATGGGGACATCCGTATTGTGGGCAGTCGTATTTATAGAATTTTTGCTCTATTTTGCGCCGGATTTGCGCACGAGGGCGCGTCAACGGCGACCAGGATGCGCACGGATTGGCTAAAAATTCGCTAGGATTAGGTTGTGCCTAAAGTCAGCGAAGAATACAAAAAGAACAGGCGTTCTCAGATCGTAGAGACCGCCCGCGAATGCTTCATCAAGCACGGTTATCAGAAGGCTTCGATGAGCGATATTATTGCGGCCACCGGCCTGTCTGCTGGAGCGATTTATAACCACTTCTCCTCTAAGGATGAGATCATCCTGGCGGCAGCCCGCATGGACATGGCGCCCTTCGACCGCATCCGCGCCGAACAGCCCTGGGACTACGTGTTCGGGTGCCTGAAGGTGCTGGACACTCCCAAGATTCGCCGTCACCTGCTCGTCACCTGGGGCGAGGCCGTGGCAATGCCGCAGCTGGCGACCGTGGTGTCTGAACAGCTGAGCTACCTGCGCGATCAGTCCCTGGAACGCTACCGCGCCTGGGGTGCCGCTGAGCTGGACTTCACCGAAGAGGAGCTTGAAGAGTGGCTGACCGTTATCGGTGCCGCGGTGCTGTCGGTGCTGACCGGTTACGTGGTGCAGACCCAGCTGGTGGCTGGCGGTAAGAAGGAGAGCGCTCGCGAGGCGTACCTGGAGTATGCTTCCGCTATCCTGCGTCAGGCGTAGGGTGTGTAGACCCGCTTAACTGTCGCCAATCAGCCTGCCGGGGTGTGTTGTATGCCCCTCGCTGGTGTCGCGCCGACGCCGTAAAAACTTCATCGTGATGCTTTGTAAAGCCCGTTTTCCTTCTCGAAGGAAAGCGGGCTTTGCGGTATTATGAGGTGTAGCTCATATTTTTTCATTCGGGGTTTTCAGCCGCAGACAGCGCCGCAGCCCCGATGATGAGCCGCCACAGATAATGCAAAAACACTCCCAGGAGCGTAATGTCCGAGCAGAAGATCCTCGAGATGCCCCTCGCCGACCTCGACCCCGAGGTTGCAGAAGCCATTGAGCTGGAGCGCAAACGCCAGCAGAACACCCTCGAGATGATTGCATCCGAGAACTTCGTCCCCCGTGCCGTCCTCGAAAGCCAGGGCTCGGTGCTGACCAACAAGTACGCTGAGGGATACCCCGGCCGCCGCTACTACGGTGGTTGTGAGTACGTCGACATCGTTGAGTCCCTCGCTATCTCCCGTGTGAAGGAGCTCTTCGGCGCTGAGCACGCGAACGTTCAGCCCCACTCCGGTGCGCAGGCGAACAACGCCGTCATGCACGCGCTGCTGACCCCCGGCGACACCATCATGGGTCTGTCCCTGGCACACGGTGGCCACCTGACTCACGGCATGAAGCTGAACGTCTCCGGCAAGCTGTACAACGTTGTCGCCTACAGCGTGGACGAGAACGGCTACGTTGACATGGAGCAGGTGCGTGAGCTGGCTCTGGCTGAGCGTCCCAAGTTGATTATTGCCGGCTGGTCCGCGTACCCCCGTCAGCTGGACTTCGCCGCGTTCCGCGCGATTGCTGACGAAATTGGCGCGTACCTGTGGGTGGACATGGCTCACTTCGCGGGCCTGGTGGCTGCGGGTCTGCACCCGAACCCCGTCCCGCACGCACACGTGGTCTCCTCCACCGTGCACAAGACCCTGGGCGGCCCCCGCTCGGGCTTCATCCTCTGCACCGAGGAACTGAAGAAGAAGATTGACTCCGCAGTGTTCCCCGGCCAGCAGGGCGGCCCGCTCATGCACGTGATTGCTGCGAAGGCTACCGCGTTCAAGGTTGCCGCATCTGACGCGTTCAAGGACCGTCAGAAGCGCACCGTTGAGGGCGCACAGATTCTCGCGAACCGCCTGCTGCAGCAGGACGTGAAGGACGCCGGCGTTTCCATCGCATCCGGCGGTACTGACGTTCACCTGGTGCTCGTTGACCTGCGCAACCACGCCCTCAACGGCAAGGAAGCAGAAGACCTGCTGCACGATGCCGGTATTACCGTCAACCGTAACGCCGTTCCGAACGACCCGCGCCCGCCGATGGTGACCTCCGGTCTGCGTATCGGTACCCCCGCTCTGGCGACCCGCGGCTTCGACGCCGAGGGCTTCACCGAGGTTGCAGACATTATCGCTTCCGTGTTGCTGCCGAACCCGGACATTGCCGCTCTGCGTGCCCGCGTTGAGGCACTGTGCGCCAAGTACCCCCTCTACCAGGGCAGCGAGAACTGGTAGACCCATGAATGACCCCGTTCGCTCAACATTCCCTGTGGGTGCTGAGCGGGCGGGGTTATTTCGCCCTCTTACTTTTTGCCGCTCTACCCGCTATACCCGTCGAGGGACGTAGCGGGGGAGTGGTACCTCTAGGGGCACACCCTAGAACCCAACACACAGACCGTCCGTTTCGGCGAACCCGCCGCAATCTATGGAAGGAAAAACAATGCCCCAGATTCTAGACGGTAACGCAACCGCCGCAGCCATCAAGGAAGAGCTGAAGGAACGCGTCGAGGCACTCAAGGCTAAGGGTATTACCCCCGGCCTGGGTACCGTGCTGGTCGGTGACGACCCCGCATCCCGCTCGTACGTGGGCGCTAAGCACCGCGACTGCGCAGAGATCGGTATTAACTCCATCCGTGTGGACCTGCCCGGTGACATCACTCAGGAAGAGCTCGACGCAGAGATTGACAAGCTGAACAACGACCCGGCGTGCACCAGCTACATTGTGCAGCTGCCCCTGCCCAAGCACCTGGACACCAACCGCGTGCTGGAGCGCATCGCCCCCGAGAAGGACGCTGACGGCCTGCACCCGACCAACCTCGGCAAGCTCGTGCTGAACGTTTCTGAGCCGCTGGACTCCCCGCTGCCCTGCACCCCCAACGGTGTCATTGAGCTGGTCAAGCGCCACGGCATCGACTGGAACGGTAAGAACGTTGTGGTGCTCGGCCGCGGCATTACCGTGGGCCGCCCGCTGGGTCTGCTGCTGACCCGCCGCGAGGTGAACGCGACCGCAACCCTGGCGCACACCGGTACCGAGAACCTGGACGAGGTGCTGCGCGAGGCTGACGTCATTGTTGCCGCTGTGGGGGTTCCGCACGTGCTGAAGGCTCACCAGGTCAAGGACGGCGCAATCCTGCTGGACGTTGGTGTTTCCCGTGCTGAGGACCCGGAGACCGGCAAGAAGAAGCTTTTCGGTGACGTCTCCCCGGAGGCTGCGCAGAAGGCGTCCTGGGTTTCCCCGAACCCCGGCGGTGTGGGCCCGATGACCCGCGCGGAGCTGCTGGTGAACGTGGTTGAGACTGCGGAGCGTCAGGCGGCGTAAGGCTCGCAACATCTCAGGGCTGATAACTCAAAAGGGCGGTGCCCCGGTAGAAACAATCTACCGGGGCACCGCCCTTCACACTGTCATCACAAGAAAAGGCAGATGCTAGAGAATCATCTCGTAGAAGTAGGCATCGGCAAGGTACAGGGTCTCTGCGTACTCTACGGGGCTACCTTCTTCGGTGTAGCCGGTCGCGCAGACCTTGAACGCCGCCTCGCCCACGGGCACCTGCTGGTTGAACGCCTCGGCGTCGGCGTCGGTGAAGAGCGCCGCGCTGGTGCGTACGCGGGCGTGCTTAATGGCGTTGGGGGTGTCGGCAAGCTGGTCTAGCGAGCTCATTGCACCAGACATCTCCGCCATCATGGCGTCCAGGATGCTACTTGCGGCGGCTTTCACAAAGTAGGAACGCTCAAAGCCAATGACTTCGTGGTCGGCAAGGCGCAGACGGCGCACGAACAGCACCTGCTCGCCCACCGGCACGGATAGGTGGGTGGAAATCTCTTCGGTGGCGTCCACCCAGCGGGTCGCAATCATGCGGGTGGAGCCCTCAAAACCGCGGCGGCGCATATCGTCAACGAAGGTGTCCACGCGCGGAATGTAGGTGGCGTCGGTGCGCTCGGCAACGTAGGTGCCGGAGCCCTGCACGTTGTAGAGCAGGCCGCGTTCAATCAGAACCTTCAGGGCGCTACGAACCGTCTGGCGGCTCACCCCAAAGTTCTGCTGAATCATGCGTTCGGTGGGCAACTTATCGCCGGGCTTGCCGGGAATAATGTAGCGCTGCTCAATGTAGTGGATGACCTGCTCGTACTTCGGGCCGGGAATCGGGGGTAGCTCGTAGCGGCTCTCAGCGTTGTGAGCGGTACTTTCGGATGCGGTGGTGCCCGCAGAATGTGAGGGGGCACCGTGGTCGGTGGTCTGTGAGGAGTGTGAATTCATCACCCAATAGTTTACCGTTCAGCCAGAGAAAAAACGCGCACGAGTGAAAATTTCTCTTCCCTCAAACTGGCATAATTAAGACTATGCATTTTTCTAACACCCCTGCACCGCGCCCGAGCGGTCTGCTTCGCGTGGCGAGCGTGAATGTGAACGGTATCCGAGCCGCCTACAAGAAGGATATGGCGGCGTGGTTGGCGAGCCGTGACATCGACATTCTCTGCCTGCAGGAGGTGCGCGCCCCCGACGCTATCGTGCGTGAGCTGCTGGACGAATCCCAGTGGCATATTCTGCACGCGGAGGCTGCCGCGAAGGGCCGTGCGGGCGTGCTGGTGGCGACTCGCCGCACCCCGAACTCAGCCGGTGAAGTTCTGGAGAACCAGCCGGTAGCGACCCGCTCGAATATTGGCGAAGAGTACTTTGACGATTCGGGCCGCTGGGTTGAGGCGGACTACGTTCTGCCCAACGGTAAGACCCTGACCGTGGTCAGCGCCTATGTTCACTCCGGAGAGGTCGGCACCCAGAAGCAGGACGATAAGTACCGCTTCCTGGAGCGCATGCTGGTGCGCATGCCTGAACTGGCGAAGCATTCGGACCACGTGCTCATCGTGGGCGATTTGAACGTGGGCCACACCGAGCTGGACATTAAGAACTGGAAGGCTAACCAGAAGCGTGCCGGCTTCCTGCCGGAGGAACGCGCCTACTTTGACCGCTTCTTCGGCGATATCGGCTACCGCGATGTGGCTCGTGAGCTGGCGGGTCAGGTGCCCGGCCCCTACACCTGGTGGTCTTACCGCGGTAAGGCGTTCGATAATGACGCAGGCTGGCGTATCGACTACCACATGGCGACCCCGGCGCTCGCCGAAAGCGCCGTGGAAGCGGTCGTGGACCGCGCGGCAAGCTACGATGAGCGTTTCAGCGATCACGCGCCGCTAGTGGTTGACTACCGCATCGGTGAGTAAGACGCGGACCCACCTACAGATAAGTTTTTGAAGATGTGCTGCACCGTCCGCAGCACCGCACAGGAAGAACTGCACAGGAAATAACTATGGCAGACGAAAAGAAGCAGGATAAGTCCCTCATCCCTAACGCCTCTCAGCAGAAGGCACGTATCTACTCGGGTGCACAGCCGTCGGCTGATTCGATGCACCTGGGTAACTACATTGGTGCTGTAAACAACTGGGTGGCGTTGCAGGACGACCCGAATAACGAATGTCTGTTCTTTATCCCGGATATGCACGCCATCACCGTTCCTCAGAACCCCGAGGAGCTGCGTGAGCGTACCCGCCTGACCGCGGCGCAGTACATCGCCTCCGGCATTGACCCGACCCGCACCCCGCTGTTCGTGCAGTCGCACGTGCCTGAGCACGCCCAGCTGGCGTGGGTTCTGAACTGCTTCACCGGCTTCGGTGAGGCGTCCCGTATGACCCAGTTCAAGGACAAGTCCCAGAAGCAGGGTGCTGAGAATGCCTCCGTGGGCCTGTTCACCTACCCGATTCTGATGGCTGCCGACATCCTGCTCTACCAGGTGGACGGCGTGCCCGTGGGTGAGGACCAGCGTCAGCACCTGGAGCTGACCCGTAACCTGGCGCAGCGTTTCAACTCCCGTTTCGGTGAGACCTTCGTGGTGCCCGAGCCGGTGATTCTGAAGGAAACCGCTAAGATTTACGACCTGCAGGACCCGACTTCGAAGATGTCCAAGTCTGCGGCATCCGATAAGGGCCTGATCAAGCTTCTGGATACCCCCAAGGTAACCCAGAAGAAGATTAAGTCCGCCGTGACTGATGACGGCTCCGTCATCGCATACGACCGCGAGGCTAAGCCCGGCGTCTCCAACCTGCTCTCCATCTACTCGGCAATGACCGGCGAGAGCATCGACGAGATCGTGGCACGCTACGAGGGCAAGATGTACGGCCACCTGAAGGTCGACCTTGCCGATATCGTGGTGGAGCGCCTCACCCCGGTGCGTGAGCGTACCCTCGAGCTGATGGACGACCCCGCCGAGCTGGACCGCCTGCTGGCTGTGGGCGCATCCGCTGCCCGCGAGATCGCTACGGTCACCATTGAGAACGTGTACAAGAAGGTTGGCTTCCTGCCTGCCGCAGCAATCTAGCGCGCTGTTCAGCCAGTCCGGCTGAGACGCCGCATTACCTGCACGATTGAGATGACAGCACAAGAGAACTCTTTGAGCCCCACGACGGCTCCTGTATCCCCGACCCTGAAACCCGGTCGCCGCTACCTGAGCGTTATTGCGCACGTGAGCGGTGAGAATGTTCAGCGCCTGGAAGAGTGGAAGCGCGCGGTAGCCGGTGGTGCGGTGGCGCCTATCAGCACCCACGTGACCGTGTACCTGACGGAGCTGAACGAGTCTCTAATGGCTGAGGTACAGTCCCCGCAGTTCCGCGAGGCGCTGGACACGCCGCGTTTTGAGGCGCGCTGGGGTTCGGTACACTCTTTCCGCCCGGTCACCGAGGTGGAGTACCTGAACCTGGAGGCGGGCAAGACCGAGTTCGAGCAGATTCACCAGAAGCTGGTTGAGCTATTCGGTGCCGGTGCGGCGTCCTTCCCCTACGTGCCGCACGTGACCCTGGGTCACGGGCTCACGGAAGAGCAGGTGGCAAACGCCCATGAGGTGTTTGATGCTCTGCCCGCCGAGCAACGCACCTTCACCGTGGATCACCTGCACTGCTACTCCTATGACGGGCAGGATTGGGAAGAGATTACCGTTCTGCCGCTGCGTTAGTAGCTGGCGTATAAACCTGGAATACATAAAGAGAGATGCGACCGATAGGCTATCGGTCGCATCTCTCTTTATGTTTTCACTAGGTTTATCTCAGCGTGAGAGCCCTAGTGGGAGTGGCCCTCATGAGCCTCGCCGGACTCGTGCGCGTCAGCCGAAGCCGAGGAGGAAGCAGCGCCGTGTGCCTCAGAACCGTGAGCCTCAGCCTCAACCGGTGCAGCGTTCGAGGAGGAAACACCCAGGATCTCGTTCGGGGTCTTCGGAAGCTCCACGCTCATCAGCTCCTTCGGAGCTGCCGGGTTCGACAGGGACACCGCAATGAGCTTCTTGGTCGCCGGGTCGGTCACGTAGGCGGTCTTACCGTCCACCCACAGTGCCGGACGCTCGTCCTGCCACGTCTCAGACTCGGTCCACGCCTCCATGAGCTGTACGGAACCCAGCTCAGCACCGGTTGCCGGATCGAAGACGCGCAGCTTACCGTCGGTGGTCAGCAGCAACGCCTCACCCTGGGGACCGCGAGCCAGCGAACGGAAGGTGTAGCTCACGCCAGAAGGCAGGGAGTAGACGGTGCGAGTTGCCGCAACGGTGTCGATAATGGAGAACTTCTCGGGGCGCTCCAGCTTAGCGTCCTTGTCGGTCTTGTAGTCCGCCAGAACGTACTGGGAGTCAGCCTTACCAGCCTGGTTACCCGAGCGCGAGTACGGGTCCTCGGGGTTGGTGATCTTGGTGAACTTGCCGTCCTTGTAGACCAGCGCGCCGTCGGTGCAACCGATGGAGAACGCACCGTCCTTGGCGATGGCTTCACCGTGCACGCCGGGGCAGGCGGGGCTCTCGGTGACGGTCTTGCCCTGAGCATCCACAACAGCGGCACCGGTGCGGGTCTTCGAGTCGCCGACCGCTACCAGGTACTGGTCGTTGGGCAGCGGGATTGCGAAGCCGTGGTGCGGCTTCGGCAGGGTGACGGTGGTGGTCTCCAGGGAGGAGGCGGTGCGCTTGTCGTGGGTCAGCTTCGCCGGGTCGTACACGGCGAAGGAGCCGGTGCCGTCAGCGAATGCCGCGACCTTGCCATTGTCCTTGATGACGTGACCGGTGTGGTCAGCCGCCAGAGACAGCGAGGACAGCGACGGGGAAGTGGTGTAGTAGTGCGAGTGGTCGCCGTGCGCTACGGACCATACGCCGGTGTCCAGGAAGGTGTAGCTGTTGCCGTCTGCAACGACGAGGTGGCGGTTATCGCCAGCGTCGGAGAGGCGCAGGAAGCCTTCCTTGGGGATGTCTGCGAGCAGCTTCATGTCCTTGGCGTCGTAAACGAGCACGCCACCGTCGTAGGTGATGGCGACGCGGCTTGCCGCGCCCTTGCCTTCGGTGATGGGGGCGGGGGTTGCGCTCGCGGAGGTGGAGGCGCTGGGGCTGGTCTGTGTATTCTGGGTGGCCTGTGAGCCGCATGCAGTCAGGGCGAGGGCGGCTACTGCGCCGAGTGCGCCGGCGCGGGTGAGGAAAAACTTACGGGTCATGTGCATGCGCCAAGACTAACATGAGAATGGTTCTCTATAGTGGTTGATCCTTGGCTCGTATCAGACTCTGGAAGTGCAACCTGCACGGGGCGCATAAGACATTCTTCCCCCTGCCCAGCTGCAGGGGAGCATCCTTCCGCGCCCCACTAGGTGAAAGCCTCGAATCTAGCCGCAAAATGACCCATTAGGGCATAAGAAAACCGACTCCCTTCCGAAAAGAAGAGAGCCGGTTTCTAGAGGTATCTTTTGCATAAGTAGGGTTCAAGCACCTGCGCGGGGCTAACTGCCGGGCCAACTGCGCGGGGCTAGCTACTCAGTGGTGCCTGCTCAGTGCTACCTACTCAGGGCCAAAAATTTAGAGGAGGTTGTTCAGACCTCGCGCCTTGACCTCACCCACGGCATCCTTGACAGCCTGTGCCTTGGAGCGCGGTGCGACCAGCAGAGCATCGGGGGTGTCCACCACAACGATATCGTCGAGGCCAATGATAGAGATCTTACGCTCGGTGTTTGCAACAACGATGCCGGAGCAACCGTGGTTAATGACGTTGTCCTTCTCGCCGAGGATAGTCAGCTCTTCGCCGCTCTTCTCGGTGTTCAGGCGTGCCACGGCGTCGAAGTCTCCAACGTCGTCCCAGCTGAAGGAGCCGGGAACCATTGCAACGTCGCCCGCAGCCGCTGCGGGCTCAGCCACAGCGTAGTCGATAGCGGTCTTAGGCAGGGTCTCCCACACGCGGTCCATAACAGCCTCACGCTCGGGGGTGTCCCAAGCGTTAGCAATCTCCATAATGCCCGCGTACAGCTCGGGCTCGTTTGCCTCGAGGTGCTTGAGCATTAGTGCTGCCGGTGCCACGAACATACCTGCGTTCCAGGTGTACTCACCGGAATCCAGGTACTTCTGTGCGGTAGCGGTGTCCGGCTTCTCCACGAAGGTATCCACGGCGTGAGCATTGGGAGCCCCCTCGATGCCCAGGGACTCGCTGGCGTGAATGTAGCCAAACGCGCTGGAGGGCTCGGTGGGAGTAATGCCGATGGTAACAATCTTGCCGGTTGCCGCGGTGATGACAGCTTCGGTCACCACGCGGTGGAACTCGTCCACCGGGCTGATGACGTGGTCAGCTGCGAAGGAGCCGATGATGGCGTCCGGTTCGCGGCGGTGGATGACAGCGCAAGCCAGGCCGATAGCTGCAGCCGAATCCTTGGGGGAGGGCTCCAGTACCAGGTCAGCGGCACGCAGTTCAGGAATCTGCTGGGTAACCGCATTGGCGTGCGAAGTGCCGGTAACTACCATGACGGAACCGTTACTGAGATCGATGAGACGGTCGTAGGTGTCACGCAACAGGGAATTGCCCGACGAGGTGAGGTCGAGCAGGAATTTCGGGGCGTGCGCGCGGGATAGGGGCCACAAACGCGAGCCAACACCGCCGGCAGGAATAAGCGGGCGGAATCGAGTGAGTGCAGTATTCATCGCTTCAAGAATAGCGGGTGAATTTGTCATATATCGAATTCTTTTAGGTTTTAACAAAAAAGTGTCAGGCGGCTCTCATTTAGGCGATGTTTGAGGTTAGGTTAAGGTAAGTTCCGTACAAACACAGGGGATTAGGGGATATCGTAAAGAAAATGTGCCCTAATTTGCTTTTAGAACCTGTAAAAAAACCCTAAACAGGGTGTCAGTAAGCTGTGAATTTACCTGATATCTTGGAAGTAACAGACGAACAAAAGCAGTCGGCGAGCACACAGCTGTGCCTGGAAGCTGGGGCCTAAAAATGCGGTACCAGAACCCAGACGCTCGCCGTCGCAGCAGGAGGTTATTCAGTGTTGAATGGTTCTAAAGGAACCCTCTACCGCGGCCGCTGGGGCATGTGGTCCTGGGTTGCTCATCGCATTACCGGTATCGCGATTTTCTTCTTCCTTCTTGTACACATCCTAGATACTGCCGTCGTGCGTATCTCCCCGGAGGCCTACAACGGTGTACTGAGCCTGTACAAGAACCCCATCATGGGTCTGGGTGAGACCGCGCTTGTCGCCGCCATCGTCTACCACGCGTTCAACGGTATTCGCATTATCCTCATTGACTTCTGGGGTAAGGCAACCAACTCGCACGTGGAGCACATCCAGGCGAAGAACAAGGACGGCAACGTCGAAATCAGCCAGAAGGCAACCTACACGCACATCAAGATTCTCTGGGTTGTGCTTTTCCTCTGGGCAATCACCGTTGCGGGCTTCGCAGCGCGTCACCTGCCGATCGTTTTCTCGCACATGGGAGGTCACTAAACTATGGCTACTCCGCTTAAGCCCCGCACCTATGTACCCCGTCTGCGTGACAACCGCATCGACGGTGTGAAGTACAATCGCTCCTCCTCCAAGCGCAACAACTTTGAGATGTTCGCTTGGCTCGGTATGCGCCTGTCTGGCGTTGTACTCGTCGTGCTGATTTTCGGCCACCTCTTCTCCAACCTCATGGTCGGCGACGGCATCCACGCCATCGACTTCGGCTTCGTGGGCGGCAAGTGGGCGAACCCCTTCTGGCAGGTCTGGGATCTGCTGCTGCTCTGGCTGGCTATGCTGCACGGTGCAAACGGCATCCGCGTCATCATCGATGACTACGCTGAGAAGGACCGCCTGCGCGTTTGGCTGAAGATCATCCTCTTCGCAGCATGCGCATTTGTCCTGCTGATTGGTACCCTCACCATCTTCGCGTTCGACCCCTGCCCCTCCGGCGCAGCGGCTGAACTGCTCCCCAGCTTCTGCTCGGCACGCTAACGGCGACGTATCCGAGACAAACGAAAACATCTAAAACACAGAAAGAACATCATGCAGGTACATAAGTACGATGTAGTGATCGTCGGTGCCGGCGGCGCAGGTATGCGTGCCGCCATTGAGGCCGGCCAGCGAGTTCGCACCGCGGTACTGACCAAGCTATACCCCACCCGCTCCCACACCGGTGCGGCACAGGGTGGCATGTGCGCCGCTCTGGCTAACGTTGAAGAGGACAACTGGGAGTGGCACACCTTTGACACCGTCAAGGGTGGCGACTACCTGGTCGACCAGGACGCAGCAGAAATCATGGCTAAGGAAGCTATTGACGCTGTGCTCGACCTGGAAAAGATGGGTCTTCCCTTCAACCGAACCCCCGAAGGCCGCATTGACCAGCGCCGCTTCGGCGGTCACACCCGTGACCACGGTAAGGCTGCTGTGCGCCGCGCATGCTACGCAGCTGACCGTACCGGCCACATGATTCTGCAGACCCTCTACCAGAACTGCGTTCGCCACAATGTGGAGTTCTACAACGAGTTCTACGTTCTCGACCTGATCCTGGTCAAGGACGAAGAGGGCAAGCCCCGCCCCGCCGGCGTCGTCTCCTACGACCTGGCAACCGGCGAGGTCCACGTCTTCCAGGCTAAGTCCGTGATCTTCGCATCCGGCGGCTGTGGCAAGATCTTCAAGACCACCTCCAACGCACACACCCTCACCGGTGACGGCATGGCTATCGCACTGCGTGCAGGTCTGCCCCTGGAGGACATGGAATTCGTTCAGTTCCACCCGACCGGCCTGGCTGGCCTGGGCATTCTCGTCACCGAGGGTGCTCGTGGTGAAGGCGGTATTCTCCGTAACGCTGACGGTGAGCGCTTCATGGAGCGCTACGCACCCACCATTAAGGACCTCGCACCCCGCGATATCGTGGCACGTGCAATGGCAAACGAGGTGCGCGAAGGCCGCGGTTGCGGTCCCCACAAGGACTACGTGCTGCTGGACCTGACCCACCTGGAGCCCTCCCACATCGACGAGAAGCTGCCCGATATTACCGAGTTCGCTCGTACTTACCTGGCAGTGGAACCGCACCACCAGCCCATCCCGGTGTTCCCCACCGCGCACTACGCAATGGGCGGTATCCCCACCAACAACGAGACCGAGGTCTACCACAACAGCGAAGAGACCATCCCCGGCCTCTACGCAGCTGGTGAGGTTGCTTGTGTGTCCGTCCACGGTGCAAACCGTCTGGGCACCAACTCCCTGCTGGACATCAACGTGTTCGGTAAGCGTGCAGGCCGCAAGGCTGCAGAGTACGCAGCATCTGCTGAGTTCGTACCGGTTCCGGACGACGCAGCAGACCGCGTTCTCAACATGCTCAACGGCATCCTCGAAGGCAAGGGCACCGAGAAGGTCGGCGCTATCCGCGCAGACCTGCAGAAGGCTATGGAAGCTGACATGCAGGTGTTCCGTACCGACGAGACCATCCGCGCAGCACTGGCAACTATCGCTGAACTGGAAGAGCGCTACAAGAACATCGCCATCCAGGACAAGGGCAAGCGCTTCAACCTCGACCTGCTCGAGGCTGTTGAGCTCGGCTTCCTGATTGAGCTGGCAAAGGTCATGTCCGTTGGCGCGCTGCACCGTAAGGAATCCCGTGGTGGTCACTACCGCGAGGACTTCCCCAAGCGTGACGACGTTAACTTCATGAAGCACTCGATGGTCTACCTCGACCCCGAATCCGAGTTTGAGGGTGTCAAGGGCCTGCGATTCGAAACCAAGCCCGTTGTCTACACCCGCTACGAGCCGAAGGAGCGTAAGTACTAAAATGGCTGAAAACGAACTCCCCGAACCGGAATCCGTCAAGCTGTTTGAGGGTATGACCGGCGGCGACTCCGACTCCATCCCCACCTACGATGTGGTCATCAAGATTCGTCGCTACAACCCGGAAGTTTCCTCCGAGGCATACTGGGATGAATTCCCGCTGACCATGTACCGCACCGACCGCGTGCTGGATGCTCTGCACAAGATTAAGTGGGAAGTAGACGGCTCCGTCTCCTTCCGCCGCTCCTGTGCACACGGCATCTGCGGTTCGGACGCGATGCGCATCAACGGCCGTAACCGCCTGGCTTGCAAGACCCTGCTGAAGGACCTTGACCTGACCAAGCCGATTACCGTTGAGCCCATCAAGGGTCTGCCCTGCGAGAAGGACCTCATCGTTGACATGGAGCCCTTCTTCCAGGCATACCGCGAAATCATGCCGTTCTTCATCAACGACTCGAACGAGCCTGAGCGTGAGCGCCTGCAGACCATTGAGGACCGTGCACGTTTCGATGACACCACCAAGTGCATCCTCTGTGCAGCATGTACCTCGTCCTGCCCGGTCTTCTGGACCGACGGTCAGTACTTCGGCCCCTCCGCTATCGTGAACGCACACCGCTTCATCTTCGACTCGCGCGATGATGCAGGCGACCTGCGTCTGGAGATCCTCAACGACAAGGAAGGCGTATGGCGTTGCCGTACCACCTTCAACTGCACCGAGGCTTGCCCCCGTGGCATCCAGATCACCAAGGCTATTGCCGAGGTGAAGCAGGCAATCCTGAGCCGCTCGCTCTAATCTGAGTACGCGGTATCAGCTGATACAGCATTGACGATTCAAGCCGTCACCCACACCGGGTGGCGGCTTGAATTGTTTGACAGAAAAAGTCTGATGGAAATGATGGCACAGAGCATTTTCAGGGGCTTCGGCGTGCACAAAAACTCTTCACAATCTGTCATAAAGTCATAGATATTCTCGAGGGCTGTCAGAAAGGGGGAGCGGGTAGGTAAACCCCGGCGGGCGGCGTTATTCTACTGTGTATGGTTTTCGCTAATTCTCGCTACGATTTGTCCACCCCTGTCTTCGACGACTGGGTGGAGCGCATGATGGGTACCCTCGTGCAGTTCCGCCGCGAAGTGCACGCCAACCCGGAGCTTTCCTTCCGTGAAGTAGCGACCACTGAGCGCCTCATGAATCGACTGCGAGAAGCCGGCATGAACCCCGTTGCTTGCGAAGGTACCGGCTGCTACGTAGATATCGGGAGCGGCCCCTTCGCTGTGGCTCTGCGCGCCGATATTGACGCTCTGCCCATTGTTGAGCAGACCGACCTGCCCTATGCTTCTACCGTGCCCGGCGTGATGCACGCCTGCGGTCACGATATTCACCAGACCGTCATGCTCGGTGTGGCGCTGGCACTGCACGAGCTGAACGAGAAGACCCCGCTGGGCCGTAGCGTCCGTATTCTCTTCCAGCCCGCTGAGGAGCAGCTGCCCGGCGGCGCGGTGCAGATGATTTCGCAGGGTCTGCTCAAGGACATTCCGCGCGCCTTTGCCCTGCACTGCGACCCGAAGGTGGACCTGGGCCAGATTGGTACCCGTATCGGTGCGATTACTAGCGCATCCGACACCATCAAGATTCACCTGAGCGGTCACGGCGGCCACACTTCTCGCCCGCACCTGACCGAAGACCTCATCTACGCGATGAGCCAGATCGCTGTGCAGGTTCCCGCCGTGCTGACCCGCCGCACCGACGTACGTTCGGGCGTGCTGGTCGCCTGGGGACAGGTCAGTGCCGGTGTTGCACCCAACGCTATCCCCGCCGAGGGCTACCTGGCGGGCACCATGCGTTGCCTGGACGTTGAGGTGTGGCGTCAGGCAGGCAACCTGCTGGACGAAGTGATTGAGCAGGTCGCCGTACCCTTCGGCGTGAACGCGCGCGTGGAACACATCCGCGGTGTGCCGCCGGTCGTGAACACTGATCTGGAAACCACCATGCTCGAAAATGCGGCCCGCGCCGAGCTGGGTGAGGACTCCATCGTGCTGGTCGAGCAGTCTATGGGCGGCGAAGACTTCGCATGGATGCTGCAGGAAGTTCCCGGCTCCATGTTCCGCCTGGGTACCCGCGCCCCCGGTGATCCCACCTACGATTTGCATCAGGGTGATTACGCCCCGAGCGAGCAGGCGATTGGCATTGGTATTCGCGTCATGGCGGCAACTGCCCTGCGTGCTGTCCGTTTTGAGCTGGCGAAGGCTGCGAAGGCTGCGAACCCCATCCGCGATGAGGCGCGCTAAAGAGCTTCTCAAAAGCTGATAAGCCAGGCTTGAAAGTACGACTATATAGCCACATCAAGCCTTGAAAGCTGTACAAGTTTCACCCCGTCACCTCTCACTGAGTGACGGGGTGAAACTCTATGCACGCGATAGAATTAAAAGGATTATGAGACATTTGCGTTCTGATCTCGACCCCGTGCCCACACACCCTCGGGGGATGAAGGAGATGGCGCATCATCACACGGCGCACGCCGGAGGAGGACACCCAATGAGCTTCTTTGGAATCGGCAAGAAGAAGTTGGATGAACAGTCGCGCGAAGAACAGAGCGCCGAAACTGCTAAGGCGCAGAAAGAACAGGCAAGCGAAGACGCTCCCAAGAGTGCACGACTGAGCGAAAAGATTATGGAGCAGCAGCAGTGGGAGGATTCCCTGCGCCGCTTCGTGAAGTCTGAGAGTGCCCGCCACCAGAATCATGAGGAAGAGCAGAGTGAAGAGCACCGCGCTGTTGAGGATCTCAAACGTGCCCTTCTGCACGGCGATGAGAAGGTTGAAGAATCTTCCGCTGCTGATGAGCTGACTGAGGAACAGGCTGAGGAGCAGGAGCGTCGTAGCCTGCTGGCGGCGCTTGGTGTTTTCCCCCAGGAGGCTGAGGAGCCTGTTGAGGTTGAGCAGGCTACTGAGACCCAGGACGTTGAAGAAGACGCTTCTCCGGTTGCTGAGGCTGCCCAGCCGGCTACCCCCGCGTTCCTGCGCGATGACGAAGAGACTGAAGCCGAGGACGTATCTGTAGAGGCTGAGGAGCCGAAGGACGCTGCAGAGGATGCACGTTCCCATTTTGAGGAGCACCTGCGTGCTGTGCGTGCCCAGAACACCGAAGATGCTGCCGCTGAGGATACTGCAGACGAGGCAGAGGATAGCGAAGAGCTTGAGGTTGTCGAGGCTGTTGTAGAAGCTTCCGAGAATAAGTCTGAGAACGCTCATTCTGTATCTGAGTCTGCAGCTGAGGAAGTATCCGCAGATGCTGAGGACTCCCTGCCCGTAGAAGACATGAAGGCTGCCCACACCCGCGCCGCTGTCACCGAGGCGCAGACCGCCGGTTTGGATGATCTGGCTGCCGCCTACGCTGCTCGACTGGGCATCACCCTCGATAGCGAAGAGGAGACCTTTGTCGAGGTTGCTTCCGATGAGGTGATCGCTGAGGAAAGTGCTGCCGACGAGGCAACTATTGAGGCACCTGAGCCCGCTGAAGCTGCTGAACCTGTTGAGGACACTGATGTGTCTGAGGTATCCGCAACTGTTGCTGAGACTGCTGAAGACTTCGAATCCGAGGAGACCGTTGACCTCACTGCAGGTGCAGAAGAAGTTGTAGAGCCTGTTGCCGCTGCTGAGGAAGAGCCGATTGAGGCTGTCGTTGAGGCGCCTGAGCTGCTGGCATCTGAACTTACTGAGGAAGAAAACGCGGTCTCTGATGAGACCGAGCTGCTCTCCGCTGTATCCGTTGAGGAGAAGCGTGATGTGTCCGTCTCTGAAGCGCCCGAGGCTAAGGACTTCGACGCTGAAGAGGAGAACACCGCAGAGCTGATCTTTGACGCCTCCGCGGTGGAAGAGCCTGCTGTCGAAGAAAGCGCTGTTGAAGAAGGCACCGTGGAAGAAACCGTAGCGGAAGAACCTGCTACCAAGATTGAGGACTCTGGGCTTGAGGACTCCGCGGCTGAAGGTACCGATTCTGCGGAAGACGAACCCGCCAAGAGTTCCGCTGTAGCTCCTGCGCTTGCCGCTACCGCTGCCCCCGTAGTTGCTGCAGCTGCCGTTGCCTCTGCCGCAAAGGCTGAAAAGGCTGAGGAGAAGACTGAAGAGGGCACCTCTCAGGGCGTCGCGCTGACCGCAGAGGGCATCGATAAGAAGGAAGCGGAGAAGCACGAGTCTGCTGTTCGTGAAGAGTCCGCTGAGGAGCCCGTTGCTGAGCTGAAGGAAGCCGAGCAGAAGCTCAGCGAAGACGAGGCTGAACTGGTTGCCGAATCTATCATCCTGAGCGAGCCCGTTGAGGGTGCGGCAACCCTGCCCGCTCTCCCCGAGCAGCGCGCTCTCCACGGTCTCGCGGAGCTTATGCGCACCCGCGGTTCGGGCACCATGAGCCTGGAACTGCGCCAGGTTGATGAGGATATGCACTACCGTCTGTTGCACCGCGGCCGTGAGGTTGAAACCGGCATTGTCGTGCCCGGCGTTGACTGGTTTGCACCCGTTGCGGCACTGTACACCGAGGCTCAGCAGGCTGGCGCAACCTGGAACCGTGCGGCTGTCTCTTTGAAGCCGCGCCTGGGTGACGGCCTGGAGGTTCACGCATCGTACCTGGGTGCTGTGGACGGTCAGACTATTAGCGAGAGCTTCCTGCTGGAAGGTGCCGCTGTTGAGGCTAAGCCCGTTGCGACCGCTGAGGCCGCTGAGGCTGCCTCGCAGGATGAGCCTCAGGAAGCTACTGCTCAGAGCGTTGACCCGATTGAGGCTGAACGTGAGGCTATCGAGCGTGAGCTGGATGCTGAACTCGCCGAGAAGCAGGCTGCGAACGAGGCTGAGGCAGCTGCCGTAGCTTCTGAAGAGCCTGTAGTTGAGACGGCTGAAGAGGGCGCCTCCGCGGGTCTGCTGACTGCTGCGGGTCTTGCCGCTGCCGGTACCGCTGTGGCTGGTTCTGCTGCTTCTGTGCAGGAGAAGGAAGACGTAGAGGAGGCTGTTGAAGCTTCCGACGAGCCTATCCAGCCTGCCCAGACTGAGTTTGCGCCGGTTGAAGCTGAATTCGAGCACGACTACGAGAATGACCCTGTCTTCGGCGCGGCTACCGTAGAGCCCGAAACTGAACAGGCTGAGGAGCTTACCGCTGAGGCTTCTGAGACCTCTGCTCAGGCATCTGATGAGTCTGGCGAAGATATGGAAGCCGCCTTGGCTGCCATCGTTGCCAACGCTCAGAAGAAGCTGGACGCTGAGGAAGTTTCGGCTGAGGAAGTTTCGGCTGTGGAGGAGCAGAAGGCTACCGCCCCCGTGGTTGCAGAGTCCTTCACCCTGGACCGCACCCAGCCCGTTGAAGAAGCTGCAGATGAGCCGGTCGCAGAGAGCGCCGAAGAGCCCGCCCTGCCCGCGTTCTTGGACGACTCTGAACTGCTGCCCGAGAAGGAAACCTCCGCTGCTTCCGCTGAAGCACCCGCCGAGGAACCTGCCCTCGTAGACGTTGAGCCTGCCGCTGAGAGCGCATCTGTGGCTCCCGGCCTGGCTGGTGCTCTTGCCGCAGCTGCCGCAGTGGGCACCGCAGGTGTCGCTGTGAAGGCTACCAAGGCAAAGGCATCTGAGGTATCTGAGGCAAAGGCTACCGGCGCTCAGGAAGAGCCCGCTGAGAAGGTCGCTGAGCTCAAGACCGTTGAGGTGACCCCCGCGGCTAAGATTGCTGAGGCTCCCGCAGCGCTTGCGCCCGCCTCAGAGACCGCCGCTCAGACTGCACCGGCAGCGCCGGCAGCAGAGGCGGCACCTGTAGCAGAGGCGGCACCCGCTGCGGCGACCACCCCGGTTGCCCTGCCGGAGAGCACCCCGGCAGGTATCTCCTCCAGCATCTCGGCATCCGCGCTGAGCGAGCTCAACCAGCTGCCCACCATCGTGGCTGAGCCGGACACCCCCTCCGCCGCGGTGCAGAGCCCGCTGGTTCCCTCGGAGACTCAGCTGGCAGCCGGCAACCTGGTTCTGACTGAGGCTCAGGTCGCTCAGCGTCTGGCACCGGTCGTCGAGCACCTCTTCGGCGAGAACGGCACCGCAAAGGACGCCACCACCGTGCTGATTCGTGTACGTGCCCTCGGCTCCTACTACGACGCCCTGACCCACGTGCGCCGCAACGGCTTCTGGGAACAGGTCCGTACCTTCGAGCTGATCCCCGAAACCCTGCTGGACATTCCGGCACTGAAGACCGACTCGTACAGCGAGGGTGAGGGCTCGCCGCTGGCTATGAGCCTGACCTTCACCCCGGGCGTGCCGGTTCAGGCGGCATTCGATTATGCGAATGAGCAGGCGTTTGTCACCTACCCGCGTCCGCTGGATGCTGAGCGTTATGTTGAGGAGCTGCGCATGTTCCCGCGTCTGGGTTCGAAGATCCCGGCTCATATGACGAGCGCGCTTTCGCACTGGAACCTCTAAAACCTTGTAAGGTGCGCCGCGCCGGCTCCCCGTGTGGGGGTCGGCGCGGCGCGCTATGTTTGTCATTTTTTCGATGAGGAAGATTGTTATGACTGATACCCCTAATACTCCTGAGGCTTCTGCGGCGCAGAACGTTCAGGACACCGCCGCCCGCGCGGCTGAAGCCTTTGGCACCCTGGTGGAAACCATGGCGCTGTTGCGCGCACCGGGCGGTTGCCCATGGGATGCTGAGCAGACTCACGCCTCCCTAATCCGCTACCTGGTGGAGGAAGCCTACGAGGTTGTCGAGGCGGTAGAAACCGGTGGTGAGCCGAATATGCCGCTGTTGCGTGAGGAGTTGGGCGACGTGCTGCTGCAGGTGGTGTTCCACTCCGATATTGCTGCGGCAAACCCGCAGGGCTTCGACATTGTGCAGGTGGTTGAGGGTCTGGTGCAGAAGCTTCGTTCGCGCCACCCCGATGTGTTTGCGGCTGAGTCTGAGGGCTCTTCGGAGGCGCCCCGCACCGCAGCTGAGCAGCAGGCGGCGTGGGATGCGTTGAAGAAGAAGGAGAAGAGTGACCGTGGCGCGCTGGACGGTATTCCGCCGCATCTGCCGGCGCTCGCTATGGCTGAGAAGACTGCTGTGAAGGCGCGTAAGGCGGGTATTATTCTGCCGCCGGAGCCTACGAGCATGGAGGACGACCTGCGCTATATGCACACTGAAGAGGAGTTCGGCGAGCTGCTCTTTGCGTTGGTGAGCCGCGCACAGCGTAACGGTCTGGACGCTGAGCGTGCCCTGCGTTCGTACACTCGCCGCTATATCACTCAGCACACGCATGATGAGCCGAGCTATTAGAAACGCTGGTTGAGTTCTTCTGTGAGGCGCTTTGAAATCTGTTCTCTGAGGGAATAAGAGGTTTCAAAGCGCCTTCTGTTTGTTTGGGGTTGTGTTGGGCAGCCCTGGGGATGCTCGTGGCACATACCCCGGCATTTGGGCTCATGTTGTGCTTTGGGGGAGTACCCACACCCTCCCAATGTGGGGGAGTGTGGGTCTTGTTCCGCTTTGTAGCGCCTGACTAAGGGTTATTGAGACCTTCATTAAGGCAATAAAAAAGCGGTGGCAACTAGTGTGTTTGTGTGGGAGTTTTGCTAGAATTTAGGGGACGCGACTTGTCCACTACCGGGTGAGCCGTTCACATCCTTGACATCTCATAAGGAGAACAATTCATGGCTGTTATTACCGCAGTTCACGCACGCCAGATCCTGGATTCCCGTGGCAACCCGACCGTTGAGGTTGAGGTTCTGCTCGAAGACGGTGCTTTCGCACGCGCAGCTGTGCCCTCGGGCGCATCCACCGGTGAATGGGAAGCTGTTGAGCGCCGCGACGGCGACAAGTCCGTATACCTGGGCAAGGGCGTTCTGGGTGCAGTGAAGTCTGTTATCGAAGAAATCGCTGAAGAGGTCATCGGCATTGAGGCTTCCGACCAGCGCGCTGTTGACGCAGCCATGATTGCTCTGGATGCAACCAACAACAAGGGCAAGCTGGGCGCAAACGCAATCCTGGGTGTCTCCCTGGCTGTTGCTAAGGCAGCTGCTGAGTCCGCTGACCTGCCCCTGTACAAGTACCTCGGCGGCCCGAACGCTCACGTTCTGCCCGTCCCCATGATGAACATCCTCAACGGTGGTTCTCACGCAGACTCCAACGTTGACATCCAGGAGTTCATGATTGCTCCCATCGGCTTCGACAACTACTCTGACGCTCTGCGCGCAGGTGTTGAGGTTTACCACTCCCTGAAGTCCGTGCTGCACGACCGCGGCCTGGCAACCGGCCTGGGCGACGAGGGTGGCTTCGCACCCAACCTGGAGTCCAACGCAGCTGCACTGGACCTGATTGTTGAGGCAATCGAGAAGGCTGGCTACAAGCCGGGCGAGCAGGTTGCACTGGCACTGGACGTTGCATCCTCCGAGTTCTACAACGACGGCGCATACGAGTTCGAGGGCCAGAAGAAGTCCGCAGCTGAGATGAGCGCATACTACGCTGACCTCGTTGTAAAGTACCCCCTGGTTTCCATCGAGGATCCCCTGGACGAGAACGACTGGGAGGGCTACAAGACCCTGACCGAGCAGATCGGTGACAAGGTCCAGATCGTCGGTGACGACCTGTTCGTGACCAACCCCGAGCGTCTGGCTCGCGGTATCGAAGAGGGCGCAGCTAACGCTCTGCTCGTGAAGGTGAACCAGATCGGTTCGCTGACCGAGACCCTCGACGCAATGGAGCTGGCACAGCGCCACGAGTACCGTTGCATGGTTTCTCACCGTTCCGGTGAGACCGAGGACGTCACCATCGCTGACCTGGCTGTTGCAACCAACGCTGGCCAGATCAAGACCGGTGCTCCCGCACGTTCCGAGCGCGTTGCTAAGTACAACCAGCTGCTGCGCATTGAGGAAGAGCTGGGCGAGGCAGCTGTTTACGCTGGCAAGTCCGCATTCCCCCGCTTCAAGGCATAAGTTACTGAAGCATCCGACCGCGTGAGCGGTTAGACGTCAGGGAGGCGGTGCTACCCCGTAGGGGAGTGGCACCGCCTCCTTCTCTGTGTGCGGTCTATCAGCTCAGGTATGTCGTGGCAGGGTAGAATGTATCGCTTACAACATAGAGCTGGGGAAGCCCTCCGAACCCGGTAGAATATGAAGGAAGCGCTTAGCGGTACAGAATGGAACGAGGGATAGAGCAATGAGCCAGCGAACAAACCAGCAGACCCGGTCGCACTCTCAGAGTTCTACCGAACCCGCTCAGGGCGCTGCCTCCTCCAATGCGCCGCGTGGCGCCGCTAAGGAAGCCCGCACCTCCCTGATGAAAAAGGCTAGCGCCCTTTTCTTCGGCGTAGGCTTGAACCAGCGCCACCCCGAGCGTGAACGTCAGGCGCAGGCTCGCCGTGAGGAGCGTGCCCGCCGCCGCGCCGCAGCCCAGCAGGGCAGTGAAGAGGGCGGATACGATGCCCCCGTGGCGGCTCATATGTTCTCCGGTCGTAGCTTCCTGACTGCTGTTGTGGTGGGCGTGATTGCGCTCGGTACTGCATACCCGGTGGTCACCTACATTGACCAGGATCGGGAAATTAAGCAGATCAACGCGCACATTTCCCAGTTGCAACAGGAGAACGCCCAGCTGAAGGCGGAGCAGACTTGGTGGAACGACGACAACTACGTTCGCCAGCAGGCACGTAGCCGCCTCTACTATGTGAACCCCGGCGACACCCCCTACGTGGTCACCGGCATTACCGAGGACTCCACGAAGGCGGACGGTACTTCTGCGAACGCGAAGAACGCCCCCGAGGAAGCCTGGACTACCAAGGTTTGGAATTCTCTCGAGAAGAACTAGCCCCAGCCACCGGCAGGAACCCCCGCCCTGGCAAGCACCCGGCATAAGCGGACGAGGTGACCCCTCGTTCCAGAAACTTAGGATTATGAGCACCGAAAACACCATTGAAGAGCTGAAGGCACGCACCCCCGGCGGCTTCGGCGTAACTGTTGAAACCCTGACCCCCACCGAGCAGGACATCCGTGTTCTCTCCGCGCAGCTGGGCCGTAAGGTCCGCGACGTGATTGAGATTCCGGCACGCTGCGTGTGCGGTAACCCGCTCGTAGCTGCTACCGCGCCGCGCCTGAGCAACGGCACCCCCTTCCCGACCGTTTTCTACCTGGCGCATCCGGTGATTACCGCTGCGGCTTCCCGCCTGGAGGCGGGCGGCCTGATGTACGAGATGACCGACTCGCTAGCTGAGGACGCGGACCTGGCGGCACAGTACGCTGCCGCGCACGAGAACTACCTGGCTGAGCGTGAGCGCATCCGCCTGATCAGCGGTACCGAAGAGGTCCCGGAGATTGACGGCATCTCTGCCGGCGGTATGCCGACCCGCGTGAAGTGCCTGCACGCCGTTATCGGCCACACCCTGTCTGTGGGTCGCGGCGTGAACCCGATGGGTGACCGCGGCCTGGACGCTATCGCCGAGTGGTGGACCCCCGAGGTCTGCTCTTGCGACCCCGCGTGGCGTGAAGAAGCCTAAATATTGATTCTGGTGCGCCCGCATCGTCGTCAGCGACGGTGCGGGCGCATAATAGATAGAAGAAAGAGCGCCGAAAAGCGAAAATTTTTCGCCTGCGGCGCTCGCGTTGCCTTTGGCACTGATTGGTATTGAAGACCTGAAAGGAACCCACCGTGCGCGTTGGTGCGATTGACTGCGGTACGAACTCTATTCGCCTGCTGATTGCTGATTCCACTATTGAGGTGGTGGACGGGGTCGAGAAGACCGTCCTGAAGGACGTTGTGCGCCAGATGCGCATTGTGCGTCTGGGCCAGGGCGTGGATGCGACCGGCTGGCTGGCGCAGGAGGCGCTGGACCGCACTTTCGCTGCGGCGCGTGAGTATGCGCAGCTGCTGAAGGAGCACGGCGCTGATTCGGTGCGTTTCGTGGCGACCAGTGCGACCCGCGATGCGGGTAACCGTCAGGTGTTCGTGGATGGTATCCGCGAGATTTTGGGTATTGAGCCTGAGGTCATTAGTGGTGATGAGGAAGCAGCACTGTCCTTCGCGGGTGCGGTGCGCGCTGTCGGTTACGGTGATGGCGATACCCTGGTGTTCGACCTGGGCGGCGGTTCGACTGAGTTCGTGCTCGGTGACGAGTCGGGTGTGAAGGCTTCCCGCAGCGTCAATATTGGTTGTGTGCGTCTGACTGAGCGTCACATGATGAGCGCCCCGTCGACTGACTCACAGATTGCTCGCGTTGAAGCTGATACTGACGAGGCTCTCGAGGTGGCGCGTAAGACGGTGCCCCTGCAGGATGCGCGTCGCGTGGTGGCTGTGGCTGGCACCGCGACCACTGTGGCTGCTGCCGCGCTGGGTCTGGACCGCTACGATTCTGAGGCTATTAACGCTCAGAGCTTCTCGGTGGAGACCGTTCAGAAGACTGCCCGCTGGTTGGCTTCGCTGAGCCGTGCCGAGCGTGAGGAGCTCGGCTACATGCACCCCGGCCGGGTGGATGTGATTGGTGCCGGCGCAACGATTTACGCCCGCATCCTGACCCGTCTGAATGAGATGACTGATGGTGCCGTGGATTCGGTGACCGTCAGCGAGCACGACATTCTGGACGGTATCGCGCTGTCCCAGCTGTAGGCTTGAGCGCTCGCGCCGTGAACCGATGGTGGTTCACGGCGCGGCTCAGCTTGAGGAGTTTTAATGGTTCGTTCTGAGCGTCGGCGAGGTATGCCCCTGACTGGCTGGTCTTTTGCGTCGTCTTGCGCCTGTGCGTCTCGTGTATTTGGTGTGGGCGCCTCGGTTGGTTCTGACCGAGGCGCTACTCGCCGCATCCGTAAGGGTGCAGCTTTGGGTGCTAGCGCCGCGTTGACTCTTCTGCCGTTGTGGACCCCGCTGGCGCCTGCCGCTTGGGCGACTGACCCGGCCCCTTCCGCTTCTGCGTCGCCGAGCCCGAAGAGGGAGGTGACGGCGACTCCTTCACCGTCGGCTACTGCGGTGCCGAAGACTTCTGCGACTCCGAGTCGAGGCACGTCGACCACGAATGGTGATGATGTTCGTCAGCGTGAGTACTGGCTGAAGGAGTACGGTATTACGTCCTTGTGGCCGCAGGCTACGGGTAAGGGCGTGACGGTTGCTGTGATTGATACGGGCGTGGACGGTACCCACCCGGATCTTGAGGGTAATGTTCTGCGTGGTTATGACGCCTCGGGTGTGGGCAGCGAGGACGGCTGGAAGGGCCTGGGTGCTGAGCCGATGCACGGCACGGAGGTTGCTTCTCTGATTGCCGGTCACGGCCACGATACGCAGGGCTATTCTGCGATTGCGGGTCAGCCGGGTAAGCCGACCGGCGTGATTGGTGTGGCTCCCGAGGCGAAGATTCTGCCGATTTCGCTGAATATGGGTACGACCGGTGGTAAGAGTATTGATGAGCAGATCCCGGCGGCGGTGCGTTATGCGGTTGACCACGGGGCTCAGATTATTAACATGTCGATTGGTTCGAATAAGACAAGCTGGCCGCAGAGCTGGGATGAGGCGTTTGCCTACGCTGAGCAGAAGGGCGTGCTGATTGTTGCGGCTGCGGGTAACCGCGGTAGCGGCTTGACGCAGGTTGGTGCTCCGGCGACGATTCCTGGCGTGTTGACGGTGGGCGGTATTGACCGGAATAAGCAGGTTTCTGAGGGCTCGTCGACTCAGGGTATTTCGATTGCTGTGGTTGCTCCGAGTACGGATATGATTGCGGCAGCTCCCGGTAATGGGTACATGATTTGGTCGGGTTCTTCGGCTGCTGCTCCGTTGGTGACGGGTGTTGCGGCGTTGTTGAAGCAGAAGTATCCGAAGGAGTCGGCGGCTCAGCTGGCTCAGCGTTTGATTGCTTCGGCTGATGATGAGGGCGCTACGGGTCGTGATCCGCTGTACGGCTACGGTGTGTTTAACCCGCAGGATGCGATGGCTTTGGCGGCGCCTACGGTGACGGCGAATCCGTTGGGTTCTATTTCTGAGTGGATTGTTGTGCACCGTAAGCAGCAGGTGAGTGATCCGACTCCTAGCGATGCTGCGCCGGTTCATGAGGAGGGCGAGAGCATCGTGAAGGCGGCTGCGCCGGATGCGCGTCGCCCTCCGGAGGATCGTGGCTGGTTGCCGCCGGTAATTTTGGCGGCGCTGATGTTGTGGCTGACGATTATTACGGCCGGTTCGGTGCATCGTTTGCATAGGATGCATGTGAGCGCGGGGCAGGCTGCTCGGATGGCTCGTGAGGTGGCGCATCATCCGGGTGCTCATCACGGAAAGAGTCGTGTTTCAAAGGGGTCGCAGCAGGGTGCTCGGAAGGGGACTCGTTAGGGTTCTTGTGAGTCTGGGTTGCCGGTGTTTTTCTTCTCTGTGGGGGCTTCTCCTGTTCGCCCGGGGCTGACTTTTGAGTTGGTCCCGGGCTTTGTTCTTTGAGATCTGGCTTGAGACGGCGGAACACCCCAATAAACGAAAATATCGAACATGCCGCGCAAAAAACGGAAAGGGTAATTTTGACCGTAACCCGCATCACGAGATGAACTCTGTTCATATCTTCAAAACTTTTAACTTAGGCTCAGCTCAAAGGGAGCATAAGTGCGAAATTACCTAAACAAAGGCGTAAAATAGAAGACAACAGGTATGTGATAGACAGGCTCGTGCTGCTAGCCACTTCGCGTTGCGCAAGGACTTCCAGAGCGAGCCGCTTTGTTCGTCAGGGGAGCTTTCGGAACGACCCGAAAGTTGCACATACCACCCTGCCGGGGCTACCGAACCTCGGTACCTAAAGACTAGGAAGTAACAAAATGGCATTCACTAAGGTGGCACAGGACCGTCCTCGCGTCCTGATTGTCGGTGGCGGCTACGTCGGCTTCACCGTTGCTAAGAAGATCCAGAAGGCTATCAAGGAGACCGGTGGCGTCGTCACCATCGTTGAGCCGAACCCCTACATGACTTACCAGCCCTTCCTCCCCGAGGTTGCAGCAGGTTCCATGGAAGGCCGTAACGCAACTGTGCCGCTGCGTCAGCACCTGCGCGACACCGAGCTGATCCCCGGTCGCGTTGTCTCCATCGACCACGCAAACCGCACCGCTGTTGTTGAGCCCACCGACAACGGTGAGCCCTTCGAGCTGAAGTACGACGAGATCGTACTCGGTGCAGGCGCAGTGACCCGTGCATTCCCGATTCCGGGTCTGGCAGAGGTTGCTATCGGTCTGAAGACCATTGAAGAGGCAGTCTCCGTTCGTAACTGGGTTCTGGACCGCATCGAGGTTGCATCCATGCTGTCCGACGCTGAGGCACGCCGCCGCGCCCTGACCTTCGTTGTTGTTGGTGGTGGCTTCGCTGGTGTTGAGACCATCTCCGAGCTCGAGGACATGGCACGCGTTGCTGTGGAGCGTAACGAGCGTCTCTCCGTTTCCGACCTGCACTTTGTCATGGTCGAGGCTGCACCGCGCATCATGCCCGAGGTTCCCGCAGACCGTGCAGAGAAGGTTGTTGCAGAGCTGCGTGCACGCGGCATCGAGATCCTGCTGAACACCTCCCTCTCCGACGCAACCGACGGCAACCTGCAGCTGATCAACATGGCTGACAAGTCCCCCGCAGGCGAGATTAAGACCGACACCCTGATCTGGACCGCAGGTGTCGCAGCATCCCCGATGCTGAAGAACACCGACTTCCCGATCGACGAGCGCGGCCGCGTTCGCGTGAGCGCAGACCTGCGTGTCACCGGCGACGACGGTGTGGTCGAGGGCGCATGGGCTGCAGGCGACAACGCAGCTGTTCCGGACCTCTCCGGTGGCGGCGTGGGTGGCTTCTGCGTTCCCAACGCTCAGCACGCTTCCCGCCAGGCTGTTGTTCTGGCTAAGAACCTGCTGGCTGCTCGCCGCGGCGAGCCCCTGACCGACTACTACCACGAGACCATCGGTGTTGTGGCAGGTCTGGGCCTGTGGAAGGGTGTTGCAAACTTCAAGGGCAAGACCATTGGCGGCCCGCTGGCATGGATCATGCACCGCGGCTACCACGGCTCTGCAATCCCCACCACCGAGCGTACCGTTCGCGTTATGACCACCTGGGCTCTGAACCAGATCTTCGGTCGCGATACCTCCTCGATTCGCCACCAGCGCTCCCCGCGCCTGGCATTCCAGGAAGCAACCGGTACTGCACCGGCACGCCAGAAGGCAAGGCTCTAAAATCGCTTGATTCGGGGTTACCCCCTGAGATGGCGCACGTGAGATAAATCAGCGGGCGGTGTGGAAGACCTTAGTCTTCTGCACCGCCCATTTTTGTGCCTGGGCGCTTGCAAGCTGTTTGGCTTAGCCACCCACCAGTGCTTTTGCATGAGGCTTGCTACGGCGGGGTGCGGGGAACTGTTTGAAACGTGTTTCTGCTTAGGTTCGGGTGCGTTTTCGTGGAATAATAGGTGTTTGTGCCCCGACGTATGCGGGGTGCGCCCTCATAGTCCAATTGGCAGAGACAGAGGACTTAAAATCCTTGTGTTCTGGGTTCGAGTCCCAGTGGGGGCACGGCATAGACGTGCGGTATAGATAGGCGGCGGCTCTTCCCGTGGGGGAGGGGCCGCCGTTTGCGTGTCTGAGGGTTTATATGTCTGGGATGTGGTGTTTGGAGTTAAAAAGGCGATGCCCCCGACCCATACTATCGGGGGCATCGCGGAGTGGTGGTGCGGTTTACCGCATTCCGCGCACTCTCTTCACCGCGGGTAGATGCGGTCGTCCTCTGCCGGAATCAGGACGGCCGGCGGTGAAGTCTGGTGAACCTATCGGTGATTGCCTGCCTTCAGGAATTATGTGTGGAGGCAGGAAGCGGTTCAAAGCTTACTTGCGGCGTGCGGTGATGAGCGCGTCGATGGAGAACTTGCCTGCGCCGGTGAGGGCGAGGGATGCTGCTACTGCGGCGAGGGTGAGGACGTATTCGTAGCCGCCCTTTGATGCAGAGAAACCTGCTGCGAGGTGGACGAAGAAGAGTGCGCCGCTCATGGATACGACGGATGCGGCTGCCGCGATGCGGGTGCCTGCACCCAGGATGATCATGATGCCGCCGACCAGTTCGGTTGCCATGGCGAAGTATGCTGCCGCAGCTGCCATGGGGATGCCCATCTGTTCGAAGGATGCGGTGGTGCCCGCGGGGGTCCATTCGAATACTTTCTGGGTTCCGTGCATGATCATGACGAAGCCGAAGACGAGTCGGAGGATGAGCAAACCGGTGGATTTCATAGTGTCGTTGTTCATGCCTTCAAGCCTGACAGGTAAAGCTTTACACTTCAAGTAAATTCAGTCCGTAGAGGAAAAAGGGTGCAAAAAGTAGTGAAAATGGGGCTAAAAAGTGACCTGCACCCTAAAAATGGGGGCTTTAGATGACGTTTTGTGACGGCGCTCCATGCTCAAAAAACATCCGCATACCGTCTTCCGGAGCTCAAAAACGTGAGACCCTATAAAGAGACACAGCCACAGACGCACCCCTGCCTGAATGGGGTAGCAGAGTCAGAAAGGCACAGCATGCAGACTAAACCCTCCATCATTGCCGTCGATATGGATGGTACCTTCCTCACCGACTCCAAAACTTTCGACACCGAACGTTTCTCGCGCATCCTATCCCGCATGCAGGCGCAGGGCATCCACTTTGTTGTGGCGAGCGGAAACACCTACGCCAAGCTGCAGGACTATATGCGCGGCTTTGAAGGGCGAGGTCTTATCTATATCGCTGAAAACGGTGCATACCTTGCTGATGAGAGTGGCAAGCTTGCCGTGCATCCCTTTCTGGACGAAGATGTGCCGCGCATTATTGAGGTAGTGCAGGGACTGGATCAGATCGGTTTGCTGGTCTGCACTACCGAAGGCATCTACCTGCCCAAGGATCGTTGCGACCAGATTGTGCACATGATTCGCGGCTATTTTGAAGACACCGGTCAGGAGCTTCCCGAAACCCTCACGCTGGAGGATTTTGCGGCGTTCTTCTTTCCCGGCTCGGTCATGGTTGACTCTGTTGAGGATTTTGAGGGTGCCCCCATTAAGTTCCCGTTGCTGACTCCGCCTAAGCAGACGCAGCAGTTGAGTGTTTATCTGCGTGAGGCTCTGCCGCAGACCGTCACCCCGATGGTTAGTGGCTTCGGTGCCATTGATCTGGTGCGTACCGGTGTCAACAAGGCGACCGGTCTGAAGGACCTGTGCGAGCGTCTGGATGCCGACCCGGCGGGCATTCTTGCCTTCGGTGACGGTGAGAACGACATGGAGATGATCCGCTACGCGGGCTGGGGTGTTGCCATGTCTAATGCCCCGGAGGTTGTGCGAAATGCTGCTGATGAGGTAATTGGCTCGAACGAGGAACAGGCAGTTCTGGAATATCTGGAACAGCTGCTGGATCGTTTGGAAGCTTCGCACTAGAGGCTTCACAAAGAGGCGCGCAGGAGGGTCTGCGTGCGGGGCGGTGTGGGCCTGGGTGAACCTGAGGTAAACACCGCCCTGAAATATTCTGGCAAGGTCGCTAGAAGCCCATGCTGGTAACGAACAACGCCCGTGAGCGCAGAATCTATCCGATAGAATTAACAGAATTAGTTTTGTACCCGTTTAAGGAGAGCATGATGGCGGGAAACCCGCTTCTGAATTCAATGACGAAGAACGTCACGCAGGGCGACTCTCGTTTCGGTCGCTTTGGCGCACAGCCTCAGCAGACCAGTCAGCAGGCACAGTACGGTCAGCAGCAGACCTATGGCCAGTACGGTCAGCAGTCGTACGGTCAGCAGTATGACCAGCAGGGCTACGGTCAGAACCCCTATGGCCAGCCCCAGTATGGTCAGCAGGCACAGTACGGCCAGCAGCCCTATGGCCAGCAGTATGGCCAGCCCCAGTACGGTCAGCAGGCACAGTATGGTCAGCAGCCCTACGGCCAGCCGTACGGTGAGGCTGACTACGGCGTAGCAGCCCCCACCTACTCGGAGCCCATCCCCGCCGGTGAGCGCCTGACCATGAACGATGTCATGGTTAAGACCGGCATCAACCTGGGCCTGGTCGCTGTCGGTGCCGCCGTTGCATGGAATGCACCGGTGCTGCTGCTCCTGGGCATGGTTGGCGGTCTGGTCCTGGGTCTGGTGAACTCCTTCAAGAAGAAGGTTTCCCCGATTCTGGTCATGACCTACGCGCTCATGGAGGGTCTGCTACTCGGTGGTCTGTCCGCTGTTGTGGATATGCGCTACCCCGGCGTGGCAGTTCAGGCGGTTCTGGCAACCCTCGTGGTTGCAGGTACCACCCTGGCTCTGTTTGCGAACGGTAAGCTGCGCGCAACCCCCAAGCTCAACAAGATCTTCATGATCGGCGCTATCGGTTACATGGCGTACGGCCTCATCTCGATCCTGGGCGCGGGTATCTTCGGTTCCTCGCTGAACAGCTTCTCTATCGGTGGTATTCCGCTGGGCCTGGTGGTTGGTCTGTTCGCTGTTGCGCTGGCAACCTACTCCCTGCTGCTGGACTTCACCACCACCTCCGAAGCTGTGGAGGCTGGCCTGCCCGAGCGTGAGTCCTGGCGCCTTGCTTTCGGCCTGACCGCTTCTCTGGTCTGGCTGTACGTTGAGATCCTGCGTGTTCTCATGTACCTGGCAAGCATCTTTAGCAACGACTAAAGCCCACTTTGAGGCGGCGGTACCGTGATGGTGCCGCCGCCTTTGCCGCTTTACTTCCCTGCTGTATCGAGGCTCGGGGGAGAGCACACAATAACAACACCACACACCGCCTCCGATGGGGTAGCTGAAGCTACCCCGCACGAGTGCGACACCGATAACGATTTGGAGACACCGTGAAAATTACACCTGTTGCAGAAGAACATGTAGCCGAGGAGGAGCGCGGCTACCGGGTTCCTTTTGCCATGGAAGTTGCCGGTGCTTGGGCGTGGCGCATCATTATGATTGCCGGTGCAGGCTGGATTCTTTGGAAGGGTCTGGGGCACGTCTCCCTGCTGGTTATTTCTCTTCTGGTGGCTTTGCTACTGGCGGCTCTGCTGAGCCCCGCCGTGATGCTTCTGCGTAAGAAGGGTGTTCGTGCCGGTGGTGCGGCGGCTATTGCCGAAATCGGTATGATTCTGGTGCTTGCCGGCATTATTTCGCTGACCGGTCAGCAGATTCTGCGCGGTTTTGTGTCCATGGCGGATAAGGCGGTGCAGGGTTACCAACAGCTGGTTGGTTGGCTGAAGAACCTCGGCTATGAGTTTGGCGCCGATCAGCTGAATCAGTTGCTGGATCAAGCAGAAAGTGCCGTCAGCAATAACCCCAGCTCCGTGTTGCACGGTGTGTCTCAGGTAGGTTCGACTGCAGCTGAGGTTGCGACCGGTACCCTGCTGACCCTGTTTACCCTGGTTTTCTTCCTGATGGAGGGCGAGCGTATCTGGCTGTTCGTCACCCGCCTCTTCCCGAAGGATGCGCGTGCCGCCGTCAACGGTGCGGGCCGCGCGGGCTGGAAGTCCCTGGGGGCGTACGTGCGCGTTCAGATTCTGGTGGCGGCTATTGACGCTATCGGTATCGGTATTGGTGCCGCAATTCTGGGTGTTCCGCTGGCTATCCCGCTGGGTGTGTTGGTCTTCCTCGGTTCTTTCGTTCCGGTGATTGGTGCCCTCATTTCCGGTGCTGTGGCTGTGCTGCTGGCGCTGGTTGCTCTGGGCCCGGTGCAGGCGCTGATTATGCTCGGTATTGTTCTGCTGGTTCAGCAGCTCGAATCCCACATTCTGCAGCCGCTCATTATGGGTAAGGCTGTCTCCCTGCACCCGCTGGCTGTTATTTTCTCGGTAGCTGGTGGCTCCATGATTTTTGGTGCGGTGGGTGCTCTGTTCGCCGTGCCGACTCTGGCTGTGGTCAACGCGGTGGTGCGTTACCTGGCGAATCGTGACTGGGAGAAGGAGGCGCCTCGTGAGGAGGAGTTCCTCTTCCCGCATGAGTTGGAGCGCCGTAAGAAGGCTGAAGAGTCTGAAAAGGCGAAGGAAGCTAAGACTTACGAAAGCTCTGAAGAATCTAAGGAATCTAAGGAATCTGAGAAGGCTTAGAACTCAAGTCAATGTGACTAACCGCGGGCTAGACGCTCGCACATCACCTAGAGTAGGGGCTGTTTCTGCACTATCTGTTGAGAGTGTAGGGGCAGCCCCTGCTTTATGCCTGTGCATCCTCTAGAATGGAGTGTGCACTGTGCCACCGCGCGTCTTTCAGCGTGCGTGGCTAGGTGCCGCCAGAATACGTACCATCAGAATGGAAACCTCGTGAGCGTAGATCTCGACTCCCTGCCCGTGACCCTCACCGACATTGAACGTGCCGCAGAGCTGCTCGAAGGCGTTATTGAACGCACCCCCGTCGCTCATTCGCGTGCGCTGAGCCAGCGCCTCGGTTCCGAGGTTTTCTTCAAGTGTGAGAACCTGCAGCGTGCCGGTTCTTTCAAGGTGCGCGGCGCGTACGTGCGCATGGCGAAGCTCTCCGAGGAGGAGAAGAAGCGCGGCGTTGTGGCGGCGAGCGCGGGTAACCACGCTCAGGGTGTGGCCCTGGCTGCTGACCGTCTGGGCATTAAAGCCCGTATTTACATGCCGCTGGGTGCGGCGCTGCCGAAGATTACTGCAACCCGTGACCATGGTGCTGAGGTTGAGTTGCACGGCGTGACCGTGGATGAGGCTCTCGCGGAGGCGAAGCGCTACGCCGATGAGACCGGCGCGGTGTTCGTGCACCCCTTCGACAATGAAGACATTATTGCCGGTCAGGGCACGATCGGTCTGGAGATTCTGGAGCAGGTTCCGGACGTTGACACCGTCATTGTGGGCGTCGGCGGCGGCGGTCTGCTGGCTGGTCTGTCCGCTGCTATCCGCGCGAAGGAGCAGAAGCTCGGCAAGAAGATCAAGATTATTGGTGTTCAGGCGGAACACGCGGCAGCGTACCCGCTGTCGCTGGCAGCGGATGCTCTGGTGCCGCTGAAGAAGGTTTCCACCATCGCTGACGGTATTGCGGTGGGTCGCCCCGGCCAGATGCCTTTCTCCATCATCAAGGAGCTGGTGGACGATGTGGCGACCGTGAGCGAAGACGATATTGCTCGCGCTCTGATCTTCCTGATGGAACGTAACAAGCTTGTGGTGGAGCCTGCCGGTTCGGTGCCCGTGGCGGCGCTGATGAACGGCAAGCTGAAGGAAGAGTACGGCGACCTGGGTACGGTCGTGTGTGTGCTCTCCGGCGGCAATATTGACCCGATGCTGATGCTGAAGGTGATTCAGCGCGGTCTGTCTGCGGCTGGCCGCTACATGACCGTGAAGATGATGCTTTCTGACCGCCCGGGTGAGTTGGCGACCATCTCCCGTATTATTTCTGAGAACGATGCAAACGTGACCGGTGTGGACCACACCCGCGTGGGTGGCTCGCTCTCCATGGGTGACGTGTCGATTACGATCGATATGGAGACCAAGGGTGTGGAGCACTGCCGCCAGGTTATTTCTGCCCTGGAGGATGAGGGTTTCAAGCCCATCATCGTCTACTAAGCCGATAAACTGCAATAGTTGCACCTGAGCCTTATAGGTAGAACGCAATTCAATAGATAAAAAACAGTGCGGGGTGCTGACCGTTGATGGTCAGCACCCCGCACTGTTTTGTTGTAAAACTACTTTTGTCTTTTAGCCCTGGTAAGGGGTCACGGAGACAATCTTGGCGCTCAGTTCCTTACCGTTCGGAGCGGTGTAGGAAACCTCGTCGCCCTGCTTAGCACCCATGATTGCGGCACCCAGCGGCGACTTCTCGGAGAAGACCTTCAGGTCGGTGCCGGCAGGGAGGGTGTCCTCAATTTCGCGGGAGCCGAGCAGGAACTTCAGGGTGCGGCCTGCAACCTCAGCCTCGATGACCATGCCGTGGCTTACCACGCCGTCATCAACGGGCGCCTCACCAATCTGTGCGGTTTCGAGCAGGTGCTTGAGCTGCTTGATACGCGCCTCGTTCTTAGCCTGCTCGTCGCGTGCTGCGTGGTAGCCGCCGTTCTCGCGGAGGTCACCCTCATCGCGTGCCTGCGCGATGCGGTCAACGATTTCCTGGCGGTACGGGCCGGAGAGGTGCTCCAGCTCCTGGGTGAGGCGGTCGAAGGCGTCCTGAGTGAGCCATGCACCGGTGTTGTCAGCCATGCGTGTCCTTTGCTTATGCGCCGGCTCTGCCGGTGCGAAACGAATAAACCCGCTACCGCGTGCCGCGTTCAATGCGCGGCGGTACCGGTAACGGAATGAATCAACAGACCTATTCTAGAGCACCGGAGGATTTTCGGCTGTTATGCCGGTCGTATCTTCCCCTCTGAACGCATCTTCGTCGGTACGCACGCCGGTAGCTGAACACTCCGCCAGCATCAGACTGTTTCATGCCCGTGAATCTGCTGATATGACGGCACGTTTCACGATGTCACACGGCGTCATCTGCGCTAGTGCACCGGCGCTATCCTTGGGTATCATACGAGAAGCTACAACCGTAAAATTTCTGCCGTGTAGCGCTCGCATTTGCGAGTCACAGACACATCATCGACCCCTGGCGCATCACCTAAAGGAGACCACCGTGAGCGAAGCCATTGAACAGCTGAAGGCAAACCTGCCGACTCACCCTCCCGTGGACTCCCTCAAACCTTTGGAGGAGGACTACACCGGTCTGCGCATCCTCGCGGTACACGCCCACCCGGACGACGAGTCCTCCAAGGGCGCCGGTACCGCCTCGGCGTATATTGCCCGTGGCGCCCGCTTCATGGTGGCGACGATGACCGGCGGCGAGCGCGGTGACATCCTGAATGAGGAGATTGATAAGAGCCCGCGTGCGCACCGTGACCTGCCGGGTCTGCGCCGCGCTGAGATGGCGGCTGCCCGCGAGATTATGGGTATTGAACACCGCTGGATTGGCTTCTTCGACTCGGGTCTGCCCGAGGGTGACCCGATGCCGCCCCTTCCTTTCGGTAGCTTTGGCACCATGCCCCTGGACCGTGCCGCCGCGCCGCTCGTGCGTCTGGTGCGTGAATACCGCCCGCACATCATCATCACCTATGACGAGATCGGCGGCTACCCGCACCCCGACCACATCATGACCCACAAGGTTGCCGTGGAAGCATTCGAGAAGGCAGGCGACCCGGAAGCCTACGTGGGTGAGGGCGAGCCCTGGACCCCGCTGAAGCTCTATTACGACCGCGCATTCAACCCCGAACGCACCCTCGCCCTGCACGAGCATCTGCTCGATACGCACGGTGAGAGCCTGCTGAGCGGCTGGATTGAGAACCTCGCGCACCGCGCCTCCTCGGGTGAGGCGCCTCGCCACGAGACTACGACCCGCATCCTGGTGACCGATCACTTTGAGCAGCGCGATCAGGCTTTGCGCGCGCACGCCTCGCAGGTGGACCCGAACGGCGTGTTCTTCGCCGTTCCCAGTGAACAGCTGAAGGACATTTGGCCCTGGGAGGACTACACGCTGGCTGCCTCGCACGCTGAGGTTCAGCTGCCCGAATCTAGCCTGGATGAGGGCCTGAGCGACTACTACGTTATCTAGCGAAGATTGCATCGTCCCACGCTGGCCAATGATGCCCTTCACCCACGATATGAGTCGTAGGTGAAGGGCATCAACCATTCTTAGGCGCGCGATGCGTGCAGCCCCTGTACGCAACCCTGAATGCCGCCATCAGATGCCACAAATTTTGAGCCGATTCTCAGCCCAACCGTGATACCGATTGCCGCGAAGGTACGGCGCGGCGGCGTAGAATAAGAGCTTGGGCTCTTTCGTTATGAGCCTGCTGAATTATCTGCCACGACAGCCGAATGAGGTATGAGCTATGAGCGCCAACGCCCTGCCCGTGATTACTGTGCACGGCCACGCCAGCAACCCCGGCACTGTCACTGAGCCTACCGTCTATGAGCAGGCTCTGGCACGCTCGCTGAGCCCTGAATCCCTGCCGGCACATATTGGAGTGCTGGTGGACGGTAACCGCCGCTGGGCGGCTCAGCGCGGCTTGAGCACCCGTGAGGGCCACGCCGCCGGTGCGGAGCGAATTATTGATTTTCTGGCCTGGTGTACGGAGCTGTCGATTCCGCAGGTGAGCCTGTACATGCTCTCCACTGAGAATCTGAAGCGCCCCGAGAAGGAACTGACCGGTCTGGTCGCTGTGATTGATGCGTTCTTGGTGCGTCTGGTGGAGTCCGCCTGCGGTCCGGTGCGCGCCATCGGCAATATTGACCTGATTCCTCGTCAGCTGCATGAGCGCCTGGACTGGGCGATTGAGCAGACGGTGCACCTGCCCGGTGTTCGCGTAAACATTGCGGTCGGCTACGGCGGCCGCCAGGAGATTGTGGATGCGGTCCGCTCGGTTCTGCGCGAGGCTGCCGCTGAGGGGGCATCCTTGGACTCGCTTGCCGAACAGCTGAGCGTGGAGGATATTTCTTCGCACCTGTACACCGCCGATATGCCCGACCCGGACCTGCTGATTCGCACTTCGGGCGAGCAGCGCCTGTCCGGTTTCATGACCTGGCAGAGCGCGTATTCTGAGTTTTATTTCTGCCGCGCCCTGTGGCCGGATTTCACGCGCGTTGATTTTCTGCGTGCCCTGCGGGACTACGCGAACCGCTCCCGCCGCTTCGGTTCCTAGAAGCTTCCTAGAAGCTAGGGGCTAGCGCCGCTGATTCGTGTTTCTCAGCTGGCCGGTTCCTGGCTAGCAGTCTCCGGTAGTACAGCCTCCAGCAATACAGAATGGACGTTCTATGCTCGCTGAGCTTTCCCGCCTCTACAACGCTGGAGGCGCCTCCGTCATTGCCGCTCTGGTGCTCGGCAGCTACCTGCTGTATTTCCTGTGGTGCGCCCTGCGGCTGTGGCGTATTGATGTGCGGGAGCACCGTTTGCCGCACCGCATCCTGATTCCTTTGGCTATTGCGACCTACACGGCACTGCCGGTGTCTTTGCTGTTTGCCGGTCGCCCCGCCGATATTTGGCGTGTGATTGGTGCCGGTCTGGTGCTGTGGTTCTGCTACCTGCTTCTGCGTATCCTGTCTTTTGGGGCGCTGGGCCGCGGGGATGTGAAGCTTGCCGGCATTCTGGGCGGCGTGCTCGGGTACCTGTCCTGGGCGAATCTGGGCTGGGCGTCGCTGGTGACGTTCCTTGCCGGTGGTCTGGTGTCTTTGGCTCTGGTGCTGTTCACGAAGGCGCGCGGTAGCACCCGCATTGCCTTCGGTCCGTTTATGCTTCTGGGGGCGCTGGTGGCGTTGGCTGCTCCGGCGTATTCTCTGTGGTAGATTCCGAAGTAGGGTGACCGTCCGGCTAAGTGGCGGGCTTGTTCTGTGTGCGGCTCGCGACTGTTCGCTCTGCTCTCTAGCACCTATTTCTCGGCGGAACTGCCGGGGCTTTTGAAAGGTTGATGTTATGCCTACTCCTCCCTATATCCGTAAGCTGCGTAAGCAGATTGGACCGGATTACCTGTGGCTGTCCGGTGCGACGGCTGTGGTGTACCGTGAGCAGGATTCTAAGGTGCTGCTGGTGCGCCGTAGCGATAACGGGGCGTGGACCCCGATCACGGGCATTGTGGACCCGGGGGAGAGCCCCGCACTGACCTGCCTGCGTGAGGCGCAGGAGGAGGCGAACGTGCAGATTGAGGTGCTGGAGCTGGCGCAGGTGAAGGCTGACCCGCCGATGCAGTTTGGTAATGGTGACCGCTGCCAGTTCTTGGATCATACGTTCTTGTGCCGCTGGGTTTCTGGTGAGGCGAAGGTGAACGATGAGGAGTCTTCGCAGGTGCGTTGGGTGGATGTGTCTGACCCGGCGGAGCGTGCGTTGCTTTCTGAGCGGATGCTGGACCGTATTGATGCGGCGCTGAACTATGATGGCCACTGCCGTTTTGGTTTGGAGTCGGTGCCTCCGGAAGAGTACTAGACCGGCTGCTGGGGCTGAGTAAAAGCCGCCGAATGAGGCGTGTAGATACAGAAGGAGGGGCGACCCGCCGTCATGGCGAGTCGCCCCTCCCTCATTTTTGTGACAGTTTGTTACATGTTATTGGGTGGTTCTTCCTGTTTTTCTGTGGGAGTGGGGGACTGGAGTCCTAAAGGTTGCCGTGGTTTTATTTTGTTTTTGTCTTTTTTACTTTAAGTTGTGCCTGTGTGTCGAGTTATGAGTGGTACACATGAGATGCTTTATATATGACACAGGTTACATCGGGAGTGGTGACCCCATATCAGTCACCCGAGAAAATTCGTTCACGTGATGTTCAGATGACTGCAGTTGCTTTCCTTGAGACTCGAACAATTCTTGTCTCTGGAACTCTGGAAACCAGTGACCGGGCGGTCATGGTTACCTATGATTTGCCTTCAGAAGGTGAGTGGACCTTCATTAAGGTGGAGACAAACCTGTCTAATCAATCATGGAGCAGCTGGATTATGAGCGTGGACGATGATGGTGAATTTGTGGAGGATGCTGCTCGCCCAGCTATCTCGCAACAGTTCTCACAGGTCGTCTATAGTGCTGATCATCGGAGGTTGGGATTTTTTGATGGTGAGGTTCGACCGGGAGAGGCAGTCCTGAAGCAGTTTACCGTTCGAGCTCCGTCGCGTCGGTTTTACATGAGCCACGGACGCAGGCATCGCCCTCAGGGAACTCCTGTTGATGAGATTTTCTCTGAAATTCTAGAGGGGTACACTCTGGATTCTTCTTACGAAATTTTTGTTCCAGTTGAAATTCGCTATTAGTAAAATGCCTACCTATTTGTAATAGGTAGGCATTTTAGGAGGTAAGTATGGGTAACTATAAAAATTACTTTTTTGTGCCACCTGGATATTTGTTGGATAGTCCCAGGGGGAGGCAGGAAATTTTAAAAAATGTAGTTGATTTGCAGGAGATGCCCTCATTTCATGACTATATCGATTCTGAAGGTTATTTGGATGTGGTTATAGTCGGGGGAGGTTTGTCTGGAATCAATCTTGCCTCATCTATCTTTCATGTTGATGGATTAAAGTATGTAATTGTTGATCCACATAAAAGGTTGGGCGACAAATTTTTGTCCATGTGTAATTCAATTGGTCAAAATGTAATGAGGTCTCCATATGAACATCATCCAGGTTGCCAATTTGTTCACGATTGTGAATTAGTGGATTTTGCTCGAATTAAATACAGTTTCCTTACTGTGACGGAAAGGGAACAAGTTAAAATGTCAATCATGGGGCATCGATCCATAGTTCCTATGGATGTTTTTGAAGGGTTCGTGCGTCATGTGATTGAATTGCATGAACTCGAAAAAAGGCACATTGAGGATGAAGTGAAAAATATTTCCAAGATGGGTGGATATTATACTGTTTCGCTTAAATCTGGAATTATGCTTAAATCTCGCAATGTTGTTTTTTGCACTGGTCAAGAATCTATTGAAGTACCAGATGGGTATAGTACCCCCTGGGACTTGAATACTCTCCAGGAGGCAAAGCCAGGAGATAAGTTTGCGGTATTTGGAGGTGGGCAAACAGCTGCTACTTTGACTTATGCGCTCTTGAAATTAGGTGCTAACGTTGATTTATATCATAGAGGCGAGTCTATTACTTTTCGTTGCGCAGATGTTCCTGCTGAGTTTTTCAGGCCTGAAGGGCGAGAAAAATACAGAAAAAGTTCATCTTTAGGATTTAAAAAATCTTCAGTTATGCATGAGTATTTAGATATATTTAATGCTTATAGGGCTAAGGGATTCCTAAATATTTATCCAATGGCTCAGCTGAAAGACCGTTCTATCTATGTAGATGGAATTAGGGTTGATGGTGAAGGGATGGATTATAAAAAAATTATTCTCTGTTTTGGTTTGGTGCCGAAGAGTTTTCGTTGCCTTATTGATGAGAGTATAGATATCTGGGATGTGGACTATTGGTGTGCTATTCATGACGGATTGTATGTGTTGGGGGCAGGGGCTGAGGCTGCGTTGGGTCCTGCGGCTAAGAATATTGATGGGCATAGAGTTGGTGTGATTAGAATTTTGGATTCTATTACAAGGAAGGGCGAAAAACTAAAATGAAATATTTTGATTTAGTTAAGAGTTTGCCTGATGACTATCCAGGTATTTCTCAATGTGAAATTGTTATGATGTCTTTGGGAAATGAAGTTTTGTATGCTTCTCTTCAAGATTCATTAGGCTCCTGCAGGGAAGCAATGTGTTTGGGGGAGCATATTTTAAGAGGCGAAATTCTATCTCATAGGAATTGGCCTGTATGTAAGGAGGTGGAGGATACTGTCAATATTGTCTCTAGCAAAGTTCAGATTCCTAGGACAACATTTCATTATTCTGCCTATAAATCTTTAAGGCATGCCATTTTCTGTGAACTAGGATCATCGTGTTCATCACAATTGTTAGCAGCTATTTTGATGCGTGCTGGGAAGAGGAAAGCATGACAACACATAAAATACCCTGGAGAATCTACGTAGCCCTTATCGGCTCTCTGGTAGGTACAGGAATATATTCCTTCGCCCTACCCATCGCGATTCTCGCTAGTACAGGCGAAATTGGGTTAGCTGGCGTGATGGCAGTAGCCATGCAAATCCCCAATATCGCCTTGGCATATCCGCTAGCAACCCTATCGGATAGTCTGCCTCGAAAACCTATGATCGTGATTGCCGGGGCAGTAAACATCCTCAGCATCCTTACCTTGGCGTTGATGATTGAGCAGCATATGCTGTCATGGTTCGCCATCGCCGCACTAGGATTTGTGAGCGGTGTCTTCTCCGAGCTGGCTGCTGCCTCAGAAGCAGGATATATTCCGCAGCTTCTCGGACGAGAAAACCTTCTTTCGTACAATGCACGTCGTGAAATTTGCGAGGGAATATCCGCAATCATTGCGCCCCCTACAGCAGGATTTATTGTTCTTGTTGCGGGTGCAACGGTCGGTCTTATCGTCCCGGTGCTCCTTTTCGGAGCGGCAACTATTTCATACGCAATGTTGCCATCCGTAGAGATGGAAACTAAAACTGAGCAACGCGAAACCGCACAACATGGGTTTATTCACCGCATGTTTGACGGTATCCAATACATGTTCTCCGGTGCCCCGCAGAGACTTATCCTTGTCTACACGTTCTTCTTGGCGGCAGCTACGGCATCGTATTCGCTCATTATTATTTACCGCCTGTATGAGGAGCTCACTTTTGAAGCCTCAGTGGTAGGCATGATTATGGCCTGCAGCGGTATCGGTGGTATCGTCGCGGCGCTCATCATCGATCGTTTCCTCTCTTTCGAGAACACACGAGGAATGCTACTGGTCGCCAACGTCGTATCCCTGCTCGGAATACCGCTGGTCACCATCAGTAATAACCCCGTAGTGCTCGGTGCCCTGCTCTTCATCCTGGACGTAGGATGGGCATCAGCTTTCATCTTCTCCAACAATCTTCGCGACTGCATTACACCGAATGAGCTACTGGGGCGTGCCAGCTCCCTTGACGGTGCCGTATTTGGGTTAGGAACGCTGTACTCCATGGGTGCGGTAGCACTGATGCTCGATCATCTCGGCTCCTTCAACGCTGCACTCGTCGTCAGTATCCCAGCTGTACTCTGCCTCATCTACACACTGGTCCACTATAAACAGTTCAAAGTGTTCAATATCGTTGAACAATAGTGAGAACCTGCTACCACCTTAATTATGGGGGCGGAGAACATGCACAGAAGGAGGGGCGACCCGCCGTCATGGCGAGTCGCCCCTCCCTCTACGGTTAAGCCGCGCACCTCAACCGAGGTTCAGGCGGATGAGATTAGAAGTTGCCCAGCATCTTGGTGACGTCCAGAGCCGCATCCAGCTGCTCCTCAGTCACTTCGCCGCGCTCCACGTAACCCAGAGCCACAACTGCCTCGCGGACAGTCACCTTGTGAGCCACCGAGTACTTAGCGATCTTCGCAGCAGCCTCGTAACCAATCAGCTTGTTCAGCGGGGTCACGGTCGACGGCGAAGCCTCAGCCAGGAAGCGGCAACGGTCAACGTTAGCGGTCAGACCGTCAATCATCTTCTCAGCCGAAACGCGAGAAACATTAGCGAGCAGGCGGATCGACTGCAGCAGGTTAGCAGCCATCACCGGGATACCCACGTTCAGCTCAAACGCGCCGTTAGTGGACGACAGAGCAATAGTTGCGTCGTTACCGATGACCTGAGCGGCAACCATGATGGTAGCCTCACAAATCACGGGGTTGACCTTACCGGGCATAATCGAGGAGCCGGGCTGCAGATCGGGGATGTGCAGCTCGCCCAGGCCGGTGTTCGGGCCCGAACCCATCCAGCGGATGTCGTTGCTGATCTTCATCAGGCCGTACGCCAGGGTGCGCAGCTGACCGGAAACCTCAATCAGGCCGTCACGGTTAGCCTGAGCCTCGAAGTGGTTACGAGCCTCGGTCAGGGGCAGGCCGGTCTCCTCAGCGAGCAGCTCAATCACGCGAGCGGAGAAGCCGTCCGGGGTGTTAATGCCGGTACCCACAGCGGTACCGCCCAGGGGAACCTCAGCCACGCGGGGCAGGGAAGCGTTCACACGCTCAATGCCGTAACGCACGGTTGCGGCGTAGCCGGAGAACTCCTGGCCCAGGGTGATGGGGGTTGCGTCCATCAGGTGGGTACGACCGGACTTCACAACGTCCTTGAACTCTGCGGACTTGCGCTCCAGGGACTCAGCGAGCACCTCGAGAGCGGGAATCAGGTCCTTCACCAGAGCCTCGGTCACAGCAACGTGCACGGAGGTGGGGAAGACGTCGTTGGAGGACTGGGAAGCGTTCACGTGGTCATTGGGGTGAACCTCAATGCCCTTGGACTCCAGGGAACGGGTTGCCAGGGTTGCCAGAACCTCGTTCGCGTTCATGTTCGAGGAGGTACCGGAACCGGTCTGGAAGACGTCAATGGGGAAGTGGGCGTCGTAGTCACCGGTTGCTACCAGATCCGCTGCGTCGCGGATAGCCTGGGCGCGCTCAGCGTCGAGCACCTTGAGTTCCTCATTGGCGGTCGCGGCTGCCTTCTTCACGAGGGCAAGCGCACGAATATGGGCGGATTCGAGGGTCTGACCCGAAATCGGGAAGTTCTCGACTGCGCGCTGGGTCTGTGCACGGTAGAGTGCATCAGCCGGAACGCGAACTTCGCCCATGGTGTCATGTTCAATGCGGTATTCAATGTTTTCAGCCATATCTCTAGGATAGGCGTTCAAAGTGGCTTACGTCGCCTCGAAAAGGTGTCAAAAGAGGAAAAACGCTCATAAATTTTGTGGCGTGAGAAGGTGTGTAAAAACCCCGCCCCGGTAGATGTGCGAACATGCTACCGTGGCGGGGGTATCCCATAGAAAAATCTGTTGTTAAGTGCGAGCATGTGGGTTCTCGCGCTAAGGCTCGTAATGAGCGGAGAAGAGGAAACCTAGTCCAGGTTCTCCGCAACCACAACGCGCGGGGGAGTCTTCACGACCACCGGAAGCGCCTGAGTCGGCGGGTTCTGCGCGTCGTTCTTCTCCTCCGGCAGGGTCAGGTCCTGCGAGCTGAACACCAGCTCCGCCTTACCCTCCTTCAGATGGTAGAAGACACCAATCACGGCGACCTTGCCCTCAACCACCGCATCCGAAATGATGTGGGACTGCTCAATAATGCGGATGGCGGTCTGGCGGGTGTGCTCACGCACCATGTCGTTGACGACTGGGTTCTCCGGCAGCTTCGGGGACATCACCGAAGGCAGGATGTGCTGCACCAGGTTACGGATGAAGCCGTGCGGCATCTCACCGGATTCCAGAGCATTGCTAGCGGCAGTCACAGCACCGCAGGAGTCGTGACCGAGAACCATCACGATAGGGGTCTTAAACTCCTCAACCGCGTACTCCAGCGAGCCGAGCGCGGCATTCTCCAGGACGTGGCCGGCGGTACGCACCACGAACGCGTCGCCCAGGCCCAGATCAAAAATAATCTCTGCCGCGAGGCGAGAGTCACCGCAACCGAAAATCGAGGCGAAGGGGAACTGCCCCGATGCCAGGTCGGTACGGCGAATCGTGTCCTGGTTGGGGTGCTCGTTGCTGCCCTCAACAAAACGGCGGTTACCGTCCTTCAGACGCTTCCATGCTTCTGCGGGAGTCGGTTGGATGCCAGCCATGTGATGCTCCTTAGCGGACAAATACAGATAACGCGTGCCGTCGGAGCCAGCGAATCTGCGAACGGGTATGTGGGGCTTCAGGCGCTCGCGCTGAAGCTGAGTTTCTCGCCGGGAGCCTCCCGGAGAAAGAACCTACCTCAAATATGCCTTAAATATGCGAAAAATAGCTAGTTTGGCGCGCCTTCACAACACCCAAAATCAGCGCCTCAGAGCGTATGAAGCGCCGAAGAGAGACGCAGCCCTCACCAATTTGCCGCATCTGCTCACCTTAAAGTCAACACGCACGCAAACTCGTTCAGAACAAGAAAAACGAAGCGCCCGCGCGCTATCCTGAAAGGAGCACTACTGCGTCGGCGACTTCGTGCTGGAAAGAACCAGCCAGCCGACGGTGTATTCAGAAATCTCGAAGGTGAGTCTATGACTACGAACAACAACCACGGCGATCGCAACCTCGCAATGGAACTGGTCCGCGCGACTGAAGCAGCAGCAATTGCTGCAGGCCCCTGGGTCGGCGCAGGCGAAAAGAATCTCGCAGATGGTGCAGCCGTAGACGCAATGCGTTACCGCCTCTCCACCGTCAACTTCAACGGCACCGTTGTCATCGGTGAAGGCGAGAAGGACAAGGCTCCCATGCTGTACAACGGCGAGAACGTCGGCGACGGCTCCGGTCCCTCCCTCGACGTGGCGGTTGACCCCATCGACGGTACCCGCCTGACCGCACTCGGCATGGACAACGCCCTCTCCGTGATTGCTGTGGCAGACGGCGGCACCATGTTCGACCCCTCCGCAGTGTTCTACATGGAGAAGCTGGTCACCGGCCCCGAAGCCGCAGAGTTCGTGGACCTGCGCCTGCCCGTCAAGCAGAACCTGCACCTGGTCGCTAAGGCTAAGGGCAAGAAGGTCAGCGAGCTGACCGTCTGCGTGCTGGACCGCCCCCGCCACGCCAAGCTGATTCAGGAGATTCGCGAGGCAGGCGCCCGTACCCGCATCATCCTCGACGGTGACGTCGCAGGCGCTATCGCAGCCTGCCGCGAAAACACCGGCGTGGACCTCATGCTCGGCACCGGCGGCACCCCCGAAGGCGTTGTCGCAGCGTGCGCTATCAAGGCAACCGGTGGCGTTATCCAGGGCCGCCTGGCACCGACCGACGAGGCAGAGCGTGAAAAGGCGCTGGAAGCCGGCCACGACCTCGACCGCGTGCTGACCACCAACGACCTGGTCACCAGCGACAACTGCTTCTTCGCCGCAACCGGTATCACCGACGGCAAGCTGCTGCGCGGCGTTCGCTACAGCAAGAACGTTGTGACCACCCAGTCGCTGGTCATGCGTTCCTCCTCGGGCACCGTGCGTACCGTCGAGGCAGAGCACCGCCTCTCCCGCCTGCGCGAGATTCTCTCTCACACCAAGAGCCCCGAAGAGCAGTAATCTTCGCCCCGCAAGGGTTGAGGAGCCGCGCTAAGACTCCTCAAACATTGCACATACATACACAGGGAGCCGCCCCCACCGAAGAACTCGGTGAGGGCGGCTCCCTCGTATATTTAGCCTTTAGTTCTCAGGATACGCCCCAGTAGCGGTGCGCCTGAACCCGTTAGCGAGAGCGGAAAGACTGAACCTTCGCCTTCGCCTTCGACACAGCATCACGAACAGCCGGACGAGCCTTGTACGCCAGCGTGTAGGCGCGGTAACCCAACGAAGTTACCGGAACATCCCAGGTACCCGGGTACTCCACCGACTCGCCGCCAAAGGACTTCTTGAACTTGGTGAAACCAGCCCACTCGTGATCCGGCTGATCCTCCGGCGCAATACCGAAGAGGTCAACGTACTTCAGACCCTTGCGCTTAGCGTCCAGGATAAAGTTCGTCACCACCGGAATACCCGCGGACAGGCGACGATGCTCAAAAGAAGCCGCCGCATGCGCGTAGGTGCGGGTGTCATCCGAATCGTACACAAACGCCGCCGCAATCGGGGTGCTCTCCCCGTTCTCATCGGTCAGCTTCGCAATGTACAGGGACGCCGCACCGGCGGGCATCAGCACGCGAGCAACCTGCATCAGGTACTCATCCTGCTGACGGTTAAAACCGTTACGGTCCGCAGTCTCATCCAAGAACGCGAACAGGATTGACAAATCCTCAGGATTCGTCGACACCTCAATGGTCACGCCCTTCTTGTGGATGTTGCGGTGCAGGTTGCGGTTATTGGACTTCATGCCCTTGAGGATCTCATCCTCAGAGCCCGAAAGATCAATAATCTGAGTGTGCGAAGGCTGCACCTGGCGAGGAGCCAGAACCGCACCGCGACGAGCCAAGAAAGCAGCCGCATCCTGATCACCCCAAATAGCGGATTCAGTCGGCTCAATGCGCACAAACAGGCAACGATGCTTCGCAGCCTCTTCCTTCAACGACGTGAGAGCCTCATCAAAAGCCACGGCGCTGGAAGCGACCGGTCCGTACGGGCTGTACAGGTAGCGGCCGGTAGCGCCGCCCTCAACGGTCGCAAGGTACGACCAGCCGTTACCGCTCTTACGGATCACGGTGTGACCATTAGATTCCTGAAAACGTGCCCAAATATCGGACTGAAGAATATTGCTCATCCTTCTAGTGTATCCGAGCTTAGGGAACGTAAGCCTGGGGCTCCGACGAGGCCTCGGGAGCAGAAACGGGGCGGGGCGCGGAGGAGCTCTCCTCCGCCTCGCGCTCGGCAGCTGCCTTTGCCTTCGCCTCGGCAACTCGGGTGCGCAGAGCGGCTCCCTTGTCCATCGCGGTCTGGCGCAGATCCTGAGAGAACTGACGCAAATCAGCGTGAACCTGCTGAGCAAATGCATCGGTACCCGAACCCAGAATACGCAGAGCCAGCAGACCCGCATTGCGCGCACCGTTAATCGAGACGGTAGCTACCGGAACACCGGCGGGCATCTGAACAATCGACAGCAGCGAGTCCATGCCCTCGAGGTTCTTCAAACGCACCGGAACACCAATCACCGGCAGAGCGGTGACGGAAGCGAGCATACCGGGCAGATGAGCGGCGCCGCCGGCACCGGCAATAATCACGCGAATACCGCGGCTGTGAGCCTTCTTGCCGTACTCAATCATGTCCTCGGGCATGCGGTGTGCAGAAACAACATCAGCCTCGTAAGGGATGCCGAACTCGTCCAGAACCTCGGCTGCGGCCTCCATGACCGACCAATCCGAATCCGAACCCATCACAATGCCAACAATGGGCTGGGAAGAATCATAGGGAGACTGAGACATAATCCTCATATCCTTTCAGGATGCGGTGGCGAACCACCATCAATAGGGTGCGTCGGATACGCAGGATGCTCTCACCCCACGCACCGGCTAAAACAGGGGCTACAGGGGGCGGCCGTCACGCAAAATGGAGGCGGCATTCGCGGCGCTATGGCGCAGCGCCTCAAGCTCAGCCACCGTACCGGTAATGTTCACGTGACCAATCTTGCGGCCCGGACGAGTTTCCTTGCCGTAGAAATGAATCTTTGCGCGCGGTTCAGCCGAAAGCGCCAGCGGGTAGACGCCAAAGATATCTTCGTTCTCGCCGCCCAGGTAGTTCTTCATCACGGCAACACCTTCCAGCACGGAGGTATCACCCAGCGGAAGGTCGAGTACCGCACGCAGGTGCTGCTCAAACTGGCTGGTCACCGAGCCGTCCTGAGTCCAGTGGCCGGTATTGTGCGGGCGCATCGCCAGCTCATTGATGTAGAAGCCGGCGGGGGAGCCGGGCACCTCAAACATCTCAACAGCCATTACGCCGGTCACGCCCAGCTCGGAGGCAATGGTCACCGCAGCGGCTGCGGCAGCCTCAGCGATCTCGGGGTCCAGGTCCTGCGCGGGTGCAATAACCTCATCACAGATGGAGTTCACCTGGATGGTCTCAACAACCGGCCAGGGGCGCACCTCGCCACTTTCACGGCGAGCCACCAGCGCGGAGAGCTCACGGGTGAAGGGTACCTTCTCCTCGGCAAGTAGGGCGGAGAAATCGGTGCGGGAAGGCAACTGCTCGAACCATTCGGCGCTGCGCTCACGAGCCTCCTCGGGGGAATCCAGGACGAGTACGCCCTTGCCGTCGTAGCCGCCGCGCGGGGTCTTCAGCACAACGGGCCAGCCGATTTCATCGCCGAAGGCGAGTAGTTCGTCCAGGGTGGAAACCTTAGCCCAGCGGGGGTTCGGCAGGCCCAGACGCTCAATAGCGGCGCGCATCAGGAGCTTGTCCTGAGCGTACTGGAGAGCTTCGGGACGGGGCTGAACATTCACGCCCTCCGCCATGAGGGTGCGCAGAAATTCGGTGGGCACATGCTCATGGTCGAAAGTGATGACATCCTTGCCGCGAGCAAATTCGCGGAGGGTGTCCAGATCTTTGTAGTCCCCGACGGGGGCGGTACGTACCGCTGCCACGGCGCCGACGGTGGGCGCCTCCGCGAGAATCTGCAGGTTCAGGCCAAGGTTAGTTGCTACGGGAGCCATCATGCGGGCCAGCTGGCCTCCGCCGATGACGCCAATTACGGGTCCAGTCACAGGGTAAGTCACATCACCTAAGTGTACCGGGTTCGGAGGGCCTGTGGGAGCAAGACCACATTAAGGTCACAGAATGGGTTTAACTGGGCGGCAGAGCCCAATATTTGGGCGTAAAAGCAGGAAGAAATCGTAAAAATCTGCCTTCTGCCCAGTCAACGTGAGATGAAAGGGAATGTCTCGTTAGCTGGGAGGTCTGTGGAAAAACTCTCAAAGGTACAAACAACCAACCGGGACTGTAATAACATATAAGAGCTTGTAAAAGAGGCTGACGCACTCCATAGTGGCGGCATGAATGACACCCACCGTAACAGTGCCAGCTCTTTCCCCTGAACTCCTCTAGATAGGCCCCGCATGAGCGCACAGACGAAACCGACCATGACCGAACGCCTGAAATCCCTCTGGGACAGCTACGGTATTGAGGTGCTCAAATTCGGTACCGTGGGCGGTGCCGCCTTCATCGTCAACTCTGTAACGGTGTGGGTGCTGATGATAACCGTCATGTCGGAGGCCCACACCAAGGCGAAGATTATTGCAAGTATTGTCGCAACCATCTTCTCCTGGCTCATGAACCGCCTGTGGACCTTCCGCGACTCCCGCTCCGAAAACTGGAAGCGCGAAGCCATCGAATTTGGCCTGGTCAACCTGCTCGGCATCCTCGTTGAAGCCGGCTGTGTGGCATTCAGTACCTACGTGCTGAACCTGCGCACCCCCGAGGCGTCCTTCATCTCCGGTACGATCATCGGTACCATTCTGGGCACCATTCTTCGCTACTTCCTCTACCGCTTCTGGGTGTATGGCTCGCACCGCCAGAAGGTTGAAGAGGGCGAAGGCACCGACCACGAGGAGCTCGGCCGTATGTTTGATGAAGCCGCCGCCATTCTTGACGGTGAAGAACCTGCGGCACGTAAGGCAGCCTCTGAAGCGGCTGCGTCTGAGGCACAGTCGAAGCCGGGCTCGCAGAATTCCTAAGCTCCTCAGAATGTAGAAGCAGCCTAGTTAGAACTTGATATAACGATTCATCCCCCGATACGAACGGTATCGGGGGATGAATCGTTTAAAGCTCCGTGTGGTTGTTAACGTTCCGTGCGGCTCTTTGTTCGCTAGGGGAGGGGTGCCACGGGTGCTGAAGGGGAGGGGCGCTATGCGCGGGGAATCTCCGCCGCACGCTCGGACGCCATAAGGGACGCCAACTGCCCATCCTGCCAGTTGACGCTCGGGTCAGCCACAAACACCGCATGCCCGGAGAGTAGAATCGCCAGCACCTCCAGCAAGGCGCTCAGGGTCGCTTCCGAGGCGTCAAAACCGTAGTCGGGGCTCAACTCCAGCGCGAGCGCACGCTGACCCGAAGGCAGTGCATAACCCGCCGTGCGGTAGGTCTGTGCCTGTGCAAGCGCCTGCTCGTACGCCTCCGCGTAGGTGAAGCCCTCAAGCACCTCTGCCGAGTCATCGGGGAGCATACCGGAGTACTGGTCGCCAAAGCTACGCACCAGCGCGCAATAATCGAGTACCTCATCAGCGTGGGAAAACAGCGCCTGCAGATCGCCGGTGTAGGAAAGCGCCAGCGGGGCACGATCCACCGCCAGAAGGTACGCGGGGTCATTCGTGTAGCCAGCCTCCTGCTCGGTGCAGACCGCGGCAACCAGCGGCTCATCCTGGTGCAGTAGCGCACCAACTCGCAACGCCGCCAGGCCCAGAACAATAGTGCGCCAGTGCAGAGGCGCTTGAAGGTCAAAACCCTCGCCGGGCTCCAGCTCGCATTCTTCAACCAGCAGGTTTGCGCTCTTATCAATCCAGTTCATGAGGACCCTGCCGGAGAGCTCAATGCGCTCGCCGTTTGCTGAGTACCAGATGAGGGCGGGGGTCTGCTGGCTGCTGAGCTTCTCAAAGAAGCGGTTCAGAGTTGTAGGCACGGATGCGCCGGTGGGGGAGAGAGTAACCATGGGTTTCACTCTACCGCACCGGGGATGGAGAGGTCAGGGAGAATGTGCGCGGTGCTAAAAGATGCAAAGGTAAAGTAAAAACGCCTAAGGGTGCCCTAAAAACCTAATGGTTCAAAATGTTTGACAGTCCTAAAGCCTCATTTTGGTAATGTGGCATAAAAATAAGTTGGAAATGTAAATGCTTCGCAATGCCTCGGAAAAATATTCAGAAACTGCATAGTGAAAAAGATAAGTTTTCCTTATCTAATTATTAGATTCTTTCCCCTGAGCTCGAGGTGCGGTGGGTGGGGCGGTCGCTGTAAGCCCTTATATTTGCAGTCAGGATGCGGAATTTGCAGGCGGTGGAAACTAGTCCTGGAGAAGGGGAAACTTAAGGTGCTCCTTGGGTGTGAGCGAGGGCAAGTGGTGTGTGCGAAAATGTATAAAGGTCAAATTTACATTAAATATGACGCTCCTAACACATACATCTAAATATTGTTTAAGTCTAGTTTGACGAAACGGCGTGTCGCACGTCTAATAGATATATAAGCGTGTTTGCTCTGGAAGGGACCGTAGAGGCCACAGCAAACCATGCCACACCATACACACTAAGATTCCGTCCACGACGGATCCGCAGACTCATTAAGCTCACAATGAGAACACGGAAGGAAAACCCATGGGCTCCTACATTGCATCGGACCGCTCCATCGCGGCCGCGCGCGCATCAGGCGCTCAGCACCGTAGCATGAATCCCACTCATTCTCTCGAAAAAGCCGCCGACGCCTTTCTCGCAGACGCAGAACGAAACATGCCTGCCTGCACCGACGTATGGACCGCAGCGGCAGGACTCTACGGAACCGAAGGCGAAGACGGAGAACTCGCCTGGCAAGCTGAAGCACTCTGCGCCCAGACCGATCCCGAAGCCTTCTTCCCCGAGAAGGGCGGCTCCACCCGAGACGCCAAAAGGGTATGCGGTGTATGCCCCGTGCGCGAAGAATGTCTACAATATGCAATGGACAATGACGAGCGCTTCGGAATCTGGGGCGGGCTGTCAGAACGTGAACGCCGCCGACTGCGCAAGCAGGCGAGCTAAGCCAGGAAGGTACCATCCACATGCAGACCGCACGACTGTGCTCCCGCCAAACCTGCCAGCGAGAGGCGACTGTTACTCTCCACTACTCCTACGCAGACTCCACGGCAATCATTGACGCACTCTCGGAATTCCGCGAACCCCACGCCTACGACCTCTGCGATGACCACGCCGCACGACTGACGGCACCGCAGGGTTGGCGAGTGGTCTACAAGGTACCCGTCCAGGGTTCGGACACCACCGAATCCTAGAATTCGAACCCAAGAATTTAAACACCCGAATGCAAAGAACCTTCCGCGAATTCATGCGGAAGGTTCTTTGCGTATGAGAAACTGGCAGATAGTACAGACACCCGCAACTTACTCAAACACCGATCACTCGAAAAGAACGCGAGATCCATGAGCAAAGAAACACACCGAGGAATGTGGGGCGCACTGCGTCCGGCCATCCGCCGAAATAGCGCCGAAGAACTCCTCAAAGCTCGCCGAGCAGAGACCGTGACCAGCGAACCGGCACCGCACACCGGAGCCTTCGGCCGCATCGCAGCAGACGTACCCACCGTCGCCGAAGAACCCGACCTGCCTACCGGCTCCGTACCCGTCGTCCCCGCACGCAGCAAACTCCGCGAACAGGGCGTCGGCACCCGCGTACGCACCCGCACCAACGTCTCCACCGGCTTCGTGCCCCTCGTGCGCGACTCGCAGAGCACCCCCAAAAATCCGACGCTCAGCGACCTCAACCGCGAAACCATGCAGAGGGCTGCCGAAGCAGAAGCAGCTGCAGCAGCAGAAGCCGAAAATGCGGCTGAAACAGAAACCGTCGCTACCGCGGAGGCGGCAAGCGCCTCCACCGCCGGACGCAAGTACCGCACCGAAACCACCTGCACCGGTCACACCCACGCGGTTGCGGACCCCAACGCGCCGCTGTCTTCCCTGGCAGCCTCGCCCGAAGCTGCAGAACGCGCCGCAGCTCGCGAAGACGCTGTGGAAGACACCCCGCGCTTCCTTAAGCTCCGCGCAACCCTCATCGCGCTCACCGTACCGCTGACCGTACTCATGATCGCGATCCGCGCTGTAGCCTCCGCGCCCTTCCTCTGGCTCGAGTACCACCGCCCCGGATTCCCCGAAGACAGCTACGGCTACTACCTCGTCGAGAGGATGCGCCTGGGCTCCTACGGCGTGGACTACATCAACAACTTCGCGCCGCGCGAATACCTCGCCCGCGTCACCACCGGCGCCGACAACACCCTCGCCTTCACCGAAGCAGAAGTGAACCATATGCACGATGTGAAGTGGGTACTGCTCATCGCCACCGTAGCCGTTGCCGCGCTCTTCCTGCTGACGCTCTTTAGCAGCATCTCTCTGCGCGAGCGCGCCCCCGGAACCATCCGCCGCAGCCTCTTCTGTGGCGCATGGATTACCCTGGGACTTATTGCGGTGCTCGGCGTTGTGGGCGTCTTCGGTTGGGAATGGCTGTTCACCACCTTCCACCAGGTGTTCTTCCCGCAGGGCAACTGGGAATTCTCCGTACGAAGCTTCCTGATCCGCCTCTACCCGCCGCAATTCTGGATCGACGCGGCAATCGCCGTAGCGGTCCTCGTAGCCGCGCAGATTACGCTCCTGCTCGTGACCACCTGGCCCACCAAATACCGCAAGCTCAAGGCAGAACGCCGCCGCCAGGAACGCCAGGAACTGCGCGTCAAGCTCGCCTCCGCGCGAGTCGGCGACAACTAAAAATCATCAGCCACTTGACCGTGCGAACCAGCGCGGAAAGGGCACAACAAAGGGGGCTGGGCTCTACCACACGGTAGAACCCAGCCCCCTTCGCTATACCCAAGCTCGCATCGCTCGTGCCTGAACCCATGACTAAACACGAGCCTAAAACCAGGGCCAAAAACCTGAGCCTAGATCCCGATCCTAAAAACCGAGCCTAAATCCAGGACTTAAACCACATATGCGAATACCACTGCTCATACGGAATTACCTGAGCAGTCCACAGCGGCATAAAGTACGCACTCAACATCAGCACACCCACCAGGTAAATCGCCACCAGCGTCACGCCCAAACGAGCACGCAACACCGAACCGCGAGCACCCGACAGCGCCAGACCCAAAACACCCGCCAACAGCAGGATCAGGAACGGCTCAAAGGACAGCGCGTAGAAGTAGAACATCGTGCGGGTCGGGTACATAAACCACGGGAAATAGCCCGCACCGAACACAACCAGCAGCGCACCAAAACGCCAATCACGCTTCAACAGCAGGACCAGAAGCGCCACAATAATCGCCGGAATAAACGCCCACCAAATCGCCGGGTTACCGATATTCAAAATAGCCTCGGAACAGGACTTCACGGTACAACCCGAAGAACCCAGCTTCGGCGACTCATAGTAGTACGAGGTCGGGCGACCCAAAACCAGCCACTGCCACGCCTGCGAAGCATACGTATGCGGGCTACTCAAACCAGAATGGAACTTAAACGCCGACACATGGTACTCCCACAGGGAACGCAGATCCTCAGGAAGCCACATGACACCCTTGCCCGGGTTCTCAACAGCCCAACGGCGGAAATACGCATTCGACGACTGGAACCAGCCTGCCCAGGTGCTCAAATACACCAGCAGACCCACACCAATCATCTGGAAGAACGCGGGGATGCCGTCACGCACCAGCGCCGTCAAACCCCACTTGTTCAGACCCACAATACGGCGAGCGTTAATATCCCAGAACACCGTGAGCAGACCCATTGCCGCAATAAAGAACAACGAATTCCACTTCACGCCCACCGCGGCACCGGCACACACACCGGCAGCGAAACGCCACAGGCGCAGACCCATGCTCGGGCCCCACGGCATCGGCGGAAGCACACCGCTATTCTGGCGTGCCGCCTCCGCAATATTGCGCGCCAACACGCGCCGCGCCTGAATACGGTCAAGCACCAGACACACAAAAGTCGCGAGAATCCAGAACATCTGGAAAATATCCAGCAGAGCCAAACGAGACTCCACCAGCATCAGACCATCCACAGCAGCCAGCAGCGCCGCAATAGTCGCCACCGTCATCGAACGGAACAGCAACCAGCCAACATAGGCAATCAACGCCACCGACAGGGTGCCAATCACCGCAGCAGAAACACGCCAACCAAAGGGATTATTATCACCAAAAATTGCCATGCCCGCGGCAATCATCCACTTACCCAACGGAGGATGCACCACATACTCCGGCGAATCCGTCAACAGACCCGACGGGTGACCCGCCGAAAAGGAAGCATTAGCGTCCTTCGACCAGCTCAACTCATAGCCATAATGCACATACGAATAGGCGTCCTTGGCGTAGTACGTCTCATCAAAAACAATGGCATTCGGATGCGCCAAATTATAAAAACGCAGAATACCGGCAACCAGCACAATCAATGCAGGCGCCAACCAACCCCAACGCGGGGCACGAATATAGGCAACAGCGAGCGCATCCAGCAGAGAATCGAGGCCGTAACGACCGCGTTCAGACGAAGAACGGGTCAAATCGGCCGGACCAACCGGAGCGGCAGATGCGGGAGAAAGTAGCTTAGGTATCTTCACCCCATCAATCCTAAAGGGTCAGAACGCACGATGCACCATTTCAGCCCGTGAACGGCTTATATGAAGCACCCTGAACCTGCGCCTGACGCAGCGCCCCACCCGGCAAGATTACCCGGCACGACCACCCGGCACCGGATTGAGCGCGGGCGTTACACTTAGTGGGTACACGAAGACCAGACACAGACACGAGGCCTGCCATGACCGCACCCGCAGAATACACCGAAGAAACCACCGACCCCTCAGAAACGGTCGAGGCACCCCAGACTGACACCGCTGATACCGCCGTCACCTCAGAAGAAGGTGGTGTGCTCATCCTCGGCGGCACCCCCATCGGCAACCTCGCTGACGCCTCCGATCGACTGCGCTCAGCCCTCGCCACCGCAGACCTCATCGCCGTTGAAGACACCCGCAAGCTACGAACCCTCGCTTCCGGGCTTGGCGTGCGCACTCGCGGTCGCGTCATCGTCAACCACGACCACAACGAAGAAGAACGTAGCGAAACCATCGTGCAGGCGGTACAGGACGGCCAGCGCGTGCTGTTGCTCTCGGATGCGGGCATGCCCACCATCTCCGACCCCGGCTACGTTGCCGCCGCAGCCGTCGCGGAAGCCGACCTGCCCGTCACGGTGGTGCCCGGCCCCTCCGCTGCGTTGACCGCGCTCGCGCTCTCAGGTCTGCCCACCGGACGATTCACTTTCGAAGGCTTCCTCGCCCGCAAGGGCTCCGAGCGCACCCGCCGTCTTGCATCGTTGGCGGGGGAGGAACGCACTATGATTTTCTACGAATCCCCGCACCGCACTGCCGCAACCCTGGCAGACTTCGTGCAGATCTTCGGTGCTGACCGCCGCGGAACGGTCAGCCGTGAGCTAACTAAGCTTCACGAAGAGGTTCGACGCGGTACCCTGGCTGAGCTTGCCGAATGGGCTGAGTCTGAACGCGTCCGAGGCGAAATCGTCATTATCGTTGAGGGTGCGCAAGCCCCCGAAACCCCCGAAGCGCAGGACGTAGTGCAGCTGGTCCTCGACCGTGTGGCTGGCGGCGAGCGCCTCAAGAGCGCCTGCGCCGCGGTCGCAGCCGAGACCGGCACCTCCAAGCGTGACCTGTACGAGGCGGCACTGGCTGCCCGCTCCGAATAACCCAGAAACATCCCGCAGCTTTACCCCCCCCAGCTTTACCCCGCAGTTTTATCCCGAGGATTTATCAATGTGTCAGAGCCACCCCGGTCCTGAAATCACCCAGGAGTACCTGAACTCCCTCGCTGCCCTGGCGAACTACACCCTGCCCACCCCCGCGGCACTCCAGGCAACCGCCCTGCCTAACGGCTGGGAGCCGGTGCCCGGTGAAGTGCCCGCACCCTATAAGGCGGAACTCTACACCGGCATCAGCGACGCCGAAGGCGGAGAGGGAACCCGCCGCCGCTCCACCACCGGCGAGAACGGCCGCAGCCGCAACTTGGTCTTCCCGCCCGCCCCCGAGCCGCTACCGTACCCGATTGTGGATAACCACACCCACATGGACCTGCTCGACGGCGAAGTAGAAATCAGCGCCCGCGATGCACTCGACGCCGGTGAGAAGCTCGGCATCGGCGCCATCGTGCAGGTCGGATGCGATATCCCCTCCTCCCTGTACGCGGTTGCCGCCGCGCAGGCTGATGAGCGTGTCCTCGCCGCTATTGCGATTCACCCCAACACCGCCCCCGAGCTGGCTGCAGCCGGACAGTTGGAGGCGGCGCTCGCCACCCTCGACGAGCTCGCCACCGCCGACCGTGTGCGCGCTGTTGGTGAGACCGGCCTGGACTACTTCCGCACCGGTGAGGAAGGTATGGAGGCGCAGCACTACAGCTTCCGCGAGCATATTCGCATTGCGAAGAAGCACAACCTGGCGCTGCAGATTCACGACCGTGATGCGCACGAGGACGTTGTGCGGATTCTAGATGAAGAGGGTGCGCCGGAACGTACCGTGTTCCACTGCTATTCGGGTGGCCCGGAGCTTGCGGCGATCTGCAATGAGCGCGGCTGGTACATGAGCTTTGCCGGCACGGTGACTTTCAAGAACTCGAAGGGTATTCAGGAGTCGTTGGCGATGGCTCGCCCGGAGCTGATGCTGGCTGAGACGGATGCACCGTTCTTGACTCCGCATCCGTTCCGTGGCCGCCCGAATGCGTCCTACATGACGAACTACACGGTGCGTTTTATGGCGGCTCATCGCGGTGAGGAGCTGGAGGCGCTCTGCCGCCGTATCCGTGAGAATTCGGAGCGGGTTTACGGTCAGTGGTAGGCGCGTACAGCCTGTAGCGGATAGCTACTTGGAGTCGCCTCGCGGTGCGTGTCTGCGTGCTAGACTGTAGCGACTACAAATAACTCACTCAAACAGCTATGCCATGATCTGGCGCGTAGTACTTTAGGCATGTTTTGCGTCTAAAAGAATGCGCTTAAAAATTAGGGGTGCAAGAACTCTCACTCGGTTTTGTGCCTTGCTCCCGGTGATTGGTGCTCTAGGAGGACACTATGGCAAAAATTCTGAAATACGTTCTGGGACTGGACGGCGCTAACCGGTTTGATTCTTTCTTCTCGGTGGGGGCACCCGCTCAAGGTTTTCAGCGTTATTCTGCGGTGGATAACCGTGATAACCACGTCACTGATGCACAATTCGACAGCAAACTGTTCCTGGCTCGTTACGGTAAAGAGCCGAGGCCTGCCGAAAAGGGTTGCGCTTTGAGCCACTACCACATGTGGAAGGACTTCCTTGCTTCAGATGCCGACTGGGCTTTGCTGGCAGAAGACGATGTCCTCATTTCCCCTGACCTGCAGCCTGTAGTGGAGAGGATTATTGAAAAGTATCCTCACGTGCAGATGGTTAACCTGGGCGATATCTACGCTTCTGAAGCTGGCAAGCTCAACCCGCAGGTTGATTACCCCCGTCTTTCGTTGCTCTCTCCTTTTGTGTACGGCAAGTACCGTATGGGTAGTGCCTATGGTTCAAAGCCTCTGTACGGTGCTGCCTTGTATCTTCTTTCGCGTTCTGGAGCTGAACGACTCGTAGAATGTTATGGCGAGACGGTTCCCGGCGTTGTTGCTGATGATTATTCTCTCTACCGAGAATGGGGAGTAGACGTATATTTGGTGCAGCCCGGCCTGTGCGGTTGGGAAGGCACCAGCCTCATTCAAACTTCTGGCGTTCGTCACTTGGAAAGTCTCAAGAGCACGCAGCATGGCACCGGTTTTATCGACCGGGTGCGCATCGCCCTGGCGCCGAAGAAGCGTATTGCGAACGCGAAGAATATTCTGGATGCCACTCTCGAAGATGTGAAGCAGCGTCTAGGACGATAATCCAGAGACGGTAACCCAGAGACGGATTGGGCTACTACTATCGCATAAAAATGTGAATACGTGGATCTTCTGCCCTGTCATTTATCCCCTCCCTATCGTGTATATGCGGTAGGGAGGGGATTGTTTTTTGCTGTGCACCGGTACACGCGTGCCGTACCGCGTTTTAACCTGCGGACACAAGAGATTGGTGCATGGTGAATGATAGAATTTTTTCTACGTTGCACAGTAGTGTGCGTATTTATCACACGCTCAATATTCAGACTTCATGCCATTAACGCACCGATTTTTAAGATGGATGAACTTTCCTGTCGTGCAGGGGGTCTGATGTTCTGAAAGCTCGCCAATAACCGACGCAATCTTCTATTGCTTAGGTTTTCTGGATGAGCTGTTGAAAGGAAAAAATATGGCAAAGATTCTGAAGTATGTTCTGGGCCTGGACGGCGCGAACCGTTTCGATTCGTTCTATTCGGTGGGTGCGCCGGCGCAAGACTTTATCCGTTATTCTGCGGTGGATAATCGCGATAATCACGTCGCTGATGAAGAATTTGACGTTGAGTTTTTCCGTAGCCGTTGGCATCGTGACCCTAGCCCCGCGGAGAAGGGCTGCATGCTCAGCCATGTGAATATGTGGCGTGACTTTGTTGCAAATGACGCCGATTGGGCGCTGATTGCCGAAGACGACATCCTTATTTCTCCGGATGCTGAGGCGGTCGTGAACGCAATCATCACGAAGTACCCGCAGGTGCACCTGGTAAACCTCAGCGATTCCTTTGCAAATGATGCCGGCAAGCTGAACCCGCAGGTGGAATACATCCGCCTGTCCCTGCTGTCTCCTTTTGTGCACGGTAAGTACCGTATGGGTAAGCCGTACGGTACCTGGCCCCTGATTTGCACCGGCTTGTATTTGATTTCCCGTTCGGGCGCTGAGCTGCTGCTCAAGCAATTTGAGGACAAGGTACCGGGCACCGTGGCTGATGATTACAAGCTGTACCAGCAGTGGGGTGTGGACGTGCGTTTTGTGCAGCCGGGCCTGTGCGGCTGGGAGGGCAGTAGCGTCATCCTGGAATCCGGTAAGCGTCATCTGGATAAGGTGAATAGCCTCCAGCACGGTACTGGTCCTCTGGATCGACTGCGCATTGCTTTGGCTCCGAAGAAGCGTATTACAAACGCTAAGAACGCTCTGGAAGCCACTCTTGATGAGGTAAAGCAGCGTTTCTCGCGGTAATCTAAACTGTAACCTCCCCACCATCCATCTATGTGAAGGAACGCTGTGAACGATCTGCCCCTGCTCGGCCCTGCTGAGATTCGCGAGCTTGCTGAGATGCTCGGTATTCGTCCGACGAAGACTCTTGGGCAGAACTTTGTGATTGACCCCAATACGATTCGTCGTATTGTCAACGCGGCAGAGATTTCACCGGAGGAGACGGTGCTGGAGGTCGGCCCGGGCCTGGGTTCGTTGACCCTCGGCATCCTGGACGCTGCGAAGGATATGGTTGCGGTTGAGATTGACCCGCCGCTGGCGCAGCAGCTTCCGCACACGATTGAGAAGTTCCGCCCCGAGAAGGCGGGCGATATTGACGTGGTGCTCATGGACGCTCTGAAGGTGACCGAGCTGCCCCGCACTCCGGATGCTCTGGTTGCGAACCTGCCCTATAACGTGGCGGTTCCGGTGCTTCTGCACCTGTTTGCGCAGTTCCCGAGCATCCGTCACGCCTTGGTGATGGTTCAGGACGAGGTCGCCGACCGTCTTTCGGCGACCCCGGGTTCGAAAATCTACGGTGTGCCCTCGGTGAAGGCTAATTGGTATGCCGAGGTGTATAAGGCGGGCGTGATTGGCAAGAACGTGTTCTGGCCTGCACCGAAGATTAACTCGGGCCTGGTAGGTTTCCGTATGCGCGAGGAGCCCCTCTCGACCGTTGACCGCGACCTGGTATTCACGATTGTGGACGCTGCTTTCGCTCAGCGCCGTAAGACTCTGCGCGCTGCGTTGAGCTCCTGGGCGGGCTCGGGTGCGCGTGCGGAGCAGATTCTGGTGGCTGCCGGTATTGCTCCGACCGAGCGCGGCGAGAAGCTGGATATTCACGGCTTTATCCGCATTGCGGAGGCATCGCTGACTGTCCCGGCTGAGCCTGTAGTGGAGTAGCTTCTTCCCGTTCTAAATTTTTCACTGACGTTCTCACGCGAGTTCCCGCGCGAAAGGTGTATGCGCTGATGAGTACCGCCTCCCAGGTCGCTATTTCAGTTGATGCTCCCGGTAAGGTCAATCTGTACCTTGCTGTGGGGGATGTTCGTCCGGACGGCTACCACCCGTTGACTACGCTTTTTGCGGCGGTCTCTTTGATGGAGACCATCACGGTCTCTAAGGGGCAGACACCGGGGCTGAGCTTGAGCATGGATATTGTGCCCGGCTCCCTGGTGGATCAGCAGATGCAGGCGGGGCAGTTCGACCCTGCCGCTGTGCCGATGGATGAGCGGAATCTCGTGTACCGTGCCGCCGAGCTGATTCTTACGGAGCACGGTATCGAATCTGTCCCGGCACTGCACTTGCATATTGCGAAGGCTGTGCCCGTGGCAGGCGGTATGGCGGGCGGCTCAGCGGACGCGGCTGCCGCCTTCATTGCTACGGACCGTTATCTGCACGCAACCGGCTGCACCGTTGCGCTCTTGACCCAGGCGGATTATGAACGTCTTGCCGCGCAGCTGGGCGCCGATATTCCCTTTAGCGTGCGTGCCGCGCTGGGCCAGACCCTCGCACTGGGGCAGGGGACCGGTACCGAGCTGCAGAATGTTGCGGCGCCTCGGGAACCTCTGCACCTGGTGATTGTTGCCGCGCAGTTTGGTCTCTCCACCCCCAGCGTGTTTAAGCAGTTGGACGCGGGCCGTGCCGCCGGTGAGTATCCCGCCTCCGGTGAGCTGATGGAACCCGTAGAGCTTCTGGAAGCACTGAACTCTTACGACGGTTCGGAGGCGGCGCTCGCCTCCCTAGCGCCACTGCTACGTAACGACCTGCAGGCACCCGCACTTTCGTGCGCCCCGCAGCTGGAACAGACCCTGAACCTGCGCGAGAGCGAGGGCGTGTATGCGTCCCTGGTGTCCGGTTCCGGTCCGACGGTGCTTCTGCTGACTTCTTCGCAGGCCCGGGCGGATGCTCTTGCGTCCGCTCTTCGCGATACGGGCAACCACGCTGTGAGCGCAGTCATTGCGGTTCTGTATCATTAGTATTTGACACATATATACGATCTAATATTCATTCGCTTCCGCTAGCTACTATTCACTGTCTTGAAAAGTCTCGCACTTTCTCTCCCGAATATGTTGTTCGGCATTGGGAGAAGCTTTTCGAATCTATTCACCGTTAGTAGCCGCTGCAACGGATAACCGAATATATACAGAATGCCGGTTCTAGATTGAATCTAGAACCGGCATTCCTCTATATCAGTAGGCGTTAGCCCAGCAGTTCGGAGAGTTCGAGCCAGCGCATTTCTAGCTCGTCAATCTCGTCCTGAAGCGCCTGCTGCTGCTCACCGAGTGCCGCCAAACCGGCGTAGTCCGAGGCATCGTGCGCGCTCATCTGCTCGGAGAGTTTCTCCTGCTCCGTGGCAAGCTTCGCCAAGCGGCGCTCAATTGCACCGGATTCCTTCTGCGCCGCACGCTGCTCGGCACCGGAAACCTTCGGCTTAGCAGCTGTCTCAGCCTCCTGCGCTGAAGCTTTCTGCGTCGGGGAGGCGGAACGCGCCTGCGCGCTACCGGCAGCAGAACCGCCAGCACCGGCTGCCGAGAGCGCCAAATATTCGTCCACACCACCGGGCAGGTGACGGAACGAACCGTCAATCACGGCGTACTGCTGGTCGGTCACGCGTTCCATGAGGTAACGGTCGTGGCTGACCACCAGCAGGGTGCCCGGCCAGGTGTCCAGCAGGTCCTCCATCGCGGCGAGCATATCGGTGTCCAGGTCGTTGGACGGCTCATCGAGAATCAGCACGTTCGGTTCATCCAGCAGAATCAGCATGAGCTGCAGGCGACGCTTCTGACCACCCGACAGGTCCTTGACCGGGGTAGACAGCTGCGCACTCGTAAAGCCCAGACGCTCCAGCATCTGCGAGGGGGACAGCTCCTTACCATCGGCAATGTAGCTACGCTTCTTGCGGCCAATCACATCCGAGACGCGGTCGTTAGCGACCTCGTTGAGTTCATCGAGCTGCTGGGTCAGGGTCGCAATCTTCACGGTCTTACCGTGCTTGACGCGGCCCTCGGTCGGCTTCAGATCGCCGGTCACCAGAGAAAGCAGAGTGGACTTACCCGCGCCGTTCACACCCAGGATGCCGGTGCGCTCGCCGGGGGCAATACGCCAGGTGACCTTCTTCAGCACGGGACGCTTGCCGCCGGGCATCGAGGAGTCGTCGTAGACGACGGAAACATTTTCGAGGTCGACCACGTCCTTGCCGAGGCGGGAGACTGCCATCTTCTTCAGCTCCACGGTGTCACGCACCGGCGGAACGTCCGCGATGAGGGCGTTGGCGGCATCAATGCGGAACTTCGGCTTGGAGGTACGCGCGGGCGCACCGCGGCGCAGCCAAGCGAGCTCCTTGCGCATCAGGTTCTGACGCTTTGCCTCCGCTGCGGCTGCCTGACGGTCACGCTCCACACGCTGCAGGATGTACGCTGCGTAGCCGCCCTCGAAGGGCTCGACGATGCGGTCGTGCACTTCCCAGGTGTCGGTACAGATTTCGTCGAGGAACCAGCGGTCGTGGGTGACGACCATGAGTCCGCCAGCATTCTTGGACCAGCGGGACTTCAGGTGGTTAGCGAGCCAGGTGATGGCTTCAACATCCAGGTGGTTGGTGGGCTCGTCGAGCATGAGCACGTCCCACTCCTGCGCGAGTAGGGAGGCGAGCGCTACGCGTCGACGCTGACCGCCAGAGAGCGAAGAGACGGGTGCATCCCAGGGCAGATCGGAGACCAGGCCCGAGATGACATCGCGGATACGGGACTGCGAGGCCCACTCGTATTCGGGGGTGTCGCCCACAATTGCGTAGCCAACCGTGTGGTCGTCGTTGAGAACATCTGACTGGTCAAGGTAGCCGATGCGGGTGCCGCCGCGCACGGTAACGCGGCCGGAGTCCGGTTCGAGCCGGCCGGCAAGGATCTTCATGAGGGTGGACTTGCCGTCACCGTTGCGACCGACAATGCCGATGCGGTCGCCTTCGTTCAGGCCGACCGTGATGCCTTCAAAGATAGTTCGGGTAGGGAATTCGAGGTGCAGCGATTCGCCGCCAAGTAGATGTGCCACGCCTTCTAGGGTACAGGGTGAGTCTTCAGTTCAAGTAGCGCTCCAAGCTTTGATGAGGGGCTACTGCAATGTCGAGAAATGTGGTGGGTTTTGCGGGGTGGGCGGCATAGTGAAGGGTAGATATTTGATAAAATGAGAAAGCATTTCCTGCATTGCGCTGTTCTATGCCCAAAATGGCGGTCAATGACAATGGGGACCCGTAGCCGGGAACTCATATGAATGTATGGATAATCCGCCATGGTGTAATGGCAGCACAGCGGCCTTTGGAGCCGTTTGTCTAGGTTCGAGTCCTAGTGGCGGAGCGTAAGCACTCAACGGCACCGTTGATAGAGAGTTAGCGGTCCGCGCTCACTCCTCACTCTTACAACCACTACTAAGGAGTCTTCCCAGTGAACACTGAACTGGCACCCTCTGCAGTGATCGTTCTCGCCGCAGGCGCTGGTACGCGCATGAAGTCCGCTACCCCTAAGGTCATGCACGGCATTGGGGGTCGATCCATGGTTGAGCACGCTGTCGCTGCTGCACGCGATCTGAATCCCGAGCGCCTCGCTGTTGTGGTACGCCACCAGCGCGATAAGGTTGCTGAGCATGTGCTTGCGTTTGATTCTGAAGTAACCATTGTTGACCAGGATGAGATTCCCGGTACCGGCCGCGCTGTTGAGGTCGGTCTGAACGCCCTGGACGCGCAGGCACCCGTCTCCGGCACCGTCCTGGTGACCTACGGTGACGTTCCCCTGCTGCGCCCCGAGACTCTGCGCGAACTGATTGCCTTCCATGAGGAAGACAAGAACTCTGTTACCGTTCTGACCACCCACATTGATGAGCCCGGCGCATACGGTCGTATTGTCCGTAACCAGGCTGGCGAAGTGACCGCCATCGTTGAGGCGAAGGACGCTTCCCCCGAAGAGCTCGAAATTACCGAGATTAACTCCGGTATTTACGCTTTTGACGCCGCTGTTCTGCGTGAGGCACTGCTTGAGGTGACCACCAACAACGCGCAGGGCGAGAAGTACATTACTGACGTTCTGTCCATTGCTCGTTCTAAGGGCTACCGTACCTCCGCTCTGGCTATTGAGGACCGCTGGGAGGTTGAGGGTGCCAACGACCGCGTGCAGCTGGCTCAGCTGGGTCGTATGCTCAACAACCGCATCCTTGAGGCTCACATGCGTAACGGCGTGACCATTGTTGATCCTGAGAACACTTGGGTTGACGTCACCGTCACCATTGAGAATGATGTAACCCTGCTGCCCGGTGTGCAGCTGCACGGTTCTACCGCCGTTGCTACCGGCGCTACCATTGGCCCGGACTCCACCCTGACTGACATGACCGTCGAGGCTGATGCTACCGTCATCCGCGCGCACGGCCACGGCGCTGTCATTGGCGAAGGTGCAACTGTTGGCCCCTTCGCATACCTGCGCCCCGGTACCACCCTGGGCAAGGACGCTAAGCTTGGCACCTTCTGTGAGGCTAAGAACTCGCAGATTGGTGATGGCGCAAAGATTCCGCACCTGTCCTACGTTGGTGACGCCACCATCGGTGAGGGCGCGAACATTGGTGCTGGATCTATTTTTGCGAACTACAACGGTCTGGTGAAGAGCCGCTCCGTTATTGGTGCTCATGCTCGCATGGGCTCCGCAGGCATTTACGTTGCACCTGTTACCGTCGGTGACGGTGCCTACTCCGGCGCGGGCGCGCTGATCCGTAAGGATGTTCCTGCTGGCGCCCTCGCCTACTCTGAGACTTCCCAGCGCACCATCGATGGCTGGGTTCTGAAGAACCGTGCCGGTACCGAACCCGCCGAGGCCGCTAAGGCTGCTGGCGCTCAGGAACCGGCAGAATCCTAATTCGAGGAAAGAACAACACCATGAGTAGCGAGATTACCAACCCCGGTGAGCGCAAGCTTGTAGTGGTCTCCGGTCGAGCACACCCCAAGCTTGCCGAGGAGATTGCGCAGGCACTTGATCACGACCTGCTGCCCACCTCCGCATACACCTTCGCCAATGGCGAGACCTACGTCCGCTTTGAGGAGTCGGTGCGCGGTGCGGACGCTTTCGTGATTCAGTCGCACCCGGCACCCATCAACGAATGGCTCATGGAGCAGATCATTATGATCGATGCGCTCAAGCGTGCATCCGCTCGTTCCATTACCGTGGTGTCTCCCTTCTATCCCTACGCTCGTCAGGACAAGAAGCACAAGGGTCGCGAGCCCATCTCGGCACGTCTGATTTCGGACCTGTACAAGACCGCGGGTGCTGACCGTCTGATGTGCGTGGATCTGCACACTTCGCAGATTCAGGGCTTCTTCGACGGTCCGCTTGATCACCTCTTCGCAATTCCGGTTCTGGCTAAGCACATCCGCGAGCGCGTGGACGACCTGTCTAACGTGACCGTTGTATCCCCGGATACCGGTCGTGTCCGCGTGGCTGAGCACTGGGCTGACCTGCTGGACGGCGCGCCTCTGGCGTTCGTGCACAAGACCCGCGATATTAACGTCCCCAACCAGGCTGTTTCTAAGACTGTTGTGGGTGACATCGAGGGTCGTACCTGTGTGCTGATCGACGACATGATTGACACCGGCGGCACCATTGCTGGCGCCGTGAAGGTCCTCATGGACAAGGGTGCGAAGGAAGTTATCATCGCGGCAACCCACCCGGTTCTGTCCGATCCGGCTGCTGAGCGTCTGTCCCAGTGCGGTGCTGTGGAGGTCGTCGTGACCAACACCCTGCCCGTGCCGGAGGAGAAGCAGTTCGATAACCTGACTATTCTCTCCATTGCTCCGTTGATTGCTCGCGCTATTCGCGAGGTCTTCGATGAGGGCTCTGTGACCGAGATTTTCGAGCACTAAGCTTCTAAAGCCTAAAGAAAGTCCCCCGCTGACCGTTGGTCGGTGGGGGACTTTCTGTTGTATGAGGCTAAAGCTAACCCGGCAGGAATAGATATCTGTTCCTGCCGGGTTAGTGCTGTATTTAGCGCCGCGTGCTTAGCGGTGTGCCTGTGCGAGCCAGGGCAGAATCACACGCAGGGACTGTTCCACCTCGTCCACTGCGACCTTTGCTGCTGCGGGGCCGCGGCGGTAGGGGTCTTCCAGCTTATCGCTATCGAGCGGACGAGCGCCGTGCGAGTAGAGGTAAGAGAGCGGCTCGGCGCGGCGTGCATCCTCGCGGATTCGTGCAACCTGCTTGAGTAGCTTAATCTTGGCGTGGTGCTGGGGCCACTCGCGCACAATCCAGTCGGCGTGTACCTTCTCAGCGACCAGGATGATGGTGGCGTTCTCGATAATCTGGCCGTTGAGCTGGCGGGAGGCGAAGCCTTCGGGGTTGTAGCCGCGCTCAATAAGTTCGTTGGCTACATGCTCGTAGACGCCGTGACCGACGAGTGCGCCGGTGCCCGCGCTGGCGAAAATCCACTTGTCTTCCAGACCGTATTCTGCGGCAAGGTGCTTGGAGATCACCTCACCGGATGCGCTGCGGGCAATGTTACCGGTGCACACGAAGAGTGCTTCGAAGGGGCCGTCTTTGCCGGTGCTGTCGGTACGGTTGAGAGTCTTGGGGGAGAACTTGAAGAGCGGGGTGCGTTCGCTGCGGGAGTTAGTAGCGGGGGAGGGCTGTGCGTTTCCTGCGCTCTGGCTGTTGGCTTCTTCCGGGTTGGCGAGTTCTTCGGCATCAACGGTGGGCGCGTTGTGCTGGCCCACGCGGATAATGCTGGGGCCTGCGGGCTTGCCGTCTACGTCGAGAATGTCACCGGGGGTAGCCTCAATATCGGTGTGGGTGAGGGGCTGCGCGGAGACGGTTGCAGTGCCGTCGGCACTGAGCTCTTCTTCGGGAGTGACTTCCTGAGCGGCTACCTCGGAGGGGGAACGGACTTCGTAGTCTCCGATGGCTTCACGGAGTGAACCGTCGGGGGTGATGGTACGGCCGGTAACCCCGCGGCGGTTCTTACCCGCCAGTTCGGGGTTGCTCTTAATGAGGGAGCGGACTCCGTCGGCAATATTTGCGGAGGGAGAGGCGGCGGTTGCCTGCTGCTCCTCGGTGGTTTCTGCGGAGTTGGTTTTGTCCTCGGAGGAGCCCCAAGCGTACTTGTCCTTGAGGGACTTAATGTTGAAGATGCCCATCAAAAAGCCTTTTCTAATTGACGTACCCAACAGTGAACAGGGAAGCCGGAAGTGTCGGGTTGGTTGAATGAATAGTATCTATCATACCGAGTTACTTGCACCTTCAACGGTTCCTTTTCCTGTGTGTGGCGAATAACCCTACAAGTCAGTAGAAGAGCCGCAGCGCTCGTAGAAACTTCTGTTTAAAAATGACCTAAAGTACAGAAAACTCTCCAAAGCTAAAGAAAGCTTGCATGCTAGAATTATGCCTAGACTCTACTCATCACTCCTCAAATACATGGGCCCGTCTGCAATTTGTGGCGGGTCGAGAAAGGCATCATGAACCTTCTCTCAAAAATCCGCTCAGAATTGGGTCAGCTTAGTTATTCCTTTAAACGGCGAAACACCCCTAAACTCTGGCGAGATCAGGTTGAAGCCATTCGTTTTCTCAAAGTCCATAACCTTCCTGCACCGCGTCTTAAAGGTCCTCGTCAGGAAGTGTGGGCTGTTTCTGTCGTTAAGAACGAGCTAGATATTTTGCCCTCTGTGCTCGACCATTTTTTTGCTCAGGGAATTGATCGGATTATTGTTGCCGACAACCTCTCGACTGATGGTACTCGTGAGTACTTGCGTCAGCGAGCAAACGAGGATTCGCGACTTATCTTTGCTGAAGATAACTGCGACCGACATATTCAGTCTGAGAAGATAACCTATCTTTCGCACTTGGCTTGGCGTAGTGGTGCTCGCTGGATTATTCCTTTTGACGGTGACGAATTCTGGTACGCGGAGGATGAGAAGCTTGGTGATTTCCTACGTAATGCACCCGATAACATGGGCATCTACTATGCCGGATTCCACCACACTGTGCCTACCGTTGATTCGCCTGAGAACATCGTCGACACCGAATTGGTGATGGACGCTTCCTATCCCTTCCCGGGTAAGTGCGCTTTCCGTTCCCACCCCTTTGCCGTGGTAATCCCCGGCAACCATGATGTGTGCCGCCTCGGTGATATTGAGCGGCGACTTGAGATTGTTCACCTGCAGTACCGAGGTATTGCTCAGATCGCCCGTAAGGTACGTGTGGGAACCGAGACTTCCCGTCGTACTGGTGAGGACCTGAGCTACTTTGCACCTCACTGGGAGGCGGGTAGCAAGCTCAGCGATGCTGAAATTGCTGAGGTATGGGAGAACATTTCGCATGGCCGCCCCGATGAGCGAATCAAGTTCGTAGCGGAAGGCCCGATTGTTCATGGTAAGTTCCTGAAATGGAACTACTGGAATGAAGACGGATCAATCCCCAAGGGAGATGCCTAATGGTGGCACCCGCACGACCCTCCTCCAGGATTATGCTAGATTCGCTGACCGCGGTGCGCGGTCCCGCAGCACTTCTCGTGTTCGGTTACCACGTTATCCACGGTACGCAGTGGGCTAACTGGATTCCGGGCGCGCGTCTCGGTTACGTGGGCGTTTCGCTCTTCTTTATTCTTTCTGGATTCGTGCTGGCATGGTCGTACAACAAGAATGCCGGTGCAAAGAGTTTCTACCTTCGTCGCTTTGCGAGGGTATACCCCCTGCACTTCTTCTTCTACTGCGTGGCGTTGATGGGTCTTCTGCTGTTTGGGGTGTCTAACTCTGCTGGAGACCTCAACCCGCTAAGCGCTTTGCTGAACCTAGTTCTGTTGCAAGCGTGGGTGCCCTCTTGGGAGGTTATCTTCTCGAATAACGCGGTGAGCTGGTCTCTCTCCTGCGAGGCGTTTTTCTACCTCATGACCCCGTTCGTGTTGAACCGTTTGGATGGTATGCGCTACCGTGTGAAAGCTGCTCTACTGGGTGGTTGGTTCCTGCTGATGGCAACGGTCTCCTACATTCTGGCCGCCCAGTCGAACTTCATGGACGTGGTGGTGTATGCCAACCCGCTTCTGCGTTCAGGCGAGTTCGCACTCGGCCTGGCTCTGGGCCTCTTTGCTCTCATGGTGCGTGATGGTTACCGCGTTCCTGTGATTCGTGGCTACCACTGTTTGGCGATGATTACTCTGGCTCTTGGGGCCATGTATGTCAGCTCAAAGTTCTACTTGCTTCAGACGGCTCATGGCCTGTTGCTGGCACCGGTTTGGGCGGTATTGATTCTTGTACTGGCTCTCTGGGATATTCGGCGTTCTACCATGCCTCGTGAAAAGAACCTGTTCTGGAAGGCTGCCGTTATTGCCGGTGAGGCGAGCTTCGCTTTTTACCTGGTGCATGAGCTGGTGCTGGCATACGTGCGGTCGGCACCTTTGGCTGCCTCCGCTCACGGCGGTATAACGGGTCTGCTGTATGTCGTAATTTCTCTTATCATCGCGAGCATTCTCGCGCTTCTGGCTCATTATTTTATTGAGCGTCCGGCTCATCGATTTATTGTGAAAAAATATTCACAGAAGGTATAGGTCTTATTGTGAAGAGTGTTTACTCTAAAATTCGGGTTTTTTTCCCGGGCAAAAAGTTTAGGCTCCTGGTACTAAACGTTTTGGGTCTCTTTGCGGTATCGCTTTTTGAGATGCTTGGTGTGGCTCTCGTACTTCCTCTGGTGAACCTCGCCATGGGAACCCCACGTGAAGGCTTCATCCTGAAAGTTTCTAACTTCTTCGGCGATCCGGATACCCCCACCCTAATCGTTATCTTCGGCGTGGCTCTCGTCGCAGCGTTTGTTTTCAAGGGTGTCTTCTCCCTAATTATTCGTCGCTGGAGCCTCGGCTTCATCGCCACCCAGCAGAGCGCCGTTTCAGTGACTCTGCTAAACCGCTACATGCGTGAGCCCTACCTGGACCACCGTAAGCGCGGTACCGCCCCGGTGCTGAACTCTGTAAATGATGTGGTGGGTCAGGCCTACGGCACCTTCGTCAACGGTGTGCTTGGCTTTATCGGTGACCTACTGTCAATTATTGTGTTGATGGTAATGCTACTAGTCATTATGCCGGTGCCTGCTCTTCTCGCCTTTATCTACTTCGGCCTGGCTTCGTTCGTGCTACAGGCTTTGCTTAAGCGCAAGAATCGCGAACAGGGCGTCATCGTACTGAACGCGACTAAGGGTGCGCTGGACGCAGCTATCGAAGCTGTAGTGGGCTTCCGTGAAATCCGCATGTACGGTGTGACTGAACGCTACACCTACCGCTACCAGGAAAAGCGAATTGACTCTGTGAATGCGTCGATGCGTAGTGGTTTCCTCTCCGATTTCCCGAAGTACACCTTGGAAATCATCTTCATTGTTGGTATTGCTGCTCTCTTGGCCTTTATGAGCGCTACGCAAGGTGCTGATAGCACTGGCTACTTGCTTCTCTTTGCTGGTGCCTGCATTCGTATTTTGCCTAACTACACCCGTATGGTTGCCTCTCTTGGTAGCATCCGCGCAGGTGAACATGCCAGCGAGAAACTGTTGGAAGAGCTTGAACACCTTACTCCTGAAGAGCGTATGTTCAAGATGCCCTCTGCACCGGTTGTCCCGAAGAACCACGACTACATCAACAAGAGCATTGAGCCGGTTAATATTCAGATTGATAATCTGACCTTCCAGTATCCTGACGGTGATAAGCCTGTGCTGAAGGACATTACCCTTGACATCCCGATGGGTTCCTCAATTGCTTTTGTGGGTGGTTCTGGTTCGGGTAAGACTACTCTGATTGACCTTATTCTGGGTCTCTTTGCGCCGACCCGTGGTCAGGTGCTGCAGAATGGTGAGTCGATTCTGAAGGATTTGCGTTCCTGGCACCAGCATATCGGCTATGTTCCTCAGGATGTCTTTATCGCAGATTCCACTGTGCTGGAGGCTGTGGCGTTTGGTCTGAAGCCGGAGGAAATTGACGTGGAACGCGTCAAGTACTGCCTCGAAGTGGCTGCTCTGACCGAGGTCATCGACTCCCTGGAGAATGGCCTGGAAACTATGATTGGCTACAATGCGACCCGTCTTTCGGGTGGTCAGAAGCAGCGCCTGGGTATCGCCCGTGCTCTGTACCGTAACCCGAGTGTGTTGATTCTGGATGAAGCGACCAGCGCATTGGACAACGAGACCGAGCACAAGATTACGAAGACCATCGAACGTATTTCTAAGGATATTACGGTCATTATCGTGGCTCACCGTCTATCGACGGTTCGCAATGTTGATCAGCTGGTTTACCTCTCCAAGGGGCAGATTGCTAATCAAGGCACCTTCGCTGAGGTGCAGCAGGCCAATGCTGAATTCGCTAACCTGGTGAAGCTGGGCCAGTTGCCGGATTAGTCTCATAGGTTGCATATCTAAAGTAGAAGGGGCTCTCGTCATGAACGAGAGCCCCTTCTTTTGTTTTTATATTGTATTGTATTTTTACCGTCTGGAAAGATCTGTATTAAATACCTGTAGCTGTCTTCTCTTTGAGCAAATGAACGATTTCTTTAAACTCTTGAGGTAAAGAACCAATAGGTGTAAGAGGACCGGTTGGATGCCAAGTGACGGTTTTATGGTTAACCTCGCCGCGCAAAAGTGCTTCCCACAGGGGGGTAGCACTTTCAATGGTTATATCACCATTACGTCTCCAATGGTAGCCCATATCTTCAGGCAGATCGGTGGCTTCCAACGCCTTAGCCCCTTGACGTAGCTTGCGAGTAAATTGTTCCTTTGAACGCCAGGGGTAGTGGATGATAGCAACTTCATTAAGCTTCTGCTTACCCGGCGCAATGACCTCATGGTTGCCCATTTTGATAACGGCATTTTCCCAGCGTGAGAAACACACTTTCAGGTCCCAGTGGGGAGTTGGATCAACCCTGAGAGTAGGTCCTTCAATACTGGGAAAAACGTTGTACAGCTTCGTCAGTTCTATAGTGCGACCCTTTTGCGAGCGTAGGACTTCCGATAGCGGAGCTGAAACACCATACCAAAATTCATCAGCGTCGAACGGGATAATCCATTCAGCGCCCGCCTCCATCACCCGGTCGGCAAGCCAGGTCATTTTCTCTGATTGGTAGTAGGCTAGTTCACGGTCCTGAATGACGTGCACAGGTAGGATTTTGCTGAGTTCGAGCAGTATCTCATAGGTCCCATCTGAAGAGCCATTATCAGCTGCTAAGATATGGTCCACACCTTGATTGAATAGATGCCGGATTGTCTGCTCGACGATATCTGCTTCGTTTTTCACCATGGTTATGCCCCAGATAAAGGGGCCGGAGGGGAGAACCGTGTGGGTAAATGTTTTGTTGAGCGAAGCGTAACGTTCTTGAAACTCAGTACTCTCACGGAGCGCAATGGCTTCGCGTTTTTTATCATGATTAATTTTCAGCAGGAAAAGCTGGTGCTTGAGGGATTTAAGAGTGTTAATCACAGCATTTCACCCGTAATCCAGTTTTTACCTTCGGGGTGACGCACAGCAACCCAATGAGTACGGTGCATCTTTGGGCGGCTCTGATAGATACGAGCATCTTCAGGAATAACTTGATGAATATCAGGGGAAAGGACGAGCTTTTGGGCCAGTAACTCACCGATATAAGCACCCCAATAACCGAAAGTCGTGTTGGTCAGAATCAGGTAAGGGGCGCTGGCCACAAGGGCCAGGTCATCGAACATGCCGGAACCCTGCTTTTCAAAGATACAGGGTGCTACTGAGTTCAGGTGTGAGAGGTTTTCCTCGCACCACTGAAGATCATCTGATACAAAAATAATCTTTGAAGGAGTTACGGTATCCTGAAGTTTCTTCAGCGCTTCCTCCACATAGGTCACCGTATCAATTCCGAAAACCTCATTAATTTGAGGCACAGAATAGTAATCGCCACGGCGAATGTTAATGACGAGAGAATTTTCATCCACTACGTTCTGCATTCTTGCAAGGCGCTCGCTAAAGGCTTCTGAAGAAAGAAGGTACTCGCGAATAAAAAAGTGCAAATCTTCTTCGCTGATATCCTTCTCAATATCCGTCGGGAAGTAGCCGCTACGGCGGGTAAAGAACGTATACTCTGACGAAGAAGCGGTAATGGAGGCAAGCTTCGGGAACTCCTCGGTCCATGCCTCCATTCCGGGACCATAAAGCAAAGATGCTTTGTCAGTACCGTGATGGCGCAGAGTAGCCGCGCGGGCCCATAGATACAGCCAATTACCTCCCCTGGAGATGGGGTAGGAAAGGAGAATAAATTTTTCGCCACGACGTAGAAGGTTAATATATTTCCCCAGATACTTATGGCGAATAGAACTGTAAGCCGCATTGACAGCACGTTTGAAAGCGGGTTGCTGAACAGTGTATACGGCGACCCTTTCTGATTCATTGATGGGTTGGATATCAGAATCCATGAGAAAGTCCCCTTTCGAATGTGTAAGATAGCGAGTTGATAGTGGGTGAGTATTTGTTAACTGCATAGGTAATCGAAAAGTGCAGCTGAAAAAGTAGTGAAGTTGTATAATCCTAGAGACGATAGTTCCCACAGTTATGGTGGTTTCTATCATCCCTCTCACTCAAGAAAGATTGTAATACATGACCTTCCAACCCCGCGTATCTGCGGTTATTCCTTTTTACGGCGAGCCGGAACCGGTTCTTGCCATTATTGACACTCTGCGTGCTCAGCAGGGTATTGACCCCGCCGATATTGAAATCGTCGTCTCGGATGACGTTTCGCCCACCCCCTTCCCCGAGGTTGAGGGCGTGACCGTGGTTCGCCGCCCGGTGAACGGTGGTTTCGGTAAAGCTGTGAACTCCGGTGTTGCTGCCGCGACCGGTGAATGGGTTTTCATCCTCAACAGCGACTTGGAACTGGATAACACCTTCGTCTCGCGCATGCTCGCAGCCGTGGAACGCCACGGCGAGGTGCTGGCTAGCCCGCAGATTATTGGCCACGACGGCAAGCAGCAGTGGGCGGCACGCAAGTTCCCCACCGCAGCGCATATTGCGTGGGAATGGTTCACTCCGCTGGCTCGTTTCAAGCCGACCAACTGGTGGCACCGCGGCGTTGGCCACGACGTTGAGGCATGCACCGGCACCTCGGATGCGAAGGTCGACTGGGTTATGGGCGCCTGCATGGTCGTTCCTCGCGCGACCTTCAACCGCATCGGTGGCATGGATGAGCGTTTCTACATGAACAGCGAAGAGGTGGACTTCCAGTACCGCCTCTCGAACGCTGGTGTGGACCGTTACCTGATTCCTTCGGTAACCGTAACCCACGAGGGAGGCGGATCTTCGCCCTCCGAGCGCCGTGTACAGTGGCTGACCACCGCTCGCTTCATTTATGCCGACAAATGGGGCTGGGAGAAGAAGCTCGCTGCTACTCTGCGTGCTACCAGCTACGCGAACTTCCTGGTGAACTCGGTGCGCGGCCTGCGCAATAAGGACGTGGACGCTCGTGGTTTCCTCGCCACCGAGCTGGATCGTATCGCCAAGGCAGAGCGCCGCGAGAACTAGGCGCAAAACGTGCGGAATCTACAGCGGTAGTTCCGCAAGATTTCTAGTCCTCTTCGTCAGAAGGTGCATATAGAACGTAGGAGGCGACACAGTGCACTCGAGTGTGTCGTCTCCTGCTTTCGTTGTAAAATTTCAATAGGTATGTTTTGCCTCAAGTTGCAGGTGAAACTTTCCGTTCCTCTTCACTCCAACACATAGCACCGCACGGTTCTACCCTGCGGGTTCTCATAGCAAACGCCGACAGGATTCAATCCTCATATGACTCAGCCCAAACTTCTACTGCTCTCACCCGCATTCCACGGGTACTGGAAGGCAATTCAAGCATCCCTGGAAGTGCACGGATACGAAGTTCGCACCCACATCTATGATGCGCCGGGTACTCTGCCCGAGCGTATCCTCAACAAGCTTGCCCACGAGCTGCCCGAGAAGTACCGCCCCGAAAGCTTCGCTGCTCAGGCTACTCGTAAGGCGATTGACGCTTTCAACGAATTCCGCCCCGATATTGTGCTGGTCATTAAGGGCGATATGCTCTCCCGCGAATGGTGGGACCTGCTGGAGACTTCCGGTGTTCGCTACGGCACCTGGCTCTACGACGAAATGCGCCGCATGAGCTACACCGAAGAGGACCTGCACCACCTGGGCTCGCTGGCAAGCTACAGCCCGCTGGACGCGCAGCACCTGCGTGAGCAGGGCTTCGAGGTGCTCGACATGCCCAACGCCTACGATACTCACTGCCCGGTTGTCCCCATGCGCGAGGACTCCATCAACTTTGTGGGCGCTAAGTACCCCAACCGTGAGGAGACCCTGCAGGCGCTGGTCGCAGCCGGTCTGCCGGTGCGTGCTTACGGTCGTGCTTGGTCGCGTCACCCCTATGACATTCTGCGCACTAAGCAGTTCAAGGATTCCGGCGTGCCCGCAGGTCGCGATATTGACCGCTCTGAGGCGTACGGCATTATGGCGTCCTCCCCGGCAACGCTGAATATCCACAATAACCAGGATGGTTTCACCATGCGCACCTTTGAGGCTCCCGGCGTGGGTGCTCTGCAGGTGATTGACCGTGCCGATGTGGATCGCTACTACATTCCTGGCGAAGAGGTTCTGGTCTACGAGAGCATTGATGAGCTCATCGAGATTTGTACCCGTATTTTCCGTGAGCCGAAGTGGGCTCGTCAGATTCGTGAAGCCGGTCAGAAGCGTACTCTGGCTGAGCACACCTTCGATCAGCGTGTCAAGATTTTGGAGCAGCTATGGGCCTAACCTATCCCGTTGATATTGACGCATGGGCTGCCTGGCAGAAGCGTCAAAACACCCTGCGTTGGGCTAAGGGCGAGGCCCGCAGCCTTATCGGACGTCTGCGCGGGGGCGCGGCTGAACAGGAAGCCCCTGTTGGCGGCGTGCTGTACACCCGCGGTGCCGTACCCCGCGTGCTCATCGTGCTCGATTCGTTCTCGCCGACGAGCCGTAACTCCCTATTGGAGCCGCTCAAGTACCTCGAAAACGTGGGTGTGGCCCTGTGGGTCCCTGAGGATGCTTCGGAGTACCTCAACGGCCAGTACGCCACTGAACGTTACGACCGCGATGCCTGGAGCGAGCAGGAAGCGACAGGAGATCAGCTGCAGGAGCTCCTGCCCGGTGTGCGCGTAGTTCTCTCCCTGGGCCACTACCTGGCACGCGGTGCGGCAGCCTATGAGTTCTCTCGCGCGATTGGCGCTGAGTACTGGGTGGTTCAGCACGGCCTGCTGGTGCCGCAGGCACCGCCGCTACCGGTCGGATGCACCCTGCTGGCTTTCAGCGAAGCTGATGCGGAATTCTGGGCATCGGGTCGCCGCGACGTCACCACTCACGCGGTGGGTTCGCAACTGCTCTACCTCGCGGCGCAGAAGGCTGCCGGTGCTGAGGCACAGAAGCAGAACGACCTGGAACCGATTTTCCTGGGACAGATGCACGGTGCGGAACTGCCGCGCGCATCCTTCGCGTACGCTTCGCACTCTTTCTTGAAGAAGTTTGGTGGAACCTACCGCCCGCACCCGAGCGAGAAGGACAAGCTGTCGGTGCTGACCCACAAGCTGTGGGAGAAGGAAGGCATCCGCATTGACCGCTCCGGTACCCCGCTGAACGAGGTGCCGAACCCGGTGGTGTCCATCTTCTCTACCGGTGTTTTGGAGGCTGCAATCCGCGGTATCCCGGCGTGGGTTTACCACCCGGCACCGCCGGCATGGCTCGTGGAATTCTGGGACCGCTACGGCATGAACCAGTGGGGTCAGGAACCGACCCCGGCACCGGTTCAGCCGAATAAGGAGCCCGCGCGTCGCATCGCCGAGCTCATGATTGAAACTTTGGAGGCATAATGCGTATTCTCTGCGTCATCCCCGTGCGCGGTGGCTCGAAGGGCATTCCGCGTAAGAACCTGCGCCCCATCGCGGGTAAGCCGCTGGTCGCATGGACCATCGAGCAGGCACTGGCTGCTAAGGAAGAAGTAGCCGGCGAGCACGAGCTGCGTGTTGTCGTCTCCACCGATGATGCCGAGCTGGCTGATATTGCCCGCGAGTACGGCGCTGAGGTGCCGTTCATGCGCCCGGCACACCTGGCTGAAGACACCACCGCAACCGAGCCGGTCATCGAGCACGCTATCGAGTTTTACACCGAAAACGGTTGGGAACCCGAGGCTGTCATGCTGCTGCAGGCAACCAGCCCGGTGCGTCTGCCCGGTACCCTGGCTCGTGCGGTCCGCCAGTTCGCGGAGAACGGTAAGGACTCCATGGTCGGTGTGATTCCGATTGGTCCGTTCATCTGGACCTGGCACGCCGATGGTGAGCCCACCGCGGCGTTCGAGATTATGGCTCGCCCGCGCCGCCAGGAGCTGACCAAGGAAACCTTCCGCTACCGTGAGAACGGTTCGATGTACATCACCAAGACCCACGTGTACATGGACCACCACAACCGCCTGGCGGGCTACCCCGGCGGTACCATTGACTTGTTCATGCTGGACGAAGTCGAGGGCGTCGACATCGACGCACCGATTGACTTCTCCGTGGCAGAGCACCAGCTCACTCAGATCCTGGCCGAAGGCAAGTAACCTTCACCCGCGGCAGTACCTCGTCTGCCGCTCCCGGCTTGACCGGCACTCAGGCATTCAACTAAACACTCAAACGAAAAGGTCAAAATCGTGATTATTGAACGCAATATTGCCCCCTACGTGGTCTTCGCTGAAGACCCGATTCTCAACGCCCTGCAGAAGATTTCTGCTAACGGCCAGCGCATCATCTTCCTGGTGAACGAGTCCGGTATCCTGCGCGGTTCGCTCTCTGACGGCGACTTCCGTCGTTGGCTGATTGCTAACCCTACCGCATCCCTGGAGACCAGCGCCCTGGACGCTGCAAACACCAACCCGCAGACCGCACCGGCTAACGCTGATCCCGAGACCCTGCGCGCATACTTCGCGAAGGGTATCAACCACGTGCCGCTGACCGACGAGCGCGGTCACCTCGTGGCACTGGCGATGGATGAGCAGGACGTCCTGCGCATCGGTAAGCACACCATCAGCGAGGATTCCCCCTCCTTCATCATCGCTGAGATTGGTAACAACCACCAGGGTAGCGTTGACTTCGCTAAGGAACTGGTGGACCTGGCTGTTGAGTCCGGCGCGGACGCTGTGAAGTTCCAGCTGCGCGACATGGACGCTCTGTACCGCCAGCGCGGCGCAGCAACCGCAGGTGAGGACCTGGGCGTTCAGTACACCCTGGATCTGCTGTCCCGCTTCTCCCTGACCGTTGACCAGATGTATGAGGTCTTCGACCACGTCAAGCAGCACGACATGGACATCATGTGCACCCCCTGGGACGCACCCTCCGTGCAGGCACTGGTTGACTACGGTATCCAGGGCATGAAGATTGCTTCTGCTGACCTGACCAACCACGAGTTGCTGCGCGACGTGGCTTCCCGCGGTCTGCCCATGCTGGTTTCCACCGGTATGAGCCGTGAGGAAGAGATCCGCGAGTCCGTGGCTCTGCTGCGTAACGCTGGCGCATCTTACGCTCTGTTGCAGTGCCAGTCCGCGTACCCGGCACCCTTCAAGGACGTCAACCTGGCGTACATGGACCGCCTGGCTGAGATTGGTCAGTGCCTGGTCGGTTACTCCGGCCATGAGCGTGGCTACCACGTGCCGATTGCTGCTGTTGCTCGCGGCGCGAAGATTATTGAGAAGCACTTCACCACCGACAAGACCCTTGAGGGTAACGACCACACCGTCTCCCTGCTGCCTGAGGAATTCAAGGCAATGGTTCAGCAGATTCGTGAGGTTGAGACCGCTATTGGTTCTGCTGCTCCTCGTGAGGTGTCCACCGGTGAGCTGATGAACCGCGTGAACCTGGCTAAGTCCCTGGTTGCTACCCGCCACATTGCTAAGGGCGAGGTCGTGACCGAGGCCGACGTTGCTGTGAAGTCTCCCGGCCGCGGTCTGCAGCCGAACTACCTGCCGCAGCTGCTGGGCCGCACCATGCAGCGCGACGTTGAAGAAGGTTCGTTCTTCTTCGAGGGCGACCTGAAGGACGATCTGGTGACCCGCCGCGACTTCAAGTTCGACCGTCCCTGGGGTCTGCCGGTTCGTTACCACGACTACAAGCCGCTGATTGAAGAGGCAAAGCCGGACTTCCTGGAGTTCCACTTCTCCTACAAGGACCTCGAGATTAACATCGACGACGTCTTTGACTCCAAGCTGGACATGGGCTTCACCACCCACCTGCCCGACCTGTTCGCAGGCGACTTCCTGGTGGACCTCGCGTCCAAGGACCCCGAGGTGTGGGAGCGCTCCATCGCTGAGGTTCAGCGCACCATCGATATCACCCGTGACCTGACCCGCTACTTCACTGTAGACGAGGACCCGGTCATGGTCGTGACCATGGGTGGCTTCACCAAGGACAAGCACATCCCCGCATCGGCACGTGCTGAGAAGTACGAGCGTATCGGTGAGGCGCTGAAGCGTCTGGACGCATCCGGCGTTCGCCTGGCTGCTCAGACTCTGCCCCCGTACCCCTGGCTGATGGGTGGTCAGCAGTACCACAACCTGTTCCTGGATCCGAAGGACACCGCAGAGTTCTCGCGTGCGTTCGACACCGCGCTCTGCCTGGACATTTCCCACACCATGCTTGCCTGTAACTTCCTGAACATTCCGCTGTCGGAGGCTGTTGAGCAGCTGGCACCGCTGTCCATCCACCTGCACCTGGTGGACGGCACCGGCGTTGACGGTGAGGGCGTTCAGGTCGGCGAAGGCGATGTCGACTGGGCATCCCTGGGCAAGCAGTTGCGTGAGCTGGCACCGAAGGCATCCTTCATTCCCGAAATCTGGCAGGGCCACATCAACAACGGTGAAGGCTTCTTCACTGCACTGGACCGCCTCGAGAAGTGGCTATAGGGGCAAGGTCAATGGCTAACTCTCTGACCGTAAAAGCTCGGGAGGGTGAAGTTCTAGATCAGGACTTTATCACCCCCGGGCGTTTCCGGGAGCTGGACGGCTTCCGCGGCCTGGCTGCTATTACCGTGGTGATTTATCACTGGGGTGTTCCGGCTACTCAAAACTATCCGCGGATCGCCCCTGCACCCTATGACATCCCTCTGGGCGAGTTGGGTGTGCAGCTCTTTTTCATTATTTCTGGTTTCGTGATCCTGCTCAGCGCTATCAAGAGCGGCTCGGCACTGAAGTTCGCTATTTCGCGTTTTTCTCGTATTTACCCGACTTATTGGTTTGCGCTGGCTGTGTCGGCTCTGGTGTATTTCGTCTACGGAAACCCTGGACGCCATATTACAATTCCGCAGACCCTGATTAACACGACGATGCTGCAACGCTTCCTGCGTGTGGATAACGTGGATCAGGTGTACTGGACGCTGGCAGTGGAGCTGCAGTTCTACGTGATGGTTGCCCTGTACCTGATTATCCGGAAGGGAAAGATTTACCGTGGGGAGCTGACTACGATTCTGCTCACCTGGTCGGTTATCGGTACGGCTCTGTGCCTGCTCTTCCATCCGGAGAATTCTTTGGGCGGGGCACCGAAGATGATTGTGTGGGCCGCTGTTGCGGAGCATTCCTCGCTCTTTAGCTTGGGCATGGTGTTCTTTATGTACAGCCATGATCGAAAGTTCACCTGGCATATCCCATTCTTCGCGATTCTGGCTTCCATCAACGCAGGGCTGATGCATGACCTTGATCATGGTATCGGTGTGGCATTTATCTGCCTCATGTTCTTCGTGGTGGTGTACCTCAAGAACGTTCCGGTCCTCTCCCGAGGTCCGCTGAACTTCCTAGGTCGTATCTCCTACCCCCTGTACCTGGGGCACGCAATGGTTGGCTATATGTTGCTGGACCTGTTCTACCCGGTGACCGGTCAATGGGGTTCACGCATCATCGCATTGGTTTTGGTGATCTGCTTCGCTTACCTGGTGCATATTTCCATTGAAACTAAGGTTTCTGCATCCTTCCGTTCTTTCCTCACTCGAAAGTTGACTAAGGCATGACCTCTACACCAACGGCTCTATGGGTCGTTCCGGTTCCCGATTTTGGGGGAGTAGCTCGGCACGTTGTCGATATGGCACGTGCCGGGCTCCCCGGCTTTAACCTGGTGGTTCTCGCGCCCGAAGGTAAGCTCACGAGCCGCCTCGAGGAACTAGGCGTCACCGTCATCAAGGCTGAGTTCGGTCCCGACTACGGTTTTAAGACTTCCTTTGCTTCTTTGCAGAAGGCTGTTGAGCAGATCCGCCCGGATATTGTGCACAGCCACCTGGCGTATGCGGACGTTGTAGCGACCGCTGTAGTCAACGCGCTACGCATCCGTAGCGTCATCAAGCGCGGCACCTGCGTGCCGAAGCTTCTGACCACTGAGCACGGTATTGCCGGTAATGACTCGGTGTACCACGGTAGCTCCTGGCGTTCTAAGCTCATGGAGACCGTGCATCGTGTGCGCCTGTGGGGTACCGATCAGGCGATTGCTGTTTCTCGTTCTACCGCTGATCAGATGCGTGCCAAGTGGGGCGCTCGTGGCGTGGAGCTGGTGTACAACGGCGTGGATATCCCCGAGGTGCATGCGGCTGTTGAGCAGCAGCGTGTTCCCGCAGAGGGAGGCCCGCGTATTCTCTCGCTGTCCCGTCTGTCCCCTGAGAAGGGCATCGACGTGCTGCTGGATGCTTTTGCACAGCTTCGTGCTGATTACCCGCAGGCTCATCTTGAGATTGCGGGCTCTGGCGATTTGGCGTCCGAGTTGCAGGCTCAGGCTCAGCGTCTGAACCTGGGGGAATCGGTGACCTTCAGCGGCTTCGTTAACCCGATTGAGGCGATGGGCCGTAGCGACATGATTGTTCAGCTGTCGGTGTGGGAGAACTGCTCCTACACTCTGCTGGACGCTAAGGCTGCTGGTCTGAAGACGGTCGCTACCGCTGTGGGTGGTAACCCGGAGATTTTGGGTGCCGACGAGCTGGTGGACCGCCAGAGTGCAACCCTGACTCAGGATGTTCTGCAGGCTATGCGCGCGCAGCTGCAGAAGGGTGAGTCTGAGCCTTTCACCTGGATTTCGAACGAGCAGATGGCTGCTCAGACGGTTGATATTTACACTCGTGTACTTCGAGGAGGTCGATGATGAGCCAGACTTCGCAGGTTTACGCACATTTGAACGAACCCACCGAGAAGCCAGAGATTTCGCGTTTCTCTGAAACTGTGTCTCGCGGTAGCAATTACGTCCGCCATCAGACTAGCCAGATTCGTATGCCTGAGTTCATCATGGCGTTCCTCTTGCTTTTTGGTGACGCGGTACCGGGTCTTGGTCTGCCCTTCAACCAAGCGGTCATCATAGCACTGGCCGTGTACGGTCTGACCCGTAAACCGACTTTTGATGTGAGTCATTTTTCGGGCCTACGCGCCATCATGTTTATCGCGATGGGTTACCTCGCAATCGTTTCAATCAACGGTGTGCACTCTGAGGACGGCTCAGACTGGACTCGTCGTCTGATTCGTCTAGTCGCTGCGACAGTGCTGATTTGGACTATTGCTGCTGGGCGTCTGCATATTCGTTCTATTGTTCTTGGATACTCAACGGCGATTCTTTTCAACGCGGTAGCCTATTTTGCCGGTTTTGCCCCGGTTACTGGCTACTATGGTAGTTTGACCGGCTGGCTGGGTGATAAGAATTTCGCGGGTCTGGTGTATTGCCTCTTTGGCTTGCTGATTCTGAGCTTCGCCCGTAACAAGATTGAAGTCATTCTTGCCATTGTGGTTTTCTCTGCTTTGTTGTGGGCTACTGGTTCTCGTACCTCGATTGCTGCGTATGTAGCGGGTCTGATTTGGGTCGTTATTGCTCACCGCATGAGGACTTTTGGGCGTATTACGTTGGGTATTATCCTGTACGTCATGATTGATGTGCTGACCAGCGACTACTCTCGTTCGGGTGTGTTCGCTGACCGCGCAGGTTCGGATGCGCTTCGTGCACTGATTGACCAGGCATCTGAAATCAAGGTTCAGGCAACTGGCTTCTTCGGCCAGGGCTTGGGCGAGGCATACGTATACCTGGCACATACCGGTTCGAAGACCTGGTTCCTCCATAACTCGTACTGGTCTGCTCTGATTGAGGGCGGCTGGCCATGGATGATTCTGGTTGTTACCATCACCCTGCTCTTTATCGTGAACGCGTTTAGCGGCAAAAAGACTCTGCCGCCGAAGTTCTATGTCGTGCAGGGTGCTGGCGTTGCCATCATGATTTGTGCATCGCGTCTGGGCGAGGTGTTCTACACCTGGCCGTGGGCTGTTGCCTGTGGTTTGGCTCTGCGCGTGTTGCTGCTTGAACGCGAACAGCGTCTTGGCACCGGCCATGATGAAGCGAATATCGAAGGCTTCGACGAGCGAATTGAAATTCGTGAGGCAGAAGAGAAGTCACGGCACGCTGCGCCGATGTGGAAGGAAGAAAATGTCTAAGACTAACCGAGCTCCTGAAGTTAGCGTCATTATTTGTGCGCTGAACGCTGCATTGACTCTTCCTCGCCAGCTTAAGGCCCTGGAGAACCAGGAAACTGAGCTTCCGTACGAAGTAATTTTGGTAGACAACGGTTCAGAGGACGACACCCGCGCCGTTATGGAAGCGTGGGCTCAGGAACCCCGAGAGGATAAGTTCACGGTCAAGGTCGTGGACGCCTCCGCAACTCCAGGTATTCCCGCGGCCCGTAACGCCGGTGCACGTGCCGCATCGGGTAGAGTCTTGGCATTCTGTGATGCTGATGATGAAGTATCTCCTCAGTGGGTTCAGGCGTTTTCAGAGGTGCAGGATATGGAACTGGCAGGTGGCTGGATTCGCGCTTTTGACGCTAATGGCAGCCCTCGCCCCGATGCCTTTGGCAAAGGTCTGATTGCGACTCCTTATCTGCCGCACGTGGGCAACTGTAACTGTGCTATGACCCGTGCACGCTTTTTTGAAATTGGCGGCTACGATGAGTCCCTTCCCCGCTACGGCTATGAGGATGTGGATATTTCGTGGCGTCATCAGGAAGCCGACGGTGTGATGCGCTTTATCCCTGAAGCAGAGATTCGTTTTACTCTCTCGGAGGGGAAGAGCTCTATCCGTAAGAAGTACGAGCTGGGTGTGGGACGTGTGCTGATGGCCCGTCGTTTCCCGAAGTATGATTCTGCAACGTATTCGTTGAAGTCTACTGTGACTGGCAGCGTTCAGCAGCTGTTGAATATCCTGCGTCAGGCTGTGACCCAACGTAAAGTTGCTCGTCGAGATGTTGCCAACTGGGTTGCATCGCTGGGACGTATCCGCGGAAGTATCAAATACTCCGGTAAGAATTATGTGCCCGCCCGCAAGCTGGTGAAGGAGTAGAAGGATGGAGAAAGAACTCTACATCGCCGCCAATAACGGTGACATAGGCGGCGGCGAGGTCATGCTTCTGAACATCGCCCGTGCATCCCGTAGCCTTGGCTACAAGGTCACTATTGTGGGTCCTTCCGAGCCGAAGCAGCTTGTAGAAGCTGCTGCGGATGAGGGGTTCCCCCGCATCGTCTTGCCGGCTAAGAACCGCGCACAGTACATGGTGGCTCTGCGTAGCTGGCATGCCCGTCACAAGGACGTTCTGCTGTGGTGTAACGGTCTGGTTCCCGCAGCGGCAACGGGCGGTCGTAAGAACCGCATCGTGCACTTGCACCAGCTACCTACCGGTGTGAACGCGAAGCTTGTACCCTTTGCCCGCCGTAAGGCATCAGTTACCCTGGTTCCGAGCCGTTATGTGGCTCGTGCTTGCCCCGGTAGCGAGCTGTTTGCGAACTGGGTCAGCGGTGTATCCACCGAGCTGGATCACCGTGTGGGGGAGCGCCGACTCCGCGTCGGTTACCTGGGGCGTCTGACGCCGTCTAAGGGCATTGCAACCCTGTGCCAGGCGATGAGTTCCTTGAACTCTAACGGCATTGAATACGACCTGGTGATTGGCGGCGAGCCTGTCTTCGCATCTGACGAAGAACGCGCTGAGGTTGAGGACGCGCTAGCCCGTGTTGCTACGTTTAGCACTCGATTGGGGTGGACTACCCCGGATCGTCTTTTCGGCGACATCGATATGCTCGTTGTCCCTTCGATTGCCCCTGAGTCTTTTGGCTTGGTGGTCGCTGAAGCGATGAGCGCACGCATCCCTGTGATTGTCAGTGATGCTGGTGCGCTATCGGAGGTGCTAGGCGGCGCATCGTACCCGTACGTTGTGCCTGCTGACCAGCCGGTAGCTCTTGCGCAGGCTATTAAGAGCCTGGGTACTGAGCTTCGAGAAGATACGGATGCACTGGCGGAGCGAACCTCCGAGCTGTTCTGGCGTTGGCAGGAGAATTACTCGCCTGAAGCAGGTAAGGTCCGTGTTGGTGAGATTCTGGAACGTTTTATCCGCTAAGGTGCTTCTAACCCTATAGATCATTCCCAACGGATATCCTCTCACTCAAACCCGAAGGAAAATTATGACGACTACCCACCGTTACAAGGCTGCGGTTATCATCCCCTCTCGCGGTGGTGCAGATATTCTGCACTACCCGCTGGATGCGCTTGCCGCTCAGACCGAGAAGGACTTCCAGGTTATCGTGGTCCTTGACGGCGATATTGACAACAGCGAAGCTGTGCTTGACCGCTACATTGCGGAAGGCAAGCTGAACCTGACCAAGATTGTTTTCGAGGAGAACCGCGGTCGTGTGGCAGCGCTGAACGCTGGCCACCGTGCGGCTGATGCGGATATCCTCATCCGTTGCGATGACGATCTTGAGCCTGCTGCTGACTATGTCGAGGCGCAGATTCGCCTGCACCGTGATTATGACGGTGTGATTGGTACCTTGAAGAACGTGTACCCGGACACTCCCTATTCTCGTGTGTACGGTAACTTCCGCGATGCCCGATTCAAAGAGGGAGCCCTCAGCGTAGCTGAAGAAGGCCGTTGGCTGTACTGGAACGGTAACTCTTCTATCTCTGCGGAGTACTTTGACCGTACGGGCGGATACGACCCTGCGTACCGTCTCTACGGGTGGGAAGACGTAGACATGGGCAAGATGGTCCATGACGCTGGTGGCCGCATCATCATCTCTGATGAAGTTGAGGTCAAGCACTATGCTGAGGCTACCACCACTGCAGTGCGTGCCCTGCGTGCGCTGCATTCGGGTTCTGCCCGCACCATCTTCGTGCGTAAGCACGGCGATGCGGCGCACCCTGCCCCGAACCCGACCGGTCCCTGGGGTTTCTTGGTCAAGACCCTCGCTCGTTTCACCACCGAGAAGACAATTAAGGCTCTGGGGGATGCGAGCGATAAGATTCTGCTCAAGCTACCCGCTAAGGCAGCTGAGAAGCTCGTGGCGCTGCAGGTTGAGGCTGCATCTTACGCCGGTATTCACTATCCTGAGCGAGCTCAGAAAGTTTTCTAGGAGGAAAAGAAAATGTCACTCACTCAGCTCTTGACCTCCGCTCCGTTTACCGGGCCGAAGAACCCCGACGCGGTGCTTGCTGATATCCCGAAGAGCCTCAAGAAGCTTGGCCGCCTGGCGCGCCGTTACGTGCCGCTGGTCAAGCCTGAGGCTACTGAAGAGATCGCGATCGCCCACGACTACCTGACTCAGCGCGGTGGCGCGGAGCGTGTTGTCCTGGCAATGCACCGTGCGTTCCCGGATGCACCGATTTACACGACTCTGTACGACCCGGAGGGCACCTTCCCCGAGTTCAAGGACGCGAAGATTATCACGAGTCCTTTGAATAAGATTGGTTATCTGCGTCGTAACCACCGCATGGCTTTGCCGATTCTGCCGTTTGCTTCTTCTTTCTTGAAGGTGCCGGCTGAGCGTGCTGTGGTGTCGACGACCGGTTGGGCGCACGGCTTCAACTTCGCCGGCCGTAAGTTCATCTACTGCCATTCTCCGGCGCGTTGGCTGTACCTGAGCGATCAGTACTTGGGTGAGAAGAGCACCGGCCCCGTGCCGCTGTTGCTGAAGACCCTGCGTCCTGCACTGATGCTGTGGGATCACTGGGCGGCTCACCGCTCGGCGGTGTACGTGGCGAATGCGAGCGTGATTAAGAAGCGCATCGAGAACGTGTACAGCAAGAAGGACGTTCCGATTTTCTTCCCGCCGCACTCGGTAGACACCACCGCACCGGTTGAGCCTATTCCGGGTCTGGAAGAGTTCACCGAATCGGACGATTATTTCCTGATCGTTTCTCGCCTGCTGCCCTACAAGAATGTTGATAAGGCTGTTGAAGCCTGCAATGAGTTGGGTAAGAAGTTGCTGGTGATTGGCCGCGGTCCGGAGAAGGAACGTCTGGAAGCGCTTGCGGGCCCGACTGTTCGTATTGCTTCGGGTGTTTCGGACGCGCAGCTTCGTTACGCGTACCGTCACTGTCTGGCACTGCTGGCTATCTCGTATGAGGACTTCGGTATTACTCCGCTGGAAGCGGGCGCTAGTGGTAAGGCCGTGATTGCCTACCGTGCGGGCGGCTTCCTGGATACCATTCAGGAAGGCAAGACCGGTATGTTCATCAACCAGCCGACCGTGGAGCAGCTGGTGGAAGCTCTCAAGGCTTTCAACCCGAACGACTGGGATGCCGACTACATCCGTGAGCACGTTGACGGTTTCTCGGAGGCTCGTTTTATCAGCCGTTTGAAGACCTATGTGCAGGCTTTGCCCGAAGACTAAAAGAGCTCGGCTCATAGAAGAAGGCGGGGCCGGCAGAACTATAAAGTTCTACCGGCCCCGCCTTCTTTATTTGTTCTGAGAGCCTTAGCGGACCTCTAGGAGCCCCTTGGAGAGCAGTTCAGGAATGAAACCCTCAATCTGCGGTCCCATGGTCTCTATGGGCTGTTCATACATTTCGCAGAGCACGTCGATAGCATCCTGCAGAGACATCGGGTCCTCAAAAATACTCCAAATAATGGAGGCAGAATCCTGAAGAACAGACAGCTCACCGTTGGCAAGATTTGCAAGATACGTTGCCGTGGGGGAGTACTTAGCGAACTCTTCAGAATGAACGTACGCGATGTTCTCGGGGATGCCGTATACGGTCTGACGGGAATCTACCGGATTGCTCATTTTTTCACCTTGATTCCGAAACGATCAAAGAACTTTGCACGTATCTCTGCCTTAGTGGGGGTGCGTCCCAGCTGCATCGCCAAATGGTCCTTATTCACAAAGAAAATATTTTTGAGGGTGCGTAGCTTATCGTGCAGGGTCGTCGCCGACTGCAGACGTCCGATCCACTGGATGTAGTGGGGCACATCCTGGGAGACCGATAGCCACAGTAGGTAGTCGCGGTCGTCACGGTACTGCTCCAGACCGCCCATAGCCGCGCTATATGCCAGGGACGAGTCAAGCTCCTCGGCGCGGGCTTGTAGGCGCTGCCAATCGCTGTAGGAGAGCAGAGAGACTAGATAGTTAATATCTGCACTGTAGCGTGATGCAGCGCGGGCGCGGTGAAGCACCACGAGAAGACGCGCGTCCAGATCGCTGGGGACAGTGCAGGGACGGTGAGCAATCATACGGGTCTTGCGTGCCGCCCAGACGCGGTCAAACGCCTTTTCATAATCGCCGTGGCGTCCTAGACCGGGGAAGAAACGATGAATATCAGTCAGGCCCCATGAAGCGTGGTAGAGCGTCATCGCGTGCTCGAACACGGAACCTGTTTCGAAGTGAGCTTGGATACGCCATCCATCTGCCATAAGGATCTCTACAAAGCGGTCCACGTGAGAGGGCCGGACAAGCAGGTCAGCGTCGGAGCTGTACCTGCCCTTACGGTAAATTTCCTGGGAGAAAGCGTAGCCTTTGACATGCAGAATATCGATGGAGTGCATGTCGGCAATCCGCTGGAAGTAGGCGTGCGCAAGCCGAATCCGTGCCGCGAGCGGAGTAGTCTGCGGCTCCGGGGTATTGGGTGAGTGAGTGGTCACAATAGCCTTTCGGTGCACATGTATACCAGATAAGTATAAGGCGGGACGGGCAGAAAATACTGCCCATCCCGCCCTAAGTCGCTCCCTATGGTTTAGGGTGCTTATTACGTTGTTACTTCTTGGTCGAGGACTTCTTTGACGACTTCTTGTCGCCTTCCTTGCCGTAACCGTAGTAGGTTGCATAACCAACGTAGGCGCTTGCGTAACCGAAGCCGTAGTAGGAGTTACCCAGACCCTTACGGGGTGCACGGTTCAGAACCATACCGAGGAGTTTCGCGTTGACCTTCTTCAGGATGCTTGCAGCCTCAGTCATCTGTTCACGGTGGCTTCGGCCGATAGAACCAACGAGAATCACGCCATCCACGGAGTGGGAGAGCAACGAAGCGTCGGTCACGGGCAGCAACGGCGGAACGTCAACGACCACGATGAACTCTTCGGAGAGCTCGTTAATCAGCTGGCGCATCTTATCCGAGCCCAGAAGTTCGGAGGGGTTCGGGGGGATACGGCCTGCAGGCAGGATGAAGAGGTTAGATTCGCCTACCTGGTGGACGGCGTTAGCAATCTCAACCTGGCCGGCCAGAACCTGGGTCAGACCGACCTTAGCGTCGAGCTTCAGCTTCTTAGCCACGGTCGGGCGGCGCAGGTCGGCGTCAATGAGGATGACGGGCGAACCCGCGTCAGCCATTGCGCGAGCCAGCGACAGCGACACGGTAGACTTACCTTCACCGGGCACTGCGGAGGTGACGATGAACGAACGCGGGGGAGTGTCAACGTTCACGAAGCGCAGGTTGGTGCGCAGCTGACGGATGGACTCCTGAGCGATGTGGTCGTCGGTGCCACCCTTAACGATGTTGTCTTCGTTCAGGTCGTCACTGACGGGTAGAACACCGAGGATGCTTGCGCCGGTTGCCTTGGTAGCGTCGTCACGGGTACGGATACGCTGATCCAGAGCACGGCGCAGGAAGATCGCAGCGTAGACCAGAACCAAACCGGTGCCAGCACCGATAAGGGTGTTCTGCTCGTAGTTCGGAGCCACCAGCGGGGGGTTCACGCTTGCGTTATTCAGCGGAATCACGCGAACGGTGTTGCCACCAGTGGGAGAAGCAGCAGTACTGTCGCCATTTACCAGAGCCTGAGCGTTACCGGGGTTCTGCTCAATTTCCTTGATGTAGTCGGCAGTAGCCTGCAGCGCGCCGTTAGCGAGTAGCTGTGCATTCTTCGGGGAAGAAGCCTTAGCGCTCACAGTAATCAGTGCAGCGTTTTCGCCTGCAGCTGCGGTGATGCTAGAACGAATCTGACCGGTGGTCAGAGACAGTTCGGGGGTGTTCTGCTTAATCTTCTGTGCCACGGCCTCAGAGGAGACGATAGCTGCGTAGGAGCGAGCACGCTCCTTAGCAGCCGTAGAGCCCGAGAGAACATCCACCGTACCGGACTCGCCCACGGTCACGTAGCCCGAGGACGATGCAGCGTAGACCTTCGGCTGGAGAGAGGCATAGCCGAAGCCCGCTGCGGCACCGACAACGATGCCAATGATCAGCAGCCAGAGGTTAGCCCTCGTGGTGCGGAAAAATTCCAAAATGGTCATGGTAGTGAGAATACTCCAGAAAGTTTGAGTTAGTGTACCTGCAACGTGGAGTGTTGCTACAGGCGGTGAAGGGATACGAAAATCCCCTGGTGTTTATTAGCGGAGCAATCCGAGCAGGTAGCTACCGTAACCGCTCTTGACGAGGGGGGTAGCGATGTCGCGCAACTGCTCATCGGAGAGCCAACCATGGCGCCACGCAATTTCCTCCGGGCAACCAACTGACAGGCCCTGACGGCTCTGAACAGTACGGATGAAGTTAGTGGCATCAGCGAGTGAATCAAAGGTTCCGGTATCGAGCCACGCGGTACCGCGAGGCAGAACCTCAACCTTCAGTTTACCCTGTTCCAGGTAGACGCGGTTGAGGTCAGTGATTTCCAACTCACCGCGCGGGGAAGGCTTGATCTGACGTGCATACTCTACAACCTTCGAGTCGTAGAAGTACAGACCCGGAATAGCGTAGTCGCTCTTGGGGTTCTCGGGCTTCTCTTCAATGGACAATGCGTTGAAGTTCTCATCGAACTCCACCACACCGTAAGCGCGAGGATCAGCAACCTGGTAAGCGAAGACGGTCGCGCCGTCCTTCTGTTCGTAGGTGGCAAGCTGAGTACCCAGACCGGGACCGTAGAAGATATTGTCACCGAGCACGAGGGCTACGGGGTCATTACCAATAAAATCAGCACCCAGAATAAATGCCTGTGCCAGACCATCCGGAGACGGCTGCACCTTGTATTCGAGATTAATACCGAAACGGGAACCGTCACCGAGCAGTCGCTGGAACTGCTCCTGATCGGTAGGAGTGGTAATAATCAAAATATCGCGGATACCCGCCAGCATGAGAGTGGACAGCGGGTAGTAAATCATCGGCTTGTCATAGACCGGAGTGAGCTGCTTGCTAATACCCTGAGTGATAGGGTGCAAACGGCTTCCGGTACCGCCGGCAAGAATAATTCCCTTCATAACTTCTTATTGTGTCATGTTTATCTCTTTGTTGAGGCATAAAAATCGCTATTTAGGCAGGTAAAATATACCGTATGGCTCACATTCTTGTTACCGGCGGTGCCGGTTTTATTGGTTCGAACTTTGTTCACCACCTCATCGATAACACTGATCACACTATTACTGTGCTGGATAAGATGACCTACGCCGCAAATGCTGCGTCTTTGGATGGTCTTCCTGAATCCCGTTTCAAGCTCGTCGTAGGCGACATCGCCGACCGCGAGCTGGCTGACGAACTGGTCGGCAAGGCAGACGCTGTCGTTCACTACGCTGCGGAATCGCACAACGACAACTCCCTGTCCAACCCTGAACCGTTCATCCACACTAACCTCATCGGTACTTTCAGCCTCCTGGAAGCAGTCCGTAAGCACGGCACTCGCTACCACCACATCTCCACCGACGAGGTCTTCGGTGACCTCGAGCTGGACGATCCGGCAAAGTTCACCGAAACCACCCCCTACAACCCCTCTTCCCCTTACTCCTCCACTAAGGCAGGCTCCGACCTGCTCGTGCGTGCATGGGTCCGCTCCTTCGGTATTGAAGCAACCATCTCTAACTGCTCCAACAACTACGGCCCCTACCAGCACATCGAGAAGTTCATTCCCCGCCAGATCACTAACATCCTCTCGGGTCTGACCCCGAAGCTGTACGGCGAGGGTCTGAACGTTCGTGACTGGATTCACGCATCCGACCACTCTTCTGCTGTGCTGCGCATCCTGGAGCAGGGCAAGATTGGTGAAACCTACCTCATCGGTGCAGACGGCGAAGAGAACAACATCACCGTTCTGCGCACCATCCTGCGTCTGATGGGCAAGGACGAGAACGACTTCGAGCACGTGGTTGACCGCCCCGGTCACGACCTGCGCTACGCAATCGACGGTAGCCGCCTGCGTGCAGAGCTCGGCTGGGAGCCGAAGTTCACCGATTTCGAATCCGGTCTTGCCGACACCATTAAGTGGTACACCGAGAACCGCGGCTGGTGGGAGCCCCTGAAGGCTGAGGTTGAGGCTAAGTACGCAAAGGCTGGCCAGTAATGACCAAGGAATTGAAGGTTACTGAAACCGAGATTCCCGGCCTGCTCATCATTGACCTGCCGGTTCATGGCGATAACCGCGGCTGGTTCAAGGAAAACTGGCAGCGCGAGAAGATGGTCGCAGCCGGTCTGCCCGACTTCAACCCGGTGCAGAACAACATCTCGTTCAACGCTTCGGTGGGTACCACCCGCGGTATCCACGCTGAGCCGTGGGATAAGTACGTTTCTGTTGCGACCGGTCGTATCTTCGGTGCGTGGGTTGACCTGCGTGCCGGCGAGTCTTTCGGTAAGGTCGTCACCGTGGAGCTGGGCCCGGACACCGCAATCTTCGTGCCCCGCGGCGTGGGTAACTCCTTCCAGACCCTGGAAGAGAACACTGCCTACACATACCTGGTGAACGACCACTGGTCGGCGGACGCAGTATCCGGCTACAGCTTCCTGAACCTTGCCGATGAGACCGTCGCAATCGACTGGCCTATCAACCTGGCGAAGGCAGAACTCTCCGAGAAGGACCGTAACCACCCGCGTCTGAACGAGATCAAGCCTCTGGAAGCCGACCCGATCCTGATCATTGGCGCGGGCGGTCAGCTCGGCACCGAGCTGGTTCGCCAGCTCACCGAGCAGAACGTACCCTTCCTGGCTGTGGATCGCGACCGCCTCGACCTGGGCAAGCCCGAGCAGTGGCGCGACGCATTCCGCTGGCGCTCCTTCCGCGCGGTCATCAATGCTGCAGCGTACACCGCAGTGGATCAGGCAGAAACCCCCGAGGGTCGCCGCGAGGCCTGGGCAGCTAACGCCCTGGGCGTGAGTGCTCTTGCCTCCATCTGTGAAGAAGCTAACCTGCCGCTGGTTCACGTATCCACCGACTACGTCTTTGACGGTTCCCTGCCCCTGGGTGAGGAATACCCGGAGGATTACCCCCTGGCACCGCTGAGCGTCTACGGCGCATCTAAGGCTGCCGGTGAGGTTGCCGCTGCCGCATGGCGTAAGCACTACACCCTGCGTACCAGCTGGGTTGTTGGCGCCGGCAAGAACTTTGTGGGCACCATGGCATCCCTGGCTGAGCGCGGTATTGACCCGTCCGTGGTCGCCGACCAGTGGGGTCGCCCGACCTTCACCCAGGACCTGGCTGCTGCTGCCCTGCACCTGCTCTTCTCCGGCGCTGAATACGGCACCTACAACGTGTCGAACACCGGCGAAGTCATCAACTGGGCGCAGTTCGCTCGTGCAGTGTACGAAGGCACCGGCCACGACCCGGCACGAGTCAGCGACACCACCACCGAGGAATACTTCGCCAACGCTGAGCTCTTCGCTCACCGTCCGACGAACTCGGCAATGGACCTGTCCAAGCTGATTGCTGCAGGCTTCACCCCGCGCAATCACCGCGAGGCGCTCGCCGCCTACCTTGCAGAAATGGGTTCCTAATCCTCTAGGATTTGGTCCTATATCTGCTGATAACAGCATAAAAGGCGTGAAAAGCGCCATATCACAGGTTCCCGGCCCTTGAAGAAGAGCCGGGAACCTGTACAATATTGTCTTGGCCAAGGCGGTGGAATACACGAAACGTGTAGGTCCGTAACTGACGGTGGCTGGTTGGAAAGAGATTTCTGGCGCCAGTCCCTATTCCACTTGGCGCATCACTTCTAACCAAGAAAGGATGGACGACTCATGTCAGATACCATCAAAATTTCAGCTACCGTACGTAGCGACTTCGGCAAGGGCTACGCGCGCCGCATCCGCATGGCAGGCGACATCCCCGCCGTCATCTACGGCCACGGCGAAGAGCCCAAGCACGTAGTACTCCCCGGCCACGCAACCACCCTGGCTGCCCGCGTCCCCAACGCTATCCTCGACCTCGACATCGAAGGTGAATCACACCTCGCAATGATCAAGGACATCCAGCGTCACGCAATCCGCCCCGAACTGCAGCACATCGACCTGCTGACCGTTAAGCGCGGCGAGCGCGTTGAGATCGAGGTTCCTGTACACGTTGAAGGCGAGCCCGCTGTTGGCGCCGTTGCTAACCAGGAAGAAACCGTTCTTCTGGTTGAAGCTGACGCACTGAAGGCACCCGAAGCTTTGACCGTGAGCATCGAAGGCCGCGAAGCTGGCGCTCACGTTCTGGCATCAGATGTTGAACTGCCCTCAGGCGTAACCCTGGTTGCAGACGCTGAACTGCTGATCGTTAACGTTTCTGAGCCCGAGGAACTCGACGTTCCCGAGCCCGGTGAAGAAGGCGAAAACGCACCCGAGGGTGACATCGTTGAAGCTTCCGAGGAATCAGATTAGGCTGGCGAAGCTCACGACTCAGATAACTCAAAGCACTAAGACCGCGCCCTGCGCCTAGCGCAACAGTGATCTGTGAATGGCCCGCCGCTACCTCTCTTCTGAGGTGGTAGCGGGCCATACTCATAGAATGGTGTAGTCCATGAATTTTCTAAAAAACCTTTTACAGCGCCGTGGAAAGGGCGAAGATATGTCTGATGCGTGGCTCATTGTTGGTCTGGGGAACCCGGGCCCGGAGTACGAGAAAACCCGCCACAATATTGGTCAGATGGTTCTGGACGAGCTCGCCAAGGAAGTTGGCGGCAGCTTCAAGAAGCATTCCAAGGCCTCCGCGGTTGTGGTGGAGGGGCGCCTCGGTTTTGGTGGCCCCAAGGTCATCCTCATGAAGTCTCTCGGCTACATGAACACCTCCGGCGGCCCGGTCAGCGCCGTCGCCAAGTTCTACGGTATCGACCCCGACCATATCATTGTTGTGCACGATGAACTCGATATCCCCTTCGACACCATTAAGCTCAAGATTGGTGGGGGAGAGGGCGGCCATAACGGTCTGCGCGATATCACCAAGGCACTGGGCACCAAGGACTACTACCGTGTGCGCACCGGCATCGGTCGACCTCCCGGACGCATGGACACCGCAGACTTCGTGCTCAAGCCCTTCAGCAGCACCGAAGCGAAGGACCTGCCCTTCCTCATCTCAAACGCAGCGGATGCAACCATGATGCTCGTGAAGGAAGGCCTGCTGGCAACCCAGCAGCGCTTCCATGGAGCAGGCTCCTAGCCCTATGACCTGTGCCGGGTAAACGCTGAACTGGGGTAACGCATGATGCGGGCCGATGCGTGAACTAGGCTCTACCTAACTATGCAAGAGCCCGGTGAGGGAATAAGCTAGAAAAGAATGACGTTATACGCTCCACGACGGGAAAATACCCGACCCGTGGAGCGTATGAGCGAGAGAAGAAGGTACCCGTGGCTGAATACTCCACCCCCGCCAACACCCCGCTGAGCGACGAGATCGTGCGCCAGCTTCGCCAGGACTTCCCGATCCTCAACACTGAGGTCAACGGGCATCCCTTGGTCTACCTGGATTCGGGGGCGACCAGTCAGAAACCCCTTCAGGTTCTCGACGCAGAACGCGACTTCTACCTGCACGCTAACTCCGCCGTGCACCGCGGCGCCCACACCCTCGCGGTCGAAGCAACCGACCTGTTTGAGGATGCACGCATCACCATCGCGAACTTCGTCGGTGCCACTGACGAAGAAATCGTGTGGACCTCCAACGCAACCGAGGCGCTGAACCTGGTTGCCTACTCCATCGGCAACGCCTCCCAGGGCATCGGCGGTCCCGCCGCCGAGCGTTTCGCACTCAAGCCCGGCGATGAAATCGTCACCACGGAGATTGAACATCACGCGAACCTCATTCCCTGGCAGATTCTTGCTCAGCGTACCGGCGCAACTCTGCGCCACATCCCCTCCACCGAGGACGGTCAGCTTGATTACGCGGCTGCCAAGGGCATCATCAACGAGAAGACCCGCGTCGTGGCGTTTACCCACGTCTCGAACGTGACCGGCGCGATTACCGATGTGCCCCGCATGGTCGCCATGGCGCGCAAGCACGGCGCGCTCGTTGTGCTGGACGCCTGCCAGTCCGTACCGCACATGCCCGTAGACTTCCACGCCCTGGACGTCGACTTTGCTGCGTTCTCCGGCCACAAGATGCTGGCACCCACCGGTATCGGTGCCCTCTACGGTCGTGCCGAACTGCTCGAAGCGCTGCCGCCCTTCCTGACCGGTGGCTCCATGATTACCCGCGTGGGTCTGCAGGACGCCGAGTATATGCCCGCCCCCATCAAGTTTGAGGCAGGTACTCAGCGCGTCTCGCAGGCAGTCGCTTTCGCTGCTGCTGTGCGCTACCTGCAGCACCTGGGCATGGAGAACGTTGAGGCGTGGGAACACGAACTGGGCGCCCGCCTGGTTGAGGGAGTTCAGAAGATCGATGGAGTGCGACTGCTCGGCCCCACCGACCCCACCAAGCGTGCCGGCCTGGTCGCCCTCGCCATCGAGGGCGTGCACCCGCACGATGTGGGTCAGCTACTCGATACCCAGGGTATCGCCGTGCGCGTGGGCCACCACTGCGCCCAGCCGCTGCACCGCTGCGCCGGTGTGACCGCCTCGACCCGCGCCTCCACCTACATCTACAACACCACCGAAGATGTGGACGCTTTCCTGAAGGCACTCGCCGAGGTGCGCCCTTACTTCGGCTTTTAAAGCAGATGCGTTAGAAAGCTAACGCCCCAATTTTTCAGACATACCAACTGACGGAAGAAGATCACCGTGTCTCTTGAATCCCTGTACCAGGAAATTATTCTGGAGCATTCTAAGCAGCGTAGCGGCGAGCACCTCGTAGAGGTACCCGCCGGCCACGCAAGCGCCGATAACCACCAGTACAACCCCACCTGCGGCGACGAAATCAACCTGCGCGTGGTGCTCTCTGACGAGCTGAAGGATGGCGAGAAGACCATTGAGTCGATCTCCTGGGAAGGCGACGGTTGCTCCATCTCCATGGCTGCCGCCTCCGTACTCTCTGAAATGGCTCCCGGCATGACCATCTCCGAGCTGCAGAGCCACGTGGATGCGTTCCGCGAGATGCTGCGCTCGCGCGGTAAGGTGACCCTGGACGAAGAGGAGTACGGCGATATGGCGGCTTTCTCTGGCGTTTCGAAGTTCATGGCGCGCGTGAAGTGTGCGATGCTTTCGTGGGTTGCGGTTGAGGAAGCTACTAAGGAAGCAGCCGCGAAGAACTAATTCTTTGCTGAGAGGGTAGGTTGGAATGTTCGGTCAGTAGCCAATATTTGAACGCCAATCGAAAATATCGAATGGGGCCATCGACAATATATTGCATGTAAGTGTAATATTTTTCGATGAACTTTTAGTGGTGAGTACCGAACGAGACTCGATCCGAGAATCTACTCCCTATTCTTTCTTGCTATAAGATTTCTTTGATATAAATCAATATGATGAAAATATGAGGCGGATACTACACTGTATCCACCTCATATTTATATCTTTTCCTTTTTCCTCTAAAAAAGTGACTGGTAAAATAAAAGGACGAAGGGCGCCCAACCAGCACCCTCGAGAAACTCTTTTCGGACCCGCACACTCTGAGATGACAGCGAGAAGAAATAGGACAATAGTAGAAAATATTTTCTCAATATTGCACATTCTTCACTCATTTATAGACGCTCACCCCAGACCGCGGATATGTTTCTCATCCCTCCGGTACTTCAACCACACCGGAATACCCATCGCCGCTACCAACCACAAGGAAGCCCCATGATTATTGGCTACGCCGCAGGCGCCTACGACCTTTTCCACTACGGCCACCTCGAGATTCTTCGCAAGGCTAAGGAAAACTGCGACTACCTCATTGCAGGCGTCGTGCACGATGACGTTCTGGAAGTGACCAAGGGCCGCCGCCCTGTCATCCCCATTGAAGAGCGTGCCGCCATCGTCAGCCACATTGACTACGTGGACGAAGTGCACGTCGAAACCACCCCTGACAAGCTCGAAACCTGGAAGCAGAAGCCCTTCAACGTCTTCTTCAAGGGCGACGACTGGAAGGGCACCGACAAGGGTAACGCTCTGGAAGCACGCTTCGCAGAGGTCGGCGTTGAAGTACACTACTTCCCCTACACCGAGCACACCTCCAGCACCAAGCTGCGCAAGGTCGTTGACCTGCTCGAAGCAGAGCACGACCTGCGCGTAGAGATGCGTCGCTTCGCCGAACTGCTCGGCGAACGCGAATACTCCGAGGCGATCATCGCCTCCTAACGCTCATACGCCCTCATAGGGGCGCTAGAGCTCATAGAGACTCATAAAGGCACAGAGGATCCCCGCCGTAATTACTTACGACGGGGATCCTCTGTATATTAGCGGTATATCAGCTGCACCTCAAAGGTGAGCGTCTCATAAACTTTAGCGCTGTGCCAGCCACTTCTCAGCGGAGGTACCCAGAACCTTCAGCACGCGGCCAACCTGAGGCTCAGCCGCGGCTGCAATCTTCTTGCCCACCAGCGGGATGGAGCAGGAGACTTCACCGTTGACGTCCAGACGGGTCTTGTCGCCCTCGGGAATCAGGTGCTGGGTAGCCTGAGCGGACACGGGAATGCCGTTGACCTTGACCTCGGTAGAAACGGTGCGGGAGCCGTCAGCAGCCGGTGCGCTTACGGTGTCCACCTGGGTCATAGCAACGCCGTTGCCGACGAACTTACGAGCGATGTCCGGCACACGCTCAGCGGGCACGGTACGTTCGGTGGTTGCGGTGAACTCAGCGGAGGTGTCACCGGAAACGGAGAAGCTACCGAACTCAACGCCAACCTCGGAGCAGACGAAGCGTGCGAAGTCCTCGCTGGAGAATGCCTCGATAACCTGCTCAACGTTTGCGTTGATAACGGTCGATTCCTGAACTGCCATAATTGTTCCTTTCGTAGTGCGCGAAAACCCCGCGCATTATCCCTTCTAAGGATACGGTGCGCGGGGTTTCGCAACCAATGTAAAGACGCGAATCCACCTGAGAATATGCCGTGAACAAGGGAAGACATCCACAGCTTCTCGCAGGGTGGTTGGAGGATTCGCCTGCCGGTCTAAAAATGAGGGAAACACCTTCGGGTGGCTCCCACATCGCATCACTAAGGATGCTGGGCTTAGAAAGTTAAAGCTTTTAGACGCTGGTTAGGCGCTGGGAGCCATCGCGTCGATGCGAGCCATCTCAGCCTTACCCGCACGGTGTGCGCGAGCAGCCTGCTTCAGGCGACCCCAGAAGGAATCCTTACGGTGGGTCTTGCCAGCGAGCAGGTCCTGCAGTTCCTCGCTCAGCTGCGCGGCAGAAATCTCCGGGGTGGAGACGTACGGCTCAGCGGTGCGGAACAGGGAGGGGTTCGCCAGAGCAAGATCCAGCTTAGCGAAGAGGTCTTCGCGGCTCTCAACAACAACAGCGTGGCCGCGCTTCTCCATCAGAGTGGTGAAGGGGACCTGGTGGTTGTCAACGACCTCGTCGAACTCTGCGCGGCGCGGAACAGCCAGGGGCAGAGCGCCGGTGCGGCGTGCATCCTGGATGGAGCCGGGGCCGCCCTGAACCAGCACTACGCGCGCGGTTGCGTAGTAGTCCAGCAGTTCGGAGGCGGGAAGAAGCTTGAGGTTGTCTGCGTGCTTAATGGGCGCAGTGTGGCCGTGCTGCACGAGGCAGGTGACCTCGGGGTGAGCCTCAAGATAAGCCTCAACCCAACGCAGAAGACGATCAAAGGTGTGAACGTCGGTGCCGAGGGACACCACCAAATCGTAAGTCTTAGTAGGAATACGAACGGGCGCGACGGCAGGGGTAAATACGGGCAGGTCGAACTTGGAAGTATCAACGCTGACGCGGGGGAAGTTCTGAATAGACATAGCCTATTCCTCTCTATGTATTTATCGGTAGTAACCCCGTATACCTGACGCAAAAATCCGGAGGGCATCATTGGTATACGCGGCGGCGTCGTGCCGGAGAAAATGGTGAGTAATCTCCGCATACGCTTCTCTGGCGAGTGGTTAGTTCGCTTGGATGGTGAGTCCACAGTGGAGCGCACGACTTATGCGTATCTGTATGTTTAATAAATACTATACCCTGAAAATAACGCCCTCAGCACACGCGAGGACGCTATTTTCAGGATAAATTCATCACTCTTAGAAAATGGGATGAATCACACGAGAATCAGGGAAATTCTTCTGCTGTTCCTCGCTCTGAACAATAATTCGATCAGCAAAGGTGTACAACATCTTGCCGGTCATCGTCGGCAGAGTCGGGCGGTCAAAACACTCAATATAAAGAGTCTTTACGCCAAAAAGTTTAGCTGCAACAAAGAAAGGAACAGCAACACCTGCACCCGCAGAAACAACCGCATCCGGACGTTCCTTCGGGAAAATACGAAATGCCAAGAACAGATTACGAATAGCGTTCTTAATATTTCGGGTGGTCGGGTAATACGCCCAATAGGTCTTCTCATCAGCCAGAGAAGATTCAACATCGGGCTGCTTAAAGCTAACCCACACGCGGTCATAATCCTGCCACGCAGCAGAAGTAGCCGTCAGATGCTTCAAGTGTCCGCCACTGCTAGAAACCAGCAGAAGCTTCTTCTTCGGTGCCTGAGAGGAAGTTGCCTCAGTCATAGTGTTCTCCTAAAGCCCCAATACAAGAGAAAAATAAGAAGAGAAGATAAAGGTGAGCTGACGGGCCCGGCGGCACCTGCATCAACAGACCTATCACAATAGATCCGTCTCAGCAGGTACCACCGCACCCTACGCTCAAGGACGAAGGACGAACCCGCACAGAGGCGAGGCATCCATCAACAGAACCCCGAGTACTCGCGGTCTGATTACTCGCGATCCAGGAAAACAGCCAGAGCGTTCACGCCCTCAAGCTGATCCAGCTGAGCGAAAAGCTCACGAACCTGCTGCAGAGAAGTAGCCGCAGTCACCGGAACCAGAGCCACGCCGCCAGCCTGAACGAAACGCAGCTGGGTCGACAGGGGAGTAGCGGTGCTCAGGCTAATCACCAGAGGAGTCTCGCTCTTCTCAACCAGCGACTCGGGAGTGTGGCGGGTCAGAGCGTCACGGACCGAAGCGTAATCGGTGAAACGTGCGTACTCGGTGGGTAGAACGCGCTGCAGCATCTGGTACAGGTGCTCAACGCCGCGGTCAGTACCGGGCAGAATGACAATGCCGGATGCGCCAGCACTCTTCACATCGCCATCGGGAGCGCCCATGGTGCGCAGCAGCATGAACGCGTCATTCGCCTCAGACGAGGAACCCAGCTCGTGAACCGGGATGCCAGCATCTTCCAGACGGTCAGCGTAACCAACGTGACGCATGGTGCGGTCACGACCGTAAGCCAGCACAGCACCAATCAGCAGACCTGCAACAGCACCAACAATACCCATCTTCACCGGGCCAAGAGCCGAGGAAGAAGAAGGAACCTGAGCCTCGCTCATCACACGGCCACCGGTAGTAGAAGTCAGCTGAATCTGAGCGCGACGCTCCTGCAACTGAGAAAGCAGACCCGCACGGCTGTTATCACCCTCGAGAGCAGAAATCTGCTCATCAATCTGGTGCAGAGCGGAATCAACGCTGCTCTTCAGAGACTCGGAACGAACCTGCAGGTACGCGTTTGCCATAGCGTTAGCGTAACGTGCAGCCTCCGTGCCGTTGGGGCGGGTTACCTCAATATCCAGCACAGCAGTCTGGGAGGTACCGGTCACCTTGACGGAGTTCATCAGGCGGCTGGTCAGCTGAGCCTCAGAGAGGGTATCGCCATTAGCAATCAGAGACTTCGCGGCGTTCTGCGCAACCTCACGAGAGGACGCAACGCGAGACTCGGTCGCAATATCTACCTTCGCGGAGTTAGCGCTACCGGTACCGGCGGGATCAACCACCATCGGGTAAACAACCAGCGAAGCCTTAGAAGTGTACTTGCTATTGGTCATGTAGCCGTAGACGGCACCCGCCACAGCGAAAACCACGACTGACAGCAGAATCAGCAGACGGTGTCGGAAAATGCGACGTACCTGGCTGCCAAGGGTAACCGAGGAGGAATGAGAGGTGTTATCCATGAGGACATCCTAGAGGAAGAGAAACGGACACTAAATATCGGAGAAAAACGTAGAAGAAGCGGAAGGCTAAGACTTCGCGCGGCGGGCGGAAAGGAAACGCTCAATACCGAGAGCCTTACGGAAGCGGTACAGCACCGCACCGTACACCGGCACCAGTAGCACCACGTACACGATGACGCCCAGAACGCTCTGACCCAAGAAGGTCAAAGACACCAGAGCACACGCTGTCGGAACAGCCGCTCCCAAGAAGAGCGAAGGAGCCATCTCACGGACCGAAGCACGAATACCCACCAAACGGAACACCTGGTAGCTCGCCAGGAAGGTGTCAATCAGCAGAGCAGAAGCCCACGCCGTCACCGCACCGTACAGGCCCCAGACCGGAACCAAGGTGAAGTTCAAAGTCACAGCCACCACCAGCGAGGAGAGCTTGTTCAACAGCTGCCAGCGACTCTTACCGCTCATCAGCAGAACAGACTGCACACCACCGGCACTCATCGACAGCATCGCCGCCGGGCAAATCACCCAGAGAATACCGGCGCCAGCCTCAAAGCCCTTACCGAAGAAGCCCAGAAGAACCGGACCAAAGAACGCCAGGGAGAGGTAGAACGGCCAAGACAAAGCAGTCAACACGCGAGTAGTCGAAAGGAAAATCTCTCGAGCACGATCGAGCTGACGAGTTGCCAACGCTGCACTAATCGACGGGCCGGTCACCACGCGTCCGGTGTGCTCAATCATGGTACCCACACGAACACAACGGTTCACAGCACCATAGACACCACCGGCAGCGGCACCCAAGAACGCCGTCACCACCAGCACGTCAATCCACTCCAGAATCGTCTCCACAACGGTTGCAACACCGCGTGCAGAGCTGAAGCTCCAGAACGAACGGAACGTCTCGGTCGGAGAATCCTCAGAAGGAAGAACCTCCACATGCTCCTCGGAAGGGAACGCCCGCTCCAAAAGCCACAGGGCAACCACCGCGGTAATCGCCACCGGAACAGTCCATGCATACACCAGATCCATGAGCTGGCCCGAGAACAGAACCACCAAACCCACAGCCGCAAAACGCAGAGTAGGAAGCAGAACATTCTGCAAGACCGTAAAGGTCACCACGCGGTGCAGACCACGTAGCGCGCCGAAGAACACCGTCATCAGCGCCGCCACCAGTACGAAAGCGGAGCTGACACGCATCGCTGCCTGATACTCGGGAGCCATCGGCACAAGCTCGGTGTAGATGTACACACCCGCCACCAGAAGCACCGAAGTCACCAGCGAAGGAATCAGACCGTAACGGATTAGCTGCGGCAACACACCGTAACGTCCCAGTGCCCGCTGAGCGCTCATCGTACGAACCAAGCCAGTATCCGCGCCGAAGGTCACCAGCGAAATCGCAATCGCGAACAATGCCATCAGACGGAAGAACTCGCCCGAACCCTCAGCACCAATACCATTCGACACCACCATCGTGGTCACGAATGCGATACCCGCACCGTACATCACGCACAGAGAAGCAAGAGAGCCGCTCTTTGCGAGGCTGGGCTGCTTGCCCTTTCCGGGAGCTTTCTTAATCGGCGTGCTCTTCGCGGATGCGCTATCTGCCTGAGCACCTGACGCGGAAGGCTTAGTATTCTCATTCGGAGTCTTTTCTTCCTGCGCCTTTTCTACGGACTCAGCAGTAGCCGAGGCAACCCGCCGGGAACCGGACAGATGAGCACCCGCTACAGCGGTAGCGTTCGCCGCAGAGGAACCTGTAGCCGAAGTACCCGACTCCGAAGAACCCGACTCCAAAGAATCGGGCAACGATTCCTCGGAAGCAAAGCCTCGAGCTGGAGGCACAATCGACAGTGCCGTGGTCGCAGGAAAACGACCCGAACGGATATCGTCCACCGTCGGAGCAAACTCATCGGCAGAAGACTCTGCCAGTGAGTCAGTCTGCTCCACTACCGGCTCCACATACTCGCCGCTCTCACGCAGACGTGCACGGCGGCTAGGGTGACCGCCCGTCGAATACGCATCATCGAAAGATGAAACCGCAGAAGTATCTAAACCGCGAGGGGACTGATTATTCGTCATAGCCCCTCACCATCCCGAATGGAACGAATACACGCCATCGACGTGAGCATCAGAATGGTCAGCTGAGCGATATCGAAGCTGTAGAAGATGAAGACAATGCAACACGCCACCGGCACACTATGCAGCCAGTACCCGGAGGTAGTTTTCACTTGCGCGCCGCTTGCTACAGTGCACACCATGAAGAGCGCGAACAGCGCCAGACCTACGAAGCCGAAGCAGAACATCAGAGTCCACAGGTAACCCTGGGTACCCATTGACACACCAATGCTCGGTTCCATACGCGGAGTGCCGTAACCGATAATCGGGGACTCCAAGGTCGCGTTCCAAGTAGCGCGGTAGAGCGCCGCACGACCGCCGGTGGAGTCCGAGTAGTCCTGACGACCCAGGATATTATCCACGGTGCCCGACGCAAAGAGCGCCACAACCACAGCCGCAATTGCCGCAACACCCATACCCACAGCACGCCAATTAGCGGCCAGGAACTGACGCAGCAACACGTACGCTGCGCTGATACCCAGACCAATGAACATACCGCGGTTACTGGTCGCAATTGCCGGCACGGTAGAAAGCGCCATGCCGATTAGCAGTGCAATACGCAACCAGATGGAACGCAGACGTAGCAGACACGCCAGCATCACCGGGGTGAGCAGGGTGTACGCCAGACCCCAACTATTCGCGTAGGGGAACGGCGCGGAGGGGCGAATGTACGCCTCGGGCGCACCCCAAGGACGCTGAACCTCCGCCAGGGGAGGAAGCATGTAGTCGCGCACCAGAGGGTTCTGCATAAAGCCAGAAGGCATGATGAAGCTCATCGGGGTACGCAGACGGAACTCTGGGAAGAGAACGCCGCCGTAACCCAGAACAATGAGGGTCACCCACAGAGTCGCCAGACCGCCCAGCAGCCTATTGACGCTAATAGAGGAGCGCGCGTTGTAGTAGTACAGGGCGTAAATGCCGGCACTGAGAATATTCACAAAGCGCAGGCCCCAACCAATAATGTCGGTCGAACGGGTCAGAGCAAGTGCCGCAACAACAACCCACACACAGAATGCGCCCCACACCCACAGGGAACCGGGAACACGCACATTACCTCGAATAATGAGGTAAAAAAGCATGATCGCTGCCAGCACCAGCGGCGCAATCTGAAGCACACCCAAAGCCCACAGCGCCGGGAAGCCGTACAGCAACGCCAGCAGAGGCCAGGCGGGGAGCTTCTTCTGCGCCGTAGATACCGGGCGGATGCGCGCGCGGGCACGCAGAATACCGCTCGGGGGCGTACTAGCCGACCCCGCGGAATCCTTCAGTGCCACAGGCGAAGTGCCCGGAGGGGAAAGAACGGAAGAGGAAACCATGTCTGTGCGATACCTGGTTAGAGACCTCGACCGGTCTTCTGGACGAGATCAAGAAGAGTAGCGGGCTTAATAACGCCGGTGGACACAACATACGCCGCCCAAGCACGAAGCTGCTTGGGGTCGCGGCGCAGAGCGGAGCGAGCGTAGGAACGCGCCTCCTTGTTGTTACCCAGCGATGCCTGAGCGTACGCAATCTGACCGGCAATACGTGCCAGGCCCTTGGGATCCTGCTCAAATTCGGGGAACTTACGCAGAATATAGCTGAGGCCGTCAACCATGGACTGCCACTTGCCGGAGAAGAAGGAAGGACGGTCCCAGAGCACCAGAATCAGCGGCTCGGGCACGCTCAGTACATCGCCGTGGCGGGTTGCGCGCAGCAACAGGTCGTAGTCTTCGCCGTAGGCGGCGGGCAGCTCCTCATCGACCAGGCCGATGCGGGCGGGCTTGCCGTCAACGCCGAGCAGATCCTCGCGGGAGTACAGCATGGCGGAGGGGTGAATTTCGGTAATGCGCGAACGCAGGAAGTCTGCGAAGGTTGCGCGCTCGGGCGCCAGGCGCACGATGTCCTGACCGCCGGAGCGGACGGTAATGCCCGAAGAGATAGCGGCTGCTTCGGGGTTTTCGCGCCAGAGAGCGACCTGCTGGGTGAGCTTGGAAGGCATCCAGTAGTCGTCGTCATCGCAGAAGCCAATCATCTCACCACTGGAGGCGATGATGCCGCTGTTGCGGCCGCCCGCCAGACCGCCGGAGCGGGTATTGGAGACAATCTTCAGGGCACGGTTTTCGCCGACCTCAATATCCTCGAGGCGGTCGGGCTCAACACGGTCAAAGACGACAACAACTTCAACGAAACCGCGGTAGCTCTGCTCAAGGATGGAGCGGATAGCCACGCGCAGCAGTTCGGGGCGTTTGCCGTTGGTCGCGATAACGGCGGAAACAGCAGGATTGCGAGAGGTGAAGTGCATCATTGGGGTTCTCCTTACTCAGCGGGGGTCGCGAGGCTAACGTACTTGCGACGCATGGACAGCAGGACGGTTGCGGCATTAGCCAGCAGAAGCAGCGCGTAGACGATAACGAATACGGGGCCGAAGCCAACAAAAATATAAATCCAGCAGAGGGTGCCAGCGTCCATGTGCAGGTTGATGAAGGAGCGCAGGGGGCCACCGGTGGGAGGTGCCGCGGTCTTGCGGTTGTTGCGCAGCTGCTCAGCCAGAATCTGGCTCATGAAGTGACCGGCGGTCAGCGCGGTGAAAATCATGGGCATGGCAATAATCCAGCCGTTGAATGCGCTGGAGCCGGTAAAGGAGTAGTGTGCCGGGTACAGCAGGAAGGAGAGCAGGGTTGCCATGTGCACGGAGGGTACGCGGATAGAGTCGACCACGTGGTCGAGCCACTCACCGGCGGGGGAGGACGCACCGGTCACGCGAGCAACCTGGCCGTCAGCAGAGTCCAGGCCGTAACCGAGGGCGAAGAGTAGTGCAACGCAGATACCCACACCAACGCTGGGCGGGCACGTAATCAGAACGATGAGGCCTGCCGCGGAACATGCAGCGGAAATAGCAGTGACGCCGTTGGGGGTGATGCCCAGAGCGACAGCTGCCGCAGCGAAGTAGCGTGCTACTCGGCGGTTGACCCAGCGGGTGTAGGCGGGAACGCCAATGCCAGGCTTCTGCGCTGCTTCAAGAGAGCGCAGAGTGTGAGAAAACTTCGCAGAAAATCCCGATGCGGGCGCGGAGTTTGGGGTGTGAGGTGCCTCAGAGGTGGACATGCACATTCCTTTTTAATCGGTGAGAGGAGTGAAGGAGAGTGAATTACTCCCTTTCGGGGTGGCTGCGAGAAAGTCCGGAAGTCCCGCACGCGAAAAAAGAGGTGGTTGGTCCCTTTTTTCACATACACCACTATATAGATATTTTACAACGAGATAAAGTGTGGCAGGGTGCGTGTGGTCAGGGCCAACAATTGTGTCGTAAAAAGCCGCTGACAATGCGCTTTAGTGCAGATTTGCGGGATCCTTCAGGCAGATTTGACGTGCTGTCAGGCGGGGTTATCGGCGCTTTGTTCCTGTGAATTCTGACTATAGAAAAGATTTCTGAACATTGTGCAGAGAAGCAGATAACAGAAACACAAAAAACAAGAATATATGATGCAAAAAACACAGAAAAGCGGGTAACACACGCAAATGGGGTTTGATTTTCTGAATCATTCAGAAAATCAAACCCCATTTAGCTGAGATTGTCTAGAAGGTATTAGTTCCTTCGGGACTGCATCGGAACGCGGGTTCCGACTCCGTTATTGACGATGCGTCGCTCGCCCCGATCGGCTGCCGCGTTGTTCGCGTTATCAACCACGGGCTGCTCAGCCTCGTTTGCGGTGTGAGCTTCCGCCTCCTTGTCAGCTTCCTTCTCGGCGGGCTGCTCAGCAACAGGTGCCTTAGCAGTTGCCTGCATGTCGAAGCTTACATTCGGGCGAACGTTTCGTCGACTGATGCCCGGATGAACCTCAACTGCGATGAGGTTCTCGCCAACCTTCAGCTTGGACGCCGGAACGGTGAAGGTTACCGGAGTCTTCTGAGCCTCAGCGGTGTCAATCGAGCTTGATGCAATCGTGCTATTCCACAGCTTTCCGCGAGTGTCGAAGTTGGAACGACCAACCTCTTCACCGTTGACACCCACCGCAATAGCGTCATCCGCGTAAGTGGTCAGCACCAGGTCGCGGCTCGCCTGCTCACGAGTGAGCTGGATGGTGGTGTATGCGTAGATATTGTGGCGGGTACGCACAAGCGGAACATTAACGGAGGTGTTGAGGTTACCGGTGCCGACACCAATCGGGGTCTTGCCGGTCTGCCATGCTTCCTGTGCGATATCTTCCAACGTGAAGTGGAAGTTGTACTTCCAACCGTACTTACGGTTAGGAGCCTGACTGGAGACCATGTACTTCCACTCGGACGCGTAGGGCAGAACAATCTGGTCCTTAGCGGCCTCTTCCTTCGGTTCCTCGGGCTTGGGATCGGCAGGCTTGGGATCCTCAGGCTTCGGATCCTCTTCCTTCGGTGCCTCGGTAGTTGCTTCTGCACTCGGGGTAGCGCTTGCCGAAGCACTGGGGTTAGCGCTCACGGTCGGATCAGCACTTGCCGTGGGGTCGGCCGTAGCAGTCGGATCAGCGGTAGGAGTCTCGGTCACGGTCTCCGTGGGGGTAGGAGTCGGGCGAACCGGAGCTACCTGAACCGGAGTGGACGCAGAGTAGTTATCCGAGGTGTCCACAGCACGCACAAAGTAACGTGCGTTATCGGTGTGGTCAATCTCGAACTTCGTACCCGAAGTGCTTGCAATGACGCGGTCGTCACGCAGAATCTGGTAGCGGACACTACCGGTATCCTGCACAGCGTCCCAGGTCAGAACGTCCTTATCGTCCTTCAGCTCAACCTGCAGGTTCTGCGGGGTAGCCGGAGGAGTCACATCGCGAGCCTCAAAGCGCGCAAAACCGATGGTCTCCTGAGTGCCGTGAACACCCAGCGAACGGTGAATATCGCCGCCAACCCACAGGGTGCCCTTCGAATCCACGAAGGACTCCCAGATACCGAAGCCATGGTCACCCTTAATAGAGGGGGAGAACTCCGGTAGCATCTTGCCGCTGTCCTTATCAAACGCAGCAACCAGCTTGACCGAGTGAATCACGCTCGAACCGCCCACGGGGGCCTGCTTGTTACGCGAATCCTGGTAGAGGAAGTCGCCGCAGTGGCAGGCGCCGTAAATGGTGTTGCCGTGCAGATGCAGATCCTGGAAGTCGCCACCTTCGCGGGTAATCGCGGTGTAGGTGGGGGTCAAGGACGCCTTGTCGTAACGAGAGATGAGGTGCTCGGTACCGCCCACCCAGACACCGGAACCGGCATCCTGAACATCGAACTGGAAACCCCAAATCTTAGTTTCATTACGCAGATCAGAGACATTAGCGCCGGCAGGAATCTCAGAATGCTGGTACGCCCACGGGCTGCCCTTCTGCAGGTGCTGAGTAATATCAGCCACGCGGTAGGCAAGGCCGCCGTTGAGCCAGGTGAAGTAACCGGCTACGTAAACGTGAGAGTTATCAGCGGAGGCACTAATACCGTTGACAGTACCGTTGAACACCTGGCGCCAGTTACGGTCTATACTCACAATACCGGGCACGCCGTTAGATGGTTCGCCCAGCTTAAAACGGGCAATATTGCGTGAATACGCAGCACCCGCCTTTTCGCTTTCATAAACGTGGGTAAAGGTGCCGCCAACGTACACGTAGTCACCCTGACGGTGAATGGTCTTCACCGTCATGAACTCGGTGCGAATGCGATCTTCGACTCTAACCTGGGACCATTCAGGGGCAACCTCACCGGTCGTGGCGTCAACAACGACGAAGTTCTCATGCTTCTCACCGTTAACAAGCTTGAAGTTACCGCCAATAGCCAGACGGTTATTCGGCAGAGCCTCAACAGCCTTTACCTGACCATTAACAGTCAGCTTGAAGTCGCGGCGCAAATCGCCGGTCTCCGGATCAAAGGCAGCAATATTAGACTGGTGAACCTTCTCGCCGGAAGACGACTCAAGGTACTCGAAGTCGCCACCAATAAACACGCTGGAGGTGCCGTTGCCGTGATCGACCTCGGTGATCGCCTCAACGTAGGTGTTCATCTCGTTGGTTTCACCGGTGAAGGTCCTAGTACTGGTTCGCCAGCGCCAGTCCGCCGAACGACTACTGGGCAGGGCGCGACGAGCACTCGCCTGAGTACCGGAATCTGGGATAGCGCCCAGGTTCAAATCGTTCTGGGTCAGCTTCGGGCGCAGGAACATCTGGGTGTAACCGAATGAGGTTTCACCCTTACCGTCCTTACCGTAAATGTAGGAGTTCTGCGCATCGGTCATCGCCGGCTCAGAGCCATCCTGCGAAATGGGGGCGTTTGCACCGTAACGGAAGCCCATACGGTAATCCTGCGAAGCCATTTCCTCAAAGAGCATCGTCCTGAAGCCGTAGTTCTGGCCGCGAAGCATATGGTCCTGCCACGTGCCATCAGGCCAGTCCCTGCGGCCATTTTCATTGTAGGAAGAGAACTCGTCAGGGTTCGTGACTGTCGCATTAGACCAGACAGCGTTCGAACGCAGAGCCCAGGTCCATTCGGAGGTCTGACGGCGGTCAACCGTCACCTCCTGCCACTTGGTGCCCGAGGTGTTCAGGGCACGACGGAAACGGTAACCATCGGGCAACTGATCAGGGCGGGTGCCGTTGAGCAGCTGAGAAATAGTGGTGCCCGAAAGCTGAATAGGGGTCTTCGCAGCGGGCAGGGAGCTCAGCGCCTTACCCTGTTCGAGAGTCAAACCGGACGACGCGGGCGCGGCATCACTGTAGAGCTGGGAGGTGTCGCCCTGGCCCTCGTAGTTTTCGGTCCAGCCATCGCGACCCTCACCAATCTTGACCCAACCGCCACCATCAGTTTCCTGATCGCAGTAGAACTGGGTAGGCTGGCTCATCGCGGGAGTGTACAGCCAGTAGGCGCCGCTCTTTGCCTCGGGGTTAGCCTGCTTGGCTTCCCAACAGCTAGCGGCAGCACGCTCGGAGGTCGTGCCATTGTAGAAAGCAGAGTCCCTTTTTTCCGCAGTCTGTTCGACAGCGGTACTCGGCGTAATAGCGGGGATAGCTACGGGCAAAGCCAAAGCCGTAGCAATGCTCAAGCAAAGAGTTGAGCGGGTTATAGCAGAACGAGAAAAGCCGGAGCTCGTCATGCCAAGGTGGGCTTTCATAATATCTCCAATGAATGCCAAGAAATGTTATCGAGTGCGCATCAACATTAATGCGCTATGGATGATAATGCGCGGGATCCAGCGAATCATAGCTGGAAACCGGCATCTTTAATTAGACCCTAACAATCAGGATTGTTCGGGAAATCATGGGTCGCAATCTTCCACTGACCATCGACCTGAACGAGGGTGTAAATATTGAGTGAACGCTTAGGAGAATTGTCATCCTTAACGGGCTGATTATTCTCGTCATAGATCTTCACCGAGGAAGAATCCATGCATACTTCCAGCATGCGCGCGGACTGACCCTTGTACTGAGTCTCAGTCATACGCGGAGTGCCCACAACAGTGGAAGAACCTTCGTAGTGCCAGCCAGCCAGTGCGTATTCGGAAGCCTGCACGGCAAACTCAGCGGCAGCGGAATCCACAGCTACCGCCTCGATGGAGCGAATTGTCTCATCATCGAGAACAGCACGCGCCTGCTCAACGTTCTGCTGCTCGGCCTCTTCATCGCTGCTCGGATCAGCGGTGCGTTCAGGCGAGGCTTCAGCAGAGGGAGCAGCCTTAACCTTGGTCAGAATGGTCTCAAAAGAGTTAACCAGTTCGGTAGTCTTCTTAACTTCTTCAGCGTCAACGGGCACGGAAGAAGCGTTCTTCATTTCCTCAGCGCCAGTGTAAATCTCTTCAAGCTTCTGACCGTCAGAAGAAGTAGCCTCAGCATCTGCCTTGGGGGATGCCTCGCCCGAAGCATTAGCGGATGCAGAAGTGGCGCCCTGCTCAGAAACCTTAGGGGAAGCGCTCGAAGACTGAGCGGAAGAAGCGTGTGCAGAAGCAGAAACGCTTGCGGAAGCCGAAGCGGAAGAAGAGCTATCGGAGCTCGGGTTTTCAGTAGCGCAAGCACTCAGAACCAAAGCGGATACCGCAACGGTGCCCAGGGTGCCCAGGAGGCGGGACCGGGAGGACTGCTTGAAGAATGCTGACATAGGAAGCCTCTTTAGTGGTTGGAGTGAGAATGACTATATTCCGGAAGATAATACCTCGCACAGTGGCAAAGCACCTAAAGGCTAACACGCAAAGCTGGGAAAACACTTAGACCCGCAAAAATAACGTTTTTATAAATGATGAGAATAAGCTCTAAATAATGCTCTATTTTTGCCCGAATGGAAGATAAATATATATCTCTGAATGAAAGAACCTTCATGTAAATGAATGAAATAGGTTCACATTGTGCAAAAAAGTCCCGGGCTGGTCATGAACCAGCCCAGGACAATAGGGCGAACATCACTAAAATTCTTTGTCATAAAAGTGGATATTGCCCTGATGAGGGGTTATGCTGCCTGGGCAGCCTCGGTGCTTGCCGAATAGTTATCCGCAGTATCTACCGCGCGCACATAATAGCGGGCGCCATCGCGGTGATCCACCGAATAGCTCGTACCCGTAACCGTCGCAATGGGACGATCATCGCGCAGAACCTGGTACTTCACCCTACGCTCGGAAACACCCGACCAGGTCAGCTGATCCTTAGAACCGTTCGTCGTAACCTTCAGGTTGTTCGGAGTAACCGGAGGGGTTACATCGCGAGGTGCATAACGAGCGAAACCAATGGTCTCCTGCACACCGTTAGCACCCAGCGACTTGCGAATATCGCCACCAACCCACAGAGTGCCGGTCGAATCCACGAAGGATTCCCACACACCATAGCCATGTGCACCGCTCATAATCGGTGCGAACTCCGGCAGAACCTGACCGGTGTCCCTATCAAACGCAGCTACCAGACGGATAGTCTGAGCATCCTTCGCGCTCTCCCAAGCCTTCTCCCAAGTAGTGGAGTTCTGGTAGATGTAATCACCGCAGTGGCACGCACCGTAAATGGTGTTGCCATTCAGATGCAAATCCTGGAAATCGCCACCTTCACGAGTAATCGCGCTATACGTGCGGCGCATGGTCGCCTTATCGTAACGGCTAATCATATGTTCAGTACCGCCAAGCCACACCGAAGAACCAGCATCCTGAACGTCGAATTGGAAGCCCCACATCAGACGTTCATTCTTCAGATCATTCAGGTTTGCGCCCTCAGGAATGTAAGACTGCTCGTGCCTCCAAGTCAGCGGATCCGTGCTATTACCCTGCATATGAGCAATGCGGAAAGCTTCCTTACCGCGGAGCTGAGTAAAGTAACCAGCAACGTACACATCGGTGTTACCCTCAGAAGCGCTCACGCCGTTGACAGTACCGTTAAAGACCGGACGCCAGTTCCAGTCCACCTCACCGTTGCTCAACTTAATGCGAGCCAAGTTCCTTGCATACGCGTAGGTGGGGGAGGTCTGGCCCTTCAAGTGAGTGAAGGAGCCACCAATGTACAGGTAGCCATCACGCACGTGCAGGGTCTTAATCTGTACCGGCACGGAAGCAATACGGCTCACCGGGCGGATATCCCAGTCCTTAGCGACCTGACCGGTCTGCGGATCCAGAATCACGAAACCGTTGTAGTACTCGCCGTTCACCTGGTCGAAGGAACCACCCACAGCAAGCAGACCGTTCGGTAGAGCCTCAACAGACTTCACCTGACCGTTAATCTTCGGGCGGAAGGAACGGCGCAACTCGCCGGTACCCACCTCGTAACCAGCCAAGAAAGCCTGCTCAACCTTCTCACCGCTTGCCGACTCAACGTACGCGAAATCGCCACCGGTAAAGACAGCGCCACCAACCTCGGTGATAGCCTCGACCTGGGTGTTCATCTCGCCGTTCTTACCGGTACCGGTGTCAGCGCTGGTACGCCACTTCCACTTCTCAGAGTAGCTATTGGGCAGTGCGCGGCGGCTACTTGCCGCAGCGCCCTGCTGACCGTAGGCGTGCAGACCCTTAGCTGCCAAATCGTTCTGAGTCACCTTCGGACGCAAGAACATCTGAGTAAACACCAGGGGAGGGTTCGTATCGTTCGCCGGGCGGTAAATGTATGACGACTGATTGTTCAACTTGTACGCAGTGAACCAGTTAGTAATCGGAGCATTCGGACCGTAGGTGAAGCCCTGCTTATAACCCTGAGAAGCCTGCTCTACAAAGTACATATTGCGGAAGTCGTACGACTCGTGGGTGAAGATACGCCCCATCTGCTTCTCGCTGGAAGAGTAATTGTAGCGAGTGTAGGGGTAGGGATTCTGAATCGAGAAATTCGACCAGTACATCCTCGCGCGCAAAGACCACGACCACTGAGTGCTTGCAGCACGGGTTGCCGAGAAATCCTGCCACTTAGTGCCATTAACGTCCAATGCGCGATGGAAACGCACGCCATCCGCCAAATCCTGCGGCTGGGTACCGTTCAGTAGAGCATCCACCTTGTTGGAGGGAAGCTGTACTGCATCAAAGCCGGTCGGGTTCTTATACAGCTGATCAGCACTGCCACGACCGTAGTAGTTCTCGGTCCAGCTCTCACGACCGCGGCCAATCATAACCCAGCCGCCGCCATCAGTTTCCTGATCGCAATAGAACTGCTCAGGAGCACTCATCGCAGGGGTGTACAGCCAGTACGCGCCGCTCTTGCCACGCGGATTATTCTGCTTAGCCTCCCAGCAGCTCGCAGCCGCGCGCTCACTCGACGAACCGTCATAGTAGCGTGCATCAGCAGCCTGCGCGCCCGAAGCAATCGGACCCAAAGAAGCCGCAACCATCGCAAAAGAAGCAGCCGCCGCACCCAAAGCGCGGGACCCGGAGCGAGGAGCTACGCGAGAGCCCTCAGAAGCGGAGGAAACAACGCCCTGTGAGCGCCCTCCACGCGTGAACGGAAGAAAATTCATTTGTCTCTCCTAGAGACCTCAACCGGCACACAGCAGAAAACTGCAATTCACACAGCAACACCAACCCCACACAAGGCACAGCATAGTGACCAGGCATCGGGGTAAGGGGGAAGCGTTATGAACTGCGCTAACAGCGAGTCTGTAGCCGGAATCAGTGAGTGTAGTTATCGGAAATTGAATGAATACGCCCCACCCCTCACGCACGAAGCCAACAATGGCACCGTACCCGTACGAAGCGGAACGCTAAAAATCTGTGAAGTTTCCTCTGTCGTACCAACAGCGAAGAAACACCACAGACCAAGATTCAGCCCATCATCGGAAAGGACGGAAGCAACCCATCCGACGCAATGAATCCCAACCCATCATAGCCGCCACGGAGGCGAAGCGATAGCAAACTGGGTAACTCGGACCAAACCAAAACTATAGAGGGTATACACCCCGGGTGCGCCACCGCCTGATCCGGACCCCGCAAACCCTGCAGAGCCCGAACCAGGCGGCGGCTCAAAGAAACTAGATCAACAATCTGACCTAAGCCTGAGCAGCTCCCGTGGAAGCCGAGAAGTTCTCAGACGCATCGATGGAGCGCACGTAGTAGCGAGCGCCATCAGTATGCTCAACCTCGTAGCTGGTGCCCGAGACCGTAGCAATCACACGGTCATCACGCAGCACCTGGTAGCGAGCACCGCTCTCACGAACACCAGACCAAGACAGCTTATCGGTCGAGCCATCACGCTGAACCGACAGGTTCGACGGGGTCGACGGGGCGGTCACATCGCGAGGAGCAAAACGAGCGAAACCGACAGTGCGCTGCTCACCATTAGCACCCAGCGAACGGTTAATGTCGCCACCAACCCACAGGTTGCCGCGCGAATCCACGAAGGACTCCCAGACACCGAAGCCGCTAGCGCCCTTCAGAACCGGGCTGAACTCACCAATAACCTCGCCACTGTCCTTATCAAACGCTGCGACCAGGCGCATACGGTGAACTGCCTTCGATTCCTTCCAATAGGTGTGGTAACCGGTAGAGCCCTCAAAAAGCACGTCACCGCAGTGGCACGCACCGTAAATGGTGTTACCGCTCAGGTGCAGATCCTGCCAGTCGCCACCGTACTTAGAAATCGACGAAGAAATACGGCCGTAACCATTCTTCGAGTAGTTCGCAATCAGGTGGTCAGCACCGCCAGTCCACACGGTCGAGCCGGCATCCTGAACATCGAACTGGAACGCGTACACAATACGGTCAGTAATGTTCAGCTTCAGCGACGGCTCCCACTCCCACTTAATGTTCGAAGCATCCGAGCCATTCAGGGCAGCCAGGCGGAACGCACGCTGGTTATTCAGTTCAGTGAAGTAACCCGCAGCGTGAACAGTCGAGTTATCGGACGCAGCGGTAATACCGTTGACCGTACCGTTAAAGTTCGGGCGCCAGTTCCAATCCACCGCACCGTTCGAGAGCTTAATACGAGCGGCACCACGCGAGTAAGCGTACGCCTTAGACGTATTGCCCTTTACATGGGTGAAGTTACCGCCAATGTACAGGTAACCGTCCTGAACCAGCAGGGTCTTCACCTGAACTGCATCGCCATTACGGCGCTGAATCTGAAGATCCCACGTGCGGTCAATCTGGCCGGTGGTTGCGTCCAGAATGACGAAGTGGTTGACCTTCTCGCCGTTAACCTCGGTGAACTCGCCACCAACCGCCAGGCGGTTATTCGGCAGAGCCTCAAGAGCCTTAATCTGGCCGTTGAAAGTCGGGCGGAAAGAGCGAACCAGCTCACCCGAATCTACGTTATAGCCCGCCAGGTACGACTGGTCCACGCGCTCGCCGCCAGCCGACTCCACGTACTTGAAGTCGCCGCCGGTGAAGACGGTGTCGCCCACCTGAGTAATAGCCTGAACGTAGGTGTTCATCTCATTCTTCTTGCCGGTGCCAGTCTGCTCACTGGTGCGCCAACGAACGGGCATCGTGTAGCTATTCGGCAGAGCACGACGGTTGCTAGCGGTAGAGCCAGAACCAATCTGCGAGAAGTTCAAGTCACGCTGAGTCAGCTTCGGACGCAGGAACACCTGAGTAAAGGGGATGGAGTAACCAGCGGAACCACGCTTGTGGTAAATGTATGAATCCGAATTCTCATTACCGAAGTTCACCAGCGAACCGTACGCAAAACCAATCTGGTAGCCCTGGTTCGGGTTCGCGAAGAAACGAACAGAACTGGTGGTAATACCCGGAGCCATCTCCGAAGGGGAACCGCCCATACGTGCAGTGCGGTTAATACCGGCACCGGTGAACTTCACGGTGCCCCAACGCTGACCGTAGCTCATCGCCCAGGTCCACTGCTCAGTCTGAGGACGCTGAACATAAACGTTCTGCCACTGGGTGCCCCTTGCATTGTGGGCACGGTGCAGGCGCATGCCATTGGGAAGGTCCTGAGGCTTAATGCCGTTCAGCAGGGCATCGACAGTGTTTGCGGGAAGCTGGACGGGAGTAAACGCGGAAGGGCCAGTGGGGTTCTGATGCAGCTGGTTCGGGTCGCCGGTGCCGTTATAGGATTCGGTCCAACCCTCACGACCGCGGCCAATCATGACCCAGCCGCCGCCATCAGTTTCCTGATCGCAGTAGAACTGCGCCGGGCCGCTCATCTGCGGGGTGTACAGCCAGTAAGTGCCAGAGGAGGCAGAAGGATTAACCTGCTTGACCTCGTAACAGGAAGCAGCCGCTTTATCGCTGCTGGAACCGTCATGAGTTCCGGTCGCAGCCGAGGCGGGGGTAGTAGGGGTAAGAGGTGCCGCAGTGAAAGCGGTACCAAAAGCGAGTGCGAAAGCGGCCCACTTTTTAGCAGACCATGAACGGGCATGGCGCTTTTCAGCGGGTTTGTTCGTGTATGTGGTTGTCATATGCGTCTTTCTGATGCGACGTTCCGGAAGAAACATCGAAAGATACGGTGAATTTAGCGCACTAGAAAAACCGCAGTAAATACTGAAAACCTGAGGTTGGTTGGAAGAGGTAAACAGAATCCGGAAGGGGATATACTGTCTGGTTTTTCTCTAAGTGTTAATGATTAGGGTACAGGATTAAGCTGTGAAAATAATGGTGCACAAAGTGCAAAGATGTGGGCAGGGGTGTGATTTGCGCCCCATGCGATGAACGTTATGGCACAGGAACAGACACGGAAGAAAACCATACTCAAATATCACCCACGAAAGCGACAATCGAGTGCAAAAAGGAATATATTCCATCACAGAAGAATACAAGAGAAAAATGCCAGAAAAAGCAGACAAGTCCTACAATGGAAAAGCCGCAAAAAACACCCCAAAACACACAAAAAGCACCGTGAAATAAAGGCAAATTCACTCGGACACCCCAACCAGCACCGCCCAATACCGACCATCCATAGCAGCCCTCCACCAGCTCAACCGCCGCAAGCGAAGACCCCAGACTCAGGAGAACCCGTGAGCACCACCCGAAAAGCTACCGCACAGCCCCTCGAGGCACCCCTGCACCCCCTCCTGAACACCCTCAACCAACTCAGCAGCTGGGCCGCGATCCGCACCGCCGCCTCCGCGCAGCCCGCTGAACGTAGCGCACGCACCCTCATCGGCGCCGTCGCCGGAACCCACGCCGCGCTCATTGCAGACATCTCCACCGCAGTACGTGGAACCACCGCTGAAGCGCTCAGCCTCATCATCGCCCCCACCGACCGTCAAGCAGAAGACCTCGCCGCAGCCCTGCGCTCCTACCTGCCCGCCGCCGACATCGCGCTCTTCCCCGCCTGGGAAACCCTGCCCCACGAACGCCTCTCACCGCGCTCCGACACCGTAGGCCGCCGCCTGCAGGTACTGCGCGCCATGACCGAGGACGCGGCTAAACGCCCCCAAGTCGTTATCGCACCCGTACGCGCGGTCATCCAGCCCATCGTCACCGGCATTGAAAAGCTCGAACCCGTGCACCTGGTCCGCGGCGAAGAATACCCCTTCAAAGATGTGGTGCGCGGCCTCAACGACGCCGCATACTCCCGCGTAGACCTGGTTGCCAAGCGCGGCGAATACGCCGTACGCGGCGGCATTATCGACGTCTTCCCGCCCACCGCAACCACCCCCGTCCGCCTCGAATTCTTTGGCGACGAACTCGACGAAATGCGCAACTTCTCCGTCGCCGACCAGCGCACCCTCAGCGGGGGAGAAGAGCTCACCGAACTCACCCTGTTGCCCTGCCGCGAACTGCTCATCACCCCCGAGGTCATGAGCCGCGCCGCGCGCCTGAAGGCCGACTACCCGGCAGCCGCAGCCATGCTCGAAAAGATCGCCGGCGGAATCTACGTCGAAGGCATGGAATCGCTCACCCCGCTACTCATCGAATCCATGAATACCCTCACTGAGCTGCTGCCGGCAGGATCCATGATCATTAACGTCGAACCCGAGCGTGTGCGCGCCCGCGCCGAAGACCTCGTCGCCACCAACGAAGAATTCCTCGCCGCCGCATGGGACACCTCCGCAGAAGCCGACGCAGTAGCACCCATCGACCTCGGCCAGCTCCGCATGAGCGACAGCGGATTCCGCACCATCGACCAAACCACCGCACAGGCACTCGAAGCCAAACTCAGCTGGTGGGAAATCACCGAACTCGTCACCGACGCAGACCTGCTCGAAGACGCCGCCGCAGGCGCACTCGAAAACCAGAGCATCGCCGACGCCATCGAAGACGGAATTGACACCTACACCGTCAACGCCACCCCCGCAACCGCATTCAACGGCTCCGTCGAACGCATGCTCAGCCAGGTCGGCGACCTCATCCAGCAACAGTGGACCGTCCTCGCCCTCACCAACGGCCGCGGCTCCACCGACCGCCTCATCGACCTCTTCCACTCCGGCGAAGGGGCACCCGCCGTACCCGCCGCCCGCCGAACCAGCCTCGAAGCCGACCCCGCCGGGGACCTCGAACACGGCATCGTCGAGGTCTGCGAGGCACCCGCCTCCGCAGGCTTCCTCATCGAGGAGGCGAAGCTCGCCGTCTTCACCGAAGCCGAACTGCTCGGCCGCCGCGGAACCTACGCACCCCGAGGCGCCGCAGGACAGAAATTCGCCACGCGCCGCCGCCGCAACGCGGTTGACCCACTCGCGCTGAACCCCGGCGACTACGTGGTGCACGAACGCCACGGCATCGGCAGGTTCGTCGAGATGACCTCCCGCCCGGTGGCTGGCGCATCCCCGGTCAACGGCGTGCAGCCCATGAAGGAATACCTGGTCATCGAGTACGCCCCCGCCAAGCGCGGCGGCGCACCCGACCGCCTCTTCGTGCCCTCCGACCAGCTGGACCTCATCTCCAACTACGTGGGTGGCGAGAACCCGAGCCTGTCTAAGATGGGCGGCAGCGACTGGGCTAAGACCAAGTCCCGCGCCCGCAAGGCAGTCAAGGAAATCGCCGCCGACCTGGTGAAACTCTATTCGGCACGCCAGGCATCGCGCGGTCACGCCTTCGCCGCAGATACCCCCTGGCAGCGAGAGCTGGAAGAGTCCTTCCCCTACAACGAGACTCCCGACCAGCTCACCGCCATTCACGAGGTAAAGGAGGATATGGAGAAAGAAATCCCCATGGACCGCCTCATCTCCGGCGATGTGGGCTTCGGTAAAACCGAGGTCGCCGTACGTGCCGCATTCAAGGCGGTGCAGGACGGCAAACAGGTCGCGGTGCTCGTACCCACGACCCTGCTCGCTCAGCAACACTACGAGACGTTCAGCGAGCGCTTCTCGGGATTCCCCGTGAAGATTCGTGTGCTTTCCCGCTTCCAGAAGGCGAAAGCAACCCGCCAGATTACCGAAGAAATCGCATCCGGCGCGGTGGACGTGGTGATCGGTACCCACCGCATCCTCTCGGACAGCGTGGTATTCAAGGACTTGGGCCTGGTCATCATTGACGAGGAACAGCGCTTTGGCGTGGAGCACAAGGAAAAGCTCAAGCAGATGCGCACCAATGTAGACGTGCTCGCCATGAGTGCAACCCCGATTCCGCGCACCCTGGAAATGTCGCTAACCGGTATTCGCGAGACCTCCACCCTTGCCACCGCACCGGAGGAGCGCCACCCCGTGCTGACCTTCGTCGGTCCGCGCACCGACAGTCAGATTACCGCCGCAATCCGCCGCGAGCTCATGCGCGAAGGACAGGTGTTCTTCGTGCACAACCGCGTGGCTGACATCGACGATGTTGCCGCAGAAATTGGCAAGCTCGTGCCGGAGGCGCGCATCGCCACCGCCCACGGCCGCATGAGTGAATCGCGCCTGGAGCAGATTATTGTGGACTTCTGGGAGCGCCGCTTTGACGTGCTGGTGTGCACCACCATCGTTGAGACCGGCCTGGATATTTCGAACGCGAACACCCTCATTGTCGACCACGCCCAGAACTACGGTCTGAGCCAGCTACACCAGCTGCGAGGACGCGTGGGTCGTGGCCGCGAGCGCGCCTACGCCTACTTCCTGTACCCGGTGGATAAGACCCTCGGCGAGATTGCGCACGAGCGTCTGAAGGCGGTGGCGACCCACAATGAGCTGGGTGCTGGCCTGCAGCTTGCGATGAAGGACCTGGAGATTCGCGGTGCCGGCAACCTGCTCGGCGGCGAACAGTCCGGTCATATTGCCGGTGTCGGTTTTGACCTGTACCTGCGCCTGGTCGGCGAGGCGGTCGCAAACTATCGCGGCGAGAAGGAAGAGCGCGAGGTCGAGACGAAGATTGACCTGCCCGTCAACGCGCATATTCCGCACACCTACATTGATTCTGAGCGTCTGCGCTTGCAGGCGTACCGTCAGATTGCTGCCGCCGATACCGAAGAGAAGATCGCGGAGGCTCGCGAGGAGCTGGTCGACCGTTACGGCGAGCTACCGGAGGCGGTAGAGAACCTGCTTGCCGTGGCGATGGTGCGTATGCACGCCCGTGCCGCCGGTATTCATGAGCTGGTGGTGTTGGGCCCGAAGGTTCGCGTGGTGACCGCTACGCCGCTGCCGGAGTCCCGCCAGATGCGTCTGAAGCGCGTGTACCCGGGTTCCACGCACGCCCAGCCGAAGGGTATGGATACCTGGCTGACGCTGGTTCCGCGCCCGAAGACCATGCCGGTGGGCGGTAAGGACCTGGTGGACGGCGCGATGCTGCAGTGGGCTGAGAAGTTCATTAACTCGATTTACTCGGAGAAGCCACAGACTCTCGAGGAGTAGAGACCTACAGAGGAAGGCGCCGCCCTGTCATATCGGGCTGCCGAACCATGATGCCGAACCATGAAGATGCTCGCCGTGCAGATTGCCACAATATGGCACATCTGCACGGCGAGTGCGTTTGCCCCGTAGGGGCGGCATAGCTCACAATTAAGGCATGACTTCAACGGTGAACTATGCATCTCAGCGAATTGTAATTATTGGTGGTGGCCCCGGCGGCTACGAGGCAGCGATGGTGGCTGCCGCATCCAACGCGGACGTGACTTTGATCGAACGCAACGCCATTGGTGGCTCCGCCGTTCTGACTGACGTTGTGCCCTCTAAGACCCTGATTGCTACGGCGGATATGATGACCCGCTTCTCCGAGGCGGGTAGCTTGGGCATCGAGAACACGAAGGGTAAGGCGCCGCAGCTTCGTGTTGATATGGACCGCGTGAACCGCCGAGTCCGCGACCTGGCCCAGCAGCAGTCTGCCGACATTAAGCGCGCCCTGGCTTCTGCTGGCGTGAAGATTATTCACGGTACCGGTAAGCTTCTTGACCGCCACACCGTGCAGGTGACTGATGAGGCGGGCCTCGTCTACCCCCTGCACGCGGACTTTGTGCTGTTGTCGGTGGGTACGCATCCGCGTGAAATGGCGACCGGTATGCCTGACGGCGAGCGCATTCTGACCTGGACTCAGCTGTACAACCTCTCCGAGGTTCCCGAGGAACTGATTGTGATTGGTTCGGGTGTGACCGGTGCGGAGTTCGCTTCGGCGTATAACGGTCTGGGTTCTAAGGTGACCCTGGTGTCTTCGCGTGACCGTGTGCTTCCGGGTGAGGACGAGGACGCAGCTCGCGTGCTGGAGGACGTCTTTGAGCGTCGCGGCGTGCGAGTGATGCCGCGTTCTCGTGCGGCTGCTGTTGAGCGTACTGAGGATGGCTCCGGCGTGATTGTGACCCTCTCGGATGGTCGTAAGGTTTCTGGCACTCACTGCCTGGTTGCTATTGGTTCGATTCCGAATACTGAAGATTTGGGCCTGGAAGACATCGGTGTTGAGCAGACCCCGAGCGGTCATATTAAGGTGGACGGTGTGTCCCGTACGAGCGTGAACAGCATTTACGCCGCCGGCGACTGCACGGGCGTGTACCCGCTGGCTTCCGTGGCTGCGATGCAGGGCCGTATCGCTATGGCGCACATTCTCGGTGATGCGGTGCGCCCGCTGCGCACCGATAAGGTTGCCGCGAACATCTTCACCTCCCCGGAGATTGCGACTGTAGGCGTGAGTGAGAAGGACCTTGCCGAGGGCGCCTACCGCGGCGACGCGGTGACCCTACAGCTGGGCACGAACCCGCGCGCGAAGATGATGGCGATGCGCGATGGCTTCGTGAAGATTTTTGCTCGCCGTCACTCCGGCACCGTCATTGGTGGCGTGGTGGTTGGTCAGCGTGCTTCCGAGCTGATTTACCCCATTGCCCTGGCGGTGGAGAAGAAGCTCGCGGTGGATGACCTGGCGGATACTTTCACGGTCTACCCCTCGCTCTCTGGCTCTATTGCTGAGGCGGCACGTAAGCTGCACACTCGCGGTCTGTAGGCGTCAACAACCTCTTAGGTGCTGAGCCGGGCGTTCCCCGCCCGGCGCAGTATCCCTGAAAAGCGTAAAAGCGGTGGGGGTCGCCTCCTGAATCTAAGGAATTCAGGAGGCGACCCCCACCGCTTTGCTGTAGAGACGCCTTAGCCCCTGCGAAGTTTTACTTCGTGGTGCTGACAGCGTTCATGTCCACGTCACGGGTTTCGTGAGTGAGCAGGATGAAGACAACGCTCAGGATCGAGGCGAATGCCAGGTAGCCGCCCACTGCAGCCACACCGTAGGAGGTGTTCAGCCAAACAGCCACGAACGGGGTCAGTGCCGCACCGAGGATGGACGCCACGTTGTAGGCGATACCGCTGGCGGTGTAACGCACGTTAGTGGGGTACAGCTCCGGCAGGTATGCGGACATAGAACCGAAGGACAGACCCATCAGGCACATACCGATGAAGATGAAGAGGGTGACCACTGCCGCGTTTGCGTTCGCGCCGGTACCGACAACGGAGGGGGAGATGAACAGACCGAAGGACAGACCGAAGACCGCCATAGCGATGGTGGTCCACAGCTGCTGAGTGCGGCGGCCGTACTTGTCAGCCAGCCAACCCGAAATCGGGATGAAGATTGCGAAGCCGATAATGGAGATCAGCTGAATAATCAGGAACTCGCGGTAGGGGATAGCCAGACCGCCCTTATCAGCCTTGCCGATACCGTAGGAGAGAACCCACGCGGTCATCAGGTAGAACAGCACGTAGCATGCCACCATGATGAAGGTACCCTGAATCATGGGCCACCAAGCGACCTTGAATGCCTCAACGAGCGGGGTCTTCACCTTCTCGTTGTTAGCGGCAGCCTTGGCGAAGACGGGGGTCTCCTCCAGCTTGAAACGCACGTACAGGCCAACGGCGACCATCACGATGGACAGCAGGAACGGAATACGCCAACCCCAAACCAGGAAGGGGTGCTCAAGGTTCTTCGCATCGGTTGCGGAGTTGAAGGTAATCCAGCTGGTCAGCAGCAGCATGAAGCCGTTCGCAAGCACGAAGCCGATGGGCGCGCCGAGCTGAGGCCACATCGCGGCGCGGGCGCGCTTACCTTCCTCAGCGTATTCGCTGGCGAGCAGTGCCGCACCGGACCATTCGCCGCCCAGGCCCAGGCCCTGGCAGAAACGCATGATGGTCAGCATGGCCGGTGCCCACAGGCCAATCTGGTGGTAGGTGGGCAGCAGGCCGATGATGAAGGTCGCCAGACCCATGGTCAGTAGCGCACCAACGAGGGTTGCTTTACGACCGATCTTGTCACCGAAGTGACCGAAGATTACGGAACCGAGGGGGCGCGCGATGAAGGCGACGCCGAAGGTGGCGAAGGACGCCAGAAGTTCGGTGGTTGCGTCCTTCGAGGGGAAGAACAGCACGGGGAACACAGCCACTGCTGCGGTGGCGTAAATGTAGAAATCGTAGAACTCGATGGTGGTACCAACGAGCGAGGCGAGAATAACTCGACTGCGAGGAGTCGTATTCTTCACCGATGCAGCAGACACTTTCGTGTCGGGTGCAGAGGTGCTCATGAGGAAAACTCCCGAGATGGTGAATTTGTGTGTACACATGGAGCCTGAGGTAGGTGTTCCGTTGCCGGTCAGCGCGGGAGGCGGGTGTGCCGTAGGCGCGTATCGGGTGCCGTGACCGCACCGGGTGGGGTGCGGCAGGCGTCGGATTCTGAAAGGCTCCTCTAAAGTGCAACATTATAACTCTGTTCAGAAAAACCCAAACAAATGCAGTCACTATCTGGACGCGAACACAAGGGTTAGCGGCGTAAATCCCACCTAAACAGGCATGAGCGGACATAGAAAATCCCCCGGAAAGATACGAGACATGACCTCATATCCTTCCGGGGGATTCGTATAGCCTATAGTGCTCGCAGTCGCGAGACCTCAGTATCGAGATAGAGCGTTACTTGATGATCGCCAGCACCGCACCGGAGGTGACGGTATCGCCGGCCTTAGCGGACAGACCCGAAACCTTACCCGCCTTGTGCGCGGTAATGGGCTGCTCCATCTTCATCGCCTCCAGCACCAGAATCAGGTCGCCCTCGGCGACGGTGTCACCGTCAGAAGCCGCCACCTTCACAATGGTGCCCTGCATGGGGCTGGTCAGCTCATCGCCGCCACCCTTCGCCGCGCCGCGTGCCGAACGGGACTTGCGGGTCTTGGACGCTGCAGGCTTTGCGGTGTGCTTGGTGCCACCGCTCAAATCGGGCAGGGACACCTCCAAACGCTTACCGTTGACCTCGACCACCATGGTGGTGCGCTCGTCCTCGTCAGAGTTCACGTTACCGGGTGCACCGGAGTACATGGGGATGGTGTTATTGAATTCGGTCTCAATCCAACGGGTGTGCACCTTGAACTCGCCGCCCTCAGCCGGTGCGAAGGCGGGGTCATCCAGCACGACGCGGTGGAACGGAACGACGGTGGGCATACCCTCAATGGTCAGCTCAGCCAGGGCACGGCGGGCACGCTGCAGAGCCTGCTCACGATCTGCGCCGGTAACAATGAGCTTAGCCAGCATGGAGTCGAAGTTGCCGCCGATAACGTCGCCAGCCACGAAGCCGGAATCCCAGCGAACGCCGGGGCCGGTGGGCACGGTCAGCTTCTCGATGGTGCCGGGGGCAGGCATGAAGGAACGGCCCGCATCCTCACCGTTAATACGGAACTCGAAGGAGTGACCGCGCAGAACCGGGTCCTTCTCCTCAATCTTCTCGCCGCGGGCAATACGGAACTGCTCACGAACCAGGTCCAGGCCGGAAATCTCCTCGGAGACCGGGTGCTCCACCTGCAGTCGAGTGTTGACCTCAAGGAAGGAGATGGTGCCGTCGGTGCCGACCAGGAACTCACAGGTGCCGGCACCCTGGTAGCCAGCCTCGCGCAGAATCGCGCGGGACGCCTCGTACAGGCGTTCGTTCTGCTCATCGCTCAGGTAGGGGGCGGGTGCCTCCTCAATGAGCTTCTGGTTACGACGCTGCAGAGAGCAGTCACGGGTGGAAACCACCACAACGTTGCCATGCGCATCCGCCAGGCACTGGGTCTCAACATGGCGGGGCGAATCCAGGAAGCGCTCGATGAAGCACTCACCGCGACCGAACGCCGCGGTAGCCTCACGAACAGCGGACTCGTACATCTCAACAATGCTCTCGCGGTCGCGCGCCACCTTAATGCCGCGGCCACCGCCACCAAATGCGGCCTTCACCGCAATGGGCAGACCGTGCTCATCCGCGAAGGCAACAACCTCATCGGCGGACTTGACCGGATCCTTGGTGCCGGGCACCAGGGGAGCGCCCACCTTCTGCGCGATGTGGCGTGCCGCCACCTTATCGCCCAGCTGGGTAATGGACTCGGGGGAGGGGCCAATCCAGGTCAGACCCGCGTCGATGCACTTCTGAGCGAACTGCGCGTTCTCAGAAAGGAAACCGTAGCCGGGGTGCACAGCGTCAGCGCCGGAACGAATAGCAATCTCAATGAGCTTGTCCATCACCAGGTAGGACTGTGCCGCGGTGGCACCGCCGAGAGCGTAGGCTTCATCGGCAAGCTTTACGTGCTGGGCGTCGCGGTCGGGGTCAGCATAGACGGCGACGGTCTGCAGACCCTCATCGCGGGCTGCGCGAATCACGCGGACAGCAATTTCGCCGCGGTTAGCGATCAGAATCTTGCTGACCGGGCCGGTGTGACGGCCGGGGACTGCAGTAAATTTCTTGGCGGCTTCTGCCTGGTGCTGAGTCACTTAAAGCTCTCCTTTAATCTCCTGCTCCAAGGATACATCGGCAGGATTGGCGAATATAACGCGCATCATACTGTTCTATCTTATCGATTGGTGTTCAATAATGTGTATTTCAGGGCGCGCTTTGAGACAGATTTATATGATTGCGCTGAATCTAATCTTCATCTTGGGGCGCTAGCCACAAATCGGTCACTGCGACCTCGCGGCGGCGCAACATATCGCGTAGCGCGTGGATGGACAGGCCCACCACCGTGTGGAACTCGCCCTCAATACCGCGAATAAACGCCGAACCGTAACCGTCCAGGGTAAAGGAACCGGCTACCCAGAGCGGCTCGCCGGTAGCAATGTACGCCTCGATTTCCTCGGGGTTGAGCGTATCAAAGTGGACGGTAGCGCTGCGCAACTCAGAAACGGTGGGCAGCTCAGAAGTAGCGGACAGCTCGGCACCCGGCTCAAGACCGCGCAAATCCACGAGCGCGTGACCGGTATGCAACACACCGTGGTTGCCGCTCATGGCACTAATGCGCTCGCGTGCCGCCTCGGCAGTGTGAGGCTTGCCGTAGGCAACACCCTCAAACTCGAAGACCGAATCGCAACCCAGAACCAGCGCATCGCGCACACCCTCGGCGGCGAGTTCAGCGGCAACTGCCTGCGCCTTCAACTGCGCCAGAAGGGAAGCGGTCTCAGCCGGGGTGAGTCCCGCACGTCCCTGCACTCGCGCCTGTTCGTTGGCGGTAGCGAGTGCGGCGTCCTCATCTACGGAGGAGACGCGCACCGTGAATGCGATGCGGGAGTCTTCCAGGAGCTTGCGGCGCGCCGGGGAGGCGGAGGCAAGAATCAAACGGATCGGTGTGGTACTCATAGGTTCTATTTTAGAGCCTTGCGGGTGAGCCTTACCCTCGAGTGCATATTGAAGGGTGTCAAGAAGCTGGGGGAATGGGCGGAAAAGTAAGGGGGGACGAAAAGAGCGTGTCCCATCCCCCTCAACCACGTAGGAGATGGAACACGCCGTTCAAAATCATAACTCTTCTCAATCGTTAAAGAAAAGAAGAATCAATAGTGACGTTTTTATGACGCTTGACAAATGTATTTCGCCCATGCTGAGGCATGGGTGGTGGAGAAGGTACACGGCGCTAAGCGGTACCGCCTAGCGCCGTGTGTGTGAGCCTTCGCCAGATTAGCTCGCCAGATTAGCGGTGTGCCGCGGCGGTGTTGTCTTCCACCTCGTGAAGTCGCTGCGCCTCGCCGGCGATGCGCTCATCGTAGAATTCCTGAGCCACGAAGCCGCCCTCCGAACGGGGAGCGTTGTAGAGCTCCTCATCCAAGATGCCCTCGCGGCGAGCCACAATCGCGGGAACCAAAGCCTGACCGGCAACGTTCAGAGCGGTACGACCCATGTCAACGATCGGGTCAATCGCCAGGAGCAGACCCACGCCGTCCAGGGGCAGGCCCAGAGTGGAAAGGGTCAGAGTCAGCATCACGATAGCGCCGGTCGTACCGGCGGTCGCAGCCGAACCGAGCACGGACACCATCACAATGAGCAGGTACTGGGTGAAGTCCAGCTGAATACCGTAGAACTGAGCCACAAAGATTGCGGCAAGAGCCGGGTAAACCGAAGCGCAGCCGTCCATCTTGGTGGTCGCACCCAGCGGAACCGCGAAGGATGCGTAGGCGCGGGGAACGCCCAGGTTGCGTTCGGCAACGGTCTGGGTCATCGGCATCGAACCCATCGAGGAGCGGGACACGAAGCCCAGCTGAAGCGCCGGCCACACACCCGAGAAGTACTGACGAACCGACAGACCGTTCGCCCGAACAATAATCGGGTAGACCACCAGGAAGACCAGAAGCAGGCCAATGTAGAGGGCGATAACGAACGCGACCAGCGAACCCATCGACGCCCAACCGTACGCGAACACAGCCTTAGCAATCAGACCCACGGTGCCCAGCGGTGCCAGGCGAATAATCCACCACAGGATCTTCTGAATAATCGCCAGAGCGCTCTTGACTACGTCAATGAACGGCTTGGCAGCCTCGCCGACCTTCAGCGCGGCAATGCCGACCGCGCCGGAAATGACCAGAATCTGCAGTACGTTAAAGGATGCCGAGGCGGTGATGCCGGAATCACCGGACTTAGCGCTGACACCCAGACCCAGGAAGTTCACCGGAATCAGACCGGTCAGGAACGCGGTCCACGAACCGGTCGATCCGGTGTACGCCTTGCCCTGCACCTGCGCACCCACGCCCGGCTGAACAATCAGGCCCATCGCAATACCGATGAGCACCGCGAAGAACGCGGTAATCGCAAACCAGATGAGCGTGTTGACCGCCAGGCGCGCCGCGTTAGTCACCTGCGACAGGTTAGAGATGGAGGCGACCACGGCGGTGAAAATCAGCGGAACAACGGCCCCCTTCAGCAGGGTGACGTAGGAAGAGCCGATGGTATCCAGGGTCACCATGAGCCAGTTGGGGTTGCTCTTCGCGTCCCCACCCAGTGCGAGGGCGAGCGCGCCGAGAATAATACCCAGAATGAGCGAGGCAATGATTTGGTTGCCGAAAGACGTAGCCCACTTGGGCAGACGTGAACGAGATGATGCATGCGGTGTAGACATGTGGCATACTCTAGAACTTTTACGCGCTCCGGCGCGAGTTTGTGTGAAGAAGTGTTTCAATCCGGTGCAGTGTGGGGGATGTGTGACGAACCGTGACCTTCCGGTGGCACTTTTCGGCTGCCCAACTCCGCACCCTAACCAGCAACGCAGCCCAACCCAGCTGCTCAACCCCGCTGCCCAACCAGCAGAGTAGCCCAACCAGCAACGCCGCCGCCGGTGCCGCCAGCTGACCCCAATAGGCGGTTAAAACGGCTGATAGTTATTCGGGAGCCACCGCAAAAGCAAACAGAAAGGAAACAACTGCGCAACATGCGGCGAAGCTTGCTGAGATTTTGCCGTCAGCTAATAATCCGAAAGCTAGGGCTTGATATGCTGGAACCACACCGATAGTCCGGCGAAAGTCGCCGGATGATGCTGTACCCACTCAGCTTCATGTACGCGTTGAGCGTTACGCCACGCACCACCTTTCAAGGAGAGATGCATGAGTTCTGCTCCCCAATACCCCGGCGGAACCACCACCCCCAACGGCCCGAAGAAGCCCCGCAATCGCATGGAAGCGGTTGCAGATTTTGCTACCCGCGCCGCACAGACCTCTGCCCAGCAGACCCTGAACCTGGGCGCGACTCGCCCCGGCATCGCCAAGATGATTGCTGTAGCGGGTGCCGGCGTGTTGCTGGTTGGCGGTGGCATCTTCGCCTATAACTCCATGCACCAGGAAGAGAACGCGTTCCTGTCGCAGGGCGAAGAGTATGCCCGCGTCTGCCAGGATGCGAAGACCGGTCTGCGCGTGGAAGATAGCGAATGTGAGAAGGCAGGCGTTCAGGAGCCGACCGACTCGCCCTCGGCCTCTTCCACGGAGTCCTCAAGTTCTTCTGGGTCTTCCGGTTCCTCCAGCTCCTCGGGCTCTTCTGGGTCGTCGGGCACTTCTGGTTCGACCACCACCCACAATAATTCGAATGCGTTCCTCTGGTACTACCTGGGCCGCCAGAGTGCCGCGAACTCTACCGGCACCCCTACGGTTCCCGGTGTGGGCACCAAGCTCTCCGGAGGCAGCACCACCCGCCCCAGCAACGGCACCGTCTACAGCGGTGTGTCCTCCAAGGGCGGTAGCTTCGAAGATTCCTACCGCAGCGCGAAGAAGTCCTCCACCGTCTCCTCCGGCAAGGTGACCAGCACCAATAACTCCGGTAAGACCTCCACGGTGCGTAATAAGACCACCGGATCGGTCTCCAGCGGTAAGCAGGGCACCAGCAATAGCGGCAGCACCGGCTCCTACAGCAAATCGAACACCTCGAAGTCCGGCTCCAAGTCGGGTTCGTCCTCGAAGTCCGGTTCTTCGTCCAAGTCTGGCTCTTCCTCGAAGTCCGGCAGCAAGGGCGGTTTCGGTGGCGGCTCCAAGTCCGGTGGCGGTACCTCCGGCGGCTAAGCCATAAGCCATCACACTGAATGCGGGCAGGGACTGAACGGTCCCGCCCGCATTTTCCTCACTAGAACAACCACACCCGCGGTGACGTAACAACACCGCTTTCCAATCACTACTTCGAAGGAGCCTAGCCCCTCATGCGCCGCGAAGAATTTCCCGTCGGCCGACCCGACTGGGAGAACGTCATCGTTGAGGAAGGCCTCACTTACAGCGTGGACGGCCCCCACGACACCGACCACTATTGGAACGAATACGCCGCCTACATTTTCAGCCCGCAAGAAATGGACTCTGTGCGCGCCCAGGCAGAAGAAATGCACCGCATGTGCCTGGAAACCGTCGAGTACATTGCCTCCGGCGCGTTCGGTACCCTCGGACTGCCCCAGGCGGCGTTCAACCTTGCCGTAGAATCCTGGAACCGCCGCGACGCCGACTTCTACGGACGCTTCGACTTTAGCTACTCCGGTGTGCCCGGCGACCCCATGAAACTGCTCGAATACAACGCCGACACCCCCACCGGCATCGTGGAGGCGGCAGTCAGCCAGAAAACCTGGGCGAAAGACCAGCGCCTCGACACCCGCGGCTACGCCCACTGGGGTGAAATCGGTGAAGCCTTCACCAACCGTTGGCGCCACATCTTCGCCCCCGAAATCACCGCGGGCGTGCAGCCCGTACTGCACCTGGCGCACGTGCCCCCCGAGATTGATGAGACCAACGAGGACTACAACAACCTCTGGCTCATCGCCTACTCGGCTCAGCAGGCGGGCATCAAAACCCACATGATTCCCATCGACGAAGTCATCTTCAACGAAGACACCAAGAGTTGGGAAGACGCCCACGGCCGCGCCATCACCAACCTCTTCAAGCTCTACCCCTGGGAAGACCTGGTCACCGACAGCGAAGCAGGCTACGACAAGCTCCTCTTCGCATACCACGGCGCCATGGATCGCTGGATCGAGCCGGCGTGGAAGATGTTCCTCTCCAATAAGCTGCTGCTCGCCGCGCTCTGGGATAAGTACCCCGGCCACCCGAACCTCGTACCCACCTACGCGGGGCACCGCGGCGGCATGCGCAACTGGGTTCGCAAGCCCCTCTTCGGACGTGAAGGCGACGGCGTAGAAATCTACGCCCCCGACTACGACGTCTTCATCAAGCCCGAAGACGACGACTTCTTTGCCAACGCCCCCGAAAGCGAATTCATCTACCAGGAGTACATCCCGGCACCGCGCTACGAGGGCATTATCAATCCGGTCAGCCATCCCATCCTTGGTGTGTGGGTGGTCGATGGACGCACCGTAGGCGTGGGCATCCGCGAATCGAACGGCGCGCTCACCGACTACTGGTGTCGCTTCGCCCCGCACCTGGTGGACCTGAACGATTCCACCGGCATGGGATTCGGCACCATGGACCCCGGCGCCGCAAACTTCGGATAGCCCCGAGAGCTAAACCTCTACGACGAAGCCCCCGCCTCAGCTATAAAGCTGAAGCGGGGGCTTCGTCTATAGAGCTCCTAATCGGAGACTCTAGTTCAGAGATTTTAAGTAAGCCACTCAACGAGGAGCAAGCAGACTAGAGGCTACTCGTCATCGTCCTCATCGTCGTCATCCTCAGTATCCAGAGGGAGCATCATCTCATCGGTCAGGGCGCGGCGCAGAGTATCCAGACCCACCGAACCGAGCAGAAGCGCACGCGTGTGGAATGCACGCATGTCATCGCCGCGGCGCACAGCCTGATCGCGCAGTTCCAGCCAGAGGCGCTCGCCAATCTTGTAGCTCGGCGCCTGACCCGGCCAACCCAGGTAACGCAGGAACTCGAAACGCAGGTGACCCTCGGACTCGTCCAGGTTCAGCTTCAAGAATTCGTAACCCAGCTCAGAAGTCCAGATGGTGCCCTGCTCAACGCCCAGCTGCTCTGCCCACTCATCGGGAATCGGCATCTCGCAGTGAACACCAATATCGAAGACCACGCGTGCGGCGCGCATACGCTGAGCGTTCAGCATGCCCATGCGGTCACCCGGATCCTTCAGGTAGCCCAGCTCCTCCATGAGGCGCTCGGCGTATAGCGCCCAGCCTTCGCCGTGACCGGAAACCCACAGCATGTTCGTGCGCCAGGAGTTCATGGTGCCCTTCAGGGCCGTAGCAATAGCGATCTGCAGGTGGTGGCCCGGAACGCCCTCGTGGTACACGGTGGAGGTTTCACGCCAGGTAGTGAACGTGTCCTCACCCTCGGGAACCGACCACCACATGCGGCCCGGACGCGAGAAATCGGGGGAGGGGCCGGTGTAGTAAATGCCGCCCTCGTTCGTGGGTGCAATGCAGCACTCGATGCGGCGCATGGGGCCGCCAATTTCAAAGTGGCTACCCGCCAGGTTCTCCACCGCGGCGTCGGCGAGCTTCTGCATCCATGCCTTCAGCTCATCGGTGCCGTGCAACTGACGCGCCGGATCTTCATCGAGCAGCTGCTTCGCACGCTCAATGCTTGCGCCCGGCTCAATCTCCTCGGCAACCTCACGCTGACGAGCGATAATGCTCTCCAGCTCCTTCACGCCCCAGGCGTAGGTTTCGTCCAGGTCAATGGTGGTACCCAGGAACGAACGGGAGTGCAGGCTGTACGCCTTACGGCCCACAGCGTCGCGGGAGGGTGCGACCGGCTGCAGCTTCTCCACCAGGTAGCTGTTGAGGCGGCGGTAGCCTTCCTTGGCAGCCTCGGCACCTGCGGCAGCCTCATCCTTTAGCGAGGGGACAGCCTCGGCGACCTCAGCCGCCAGATCGTCAAAGAAACCACCGGGAGCGTAGTACGCGGCGGTCTGCTCAATGACAATATCCACCTGGCGGCGCGGGGCGACCTTGCCCTCTTCACGAGCCGCCTCAAGGGTCTGGATGTAGCCCTCCAGCGCCTCGGTCACGCGGTGCATACGACCAATAATGTGCTCCCAATCCTGCTGGGTGTTGCGCTTCATCAGGTCGAAGACCGAGCGTACCTCCTGCGGGACGGAGGCAATATTATTCATCTGCCAGCCACCAAAGCCAGCCTTGTGCTGCTTGCGGTACAGGCTCAGGCGCTCCTGCAGAGCATCCAGGGTGACCAGGTCAACGTCATCAATAGGCAGGACGTTATCGACCTTCTTCAAAGTCTTCTTCGCAAGGCGCGCAAAAGCTTTCTCGCCGGCGGGCGAGTAGTCGGGGTACAGGGTCTCTACGCCTTTGCGACCAAGCTCGGTTGCATGGACGGGGTTCAGGTCGAGGACCTTTTCAAAATATTCGTTAGCAATCTGATCGACGTCGGTCAGCGAGCGCTTCAATCGGTAGATGCTGGGAAGTTCCTGGTAAGTGCTCATGTTCATATCCTAACTCAGGGGTGTGCCTTCAACCACGATTTTCGGTGATATGGGTCGCTTAAACCGGCAATATTACGTGCTGAGCGGCACCGAACGCCAAGAAAAGGGCCCACCTGTGGACAACTCACCGGGGAGGATGCGCGAAAACGCCCCGGCTTTCTTCTCCTGAACGTGCAGGAGAGGAAGACCGGGGCGTCACCCAGATGGGTTACAAGCTGCTAGCTGGCGACTTAGCCGGTGAAGTATTCACCGTTGAGCCCGAGCAGACCGTTCGCGCTCTGGACCACGCCGAGGCGGTGCGCAATGAGGCGGTCCTGCAGCTCATCGCCGGATACCAGATCCACCAGAATGTTCGGGTACTTGGTCGAGCAGCGGATGAACTCGTCGTACGCCTCATCGCTGAACGCGGCGTTCGTGATGAAGGTGCCGAGCTGACCGCCGCGGGCGTGAATTGCCAGGAAGAACGCGGTAATGTCCTGAGGTCGAACGCTCGCGGACAGCACGCCGTTAGATGCCGGGCGCAGAGTACGAACGTAGAACGCTCGCTCTTTTTCACCGGTGGCGGGGGTCGCCACGCCGTCCACACCCCGAGCCTCCAGCGGCTCCACGGTGTAGCCGCGCATCAGGAACAGATCGAAACCAATACGGCGGAAACGCTCCTCAGACACCTGCGCCAGGGCGGGTGCCAGCGCCTCGCGGCGGAAGATCTGACGGTAACGCTTCAGAGCCTCACGCACCTGAGTGGCAGCCACCTGCAGAGCGGTCGAAGGGTCAGCTGCCGAAACAACCGGAGCGGAAACAACCGGCTGAACGGGAGCTGCAACCTGCGCGGTAGCAGGTGCAGAAACAGCAGGCTCCACAACCGGAGCCGCGGAAGCAACCGGCGCAGCCGCCGGAACCTCAGCGGGCGCCTGCGCAGAAGCTGCCACCGGCGAACCGGCAGGACGCGCCAACAGCGCAGGAGAAGCACCCGGCACCGGAGCCAACGGCTCACGACCCTCACGAGCCGCCAGACGAGCCTGACGCTCCGCCGCACGCGCCTCCTTAGCAGCCTGAAGAGCCTCCTCACGAGCCTGCAGTTCAGCCGCAATATCCTGAGGCAGCTTATGCTTGAGCGACTGCGGCGGCAGCGGCGCCATGCGGGCGGTCACCGCCTCCGGAGCACCCTCCGGGAAGCGCTTGAGCAGCTCCTTACCCGCCTCGCTCAGCTCGTAACGCTCCGGGTTCTTGCGGGAGGTACGACCCGTACCCTCACGCAGAGCGTTCAGGTAGCGTTCGCCCTTGAGCACGTGCATCGCCACCGAATAGCGGTTACGCAGACGCGGGGTCAGCTTATAACGGTGCGGAGCCACCTCACCCTGCAGGTACGGGATGTCCAGGGCGAGCTTCAGCTCATCGTAAATGTCGTAGTAGGAGATGCGCGGGTTCTCTTCCACGAGCTTCAGAATCGGGTACAGCAGCTGATGCGGATACGGCAGAGCATCCACCGCCGCAGGATCCAACAGGGCCGAAGCCACCAGCTTCTGAACGCTCGGCTCAGCCATCTGCGCCAGAGCCGGCGCGAAAGCGGAACCCAGCGAGTAGACAGTCTCACGCTCGGAAAGGTAGTGATGGGCAATCAGCACATCGTAGAGGTAATCCTGCGCGTCAATCTGCACAAAATAGGGGTTCGAGGACGCCTGCTGAATACGCTCGTCGCGGTCAAAGACCTGCTCCAGGCTCGGAAGGCTCAGCTCCACATCGGCGCCGTGGTCATTGAGGGTGTCGAGCAGAAGAACGCCCATATGAGTCAGCAGAGCATCGGTTGCGGCAATATCCTCAGCCGTAATGGAAGCGCCCTCATCCTTCACCAGCGCCAGCACGGAGCTCAGCTCGCTCGCCGGCACGCCGGTCTCCTCGTGGCGTGCCACCAGCTCCTTCGCCGAAGGCGACAGCGAGTACAGAGTCAGCGGAGAATCCGTGTGCTCGTGGATCGTCTTGGTGCGCAGGTAGCCCTCACGGGTCAGCAGGCTCAGCGCCTGAGCGATCACCGGCTCAACAATGCGCTGCTCCAGGTACGACAGGCCGTACCAGCCCTGCACAAAACCGCACTCACGCAGCACCAGCTCACGAATCTTCACGGGAGCCGCCGCGGGGTAGGGCGGGGTAACACTCAGGACGATGGGCAGAAGCTCACGCACTGTAATGTGCGAGAGCAGAACCGGGTAGAACTGCTTCAGGTAGTAGAGGTACACGCCGCTGAGGAGGGGCAGAACCGGCAGAAGAGCCTGCGCCTGCTGTTCCTTCGGGGTGCCCAAAAGTTCACGGCCAGCCTCGCTGAGGGCGTAGTGCAGGTTGCCCGGATGCAGTTGGCTGAGGGACACCTCAAGATAGTCAGCGTTGACTAGCGCCGCAATCAGCTTATTGAGTGCCTCACGGAAGAGAACATTGTCACCGACCGCAATGAAACGCTGAGTCATGTTGAAACCCAGGTCCACACCTACGGGAGTGTACATATCGGGGAAGAAAACCTTCTCGCCACGGTCCTGAGCGCGCTCAAAATGGCGGAGCAGAGAGAAAGCCGCCGCAACGCTGAGAGTGCGTGCTTCCTCGGGTAGGGCCTCCCACGAAGTTTCCTGTTGCAGAGAGTGCAATTCGGAATGGTCGATATGGAGCATTGTTTTATTCACAAAAGCCACGCCGGGCTCCTTATCTGGTGTTATTTATCGTGCGGGCATTCTTCATAAAGTGCAGTCATTCGAGCGGGAAAATATTCACACAATACTGGTCGACACCATCTTTATTTTTGGGTCGACCCTTTGGCATCCCACCGTGAAGAGAAACGGGAAAGGCAGAAAACTCAGCCCTCCCGTGTCCGTACCGTCTTCAACGACGAACACTTCAGAAAAGAACGCTATAAATTAGGGTGAAGTGCCTACACCGTCACGGGTATATACACTTCGTGAAATAATGCGAAGAATATATAACGCATTACTCTCTCATTATATCGGCTGGTTCAAGAAATAACCTAGATTTCTAAAACCCGCCGATATATGAAAAATATCCTCAAGGAAAAGTGAAAATACATTTAGTGAAATAACGTGGGAATGTGCAAAGAGCAGAGACGTTCAGAGTGAAACACTCACCCCAAAATACCCCCGGCTACTCCATGCCGCGGGCAAAATACTCCTCGTCAATGCGGTAACCACACTCGCCCTCACCATCAAGCACGCCCACACGGTGACGAATCATCAACTCCACCAGCTGATGCTGATCCACCAGCGCAATATTGCGTGCCCCCGGCAAACCCTGCAAATACTCGGGCACCGGCTGCGCAAAAGCGCCGCAGGTCACCAAAACACCCTGCAAACCGCCGTGTAAAAGTACCGCACCGGCAAGCTTCTGAATCTCGTTAGGGGTGACCTTCATGGTTCCGCAATAGTGCTTCACCTGAATATAAATCGGCGCAAAATCCAGACCGTCAGAGTAGCGGGCAATAACATCCACGCCCTTATCATCGGCGCCGCCGGTCACCTCGGTACTAAAACCAAGAGCCGTAAAAATATCGGCAACAATCTGCTCAAAATATTCCGGAGTCACCGCGTGAATATGCTGAATTAAATCCTGCGTAAAATGTTCAGCAAATTCAGCCTGAGCATGAATAACCGGCGAATCGCTGGCACGCAAAATAATATCCAAAGGAGACTGACCCACGGGCCAGGTCTCGGCAGTATCTGCAGAATTCAACGCATGTGCAAGGTGCTCCGCGCCGGTTGCCGGGTAAGCGGGCGCTTTGTCCGCAGCGTCAGTGGAGAGCGAGAAAGCCTCCAACTCGGTGGTGCCATCGCTATCGGAAGCACCAAAAATAAGGCGATGCTCCGCCTCCGCAGTCGCCAGGAGTGCATTCGCCTGCTTCTTGAGCTTCTTCGTCGTCCTCGCCGTCAAACTCTGAGTACACAGTGCCTGCACCTGCTTTACCACACGCGGCGGCACCGAACCGTGCAGATGCGGGGTGCAGGTCAGCTCGGCACCCAGGGGTGTGAGCAGGTACTTCCTCTTCTCCCACGGGGTCAGGCGAGGCATCAACTGGGCATAACGAAGTGCCACCAAGATCTTCAGGGTGGTACGTACAGCCACCGCAAAATCGGCGGATTCAAGATCGGGTAGGTTCTTCTTCGACCCCAATGCCTTAGTCTGCTGCCGCAACTGCTCACTAACATAGGCGGCGGTGCGAGGCACAGTCTTCGACAAGCGCCGTAGCGTCGGCAACAGAAGCGCGATATAGACATCCGGTGGGGGCCTATGGTTTTTATTCAGCATCTTTGCCATGGTCCCTGCCAATTTATTAACACTAATGTGACGGTATATACATCGTAGCATCAGTACGTATCATCATGACTTTATCGTTTCTAATATGACAAAACCACAAGAATCAGCGCATTAGATGTTGAATAACGCAATATAAATCTTGAATTTGAAGCAAAACAATATATTCCCGCCACACCAACCGGCGTGACGGGAATATAAGAAGCAGAGTTATCAGCTCGCGTTACCTGGGGCGAGCGCGCCTCCACGAACCGGGACCCGGACGCAACGAAACACCCAGGCGCTGACCGCGGTTCAAGATACGCGAAGCAGCACCCACCAGTGAGTTCTGCTCCTGCTTTGCGGCGTTCGCCTGCATCATCGCCACCACGGCGGTCAGGGCGGCAATCTCCTCCGGGGTGGGGGAGCCCTTAACCACCTTCAGCAGAGGCTCCTGCTCAGCGCCAGTATCTACCGAAGACTGAGCAGAATCCTTCGCGGTGCTGGGAGCGGTATCCGCGCGCGCAGAAGAACTGGCGGAAGATGTAGCACGGGAAGACCCGCGCTCAAGCTGCTCGGCGCTCTCAGCAGCCTCCGAACTGTCCTTCTTCTTGCCGAACGAGAAATAACTCAGCGGGTTGTAGCCTGCCAAAGGCTCGCCTCCTTAGAAACCTAAAATCGTGCGAAGGCCCGCACCATACACGGCGCGGGCACAACGGAAGCCTACAGCGGGATGTTACCGTGCTTCTTCGCCGGGGTAGCCGCACGCTTATCGTGCAGGGCACGCAGCGAAGAAATGATGCGCACGCGAGTCTCACTCGGGGCAATCACCTCGTCAATGTAACCCAGCTCAGCAGCCTGGTACGGGTTCAGCAGCTCTTCCTCATACTTGGCAATCAGCTCAGCGCGGCGAGCCTCAACATCGCCGCCCTCAGCCGCCAGAGCCGCCAGCTCACGACGGTACAGAATGTTCACCGCACCCTGAGCACCCATCACACCAATCTGAGCGGTGGGCCACGCCAGGTTAATATCGGCACCCAGCTTCTTCGAACCCATCACAATGTACGCACCGCCGTACGCCTTACGGGTAATGACGGTAACCAGCGGAACGGTCGCCTCTGCGTAAGCGTAGAGCAACTTTGCGCCGCGGCGAATAATGCCGTTGAACTCCTGATCGGTGCCGGGCAGGAAGCCGGGAACATCCACAAAAGTCAGAATCGGAATGTTGAACGCATCGCAATGACGCACAAAGCGGGCAGCCTTCTCGGACGCGGAAATGTCCAGGCAACCAGCGAACTGCATCGGCTGGTTCGCTACAATACCGACCGTGCGACCCTCGACGCGGGCGTAACCAATCATTACGTTCGGAGCGTACAGCGCCTGCATCTCGAGGAAGTGGCCGTCATCCACCACGGACTCAATGACCGCGCGCATGTCATAAGGCTGGTTTGCCGAATCCGGGATCAGGGTGTCCAGGTCCAGATCGTCTACCGTCACCACGGGCTCCTGGTCGTGCTCCAGGGGCAGGGGCTCGGCAAGGTTGTTCGACGGCAAGAATTCCAGAAGCTCACGCACAAAATCGAACGCATCTTCTTCATCCTCAGCCAGGTAGGTGCTGGTACCGGTCACGGAGTTGTGCTGACGCGCACCACCGAGGGTTTCCATGTCCACATCCTCACCGGTCACGGTCTTAATGACGTCCGGACCGGTAATGAACATGTGCGAAGTCTTATCCACCATGATGATGTAGTCAGTCAGAGCGGGGGAGTACGCGGCACCGCCAGCGCAGGGGCCCATAATGACAGAAATCTGCGGAACCACGCCGGAGGCGCGCACGTTCATGCGGAAAATATCGGCAAACATCGCCAGGGAAGCCACGCCCTCCTGAATGCGGGCGCCACCACCATCATTAATGCCGATGACCGGGCAGCCGTTCTTCAGAGCGAACTTCTGCACCTTCACGATCTTCTCGCCGTTCACCTGCGAGAGGGAACCACCGTACACGGTGAAATCCTGCGAATACACGGCAACCAGGCGACCATCCACGGTGCCGTAACCGGAGACCAAACCGTCACCCAGAGGCTTCTTCGCCTCCATGCCGAACGCGGTGGTGCGGTGGCGGGCGAGGGCATCAAACTCAACGAAAGAACCCTCGTCCAGAAGCATTTCGATGCGCTCGCGGGCGGTGTTCTTGCCGCGTGCGTGCTGCTTCTCGATAGCTGCCTCACCGCTGGGCGCAAAGCTGCGCTCTCGACGTGCATAAAAATCAGCGAGCTTACCGGCGGTGGTGCTCAAATCAAATTCCTGCTGGAGGTTCTCGGACATTATTCCTCGTTCCTGCTCCACCCGATTGTCGGGAGCCAGTGGTTGCGGTGATGGTTGTTCAGAAGGCCCCGAAGAGCGCTCTTGAACAATGTGCATATCCCTCAACTATAGTGCGAACTAGGGCACATATGCCAGGTGAGAAGCCAGAATATCAACACTAGATACACTTTTATGCACTCAGTACCCAAGAAGGTGCATATAGTAAACGAAAAGTACGAAAGAGTGGCTCAAAAGAGCGCAGAAAACCCCCTCTCGCGCCGGCAATCCTTGTCGACGGAAAGGGGGTTTACGTTCAAGCTTTTCCAGCGTGAAGCGGTGCTCGACCTTAGATGGTGCCCAGAACCGGGTTCCACTCGGTCACGGTGTGAGACAGAACCGCGCCACCAACGTTCATCGGGTCGTTAGCCACAATCTTTTCGGCTGCCTCAGCGGAATCAACCTTTGCAATCAGCAGAGCGCCAGCGGGGGTCTCGCCGTCCAGTAGGGGACCGGAAACGATCAGGTTGCCCGCCTCAATCTGCGAACCAAGGTACTCGCGGTGAGCCGGACGGTACTTCGCCTGCTCCTCGGGAGCTGCGTAAACGTAAGTAATTGCGTAATAAGCCATAGCGGTCTTCTTTCGAGCAGGGCGGAGGAACCTCCGCAGCCGGTCGGTGCTTGATGCACCCTCACTGTCTAATGTACCGTCTCGGGTACCGGTGGGCATCACCGGCGGCAAGAAATTGATATGGTGAGAAACCAGTGCGACTCGGTAGAAACCGGCAGATTTCGGTGACGGGTCGGCATATTGCAGAGTAGTTTCGGACAGAGTAGAAAGGCGCAAGCTATGGAGAAGAATATACACACCCAGAGTGACCATTCGGTTTTGGATGCGCCGCGCATCCGCACCATCGCGCTGGATGCGGGCTACTCCAGCGTTAACCTCTACGATGAAGTCGACTCCACCACCACCCGCGCCCGCGAACTACTTATGGACGGCACCGACCCCGAACGCGAACAGCTCGGTGAACTCTCCGTCTACGCCAGCCTCTACCAAAGCGCCGGACGCGGTCGCCTCGCCCGAGCCTGGACCGCCCCTCCCGGAGCCTGCCTAGCCGCAAGCATTGTGGTGCGCCCGCACGCCTCCGCAGACCCGCTCGCCCGAGAGCTACCCGAAGACAGCTACCACTGGCTGACCCTCATCGCCGGGCTCAGCGTGGTCGATATTTGGCGCAGCTACGGCGTCGATGCCGCCCTCAAATGGCCCAATGACGTCATCGCGCAGGGAGCCAAAGGCTGTGGAATCCTCGCCCAGCTCGTCCCTGAAAGCGGCGCTACCGAGGGGCAGCGTAGCATCATTGTGGGCATCGGTCAGAATACGAATATGTCCGCCGAGCAGTTGCCCGTACCCACCGCCACGAGCCTGAGCCTGTGCACCGGGCAGGTCATCGACTCATCCGAGGTCCTCACCCGACTGCTCGGCATCTTCGCTCGCCGCTACCGCGCCTTCGTGCGCGCCGGCGGCGACCCTGAACGCCCCGACCCGCTCACCCCTGATAGCCTCAGCCTGCTTGACCAGGCGCGCGCCGCCACCGCAACCCTCGGCGCCAGCGTGCGCATGAGTCTGCCCGACGGAAGCACCGTAGAAGGCGTTGCCGAAGACCTCGACGCGCAGGGGCGCATCCTCATTCGCCGCGAGGACGGAACCCTAGAGCCCTACGCGGTGGGCGATATTGAGCACCTTCGCCCCGCCAACGGTAGCTACGGAGATTTTCAGCAGGCACACTAGAACCAACCCCTAAAATTTCAGCCCACAAAATTTCTGCCCGGCACGGCAGCACCCCTCAACCCACACCACCTCAACCGGCGCCTCCAGCCGGAATATAACAACCAGCACAGCTAAGGACCACCATGCGTTTGCGCGGAAAACTCAACCCCGGTGAGCATGTCATCATTGCGACCCGACAGCACTACGGTGCCCTGCTGCCCACGCTTGCCTACTTGCTGGTTGCGATTGCCGCGTCAACCTTCGCCTCCACGGCACGGTCCTCACCGATTCTGTGGACTCTCGGCATGATCTGCGCGGTAGGTGCCCTGCTCGGTGCTGTGCGCACCGCCTGGCGTTGGGCAACCACCTACTACCTGCTGACCACCCACCGGCTCGTGGTTCGCCGCGGCGTGATGACCCGAACCGGAGACGAATCCCTCTACCTGGATTCCATGGGGGAGCGCTGGGCAAAACAGCGCGGCCCGGGAGCCTGGCTAGGCTACGGTTCGGTGTACGTAGTCTGCCGCGGCGTGCATCACCGCCTGACCTACGTGCCCGACCCGAAGCGTTTTGAAAAAGAAATTAAAGCCGCCCGACGCGACTACTACGCCCTGCGCGCTCGCTATATTTAGAGCTTCTTTGTCCCCGCCGCCGGCTCGGGCGGGAACTGCCGGGTTGGCTCAGAGCCTAAACCCGCCGCTAAATCTGCCGAAAAAATGCGGATTAGAGTATTCTTAAATGTGAATTACTCCACTAAACTATCCTGGGGTGCGGGCGCTTATGTGACCCAAACACCACCGCGGAGGGGTATATTAACAAGGCGCTACACGGTGAGCATCATCGCAGCGACGCAATGCGAAACCCGCAGAGCACAACGAGGTACCACGTAACTTGGCGCCACCAACCTAACGCCACCACGGTATAAACCAGACGGTATTTTCCGGCAGAGATGAAAGGAGCGGCAGCGGCAATGAGCACGGCAGACCAGCACGAACCTGCGCACTCTCCGCAGGGTACCGGCGCCACCATGGGCCCCGAAACCCAAATGCTGAACCTCAAAATTCTGCAGAACCTCGCGCAGAACAATATCTACCGCGACGAGGAATCCAAAGCAGGAATCCGAGCCCTCGAAAAGTCGCTCCTGGGACAGGGTCGCCGCTACACCCCCGTAGAAGCCGCAGAATGCGCCGGACTTCCCTTCGAAACTGCCCAGCGCATCTGGCACAACATGGGCTTCCCAACGATCCCCAACCACTCGCCCTACTTCACTGAAACAGACGTGCAGATGCTCGCCGACCTACAGAAGTTGGACGCAGAAGGCGACATCCGCATGGAATATGTGGCATCCCTCGTGCGCGCCGAAGGTCAACTGACCGACCGCACCGTCGCCTGGCAGATTGAGGCGCTCGTGCACAACATCATGGTCACCGAAAACCTCAGCGATAATGATGCCCGCCGCAAGCTTCTTAAAGACTTCCCGCGCTACCTTGAGGTTCTCGAGCGTCTGGCACTGTACGCATACCGCCGTCAGATGTACGCCGGAATCCTGCGCCTGGGATTGCGCGAAAACAACGTGACCACCTCCGGCCTCTCCCGCCTGCCCCTGGTGCGTGGTGTAGGATTCGTGGATCTGGTCTCGTACACCTCCCTGGTGCGTAACCTGGACGCCGCGGCTCTTTCTCAGCTCATCAACCACTTCGAGCAGAGCTGCCTGGACGTTATTGCGCCCCTGGGCGGTCGCATTATTAAGACTCTCGGTGACGAAGTTTTCTTCCTCACCGAAACCCCGGACGCTATCGCAGAAATCAGCCTGCAGCTCTCCGAAAAGATCGGTGCCGACCCGCAACTGCCGGATGCACGTGTCGCCTTCATCTGGGGTGAGGTTCTGGCTAACCGCGGCGACGTGTACGGCTCCAGCGTGAACCTGGCTGCGCGCCTGGTTTCCCTGGCTGAACCGGGTACCGTGCTGACCGATAATGAGACAGCAAACACGCTCCGACAGGTGGGAAATCGCTATACTCTCACCTCTCAAGGAACGCGAAATGTTAGAAGCTTTGGTAACGTAGACCCCGTGGCGGTGACTCGTCGCGTGAACTACACAATGGAGATAGACCTCTCATGACTGAACTGAAACTACGTACCGGTGGTGCAACGCACCGCGGCGCACATCGAGAAAATAACGAAGATTCGATGGTCGTCGCCGGTTCCCTTTGCGTGGTCGCGGACGGCATGGGAGGCCACGAGGCGGGCGAGGTTGCTTCGCGCCTGTGCGTGCGTCAGCTCGCCTACTCGCCCTTCTTCACCATGCCCGGTGGCCGTAGCGAAGAGGAACAGCAGGCCTACGTTGAGCGCCTGGCCGCTATTGACGAGGAAGACCCCACCAAGCGCCGCCGCCGTGCAAACACCCTGCTTAACAACGAAATTGTGGGCACCCTCAACCGCCTGCACGACATCATTGGCGAAACCAACGAGGAGATTAAGCAGGCGCTTTCCCGCTCTGGCGGTACGACTGTGACGGGTGCCTGGCTGACTCGCATTGGCGACCGTAACCTGTGGGTTATTTTCAACGTGGGTGATTCCCGCACCTACCGCCTGCTACGTGAGGACGAGGGTATCCACCACTCCGCGATGGAGAAGCTGCCCGGCTCTGAGGGTTCCGCTTCGCTGGAGCAGGTCACGAGCGACCACTCCGAGGTGCAGTACCTGGTTGACGAGGGTCAGATTACCGCCCTGGAGGCGCTGACCCACCCGCGCCGCAACGTGATTACCCGTGCGCTGGGTACGGGTAACTACTGGGAACCGGACTTCTGGGTTCTGCCCGCCCGCCCCGGTGACCGCCTGATGCTCTGCTCCGACGGCCTTTCCGGTGAGCTTTCGCACGAGTACATGGCGCGTGTGCTCACTTCGATTCGCCACCCGCAGGATGCCGCTGACGTGCTCCAGCACGAGGCGCTGCGATCGGGCGGCCGCGACAACATTACCGTGATTGTTGCCGACGCTGTCGAAGCCTAAACTTCATACCTTATGATTCACCCCCGCTCTCTTCGGGTACTCGTGCGAGTGCCTGCAGGAGGCGGGGTGAATTGCGTCCGCTTTCAGCACTGTTGAGTGCGGGCGCGAACGACCCTGGCTAGACGTGAGGCGAACATGCTCGCACGGAACCGGGCAATATGACGAGCGATAGGGGAGAGGCGGAGCAAAAACGCTAGACTGGACGGGTGACTGAGAACAACACCACCCAGCAGACTGCCCCCGCCGAGAACACCGCAGAGATTACCGAGGCCCTGCGTGCTGAGTACGCGGAACTGACCGATAAGATTCGTGCCGCCCGCCGCGCCTACTACAACGAGGACGCACCCTTCCTCTCTGACGCCGAGTACGATAAGCTCTACCGCCGCCTCGAAATCATTGAGGCGGAGCACCCGCTCATCATCGCCAACGACTCGCCCACCCAGGAAGTCGGCGGCGAAGCCATCGAGGCCTTCGCCCCCGTCACCCACCTGCAGCGCATGTACTCCCTCGAGGACGTCTTCTCCTTCGAAGAGCTGCGCGCCTGGCTGACCAAGACCGAAGAGAGCGCCCGGAACCTCACCGGTAGCGCACCGCAGTGGCTGACCGAGCTGAAGATCGACGGCCTGGCTGTGAACCTGCTCTACCGCAACGGCACCCTCGTACGCGCGGCAACTCGCGGCGACGGCACCACCGGCGAAGACGTCACCCACAACGTGCGCACCATCTCGAGCATCCCGCAGCAGCTGACCGGCGAGAACCACCCCGAAGAGATTGAAATCCGCGGCGAAGTGTTCATCTCCTCCGCCGATTTTGAGAAGCTCAACGAGTCCATGATTGCCGCCGGCAAGAATCCCTTCGCGAACCCGCGTAACGCCGCGGCAGGCTCGCTGCGCCAGAAGGACGCGGCGATTACCGCCTCGCGCCCGCTGAGCATGTACGTGCACGGCATCGGTTCGCGCACCGGCCTGGATATTGCCACGCAGTACGAGACCTACGATCTGCTCGCCTCCTGGGGACTGCCCGTGAGCCCCTACAGTGAAATTGCCGCCAACACCGAGGCGGTGTTCGACTTCATCAATAAGTACGGCGAGCAGCGCCACTTCCTGGTGCACGAAATCGACGGCATCGTTATTAAGGTCAACGACTTCGCGACCCAGGCTCAGCTGGGCTACACCTCCCGCGTGCCGCGCTGGGCGGTGGCGTACAAGTACCCGCCCGAAGAGGTGCACACCAAGCTGTTGGACATCCGCGTGGATGTGGGACGCACCGGCCGCGTGACCCCCTACGGCGTCATGGAACCCGTGTTCGTCTCCGGCTCGACCGTGGAACGCGCCACCCTGCACAACCAGGACGTGGTCAAGGCCAAGGGCGTGCTCATCGGTGACACCGTGGTGCTGCGCAAGGCAGGCGATGTGATCCCCGAGATCGTCGCCCCCGTGGTCGCCCTACGTGACGGCACCGAACGCGAGTTCGTCATGCCCAGCGAGTGCCCCTCCTGCGGCTCGCCCCTGGCACCCGGCAAGGAAGGCGACGTGGACCTGCGCTGCACGAACCCCCGCTCCTGCCCGGCGCAGCTGACCGAGCGCGTGTACTACGCGGCAAGCCGCGGCGCCTTCGACATTGAGGCACTCGGCTACGAAGCAGCAAAGGCACTCACCAGCCCCGCAACCCCGGACACCCCTCCGCTCACGACCGAGGCACACCTGTTCAGCCTCAATATCGAGGACCTGCGCGAGGTCACCATCGAGCGTGAGAAGAAGGTCAAGGGCGTGGGCACCGGAAAGATGGAGCGCGTGCCCTACTTCTACACCAAGCCGACCAAGGCACGCCCCGAGCCGAAGCCCACGAAGAATACGCTGAACCTCTTCGCCGAGCTGGAGAAGGCAAAACAGCAGCCGCTGTGGCGCGTGCTGGTTGCCCTCTCGATTCGTCACGTGGGCCCGACCGCTGCCCGTGCGCTCGCCGCCGAGTTCGGTTCGATGCAGGCGATCCGCGAGGCTGACCGCGAACGCCTCGCCGCTGTGGACGGTGTGGGCACCACGATTGCCGACTCGATTATTGAGTGGTTCGCTGAGGACTGGCACGCCGAGGTTGTGGACTCCTGGGCTGCCGCCGGTGTGCGTATGGAAGATACTCGCGACGAGTCCGTGGAGCGCACCCTGGAGGGCTTGACCGTGGTCGTGACCGGTACGCTGAACGGTTACACGCGTGACGGCGCGAAGGAAGCCATTATTGCTCGAGGCGGTAAGGCGTCCGGTTCGGTGTCTAAGAAGACCCACTTTGTGGTCGCAGGCGCGAACGCCGGCTCTAAGCTGGATAAGGCTCAGCAGCTGGGTCTGAAGGTGCTGGATGAGGAGGGCTTCACCGCCCTGCTCGAGGGCGGTCCGGAGACGGTTGAGGCTACCGCCGAGTAGGCCCGGTAGCGGGGTCATCTGAACTTGACCCCTGCAATATATAGAGTGCAATATATAGAGCATTCAGGCTCTGGAGTGCGTGCTCCAGAGCCTGAATGCCAATTTTTGGCATTTATAATTACCACAGCTTTTAAGGTGGAAGCGCCTTAAAACACTCCCAAAGCGAAGAAATATTTAAAAAATATTTACACGCCGTTCAAAACCCTTAAAGGTGGCGCTCATCAACCCCGAATCGAAAAGCTCGGCGGGGGAGTGCATCCGAGTTAAATCCCTAGAAAACCCCGAAATTCCGGGGTGAAACCCCTAAGGTACGCGGGGCTCGAGGTCTTAATTAATGTTTCCTGCACTTTTTACCTGAAAGAACCCTGGGAGAACCCGGGACGTTCGCTGTGAACTTGAAATCAGGTTGGAATCATAAAAAACCTCGGCTATCTTTGAGACCAGATAGATTCTCGCAAGGGAATCGCCTGTGTGGTTTCAAGCTTGGAATGCTTGAAACGATGCCCGGTTCTACCGCACGTCCCCATCGAGGAAGTGCCACCCGGATTCCGCACACAAGTGCAGAATCGCTCACGGTGACATGAAATCGGTGGAGAGCCGCTCACATGGTAGAGCCAGAACATGAGTAACCTACTTCGTTATCAAAGGGTGAGCGGCGGCGCGTTAGAGTTCCGGGGACGGAACGAGCGGGGACGGCCCCAAGGAGCATTATGAAGAACACTTCCATTCGTCGTACCGCAGCAGCTCTCGCCATCGGTGGCGCTGTAGCAGCTACCCTGTCGATGCCCGCTGCAAACGCAGTAGACGGTGCTACCTGGGACGCACTGGCACAGTGCGAGTCCGGTGGCAACTGGTCCATCAACACCGGTAACGGCTTCTACGGCGGTCTGCAGTTCACCCAGCAGTCCTGGAACGGCGTCGGCATGTCCGGCTCCCCCGCGACCGCTACCCGTGCACAGCAGATCGAGGCTGGCGAGCGTCTGCTCGCTATCCAGGGCTGGGGCGCATGGCCCGCATGCTCCGCTAAGCTTGGCCTCTACGGCAAGACCGGCGCAGCTCCCACCTACACCGAGCCCACCACCACCGTGGCTGCACAGTCGCAGACCCAGCAGACCTACACCGCTCCCGCGGCACAGGCTGCACCCGCAGCTCCTGCAGCTCAGGCTGCACCCGCAGCAGTTGAGGCTCCCGCAGCAACACCCGCTGCACCGGCAGCTCCCGCAGCAGTTGAGGCACCTGCAGCAGCACCCGCTGCACCCGCAGTTGAGGCTCCCGCAGCAGCACCCGTTGCAGCTCCCAAGGCAGCAGCAGGCACCTACACCGTGGTTCCCGGTGACTCCCTCTCGCTGATCGCTGCAAAGCTCGGCGTTGCAGGCGGCTACCAGGCAATCGCAGCTGCGAACACCGACATCATCTACAACGTTGACCTGATCTTCCCCGGCCAGGTTCTGACCATCCCTGCCTAAGGATTAACCCTTAAGCGTAACGTGGACACGTTGTAGCCCAACGCCCCGCACCTCACACGAGGAGCGGGGCGTTGAGCATTTAACCCTAAAACAGGGGAGAAGGACACCGCCTGAACACACAAACCAGCAGGTAAACCCTCCAACCCCCAATGAGACGGAACACGCAACCTCCACTACACTAGAGAAGAGACAAGAAAACAAACTACGGGAGAACCATGTCTGCCATCACCTTTGAACAGGTAAAGCACCTGGCATCGCTGGCACTCATTGAGATGACCGATGAAGAACTCACCGCGATGGCGTCTGAGCTGGACGTCATCGTCGCATCCGTTGAGACCATGTCGCAGAAAGCAACTGCCGACATCCCCGCGACCAGCCACCCCATCCCCCTCGAGAACGTCTTCCGCGAAGACGTGCCCGTCACCACCCTCACCCAGGAAGAGGCGCTCTCCGGCGCCCCCGACGCACAGGACGGCAAGTTCCGCGTGCCGGCAATCCTCGACGAAGACTAAGAGGAGAACAACCAAGTGAACGAACTGATCCAGCTCACCGCCGCAGAAGCAGCAGAAAAGCTCGCATCCGGCGAAATCACCTCCGTCGAGCTCACCCAGGCACACCTGGACCGCATCGCAGCCACCGACGGCGCACCCCTAAGCGACAACCGAGCAGACGGCAAGAGCGGCCTCAACGCCTTCCTGCACATCAACGCTGAAGAAGCACTCGCCACCGCAGCAGCAGTGGACGCAGACCGCGCAGCAGGCAAGGAACTGCCCCCGCTCGCAGGCGTACCCATCGCCGTCAAGGACCTCATCGTCACCAAGGGCCAGCCCACCACCGCAGCATCCCGCATGCTCGAAGGCTGGATGAGCCCCTACGACGGCACCGTCACCCGCAAGGTCCGCGAAGCACGCATGCCCATCCTCGGCAAGACCAACCTCGACGAATTTGCAATGGGCTCCTCCAACGAGCACTCCGCATTCGGCGTAGTCCGCAACCCCTGGGCACTCGACCGCGCACCCGGCGGCTCCGGCGGCGGCTCCGCAGCAGCCGTCACCGCCTTCCAGGCACCCCTGGCGCTCGGCACCGACACCGGCGGCTCCATCCGCCAGCCCGCAGCACTGACCGGTAGCGTCGGCGTCAAGCCCACCTACGGCTCCGTCTCCCGCTACGGCGTCATCGCCATGGCATCCTCCCTCGACCAGGTAGGCCCCGTCGCCCGCACCGTCCTGGACACCGCACTGCTCCACGAAGCAATCGCAGGCCACGACCCGCTCGACGCAACCTCCCTGCCCGATGAGCCCGGCAACTTCGTTGAAGAAGCCAAGGCAGGCGCGGAAGCCGCACGCAAGCGCGACCTGTCCGGCCTGCGCATCGGCGTCATCAAGGAACTCGGTGGCGGCAACGGCGAAGGCTTCGAAGCAGGCGTCCTCGCACGCTTCCGCGAATCCGTCGAAGAGCTGCGTGCCGCAGGCGCAGAGATCATCGAGGTCTCCCTGCCCTCCGTCACCGAAGCCATCAGCGCCTACTACATGATTATGTCCTCCGAGGTGTCCTCCAACCTGGCACGCTACGACGGCGTCCGCTACGGCCTGCGCGTCGTACCCGAAGACGGCCCCGTCACCATCGAACGCGTCATGTCCGCAACCCGCTCCGCAGGTTTCGGCCACGAGGTCAAGCGCCGCATCATCCTCGGCACCTACGCACTGTCCGCAGGTAACTTCGACGCCTACTACGGCGCCGCACTGCGTGTACGCACCCTCATCCAGCGCGACTATGCAGCAGCATTCGAAAAGTGCGACGTGCTCATCTCCCCGACCGCGCCCTCCACCGCGTTCAAGCTCGGCGAGAAGACCGAAGGCGACCCCATGGCAATGTACCTGGGCGACGTCGCAACCGTGCCCGTCAACCTGGCAGGCGTCCCGGCGCTCTCCCTGCCCGGCGGCCTCTCCGAAGAGAACAACCTGCCCGTCGGCATCCAGTTCACCGCACCCGCACGCGAAGACGCACGCCTCTACCGCGTCGGCGCAGCACTCGAAGAACTGCTCACCGCAAAATGGGGCGCACCGCTCTACAAGAGCCTGCCCGACACCGAAACTCTGATCCGCGACTTTGACTTTGGGGGAACCAAGTAATGAGTGAAGAAGTCCTCAGCTTCGAAGAAGCCATCGAAAAGTACGACCCGGTCCTCGGCTTCGAGGTGCACGTCGAACTGAACACCAAGACCAAGATGTTCGACTCCGCACCCAACGAGTTCGGCGATACTCCGAACACCAACATCACCCCCGTATCGCTCGGCCTGCCCGGCGCGCTGCCCATGGTGAACAAGACCGCTGTTGAGTCCGCCATCAAGCTCGGCCTGGCACTGGGCTGCGACATCGCAGACAAGTCCTACTTCGCCCGCAAGAACTACTTCTACCCGGACTCCCCGAAGAACTTCCAGACCTCCCAGGCTGGCGGCCCCATCGCGGAAAACGGCTCCCTGGACGTCGAGCTCGAAGACGGCACCATCTTCACCGTCGAAATTGAGCGCGCCCACATGGAAGAAGATGCAGGCAAGCTCACCCACGTCGGCGGCGCAGACGGCCGAATCCAGGGCGCAACTTCCTCCCTGGTCGACTACAACCGCGCAGGCGTGCCCCTGATTGAGATTGTCACCCGACCCATCGTCGGTGCCGGCGAGCGCGCACCCGAACTGGCACGCGCCTACGTTGCCGCAATCCGCGACATCGTCCGCTCCCTCGGCATCTCCGACGCCCGTATGGAACGCGGTAACGTCCGATGCGACGCCAACGTCTCCCTCATGCCCAAGGGCGCAGAGAAGTTCGGCACCCGCTCCGAAACCAAGAACGTGAACTCCCTCCGTTCCGTCGAGCGCGCCGTCCGCTACGAGATCCGCCGCCACGCAGCGATCCTCGAACGCGGCGAAAAGGTCACCCAGGAGACCCGCCACTGGCACGAAGACACCCGCGAAACCTCCTCGGGTCGCCCCAAGTCCGACGCTGATGACTACCGTTACTTCCCCGAACCGGACCTCGTACCGGTCGTCACCAACAGCGAATGGATTGAGCGTCTGCGCGCCGAACTGCCCGAACCCCCGGCAGAACGCCGCCGCCGCCTCAAGGGTGAGTGGAGCTACTCCGACGAAGAGTTCCGCGACGTCGTCAACGCTGGCGCACTCGACGTTATCGAAGAGACCGTCGCCGCAGGCGCAACCGCAGCAGCAGCCCGCAAGTGGTGGATGGGTGAGATTGCCCGCCGCGCAAAGCAGGCTGAAGTCGAGCTCACCGCCCTCGGCGTGGAGCCCGCAACCGTGGTCGCCCTCGAAGCGCTCATCTCCGAAGGCAAGATCAACGACAAGATCGCCCGCCAGGTGCTTGAGTTCGTCCTCGCCGGTGAAGGCACTCCCGCCGAAATCGTTGAGGCACGCGGCCTCGCCGTGGTCTCCGACGACGGTGCGCTTACCGCAGCTGTTCAGGAAGCACTGGCAGCAATGCCCGACGTTGCCGACAAGATTCGTGCCGGTAAGGTTCAGGCTGCTGGCGCTATCGTCGGTCAGGTCATGAAGGCTACCCGCGGTCAGGCTGACGCCGCTCGCGTGCGTGAGCTGATTTTGGCTGAGTGCGGCGTGGAAGGCTAAGCTTTTCTGCTGACCCGCCTCTAACGAAAGAGGCGCTGTCTCCCGAGGTGGGAGGCGGCGCCTCTTTCGTGCTTTACCCCATTCCAGGTTCTGCGCGGGATGCACGGTTCCGCTTAGATTCCGCACGGAAAGGCGGTTATCGTCCTCGTTCCTACAGGGAACCCGCCCTCGCTTCGCTTCGGGCACCCTGATGTCACTTTCGGACGATACCGCCTTTCCGCGCTGGGGCACAGTGCGGGTGCGGCCGTGTTTTCCGGATGCGCCCTCAGGGTGTCAGCCCGGGCGCTCTCCGATGCGGAGCGAGGAGGAAGCGGAGCGTCCGGGTGACGGGTGCCCCTGCGTAGGCGCGGAGGAAATATGCGGCGCCCCGCCCCTGCTTGGTGAGGGGAGGAACGAGGACGATCGGCGCCCCTCATACGCAGAACGTGCTTAAACGAAGAACGCTCCGTCCGTATCACTCAGATACAGACGGAGCGTTCTATTTAAGAGACCAGCTACTCAGTAACGCCGAGGTTGCTCATCAGGAACGCGTAATCCCATGCGATTTCACGCCAACGCGTATACCGGCCCGAACCACCACCGTGACCGCCCGACATGTCAATCTTCAGCAGCGGCACCGGCGACGACGGGTCAATCTGCTCGCGCAGCGCCGCAATCCACTTGGCGGGCTCCACGTAGAGCACGCGGGTGTCGTGCAGGCTCGTCACCGCAGCAATGGCCGGGTAGCGGACCGGGCGGATGTTCTCGTACGGGGTGTACGACTTCATGTAGGCGTACACTTCCGGGTCCTCAATCGGGTTGCCCCACTCTTCCCACTCCATTGCCGACAGCGGCAGCTCCGGGTCGAGGATGGTGGTCAGCGCATCCACGAACGGCACGGCAGCCAGGCAGGCGGCGTACTTTTCGGGGGCGAGGTTCACGACGGCGCCCATGAGCAGGCCGCCGGCGCTACCGCCGTAGCAGCCGATACGCGCCTCATCCGCCCAGGGTTTAGCCGCAATGTAGCTGGTGACGTCCACGAAGTCGGTGAAGGTGTTCTTCTTCGCGAGCTTCTTGCCGTTCTGGTACCAGGAACGGCCCATCTCGCCGCCGCCGCGAATATGTGCGATGACGTAGATGACGCCGCGGTCCAGGATCGACAGCATCGGGATGGAGAACATCGGGTCCATGGACGACTCGTACGAGCCGTAACCGTACTGGATGACCGGGTGCGGCTTGCTCATGTCCAGGTCGGCGCGGTGAATCACCGAGATCGGGATGAGCGTGCCGTCCGCCGCCGGTGCCCAGTCGCGGTAGGCGCGGTAGTCCTCACGGTTGTAGCCGCCGAGTACCGGGGTTTCACGGCGCAGCAGCAGGGTCTGCGACATGGGGAAGTAGTCGTAGACGCGGCGCGGGGTCAGGTACGAGGTGTAGGCGATGCGCAGCACGGGGGAGTAGTTCTCCGCACGCAGCACGGAGGCGGTGTACAGTTCCTCGTCGAAACCGGCAGGTTCCATGAAGGTCACGCCGGCGGGGCGGCGGCGGCGCCACTGGATGGGCAGCTGCTCACGCGGTGCGAGGAAGATGCGGGTGGTGGTGTCCGCGCGGGCGGTGACGACCAGGTGCGTTGCGGTGAAGGTGAAGCCTTCCAGGCGCACGTGTTCGCTGTGGCGGATGACCGGCACCCAACGCTGCGCGTACTCTTCGAGGCTTTCACCCTCGCGCGGCATGTCGGCAAGCACCAGCTCGGAGTTCAACGCATTGTAGTCGTGCTGAATCAGCAGGTGCTGCTCGCCGGCAATGTTGAGCGGCTCGGCGTAGTATTCGATGCCTGCGCTCTTGGGGATGAGCAGGGTCGGCTCGCCCTTGGGTTCGCGGGTGGGGATGAGGCGCACCTCTGTGTACTCGGAGTTCGAGCTGGTAATGACTACGGAGGAACGGTCGGAGCTCATGGCGGCGCCGAGCCACATGGTGTTGTCCGGTTCCTCGTAGATCAGGTGGTCTTCGGTGCCCTGTCCGACGTCGTGCACGTAGACACGCCAGGGGCGCCACGACTCGTCGGGGACGAGGTAGATGAGCTGTTCGGCGTGGTTGATGAAGAAGGATCCCGCCGCAATGTTGGGGATGGTGTCTTCGAGGAAGGCGCCGGTTTCCATGTTGAGGAAGCGCTGCTCGTAGCGTTCGTCGCCCTTCTCGTCCACGGAGATGCTCAGCAACTTGCCGTTACGTGCGGGCTGGAAGCTGCCGAGGGAGAAGAACTCCATGTCCTTGGCGTATTCGTTGCAGTCGAGAATGACGACTTCACCCTCGAGTACTTCGCCGGGGGTAACGGTCGGCGGGGTGTAGCGCACCACCTCGTCGCCTTCGTGCAGGGCGGGGTAGCGGTAGAAGACGGGGTACTGGCCGCCGGGCACCATGCGGCTGTAGTACCACCAGTCACCGATACGGTTCGGGACGGTCAGATCTGACAGCAGGGTGCGGCCCTTGATTTCGTTGAAGATGGATTCGCGGAGGGGCTGCTGGTCTGCGGTGACAGCTTCGGTGTATTCGGCTTCTGCCTTGAGGTAGTTGAGGACCTCTTCGCTTTCCTTGTCGCGGAGCCATTCGTAGTGGTCGATGAAGACGTCGCCGTGGTGTTCGCGGCGGTGCTCGACCTTCTTCGGTACGGGCGGGGTGAGGTTCTGTTCAGCCATGCTGCCACCTCTTTCATGAGTTATGGGTTTGTGAATGGTGTGTGCCGTCTGCGCCCGCGTTCCTGTCCCGCCCGGTGGCGGTGAGGGTGCGTGGGGGACTGTGAGCACGCCTAGTTCTAGTGTATCGAAGAGTGAGGCAGGCTACTATATTGCGGCCTGGGCAGGATTGCCCGGCTCAGCTTGTGGAAGCCCCGCCGGGATGTGCGTTCGGCAGCTAGTTGGCGCGCCCCTTAAGGGACATGAGGGTGCGACGGCCCGCCTTGTTTGCCTTCGTGAAGGCACGGTTACTCTGCCGGTACTCACGTTCTTGAGAGCGCAGGCGTAGACGCGCGGATTCGGCTATCATCCTGCGGTAGCGTTCGAAGCGTTCGGGGTCGAGGGTGCCGTCGGCGAGGGCCTGCTGCACCGCGCATCCGGGTTCGGAGCCGTGGGAACAGTCGCTGTACCGGCAGGCGGAAGCGTAACTGGAGACGTCATCGAAGGTTTCGTCGATTGCGGCGCTATCGCTCGTGGCGGCTAGGGCTCGCACACCCGGAGTGTCGATCAGCACCGTGCCAGATGATGATTTTGCGTTGGTTGAGTCTCCTTCGCTTGAGCCTTCCACACTGGGCAGAACAAGCATCTGGCGGCTGGTGGTGGTGTGGCGCCCCTTGCCGTCAGCATCTCGGACCGTGGAGGTGACCTGCACCTGGTATTCTTGGCTATCCTCGCGGGGGTCAACTCCGGGGTTGAGCAGGGCGTTGACCAGGGTGGATTTTCCGGCGCCGCTACGGCCCAGGAACGCGGCGGTGCGTCCGGCGACAAGCTCCGCGACCGGGGCAGGGTCGTAGCCGTTGTCCGTGCAGACGGCGAGTACCGCATCCACACCACCTGCGAGGGAGTCCCTGTAGTTGGTGAGCTGTTCGGCCGTTACCAGGTCACCCTTGGTGAGAATCAGCGCGACCTGCACCCCGGAAGCGTGCGCCAGAGCGGTGTAGCGTTCAATTCGCCCAATCGACGGCTCAGGGAAGCAGGGCTCAACGATACAGAGCATATCCACGTTGGCGGCGACGGGCTGATCCGTGGATTCTCGGGTGGCGCTGGGGCGGGTAAGGTAGCTTCGGCGGGGCAGAATCGCGAGGGGTTTATGCTCCGCGGGCTGGCTATCGCTACCGGTTCCAGGGATGGACTGAGCCAGCACCCAGTCACCCACGACGGGGTACTCTTCTTCACCGTAGTCATTCTCAACCGAGCGCAGGGGAGCGGAAAGCTTCACGAGCTCGCCCCGCTCGCAGGTCAGCAGCTCGCAGCGAGTACGGTGCACTGCGCTCACGCGGGCGAGGGTGAAATCTTCAAGCGTGCCGTTGAGGGTGAACGCGGCGCGGATTGCCGCGCCCTGCCAGGATGGGTCGAAGCCGAGGGCCTCTAAGGTGTATGAAGCGGGAGCAATGGTCACAGGAATAGTCTTTCTTGGTTGCGGCGCCCGGTAGCGGGCACGGGCACTTAAAAGGTTCGTTCTTTTTCAGGTTTCACCGTTTACAACAGCGAGGCGCGGGCACCGGCACGGATGCGGCGGGCGGCAAGGAATGTCAGCCCCAACCCCACTGCGGCGTAGAGCACCGCCAGCGCCGCGTCCGTCGCCAGGAGCGCGAAGAGATCCGGTGCGGTGCTGCTCGTAATACTGCCAGAGGTATCTAAAGCCTGCACCAGCCGGGACCCCGGAACCCAGGAACACACCCACGCAAGCCACGCGGGGTAGGTGCTCACCGGCACAATCACGCCCGCGCTCACTGGCAGAACAATAGACAGAACATTCGAGCCCGTGTACGGATCCGACAGGTACAGGCCCAGCCCGGCGGCAAAAATACCCAGGCAGACTCCGCCAAGAATCGCAACCGGCATCAGTAAGATGGTGCCAACTAAAAGCCCGGAACTTGCTCCCGCAGCGGAGGATGTGAGGGAGAGTAACCACACGATGCCCACATTGCTCAGACCCGTCACGGAAGCTAGCAACGCCGGTACCGCCGCCGCCCCCAGCCAGTAGCCAGCATCCACGGGGCGTGCCGTGCACACATACTCGAAGACGCCAATCCACCGGTCTGTGGCAACGCGCGCGACAATACCGGCGGCCACGGAGCTGAGTGTGGCAATCAGAGCAGACGCGCAGCCGATGCGCACAGTATCGTTCGCCGCAAGGTCGGCACCCAGAAGCACCGTGAAAAGCACGTTGAGGCCCGGCACGAGCACCAGGGTCGTGATGGCCGTTCCGAGGGTTGCGAAGGTAATCGACGACGACCAGCCAATAGAGGCGGTCGACAGAGCCCGACGCGCCACGCCAGGCAGAGCAGCAGAAGAGAGAATACGCACGCTACATCGCCCCCAGAGTGCCGCGACGACGGGCGGAGGCGAGAGCCTTCCGAGCAAAGAGGAACGCGCACAACGCCCAGATGAAGCTCACGACCAGGGTCTGAATTACGGGTAGCAGTGCATCCGCCGGGGTAGTGATGGCGGTACGCCCAAGTAGCAGGTGCACCGGCGCCTGCAGGGGAATAAGCACACCCGCGGCATCCAGCCAGGCGGGCGCTTCAACGGTCGTGAAGAGAACCCCGGAAAGAATAAAAACCGGCACGAGCAGAAGCTCCTCGTAGGCGATAGCGTTCGGCGTGGCCACGAAGAACACCGCAATCATGAACGTGATTGACAGGCACGCAAGCCACAGCAGGGGAACGCCCAGAACGTAGCGCGGCCAGAGTACCGAAAAATCCGTGACCTGCGGGTTGAGCGTCACAAGAGCCCAGATGAGCCACGACAGGGGTAAAGCCGCCAAACCCACAATGGAAGCGCTTGAAACGATAGCCGCCAGCACCCGCACCGGAGAGATTGACCCCGAACACAGGTACACGAGGGTCCCACGGAAACGCTCAAAATTGATGATGCCCGCAGACACGATGCAGACCGACCACATGCCCACAATACCTGCACGAGTCCACGCCAGGGTCGGGTCAACGGAGTGGCCCCCGGAGCTCTGCGCCGCCGCATGCACGGCGAGCGCCTGAAGGATGACCGAGCCGAGTACCGTGCTAATGAGCAGCTGAATGAAGTAGGGGACCGTCAGGAACTGGCGCAGGCTAAAGCCCATGAGCCGTAGCTGCCGGGCGCACTCCTGCCACAGGTCGTACCGTCGATCCTGCCGCTGGAACTCTTCCGAGCGTTGCGTCTGAGCGTTCATCGCTTGAGCCCCTCCGCCATCGCCAGGTATGCCTCTTCCAAGGTTGCCGGGCGTGTGTACGGTTCGGTCCGTGCCCCAATGTTCGCGGTGGCAAGCCCCTCCGTGAGGATGCGGTGAGCCTCGCCCGCCTCGAACGTGGCGCGCTCGCCATGCCAGTAGAGGGTCAGTTCCCAGCCGGAACCACGCGGGGCAAACAGCACCGCCGCCTTATCGCCGAGGAACCCGCGGAGCGTATCAATGCCCTCGGTGGCGGTGGCCTCGACCTGAACCACGGTCGTGGCGGCAATGCCGGCGTGCGCGGCAATATCCTCGAGGTTGCCGCTCACGGCGACAGAACCTGCGCCCAAAACGGTGATGGTGTGCGCTAGGTCCTCAATCTCGCCCAGCAGGTGGCTCGTCAGCAGAATGGCGGTACCTTCATTTGCCAGAGATCGGATGAGGGTACGCACGGTCAGAGCGATATCGGGGTCGAGCCCATTGGTCGGCTCATCCAGCAGGAGCAGGGCGGGGGAGCCGAGCAGGGCGCGGGCAATATGTAGGCGCTGCTTCATGCCACGGGAAAACTCCTGGACAGGCCGCGTTGCCGCATCGGTGAGTTCCACACGGGCTAGGGCATGCTCCACCTCGTGTCGTCGGGTCCGCCCGGAAACCCCCGCAACATCGGCGAAGAACAGCAGATTGTCGCGGGCACTGGCGCGCGGGTAGAAGCCGTTCTCCCCGCCCAACGCGAGGCCCACGTGGCGGCGAGCCCGCTGCGGGTGGGCGATAGCGTCAATACCGTTCACGGTGAGGTTACCGCCGGTGGGTGTGAGCAGGGTCGAGCACATCTGCACGGTCGTCGTTTTGCCCGCACCGTTGGGGCCGAGGAGAGCATGAATCTCACCGGAACTGACGCGAAGCGACACCCGGTCGACGGCGGTAAAAGCGTTTTCACCTTTGCCAAAGACGCGGCTGAGCTGCGCCGCATCAAGAACAAGAGACATAGTAGGTAACCTTCGGGTATGACCCTCTGGCCCCTATACCGGAGGGATGCTGAGCAGGATAAACGGCGTAGCGAGTTGTACCCTGCGTGAGTGTATGTGTCATTTCAGTGTACCGAAAAACCGTAGATAAAAGTGATGGGGGTTACTATGCGAATAGTGGGTGTCCGCCTCCGCACCTCGATTACCTCGCCCTCGGATTGCCCGGGCACCGTCGCTCACGTTTTGTTGCAAGCGGGCTTTTGTTACAGACGTTAAAAAACGTCATCTTTGCAATGAAATGTCTTAAAGTACCGTGCACCCACAAAACCCTTGACCCCGCCCCGTGCCCTATGACACTCTAAATAACAGGTCAAGAGCGCCAGCGATAAGCCCCAGCTAGCTGGCCGGCAACCCTCCTCCGCGGTGGGGTGCCCTGGGTGAAGACCGGGCGGCACGCACAAGCGTGACGCAAGCGCGGGACCGATGTGACCGAAACCGGTACATCAATCGTGACAGGATTATTCGACGACGATTCCTGTACCGTCGGCATGCGGCCCCCTAACTATCCCCTTAGGAGAGCCACGCATGAGCAACAACACTACCGTCCCGACTCCCGCCAACCCCGCAGGTTGGAAGTTTGAAACCCGCCAGATCCACGCAGGTCAGGCGCCGGATGCCGCAACGGGAGCTCGGGCACTACCTATCTACCAGACCACCTCCTTCGTCTTTGACAGCGCCGAGCAGGCCGCGAACCGTTTCGCCCTCGCCGAGCTGGGCCCCATTTACACTCGCCTCAACAACCCCACCCAGGAAGTCATCGAAAACCGTATTGCTTCCCTGGAAGGCGGCGTAGGCGCGCTGCTGCTGGCATCCGGTCAGGCAGCTATTACCTACGCAATCCTGAACATTGCCGGTGCAGGCGACCACGTTGTTGCTTCGCCCTCCGTGTACGGCGGCACCTACAACCTGCTCAAGTACACCCTCGCCGACCTGGGCATTGAAACCACCTTTGTTGAGGACCCGGACGACCTGGACGCATGGCGCGCCGCAGTCCGCCCCAACACCAAGCTTTTCTACGGCGAGTCCGTGCCCAACCCCCGCAACGACGTGCTCGACATTGAGCCCATCGCCAAGATCGCGCACGAAAACGGTGTGCCCCTGATTGTGGACAACACCGTACCCACCCCGTACCTGCTGCGTCCCATCGAGCACGGCGCAGACGTAGTCGTCCACTCCGCCACCAAGTACCTGGGCGGCCACGGCACCTCCATCGGCGGCGTGATCGTTGACTCCGGTAACTTCGACTACGGTGCAGACCCCGAGAAGTTCCCCAAGTTCAACCAGCCCGCCCCCGGCTACCACGGCCTGGTCTACGCACGCGATTTGGGTAAGGACTCCGCGTTCGGCGCGAACCTCTCCTACATCCTGAAGGCGCGCGTCTCCCTGCTGCGCGACACCGGCGCCGCCATCTCCCCGACCAACGCCTTCAACATCGGCATTGGTCTGGAGACCCTCTCCCTGCGCATCGAACGCCACATCGAGAACGCCACCAAGGTCGCCCGCTGGCTCGAAGCAAACCCGCAGGTCGAGAAGGTCATCTGGGCTGGCGTGGAATCCTCCCCCTGGTACGAGCGCGCACAGAAGTACCTGCCCAAGGGCCCCGGTGCGGTGCTCGGCTTCACCCTCAAGGACGCAACCCTGGAGCAGACCCGCGACTTCGTGGACGCCCTGAAGCTGCACTCCAACGTGGCGAACATCGGTGACGTGCGCTCGCTCGTGATTCACCCCGCCTCCACCACCCACTCCCAGCTTTCCGCTGAGGAACTGGAGAAGATTGGCGTGTACCCGAACTTCGTCCGCCTGGCAGTCGGTATCGAGAACATCGACGACATTCTCGCCGACCTGCAGCTGGGCTTCGACACCCTCTCCTAAACGGTGATGCAACCCGCAGGTGGACCGGCAAGCTACGGCTTTTCGGTCCACCTGCGGATTCCCCGTTACGGAGCATGTTGTAACTGTGCGGCGTTGCGGCCGCCCAACCTGTTGCTTCTTCTACCCACAGACGAGTACCCCGCTCACACCCGGCACCACCTCGCCGACCAACCCAGTGAAGGGAACCCCATGACCACCCAGAGCACTAGCCAGTCCGGCACCACCAAGTCCGGCACTACCAGCCAGCCTGTCACCGCACCCATCCCCGTGGCGGGCACTCAGCGCGAACACCCCGAAGCGCAAGGCTACCTGCGTCAGCTGAACATCGGCGACCTGGAGCTCGAGTCCGGCGTGACCCTGCCGCAGGTCACCATCGGCTACGAAACCTGGGGCACCCTCAACGAGGCTGGCGATAACGCCATCCTGATTCTGCACGCGCTCACCGGTGACACGCATGTCTCCCGCGGCGTACCCACCCCCGACATGCCCGCCCCGCTGATTCGCGCCATCGAATCGGACGGCTGGTGGGAAGGTATCGTGGGCCCCGGCTCGGTCGTGGACACCAACCGCTACTTCGTGATTGCCCCCAATATTTTGGGCGGCTGTTACGGCTCGACCGGCCCGGCGAGCATCATCCCGGAAGGCTACCCGGGCGCCGGTGAGCACTGGGGTTCCCGCTTCCCGCAGGTGAGCATCCGCGACTCGGTGCGTGCTGAGGCGCACCTGGCGCGTGCCCTGGGTGTGAACAGCTTCCGCTACGTGATTGGTGGTTCCCTCGGTGGTGCTCGCGCCCTGGAGTGGGCGGCAACTAACCCCGAGCTGGTGCGCGGATGCGCGGTCATCGCCTCCGGTCCTTCGGCTACGGCGGAGCAGATCTCGTGGGCGCACACCCAGAACATTGCGATTCGTTCGGACGCGAACTTCGCCGGCGGCGACTACTATGCCGGTCCCGCACCGGTAACCGGTCTGGCTCTGGCGCGCCGTATCGCGCACACCACCTACCGCAGCCCCGCCGAACTGGAGCACCGCTTCGGCCGCGAAGAGAACCGAGGCGAAAACACTGTGGGCGGTTCGCTGGGTGAGCCGCGTGGCCGCTACGCCATCGAAAGCTACCTGGATCATCACGGCGCTAAGCTGGTTGAGCGTTTTGATGCGAACAGCTACCTGGCTGTGAATGAAGCGCTGATTTCGCACGACGTGGCGCGTGGCCGCGGCACCCTGGCGCAGGCGCTGGCGCACACCGATTGTGAGTGGACGATTGCGGCGGTGAATACGGACCGTCTGTTCTTCCCGCACGAGTCGCACCGCCTGGCGGAGGCGCTGCCCACCCCGGTTACCGTGGACATCATTGAGTCGAACCACGGCCATGACGGCTTCTTGATTGAGGCGAAGCAGGTGGAGAAGATTCTGGCGCGCGCCCTCGGCGTTGAAGATGAATCCGCCACCCCAAGTGAGGCGCAGCGTGAGCGTGAGGCGTTGGATTCGATGACTCGCCTGTACGGCGCTGTTACTCGCTAACTCGACCGGCGCCCGAAGGCGTTTTACGCATCCTGCTGAATGTTGTTTTATCCAAACAGTGGGTGTGGGATTGTGAGGGAATGACTGGGTATTCTCAACTGTCCTTCCGCCCACCGTGAATTAACCTTCACCCTTAGGGTTATGTAATAAAATGCCGGGCGTTCGTATGATGCGAGCGTCCGGCATTTTTTCTATCTTTATGAAGAGTGTTGTGCCAAGTCAGGGAATATTTTCCGGTTTTTCGGGTGTTTTGCGAAACCTCCGCGAGATACCGCGGAAGTAGCCTCCTGTTGCACTGGAAGGTAAGGGTTCTCGGTTTGCTTTAGACCCGCTCTAACCCCATAGCATTAAAGTTGTGGTAAGTATTCAAGAGGTAGCGGAGCAGTTGGGGGTGAGCACCCACGCCCTGCGCTATTACGAAAAAGAGGGGCTCATTGCTGTGCCTCGTGATGCTCACGGAACCCGTATTTTTGATGAGGAGTCTATCTCCGCTGCACGGTTTATTGCTACCTGCCGTCAGGCCGGAATGAGTCTTGCCGATATTCGCACGATTTTGAGCAATCCGGACGACCACGCCCTATCTATTGATGTGATGGAGCGTGCCCGTCAGAAGATTGAGGATGAGATTGTGGGGTTGCAGCAGAACCTTGAGCACCTGGATCGCCGTATTCAGGAGCACCGCCGTCACCTCGACGGCACCCGCTAGGTAACTAGTCTTCTGCAGACGCGTATAAACGCCCGGTATTCCCAACGTTGGGAATACCGGGCGTTTTTCTGTGCTCAGCTGGCATGCTCGGCTACTCAAGCTGAGTTACTAGGTATCTCCACTCCGGAGGCTTACCCCCAGGTAGCTTCCTGCGGGTCAATACCGTGTGCACGAGCATTCTCGTAGATGACATCCCGCAACCATTCTGCAAGCCCGGTCGCGAGCTTCTCGTAGTGAGCCTTGAAACGGGCATCCTCAACGTAGCCGCGGGCTAGAATAGCGTGCTTAGCCGGGGTGACCTCGAAGAAGAACAGGGAGGCGCGGTGCCGCTCGGCGAGCACGTTCGCCTCCTCACTGCCCGGCTTCACGCCGCGGTTGAATGCCTCGACGAGGGCGTGTTCCACCTCCTCAACCTGCTGTTTGCCGTTCTGCCAGTCGGCACGGTTCATCGTTGCAGTTCGGCGCTGGTATTCAGCCCAGTCGTCAGTTTTTCCGTAACGTTCCTGCGCTTCCTGCTGGTGGGCGAGGCTGAACCCTTCACCCATAATCTCTGCTTTTTCGGCAGCGGTGAGCTGCTCATTTTTAGGTGCCATGGTGTCCTCCAAAAGGTGTTCGATGGTTTCAAGCATGCACCCGTACGCGGCGATTTTGCGTTGAAGCATATCCCGCTGAGCGAGCAGATGCTCGGTGCTGTTCGCCCGATCCTGCAGTATGTCGCGGATGGTGTCAAGGCTCATACCGATGGCGCGGTATCCCATGATGACGGTGATTCGTTCAAGGTCTGTATCGGCGTAGTACCGGTACCCGTTGAACTCATCATGTGCCGGGTTGAGTAAGCCTCGCTGCTCCCAGTGGTGAAGCGTGCGGACTGTAAGCCCGTGTAGTGATGCCGCTTCTCCTACGGTGTATTCGTGTTGCCCGTCAGGTGGTGTTATGTTCGCGTCCATGGTTTCACTCTAAAACCTCACGTTAGGTGAGGGTCAAGCTAGCGGCGGAACCTGCGGTGCAGGTTTGCGGGGGAGTCCTCGCTAAGATGGGTGCATGAGCGAAAACAAATACGTCGTCGAATACACCCGCCCCGAGAACGAACGCGCAGGCACCCACCTGGTGCTCATGCTGCACGGCTACGGCTCCCAGGAGCACGATCTGCTGTCTCTGGCGGCGCACCTTCCACAGGAGGGCTTCACCTACGCCTCCATGCGTGCACCGCAGCCGGTTGGCAGCCAGTTCTCCGCGGACTCGACCGGCGCCTACATTGCCGCAGATGCTATCGGCTACCAGTGGTACCCGCTGAACCAGCAGCTTGAATCTGACCAGCGCGCCATTGAGCAGGCGAGCGACTACGTGCTGGAGTGGGTGCGCGAGAATCGCGAACCGTACGCTTCGGTGACCCTGCTGGGCTTCTCGCAGGGTATGGGCATCGCAACTTCGATGGTGCGTCACGCCCCCGGCGAGTTCGCCGCTGTGGTGGGCCTGTCCGGCTACGCCGTGGACTCGGATTCGCCGTACTTCAAGGACGAGGAGCTGAAGAAGACCGAACTGCCGGTGTTCTTTGGTCGCGATCAGGAAGATCCCGTCATCCCGCAGGAGATGGTGAACTACACCTACGACTGGATCCGCAAGTACACCGACGGCATTAAGGTGCTGTACGCCGGTGCGGGTCACGGCGTGAGCGCCATGGAGATTCGCCACGTGGGCGAGTTCCTGGAGGTGAAGGTACAGGGTAAGGAGCCGCGTGTTCGTGCGCAGAAGGTTGCGGAGGCGACCGGCACCGTGGAAGGCTCTGACGTCTAAATCGACTATAGGGAAAGCCCCCGGGTCTGACGACTCGGGGGCTTACGTGTAGTTCCGCTTGGGTTCCGCACTGAAAGCGGTATTCGTCCTCGTTCCTACAGGGGCTGGGTGGGTGGGACGCTATACCCTTCCTCCGCTCCTGCAGGGGCACCCGCCGCACCCGGACGCTCCGCTTCTCCTTGCTTCGCGGCGGAGAGCGCCCGGGTGGGCACCCTGATGTCGCTTCCGGAGGGTATAGCTACCCTCGGCTCCGGTGAGGTGCGCGGAGGGACGGTGTCGTCCGAAAGTGACATCAGGGTGCCCGAAGCGAAGCGAGGGCGGGTTCCCTGCAGGAACGAGGACGTACGCCGTCCCTCAAGGTTTCACGTCACGACTCGCCTTACTCTGACGCCCAATCTCAAACGGAATAAGAGGTCGGGTTAGTCCTCGTGCGCAACCTTCACGGTCACACCGTTGAGAGTCACGGTGTCGCCGGGGTGCAGCTGCTTGCCGCGTGCTTCCTCAATGTCGCCGTTGACCTTTACCAGGCCGTGCTGAATGACCTCGCGTGCCTGCGCGCCGTCCTCTACGAGGTTGGCGAGCTTGAGGAACTGGCCGAGGCGGATCATGTCGTCGCGAATAAAAATTTCTTCCATGCTTCCTAGTTTATCCCGCCGGGTGCATCCTGGCGTCCGGCAAAAATGGGGGAGTGGTGGGTCGGGTAGGCATACCCAGGGGTGGGGTGGTGATGGTACCCTAGTGTCTTGCATCAAAAAGTGTGCATATTGCGCCGATGAGCGCGAATACGGGCGCCCCGTTCTGGGTTGCGTCCCTTATGAACCCGAACTCACGCACGTCACAGCCGGTGGCGGGGCAGAAGGAGTAACTATGGCTGAAAAGTCCACCCTCGATAACGTTATTGCGCTCGCGAAGCGCCGCGGCTTTGTTTTCCAGGCCGGTGAAATTTACGGCGGTTCCCGCTCCGCATGGGACTACGGCCCCCTCGGTGCAGAGCTGAAGGAAAACATCCGTCAGCAGTGGTGGCAGCGTTTCGTCCGCTCCCGTGCGGACATGGTTGGCCTGGACTCCTCCGTTATTCTGCCTCGTGCGGTGTGGGAGGCGTCCGGTCACGTGGCGACCTTCACCGACCCGCTGGTTGAGTGCCTGTCGTGCCACAAGCGTCTGCGTCAGGATCACCTGCTGGAGAACTTTGAGGCGAAGAAGGGCCGCGCGGCTGAGGGTATGGAAGAGATTGCTTGCCCGAACTGTGGTACTCGCGGTGAGTGGACTGAGCCGCAGAACTTCTCCGGTCTGATGAAGACTTACCTGGGCCCGGTTGATAATGAGGAGGGTCTACACTTCCTGCGCCCGGAGACCGCTCAGGGTATTTTCGTGAACTTCAACAATGTGGTCACTGCTTCTCGTAAGCGCCCGCCGTTCGGTATTGGCCAGATTGGTAAGTCGTTCCGTAACGAGATCACTCCCGGTAACTTTATTTTCCGTACTCGTGAGTTCGAGCAGATGGAAATTGAGTACTTTGTGCACCCGGATGACGCTGATAAGTATTTCAACGAGTGGGTTGAGGACTGCTGGAACTGGTTCGTTGACCTGGGTATTAACCCGGATAACATGCGCCGCTTCGACGTTCCCAAGGAGGAGCGTGCACACTACTCGGCTGGCACTATTGACGTTGAGTACCGCTTCGGCTTCCAGGGTTCCGAGTGGGGCGAGCTGATGGGCGTCGCGAACCGTACAGACTACGACCTGGGCGTGCACAACGAGCACTCCAACGCGAAGCTTGAGTACTTCGACCAGGCTACCGGCGAGCGTTACGTGCCGTACGTGATTGAGCCGTCCTTCGGCCTGACCCGCTCCATGATGGCGTTCCTTGTTGACGCATACGTCGAGGATGAGGCACCGAACACTAAGGGTGGCGTGGATAAGCGCGTCGTGCTGAAGCTTGACCCGCGTCTGGCACCGGTGAAGGCTGCTGTTCTGCCGCTGTCGAAGAAGGCTGAGCTGTCTGAGCCGGCAACTAAGCTGGCGAATGAGCTGCGCGGCCTGTGGAACGTGGACTACGACGAGGCGGGCGCTATTGGCCGCCGTTACCGCCGCCAGGATGAGATTGGTACCCCGTTCTGCATCACCGTGGACTTTGACACTCTCGAGGATCAGGCTGTGACCATCCGCGAGCGCGACACCATGAACCAGGAGCGTGTGGCTCTGGATCAGGTGAAGTCTTACCTGGCTGCACGCCTGGCAGGCTAAAAATAATTCATAACATGGTCGGCGGGTAGCTTCTTAGAGCGAAAGAGGCTACCCGCCGTCGTGTATTTGGGCTACCCTGGTTAGACTGATTGGCACGTTTGACGCGAGCGAAGGAAAGGTGCACGGATATGGCTGAACGCCTCAGCGAAAAATTTGAGATTCGCCCTTGGCAGGAGGGTGATGACCTTGCCCTGCTTGAGATTTGGAACTCTGCCCGCAATGAGGTTGAGGAGCGCCAGCGTGGCCTTTTCGGCCCGGATACGGATGCGCCGTTTAGCCGCACCCTGGTGGTGACTGCTTCGGGTGTGCCGGTGGCTGCGGGTACTGTGGTGGCTTCGCTGCTGCATCCGACGCGTTTGTGGTCCTACATTGAGGTGGCAGCTGATCACCGCCGTCAGGGTATTGGTACTGCCCTGCTGGATGCGTTGCGTGAGATTGCGGCGGCGCACGGCCAGACGACTGCTCTGCGCGTGAAGCTGTCGCCGTTTAGTGACGGTGAGGAGTTCGCGCAGGCTACTGGTATGAAGCTGATTCAGCGTTCCCGTATGGTGCGTGTGGAGCCGGGGGCGATTCCTCCGGTGTCGTTGCGTGAGGACGCTGACGGTAACGAGACTCAGGCGATTGAGGATTTGGCGACCGGTTCGGTTGAGCTGACCGCCGCGCTGTGGGATTTCTACCGCCGCGCCCACGAGTGGGATGTTCCTGCTGAAGTGGGCCTGGGCACGGTGAACCGCTACTTCCTCTCGGATGAGGTGCGTGCCTTTGGTGCCGTGGTGCTTCGTGACCATATTCGTGAGGCTGCCGCCGAGGGTAAGAAGGGCCCGATTGTTGCGTTTGCGGTGAGCTACCACCCCTTCGAGACTGACCCGGAGGCGGCGCTGGTGAATGAGAACACCGCCACCGAACTGCTGCTGGGCTACGACTTTGATAATGAGGGCGCCGTGGAGGCGATTATGCAGGTGTTGTCCCTGCTGAGTGCTAAGTACCCGGTGCTGGTTGAGGTTGACGACGCCATGGAGGCGCTGGTTCAGGTGACCGACGTGCTGCTGCGTGCCGGTACTGCTTCGGTGGAGGGTGACCCGACCTATATTTACGTGACTGAGTAGGTTCTCGGGTAGATTCTCGAGTAGGTTCGTAGGTTGCCAAGTAGATTCTCGGTACTGAACCTGCTGGCTGACTCTTGCTGAAGGGGCGGGGGAGTGGAATGCTTCCTCGCCCCTTGTGCGTGCTTGCGCCTCCTCACGGTTGCTGAGCTTGCACTGCGCTTCTGTACCCCGTCAGCTGAGTCCGGTTCTCGATTTGCCCCCGTATGCCACAATATAGGGGTGAATTCTGAAGCACCCCGTCTTACCCTTCCGCCCCTGAAACTGGGCAATCTGACCGTTGATACTCCCGTGGTTCTCGCCCCGATGGCTGGCGTGACCAATAAGGCTTTCCGCCGCCTCTGCAGTGAATATGGCGGCGGCCTGTACGTTACCGAAATGGTGACTGCGCGCGCCCTGGTGGAGCGTAAGCCCGAGTCCATGCGCATTATTGAGCATGACCCGGACGAGAAGATCCGCTCCATCCAGATTTACGGTGTGGACGCGGTCAACGTCGGTAAGGCTGTGCGCATGGTCGTTGAAGAGGACCGTGCCGACCACATTGACTTGAACTTTGGCTGCCCGGCTCCTAAGGTGACTCGCCGCGGTGGCGGTGCCGCCCTGCCCTGGAAGACTGACCTGTTCACTGCGATTGTGCAGACCGCGGTGAAGGAGGCGTCCCGCAACGATATTCCGCTGACCATTAAGATGCGTAAGGGCATCGACGATGACCACATTACGTTCTTGGAATCCGCCAAGATTGCCCGTGATGCCGGTGTCGCGGCGATTGCCCTGCACGGTCGTACTGCGGCTCAGCATTATTCGGGTAAGGCTGACTGGGATTCTATTGCGCAGCTGCGTGAGCTGATTCCGGATGTGCCGATCCTGGGTAATGGCGATATTTTCTCTGCCGAGGATGCGGTGCGCATGGTCGAGCAGACCGGCGTGGACGGCGTGGTGATCGGTCGCGGCTGCCAGGGTCGCCCGTGGCTGTTTGGCGACCTGCAGAATGCGTTTGAGGGTTCGTCGGAGCGTATCCGCCCGACCCTGACTGAGGTGTCGGACATGATTTACCGCCACGCAGAACTGCTGGTGGAAACCTTTGGCGATGAGACCCGAGGCCTGCGCGAGATCCGCAAGCACGTGGCGTGGTACTTCAAGGGTTACCCGGTTGGCGGTGAGCTGCGCGCGAAGATGGCTCAGGTGCCCGATCTGGCGACGTTCCGTGAGCTGATTGCTCAGCTGGATCACTCGATTGGTTACCCGGGTGCCGCTGTGGAGGGTTCGCGAGGTCGCGCCGGTAGCCCCAAGCAGCCCCACCTGCCCGATGGCTGGCTGGATTCGCGCATCCTGGGGGACGCTGAGCGTCTGGGCCTGATGGAGGCTGAGCTGGATATTTCCGGCGGCTAAACACCTGTACTTGTGTGCCGCGGCGTGCTGTTTGCGCGTCGCGGCACATCCTTTTCTGACCCTATTTTGTGCACCCGTAACGCCTGTAGGCGCTACCTGTTGACCCTCACCGTAGAATTGAGTTTATGGCTGGATTAATCCGCAAAGAAGACATTGACGAAGTCCGCGCCCGTACCGATATCCGCGAAATCATTGAAGGCTATGTGAGCCTCAAAAGCGCCGGTATAGGCACCTTCAAGGGGCTGTGCCCGTTCCACGACGAGCGCACGCCCTCCTTCAATGTGCGCCCGCAGGTCGGTTCGTACCACTGCTTCGGCTGCGGTGAATCCGGTGACGTGTACTCCTTCGTCATGGCGATGGAACACACCAGCTTCGTGGAGACGGTGGAGCGTCTAGCCGCCCGTATTGGTTACACCCTGCACTATGAGGGCGGTAAGCCCGGCGACCGCTACGAGGCGGGTATGCGCCGCCGCCTGCTCGATGCGCACAAGATGGCCGCCGAGTTCTTTGAACGTAACCTCTATAGCGCTGATGCTCAGGAGGCGCAGCGCTTCCTCGGCGCCCGCGGTTTCGACCCTGCCGCAACCCGCAAGTTCGGTGTCGGCTACGCCCCGCGCGGCTGGGACCACCTGCTCAAGCATCTTCGCTCCCAGGGCTTTACTGATGAGGAACTGAAGGCGACCGGCATGTTCTCCGAGGGCAACCGCGGCCTGTACGACCGCTTCCGCGGCCGCATCATCTGGCCGATTCGCACCATTGCCGGTGAAACCATCGGTTTCGGTGCCCGCCGTCTCTTTGACGACGATCAGGGCCCCAAATACCTGAACACCCCCGAGACGCAGCTGTACAAGAAATCCCAGGTGCTTTACGGCATTGACCTGGCAAAACGCGATATGACCAAGACTAAGCAGGTCGTCATCGTGGAAGGCTACACGGACGTCATGGCGGCACACCTCGCCGGCATCACCACCGCCGTTGCCACCTGCGGCACCGCATTCGGTCCCGGCCACATCAAGATGGTGCGCCGTATGATTACCGACGACGGCTCCGGCGGCGAAATCATCTTCACCTTCGACGGCGACGCCGCAGGCCAGAAAGCCGCCATGGCCGCCTTCCAGGAGGACCAGCGCTTCGTCGCGCAGACCTTCGTGGCGGTTGCCGAGAACGGCATGGACCCCTGCGACCTGCGCCTACACAAGGGCGACGCCGCCGTGCGCTCGCTAATCGCTTCGCGCCGCCCGCTCTTCGAGTTTGCGATTGATTCGACCCTCGCCAAGTACGATTTGGCGACCCTTGAAGGCCGCGTGTTGGCGATGCGCGCTATCGCCCCGATTATTGCCGGCATTAAGGACCGCGACCTGCGCCCCGCCTACATGCGTAAGGTGTCCGGTCAGCTCGGGCTGGAGCTCGACGAGATTCAGCGCGCCGTGGCGTACGCGCAGAACCACCCGAAGCTTTCGCGCACCCAGCAGGCGGAGGCTACCGCCGCCGCGCCGCGTTACGAGCGTCTGAACGAGGGACTGCAGGGCACGCCGGGCTATGCGGGTGCGCCGGGTTACGTGGGCACGCCGGGTTACGCGGGTTATCAGGAGGCAGTTCATGCTGACGCGCCCTACGACCCCGCCTACGATGCCCTGCCTCCTGAGGATTACACCGCACCCAGCGCCTACGCCGGTCAGAACGCTGCCGCGCACCCGCCGAGTAGCATTCAGACCACCGCACCCCAGCCGGAGGCGACCGACCCCGCCGTCGAGGAATTCCTCACCCCCGACCCGCGCGACCCGGTTGCCCGCCTCGAAAAGGCGGCGCTCGAGATTGCCCTGCAGCACCCCGAGCTGATCAGCGTGGAACAGTGGCGTAACCTCGCCACCGTGCAGTTCCGCTACCGCACCCATCGTGAGGTGGCCGCCGGCATTATTCACGCGGCAACCGTCATGGCGCCCACCCCCGGCATCGAATGGATCAACTGCGTGCGCTCCGGCGCAGTGGAGGGCGTACACCCCGCCATCGCAGAACTCGCCGTCTCACCGCTACCGGTCAGCAGCGCCGAGCGTCTGCCCGGTTTTGTGACTGGCGCGCTCAACGCCCTCTTCGAACAGCAGATTGCCCGCCAAAAATCCGACCTGATGATGCGCCTAGAGCAGCTCAGCGCAAACCCCGACGACGAAGAGTTCGAAGCGGTACAGCGTCAGCTCCTCGAACTGGAAATGCGCCGCCGCCAGCTCAGCGCACAGCGCGGCTAAGCCCGGTTCTTCCGCTACGCCCCGGCAACCTGCCGAATGTCCTGTGTTCTGCAGGTTGCCGGGGAATACCGCGGGGTAGAAGCCTCTTTCACCATTCAAACCAGCCACACAACCCAAAAGTGATGCACTTCACGGCATTTCAAGTTGCGGAGCCCAAGCAGCCCCGGTATAGTTATTACTCGTTGCAAGGGAAACCAGCAACGAAAACAAAATAATCCCCCGTAGCTCAATTGGCAGAGCATTCGACTGTTAATCGAAGGGTTACTGGTTCGAGTCCAGTCGGGGGAGCAAATATAGCAAGAGCCCCGGAACGAAGTTCCGGGGCTCTTGCTATATACGTTCCTCTGGCTCGAACCAGTAACCCCTCGGGCTTACGCCCTCGGCGAGGCAAAGATTTTTGGTTCCTCGCGCGCTCGGAAAATCTTCGCCTCGCTGGTTCGAGTCCAGTCGGAACGTTCTCTTCAAGTCATGAATCTGTAACCACTCCGCCATACGCAGGCGCTGGGGCGCCTGCTCCAGGTCCTCGGGCTTACGCCCTCGGCGGGATAACGGTTTTTACTTCCTCGCGCGCTCGGAAAAACCGTCACCCCGCTGTGTCGAGTCCAGTCGGAACGTTCTCTCCAAGTCGTGAATGAGTAACTCCTCGGGCTTACGCCCCCGGCGAGGCAAAGATATTTCACTCTGCAAAAATGTGAAGTCTAACGCACAGAGAAGTTCTCTGCCCACACATGCCACACGCCCGCCTAACGCACGGCGGGGGAGCGGCGCATCGGCATCCTCTTACGCCTACTCCAGAGCAAATGCACAGGCGCAACCAAACCCAGAAAGCTACGCCTGCAGCTCAACGCGGCCTCCAGAAAGTCGAAAATACCTGAAGAGATAGCGCAAACCTCCGCCCAAACGGTCACGCGGAGGTATCATAAGGGGCTAAACTATAGGAGGTGGAGTGCGAAAAAGAAGCCTCCAAAAACACGTCACGGAGAGGTGGTCATGACCACTACTACTAATCCCAAGGCACCCAAGGGTTTCTTTGCTGGCATCAGCGGGATTAAGTCCGGCGTCGCGAACATCATCGACGCTGGCAAAACCTTCAAGACCCTCGGACCCAGCCAGGTCAAGGACGAAATCCAGATTGCAAAGCACGAGCTGAAGACCAAGGGCATCGCCGTTGGTAAGGGCGCAGCCTTCTTCGGTGTCGCAGCAGTCTTCGGTCTGTTCCTGATCATTGCGCTGGTCGCCGCAGCAATCCTCGGCCTCGGCACCGTCATGCCCTACTGGGCATCCGCGCTGATTTTCGCCCTGATCTTCCTCATTGTCCTGGCAATTTGCGCCCTGGTCGGTCTGAAGAAGGTTAAGGCACAGCTGCCGTTCAAGCCCGAATCTGCAATCTTCGGTCTGCTCTTCGACCTCGGCGTACTCAAGGAAGGTACCGCCATGTCCGCTGAGCGCCTGAAGAAGGAACAGGCAGAGCGTGCAGAGCAGAAGGCTAAGGAAGCTGAAGAAGCAGCAGAACGCGCACGTCAGGAAGCTGAAGAGCGCAAGGCACGCGGTGAGGAAGAGCCCAAGCCGCCGACCTTCGAAGAGCTCAAGCAGCGCACCGCAGAGCGTCGCCAGCACCTGGCAGCCCTGCGCGACGACCTGCAGTCCTACACCGGCGACGTTCAGAACAACACCCAGCAGGCTCTGGACGCTCTCAAGGCAGTGCCCTCCGAGGTTGCTGCAGGTGCAGCAGCTACCGGCCGCGGCCTGGCAGAGAACGTGCGCAAGCCCGAGGTTCTGCAGGCACGCTGGAAGTCCTTCGCAGCACTGGGCGCATCCATTGCAACCGTCCTGCACTTCCTGAACCGCCTGGTTCGCCGCTAAACACTGTTCGCCGCTAAACCTAGCCGCCGCTAAAACCGGTACAGGTTTAACGCCAAGCGTCCAAACGCCCCGATACGAGTATCGGGGCGTTTGTGCGTCTACGGGCAAGTTGCCGACTTCTGTCTCAATGTGAGGTTTAGAGGTAACTCCCAGCCAAAACCCTCCCTCTACGAGTCGGAGAAGGACGCAGCTCACAGGTAGAATAGACAAGTGCTGTACGTACTGGACCCACCCGGTGCACGCGGCAGACAGAGGTAGAAGCGGCGCACCGTCGCACCCGAAACCCCAAAGTCACCGACACACTACACCCCGATGAGGAGCCCCGTCATGGAACAGGCAAAGACGATTCTGATTGGCGCAGAAACCTACCCGCCGGACATCAACGGTGCAGCACAATTCGGTCACCGCCTCGCCACCTCCATGCTCAAGCGCGGCCACTCCGTACACGTAGTCGCCGCCAGCCCCATCCCCGGCCCCAGCTACCGCACCGAAGTAGAGGGCGGCATCGTGGAGCACCGCCTGCGCTCGCACCTGCCCCCGACCCACGAGACGAACCGCATCTGCGTGCCCTGGGAGATTTGGTCCGAGGTTGGTGCAATCCTTGACGAGGTGCGCCCGGACGTGGTGCACGTGCAGTGCCACTACATTATTGGCCGCGCCCTCATCTTCCAGGCGAAGCGCCGCGGTATCCGCGTCATCGCAACGAACCACTTCATGCCGGCGAACCTTGACCCGTTCCTGCCCTTCCCCGCTCCCGTGAAGCGCGTGATTGAGAAGGTCACCTGGAAGGATATGCGTTTCTGCTTCTCCAAGACTGCGGTCGTTACCACCCCCACCCAGATTGGTGCGGATGCGATGCGCGACCTGGGCCATTTTGACCGCCCCGTCATGCCGGTTTCTAACGGTATTGAGATCAGCGACTACGAGCTGCCTGAGGGAGCGGAGGCCGGCAAGGTTCCCGGTGAGCTACGTATTGCCTTCGTGGGTCGCCTTGCCGAAGAGAAGAACGTGGACGTGCTCATCGAGGCGCTCTCCCTGCTGCCCGATACCCTCGAGCACGTGGTGCTGGATATCGCCGGTGGCGGCGAGCTGCGTGAGGCTCTCGAGCAGAAGGCGCACGATTGCGGTGTGTCCGACCGGGTAATTTTCCGTGGCTTCGTTCCGGATGAGCATCTGCCCGAGGTGTACCAGATGGCTGACGTGTTCTGCCAGCCCGGTACCGCCGAGCTGCAGTCCCTGGTCTCTCTGGAGGCGATGAGCGCCTCCACCCCCGTGGTGCTTGCGAACGCGCTGGCTCTGCCGCACCTGGTGGAGGATGGCGTGAACGGCTACCTCTTCGAACCCAATAATGCTCAGGATTTGGCGAAGAAGCTGGAGGCTGTGCTCTCCCTGCCCGCCGCTGAGCGTGAGCAGATGGGCCGCGAGTCCCGCCGCATCGTGGGCTTCCACAGTGCTGAGAACACCTGGCGCACCTTCGAGGAGCTGTACGTGAGTGACGCTCCGTACCAGCGTTACCTGGATTCGCGCCGCTAAGCTTCTCTAGGTTCTGAGCGTTGAGTAGGAGAGAGCGTTTTTCGTTCTCAGTCGCCGTTCAGGTACTCTAGAGGATGGTGCTGGCGCCCATTGCGCGCCGTCACTGCACCGGATGGGGAGTTAGCTCAGCCGGTTAGAGCAGGGGACTCATAATCCCTTGGTCGCGGGTTCGAGCCCCGCACTCCCTACGGCCCCGCCCGTCGACTTCACCCACTTGTCGGCGGGCGGGGCTTTTTCGTGTTCTTTTTGTCGTACACTCAGGGCGCCTATTTTCGTGCATGGAATGCATCAACGGTGATGAAAATGAGTAAATGACGAATGAAGACGCATCATAGCGTTCAATACGGTAGTGTTGAAGAGTCTTGTCACGAAAGACAGTGCGATGCCGCCGGTAGATGCCGATTCAGCCGGTAGGTGTTGCTTCCACACATCATACGAGAGGATCTCAATGTCGGAGAACACTCCCAACAACCCGTCGCAGGGTGCAGCCGGAGGCTACGGCTACGATGCCGGCGCACACCCCGCGCAGGATGCTTCGCTTCCGGGTCAGGCTGCTCAGCCGAGCCAGCAGGGTAATGTTGCTCAGTCTGCCGCGCCGGTAGCACCGCAGCAGCCCGTCCAGCCTCAGCAGGCGCCTCAGCCCGCTCAGGTAAACGCTAATGCGCAGCCGAGTGCTGAGGCTGAGGCAGCCCCGGCGCAGCCCGGTCAGCCTGCCGCCGCACCCCAGCTCGATGCACCTCAGCCTGGTGCCGCTCAGCCCGGCCAGGCAACCTATGCGCCGAGCGCACCGCATCCGGCGGTGAAGGCACTGGGTGCCACCTGGAACGCGTTCCTGGACGTTTTCTCCAGTAACCCGGCGACCGCGCACGCCCGCATCTCTTCCGCAGGTGCGTGGGGTTGGATTGTTCCCACGACTCTGCAGTCGCTGGTGGGCGCGTTCTTCTTCAGCCAGTTGGTAATTCTGGCTGCTACTGTCGCGATGTCCATGATGGGCTATATGTACGGTCGAGGCGGTGCCTACGGTGGCGCCTACGCCTCGCAGGCCGTGCCGACCGGACGCATGATTCTGGCGTACGTGCTAATGGCTCTTGCAATCTTTGGTGTGCAGGTTCTGCGCGGTGTGCAGCTGCAGCTGACCGCGCGTATCGGCAAGGCTCCGGCGTCTTTCACCGCGAGTATGCACGCGGTGTCGGTGTCTTCTTTGGCGCTGATTCCTTCGTTCCTGGTGCTGAACCTGCTCGTGTTCTTCATGACCCTCAGCCGTAGCGGTGACGGTGCGTCCTTCCTGACCATGCTCATGGGCCTGGTGCTTGCTTTCGCCGTGTTCTCGGGCGAGGCTCTCACCTACCTGGGTCTGAACCGTCTGGGCCGCTTCGCGAAGTCCCCGATTATCATGCACGCAGCGTTGAGCACTGCGTGGGTTTTTGCCTCCATGATTGTTTACTACGTGGCTATTCGCCTGATGGGAGCCTAGAATGCACGCGATGACTCACGCCCCGAGCGCGCCGGCTCGTCAGCGCTGGATGTTCCTGGCGGTTTTGCTGACCATTGCCGCCCTGATTCTGAGCGCCTGCAGCGCCAAGATTGAGACTCAGCTGGGCCTTGAGAGCGCCGAGAAGGGTACCCGCACCATTCTTGTTTCCTTCAACATGAAGGATAACCAGGACAAGGTTAAGGGTGGCACCCAGGCACTGGATGCGTCCGTGCGTAAGCACCTGCCCGAGGGCATGGAATACGAAGGTATTCAGTCTGAGGGCGAGAAGGCTCGTGCGACTTTCAAGGTATCCTTCTCCTCCGTGGACGAATATCACTCCAAGGTGACCTCTCTGCTGAAGGCTTCGGGCTCCGACATCAAGCCGCAGATTAGCATCGTCAACTCTGACCAGGGTCTGGTGCAGGGTATTCAGGTGAAGGAAAACTTCAGCTCGGGCGATCTGCTGGGCTGGCTTCCTGAAGCTCTGGTAGTGGACGGTGTTGTGTCTGCTTCCAATAAGAACAGCGTTCTCAGCAGTAGTGATGAAACCACTGTGAAGTTTGGCGAGAAGGAAGTGAAGAACTCCGGTGGGTCTAAGATTTCCGCGAAGGACGTTCAGGACCGCGGTTTCCGTAACGTCATCCTTGACGTGAAGGAGAAGGACGGCGGTTATGACGTCGCTATCTCCTTCGTTGCGAAGGAAATCATGAACACCGAGACCGCCGCTGCGGTCGACGCCTACCTGAACCAGGTCAAGCCTGAGGGCTCCGAGCTGAAGAAGGGCCTGGAATCCTCGCAGGCGAAGGCATACGCTCCCTCCGCATCAACCGCCAGCGCAAAGGAAGAAGTGGGTCGTACCCTGACCTTTAACGCTTCTTCGATTGAGGATTTGAGCAACGGTCTCAAGAAGCTGTTCGGTGCGGGTAGTACCGATCTCTCCGCCAGCCGTGAGGTAGTGGCGAAGGATAACAACTTCACCGTTCAGAAGAAGATCTCGGGTCTGCTGGACTGCGCGCTGCTGTGTTCCCCGAGCGGTGACGGTCTGACTCTGACCATCATGGACGCCAACGATAAGTCCTACATGGTGGACCCCGAGGGTCGCGCTAGCTCCTCCCGTTCTGGTGGTAGCAGTACTCTCATTGCGGTTGACCGTGTTTCTTCACGTCAGATTGAGATGAAGAGCATGAAGGTGGCTACCTCCCTGGGCCTGGACGGTTCCATGGAAGCACGTTTCCTCTACGCGTTCCCGACCGCGGATGTTGCGGGCGCTGAGCAGAAGCTCAAGGACGTTTTCGCAGGCGGCGGCAATGACGAGACCGAGGTCCGTCAGGATGGTGACGCCACCATCGTGAGCGTAAAGGTTCGCGGTAAGGACCAGAACGAGTTCAACCAGCGACTGAACGAATACCTGCCCGATTCGAAGGTGACCGTCACCCGCCCCGGTGGCTACCACCCCTTCGGCTCTGACTACACCGTGACCCCTGAGATCAAGCTCTCTTCGAAGCTGGGTAACTACTACGCAGCTCCCTTCGAGTTCACCTTCAAGGCGCCGACCTTCTCCTCGCTGGAGCAGCAGAAGGTAGATGCCGCGAACAGCATCGCGAAGAACTCTCAGCACGTGCAGCTGAGCGTGAACGGTGGCGAGCTGAGCGTCAAGACCGACCGCGGTGTCAGCAACACCTCCGGTCTGACTGTTCCGGTGTCCGGTCTGAGCATGACTGACGTAATCGTGGATGCGGTTATTGTGGGTCTGCTACTGCTCATCCTGGTTCTGCTCTTCCTGTTCCGCAAGAAGATCGCGGCGGCTCGCGCGAAGGGTCGTGAGCGTCGTGCCGCTTCGGCTGCGGCACTGGGCGCGGCGGCGGGTGTTGCGACCGGTTACGGCGCAACCCAGGCTGACGCACAGAACGGCTACCAGGCACAGGGCGGCTACGCTGCTCAGAATGGTTATGCCGCTCAGCCCGGTTACCAGGCTCAGGGGGGCTACCCGGCGCAGAACACCGCCTACGCTACGGGTGATGATTCGCCGACTCAGGTGTTCACCCCGCAGCACGGCGTGAACTACGGCGAGAACGAACCGACCAAGGCAATGCCCGCGTATATCCCTCCGACTGAGCAGCCGGTTCAGCCCGGTCAGGCTGCTCAGCAGCCTGCACAGCCCAACCAGTTCGGTGCTGATGACGGTGACGTCCTCCAGTAAGTAGCTGCCTCTAGATCCTACGCTAGTGAGCACAACTTAGGCTGGCTCCTGTGGCCCGTTGCCTCCTTCTGAGGAGGTGACGGGCCACAGCCGTATCTGGTTCAGCTCATGCTCGGCACCAGTATTCGAGCCTAATATCCAGTACCCGCGCCTAATATCCGCCCGGCACGGGAAGCAAAATGCTCGGCTCCTTCGAGCCCAGCAGGCTCATGGGGTTGATGTACTCGGCGGTCTTGCCGCTGCCGTCCCCGCGGGTGCCTCCCTGTCGTACACCCCAGTACAGGCACGGGGTGGAGCATCGCCGGTAGGGGCGCTCGCTGTTGCCGTCTGCCGCGTCTACGACGGTGCCGATGACCTCACCGGCTGCAACCGTGGTGCCGATCGGTAGTGCTTCGTCCATGGGTTCGAAAGTGCTGCGCCGCCCATCCGGATGCGCAATGACCAGTACTTTGCGGTTGACGACCGTGCCGCTGAAAACCACTTTTCCGGGTGCCGGTGCGTAGACGCGCCGGTCGTTCTCGGGTATGGCAATGTCTACGCCGCGGTGCCCTGCGCTCCAGCGTTGGGCGGGCTTCTCAAAGGGACGGATCACCCGCGGTCTGGATTCGGAGGTGGGGGAGCGGTAGCGTAGTCGGCTCGCGGTGAGCTCAACGGTGTGGGGAACGTGCGCGCTGCTGGGAGCTTGTGCACTTGATGCGGCACCGTCTGCAAAACCAGCCCCGCTTGTAAAACTGAGCCAGCCCGAATAACCCTGACTGCCCGAATAGCTCTGCCCACCCGCGTAGCCCTGCCCGCCCGCGCTCACAAGTGCACCCAGCAGGCAGCACGCCGTCAGCATCGCGCGCCGTAGCGTTGTCGCTAATGTCATCATGTTCTGCTTCATCTTCTGAGCACATCACGAATTGCCTCGCCCCGCTGCGCCTTACGAAAAATTGTGGATAACTCCGCTGTTTTCGCCTTAAAATCCTTTATCCACAGTGCCCCTGCACACACCCGCCGCGCCTGCGCAGGTTTTAACCCTAATCCGGCGGATTAATCGCGGAATATACGGTACAATGTCGTATTGCAGTGTGCCTGCGCGGGTATTCTCCCTCTGTGAGGGGGCCGCACAGCTTCACTGACGACGCGCGGCGTGAGCGGCATCCTCAAACGGGGAGCCGATAAGGGACCTTCGGTCCACCCACACGGGGTGGTTAGGGCCTGAGCTGAACGGGTAACCGTGAACGCTAACCGCCGCCAGGAAAAACTGATAACTACTATGCGCGCGTTGGGCTAGCCCGAATGGGAGGTCCGCGCGGCACCACAAAGGAGACGACATGCCCGTCGTAACTATGCGTGAAATGCTGGACTCCGGCGTTCACTTCGGTCACCAGACCCGCCGTTGGAACCCCAAGATGAAGCGTTTCATCCTGACCGAGCGCAACGGCATCTACATCATCGACCTGCAGCAGTCCCTCGCCTTCATCGACAAGGCATACGAGGCTGTTAAGTCGACCGTCGCACACGGTGGCAACATCCTGTTCGTGGGTACCAAGAAGCAGGCTCAGGAAGTTATCGCTGAGCAGGCAACCCGCGTGAACATGCCCTACGTGAACCACCGCTGGCTCGGTGGTATGCTGACCAACTTCAGCACCATCTCCAAGAGCATCGAGCGCATGAAGGAACTCGAGCAGATTGACTTCGACGATGTAGCAGGTTCTCGCTACACCAAGAAGGAACTGCTCCTCATGCGTCGCGAGTTCGAGAAGCTCGAGAAGACCCTCGGCGGTATCCGTAACCTGTCCAAGGTTCCCTCCCTCCTGTGGGTTGTTGACACCAAGAAGGAGCACCTGGCAGTTAACGAGGCTCAGAAGCTGGGCATCCCCGTTGTTGCTATCCTCGACACCAACTGCGACCCCGACGAGGTTGCTTTCCCGATCCCCGGTAACGACGACGCTATCCGCTCCGTCAACCTGCTCACCCGCGTGATTGCTGACGCAGTGGCAGCCGGCCTGATCGAGCGCAACGCTAAGAAGAACGGCAAGGCTGAAGCAGCTGAGGAGCCCATGGCAGCTTGGGAGCGCGAGCTCCTGGAGCAGCACGAGGCTGCACAGGCTGAAGAGGCAGCTAAGTAAGCTTTCTTAGCCCACTAAGCTTTATGCTTTGTGGCCCCCGCCTGCGGGGACCACGTTCGGACGGCGCCCGCCCTGACCTGGGCGCGGCGCCGTCCGCCATTTGTACCACCGGGATGTCATCCCGATTTATTACAGCAACACAAGGAGTTCACAATGGCGAACTACACCGCAGCAGACATCAAGGCACTGCGCGAGAAGACCGGCGCAGGTATGCTCGACGTCAAGAAGGCTCTGGACGAGGCTAACGGCGACCAGCAGAAGGCTGCCGAGATCATCCGCGTTAAGGGTCTGAAGGGCATCACCAAGCGCGAGGGTCGCGCAACCGCTGAGGGCCTGGTAGCTGCACGCGTTGAGAACGGCGTTGGCTACATGATCGAGGTCAACTCTGAGACCGACTTCGTGGCAAAGTCTGACCCCTTCATCGCTTTCGGCCAGAACGTGCTCGAGGCTGCTATTGCTGCTAACGCTTCCACCCTGGAAGAGCTGCAGGCTGCATCCTACGAGGGTAAGACCGTTGAGGAGCTGACCACCGACGCTGGTGCACTGCTCGGCGAGAAGATCGTGGTCCGCCGCGTTGCACGCGTTGAGGGCGAGAACGTTGCAGTTTACCTGCACAAGACCTCCAAGGACCTGCCGGCACAGGTTGGCGTTCTGCTGGCTGTCTCCGGTGAGAACACCGACGAGATCGCACACGACGTTGCAGTTCACATTGCTGCAATGAGCCCCAAGTACCTGGATTCCGAGTCCATCCCCGCAGACCAGATCGAGACCGAGAAGCGCGTTGCTCGCGAGACCGCAATCGCTGAGGGCAAGCCCGAGAAGATTCTGGACAAGATCGTTGAGGGTCGCCTGAAGGGCTTCTTCAAGGAGAACACCCTGCTGGATCAGGACTTCGCAAAGGACTCCAAGAAGTCTGTCGCACAGGTTCTGTCCGAGGCTGGCGCAACCGCTACCGCATTCGCACGTTTCCGCGTGGGCGCATAAGGACTCGCTGCAGTTCTGCCCTCCCGTATTGCGGGTTCCCGGTAAGGGAAATCGTATGAGGTTGGGATTATAGCCTGAAGCCGGGTAGTCACCACTGGTGGCTATCCGGCTTTGCTGTATCCTTGATAAGGACTAGGCGGCAGGAGTCCGCCCCAATCACCCATAACAATCCCTAGGTAAGCCACTGGAGGAACCATGACTGAAGCGAATCCCCGCCCGATGCACCGTGACGAGACCGGCCGCCGCCGCGTTTTGCTCAAGCTTTCCGGTGAGGTTTTTGGTGGCGGTGAAGTCGGTATTTCTACCGAGGTCGTGCGCAGCATCGCTAAGCAGATCGCCGCAACTGTTGGCGAGGTTGAGACCTCCATCGTGATTGGTGGCGGTAACTTCTTCCGTGGCGCTGAACTCTCTCAGGCGGGTATGGATCGTTCCCGTGCAGACTACATGGGTATGCTCGGCACCGTGATGAACTCCCTGGCTCTGCAGGACTTCCTGGAGCAGGAGGGTATTGACACCCGCGTTCAGTCCGCTATCACCATGCCGCAGGTTGCTGAGACTTACATTCCTCGCCGCGCGATTCGCCACATGCAGAAGGACCGCGTCGTGATCTTCGGTGCTGGTGCGGGTCTGCCCTACTTCTCCACCGACACTGTGGCTGCTCAGCGCGCCCTGGAAATCCACGCAGATGAGGTTCTGGTCGCTAAGAACGGCGTGGACGGCATCTACACTGCTGACCCGAACAAGGACCCCAACGCTGAGCGCCTGTACAACCTCACCTACGATGAGGCAATGCAGCGCAACATCCGCGTGCTGGACCAGACTGCGTTCTCCCTGTGCCGTGACAACAACGTGACCATGCGCGTGTTCGGCATGCAGGGCGAGGGCAACGTGACCCGCGCAATTCTGGGCGAGAAGATGGGTACCCTCGTTACTCGCTAACACCTAAATTTTTAGGTTGGGGCATGCCTGATGCCCCCTCTGATTGTGACCGTGCTCGATAGCGCGGACTTATTCTGGACGGTACCGCGCGGGTGAGCGCTAAAACTCGCTTATGCCCGCCGGTACCGTCTAGACTTATATCAAATACGACGTTCTGCCTCTTTCCCGCCGACTTTGTGTTATTCCTAAGGTTTTTGCCTCGGATGCGCCGTGGAGCCGGTAGGGAATCATGAGGGCTGAGCGAACGCCCACCGACAATTCTGGCACCCCAGAATTCCGACAAAGGAGATCCTTTCGTGATCGAAGAAATCCTTGCCGAAGCCGGCGAGAAGATGGAAAAGACCATCGAAGCAACCAAGACTGAGTTCGCTAAGGTCCGTACCGGTCGTGTGAACCCCGCAATCTTCAGCGGCCTGACCGCAGAGTACTACGGTGCACCGACCCCGCTGCAGCAGCTGGTGTCCTTCAACGTTGAGGACGCACGTACCGTCAAGATTGTTCCCTTCGACGTGACCGCACTGGCAGCTATCGAGAAGGCTCTGCGCGACTCCGACCTGGGTGTTAACCCCAGCAACGACGGTGCAGCTATCCGCGTGGTCATGCCCGAAATGACCGCTGAGCGCCGTAAGGAATACACCAAGCTCGTCAACCACAAGGCTGAAGAGTCCCGTGTCTCCATCCGTAACGTCCGCCGCCACGCTAAGACCGCTATTGACAAGCTGGTCAAGGACAGCGAAATCGGTGAAGACGAAGGCGCACGCGCTGAGAAGGAACTGGACGCACAGACCAAGAAGCACATCGACCAGGTCGACGCACTGTACAAGCACAAGGAAGCTGAACTGCTCGAGGTCTAAACCCCAAATGAGTGCACGCAAAGAAGCGAAAGAAGAGAGAGGCGCACAGCCGGCTCCACAGCAGAGCCCGCAGACGGCGGTAACCCCCGTGAAGTCGCGTAGCGCCAAAGCAGGCCGTAACCTGCCCGCCGCCATTGGCGTGGGTGTTGGTTTCGGCGTGCTGTTGGTGCTCGGTCTGATCTACCAGCCGATTTTTGTGGCGATTGCAGCTGCTGCGGCTGGCCTGGGCGCCTGGGAGATTGGGCACGTGCTCAACACCCGCCGCGGCTACGGCATCCCGGAGTATCTGCTCGGTGGCCTGTCCGGCGCGATTGTGGCGGTGTCTTACCTGTTCGGTTTTACCGGTCTGGGCATCGCCCTGGCGGTGAGCCTGCTGGTGCTGCTGCTCTCTTCTGCTCTCGTGCGTGCTGACCGTCAGGTCTCACTGGGTAAGTCTTTGAGCGGTAGCGCCCTCGCCCTGCTGTGGGTGCCGCTGATGCTGGGCATCGCCATGGTCTACTTCCAGACCGACCACGGCGAGCGCGGCGTCCTCATGATTCTGCTGATGGCTATCTGCAATGACACGTTCGGCTTTATTGCCGGCGTGAATTGGGGTAAGCACCCGATGGCGCCGAAGATCTCCCCGAAGAAGAGCTGGGAGGGCCTGGCTGGCTCCTTCGTCGGCTCGGCGGTGGTTGGTGCTATCGCCCTGGCGGTCATGGGTTCGCCCTGGTATTGGGCTATTCCGCTGGCTGCGGTCATGGTGGTCGCTTCGACTGCCGGCGACTTGGTGGAGTCCGTGTTCAAGCGCCGTATGGGTGTGAAGGACATGTCGAATATTCTGCCCGGTCACGGCGGCATGATGGATCGCCTGGACTCGATTCTTTTCGCTGCGGCGGCTGGTTGCCTGATTTTCCGGTTTATTATGCCGCTCTAAAGCTTCAAGCTTTATTGCTTACGGAGGCGGGGCGTTTCTTCCCACAGGTGGGGGAGGGGCGTCCCGCCTTTGCTGTATCCGGCTTTGCTGTACCCGCTGAATAGGGGCGCAGAAGTCAGGAAAGCAAGGGACTATATCTAAGACACCGCCCGCCAACCTTGCGTCAGGTAGCCTGCGCATTGGTATTCTTAAAGTTCAATCGTCGAGAGGAGCCCACCTTGGCAAGCACCACCCGCGGAGGCGGATTTGCCCGTGCAGCAGAAACCGAACCCGGCTACAAGCGTAGTGAAGTAGACCGCCTGTTCACCCGCCTCGCCGAGGACTACGAGAAGCTCAGCGGAGCCTCCGAACTGCCCGAAGACCTCTACACCTCCCGACGAATCCGCCAGGTCGTCTTCCGCGAAGAACCCGGCGGCTACCAACTGGATGTGGTCGACCGCGCCCTCGAAAAGATTGAGGAACGCTTCGCCAAGCTCGAACGCAGCCGCTACATTGAGGCGTACGGCCTGGACAACTGGGAACGCTCCCTCGTAGAGACCGGCGAGCTACTCGCAGGCCGCCTGGAACGCCCCGCCGGCGAGCGTTTCCGCCGCCCCAGCAAGCGCCGCCACATGGGCTACTTCGTTGGCGACGTGGACGCCATCTGCGACCGCGTGTACGCCCAGCTCAACAGCGAAGAGCCGCTGGACCCCTCCGTGGTGCGCCACGCAAAGTTCCGCCCCGCCTCGGGCACCGTCAGCTACGAGGAATCCCAGGTGGACGCTTTCCTGGACCGCTGCATTGAGCTACTGCAGGATCTGCTCTAAAACGTTACGTGTTGAATCCCCCGCCCCGTATGACAGGGTGGGGGATTCTTCTGCTCTGGGGTCTTCTAAGCTGGGGCTCATCTATTCTGGGGTTCGTCTACGCTGGGCCTTCTAACATGAGAGGCGGCGCCAGTACCCGAACGTACCCGCGAGCTCATGAGACACTAGAACCATGAAGTTTGGATCCTCAGCACGCGTCGGCGGCAGCCGCGACCGCCTCACCGACGCCCTCACAGAACTCACCCGCGCACCGCAGCGCGTCACCCTCCTCGGCTCAACCGGCTCCATCGGCACCCAAGCCATGGAAGTCATCGACCACCTCGCCGCGCTCAAAGGCACCAGCGCCTCCGCCGCCGACGCACCGCTGAAGGTCGTCGCCCTCTCCGCAGGCTCCCGATCCCTCGAGCTGCTCGCACGCCAGGCAGTGCACGTGCGTGCCGAACTGGTCGCCACCAGCGGCACCGCCGAAGACTCGCAGCGCCTGCGCGAACTCATCGAAGCGGCAGCCTCCGAAGCAGGAGCCACCGGCTACACCCCGCAGATCGCCCACGGCCCCGAAGCCTCCGTACAGGCGGCAGCGCACCCGGCAGACACCGTACTGAACGGCATCACCGGCTCCATCGGCCTGGAACCGACCCTCACCGCCCTCAACAGCGGCTACCGCGTGGCGCTCGCCAACAAGGAATCCCTCATCGCAGGCGGCCCGCTCGTACGCGCCGCCGTCGATGCATCCCCCCTGGACACCCCCATGGTGCCCGTCGACTCCGAACACTCCGCCCTCGCGCAGTCACTCGCCTCCGGAACTGACGCAGAAATCGACAGGCTCATCCTCACCGCATCGGGCGGCCCGTTCCGCGGCTACAAGCGCGAACAACTGCACGACGTGACCCCCGCGCAGGCGCTCGCACACCCCACCTGGGACATGGGCCTGGTCGTCACCACCAATTCGGCAACCATGGTCAACAAGGCACTCGAAGTGCTTGAAGCGCACCACCTGTTTGGCGTGGACCTGGACCGTATTGACGTGGCGGTTCACCCGCAGTCCATCGTGCACTCCATGGTGCAGTTCGTGGACGGCTCCACCATTGCGCAGGCGTCCCCGCCGAGCATGGTTCTGCCCATCGCGCTGGGTCTGACCTGGCCGCACCGCATCCCCGGTGCCGTGCCTGCTTGTGACTGGTCGAAGGCAGCATCCTGGACTTTTGAGCCGCTGGACGAGGAAGCATTCCCCGCCGTGCGCATGATTAAGGACGCCGGCAAGGTCGGCGGCACCCATCCGGCAGTGTTCAACGCCGCCAATGAGGAAGCCGTGGCAGCATTCCATGCGGGCGCGATTCGCTTTACCGACATTGTCGATTCGGTCGCACGCGTGCTGGAGGAGCACACCGGCAGTGCTGAGGCGGTCTCTGACGCTGATTTGACTCTGGAGGCTGTGCTGAATGCGGAGCGTTGGGCTCGCGTTCGCGCGAATGAGCTGCTGGGTATGACCGGCAACTAACCGGTTCTGAGGCGGTATTCGCATTTCTATGGGATGGGGCGTGGAGGGGCTGGTGTTCGCCCTCGTTCCTACAGGGGCACCCGCCCTCGCTTCGCTTCGGGCACCCTGATGTCACTACGGACGACACCGCCCCTCCTCACGCTCGCACCAGGCTGGAACGCGGGGTAGCTATACCCTCCGGAAGCGACATCAGGGTACCCTCTCGGGTGCTCTCCGCAGCGAAGCAAGGAGAGGGCGGAGCACCCGAGAGGGTGGGTTCCCCTGCAGGAGCGGAGGAAGGGTATAGCGTACCCACCCACACCGTCCTGCATAGTCACATGAGGCGGGGGAGGGCGCCTTCACAGGCTAAGCGAGTATCCTAGAAGCTTCGTATCCCCGAACCGAAACGAGAAAAAGCGTGGAAATCCTGCTGTACGCTGTGGGCATTATCCTCATGGCAATCGCTATTGCCGTCTCGATTGCCCTGCACGAGGTGGGGCATCTGGTGCCCGCGAAGCTGTTTAATGTGCGCGTCCCGCAGTACATGATTGGCTTCGGTAAGACCGTGTTCTCTTTCCGCCGCGGTGAGACTGAGTACGGTTTCAAGGCGATCCCGTTGGGTGGTTACATTTCGATGATTGGCATGTACCCGCCGAGCCCTGCTGAGGTGAAGGAGCACCATGAGGAGGGCCATTCGGGCAGTACCAGCCCGTTTGCGTCCATGGCTGAGGAGGCGCGTGCGGCGGATGCTGAGCGTCTGAAGCCCGGCGATGAGGACCGCCTGTTCTATAAGTTGCCGGTGCTCAAGCGCATGGTGATTATGCTGGGTGGCCCGACGATGAACCTGCTGATTGGTGTGGTGTGTACTGCTGTGCTGATTTGTGGTTTTGGTACGGCGCAGGTGACGAATAAGGTGTCGGCGGTGTCTGAGTGCGTGCCGAGCGTGAATGTCACTCATGATTCGATTAGCTATGGCGAGTGTACGGATAAGTCCACTCCGTCGCCGGCGAAGGCTGCTGGTGTGCAGGTGGGTGACCGTGTGGTTGCTGTGAATGGTGCGTCGACGGGGTCGTGGGAGGCTGTGTCTTCGGCGATTCGTGCGGCGGGTTCTCACCCGAGCACTTTGACGGTGGAGCGTAATGGTCAGCGTCTGGATTTGTCGGTGACTCCGGTTGAGATGATCCGCCCGGTTTCTGATGGTAAGGGCCAGTATGCGCGTGCTGCGGATGGTTCGATTGCGACGACTCGTGGCGGTTTTGTGGGTGTTTCGCCGTCGAGTGAGTTGGTGCCTGGTTCTATTACTGAGGTGCCTGTGATGGTGGGCGATACGCTCTCTCGTATGGGTTCGTCGATGTTGTCGTTGCCGCAGCGTGTGTGGGAGTTGACGGTGACTTTGGTGACTGGTGGTGAGCGTAGTGTTGAGTCGCCGGTGTCTGTGGTTGGTGTGAGTCGTATTGCCGGTGAGGTGACGGCCACCGATCGCATCGACCTGAAGTCGAAGGCCGCGATGCTGGTCTCGCTGGTGGCGAATATGAATTTGATGCTTTTTGCGTTTAATCTGATTCCGCTTCTGCCTCTGGATGGTGGCCACGTGTTGGGTGCGCTCTGGGAGGGGGTGCGTCGTTTCTTTGCACGTTTGACTGGGCGTAAGGATCCGGGTCCGTTTGATCCGGTGAAGTTGTTGCCGTTGACGTATGTGGTGGCGGGCGCGTTTATTGTGATGTCTGTCATTCTGATTGTGGCGGATATTGTTAAGCCCATCACCCTGTTTTAGTGTGTTGTTGCGCGCGGTAAGGGTACCCGTATTAGTGCTTTCTTTCGCGTCAGTGGCACAATAAAAAGTTGAACGAAGGATGCGTCGTACGTCCTTCATAACCCATGTATGGAGGAAAACCTTGTCGGTCAGCCTTGGTATGCCGAAGCCCGCTCCCGCGGTTCTGTCCCCGCGTCGTAAGACTCGCCAGTTTAAGGTGGGTTCTGTCGGTGTTGGTTCTGAATCTCCGATTTCGGTGCAGTCGATGACGACCACTAAGACCCACGACATTGGTGCGACTCTGCAGCAGATTGCTGAGTTGACCGCTGCCGGTTGCGATATTGTGCGTGTGGCGTGCCCGACCGATAAGGATGCGGAGGCTCTGCCCATTATTGCGAAGCAGTCCCGTATTCCGGTGATTGCTGATATTCACTTCCAGCCGAAGTACGTGTATGCGGCTATTCAGGCTGGTTGCGGTGCTGTGCGTGTGAACCCGGGTAATATCCGTAAGTTCGATGACCAGGTGAAGGAAATCGCTCAGATGGCTTCGGACCACGGCGTTTCTCTGCGTATTGGTGTGAATGCTGGTTCGCTGGATAAGCGTCTGTTGGAGAAGTACGGTAAGGCTACCCCGGAGGCTCTGGTTGAGTCTGCTGTGTGGGAGGCTTCGCTCTTTGAGGAGCACGGTTTCCGTGATTTCAAGATTTCTGTGAAGCATAATGACCCTGTGGTGATGGTGGAGGCGTACCGTCAGCTGGCTGAGCGCGGTGACTGGCCCCTGCACTTGGGTGTGACTGAGGCTGGTCCGGCGTTCCAGGGCACTATTAAGAGCTCGGTGGCGTTCGGTACTCTGCTGTCTCAGGGTATTGGCGATACTATTCGCGTGTCGCTGTCTGCTCCTCCGGTTGAGGAGGTGAAGGTGGGCACCAAGATCCTGGAGTCGCTGAACCTTCGCCCCCGCAAGCTGGATATTGTTTCTTGCCCGTCGTGTGGTCGTGCGCAGGTGAACGTGTGGGAGCTTGCTGAGAACGTGACTAAGGGCCTGGAGCATATGAAGGTTCCGCTGCGTGTTGCCGTGATGGGTTGCGTGGTGAACGGTCCGGGTGAGGCTCGTGAGGCTGACCTGGGTGTGGCGTCCGGTAACGGTAAGGGCCAGATTTTCGTGAAGGGCGAGGTCATTAAGACTGTGCCTGAGGATCAGATCGTTGAGACTCTGATTGAAGAGGCGACCCGTATTGCTGCTGAGATGGAGGCTTCGGGCGAGTATGTTCCCGAGGGTTCCCCGGCTGTTTCGGTGAGCTAGTTAGCTTTTGTGCGCGGAGGCGCCCTGGTGAGGGCGCCTCCGCGCTTTTCCGGTTATGTCCGGTTATGGTGGTGGCAGGCTTGGTGCTTGCCGCTGCCGGGTGTGGCCGCAGGATCCGGTTGCTTTTTCGGGGGTGCGTGTCCCCGTGTTTTCACTTATTTTTTGTCGCTCATTCTCTATCACTCAACAGGTCATGTTCACTCTTTTTTCTCGCCGCCGTAAGGCTAATCGTGCCCGGCGTGCTGCTGCTTCGTCTGCTGCTGTTTCGTCGATGGATTCTTCCCCTATGCCTGATCGCGTGAAGGAACACGTTTTTGCTCTGGATGCTCGGTGGTGCGATGAGCTGGAGGAGGTCCTGTTCAGTGACCCGGTCCCGAATCTGTACTCCATTGAGCATTATTTGGCGTGCCCTCTTCCGGTGAGGTCCCCGCGTATTCCGTTGCATTACTATCAGGGTTTTGTCGGGTGTGAGCGTGACGGGCAGTTGTGCTGTGTGCTGTTGTTGGGTTCGAATGTGGTGCCGGTGCGGCTGTGTGGTGCCGCGGTCGAACATGATGTTGCCGAACATGTAGAAACCTCTGACGCCACCACCCTGGATGCTACGGCGCTCGCGCATCGTGACGCGCTGGCTCAGCTACTTCTGCAGGTGGGTTCTCGCCTGGATTCCATGTTCGGTGAGAGCGTCTTCGTGATGCCCCTGTGGACGCGCATGCAGGAGCTATGCGAGCAGACTCGCGGCGCTAAGAGCCCGCTACTGCAGATGCTGCAGCCGAGCCTGGGTGACGGTTGCGATCACCGTGCGCGGGTTCTGTCGGAGCGTCCCAATCAGCCGCTGCTGTATCTGCCGCCGGAGAAGGACCTCGCCCGCTTCTACGCCGTGGAGCTTCCTGAGCTGCCGGCGCACCTGCCCGCGCCTCTCAAACCCGTGCCCATCAAACCCGAGCCCCTCAAGCCGGGGGAGAGTCCCGCCGGTGCTGTCCAACTCAGCGGTGAGGCTGCCGGGTATGCGCGCCTCGCCACCTCCGCGGACCTGGGGGAGCTTCTGCCCGCCGCGGCCGCCATGTTCACCGAGGAGGTCGGCTTCGACCCGGTTGCTCGCTACGGTGACGGCTATGCGGCGCGCCTGCGCACGCTCATTGCCGGTCAGCGTAGCGCCATTGTCACCGATGTAAACGGGCGGGTTATCTTCAAGGCGGATGCGGGCATCGTGAACCTGGACGCCGCACAGGTGCAGGGCGTATGGCTACATCCGGACTACCGCGGCTGCGGTCTGGCTAAGCCGTTCTTTGCCGCCGCCGCGCAGGTTCTGCAGCGCCGCTACCCGCATTTGAGCCTGTACGTGAACGACTACAACGCCCGTGCTCTTGCCATGTACCGGGGGACCGGTTGGGAGCAGATTGGGCAGTTCTCGACCATCATTTTTGAGCGCTAAACACGCCGAACCCTAAAACGCTATAAAATTAAAGACGACTGTGCCTTTTTCGCGGCTCACCCGGTGAGCCTTGGGCACCCCACCTAAACCTATCGACCTTTCAAGGAGAATCGTGGTACTTCGCCTTTCCAACCTCTTCGTGCGCACTCTGCGCGAGGACCCCGTAGACGCTGAGGTCGCCAGCCACAAGCTGCTGGTCCGCGCCGGTTACATCCGCCGCGCAGCCCCCGGCGTGTACACCTGGCTTCCCCTGGGCCTGAAGGTACTGCGCAAGGTCGAGAGCATCATCCGCGAAGAGATGGACGCCATCGGTGCGCAGGAAGTTCACTTCCCCGCCCTGCTGCCCCGCGAACCCTACGAGGCAACCAACCGCTGGGACGAGTACGGCGATAACCTCTTCCGCCTCAAGGACCGCAAGGGTGCAGACATGTTGCTGGCACCCACCCACGAGGAAATGTTCACCCTGCTGGTCAAGGACCTGTACTCCTCCTACAAGGACCTTCCGGTTTACCTGTACCAGATTCAGACCAAGTACCGCGACGAGGCGCGCCCCCGCGCGGGTCTGCTGCGCGGCCGCGAGTTCGTCATGAAGGACTCCTACTCCTTCAACATTGACGACGAGGGCCTGAACGAGGCGTACATGGCGCACCGTGCCGCCTACCAGCGCATCTTCGAGCGCCTGGGCCTGGAGATTGTCATTGTGACCGCACAGTCCGGCGCGATGGGCGGCTCCCGCAGTGAAGAGTTCCTGCACCCGACCCCCATCGGTGAGGACACCTTCGTGCGTTCCGCGGGCGGCTACGCGGCAAACGTTGAGGCCGTCACCACCGTGGTTCCCGAGGAAATCGAAATCACCGAGGACACCCCGGCGGCAATCGTCGTGGACACCCCCGATTCCGCAACCATCGAGACTCTCGTCGAGCGCATGAACGAACTGCACTCCGAGGTGACCGGCGGCACCCTGGAAGCTTCGCAGACCCTCAAGTGCTTCCTGGGCACCGTCATCACCCCCTCCGGCGAGCGTAAGGTCTTCGCGGTGGGCGTTCCCGGCGACCGTGCCGTGGACCTGGGCCGCGTTGAGGTCAACATCGGCGCCCTGCTGGGCATCGGCGGCGAGGTTGAGGTTGAGGCAGCCAGCGAAGAGGACCTGAAGGCATACCCGCAGCTGGTCAAGGGCTACATTGGCCCCGGCCTGAGCCTGGACGCGCCCCTGTTCGGTGCGCACACCGAGGACGAGGATGCGGTAGCTTCCGCAACCGGCATTCCCTTCTTCGTTGACCCCCGCGTGGTGCGCGGTACCCGCTGGGTGACCGGCGCAAACGAAGAGGGCAAGCACGTGGCGAACCTGGTCTTCGGCCGCGACTTCACCGCCGACGGCGTCATCGAAGCATGTGAGGTGCGCGAAGGCGACCCGGCACCGGACGGCTCCGGCGAACTGGTGGCAGCCCGCGGCATCGAGATGGGCCACATCTTCGCCCTGGGCCGCAAGTACGCTGAGGCACTGGGCCTGAAGGTTCTGGACCAGAACGGCAAGCTGCAGACCGTGACCATGGGCTCCTACGGCGTGGGCGTGACCCGCGCACTTGCCGCTATCGCCGAGGGCAACCACGACGAGAAGGGCCTGATCTGGCCGCGTAACCTGGCACCGGCAGACGTGCACATCGTTATCACCGGCAAGGACGCAGCATCCCACGAGTACGCTGAAGAGCTCAGCGCATCCCTGGAATCCGCCGGCCTGCAGGTCATGCTGGATGACCGCCCGAAGACCAGCCCCGGCGTGAAGTTCGGCGACGCCGAGCTGCTGGGTGTGCCCACCATCCTGGTGATTGGTCGCGGCTTCAAGGACGGCGTGCTGGAACTGAAGGACCGCCGCAGCGGTGAGGCTCGCGAGGTGTCCGTCGAGAACGCGGTGGCTGAGGTCATCGCTGAGGTGCGCGGCGCCTAAGGCACGCCACTAGCCCGCAAAACGTAAAACCGTCGCCACCTGCCCTACCTCCCAGGAGGTGGGGCAGGGTAGCGGCGGAAGAATGAAAGAAGAGAACTATGGCATACAAGCCGAAGCGTTCTGGCTCTAAGAAGAGCGCCCCGAATGCGCGCGCTCGCCGTGCCGCATCCCGCGTGGCGAATGGTGTGAACACTCCCCGCACTCGCGTTGAGAGTGAGCCCGTGGTGGAGGCACCGGTGCGCGTGGGTACCCGCGCGATTCGTGAGGAAGAGGTTGCCGAGGCGATTGCCCCGGTCATCTCCGAGTTCTCGCTGGTGCTGGAGGGCCTGAAGATTTCGGGCCCGGCGGCGAACCGCACCGTGAAGATTACGGTGGACTACACCGCTGAGCGTACCGATTCGCTGTCGCTGGATTCCCTCGCGGAGATTTCCGGTGCGATTTCGAGCGCCCTGGACCGTGCGGATGAGAACGACGAGTTCTTCCCCTACGAGCTGGAGGTGTCCTCGCCGGGTGCTACCCGTGCCCTGACCGAGCGCCGCCACTGGGAACGTGCCCGTACCCGCCTGATTGCGGTCACCGCACCCGACGGCACCGAGTACCTGGCGCGTCTGCACGAGGTGCAGGATGAAGGTCCGGTGCTGGCTCGTAAGAAGAACACGAAGAAGGGCCAGAAGGAGTCCTACCACGAGCCGTCTTTGCTTCCGTGGGAAAATATTGCTTCTGCTCACGTCGAGATTGACTTCAATTCGCCCGCTGAGCCGGTAGAATAGAGTTATTAAAGCTTCAGGCACGGGGTGTTCCGTGTCAGGTATATACCGTTCGGGAGCCGGGGCGCGTTGAGCGTCCCGGCGCCGTGCTAACTGGGAAAGGCTGAAAAGCGTGGAGGATATTAAAACTATTGACCTGGGCGCACTGCGCGCATTGGCGAAGCAGCGCTCTCTCGTCATGGAGGAGCTCTTCACCCTGGTTGAGAACGCCCTGCTGCTCGCGTACATGAAGCAGCCCGGCGCTATTAAGGGTTCTCGTGCCGTCATCGACCACACCACCGGCGAGTTCGTCATTCTGGCTCCTGAGCTTGATGAGGATAACCAGAAGATTGACGAGTTCGACGATACCCCGAACAACTTTGGCCGTATCGCTGCCGCAACCGTCCGTCAGGTGCTCTCGCAGCGTCTGCGTGACGCTGAGGACGCATCCGTTCTGGGTGAGTTCAAGGATCGTGAGGGCACCCTGGTGTCCGGCGTGATTCAGCAGGGCAACAACCCGCGTATGGTTCAGGTTGACCTGGGCACCGTTGAGGCTGTTCTGCCCAGCAACGAGCAGGTTCCGGGCGAGAAGTACCCGCACGGCTCCCGCCTGCGCGCCTACCTGGTTGAGGCTCGCCGCGGCCCCAAGGGCCCCTCGATTGTGGTTTCTCGTTCGCACCCGAACCTGGTTCTGCGCCTGTTCGAGCACGAGGTTCCCGAAATCTCTGAGGGCCTGGTTTCCATTAACTCTATCGCCCGTGAAGCTGGCCACCGCTCCAAGATTGCTGTGTCCGCGAAGAACCCGACCATTAATGCGAAGGGTGCGTGCATCGGCGATATGGGTGCCCGCGTGCGTGCGGTTGCTGCCGAGCTGAACGACGAGAAGATTGACATTGTCGACTACTCGACCGATCCGGCAACCTTCATCGCTGCGGCGCTGTCCCCGGCGAAGGTCACCGAGGTCATTATCGCGAACCCGCGTGAGTACTCCGCTCGTGCCGTGGTTCCGGATGACCAGCTATCCCTGGCTATCGGCCGTGAGGGTCAGAATGCGCGTCTGGCAGCGAAGCTGACCGGCTGGCGTATCGATATTCTCTCCGAGTCCAAGTACGCTCAGGTTCGTGCCGAGGAAGAGGTTGCAGCTCGCGTGGCTCGTAGCCTGGCTGAAGAAGCTTCCGCTGAGAAGGCAATTGAAGAAGCAGAAGAAGAGTCCGCACAGGACGCTGAATAAGCATTAGCCCCGGTGAGGGGCGTATCCCGCGGCATATCCTTTTGATGCAGGCGCAAGAGATCGGGCAGCAACGTGCCCGGTGTTCTTGCGCCTGCGTCACAGTTTTGCCCATGATTCTTAAAAACGGGATACACTATTAAGATGTACCGGTGCGTAACCGGGCGCTTTAACGCGCCCTCGCATACACCGGATAGAGCATCACGAATGTACTGCGAACGCGGTTCTACACACGCTAGAGAGGGGAGAGGACCATGAGCGATCACGACCTCATCACAACCTCCGAAGCGTTTGAAGGACCGGTCCGCACCTGCATCGGATGCCGTGCCCGCGATGAACAGCGCAACCTGCTGCGCATCGCCCGCACACCCGTCACGTCTGCTACCGAGCAGGCGGACACCCCGCCCTATCAGCCCGATGCGGCGGGAACTATGCCCGGACGAGGCGCTTGGATCCATCCGAGTGAAAAGTGCGTAGCCGCTCTGCAGAAAAAGAACGGTCTGGCGCGCGCCTTCAAAAAAGCGGTCCCTGCAGCCCAGTTGCAGGTGTGCTGTGAGCAGATTCGAGCCGTTATTGCGGACTCGACCCCCTCATAGACGCTTTTCGGGTATATGCCCTCTGTAAGTCAACGAGTTTGACGACTTCTTATCTGAAAGCGAGTCAGAAAACTGATGGATATCTAATGAGTGCCGCGAAATGAGTACCCTTTCGTGCTCACCCACCGGCAATTTCACGAATTGGCGCGCCTTCGGGCGTGCACCCCGTAAACATTAGTGTCCGCACCATTCCCGGTGCGGACCGGGAATGGAGAAAATTTGGCTCAGCCTCGAGTACACGAGTTTGCTAAAGAAGTAGGCGTACCTTCCAAGGAAGTTATCGCCAAGCTCAAGGATATGGGCGAGTTCGTTAAGAGCTCCTCTTCCACCCTGAACCCCATGGTTCTGAAGAAGCTGCGCGCGGAATTCCCCGCCGCAGCCGCTAAGCCTGCCGCAAAGGCAGCACCCGCAAAGGCAGCAGCGGAGTCGGCAGCTAAGCCGGCACCCAAGCCCGCAGCGGCTAAGCCCGCCGCTAAGC